>Ga0157377_10000029_pt1 | contig 134270 bp, 116 predicted proteins | sample M55metaG_FD_121116 | JGI IMG/M metagenome (GOLD analysis project Ga0157377, IMG submission 121116) | Miscanthus rhizosphere microbial communities from Kellogg Biological Station, Michigan, USA - M5-5 metaG | ecosystem: Host-associated > Plants > Roots > Rhizosphere > Soil | place: USA... | reverse complement strand
GTGCTCGTCGCACCGTGCTCGTCGGTCACCGTGTAGCTGGCCACCACGTCGGTGGTCGCACCTTCGGCCAGATACTGGTACGCGGCGTTGCTCGCATCGAAGCTGTAGCCACCATTGCTGCTGAGCGTGAGGCCGGCCACCGGAGCGTCGAGCGTGTAGCCAAGCACAGCACCGGTGTCGACATCACTGTCGTTCGTGGCCACCGTGCCAATGATCGTCGTGTCTTCGGCACCGCTGTTGGTGTCGGCCACCGCCACCGGTGCATCGTTGGTCCCGGTCAGCGTGATCGTCAGCGTGCTCGTGCTCGTCGCGCCGTGCTCGTCGGTCACCGTGTAGCTGGCCACCACGTCGGTGGTCGCACCTTCGGCCAGGTGCTGGTACGCCGCGTTTCCGGCATTGAAGGTGTAGCTGCCGTCGGGGGCGATCGCCAAGCCGGCCACCGGGGCATTCAAGCTGTAGGTCAGGACCGCGACGTCGTCGATGTCGCTGTCGTTCGCGGCCACCGTGCCAATGATCGTCGTGTCTTCGGCACCGCTGCTGGTGTCGGCCACCGCTTCCGGCGCATCGTTGGTGCCCGTTAGCGTGATCGTCAGCGTGCTGGTGCTCGTCGCACCGTGCTCGTCGGTCACCGTGTAGTGGGCCACCACGTCGGCGGTGGCGCCTTCGGCTAGGTACTGGTACGCGGCGTTGCCCGCGTCGAAGCTGTAGCCACCATTGCTGCCGAGCGTGAGGCCAGCCACCGGGGCATTCAAGCTGTAGGTCAGGACCGCGCCGTCATCGATGTCGCTGTCATTGCTCGCCACTGTGCCGATGATCGTCGTGTCTTCGGCACCGCTTTTGTTGTCGACCACCGCGATCGGTGCATCGTTGGTGCCGATGATCGTGATCGTCTCGGTCTGCGCCACCACCGCGCCCTGCGCGTCCTTGACGTTGTAGCTGACCACGACGGTGTCGTGCGCTCCCACCGCGAGATGGTCGAACGCAGCGTTCGTCGGGTCCACGCTCAGCATGCTGCCCACCAGGCTCACGCCTGCCGCGCTGGCCGAGGCCGTCCCGCCGTTGACGCTGTAGCTCACGTTGGCCACGGTGAGCGAGGCGGTCTCTCCATCGTCGGCATCGCTTGCTCCAGCCAGCAGGTCTTGCGTGTACAACGCAGCACCTTCGGCCGCCGTCGTGGTCAGCGCAGCGCTGACGATCGGCGCATCGTTGGTGCCCGTGATCGTCACGTCCACGGTGCTCGTCGAGATCGCACCGTGCTCGTCCTGCATCGCGTAGCTCAGCGTCACGTGCTCGACCGCGCCCTGCGCCAAGTGGTCGAAGTCGCTCCCAGGGTTGAACTGCACCTGGTTGCCCACTACGCTGGCCGTGCCCTTGCCGCTCGGCGTACTCGCCATGTTCAGCGTGAACACGTGCCCGTCGTCAGCGTCGGTGTCGTTGGCCAGCACGGCGATCGTCAGCGACTGGTTTTCCGTGCCGGCAGCCACATCAGCCACCGCCACCGGTCCGTCGTTGGTCCCGGTCAGCGTGATCGTCAGCGTGCTGGTGCTCGTCGCACCGTGCTCGTCGGTCACGGTGTAGCTGGCCACCACGTCGGTGGTCGCGCCTTCGGCCAGATGCTGGTACGCAGAATTGTCAGCATCGAAGCTGTAGCCACCATTGCTGCCGAGCGTGAGGCCGGCCACCGGGGCGTCGAGCGTGTAGACAAGCACAGCACCGGTGTCGACATCGCTGTCGTTCGTGGCCAACGTGCCGATGATCGTGGTGTCTTCGGCACCGCTCTTGGTGTCGACCACCGCCACCGGCGCATCGTTGGTGCCGGTCAGCCTGATCGTCAGCGTGCTCGTGCTCGTCGCGCCGTGCTCGTCGGTCACCGTGTAGTTGGTCACCACGTTGGTGATCGCACCTTCGGCCAGGTGCTGATACGCCGCGTTTCCGGCATTGAAGGTGTAGCTGCCGTCGGGGGCGATCGCCAGGCCGGCCACTGGGGCATTCAAGCTGTAGGTCAAGACTGCGACGTCGTCGATGTCGCTGTCGTTCGTGGCCACCGTGCCGACGATCGTCGTGTCTTCGGCACCGCTCTTGTTGTCGGCCACCGCGATTGGTGCATCGTTGGTCCCGGTCAGCCTGATCGTCAGCGTGCTGGTGCTCATCGCACCGTGCTCATCGGTCACCGTGTAGCTGGCCACCACGTCGGTGGTCGCGCCTTCGGCCAGGTGCTGGTACGCGGCGTTGCCAGCATCGAAGCTGTAGCTGCCGTTGGCGGCGATCGCCAAGCCGGCCACCGGGGCGTTCAAGCTGTAGGTCAGGACCGCGCCGTCGTCGATGTCGCTGTCGTTCGTGGCCACCGTGCCTGTGAGGGTCGTGTCTTCGTTTCCGATGTTGACATCAGCTACCGCCACCGGTCCGTCGTTGGTGCCGGTGACGATGAACCTCACCGAGGCGCCCGTCGTCGCCGTGCCGTCGCTGACTCCATAGTTGACGCACACGTCCACCGACTTCCCGACCGCCAAGTGCTGGTACGCCGCGTTGCTCGAGTCAAGCGTGAAACTGTGCGTCGCGGCGTTGTAGCTCACGCCTGCCGGCAGTGAGGCCGCAGCCGGCACGTTGACCACTGTCAGCGTCGCAAGATGATCAGCGTCGCTTGCACTGGCCAGCGCATTGAGCGTCACGATCGCGCCATCCTCCGTGGCGCCCCCCATGACCGCGCCAGTCACCACCGGCGCATCGTTCACGCCCGCAATCTGCACGGTCGCCGTGGCCCAGCTGAGCGTCCCGTTGCCCAGTCGAATTGCGTAGGTGAACGTGTCCGTCAAGAATTGACCGGCCGAAAGCTGCTGCAGCTGACTCTTGAACGCGGCGGACAGAGTCGATGCGTCGTAGCCGACCTTCCCGTCCGTCGTGATCCATATCTTTGCGCCTTGCGCGCTGCAGTCTGCCGTCAACGCCTCTGTCCTGACGATGTCCTGGGTCAAAAGGTCCGTTGGGCTGAGAGCGCCAACGCTGTTCGTGCCGTTGTCGATGGAATACAGCGTCTTTGCCGCACCACCCAGATCGTTGGCCATCACCGCGAGATACGTGACGACGAGCGAGTCTTCCGTCAACCCGGTCATCGCCGACGTGAAAAGATCGTCTCCGGCTTGTGGCGTGTTGTTGAAAGACGTGGTGTTGATGGCCATGAGGGATTCCTTGAGCGTTGCCAGAATGTAGGCAGCCTCGCTGGCTTGCACACCGGAGCCATCGCCCGTGGCAGGGGGTTGTTTGATTCCCTGGGACCCAGGACAGAGCGCCCCCTCCATTCAGGGGGTGCGGCCTCGATGGAAGGGAACTCCCTCTTTTAGTGGGAAATCGTCATGCTACGGACAACGCAGCGCAACCGTGCCGAACTTCACACCCAGACACCCTTGCATTGAATGACTCACGACGCGGAACCAGCACCTCGACCCAACTGCCACACGGCGTGAGCGCCGGTCCAGAGGAAAACGCACCCTCAAGTACGTATCAGCGTCCCAATGTCAACCCGTCAAGTTGCGGTGCAAGATCCGACGTCACCACAAACGAGTCAATGATGGTGAAGGACGAGTTCATGAGCTCGAACTAAAGAAGGCTGTTGTCCATTGGGGCGTCACTCGGTTCAGTACGCTCAAGACGGATTCGGCCGCTGAAGGATTGCCTTTGAGTCGTTGAAGCCTATCGGCGCCGACGTGTGCTCGTGGATGATCCTGAAGACGTGGCCGACCGTCACTCCTGTTATCGGACACTCGGCCGCCGTGCAGCGGAAAGGCGAGAGCAAGACGGCGCTTGGCTAGACGGCATTCTGCGCCGCGGACGGTACTGACCTCGCAAGGCGATCAACCGCCGCCACCAAGCTCGGGATGCGATGCGCTCCGGCCATGCTTTGAACCAGATTGCCTGCGACGGCCAGCTGAATTCCGACGGCAGTGACGAACAGTGGCCGTTTCGACTCGCCTCTCAAGACCTTGGCGACCTGAGCTGCCGCCTCGACACCTGCAAAGGCTGTCTTGGCTATGCCAACAACTGGGACCTTTGACTCGAGCGCCTGGTGCAAGTGAAAGCCAAGGCCAGGCCTTGCTTGATCATCCAGCCAGACATAGCCATCTACTACGGCGATGCTGGGCTTCGAGTCCAGCGTACCGAGAACCTCCAACAGGCAGGGCAACTCGCGGCGATAGAAATTGCCAGGTTCGTAGGCTTCTACGGACCTGATGTCAAGAGCGTGCTCAGAGACGGGCGTGTCATCGGTCCAGGATTCTGCAAGCACGCAGGCCGCACGTGCACCAGTCCCTCTGTAATCGACATCGAGAAGCGCTATCACCACATGCCACCTAAGGTTTGACATGAGCGGCGGCTTGACCGGCGCGAAGCGGCGAGCAAAACGTCGGCTCGACGGAAGGGTCAGCGCTCATGGTCGATGCTAGTTCGGCAGCCCGCGAAGAATGCAAGGTTGACGGCATTGGCTCTGCAGGACTTGGCAAGTTTGCTGACTGGAATCGCATGCGCACGGAGGAGTTGTGCGGAGCACCCGAGACGGATCGGATAGTCGCCAGGCAAGACGTAGGTGTTCCCGCCTGATTCGACGCCATGCCCGGTGGAGTAGATGACTGCGACGTCCGATGACGCTGATCGGCGAGAGAACTCGCGCAGCGCAACCAACATTTTTTCCCGGGTCGGGGTTATGCCCTGCGTGACAGTGAATCCGTGGTGCGCCAACATCGCTGAGACGCGACGTTCATCACAGGCAGCACCTTCGAGCGCTGGCACTTGCGAGGCGGAATAGTCGGAGACGACAAGGACCAATGCCATTCGGGCTTCGTTTCGTGAACCGGGTTCGAACGGAAACTTCCACGGGGTTGCGTCCGGCGAGAGATCCCAGGTGGGGTTCTGGAAACGGCCGCTTCGTTCAAGCGTCAGGCTCCGCAATGCCGGGAGCAGACGCCGCAGCGGGAGATTTGGGCGCTCCGATACGTCGAGGAGCGCCGTGGCGAACGGATTGCCTCCGAACTCGTCTTGATCGATGGTTTTGCCGCCCGGGCGGGTGGCGTAGACGATGGTTGGAAGAGGAGCGACCATTGGGGGTGGACTGAGCGCTAACGTCGACATGAGCGGCTAGAGCGCATTTTCTGCCTGCAGCACTTTGACTTTCGGCCACCGCTCAGAGAAGCGCTTTTGCGCGACGCACTCACCGTACACCCGAGCAGACACACGCATTGGATTGCGTCGCACGATCATCTGAAACAGATCTTCCAGCCCGTGAGGCGCGACGACTTGAATCAAAGAAAACAACGTCCACATCTGCACCGCTCGGCGAGACATCAAACCCGTGGAGGTGATTCCAGACCAAGCTGCGAACCGCGCCTGCCCCTATGCACCAAGAATCCAGCCCGAGTGTCCGGACAGCCCGCAATGCCTGCATGAGCCAGGCGCAGCTGCCCACCAACTCTGCCAGCTGCTCAGCGTATGGGGTGGCGGGAAGCATATGGGCGTTAACGTTTGACATGAGGGAAGGCTTAGCCATCGCCCTACTCGCTGAGCATGCGCCCTGTTGCTGGGTACTCATTGGCCAGTACCTGTTCGTCCGTGAGTTGTGGTCCCTGCCAAATGCGTGCCTCCGATGCCCCAGCACCAAATGCCAGCTCGCGCAGCGCTCGGAGCTCGACTTGCGTGAGCCCGCCTTCGTGCTCACCGAGCGGGTGAACGATGACCAAAGGATTGGGCTGAAGCAGCGACTTGCCACGGACGCGGCGAAAGTACGCCTTGAGCACCTGCTCCGCAACCGTGAAGTCCGATACCAGCGAACGCGGGTGGGCGAACGATGTACTGTTTGAAGAACTGAGCGAGCATGACTTGAGGGTGGTTTCGATGGCCGACGGTGCCGAGATGCAGTCGTTGTCAACCGACGCAATGATGACGCATCGTGCCCGCAGTCGTCCACCCTGCGAAGACCGTTCATTGCCCACCGAGCATCTCACTGAAACTGCGCATCCTGGCTGCCGACCCAGGCCCGCTGCCCGCCGACCAGGAAATGCCACTCGTGGATATGCTCGAAGACCGCCCTGCGCTGCTCGTCGGTGAGCAGGTCCATGAGATTCAGCAGGACACGCGGGTCCCAGAACCGCAGCAACGCCTTGCGGCCATCTGGCAGGAGCGCATCCAGGCGCAATCGCATCAGCTGCACAAGGCCTTTCAGCGTCACGGTGGAAATCAACCAACTGACTGCGGGTGCGCGCTGCTCCAGTTCGGTGAGGTTCGCAACGAGCGGTGCGGGCGCATTCTCGATATCGAGCAACCAGGGCCCACCGTCAGCAAGCGCTGCGTCATCCGTGTCCGCAAAGAGCGACAGAGCGGCACGCGATGCGGCAGGGAATGGTTGCCTGCACGCAGTCTGGTACAGCGTGCCATCGACCAGTGCGTACAGCTTCAGCTCGGGCAGGCAATCGCGTAGCCGCGCGAGCCGTTGTTGAACGTCGTGCATGGCGCCTACCCTCGAACGACGGGAGTGGAAATGACAGTTCCGCCGCGACTCGTGCGGTCGCCCGGCACGAAGAATGGTTGGCTCAAGTGGCGCCTCTGGATGCAAGTCGAAATGGACGTTGTTTTTCTGCGCACGGCCTGTCTTGCAGATCGTGTCTTGTCATCGTGCCGCGTCAAAAGAGGCACAGGTAGATGAAAGCCCTTACAGGTGAGTCGCCTCGTAGGGTCGTGCGTGCGACGAACTGGGCAGACGCACTCTGTGTGCGTACGAATGGCGCGCTTCGTTGATGTTTCATAAGGTTCGGTCTTGAGAGTGCACATGGTTGCAAGACCGACAGGTCCGCAGCGCCGGACTGAAAGGGTCGAGATTCGCGCGCGATGGATCAACCGATACTCCCCAATTCGGTTCACGAAAGTGAGCCTCCCATGGCTTCAGGTCCGGTCGCGCGCAACGCCGTGCGAAAACTGCTGCAGTCGTCGCCGTCGTTCCGCGACCTGCCTCCCTACAAGCGTCGCGAAATCGCTCACGACACGGCGCGCGCGATCTCGTGGCCGCCGCCAAGCGGCGCATCGCCATCGATCGCCGGCAGTTGCTGGCGACGATGGTGATGATGGCATCAACCGGGTGGTCGTCACCGACGGAAAGATCGTCGCCAAGCTTGGCCGCAAGGAATAGTTGTCGATCCAGGAGCTTGTCGATCGTCGTAGGGGTGGAGCTTCCAACTGCCCAGAGGCTTCAGCCCCTCAGACAACCGACAGGACAACCCTATGACAAAGATGATCTTCGTGAGCCTTCCGGTCACCGACCTCCAGGCCTCGATCGCCTTCTACGAGGCCGTGGGATTCGAGCAAAACCTGGCATTCAGCGACGACAGCTCCGCCTCGATGAGGTGGAGCGAGTCGATCCACGCCATGCTGCTCACGCACGCCAAGTGGCGGACGTTCACGGACCGGCCCTTCCCGCCGGCTGGGTCGGCTGCCCTGATGCTCTCGCTGTCCATGGACAGCCGCGACGCCGTCGATGCGATGAACCAAGCCGCCGCGAGCCACGGTGGGCAGGCCGACGTGAACCCCGCCGAGGACCATGGGTTCATGTACACCCGCGACATCGCCGATCCCGACGGTCACATGTGGGCGGCATTCTGGATGGATCCGGCGGCCATGACGGCGAAATAGTCGAACGATTTGCCCGCTGCCGTCACTCCGGCGCGTCCCCCGGTGTTGGCCCAATCCAGGCCATCAGCAGCGTGTAGGCCACGGCAAGCACCGCAGGCCCGACGAAGATGCCGACCAGCCCGAACGAGATCAGGCCGCCGACCACGCCGACGAAGATCAGCAGCACCGGCAGGTTGGCGGCACGCCTCACGAGCAGCGGCCGAAGGACGTTGTCCAGGAGGCTCGTGGCCACGGACCACACCAGCAGCGCCGTTCCCAGGATCGGATGACCCGACCAATACACCCAGGCCACCACGGGCAGCAGCACGACCAGCATGCCGATCTGCGCCACGCACAGCAGGAAGAGCAGGACCGTGAGAACCCCGGCGAAGGGCACGCCCACCGCGACGAGTCCAAGCCCGCCGAGCAAGGACTGGATGATCGCCGTGAGTCCGACGCCGAGCGCCACGCCCCGGATGGCCTGGCCCGCCAGCAGGACGAGGTCTTCACCCCGCTGGCCCCCGAGCCGGTGGCCCAGGCGTCGGGCGGCGCCCGCAGCCTGCTCGCCATGGCCGTACATGAACCCGACGAGCACCAGGGTGAGAAGAAACTCGATGCCCAGGTAGCCGAGGCCGCCTGCTTTCGCGAAGAGCCATCGGGTCGCGCTGCCGGCATACGGCTCCAGCCGAGCCCACAGGCCGGGAAGCCCCGCCGCTGCCGCCTCGGCCCACGCCGCCGCAAGCTTCGAGCCGAAGAGGGGCAGCGTGACCAGCCAGTCCGGCGGCCCCGGCATGCGGAAGGCCAACAGCGAGTGGCTCTGGGTGGCGATCTCTTCGTAGTTGGCCAGCACCGTCACGGCGGCCAATGTCAGCGGCAGCGCGAACAGGAGCACCAGGATCAACAGCATCGCAGCAATGGCCAGCGACCTGCGGCCCCACAGCCACGCCTGCAGCCGGCACATGGAGGACCAGGTGACGACGGCGATCATCGTCGCCCAGATCACCGCGGCGAGAAACGGGCGCAGCACCAGGAACGACTCGACGATCAGCGCGCCGATGCAGAGCTGGCCCAGCAGGACTGCGGTGACATCGGGCGTCGGTTTTTCTTGGGTCATGTTGGACAAATTCCTCAGGCGTTGGCGCAAGGATGCCAGCACTCGCCGAATGTGGTCGCCCAGGCGCACCATGTTCGACCTCGGTGCGTGCAAGGGCGTTGTTCCGGAGCGTCGATTTCAGGCGGTCTCGAACGTCGTGCCAATGAGCCGCAAGCTCGCACATACGGCACTCACCAAGAGACCCATCCAAGGAGAATCATCATGACGCTTCCAACGACACCCACCATCACCGCCTTCGAGCACTCGCCGGATCGTGGCAAGGGGCTGGCGCGTGACATGCGCGTTCGCTGGGCGCTCGAAGAAACGGGCCAGGCCTACGAGGTTCGCCTGGTGTCGTTCGCGGCGATGAAGGCGCCCGCCCATCGCGCGCTTCACCCTTTCGGGCAGATCCCGACCTATGAAGAAGGCGATCTGGTCCTGTTCGAGTCGGGGGCCATCGTGTTGCATATCGCCGAGCGCCATCCAGGCCTGCTGCCGGAAGATCCGAATGCCCGGGCGCGCGCCATCGCATGGATGTTCGCCTCAGTCAACACGGTCGAGCCGTCGATTCTCGATCTGCAGAACATCAAGTTCGGCGAGCGCGACAAGCCCTGGTACGAGCAGCGCCTGCCTCTCGTCGAGGATCGCATCCGCGACCGGCTGCGCGACCTGTCCGCTCGCCTCGGTCGTGCCGACTGGCTCGACGGTGCGTTCAGCGCGGGCGACCTGATGATGGTGGCGGTGCTGCTCAGGTTGAGGGCATCGGGGCTGCTGGATGAGTTTCCGAACCTGTCCGCCTACGCCGCGCGCGGGGAAGCGCGGCCTGCCTACCAGCGTGCCTTTGCGGCTCAGCTCGCGGTTTTCACGGGCCAGGCAGCGGCGGGCTGAGGGTTCAGTTCACCGCTGTTGACGGCACGAAGCAATCGACGGATCGCCGAAAAGCGATTGGCACTCCCCACCATCGATCACGTGGTAACAGAGGGTTCGTGCGGTATTTGCCCGGGCGCCCCTTTTCATCGGCGTAACCGCGACGACACGCGCGATATGCGCCATGGTTGCTCGTTTCGGCAATGACAATGGCCCCATCGAAAAGGACATGCGACATGGACACATCAATGATCAAGGGAATTGCAGTCGGCGGCGTCGCCATGGTGGTACTCGGGGCCGGCGCCGTCTCGGGCTACAAGACGATGACGAAACCAGAGTTCGCCGAGGTCGTCGCGGTGAAAGACGTCGTCGAGACGACGATGACTCCGCACGAGAAATGCGAAGACGTGCAGGTGCGGCATCAAGCGCCGGTGAAGGATGAGCATCGCATCGTCGGCAGCGTGGCCGGTGGGGTTGCCGGCGGCCTGTTGGGACACGCCGTCGGCGGCGGCAAAGGCAAGACACTCGCCACCGTCGCCGGTGTCGCCGCAGGGGGCTACGCCGGCAACCAGATCCAGAAGAACATGCAAGAGAAGGATGTCGTCACGACGACCGAGCACCACTGCAAGACGGTGAATGAAAAGTCGCAAAAGGTGGTCGCCTACAACGTCACCTATCGCCTGGACGGCAAGGACGGCGTGGTGCGGACGTCCTTCAAGCCGGGCCCGACGCTGCCGGTGAAGGACGGGCAAGTGGTGACCACGCCGCCCGCCGACAGCAAGTCCTAGCCGCGCAGCGGCTGCGACGCCGCCTGCGCAAGGCCTACAGCGACTTCAGGTACTGCGCGAGATCGGCCATCTGTTGCGCGGTGAGCCCGAGCGACCGCCTGGTGTTGTAGACGCTCACGACGTCCTCGAGCGTCGCGGCCGAACCATCGTGGAAGTACGGCGCGTGCTGCCATGCGCCTCGCAGCGGCGTGCTGCGGTACTGCTTGCTCGCGGAGCGCGACGCGTAGCTCGGTGACTCCGGCTCGGCCATCGAATCGCTCGGCGGGTGCAGCCTCTCGTTGGCGTCGGTGAAGCGCGCGCCGCTGTGGCAGGTGACGCAGGTGCCCGGCCCATCGAAGACGGCCTTGCCGCGCAGCGCCGCGGGGGCATCGAAGCTGCCGGCAGGTGGTGCCGGCGGCTTCAGCGACAACTCGTAGGCCTGCAGCGCGGGCAGCTTGCTGCTGACGAGGTCCACCGTTCCATGCGTGATGGCCAGGTTCAGTCGCGGCTCGCTGAAAGACCCGAGGCCGCCCATCTCGGCCACCGCGACGTAGCGGTTCCAGTACGCCGGCTCGTTCCCGTCGCCGGTGAAGGTCACGCTGTGAATGTCCGCCAGCCCGTAGGCCGGCGGTATGACCACCGGCTTGTTCAGGCCGTCCACGTTGTGGCGCGGATCGAACTTGCCGGCGCCCCAGCCGTTGAGTTGGGCCTTCGCTGCGCTGTCCAGTGCCGGCGACAACGCGATGATGGCGCCGGGGTTCAGGTCGCGGTTCGCCCAGCCGTCGAGCCGCTTGCCGATGCCGGGCGCGAAGGAGTTGTCGACCGTCGAGTGGCACAGCGCGCAGGTGATGCCGACATGGGTCAGGCGGTCTTGCCCGCCGATCGTCTCGACCGTGCCCTTGAGGCCCACCACGGCATCGAGCTTGAGCAGCGCGACCGTCGTCGCCGGGCTGTGCAGGTCGATGCTGCCATCCTGGATGCCCTGCACCACCGCCGCCGGCAGCGCCTGCGCGTCGACCTTCAGCCCGACCGACAACGCGGTCACTGGGTCGACCGCCGCTTCGATGACTTCGTGCATGCGCAGCACCTCGGTCCACTGCGCTTCGTCGCCGAAGGTGTCGAAGCGGAAGATCTGCCGGCCCTGCTCGACCAGCGCGGCCTGTCGGGCCGCCGAATCGTCGACCGAGCCACCGCATCCCGCGAGCAGCCCGGCTGCGGCGATCGCCGTCCATCGCATGGGATGGGACATCTGGAAGTACGACATGAACATCTCCTCGAGGGATTGACGACGCTTGCCCATTCGATGGACCCGCGTCGCGCCACGTTCCCGGAGATTGGCCGTCGCCTTCCTCTTCCTTATCGAAGCGGTGCGTGCAGGCGCGCCAGCACGTTCGCGACGATGCGGTCGCAGCGCTCGCCCGCGAAGGCGAATGCATCTCCAAGCGCGACGTCGACTTCGCGCGACAGGCCTTCGCGCAGCAGGCCGCGGGCGCGGAAGAAGCGCGAGCGCACGGTGGCTTCAGGCAGGTCCAGCGCCGCGGCGACTTCCTCGACGCTCAGCTCCTCGACCGCACGCAGCATGAACACGCTGCGAAAGGCATCGGGCAGCAGGTCGATGCGGGCTTCGATCAGCCGGCGGATCTCGCCGCGCATCGCGATGCGATCGGGCTGCCGGTCAGGGTCGTCTTCCATCCAGTCCTCCGCGTCATGCCCGCGCTCGTCGAGTGCGGTGTCCAGCGCAATCACCTGCGCGCTGCGCCGGCGCAGGCGGCCCAGCGCCTCGTTGATGACGATGCGCACCAGCCAAGTGGAGAGCTTCGCCTCGGCGCGAAAGCCCGCCAATGCGTGCCAGGCCCGCAGGTAGGCTTCCTGCAGCGCGTCCTCGGTTTCCGCGTCGCTCTTCAGGATGCTGCGCGCGGTGCGGAACAGCAGCCGGTTGTGGCGCCGCATGATGAGCTCGAAAGCCGGCTCGTCGCCCGAGGCGGCTCGCTGCGCGAGTTCGGCGTCAGGGGTGTCGCGGGTGGCTGGCGGCGGGTGGACCGCCGCCGTCGAAAGGGTTGCATCCTGCATCGTGTTGACCTCCGGCCGATTGGATGCAGACCGGGTCATCGGCGTTCCCGGGGGCTGATCCGTCTGTCGTCTATTGCGTCATCACCACCACCACCTGCGCATCCGCCTTGCTGGTGGACAGGTACACATGGCCGACCCCACTGTCGAAGTAGGCCGACTCCTGGCGCGCCAGGTCGATGGCCTCCCCGGTCTCGAAGCAGATGCGCACGCGGCCCGACAGCACCATCACGAACTCCTGCCCCGGGTGGCGGATGTAATCGGGAAACTGCACCAACTGTCGAGCAACGATGGTGCCGTGCAGGGGCGTCATGCGCTTGCCCGGGAAATCGGTGGCGAGCATGCGGTAGTCGTAGTTCTCGGCGTCGTAGCCGGGTGCCGCCGCAAGCGTCGAGCGCACGACCACCGTTCGGCGGCCTGCCGCGGGCGCGGCGCTTGCGCGCGGGTCGAACAGTGCGGCGATGTCGACGTCGAGCGCACGCGCGACCGCGGCGAACTTCTCGTAGCTCACAGAAATCTGCCCGAGCTCGATCTTCGACAAGGTCGACAGCGCCACGCCTGAGCGCGCGGACAGCTCCTTCAGCGTCAGCCCGTGGCCCTTGCGGATCGCGCGCAGGTGCCCGCCGACACGCTCGCGGTCAGGCAAGGCGGCGACCGTCGTGCGCGCGCGGCCACGGCTCCTGGATGAATGAACAGGCATTGACTTGTCTCCCGGGGGTTCCCGCCACGATTCTCGCATGCGAGAATTCTCGGATGAGAGAATTCGACGTGGTCATCATCGGTGCCGGCATCGCCGGTGCGTCGCTCGCCTGGCGGCTGGCCGGCGAGCGCGGCGTGCTGCTGCTGGAGCGCGAAAGCCAGCCCGGCTACCACGCCACCGGCCGGTCGGCCGCGATGTTCATGGAGAGCTACGGCCCGCCGGCCGTGCGTGCGCTCACGCGGGCGAGCCGTGCCTTCTACGAGCAGCCGCCTGACGGTTTCGGCAACGCCGCGCTGCTCACGCCGCGCGGCGTGCTTTACCTCGCCACGCACGGCCAGGAGCCGCTGCTGGAAGAGATGCAGCACATGCTGGCCGCAAGCGGCAGCGTGCTCGAGCGGCTCGACGCCGACGCGGCGCTGTCGCGCGTAGGCTGCCTGCGGCCTGAGGTGGTGCACGGCGCGCTCTATGAACACGGTGCGCAGGACATCGACGTAAACGCGCTGCATCAAGGCTTCCTGCGCGGCATGCGCGCCCGCGGCGGTGAACTGCGCACAGGCGCACACGTCGTCGTCGCGGAGCGCAGCAGCAATTGCTGGACGCTGCGCCTGGCCGACGGCGAGGCCGTGCAGGCGCGGGCCGTGGTCGATGCCGCCGGCGCCTGGGCCGACGACGTTGCCGCGCTGTTCGGCGCTGCGCCGATCGGCCTGGTGCCGCACCGGCGCAGCGCATTCACTTTCAAGGCACCTGAGGGCTTGGATGTATCGAGCTGGCCAGCGGTGGTCGGCGTGGACGAGAGCTATTACTTCAAGCCCGACGCCGGGCAACTGCTGGGCTCGCCCGCCAATGCCGACCCGACCCTGCCGCATGACGTCGTGCCTGAAGAGCTCGACATCGCCCTCGGCATCCACCAGATCGAAGCCGTCACCACGCTCACGATCCGCCGCCCTGCCAGCACCTGGGCAGGCCTGCGCTCGTTCGTACCGGACGGCGAGATGGTGATCGGCTGGGACGCGCACTGTCCCGGCTTCTTCTGGCTCGCGGGCCAAGGCGGCTACGGCATCCAGAGCGCCGCCGGCGCCTCCGAATTGGCTTCGTCGCTGCTGCGCGGCACGGCCCTGCCGGCCGAGCTGGTTCGACATGGCGTCGACCCGCGCGCGCTGGCTCCGCAACGCTTGCGCTGATCTCCTTGAAAGGAACGTCCATGTCGACAATCGCCACCCGCCTCGCCTCGCTGATCGCGGCAAGCACATTCGCCTGCAGCTCGGCACTGGCCGCCGGCTTCCCCGAGAAGCCGCTGACGCTCGTCGTGCCCTACCCGCCGGGCGGCGCCACCGACACGGTCGCCCGCATCGTCGCCAAGGGCATGGGGCAGCGGCTCGCCCAGACCGTGATCGTCGACAACAAGGCTGGTGCCGGCACGGCGATCGGCGCCGGCGCGGTGGCCAAGGCCGCACCCGACGGCTACACGCTGCTCATCAGCTCCAACACGACCTTCACGGTCAATCCGGCGCTCAAGATCAAGCTGCCCTACGACGCGCAGAAGAGCTTCGAAGGGATCGGGCTGATCGGCACCTCGCCGCTGGTGTTGCTGGCCAACCCGACGCTGCCGGCCAACAACGTCAAGGAGCTGGTGGCGCTGGCGAAGTCGCAGCCCGGCAAACTGGCCTACGGCTCGTTCGGCAGCGGCACCACCTCGCACCTGGCCGGCGAGATGTTCAAGGTGGTGGCTGGTGTCGACATCCTGCACGTGCCGTACAAGGGCAGCTCGCCGGCCATGACCGACCTCATCGGCGGCCAGGTGCCGCTGACCTTCGACACCAACGTCGCCGCGCTGCCGATGCTGCAGGCCGGCAAGGTGAAGGCGATCGCCGTCACCTCGGCCAAGCGCTCGCCTTCATTGCCCAAGGTGCCGACGGTGGCCGAAGGCGGCTACCCCGAATTCGAGATGGTGCCGTGGATCGCCATCGTGGCGCCCCGAGGCCTGCCGGGCGCGGTGCAGAAGGCGCTCGGCAAGGCACTGGCCGAGACGCTCGCCGACCCCGCCACGCGCACCGATCTCGAGAAGGCCGGCGTCGACGTGTCGTACGAGCCGGGCTCGTTCTACGATGCACGCGTCGCGAAGGAGTTGCCGTTGCTGCGTGCCTACGTGCACAAGGCGAAGATCCCGCTCGAGTGAACACCATGCGCCATGACCCTGCTTTGACCGAACGCTCCGCGGTCGAGTTGCGCCGCCTGATCGGCAGCCGGCAACTCTCGCCGGTCGAGTTGATGGACGCGTGCATCGCGCGCATCGAGTCCTTCAATTCGGCCGTCAATGCGATGGCTGCCACCGATTTCGACCGTGCGCGCGAGGCCGCCCGCCAGGCCGAGGCCGAAGTGATGCGCGGTGCGCCGCTGGGCCTGCTGCACGGCCTGCCGCTCGGCGTGAAGGACCTGCAGGACACCGCCGGTCTTCTCACCACCTACGGCAACGCCGGCTTGCGCGGCAACGTGCCGGCGCACGACAACGGGCTGGTCGCACGGCTGCGCGCGGCCGGCGCGATCGTCACCGCAAAGACCAACGTGCCCGACATGGGCGCCGGCGCCAACACGCGCAACCCGGTGTGGGGCGCGACCGGCAACCCGTTCAATCCGGCGCTGAATGCGGGCGGCTCGTCGGGCGGCTCGGCCGCCGCGCTGGCACTCGACATGCTGCCGATCGCCACCGGCTCCGACACCGGCGGCTCGCTTCGCATCCCGGCGGCACTGTGCGGCGTCGTCGGCATGCGTCCGTCGCCCGGGCTGGTCGCCAACGATGCCCGGCCGCTCGGCTGGTCGGTCATCTCGGTGCTGGGCCCGATGGGCCGCGATGTCGGCGACACCGCGCTGCAGCTGGCGGCAAGCGTCGGCTTCGACGCGCGCGATCCGTTGTCGCATGTTGAGCACGCTGCGTCGTTCTGGCCGCTTGCCAACGCGGACCTGTCACGGCTGCGCGTTGGCACGACCGAAGACTTCGGCCTGTGCATCGTCGACCCGGAGATCCGGCGCGTATTCCGCGAACGTGTCGAGGCGATCCGCCCGTGGGTCGCCTGCTGCGAACCCGTCGACCTGGCGCTTGGCGACGCCGACCGCGCATTCGACACGTTGCGCGCCGAGAGCTTCGTCGCCGCATTCGCCGACGCCTACCGCACCGCCCCCGAAACGCTCGGGCCCAACGTGCGCGCCAACGTCGAGATGGCGACGGCGATCACCCTCGCCGACCGCGCCTGGGCGCACCTCGAGCAGACGCGCATCGCACGGCGCTTCGTGCACGCCTTCGAGCGTTTCGACCTGATCATCGCGCCGACCACGCCCGTCACGCCCTTCCCCTGGACCGAGCTGTATGCCCAGCGCATCGACGGCCAGACCATGCGCAACTACTACCACTGGCTCGGCCTGACCTACGTGGTCACGCTCGCGACGAACCCGGCGCTGTCGCTTCCTTGCGGGCGCGACGAACACGGCATGCCCTTCGGCCTGCAACTGATCGGCCGTCTGCGCGGCGATGCCGCGCTGCTCGCGGCCGCGCAAGCCCTGGAGCGCGCTTTCGAGACGACGCCCGAACTGCGCCGTCCCCGGCCCGATCTCGAAGCGCTGCGCATGCCGCGGCCCGAGCTGAAGAGCATCGTGACTCATCCACCCCTTGCATCAGGGAGCCCGGCGGACAACGCGTCCACGGCGGTCTGATCGCCGGTGTGGAGGCAGAAGTCCCAAGCCCGTTCGCCCAGTCGGGAGAATGGCCCACAGGCACTGCCTGCTGCGGCATCGCTGGCTACGATCGCCAGCCACCCCACAGCCACGCAAGGAGTGCCCCATGGAAACCAATGAACTGCATCGCGGCCGCTTGATCGATCACTTGCACCTCGTCGTGCGAGACCTGGCCGCCAGCCGCAGGTTCTACGAGGCCGTCTTCAAGGTGCTGGAGATTCCGATCGGCGGCAGCGGCGACAGCTACTTCTGGGCCGACGAGCTCTTCGTGTCGACGCCCGAGAGCGAATCAGCGCACGGTCAACTGACGGGGCGCCATCACCTCGCCTTCCAGGCCCGAGACCGGGCCACGGTCGATGCGTTCTACCGCGCCGCCTTGGAAGTCGGCGGCAAGGACAACGGCGCACCAGGGGAACGCAAGTACCACCCCGGCTACTACGCCGCGTTCGTCCTGGACCCGGACGGCAACAACATCGAGGCCGTCTTCCATGGAGCTGCCAAGCGCAGCGCGCCCTCGGTCAAGGTGACGTTTTAGACGCACGCATGCTGAACTGTGCCGAGAGCAACCCCTCGTTCCATCCCGATGGCGACTTGCCACGTTGAGTAGCTGGCACCGGAACGCCGGCAGCTACCTGCGGAGTCGGCGCACCATCAGGGCGCGCTTGACGTGTTCCACGCGAAGACCTTGATGCAGGGCAAGCTGTGAGCGTCGACCCCGCCGCAGACTCCTGCCCATCCCCGTTGACAGGCATTGACAGGCCATTCACATGGAATTCCTCGATCGCCTCCCACGCTTTGCGTTCTTCACCGGCAAGGGCGGCGTGGGAAAGACGTCGCTTGCGTGCGCTGCGGCCGTGAAGCTGGCGGACGCGGGCAAGCGGGTGCTGCTCGTCAGCACCGATCCGGCATCCAACATCGGCCAGGTGTTCGGCATGTCCATCGGCAACCGGATCACACCGATTCCCTCGGTCGACAATCTCTGGGCCATCGAAATCGATCCGCAAGCCGCCGCCCAGGGCTATCGCGACCGCATCGTCGGCCCCGTCCGCGGTGTGCTGCCTGCCGACGTCGTGAAGGGCATCGAAGAGCAGTTGTCGGGTGCATGCACCACCGAGATTGCGGCGTTCGACGAGTTCACCGGCCTGCTCACCGACGAGGCCCTGCTTGCCCGCTTCGAGCATGTGCTGTTCGACACCGCGCCCACCGGCCACACGATCCGTCTGCTGCAACTGCCCGGCGCCTGGAACAGCTTCCTGGAGGCGGGCAAGGGAGATGCGTCATGCCTGGGCCCGCTGGCCGGCCTGGACAAGCAGCGAGCGCAGTACAAGGCCGCCGTCGATGCCTTGGCCGACCCGCTTCGAACCCGCCTGGTGCTGGTGGCGCGCGCGCAGGCCTCGGCCCTGCGAGAAGTGGCGCGCACGCACGATGAACTCGCCCGCGTGGGCCTGTCCCGGCAGTTCCTCGTCATCAATGGGGTCATGCCATTGGAGGAGGCCCGCTACGACACGCTCGCCGCGGCCGTCGTGCACCGCGAGCAAGCTGCGCTCGACGCCATGCCTGAGATCCTGCGCACGTTGCCGGTCGACCGGGTTCCACTCAAGGCCTTTGACCTGGTCGGACTCGATGCACTGCGCGCGTTCTTCGACGAACAAGGCGCTCGCCTCGCGGCCGCGGACGCCAAGCCCATCGCGCCACTGATGGCGCCGAGCCTCGGACAACTCGTGGACGACCTTGCCGCGCCGGGGCATGGGCTCATCATGGTCATGGGCAAGGGAGGTGTCGGCAAGACGACCCTCGCGGCTGCGCTGGCCGTCGAGCTCGCCCGGCGTGGACTGCCTGTGCATCTCACGACCTCCGACCCCGCCGCCCACCTCACGGAAACGCTGACCGGGCAGATGGACCGGCTCACGGTCAGCCGGATCGACCCGAAGCTTGAAACGCAGCGCTATCGGGACCAGGTGCTCGCCAGCAAGGGCAGGAACCTCGATGACCGGGGCCGTGCGCTTCTCGAGGAGGATCTTCGCTCGCCGTGTACCGAGGAGATCGCCGTGTTCCAGGCGTTCTCCCGCATCATCCGCGAGGCCGGCCGCCAATTCGTGGTGATGGACACGGCCCCGACGGGCCACACCTTGCTGCTGCTGGACGCGACAGGCGCCTACCACCGCGAGATCGCCCGGCAGATGGCGGACTCGGGCCTGCACTTCACGACCCCGATGATGCAGTTGCAGGACGAGGCCCGCACCAAGGTGCTGATCGCCACACTCGCGGAGAACACGCCGGTCCAGGAAGCCGCCATCCTGCAGGAAGACTTGCGCCGCGCCGGCATCGAGCCCTGGGCCTGGATCATCAACAACAGCGTGGCCGCGACCCGTTCGACGTCACCGCTCCTGCGATCTCGAGCGGCGAAGGAGTTGCCCTTCATCGACGCCGTCGCCACGAAGCATGCAAGGCGGTATGCGGTCGTGGCGCTGCAAGCGGAAGAGCCCTCAGGAATTGCCCGGCTCGCGGCGCTCACCCAGGGACAGGAGTCCCGGGCCTGCTAAGAATGCGCTAAGGCTGGGGCAGGACCATAGCGGGCAAAGGAGAAGCCATGATCCAACCCCGCCTGATTCGATGCATCGCTGCCGTGCTGTTCGCCGGCGCGATCGCCAACACGGCGCATGCCGCGACGCCCGCAGAGCTGCAGACGGCCTACACCGCGCTGTCCAACACCACGGCCGTGCCTGATCGGGGCCGGCAACTGTTCACGAGCCGCCACGGCCGCGAATGGAGTTGCTCGTCATGCCACGGCGAGGTGCCGACGCAGCCGGGCAGGCACGCATCCACGGGCAAGCCCATCGCGGCGCTGGCACCGGCGATCAATCCGCAGCGATTCACGGATGCGGCCAAGACCGAAAAGTGGTTCCGCCGCAATTGCAACGACGTCGTGGGCCGCGAGTGCACTGCCGCCGAGAAGGCCGACGTCATCGCCTGGCTGAGGACGCTTCCATGAACGGCCGGCACTCGGTGCGTCGAACGCTGTGGGCCGTCGTCGCGCTCGTGGCGAGCCTCGGCGCGTTCGCGGATGACCATCGGCGCGGACCGGCCGTGGCGCTCTTCCCCAAGTACAAGCAGGAGTGCGGCGCCTGCCACGTGGCGTATCCGCCCGGCATGCTGCCGGCCGATTCGTGGCGGCGGCAGCTGAGCAACCTGCAGCACCACTACGGCACCGACGCATCACTGGACGCCGCCACCCTGGGCGAACTGTCGGCCTGGCTCGGTGCGAACGCAGGCACCTACAAGCGTGTTCGCGAAGCGCCGCCCGAGGACCGCATCACCCAGTCCGCATGGTTCATTCGCGAACACGACGAGGTGCCCAGCGCGGTGTGGAAGCGCCCCGCCGTGAAGAGCGCTTCGAACTGCGCCGCCTGCCACACGCTGGCTGATCAAGGAGATTTCAATGAACACGCCGTCCGCATCCCGCGCTGAATCACCGGCCGCCGAAGGGCCGGTCACGCCGTCTTTGCGCAAGGTGCTGGTCTGGGACGCGCCGGTTCGCGTCTTCCACTGGTTGATGGTCCTGAGCTTCGCCGGTGCCTACCTCACCGCCGAGAGCGAACGCTGGCGGCTCGTGCACGTGACGCTCGGCTACACGATGGCTGGCCTCGTGGCATTTCGCGTGGTGTGGGGCTTCGTCGGCACGCGGCACGCCCGTTTCGCGAGCTTCGTGCGCGGGCCTGCCGCAGTGGTGCGCTATCTGCGCGGGCTCGTGAGCGGCCGCTCGGAGGAAGCGGCCGGCCACAATCCCGCTGGCGCGCTGGCCATCGTCGCGCTGCTCGGCCTGACCGCGGTGGTCGCGGCGTCGGGCTGGGCCACGTACAACGATGTCGGTGGCGGCTGGCTCGAAGAACTGCACGAAGGCGCCGCCAACGTGATGCTGGCGATCGTCGGCGTGCACGTCGCCGGCGTGTTGCTGGCCTCCTGGCTGCATCGCGACAACCTGATCGGCGCGATGGTGACCGGCCGCAAGCGTGCCCGGCCGGAGGATGCGGTTCGCAGCGCCTGGCGCGGCGTGGCCGTGCTGGTGCTCGCGGCGGTGCTGGCATTCTGGTGGATGCAATGGGACACCGGCGCGCCGGCCGGTGTCGCCAACGGCAACGCCGCGGCCGTCAAGAAGCACGACCGGGATGACGATTGAAAGGCTGAGAGTGTTTAATGCGCATCCTGCTCGCTGAAGACGATCCGCTGCTGGGCGACGGCCTGCGCGCAGGCTTGCGCCAGCTCGGCTTCCTGGTCGACTGGGTGCGCAACGGCGATGCCGCCGAGCGCGAACTGCGCGCGCAGTCGTACTCGGCCGCGGTGCTGGATCTCGGGCTGCCCCTGAAGGACGGCATGGATGTCCTCGCATCCATCCGCCGGACAGGCATCACGCTGCCGGTGCTGGTCCTGACGGCGCGCGATGCCGTGCCGGACCGCATACGGGGCCTCGACGCCGGTGCCGACGACTACATCGTCAAGCCGGTCGATCTCAACGAGTTGGCAGCCCGGTTGCGCGCGCTCGTGCGCCGCTCGCATGGGCAGCCACAGGAACGCCTGACCGCGCAGGATGTCGTGCTCGACCCGGCGGCCCGCTCGGTGACGCAAGACGGGGCCGCGGTGACCTTGACGGCGCGCGAGTTCGACCTGCTGCACGCATTGATGCTGAACACCGGACGGGTGCTGTCTCGCGACCAGCTCGAACAGCATCTCTACAGCTGGGGCCAGGAAGTGGAAAGCAATGCGATCGAGGTGCACATCCACTACCTGCGGCGCAAGCTCGGCAACGCACTCATCCGCACCGTGCGCGGCGTCGGCTACATGGTGGCGAACGAGGCGGCCACCGACGCCTCGAAAGCCGAATGAAAGCGCCGCCCTCGCTGCAAGGCCGGCTCCTGTTGCTGGTGCTCGGACTCGTCGCCGGGGTCTGGCTCGTGACCGCCACCTTGACCTGGATCGACGTGCGTCACGAGCTCAACGAACTCCTGGATGGCCACCTCGCCCAAGCGGCCGCCCTGCTCGTGGTGCAACAAGCCCATGGGATCGATGAAGACGACGGCGGTGTCGACGCCCCGACGCTGCACCGGTATGCACCGAAGGTGATGTTCCAGGTCTTTCACGAAGGCGTGCTCTCCCTTCGCTCGTCGAACGCCCCGGCCGAGCCGATGATCGAATACTCGGGCGGCACCGTCGAGGGCTTCAGGACCATCGCGATCGGCGGCGCGCCCTGGCGCGTCTTCGCGACGCACGGGCGTGAGGCAGACGTCCAGGTCTTCGTGGGCGAGCAGGTCGAGTCCCGCCATTCGATCCTGTGGGCGGTGCTGCGAAGCTCGCTCGGCCCGTTGCTCCTCGCACTGCCCCTTCTTGCGCTGGCGGCCTGGTGGGCGGTGCGACAAGGCATGGCACCGCTGCGGCTCGTTGGACGGGTGCTGGCGCAGCGAAGCCCGCAAGCCCTGCAGCCGATCGCCGTGCAGGGCGCGCCGTCGGAGATGACGCCGATGCTCGACGCCCTGAACGCGCTGTTCGGGCGGATTACCGAGTTGCTGGAGTCGGAGCGCCGGTTCACCGCCGACGCGGCGCACGAGTTGCGCACCCCCATCGCTGCCATCCGTGCACAAGCGCAGGTTGCGCTGGGCGCGGCCGAAGAGGCCGAGCGCTTGCACGCACTGCACGCGACGCTGCACGGGTGCGACCGGGCGACACGCCTGGTCGAACAGCTGCTGACCTTGTCGCGGCTCGAATCAGGCGCGGAGCATGCGCTGGTACTCGTCGACCTGGCTGCCCTGGCCCGACAGGTCGTCGCCGAGGTGGCACCCCTCGCGCTGAACAAGCAGCAGACCATCGAACTCAGCGCCACCGGCGTGCACACGGTGCAAGGGGACGCCACGCTGCTGGCCGTGATGATCCGCAACCTGGTCGACAACGCCATTCGCTACAGCCCCACGGGCGCGATCGTGAAGCTCGCCATCTCGACCGCCGACGGCGTGGTTCGGCTGACCCTCGACGACAGCGGCCCCGGCATGTCGCCGGCCGACATGGCGCGCGTGGGCGAGCGGTTCTTCCGCGTGGTCGGCAGCGCTCAGGACGGCAGCGGGCTGGGCTGGTCCATCACGCGCCGCATCGCCGCCGTGCACGGGGTCGTCGTGCGCATCGACAGGTCGGCGTCGCTGGGCGGCCTGTCGGTGGAGGTCGGGTTTCCGGTCCGCGCCGGCACTTGAGCCGCGGCCAACACAAGGCCACGACGTCCGGGTCGAGGTGTAGCATCCATCGGCGGCTAGACAGGCCGTCGAGCAAGCGGCCATCGTGCGTTTGCCGGACTTTGCCGTTGAAAGGGAAGTCTTCAGCACAGGGGGTCTCGATTTGCAATCCGCCGGTCTCGTCTGGGTCGTGCTCGGCTGCATCGCGATCGGCGCGGTCGCAGGAGCGCTCGCGACGTGGCTCTTCATGCGACGGCGCATTGCCGTCGGCAGCCCCATCGCCGACGAGCGTGCGCTGGTGCGCACCCTCATCGACCTGATGCCCGACTACATCTACGCCAAGGATGCCGCCGGCCGGTTCGTGCTGGCCAACTTGGCCGTCGCACGCGTGATGGGCGCGGACTCGCCCAGTCAGCTCATCGGCCGCACCGACGCCGATTTCTACCCGCCCGAGATGGCTGCGAAGTTCCGCGCCGACGACGAGTCGGTGTTGCAGGGCGTCGCACTGCGGGACCGCGAGGAGCTCGGCACCGACTCCGGGGCCGGCGAGGCGCGCTGGCACCTGACCACCAAAATGCCTGTGCGCGACGCGCGCGGCGAGATCGTCGGACTGGTCGGCATCAGCCGCGACATCCACCGCAGCAAGCTCGCCGAAGAAGAGATCCTCCGCCTGAACGCCGAGCTCGACCAGCGCGTGCGGGACCGCACCGCCGAACTCGCCGCCGAGCGGCACCTGCTGCGCACCTTGATCGACAACATGCCCGACGCCATCTATGTGAAGGACTCCGAATCGCGCTACATCCTGGTCAACCAGGCGATGGCGGCGGGCGTGAACCTGGCGCCCGCCGAACTGCTGGGCCGCACCGTCTTCGACTGCTACCCGCCCGAGCAGGCGCAGCGCTTCTTCGACGACGACCGCGAGGTGATGCGCTCAGGCCGGGCGCTCATCGGCCGCGAGGAAGCGGCGCTCGACCGCAGCACGGGCGCACAGCGCTGGATGCTCACGACCAAGGTCCCGCTGCGCGACGGCGACGGACGCATCGTGGGCATCGTCGGCATCAGCCGCGACATCAGCGAGCTGCGGCGCGTGCAGGAGCTGCGCATCGCCAAGGAGCGCGCGGAGGCCGCCAACGAAGGCAAGAGCCGCTTCCTCGCGAACATGAGCCACGAGCTGCGCACACCGCTCAATGCCGTGCTGGGCTATGCGCAAATCCTCATGCGCGATGAAGCGCTCTCCGATGCGCAGCGGCAAGGCCTCGCCACCATCCGGCACAGCGGCGAACACCTGCTCGCGCTGATCACCGACATCCTCGACCTCGCCAAGGTCGATGCCGGCAGGCTCGAGCTTTGCCCCGAGCCGCTGCAGCTGCCGGGGTTCCTGCACATGATCGAGGACATCATCCGCGTCGACGCGGCCCACAAGAAGCTCGCCTTCCATTGCGAGGTGCCGACCGAGCTGCCGACGGTCATCGAAGCCGACGAGAAGCGCCTTCGCCAAGTGCTGCTCAACCTGCTCAGCAACGCCGTCAAGTTCACCGAGGCCGGCACCGTGACCTTGCGCATCGGAGTGACACCGCGTGAGCAGGGTGGAACCCGCCTGTGCTTCGAGGTGCAAGACACGGGGCCCGGCATCGCCGCCGAGCTGCACGAGTCGATCTTCCTGCCCTTCGTGCAAGGCGGCACGCGGCAGGGACGCTCCAGCGGCGCCGGGCTCGGGCTCGCCATCAGCCGCCAGCTCACGCGCCTCATGGGCGGCGAGCTGCGCCTGGAGAGCACCCCGGCCCGCGGCAGCCGCTTCTGGTTCGAGATCGACGTGCCGGTGCTCGGGGAACGGGCCGCCGCGCACCGGCCCCAAGGCGTGGTGACCGGCTACCAAGGCCCGCGCCGCACGGTGCTGATCGCCGACGACGTGGCGGCCAATCGCGCGGTGCTCGTCGACCTGCTGCAAGCGCTCGGGTTCGAGCTCGTCGAGGTGGCTGACGGGCGGGCGTTGCTCGCGTCGGCGCAAGGGCAGCGGCCCGACCTCGTCATCACCGATCTCGTGATGCCGGTCATGGATGGGCTCGAGGCCATCGAGCGCATGCGCCAGCTGCCGGCGCTGGCCGACGTGCCGGTGATCGCGATCTCGGCCAACGCGTCGGGGCCCGACGAGGCGCGCAGCCTGGCGGCCGGCGCGAATGCGTACCTGGCCAAGCCTGTCGAGGTGGAGCGGCTGCTCGCCACCGTCGGCGAGCTGCTCGCGCTGCACTGGACCCAGGCACCGCGCGCCGACACCACGCCGGACGAGCTGCCGCTGGTGCCGCCGTCGGGCGAAGAACTGAACGCCCTGTACCGGCTCGCGCAGGTGGGCCACATGCGCAGCATCCGCGAGCACGCGAAGCGCCTGGGCGAGAAGGACGAGCGCTGCCGGCCGTTTGCCGAGCGCCTGTGCTCGATGGCCGACCGCTTCGAGTCGCGCGCGATCGTCGAGCTGATCGAGAGCTATCGGGAAGAATCGTAGGGCGACGCGTCGATCTGCCGCCCTGCCCTCGTCAGCGCCGGAACCGGCCGTCGTTCCCGATGATCGCGAGATCGGCGTAATCCAGGCCGGTGTGGTCGGTGGCGCTGTAGCCCAACTCCAGCCCGCCGACGTCGTAGTGCGTCATGCTTTCGAGCGCTCGGCGCAGCTTGTCGCGCGTGGGTTGCGGGCTCGCGCGGCGCAGGCCCTCGACCAGCACCTTCGCCGACACGTAGCCTTCGATGATCGTGGGCGTGAGTTCCAGGTTGGCGGCCTTGGCGAGTTCCATCGCCTCCTTCACCACCGGCGAGGCGATCGAGCGTTCATAGGGGAACACCTGGCTCACGACCACGCCATGCGCCAGGTCGCCGAGGTCCTTGACGAAGCCGGCGGACGCGTTGTTCGACAGCGTCACGAGCTGCGCCCTGGAGCCTGCGGCGCGCAGCGCCTTCATGCCCTCCACCACCGCCGTGCCGGAGCCGATGAACAGCACCGCCTGCGGATTGGCATCGACGATCTTCGGCATGATGGGTGCGAAGTCCGGCTTGCTGCGGTCGTACTTCTCATGCGCCACCGGCTGCTTGTCGACGCTCTTCATGCCCTTGATCGCACCGGCCACGGCATCGGCGCCGAAGCTGTCGTCCACCTGCACGATGGCGATTCGCTCGATGCCGATGAGGCTCAGGTGGGCCACGGCCCGCTCGGCCTCGCGCTGGTAGGTGGCGCGCACGTTGAAGAGCCACGGATGCACGGGGGTGTGAAGCACCATCGCGCCGGTGGACGGCCCGACGAGAGGCACCTTGTTTTCGGCAAGCAGCGGCATGATGGCCTGGGTGTGGGGCGTGCCGCGATTGAGGAAGAGCGAGATGACGCCCTGGTCGATGAGCGTCTTCGCGTTGACCACGGCCAGCTTCGGGTCGAACTTGTCGTCCAGCGAAACGAGCTGCAGGTTTTCGCCGTTGATGCCGCCGTGCGCGTTGACCGAATCGAAATACAGCTTGGCGCCTTGCGTGGCTTCCCTGACGCTCGCGGCCACCGTGCCGGTGAAGCCTGCCGTCTGGCCGATCTTGATGTCCGCCCAAGCCGTGCCGCTGAATGCGAAGCACGCGGCGCCGAGCCAGGCGAGCCGGCCCAAGGAATGCGCAAGAGGGTGCCCGATGGCCCGGGATGCAATACCGAACATGTGCTGTCTCCTTGTTGGGACAGGCATGCTACTTCAGGCCATCTCAAGGCAGCTTTTCATCATTTCCAGATGAAACCAAAAGGCGACCGTGGCATTGCAAAGAAGCGGGTGCGCGTGAAGAACTTGGCAGATTGAAGGCGGCGCACAGGCGAAGACACAGCATCCCGTCGGTCATGGGAATCCCTTTCCCATGTGACCGCGACAGCTCGCGGCCAGCGGCCTCACGCGGCCCGCCACTCCACGTTCGCCCGCTCGAACATCCGCTTCAACCGACCGCTCGTGGCGAGCTCCTCCACCGCCTTCGCCAGGCGTTCCGCCAGGTCCGCCGAATCGCGCTTCACCGCCAGCCCCACGGCCCACCCATCCCTCGGCGCACGCGGCGACGGCAACGGCGTGATCGCGAACCCGGCATCGCCGCGCAGCACCGTCTCGATCTCCGACGCCAAGCCCGCGGCGGCGGCCACCTCGCCGCGTTGCAAGGCCTGTGCGGCCTCGACGCCATCTTTCCAATGCGCGGTGAGCTGCTGTCGATACGCCCCGCCATCCGCCCCCAGCATCAGCCAGCCGGCGAGCGACACGCCCGCCACCGCCACCGGACGATCGCCCAGCTGCGCGAGCGTCTCCAAGTGCGGCAGCCGGTCGAGCCGGCGCGCGATCACCACGCGGTCGCGGTAATAGGGCGCGAAGATGCTGACCTGCGGGCTGCCGTCCATCAGCGGGCGGTCCACCGGCACGTGCAAGAGCACGTCGGCGGGCCCGTAGCCCAGGTAATGCCCCCGCCACACCATGTTGCGCAGGTCGTCGCCCATGTTGTCGTCGGCATTGAAAGGCAGCAGCGCGAGCTTCACACCGAGCGCATCGGCCAGCGCACGCGCCAACTCCACGTCGATGCCCGCACCCTTGGCATGGAACGGCGGCATGTCGTTGTAGATGCCGACCGTGAGCGAACCACGGTCCGTCACCCGCCCAAGTGCGCCCGTGGCCGCCGCCACCGGCCGCGCCACGGCGGCACAGGCGCCGATTGCTCCAATCCAGCGCAAGCAGTCGCGCCGAGTCAGTGTTCCGGAGAACATGGTTTCCCCTTAGAGCGGCTTGTCACGCCGGGTTTCCAGGTAGGCCTTGATGGACCAGATGGCTTCCTGGTTCATCACGCCTTCGAAGGGCGGCATGTACACCGCGCCGTTGCGCGTGCGGCCATGGCGCACGGTGGTCAGGAAGTAATCGTCGATCTCCTTGACGCAGGCCTCCTTGCGGGCGCTGTCCTTGAGCGGGGAGCAGTCGTTGTCGAGCTTGCGCAGGTCCGGCGCGATGCCCCCGGAGATCGCCTCCAGCCCATGGCAGCGCGCGCAGTTCTGGTTGTAGGCCGAGGTGCCGATGCGCACGGCGACGTCGTTGCTGCGGAAGGGGTTCTCGGCGCGCCAGGCCTCGCCCAGCGTGGGCAGGCCGGTGGTGTCCACCGCCTGCGGCGTCACGTCACCGTGGGCGAACGCAAGGGCGCATGCCAGCGCGGCGAAACCCGCGGCGCCGGCCCGCGCGGCGCGGCCCCGAGGCCGTCGGGTGCGGGTGTTCTTTGTTGGGAGGGGCAGCAGGTGGGCATCGCGCGTCATGTCAGTTCTCCGTCAAGGTTGAAGTGGACGATGCGACGCAATCTGCAAAGCCTATGCCACGGCGAGCTGCTGCAAGGCGGAACACAAATTGCATTTGAGCGATGCTTGTTTGCGCCAGATCAAGCAACGTTCGACAAGACAGGTCACGCTCGGCAAACTGTGCGCGACGCCATCGATGCGGGAGCCAACCCGCACACCGTGCCAAGACAGAGCAGTCCGGTCACGTCACCGGCTTCCGATGGAGACAACCTGCTTCAAGCAGGAGCGAAGGAAACATGACGATGTCTGCAAGCCACCGCGCCGTGGTCCCACACGCGAAGACCTGGACCACGCCGTCCGCCCTGCCCCTGGCACACCAGGCCGCCCGCGCTGACCTCATTGAACAGTCGCACCTGCGCTGCGCCGCGCTCGGCCTGTCGCGCGTGGAGCGGCCCGACTTCGTACCCATGATGCGAAGCGACCTGAGCGTCGCGCGCGAGCGCAACCGGCGGCTCTTCACGCACGCCGCGCCGGTGATGGAGCTGCTGTTCGAGCAGATCGTGAACACCGAAAGCATGATCGTGCTCACCGATGCGCAGGGCACGATCCTTCATTCAGTGGGCGACGATGAATTCCTGCAGCGCGCCGACAAGGTGGCCTTGTCGCCGGGCGTGAACTGGGCCGAGCACTCCAAGGGCACCAACGCCATCGGCACGGCGCTGTTCCAGGAGCAGCCCACCGTCGTCCACGCGAGCGAGCACTTCATGCACGCCAACAGTTTTCTCACGTGCTCGGCCGCGCCCATCTTCGACCCGCGCGGCAACATGCTGGGCGTGCTCGACGTCACGGGCGACCAGCGCTCCTATCACCAGCACACCATGGGTCTCGTGCGCATGTCGGCGCGCATGATCGAGAACCACTGGCTGTCGGACGACTTCGGCAACCGGCTGCGGCTGCACTTCCACAGCCGAGTCGAATTCATCGGCACGCTGCTCGAAGGCATACTCGTCATCGGAGCCGACGGCAAGGTACTGGGAGCCAACCGCAGCGCGCTCGACCAGCTGGACATGAGCAGCGCCGCGCTTCGCATGCACAGCGTGGCCAGCCTGTTCGGCACCTCGGTGTCGGCGGTGTTCGACCATTTCCGCTCGCCGCTGGCGGTGCCGATGCTGCTGAGCCTGCCCGGGGGCCGGCAGCTTCACGTCAGCGCCCGCCTGGGCGGCGCGGCACGTCCCATCATGGCCGGCGTGGCAGGCGACGAATCGGCCGTGCTGAGCGGTGCGGTGCGCGATTCCTCCTTGCTCGAATCGGGCCGGTCCGCGCAGGCCTTGCCGGCCGGCGAGCCGGGTGGGCCGCGCCTGTCCGGCCTGCATTACCTCAAGACCGGCGACCCGCAGATCGAAGCGATGGTGAACAAGGTCCAGCGCGTGCTGAACCGCGACATCCCCTTGCTCATCCTCGGCGAGACGGGCACGGGCAAGGAATTGCTTGCCCGCGCCGTGCACCAGGATTCCGATCGTGCCAAGCAGGCCTTCGTGGCGGTGAACTGTGCTTCCATTCCCGAGTCGCTGATCGAGGCCGAGCTCTTCGGCTACGAGGACGGCGCCTTCACCGGCGCGCGCCGCAAGGGCGCCAACGGCCGCATCGTGCAGGCCAACGGCGGCACGCTGTTCCTGGACGAGATCGGCGACATGCCGCTGGCCTTGCAGGCACGCCTTCTGCGCGTGCTGCAGGAGCGCAGCGTGACGCCGCTCGGAAGCCAGAAGTCGATCGCGGTGGACATCGCAGTCATCGGCGCCACGCACCGCAACCTGCGCGAGATGATCGACGCCGGCACCTTCCGCGAAGACCTCTATTACCGCCTCAACGGGCTGGTGGTGCGGCTGCCCGCCTTGCGCGAACGCAGCGACCTGGACGTCGTGGCCCGGCGCATCCTGGTGGCCGAATGCCCGCACGGCGTGCCGGCGATCAGCGCGCCGGTGATGGCGCTCTTCAAGCACTATGCATGGCCCGGCAACATCCGCCAGTTGGCCAACGTGCTGCGCACGGCAGCGGTCATGGCCGCGGGCGAATCGCAGATCACCGAGCAGCATCTGTCGGATGACTTTCTGGAGGATGCGAGGCGCAGCCAGACCGTGCCGCAGGGTGGCTCGTTTGTGGCCTGTGCGCCGGTTGCAGCGCCGGTCGTGGCTGCGGCTGCGGTGAGCGAGGCGTCGCACGTAGCGACATGCACAGTGGACGACTCGCCGATCGCGCTGCAGAGCGCCGCGCCTCTCACCCTCGGCGAGGCGGAAATCGACATGATCCGCCGTGTGCTCGCCGATGCGGGGGGGAACATTTCCGAGGCCTCCAAGCGTCTGGGGATCAGTCGCAACACCATTTATCGCAAGCTGCGCTGGAACAAGGCAGGCTGAGGTTGCGTGCGCGGGGCTTCGATATCTCGGCCTGACCCTTGGATACTTCAGGACGACCCGTCGATACCTCAGGACGACCCTTCGATACCTCAGGGCGAGCGGGATAGGCACTTCGATACCTCAGTGCGAACGGGGGTGTGTTTCGCCGAGCAAAACCAAGCCCCGTTCAGGCTGAGGTATCGAAGCCTCAACCCCGTTCGCCCTGAGGTATCGAAGGGTCGCCTTGAGGTATCGACGGGTCGCCCTGAAGTATGTAAGGGTCGCCCTGAAGCATCGAAGTGCCTGCCCCATACAGGGCAAACCCCTGTGCCATCGCTGAACGCCACTGTCACACAGTGAAGCACCCGGTGAACACCCTGCGCAGAAAAACCGCTCGCCACACCGCGCACACCCCGTGCATACCCTGCGCCAACAGGCGCAAACACACCCCCCACACCCCTCCTTGACGCATCCCCACAGGCGGCATGCGTCTTGCGGAAGAAGCCCTGTCCACGGCACACCGTGCCAGGGCTCTCACCGCAACTCCAAGGAGACTCTCATGCAATGGTCGCACCCCGCGTTTGAAGACATGCGCTTCGGCTTCGAGATCACGATGTACATCTCGAACCGCTGATCCGGCACACACGCGCAGGCGCGGCGACGCAGCCGTGCCTGCGCCCACCAAGCGACGCACCCACCCCATGAAGATCCTCGTGCTCGGTTCAGGCGCCGGCGGCGGCTTTCCGCAGTGGAACTGCAATTGCCGCCTGTGCGCCGGTCAGCGCCAAGGCGCACTGACAGCGCATGCGCGCACACAAAGCTCCATCGCCGTGTCGGCCGACGGCGAATCCTGGGTGCTGCTCAATGCATCGCCCGACATCGGCACGCAGATCCGCAACCATCCGCAGCTGCATCCGCGCCGGCATGGCGAGAGCCAACGCAACACGCCGATCAAGGCCGTCGTGCTGATGGACGCGCAGATCGATCACGTCACCGGCCTGCTGGGCTTGCGCGAAGGGCCGTGCATCGACCTCTACGCCACGCCCTGCGTCTTCGAAGACCTGACGACCGGCCTGCCGCTGCTCAACGTGCTGCAGCACTACTGCGGCACGCGCTGGCACATGGTGCCGGTGGCCGGCGATCAATCGAGCGCGGAGTTCGAGATCGCCGGATTCCCCACGCTGCGCTTCACCGCCATCGCCATCCCCGGCAAGGCGCCGCCCTACTCTCCCCACCGCCGCGAACAGGTGGCCGGCGACAACATCGCGCTCGTCATCGAAGACACCACCGACGGACGCCGGCTCTTCTACTCGCCGGGCCTCGCCGAGGTGGGCGACCAGGAGCTGCGCTGGATGCGCGATGCCGACTGCCTGCTCGTGGACGGCACCTTCTGGGCGGAAGACGAGATGCAAGCCGCCGGCCTGAGCGACAAGTCCGCCGCCGAGATGGGCCACCTGCCGCAGATCGCCAGCGCAAGCCGCGCCGGCATGGTCGACGTGATGAAGGCCACGCAGGCGCAGCGCAAGGTGCTCATCCACATCAACAACAGCAACCCCATCCTCGACGAAGGCAGCGCCCAGCGGCGCTTGCTGGCCGCGCACGGCATCGAGGTGGCCTACGACGGCATGGAGATCACGCCATGAATGCATTGGTTCTCGAGGGCGCACCGCCCGCCGCGGATTCGCGCGAGCCGTGGAGCCCGCAGGCTTTCGATGCGCGCTTGCGCGAGTGCGAATCGCTCTATCACATCCACCACCCGTTCAACCTGCGGCTCAACCGCGGCGAGCTGCAACCCTTCCAGGTGCGGGCCTGGGTGGCGAACCGCTTCTACTACCAGGTGAACATCCCGATCAAGGATTCGGCGGTGATGGCGAACTGCCCCGACCGCGCGGAACGCCGCCGCTGGATCGAGCGCATCCTCGACCACGATGGCCGCGGCGACTTCGAAGGCAGCAACGCCGGCGGCATCGAGGCCTGGAGCCGGCTGGGCGTGGCCGTGGGGCTCAAGCGCGAAGATCTCTGGTCGCATCGCCACGTGCGCGCCGGCGTGCGCTTCGCAGTCGATGCCTACGTGAACTTCGCGCGCACCGCGCTGTGGGAAGAAGCGGCGATCTCCTCGCTCACCGAACTCTTCGCGCCGCGCATCCACGCCGACCGGCTCGCCGGCTGGCCCACGCTGTACCCGTGGATCGAGCCGGAGGGCCTGGCCTACTTCCGCAGCCGCATTCCACTCGCCACGCGCGACGTGGAGCACGGGCTGGAGGTGGCGCATCGCTGGTGTTCCACCCGCGCACGGCAGGAGCGTGCCATCGACATCCTGAAGTTCAAGCTGGACATCCTGTGGTCCATGCTCGATTCGATCGAGCATGCCTACCCGGACGACCTGCCGATGGAGTCTCGGCCATGATGCCCACGAGGGATCGCCCGGCGGTCTCGGCCATGTTCCGCCTGCAGTTCGAGCCCACGCAGGACAGCTGGGTGCTGCTGTACCCCGAGGGCATGGTCAGGCTCAACACGCCGGCGGCGGAGATCCTTCGCCGGTGCGACGGCCAGCGTTCGGTCGACGACATCGTGGCCGATCTCGAAGTCGCCTTCGCGAGCACCGAGCTGCGCGGCGACGTGCTCGACTTTCTCGGCCAGGCGCGCGAGCGCGGCTGGCTGCAGTAGGCGCTGCGATGCCTGCCGCGATCAAGCCGCCGCTGTGGATGCTGGCGGAGCTCACCTACCGATGCCCGCTGCACTGCGTGTTCTGCTCCAACCCCGTCGACTACGCGCGGCACGACTCCGAGATGGACACCGCCACCTGGAAGCGCGTGCTGGGCGAGGCGCGGGCGATGGGTGCCGTGCAGCTGGGCTTCTCGGGCGGCGAGCCGCTGCTGCGCGACGACCTGGAGGAGCTGGTCGCGCATGCGCGGCAACTGGGCTTCTACACCAACCTCATCACCTCGGGCGTCGGGCTCACCGAAGCGCGTGCGCGTGCGCTCAAGGCGGCGGGGCTCGACCACATCCAGCTGTCCTTCCAGGATTCGACGCGCGAGCTCAACGACTTCATCACCTCCACGCGCACCTTCGACCTGAAGGCGAAGGTTGCCGAGATCATCAAGTCGCTCGGCTACCCGATGGTGCTGAACTGCGTGATGCACCGCTACAACCTGCCGCACGTGGGCCGCATCATCGACATGGCCGAGCGCATGGGGGCGGACTACCTGGAGCTCGCCAACACGCAGTACTACGGCTGGGCCTGGCTCAACCGCAACGCGCTCATGCCCACGGTGGACGAGCTGCGCGACGCCGAGGCCATCGTCATGTCGCACCGCGCGCGGCTCGAAGGCCGCATGAAGGTGCTGTGGGTGTCGCCCGACTACGCCGACGCCAAGCCCAAACCCTGCATGGCCGGGTGGGGTGCTGTGTTCCTGGTGGTGGCGCCCGATGGCACGGCCCTGCCCTGCCACAGCGCGCGCATGCTGCCGGGCCTGGACTTTCCGAGCCTGCGCGACACGCCGGTGCGCGAGGCCTGGTTCGACAGCGAGGCCTTCAACCGCTACCGCGGCAGCGCGTGGATGAACGACACCTGCGGCGACTGCGACGAGCACGGCAAGGACTTCGGCGGCTGCCGGTGCCAGGCCTATCTCGTGACTGGAGATGCAGCGGCCACCGACCCGGTGTGCACGAAGAGCGCGCATCGCGGCCGCATCGACGAGATGCTCACTTGCGCGCAGAAGGATCGTGACCAGGCCGAACAGACGGCCGCGCAGCCGCTGCGCTTCGTACGCGGCGCGGCGGTGCAAGCCAGCCTCGTCTATCGCACCGACACGATGTCTCGCCGCTTGTCCGAGGACGGGGTGCGCGCGTGCCCACCATCATGCTGAGCATCGACCGCCTCACCCAGCGCTACGGCGCGCGCGTCGCGCTCGATGCGCTCACGCTGTCCATCGGCCGTGGCAGCTTCGTTGCGCTGCTGGGGCCCAATGGCGCGGGCAAGACGACCTTGTTCCAGGTGCTCACGGGGCTGTTCGCCGCCGACAAGGGCGACGTGACCGTGGCGGGCCACTCTCTGCGCACCGACGCACGGCGGGCGCTGGCGCACGTCGGCGTCGTGTTCCAGCAGCAGTCGCTCGACCTCGACCTGAGCGTCGCCCGCAACCTGCAGTTCCAGGCCGATCTGCAGGGCCTGCCGCGCGCGCTGGCCGCGGAGCGCATCGCCTTCGACACGCAGCGATTCGGCATCGCCGCCGACCTGGGCCGCCGCGTGCGCGAGCTGTCCGGCGGCAACCGCCGCAAGGTGGAGCTGGTGCGAGCGCTGCTGCACCGGCCCGCGCTGCTGCTGATGGACGAGGCCACCGTCGGCCTCGACCCCCAGTCACGCCGCGATCTCATCGCCGGCTTGCGCGACGAGGTGCGCGAACGCGGCGTGACAGTGCTGTGGGCCACGCACCTCGTGCCTGAAGCGGAAGCGGCCGATCGGGTGCTGGTGCTTCATCGCGGCAGCCTGCTGGCCGACGGCACGCCAGCGCAGGTCAGCGATGCGCTCGGCGGGCCGACGCTGGAATCCGCCTTCATCAACGCCACGGCCTCGAACGCATGAAAACCCAGCTCGCCATCGTCATCGCCTCGCTCATCGCATGGCATGGTGCTTCGTTCGGCAAAGACAGCAACCTTGCCTACATCACGAGCGAGCGCGACAACGCGGTCACGATGGTCGACCTGAAGACCCTGGTCGTTATCGGCGTCATCCCCACGTGCAAACGTCCGCGCCACATGCAACGCCTCGGCGGTGACGCGCAACTCATGGTGGCCTGCAGCGATTCGGGCCGGGCCGACCTCATCGACATCGCCGCACGTCGTTCGGTGGGCAACATGCCCTTGGGGGACGACCCCGAGGTGTTCGACCTCTCACCCGACGGCAAGACGGCCTATGTCTCGGCCGAGGAAGACGGTGCGCTGAACGTCTTCGACCTCGCCGCGAAGAAACTGCGCGGCAGCGTGACCGTGGGCAAGGAGCCCGAGGGCGTGAAGGTCTCGGCCGACGGGCGGCGGGTGTACGTCACCTCGGAAGTCGCGAACATGGTCCACGTCATCGACACCGCCACGCTGCAGATCGTGAAGAACATCGCCGTCGGCCAGCGGCCACGGCGCTTCGCCTTCAACGCCGACGGCAGCGAGCTGTGGGTGACCAACGAGATGGGCAGCAGCGTGAGCATCATCTCGGTGAAGGACCTGACGGTCATCGCGACCATCGTCTTCGAGGTCAAGGGCATGCGGCCCGACGACATCACGCCGGTCGGGCTCACGCTGTCTCGCGACGGCAAGACGATGTACGTGGGCCTGGGCCGCGCCAACCACGTGGCCTTCGTCGACGTCGCGACGCGGCGGACGAACCAGTTGGTGCTCGTGGGCAAGCGCGCCTGGGGGCTCGGGCTCAACCGCGATGGCTCGCGGCTCTTCGTGGTGAACGGCCTGTCCGACGACATGACCGTCATCGACACGGCGAGCGCGAAGCCCATCAAGACGCTGCCCGTGGGCCGCGTACCGCACACGGTGGTCGTCGATGATTGACCGGCGCATCCTCATCGGGTGGGCGGCGTGGCTGTTCGCCGCCGGTGCGTCGGCCGCCAGCCTGACGATCGGCGTGCTGCAGCGCGCCGACGACCAGCGGCGCGACCCGCAGCGTGTCGCCCTGGCCTACCCGTTCCAGCCGGGCGGCTCCGCGGCGGCGGCGGTGCAGATGGCGGTGAAGGAAAGCCAGTTCCAGCTGGACGCGGCCAAACTGCTCGTCAGCATCGAGATGCGCGAAGTGCACAGTGCGGACGAGGCGCGCGGCAGCGTGCAGCAATGGGCCCGCGCCGGCGCAGGCGCCGTGGTGCTGGACCTGCCATCGGCCTGGGTCGTGTCCGCCGCACCCGGCGCCGGTGTGCCCTTGTTCAACGTCGGCGACAGCACCGAAGGCGCGCGGCAGCAGACCTGCCTGCCTCATCTCTTCCACACCCTGCCCACCGAGCGCATGCGCGCCGATGCGATCGCCCAGACCCTGCTCGCGCGCCGCTGGCAACGCGTGCTGGTGCTGCATGGGCCGAGTACGGACGACGCGTCGCGCCTGGCCGTGGTCCAGGCCGCCATCAAGCGCTTCGGCCTGAAGCCCGTCGCCGTGCGCCCGTTCAAGCGCTCGGCCGACCCGCGCGAACGGGACCTGTCCAACCCGCTGCTGCTCACCGGCGCGGCGGCAGGCGGTGAATACGATGCCGTCTGGGTGATCGACAGCGACGGCGAGTTCGCGCGCGGCCTGCCCTACCGCACCGCCCTGCCGCGCCCGGTGGTGGGCGATGCAGGCCTGGTGGCCGAAGCGTGGGCGCCGCACTTCGACCGCTACGGCGCCCCGCAGCTCGCGCATCGCTTCGCGAAAGCCGCGCAACGTCCGATGACGAGCAACGACTGGGCCGCCTACATCGCGACCAAGGCGGTACTGCAGGCCGCGCTCGAAGACGGCGCCACACCGACCGCATCACGCCTGCTCAAGTCTTTGACGCGGCCGGACTTCACCCTCGACGGCTTCAAAGGCGTGCGCCTGAGCTTTCGCGGCTGGGACCATCAACTGCGCCAGCCCATGCTGCTCACCGACGGCGTGGGCGTGATCGCGACGGCGCCGGTCGAAGGCGTGATGCATCCGAAGAACGTGCTCGACACCTTGGGCACCGACGCGGCTGAATCCGCCTGCAAGGTGGCGCCATGACGGTGAGCGTGCATGAGCCGGTCGCCGCACCGATCGCAGGGCCTGCGACCGCGCCGACCGCAATGGCCACCCGGCGTGGCGCCATCCCGCATGCCTTGCTCGGCATGCGTGCCATCGTCTCGCGCGAGCTGTTGAAGTTCTCGCAGCAAAAGGGCCGGCTCATCGCCGCGCTGGTGCGGCCGGTGCTGTGGCTGGCCGTCTTCGCCGCGGGCTTTCGCAACGTGTTCGGCGTGGCCATCGTCGAGCCCTACGACACCTACATCCCCTACGACCTCTACATCGCGCCCGGGCTGATCGGCATGGTGCTGCTGTTCAACGGCATGCAGTCGTCGCTGGCGATGGTGTACGACCGCGAGATGGGGCTCATGCGCCTCTTGCTCACCGCGCCGCTGCCGCGCTGGTGGCTGCTGTTGTCGCGGCTGCTCGCCACCGCCTTGCTCAGCATGGTCCAGGTGCTGGCTTTCGTCGCGGTGGCCGCGCTGCTGGGCACCACGCTGCCCATGCAGTTCGCGTCGCTGCTGCATGCCATCGCCGCCACGCTCGCTGCCGCACTCATGCTCGCATCGCTGGGCTTGCTGCTGTCGGTCTACGTGCGGCAGCTGGAGAACTTCGCGGGGACGATGAACTTCGTCATCTTCCCGATGTACTTCCTGTCCACCGCGCTCTACCCGCTGTGGAAGCTGGAGGAATCCGGCGCGACCTGGGTGTGGCGGGCGGCGCAGTTCAACCCCTTCACGCATGCGGTCGAGTGGATCCGCTTTGCGCTCCATGGCAAGGACCCGGGCATGGCGCCCTGGGTGGTGCTGGGCACGCTCGCCGTCTGCTTTGCGCTGGCTTGCCGCGGCTACGACCCGCAGCGAGGCTTCGGCCAATTGTCCAAGCGGGGGGCGGCATGAAGCGGCGCGGGTTCATCGTCCAGGCGCTGGCAAGCGTGGCCGCACCGTGGGTGCACGCGCAGCCGCGCACCGAAGGCTTTCCCCAGCGCCCGATTGCCCTGTGGGTGCCGTGGCCTGCGGGTGGCTCCACCGATCTCACGCTGCGCCTTCTGGCCGATCTGGCCGGGCGGCAGCTCGGCCAGAAGGTCATCGTCGAAAACCGCGGCGGCGCAGCCGGCACGCTGGCCATGCCGGTGCTGCAGCAGGCGCCGCCCGACGGGCACACCATTGCGCAGATGCCGGCGACGGTGTTCCGTGCGCCGCATCTGCAGAAGGTGGGCTGGGACCCGATCCGCGACACCACGCCCATCCTGCAGGTCAGCGGCGTCACCTTCGGCGTCCTCGTGCCGGCCGCGAGCGCATGGCGCTCAATCAACGACCTGCTCGCCTTCGCCGCTGCGCACCCTGGCGAGCTGACCATCGCGACCAATGGCGTGGGCACCACGCCGCACACCGTGCTCGACGATCTCTTCGCGCGCCACGGCCTGAGCTACATCCACGTGCCGTACAAGGGCACGGCCGAGCAGATGGTGGCGCTGTCTTCGGGTCAGGTAATGGCGGGGGTCAACTCCAACGGCTTCGCGCCCTTCGTCGATGGCGGCCGGCTGCGGCTGCTCGCCACCTTCGGAGCACAGCGCACGCGCCGCTGGCCCGAGGTGCCGACGATGCGCGAGCTGGGTCACGGCATCGTCGCGATGTCGCCCTATGGATTGGCCGGCCCGCGCGGCATGCCTGCCGCGGTCGTCCGCACGCTGCATGACGCGTTCAAGACGGCCCTGTTCGAGCCGGTGCATGTGGCCGAACTCGCGAAGTTCGACCAGGAGCTGGCCTATCTGGACAGCGCGGACTATGGCCGAAGCATGCGCGAGACTTTTGCGGCGGAAGGACGTGCGGCGGAGCGGCAAGGGCTCGCGCACGGGCCGGGTTGAGAGCGGTTGAGTGGGCTTGCGAACCCGTCGTGGATTCCGGGCATTGCTGCGCTAGAGGTCGTACCAAGCCAGCCCGATCACCACCCCGCTCGCCTTGTCCCCGCCCGACCGAAGCTGCTGAACCGACACATCCACCGCCAGCTTGTCACGCTGAATCCAATGCCGCGCGCCGACGTGCCGCAAGGTCTGCCGGTCTTCGCGGCCCAGCTCCACGAACACACTGCTGCGCCAAGGCAGCTTGTGCTCGAAGGCCAGCGAGCCGACCCATTCGCGACGCTCGTCACGCTGCTTCTGCACGCCGGCGTTCACATGCAGCATCGCATCACCGTCTCGCAGCGCGAGCGACCACGGCAGCTTGACCGACACGCCTTGCTGGCGCCACCCCGCACCCTCTTCGCTCGCCGCCGACAGCGACACATCGATGCCCCATCCCCAGCCATCGCGGGCGATGTGGTTGAACAGGTGTTTCAACTCCAGCTCGACGCTGCGTGCGTCATCACTGCCGCGCGTGACTTCGAGCTGGACCGAATTCACCGGATCGAAGGCGTACTCCGGCGCGACGGTGAACATGCGCTGCGTCCCGACGCGCTGCCACCAGGTCTCGATCGCCCACACGCGATCGTCGTCTTCTTCCGCGGCCGCGCTCGAGGTCAGCAGGAACGGCCGGTCATTGGCACGCACAGCCGCGGGCCAGGCCGCCGCGCACAGCGCAGCGGCCATGGCAAGCGCCTGGCCGCGGGCGTTCATGCCCCCGGCTTCTTGGCCCACGCGCCGCACCAGCCGCGCGCGGCGATGTGCTTGCGGCCGAACATGGCGCAGCCGCCCCATTCATCGCCGGCGGCACCCTGGAAGAAGCTGCAGTTGCCGCAATGCTGGTCGGCCGCGTGCTTGGGGTAGCGCTGCTTGTCGACCTTGTTCGTGTCGTGGCGGTAGCCGAGGGCGACGGCGGTTTCGTCGGATTCCTCGACATGCGTGGCGGCTTGGGCGGTGAACGGGGCTGCCAGCGCAGCACCAGCGCAAGCGGCGCGGACGATGAAGATGCGTCGGGTCTTGTCTTTCACTGCTGTCTCCAAAGAAAAAACACTCAGTTCCCTCTCCCAGGGGGAGAGGGAGCAAGAGGTCAGCTCGCCTTCGCGACCTTCTCGACCTTGGCCTTCGCTGGCTTCACCTCCGAAGCCGAGCGCGTCGCGCCCTCGCCCTTCGGGATCTTGAACACCCACACCATGCCGCCCTGTTCCAGGAAGTTGACCTTCTTGGCCACCTCCCCGCCCCACAGCGGCACCGCGCCGCCCCAGCCGGACACGACGCTCACGTATTGCTCACCGCCTTGCTGCCAGGTCACCGGCGGCGCGACGACGCCCGAGCCGGTCTGGAATTCCCAGACCACCTTGCCGGTCTTCGCATCCGCGGCCTTCAGGTAGCCCTCGGGCGTGCCCCAGAAGACGAGGTTGCCGCCGGTGGTCAGCACGCCGCCCCACAGCGGCGCGGAGTTCTTCACTTCCCAGACGATCTTGCCGCTCTTCGGGTCCACCGCGCGCAGCGCGCCGATGTAGTCGTCGTTGATCGTCTTGATGGTGAAGCCCGCGCCGAGATACGCCGCGCCCTTCTTGTAGGCGACGGGCTCGTTCCAGATCTCCATGCCCCATTCATTGGCCGGCACGTAGAACAGCTTCGTGTCGGGGCTGTAGGCCATGGGCATCTGGTTCTTGCCGCCGAGGAAGCTCGGTGCGGAGAAGATCGCGTTGCCCTTCTTGCCGTCGCTGCTCGCGGTCGGGTCGCCGGGGCGGTTCTCGTCGATGAAGTTCGGGCGCCCCGTCTTCAGGTCGATGCTGCTCGCCCAGGTGATCTTCTTCACGAAGGGAAACGCGTTCAGCAGCTGCCCGGTGTTCGCATCGTTGACGTAGAAGAAGCCGTTGCGGTCGGCCTTGCCACCGACCCGCTTGCCGTCCATGTCGAAGGTGACGAACTCGTTGACGCCGTCGAAGTCCCAGCCGTCGTTCGGCGTGCCCTGGTAGTGCCACTTGATCTTGCCGGTCTTCACGTCGATGGCGACGGTGGAGCACGAGAACAGGTTGTCACCCTTGCGCAGATGGCTGTTCCACGGCGCGGGGTTGCCGGTGCCGAAGTAGGCAAGGCCGGTCTTCGCATCGTAGGTGCCGCCCAGCCAGGTGGCCGCGCCGCCGGTCTTCCACAGGTCGCCGGACCAGGTCTGGTTGGTGGTGCCCGAGACGCCGTTCTCCTTGGGCGTGCCGTCGGGGTCGTAGGTGTAGCCCATGTGGCCTTCGACGGTGGGCCGCGACCAGATGAGCTGGCCGGTCTTGGCGCTGCGCGCCTCGACGCGCCCGACCACACCGAACTCGCCGCCCGACACGCCGGTCAGCACCATGCCGTTGGCGATGATCGGTGCGGCAGTGGCCGAGTAGCCGGCCTTGTAGTCCTCGATCTTCTCCTTCCAGACCACGTTGCCGCTGTCCTGGTCGAGCGCCACCAGCTGTGCGTCGAGCGTGGCGAAGATGACGAGGTTGTCGTAGAGCGCGGCACCGCGGTTCACCACGTCGCAGCACGGCATGATGCCTTCGGGCAGTCGGTGTTCATACTTCCACAGCTTCTTGCCGGTGGCCGCATCGAGCGCGAACAGGCGCGAGTACGACGCGGTCACGAACATCTTGCCGTTGTACACCACGGGCTGCGCTTCCTGGCCGCGCTGTTTCTCGCCGCCGAAGGAGAAGGCCCACACCGGCGCGAGCTTGGCCACGGTGGCGGTGTTGACCTGCTTGAGCGGCGAGTAGCGCTGGCCCTGGGTGTTGACACCCCAGGTCAGCACGTTGCCGTTGGTAGTCGCTTCGGTCTGGATCATGGCGTCGGTGACCACCGCATGGGTCCCGGCCGAGGCCAGGCCGGCGGACACGAGAACGGTCAAGAGCTTCAATTGCATGGTGTCTCCTCGAGGAATGGGGGCGCGGCTCGAACACGCCGGATTGGCTGTGTCCTCCACGTGTCATGAAGCGCAATGTCCATGCCACGCGGCGGGTGCTTCAGCAGCGGCATCAGCACGCTCCAAAAGGCCCTGAAAGTTCGGGTTTCCCCGTTCGACTGCTACAGGCTCGAACAGCCGTGTGCGCTGTCGGCGTGGCAGCACGCCACAACGCCGCCCTCGTTCACCACACGCTGTTCCAGCGCAGGGTCACGCAACGCTTGTCATCCGATACAAGGCGTCCCCGCACGTCGGTGAAGAACCAAAAAAAAAGGTTCTTCACCGAACTCCGGGAGCATTGCCCAGGTTGGGACGGGGCCTTCGACAAGCTCAATACCTCAGCCCGAACGGGGGCATTCTTTCTCGCCTACTTGACTTGCCCCACCGTTCGGGCTGAGGTATCGAAGCCCCTCTCCGCGTTCACCACACTCCGTTCGGACTGAGCCCTTCGATACCTCAGGACAGGCTTGTCGAAGGCCCCATCCGATGCTCCCCGGAAATCGGTGAAGAACCAAGAAAAAGGGGCGGCCGCCGCCGCCCCTTGCCCCTGATCAGGCCCGCGTCAGAAGAAGCCGAGTGCCTTGGGCGAGTAGCTCACCAGCAGGTTCTTGGTCTGCTGGTAGTGGTCGAGCATCATCTTGTGGGTCTCGCGACCGATGCCCGATTCCTTGTAGCCACCGAAGGTCGCATGCGCCGGATAGGCGTGGTAGCAGTTGGTCCACACGCGGCCGGCCTGGATGGCGCGGCCCATTCGGTAGGCGCGGCTGCCGTCGCGCGACCACACGCCCGCACCCAGGCCATACGGCGTGTCGTTGGCGATGGCCAGCGCTTCAGCCTCGGTCTTGAAGGTGGTCACGGCCAGCACCGGGCCGAAGATCTCCTCGCGGAAGATGCGCATGTTGTTGTTGCCCTTGAACAGCGTCGGCTGGATGTAGTAGCCGCCGGCCAGGTCACCGCCGAGCTGCGCACGATCGCCGCCGATGAGGCAGGTGGCGCCTTCCTGCTTGCCGAGCTCGAGGTAGGACATGATCTTGTCCATCTGCATGGCCGAGGCCTGCGCGCCCATCATGGTGTCGGTGTCCAGCGGGTTGCCCTGCTTGATGGCCTTCACCCGGTCCAGCGCCCGCGCCATGAACTTGTCGTAGATGGATTCCTGGATCAACGCACGCGACGGGCAGGTGCAGACCTCGCCCTGGTTGAACGCGAACAGCACCAGGCCTTCGATGGCCTTGTCGAACAGGTCGTCGTCGGCATCGGCGATGTCCTCGAAGAAGATGTTCGGGCTCTTGCCGCCGAGCTCCAGCGTGGCGGGAATCAGGTTGGTGGCCGCGGCCTGCGCGATCACGCGGCCCGTGGCGGTGGACCCGGTGAAGGCGATCTTCGCGATGCGCTTGCTGTTGGCCAGCGGCATGCCGGCTTCGCGGCCGTAGCCGTTGACGATGTTGAGCACGCCCGGCGGCAGCAGGTCGGCGATGAGCTCGGCCATCACCATGATGCTCACCGGCGTCGATTCGGCCGGCTTGAGCACCACGCAATTGCCCGCGCCGATGGCCGGGGCGAGCTTCCATGCGGCCATGAGGATGGGGAAGTTCCACGGAATGATCTGGCCCACCACGCCCAGCGGCTCATGGAAGTGATAGGCCACCGTGTTCTCGTCGATCTCGCTCAAGGCGCCTTCCTGCGCACGCAGGCAGCCGGCGAAGTAGCGGAAGTGATCGATGGTGAGCGGAATGTCGGCGTTCAGCGTCTCGCGGATCGGCTTGCCGTTGTCCACCGTCTCGGCATAGGCCAGCAGCTCCAGGTTCTGCTCCAGCCGGTCGGCGATGCGCAGCAGCACGTTGGCACGCTCGCCCGCCGGCGTGCTGCCCCACTTGGCCTTGGCCGCGTGCGCCGCGTCGAGCGCGAGCTCGATGTCTTCAGCGGTAGAGCGGGCGGCCTTGGTGAACACCTTGCCGCTGATCGGCGTGATCACGTCGAAGTACTGGCCCTTCACCGGCGGCACGAACTTGCCATTGATGAAGTTGTCGTAGGCGGGCTTGAACGGGACTTTGGCACCAGGGGTGCCGGGAGCGGCGTAGAGCATGGACTGTCTCCTGCGGTTGATGAGTACGACGTTGGAACACGTGGCTCATTCCGCAATGACCATGCCATCGGTGAGAGCGGCTCGCGAAGGGTCATTTGCTCCGTTCAAACCCGCGGTTTGGAGGCCACCGCGTGCTTGCATCCAGCCTCGGCATGGAGCAGTTGTGCCGCAATGGAGCAGTGGCGGCGTGGAGCACATGCATCGAGCGCGCGAGCGGCATGTCGATTGCTGCAACCAACGATCCATGTCGCCCACCGGACCGATCGCTCTTCTCTTCGCCGTGCTGCTGACGGCCGGTTCGCAAGCGCGCGCGCAATCCGACGCGGTGCCCGCATTCAAGGAGGTGGACTCCATCGAGGCCCGGGTCCAGGGGTGCGTCACCTGCCATGGCCAGCGCGGGCAGGGCACGAACAACGGCTACTTTCCGCGCATCGCCGGTAAACCCGCCGGCTATCTCTACAACCAGCTGGTGGCTTTTCGCGATGGCAATCGGCGATATCCGCCGATGAACTACCTCGTGGCCTACCTGCCCGACAGCTACCTGCGGGAGATTGCCGAGCACTTCGCGAAGGAACGCCCACCGTTTGCCGCGCAGGACGCGGCGCCGGCGGACCCGGCCACCGCATCGCGCGGCAAGGCCCTGGTGACGGCAGGCGAACCGGCCAAGGGCATCCCCGCCTGCGTGGCTTGCCACGGCACCGGACTCACCGGCATGGAGCCCGGCATCCCGGGGCTCGTGGGCCTGCGGCCGACCTACATCGTGGCCCAACTCACGCGCTGGCGCGTCGGCGACCGCCACGCCGCCGAGCCCGACTGCATGAAGCGCATTGCCACCCGGCTGTCCGACACCGACATCACGGCGGTGGCGGCCTGGCTGTCGCAGCAGCCCGCACCCAAGAATCCGTCGCCGGAGTCCTCCAACCTCGTGCGCATGCCCTTGGCCTGCGGGAGCCAGCGGTGAGCAAGCTGCGCCTGGGCCTGCGCATCCTGCTCGGCCTTGCGGTGCTGGCCGTCGTGGCGTTGGGTGTCGTGTTCTGGATGCACCCAGGCGCCCTGCCCGTCGATCCGAACGCCATCGCCGCGAACCCGACCACGCAGGTGATCAACCGCGGCGAATACCTCGCGCGTGCAGGCGATTGCGTGGCCTGCCACACCACACCCAACGGCAAGCCCTTTGCCGGCGGCCGTCCGATGGTCACGCCCTTCGGCGCGCTGTACGTTCCCAACATCACGCCCGACGACGACACCGGCATCGGCCAATGGACCGCCGACGACTTCTACCGGATGATGCACACCGGCGTTTCCAAGAACGGCACGCTGCTGTACCCGGCGATGCCCTTCGCCTCGTACACCAAGGTCACGCGCGAGGACTCCGACGCGATCTATGCCTACCTGATGTCGGTGGCGCCGGTGAAGCAGCAGAACCGACCGCACGAGTTGCAGTTCCCGTTCAACAACCGCGACCTGCTGCTGGGCTGGCGCACGCTGTACTTCAAGGAAGGCGAGTACAAGCCGGACAACAGCCAGAGCGCCGAGTGGAACCGCGGCGCCTACCTGGTCCAGGGCCTGGGCCACTGCGCGATGTGCCACACCGCCATCAACGCGCTGGGCGGGTCCAGCGAATCCAAGGCCTTCGAAGGCGGCATGATCCCCAACCAGAACTGGTACGCGCCCTCGCTCACCTCGAACCGCGAAGCGGGCCTCGGCGACTGGGACATCCAGGACATCGCCGACCTGCTGCAGGTCGGCGCCTCCCACCGCGGCACCACCTACGGGCCGATGGCCGAGGTGGTCTACAACAGCCTGCAGTACCTGAGCGACGAGGACGTGAAGGCGATGGCCGTCTATCTCAAGGCCTTGCCCCAGCGCGATTCCGAACCGCCGCCGACGAGCCAGGCGCGACTCGTCAACCCGGCGGTGATGGAGATGGGCCGCAAGGTGTACGCCACGCAATGCGCGATGTGCCACGGCGACGAAGGCAAGGGCCACGCGCCGGCCTACCCGCCGCTGGCAGGCAACCGGTCCATCACCATGGCCTCGCCGGTCAACTCCATCCGCATGGTGCTCAACGGCGGCTATGCGCCCGGCACGAAGAAGAACCCGCGGCCGCACGGCATGCCGCCGTTCAGCCACATCCTGAACGACGAGGAGGTGGCTGCCGTCGTCACCTACACCCGCGTCGCGTGGGACAACAGCGGCACGCCCGTGGCCCCGGCGCAAGCGAACGAGCTTCGCCGGCTGCTGCCCGAATGAAGCAATGAGGAAAGACCATGGTTGAGCTTCCAAGCACGCCGCAGGACGCGGAAGACCAGCAGGTCGACGACATCGTGAAGCGCGGACCTGCCGGCGCCTTCGCCGTCGCGGGCGTGGCCACCGCGATCGTCGTGGCCATCTACTTCATCTTCTACTTCGTGGTCTACCTGCCGCGGGGAGTCGTGCAGTGAGCGCCACGCTGCCGCCCGTCACGCCCGCCGCCCACCTGTCCGAGGCCGTGGCGGTCGCGGCCGAACGGCGCTGGGCATGGATCGTCATGGCCATCATCGCCGTGCTGGTGCTGATGATGATCGTGACCGGCCTGCACTGGGCGTCGATGCCGCCCTCGCGGGTCGAGACGGTGGACGTGAAGACGCTGCATGTACAAGGCGAATTCATGGAGAACAAGCTCGGCACCACCATGGGCACAGACGGCAAGGTCACCGTGCGACTCATTGCCCAGCAGTACTCCTTCGTGCCGCAATGCATCGTCGTGCCGGCCGACATGCCCGTCACGTTCCGCGGCACCGCCACCGACGCGATCCACGGGTTCATCGTCGGACGCACCAACGTCAACACCATGCTCATCCCCGGCTTCGTGTCGACCTTCACCACCACCTTCCCGCGCGCCGGCGAGCAGCTGATGCCCTGCCACGAATACTGCGGGACGGGCCACGAGGCGATGTGGGCGCGGGTGCAGGTGCTTCCGGCGGCGGAGTTCATCGCCCGGGCGCGCGGCGGAGAAAGGCTCAGCTGTGTTCCTGGCTAAACGGCTCGTCCTCGCGCACCTGTGGGTGGCCTTCATCGCCTTCCTCGGCGCGCTCGTGCTCGGCGCATGGCAGATGTACGTGCGCAGCCCGCTGTCGGCCTGGGTCAACAACCCCGAGCACTACTACCGCTCCGTCACGGCGCATGGCACGGTGATGGCCTACGTGCTGCCCACGCTCGTGGCCATGGGCTTCGGCTACGCCATCTGCGAACTCGCCTTGAAGAAGCCGCTCATCGGCGTTCGATGGGCCTGGGGCGGCTTCGGCATGGTGGTGGCCGGCACGGCACTGGCCGCGGTCACGATGGGAATGGGCCGTGCGTCGGTGCTCTACACCTTCTACCCGCCGATGATCGCGAGCCCCTTCTACTACGTCGGCGTGGTGCTCGTCGTCGTCGGCTCCTGGGTGTGGGTGGCGCTGATGTCCATCAACCTGCGTGCCTGGAAGAAGGACAACCCCGGCGCCTCGGTGCCGCTCGCGATGTACGGCAACGTGGCCGGCGCCTACTTGTGGGCGTGGACCTCGGTCGGCGCGGCGTCCGAGGTGCTGGTGCTCATCCTGCCGGCGTCGCTTGGCCTCACCGACACCATCAACGCCGGCCTGGCGCGCGTGCTCTTCTCATGGACGCTGCACGCCATCGTCTACTTCTGGCTGATGCCCGCCTACATCGTCTTCTACACCATCGTGCCGCGCGCCATTGGCGGGCGCCTGTACAGCGACACCATGGGCCGGGTGGCCTTCGCGCTCTTCCTCGTCTTCTCGATGCCCATCGGCATCCACCACCTCTTCGCCGACCCGCAGGTGGGTGCGGGCTTCAAGTTCGTCCATGCGGCCATGACGGCGATGGTGTCGGTGCCGACGCTGCTCACGGTGTTCACCATCGTCGCGTCGGTCGAGATCGCCGCGAAGCTGCGCGGCGGCACGGGGCTCTTCGGCTGGGTCAAGGCGCTGCCCTGGGGCAACCCGATGATGCTGGCCGTGACCTTCTCCTTCGTCATGCTGGGCTTCGGCGGCGCGGGCGGCATCATCAACATGAGCTACCAGCTCAACGAGACCATCCACAACACGCAATGGGTCACCGGGCACTTCCACCTCATCTTCGCCGGCGCCATCGTGTTGATGTACTTCATGCTGGCCTATGAGCTGTGGCCGCAGCTGACGGGCTGCGCGCCGCTGTCGCCGCGGCTCATCAAGGCACAGGTGTGGCTGTGGTTCGTCGGCATGATGGTGCTGACCATGCCATGGCACCTCGTGGGCCTGCTCGGCGCGCCGCGGCGCATGGCCTACTACGACTACTCGCACCCCGACCTGCAGTCGCAGGCCTGGACGGTCACGATGTCCGCCATCGGCGGCTTCGTGCTGCTGGTGTCCGGCATCCTGCTCATCGTCATCCTCGCCACCGCGCGGCGGCGCGGCGATGCGCCGGTGGAGCCCTTCACCTTCAGTCGGCCCGCCCACGTCGGCGGGCACACGCCCGTCGCATTGAACGGCTTCGGGCTGTGGGTCGCGATGATGATCGGGCTCACCGTCGTCAACTACGGCTACCCGATCGCCCAGCTCGCTTCGCTGAAGGAGGCGTACGTGCCCGTCATTCCGATCGGGAGCCGGTGATGCGCGAGGACGCCGTGGTGTCATGGAGCAACCTCTGGTTTCGCTGGAGCGTGGTTGCCCTGGTCGTGCTGACCGTGCTGTCGATGCTGGTGGGCTTCGTGCTGCTGCCGTCGGTGCATGGCGACTTCTCGGCACAAGGCCTGTGGGCCAGCATCTGCCGTGCGGCCGGTGTGCCGTCCAGCTGGGCCGGCGCTTCGTCGCCCGACGCGAAGCGCGAGCCGCACGCGACGAGCGTGGTGCTCGAGCGCAGCATGGCGCGCGGCGGCGGCAGCGACGCCGTCGGACGCGGTGCGACGCTGGCCCTGAACTGCACCATGTGCCATGGTGCACAGGGCATGAGCGGCACCGATGCGCCGAACCTGTCCGGCCAGTACCCGGAGGTGGTCCTCAAGCAGTTGCGCGACTACAAGGCGACGCGTCGCGGCAGCCCGATCATGGTGGCGCTCGCGCAGACGCTGTCCGAGCGCGACATGAACGACCTGGCCGCCTACTATGCGTACCTGCCGAAGGCGCGCACGGCACCCACCACCTACGACGAGACCTTGCCCGCGCTGGTCCGCGTGGGCGCGCCCTTGCGAAACATCGCGCCTTGCATCTCGTGCCACGGCGGCGTCGACCAGAAGCTCGGCGCGCCGTGGATCGAAGGCATGCCCAAGCGCTACCTGGTGGCGCAGCTGCAGGCGTTTCGGGCGGGCACCCGTCGCAACGATTCGCACGCGCAGATGCGCAATGTGGTCCGTTCGATGACGGACGCGGAGATCGACGAGGTGACGAGCTTCTACGCGAGCAAGGCGAGCGCGGGCGGTGAACGATAGGGCGTGGATTCACCCTGCCGTCGCCAGCACCCACCCGTGCACGAGCTTGACCGTCGCGTGGGACGATCCGTCAATGATGCACGGCGACATCGACTCGACGTGGGCCAGGATCACGTCCGTGACCGGGCATGCGGCGGAGGTCATGGTCATGGTCATCGTCACGCGGGTTGCAGCAGGAGCACCTCGCGCAGCACGTGGCGGTTGGTCGTGAGGTCGGCGAGCGTGTATTGGTCCAGCACGGCGTAGAAGGCGTCGACCGCCTCCGCCATCACGCCCTTGAGCCGGCAGCAGCGCGTGATGACGCAGCGGCCGCCATCCTCGGCAAAGCATTCGGCGGGCATCGCAGGGCCTTCGGTGTCGCGAACCACCCGGCCGATGGAGATTTCTTCCGGCGGCCTGGCCAACAGGATGCCGCCGCCCTTGCCGCGCGTGGTCTCGATCCAGCCTTGCTTGCCGAGCAGGTGCACGACCTTCGTGAGGTGGTTCTCCGAGACGTCGAAAGCCTTGGTGATCTCCGCGATGGTCGCGCGGCGCGTTGGGTCGGCAGCCAGGTAAATCAGGACGCGGAGGCTGTAGTCGGTGAAGCTGGTGAGTTTCATGGTGTTCTGCCTGGATGGGGATTCGGCAGGCAGTCCGACCCTTCGATACCTCAGGGCGAGCGGGATTGGGCTTCGATGCCTCAGCCCGAACGGGCTCCCCATCTGCGCAGTTCTTGAAGATGCATTCTGAATGCGTCATTCTTCTGGACGTCGTATTCGCGGCGCCTTGATCTGCATCAAGCTGACGGTCAATCCAATCTGCCGAGAGACCTCGCAAGGGGCAGGAAGCCGAGCCCGGCGGCATCTTCCGGCTGGCAATTCGACACATGCTTGCGCGGCGTCAAGGCGCGCGGCGGCGGCTTGCTGCATCGTGCCGCGTCCACAACGAAGCGGCACGCCGCGCCATGGCGAAGAAGTTCCCGATCATTCCCTTGCACCCCGAGCGCATCTGCTGGGGCTGCGACACGTACTGCGCGGCCGATTCGATGATGTGCGGCAACGGCAGCGTGCGCACGCCGCATCCGTCGGAGCTGTTCGGCGACGACTGGGCGCTATGGGAATGCGGCGTGGCAGGCAGCACCTCGGACGCGCCGGCACGCGAAGTCGAAGGCCATCGGAACCGCGGCTTCGTGCCGCCTGCACCGTGATGCAACTCAAAGTTTCACGACGCCCGCCCAACGTCCATGGCGTGCACGACATGCACGGCATGACCGCGCCTTGACAGCGCGCTTTACCCATGGCCCCACCCAGCGGCGCGAGCCGGCCCGGAGAACCGCATTGATCATCCCTGAGTTGAAAACCCTCCTCGACCGCAGCGGCCTCGCGCCCTTGCGGCTCAAAGACCGCACCTTGCTGCCCATCGTGCAGGGCGGCATGGGCATCGGCGTTTCTGCCCACAGCCTGGCCGGTGCCGTCGCGGCGCAGGGCGGCATGGGCACGCTCAGCTCGGTGGACCTGCGCCGCCACCACCCTGACCTGATGGAACGCACGCGCGGCCTGGGCGTGACGCCTCAGGCCAAGGAAGACATCAACGCGGCCAACCTCGAAGCACTCGAGCGCGAGGTGCATGCCGCGCGCGCCATTGCCGGCACCCGCGGCATGCTGGCGATGAACGTGATGCGCGCGGTGAGCGACTACGCGGCCTACGTGAAGCGCTCGCTGCAGGCGGGCATCGACGCGATCGTCGTCGGCGCGGGGCTGCCGCTGGACTTGCCCGACCTGGCGTCCGACCACCCCAACGTCGCACTCGTGCCCATCCTGTCCGACGCACGCGGCGTGCAGCTCGTCATCCGCAAGTGGGAGCGCAAGAAGCGCATGCCCGATGCAGTCGTGCTGGAGCACCCGGGCCTGGCCGGTGGCCACCTGGGCGCGGCGCGCGTGGAAGACCTGAACGACCCGCGCTTCGACTTCGAACGCTGCATCCCCGAGACGCTGGCCGTGCTGCGCGCCGCCGGCATCGAGGCGAGCACGCCCATCATCGCGGCCGGCGGCATTCGCACCGTCGACGACATCCGCCGCATGCAGGCGCTCGGTGCATCGGGCGTGCAGCTGGGCACGCCGTTCGCTGTGACGATCGAGGGCGACGCCGATGACGAGTTCAAGCGCGTGCTCGCCGAAGCGCGCGAGGAAGACAAGATCGAGTTCACGAGCGTGGCCGGCCTGCCCGCCCGCGCCGTCGCCACGCCCTGGCTCAAGGCCTACCTGAAGGCCGAGCCGCGCCTGCAGGCCGTGGCGCACGTCAAGCAGCGCTGCACCAAGGTCTTCGATTGCCTGGCCCAATGCGGCCTGCGCGACGGCAAGGCGGGCTGGGGCCAGTTCTGCATCGACCAGCAACTCGCAGCCGCCATGCGCGGCGACGTCAAGCGCGGCCTCTTCTTCGTGGGCCGCGGCGCCCTGCCCTTCGGCAGCCAGATTCGCAGCGTGCGCGACCTGATGGTCAAGCTGCTCGGTGGCGACCCCGATCTCGCCGTTGCCGCGCCATGAACACGACCGCTGACACGCGCTGGCGCATGGCCTGGCCGTATGCGGCGCCGCATCGCCTCGCCTTTGCCGACTGGCGCCCCGGTTGAGCGCGTCTCTCGTGTACCCCCTCCTGACCTCATGAACGAAGCTCTCGCCAAACCCGAACTCGTCTGCCCCGCCGGCTCCTTGCGCGCCTTGAAGATGGCCATCGACGCCGGCGCTGATGCCGTCTACCTCGGCCTGCGCAACGCCACCAATGCCCGCAACTTCGCCGGGCTCAACTTCGACGACGCCCAGTTGCGCGAAGGGCTCGACTACGCCCATGCGCGCGGCCGCAAGGTGCTCATGGCGCTGAACACCTATGCGCGCGCCGACGATGTGTCGCCGTGGTTCGCCGCCGTCGACACCGCCGCGCGCCTCGGTGCCGATGCGCTGATCTGCGCGGACATCGCCGTCATGGCGCATGCACGCAAGAACCATCCGGACCTGCGCCTGCATCTGTCGGTGCAAGCCTCGGCCACGAGCCATGAGGCCATCGCCTTTTACCAGCGCCACTACGGCATCCAGCGTGCCGTGCTGCCGCGCGTGCTCACGCTGTCGCAGGTGGGCCAGGTGCTGCGCCACACCGACGTGGAGATCGAAGTGTTCGGCTTCGGCAGCCTGTGCGTCATGGTCGAAGGCCGCTGCGCGCTGTCGTCGTACGCCACCGGGCAATCGCCCAACAACGCCGGCGTGTGCTCGCCGCCCGCCGCCGTGCGATGGCACGACACGCCCATCGGCGTCGAGGCGCGCCTGAACGGCCTGCTCATCGACCGCTACGCGAAGGAGGAGCCGCGCGGCTACCCGACGCTGTGCAAGGGCCGCTTCGACGTCGAAGGCGTGCGCGACTATGCGATCGAGGAGCCCACCAGCCTCAACACCCTGGCCATCCTGCCCGAGCTGATCCGCCTTGGCGTGCGGGCCATCAAGATCGAAGGCCGCCAGCGCAGCCCGAACTACGTCGAGCAGGTGACGCAGGTGTGGCGGCAGGCCATCGATGCCGCTGCAGCCGCACCCGCGCGCTTTCGCGTCGAGCCGCGCTGGACGGCGGCACTCGGCCATCTCGCCGAAGGACAACAACACACGCTGGGCGCCTACGACCGCCCATGGAAGTGAGAACGATGAGCGCCACGCCTGCGATGCCCGACACACGCATTGCCATCACCGTCGGCCCGCTGCTGTACTTCTGGCCGCGCGACCAGCTGATTCACTTCTATGCCGACGTGGCCGAATCGGCCGCCGACACCGTGGTGCTCGGCGAGGTGGTGTGCTCACGCCGCCACGACATGAAGCTCGCGGACTGGCTCGCCCTGGCACGCGACCTGGCCACCGCCGGCAAGGAAGTGGTGCTCGCCACCCTGGCCTTGATCGAATCCGAATCCGACCTGCGTGCCCTGCGGCGGGTGGCCGAACAAGGCGAGTTCCTCGTCGAAGCGGGCGACACCTCGGCGCTCAACATGCTGGCGGAGTCGCAAGTGCGCTTCGTGCTCGGCCCGCACATCAACGTGTACAGCCTGGCCGCCTTGCATGAATACACACGGCTGGGCGCCCTGCGCTGGGTGCCGCCGGTGGAGCTGTCGCTGTCGTCCATCGGTGCCATCAACGGCGCGGGTGCGCTCTTGCCCACCGAGGTCTACGCCCACGGCCGCATCCCGCTCGCTTTCTCGGCGCGCTGCTTCACGGCGCGGCACCACCGGCTGAGCAAAGACCAATGCGAGTTCCGATGCAAGGACGATGCTGACGGCCTGCTGCTGTCCACCGCCGACGGCCAACCCTTTCTCGTGCTCAACGGCATCCAGACGCAATCGGCCGCGCAGCAATGCCTCATCACCGAGCGCGCCGCGCTCTTGAACGCGGGCGTGAGCCGCGTGCGCTTGTCGCCATCGTCCAAGCAATTCGACAAGGTCATCGAGACCTACGACGGCGTGATGAACAAGGGCCACGACGCCAATGCCGCCTTGAGCATGCTCGACGGGCTCAGCCCCGCGGGCGGCCTCGCCAACGGATTCGCGCATGGCCGGCCGGGCAATGAATGGAGCAGCTCATGAACGCCGCCGCCCCCGCTTTCTCAGACCTGGCTGCACGCGTGCGGCCATTGCTGCAGCGCCTGCCGATGGAACCACCGGCACTCGCCTTGACGCTGGCCTTGAACCGATGGCTGCGCCCTCGCCTGCCGGCGGATGCGATAGAGGCCTTGTCCAACCGCTGCGTGGAAGTTAGCGTGACCGACCTCGGCCTGGTGCTCAAGCTCGAACTCGGCAGCCGCGGCTTCGCCATCGCGAGCAAGGCCGCGCCCGTCGCGCTGCGCATCGCGGCGGACGCGCCCAGCTACTGGCGCCTGCTGCGCGGCCGTGACGATGCCGACCGCCTGTTCTTCGAGCGCGCGCTCGTGATGGAAGGCGACACCGAGATGGGCCTGGTGCTGAAGAACACGCTCGATGCCATCGGGCCGCTGTGGACCTGAACCGACGCGCACGCTGCACGCACATCGACTGCCGTTGACGCGCATCAATATCCTGGGCGCACGCCGTTCCTAGCATAGGTGCATGCGAAATGCATCTTTCGCGCCTCGCTTGACCGAGATCCGCAGATGATGGTCCAGCTGATCTCCATCGAAGAGCCGAGCCGCCGCCGCACGCCACCGCAAGGTTTCGCGCTGTGGCAGCTGGGCTTCCGGCCCTTCTACCTGCTGGCCAGCGTGTTCGCCGCACTGTCGATCGGCCTGTGGGCCGCGCAGTTCGCGGGCTGGCTGCCGGTGCCCTACCTCGCCGGGCCTGTGTGGCATGCGCACGAGATGCTGTTCGGCTTCACGCTCGCGGTGGTGGTCGGCTTCTTGTTCACCGCCGGGCGCAACTGGTCCAACCGGCCGACGCCCACGGGCGTGCCGCTCGCACTCCTTGCCGGCCTGTGGGTAGCTGGGCGCGTGCTCGTGCTGACGCCTTTCGGCTGGGCGGCTGCGGTGGTGGACACCGCCTTCCCGCTGGCCGCGGCGGTGGCGCTGGCCATTCCTTTCTGGGCCTCGCGCAACAAGCGCAACTACTTCTTCGTCGGCCTGCTCGTGCTGATGGGCGCGGCCAACCTCGCCATCCATCTGTCGCAGCTGGGCGTCATCACGCTGCCGCCGTTCATCGGCATCCAGATCGGGCTGGACGTGGTGCTGTTCATCATGGCGGTGATGGGCGGGCGGGTGATCCCGATGTTCACCAACAACGGCGTGCCGGGTGCGGGCGCCGTGCGGCATGACGTGGTGGAACGCGTGGCATTGGCATCAGTGCTGGTGCTGCTGGCCGCTGACCTGCTGCATCTGGAGGGCTTGGTGCTCACCATCGTGGCGCTTGCCGCCGCACTGGCCCATGGCGTGCGCTGGGCGCTGTGGAAGCCGTGGAAGACGCTTCGCACGCCGCTGGTGTGGGTGCTGCACCTGGCGTATGCGTGGATCGTGGTGCACCTTGCGCTGCGAGCGGCAGCGACCCTGGGATGGGTCAGCCCGTCGCTGGCGACGCATGCATTGACGGTCGGCGCGATCGGTGGGCTCATCATCGGCATGATGACCCGCACCGCGCGCGGGCACACGGCGCGCATGCTCCAGGCGGATCGATTCGATGTGGCGAGCTATGCATTGGTTGCGCTGGCGGCGTTCACGCGCGTGTGCATTCCGCTCGTGGCACCGGGTGCGTCGATGCAAGCCATCGTCGGCTCAGCCGTGCTGTGGTCCGCGGGCTTCGCGGTGTATGCGGTGAGGTACTGGCCGGTGCTCAGCCGGCCGCGGCTGGATGGCAAGCCGGGCTGAACCATCGGCAGATGCCGCAGCCTGTTGGTGCGAAGCGAACGAAATCCTGAACACGCCGTTACCGCGCTGTTGTGTCGCAGGGGCATGCGGATTGCCGAATCCACGGAGCAGCCGACGAAAGGAGCCCCATGGATAGGATCAAACTTGCAAGCCACGGCGTCGAGATTGCACTGCAAACAGCCGGCACCGCAAACCGCCCAGCACTGCTGTTGCTGCACGGGTGGCCCCATTCGCATGCGCTCTACGAGCCGGTGATGCGCGACTTGTCCGATCGCTTCTTCGTGCTCGCGCCGGACCTGCCTGAGATCGGCGAATCGCGGGGCACGCCCAGCTCGGCCGAGAAGACGATGCTCGCCGACGTGCTGATCGCCGCGGCCGAGCAAGCGGGCGCGCGCGACATCGTCGTCGCCGGCATCGACGTGGGCGGCATGATCGCCTTCGCAGCGGCACGAGACCACGGCCAGCGCATCCGCGGTGCGGTCGTCACCAACACCGTCGTGCCTGGCATCGACCCCTGGGAGAAACTGCTGGCCGACCCACGCATCTGGCACTTCGCCTTTCATGCCATACCCGACCTGCCCGAGACGATGGTGCAGGGCCGGCAGCGCCTCTACTTCGATTACTTCACCAACGCGTTGGCCGGCAATGCGAAGGCGGTGCCCGAGGACCTTCGAGCGCGCTTTGCAGCAGCCTACGCTCGGCCCGAAGCCTTGAAGGCCGGCTTCGACTGGTACCGTACGCTTGCCGCGGATGCCAAGCACAACGCACGACCGAAGGCGATTGAAACGCCGGTGCTGTACCTGCGCGGAGACGCCGACGGCCGAACGCCCGAGGACTACTTGCCCGGCCTGCGCCAGGCCGGCGTGCGCGACCTCAGATCGGCGGTGCTGGCGGGCAGCGGTGAGTTCGCGCCGCTGGAGGCGCCGAAGGCTGTTGTCGAGGCACTGATGAACTTCGCGCGATAGCGGCTTTTTGTTATGCGGCCCGGGGACTGCCGCCTCGCACGCGGCGCCGCCCTGCGAGCGCCAGCGCGGCCAAGCCGGTGCCCATCAGCGCGTAGGTCGCAGGCTCCGGGACTGCGGACGGTTCATATGGTGGGAGCGCGATGTAGATATGCCCACCGCCCTCATTCGTCAGGTGAAGCTGACGCGTCTCGTCGTGCCAGTTCAAGATCTGGAAATCGATGTGCTCAACGAACGTCTTTTCGATGACGCCTTCACGGATGCCGTCGGAAGCAATGACAAAGCGCCCGCCGACATACTCCGAAGACGGTCCTTGGTTGCAGGCCCCACCTCCCAGCGAGCACCACCCGCCGGCCTCCATATCGATGAGCGATGTGTACCGCTTGTCGAGAACGCCATGGGTCACGAAGTCGAAGCTGATGTCAATCTGTGTTCCGATCCCGACATTAGCGAAGAAATGCGTGTTGCCGCCCATCCATTCGAACGTCGAGATGTAGGCGCCGATCGTCTCTGGCGACACCGACAACAAGGGAGCAATGCCGTCATCTGGCTCGGAATCGCTCACAACGACATGCATGTTTTCGAAGTGCTGGGTAACGCTGGTCTTGTCGTCTGGTCCGAACTGCGCGAATGACCCGCCAGCCCAAACGCATCCCAAGAGAAACATCGTCATCCCGCGGGTCGCTCGCTTCATTCCGCCGCTCGTTTCATCGCTCACAGCGCCTCCTCCCGTTGTAGTCGCGGAAGGGTACGGCGACTTGAGGAAGACTTCACCACGCGATTGCGGGGTTATGCCTCACGCATAGGTGAGAACCCGAACTGGATGCTCATACACCCCACACATTGGGGATGATCTCGGACTCATCTGGCACTACGCTTCTCGAACAACGACTATCAACTGGGGAGAAGAGCATGCGAACTGTAGCTACAACGGCTGGTGGTGTGCTCTGCGCGTGCCGCGCCTGCTGGAACTCAAGCCACGTGAGGAACACTCCGGTTTCGCGACTGCGAGTCCGACACGACGGTCGCAGGCCCACGACGCTGACTTGACGCGCGGATGAATACCACGCGCACACCAAGAAGCCTGAACCTGGCGCCTTCAACTGAATCCCCGCCTTTCCTGTTGCTAACGAAGGGAAGCCTCCCATGCACCCGACTCGCCGCGTAGCACTGTTAGGAATTCTCGTTTTCGCGACAAACCTTGCCTTTCCCGAATCGGCGGAAGCTCGCGGCCGGCGCGGCGGAGGCGGCGGCAGACGTACCAGTGGCGGCCGAGGAGGTTGTGGCTCAAGGGGCGGCGCCGGTTTCCGAAAGGCAAATGGGAAGTGCGCTGACAAGAATGGCAAGTAGGAGAAAACGTGGCACGAAAGAAGAAGAGCGGGATACCAGGGCTGTCGTTTTCATGGAAACGCGCAACTGGGCTGTCTTCTGCAAAGCAGAAGCTCTCGCGTCAAATTGGAATACCGCTGACAAGGTCCGGCAGACAGAGGAAGGCAGGTAGAGCAATGGGATGCGCGTTTGCGGCAAGCTTTCTCTGTATCTCACTCTTATCCATTGCCATCGGAGTTGGTCGTGCGCTCACTGCATGGATTGCTTGAGGGAAGACGCGGTCCCGCTGCAACAAGCAGCGGTTCACAAGGCGTCACCCTAAACGGGCGCACATCAATCGCGGACTGGTGGCGAGACCTGGGCGGCACGCCTAGTCCGCCAGCCGCGTGACCGCTCGAGACTGGACTGAGACAGCCGCTCAATCAGGTCGAAAGCCGGCTTTCGCCGAGACTGGCCGCTCGCCGGTGCATATCTCGACCACAGAACGGGCAGCCTGTGAACTCTCCGCCACGCTGGCCGAGCGGCGACGCCCCTACGCCTCTGTGTCAAGAGCAGCATTGAGGGAGTCTGTTATCTTTGATCACTCAACACGAGCATCGCGCCTAAAAGCCGAGCGCCCTCACAAGAGCCAGGGAGGATCGCCTTGCCTACAGATTCGGATCGCTTGCGCGAGGAGCTTCGCGTCTGTCTGCCCAGCCTAGTTCTTGAGCGCGCCCTGGCGCCGTCAGGCCAGCGTGTTGTCTACTTGGCCCACTTCGACGACTCCCTCATCCCGGACGAGGTGCGTCGTGCTGAAGCGCTGAAGGTCCAGGAATTGGACATCGACGATCCGGACGATCACCCGTTCCTGCTGGGATGGGAGGCCTGGGGCCAAGTCGTCGTGAAGGTGGTCTCCGACGCGAACAACGACACCATCATGCGCCTGGAGGCGGAAGTAGATTTGCTCGCTGCGCTCCGACCAGCCAACTTCCCCAAGCTGCATTACGCCAACCTCTTCAGGAACAACCCTGAGACGGAAGAGCCCCTGGATAAGCGGCTGTACATCAGCATCGAGGAGTTCATCCCCGGAGACTCCCTGGAACAAATTTGGCTGCAGTACACCGGGGATGAGCAGCGGATCGCCCGAATGGCCCTCGGGATCGCCAACGCATTGATGCCCCTCTGGGTGCACCCGCAACGCTATGTGCACCGCGACATCAAACCGCCCAACATCTTGATTCGCCCGAACGGCGATGTGGTCGTAATCGACCTGGGTGTCGTCCGCGAGACCGGCGCGAAGGGCCTCACTGAGACCGGCTTCGTCGCGCCCCACACGCCGGGTTTCGCGGCCCCGGAACAGTACAAAGAGGAGCGCGCGCTTATCTGCTTCAAGGCTGACTTCTTCGCCATCGGTGTGGTCATGTACCAACTCATGTCCGGCAAGAACCCGTTCTGGTACGACCCCAACATGGACCGCTTCGACGTCTACGTTGCGACTGCGAAGCACAATCCGCCCCCCCTGTCTGCTTGCGCCGGCGCTTCTCAGGCGTTCTCTGACTTCGTCGAAAGAGCCATGAGGAAAGTTCAGGCTGAGCGACACCGGACGCCCGACATCTTTGTCTCAGAACTCGAGGCCTTGTGCGGTCTCAGCAAGAATTAACTGGAGGAACAGCATGCCTCTCGGACTGCTCCATCAGGTCGGACACAACGCCAACTGGAACATTGAGTCACTCCAGACTGGTTGCGGGAACGGCCTAATCCTGAGCCCGTTGCACCAAGCTCTTCCTACGGTGGAGAAGCTCAGCCCAGAACTGCGCGCGGCATCCCTCTTTGACCCGCAGTTCTATCTGCCCAATTCCCGTAAGCGCAAGCTACTTTCGTACCCGTTCTTCCCGGAACAGGCAGCGGGCGGTTTTGCGACGGGAACCTTCGATGAGCACTCGCTAAGCGTCGCGCGGGCCTGTGTCGACTTCCAAGTCGAGCAAGGCTTCCGGAAGGTCGTGGTGCCAACGCGCTACTTGAAGGAGATGTACCCCGAGTATTTCCAGATGCAGGAAGAGTTCTCGGTCAACTCGTTCCTGACAGTTGCTGGTCCACGACCACTTTGCCTCTCGCTGGCCGTCAAGGCCTCCATGATCGAGCACGCAAGTTGGCGGGAGATGCTTCTCAACTGGGTCACTGCGTTCCACCAGGTCGACGAGCTCTACCTGATGTACGACCATGAACGCGATACCAAGCAGGTTCAGGACGCCAACTTCCTTCGGGAAGCGCTGCGTTTCTTCCGCCAGGTATTGGGCACTGGTTTAAAGCTCACGATTGGCTACACGAACACTGAGGGTCTGCTGTTCTCGGCTATCGGTGATCCAAACATTACGATGGGTGCATTCGAGAACACCCGCATATTCTCAGAGGATAAGTTTGTCGAGTCCGAAGGCGCTGTTCGGGGCCCCAAGGCACGCATCTACCTCCCCGGTCTACTCAACTGGGTCCAGTTCCAAGACGCGTTGCAGATTCGGAGGCTTGCTCCGGAGGTTTGGCAACAGGTTCACATGCCCACAGAGTGGGCAGAGCAGGCTCTGTCCCAGCCGGTGGAACCCACGTTCAATCAGCCCGCGCTCTACAAGCACTACTTCCTCTGCATGAAGGCGCACGTCGATGAGCTGCGCGTTATGAGCCTAGCCGGACGACTCGATATGCTCAAACGGCGTATTGCGCACGCGCAGCGGATGTACGCGGCGCTTGAACCTCGGGTGCAGGTTGAACGCCATGGCCGGGGCGGGCATCTGGCCCCCTGGGCGGAGGCCCTAGAGACCTTCTGACGGCGGTCTCCTCGACGCGGCTCGGGCGGCCAACACCGCCTGGGCATGCCACCTCTTCGTCAGGCTCATCGGTCCTGAAGCTGATGCAGACAAGTGGATGATGACGCCCTGACTGAGTCGGTCCACTGACGCCAGTCCGACGCCTGTCGACCGGAAGCGCTCCAACTGAGCCAGGGCCGGCTTCACGCGTGCATGGTCAAGCACTACCCAGGATTCATCCGCGAACTGGAGGTTTCGGTACGCTTGAACAAGAACGCGCCGCCACTCGCTCAGCTTCGCCTCGACGGCGATGATCCGCTCGAATGGCAGAGTTTCGATGGCGCCTAGCGTAAAGCCGTGCGGTGTGCGGGACGCGAGGCCAGCAGCGACAAGCCGGGCAATCACCTTCTGAGCTCCGCTCTCAGATGTACCTAAGCAGTTGGCCAAGTCCGCTCGTGATGCGACCTTGCTACTGACTTCATGGCTTAGCAGCACCGCCAAACGCGGGTTGACGCTTGCCAGCGCTCTCAACGCTTTCGTGCTGCGTGGTGTCCGTTTCGCTAGAACGACGTCTGCGATGCCGACGCTCGCATTGACTTCGAGCTCCACTCGATAGTCCGGTCGCCGCGCGCGTCCAGCGCAGGCGACGATTGCCTTCACCAGTTGGAGTTCCGAGTCGAAGCCGACAGTCATCAAGTTGCGCGCCATCTTGTTGTTGGGCCCCATCGCTCGCTTTCAAGGCATCGCTCAGGCGTTGGGCCGGCGCGACTATAACGAACCGGAAATCCGTTTTGAGATCACGCCCTGCGCCGGTCGCAGAGTCAGGACTTTGAATGTCTCCTCTGGGTGAACGCGTGAGCATGCGCTGAGGGGGCAGTCAATTGACGACTGGTGCGCGATCAAGGGACCGTCCAACAGTATGCTCGACCGGCAGCATCCGCCGTAGACCGAACAAGCGCACCGGAACGGTCGCCTCAGACAGGATGCCTCCGGGCGGATTAAGCGACTGAGCGGCCCGCCGTCGGAACCTGCCATTCGTTGTCCGCTTACGTGCCTGGCGGACGAATCTTGAAGCTGTTGTTGATCACATAGCCGTCGGTGTCGTCGAGCTCGATGAAGTTCATTGCCGGAAAGCCGATGAAGCAGCAATGCCCTGCCCCACCCCCCTCCGCCCCTCCACCCTCCTCACCGTGAACACCCCCGCATCCCTCGCACACTCAATCAACAAGCACCGCACCCTCTCCTGCCACATCCGCCCCAGCCGCGCGATGTCCTCCTCATCCGCCGTCTTCCGCAAGCACCGCTGAATCAGCGCCTCCATCCCCTCGTCGTGCGGCAGGAACGACAGGTCCGCCTCCGCATCCACCGCCTCCCCGTTGTCCAACCGCGTGAACCGCAGCTGCATCGGCAAGTCCGGCTTGAAGCGAATCAACCCCGCCCGCCCGAACCGCCCGCCAATCCCCTTGAACCCCGTGCTCCCGGCCGCGCCGGTGAGCATCTGCACGACGTTGGCCACCACGCCGGTGCTGCCCACGCGCGCTTCGTCGCGAAACTCCACCTTCACGCCGCCGCGCTGCGGCAATCGATCGGGGAAGAGCTCGTGCATCGCGAGCCAGGTGAGCCAGTAGGCGGCCGCCACGGTGGGGCATGAATGGCCGGTGAGCCGCACGGCGTCGGCGTAGGTGTATTCGAAGATGCCGTCCTGTGCGCTGCCGAGCAGCTCGGCCAGGGGGTCCCTCACGCGCAGGCGCGGCACGTCGTCGAAGTAGGCAGGCAGCTTCATGCGCCCGATTGAGACAGCGTGGGCGGCCTGCGGCCTTGACGCTGCGCAATCCTGAAGCACTACTGATCCGCGTCAAGACCCTGTTTCCAACCTGAACCTAAAGTCGCGTGCATTCTTTCGCACGGAGACCGAGAAGCCTGACCGCCCTTCTGCTCAAGCCGAGCGACGTAGTCGGATCAGCCCAATCAGCCCCAAGCCGCAGAGCATCAACACATACGTTTCAAGCTCGGGCACCGCACTGACGTTCAGAGTGAGAGGTGTCTGCGTCCCCGTGAAAAGTCCACTGCTCGTGAACGTGAGGCCGGTCACAAAGCCCGTAACGTTCGCGGGGTCCAAAGCGGCCGAGGGCTCAATGCCCGCGACCCGAAACGCATCGAGGCCAGTGGCTCCGAAATCGAAGACGGAGCCACCGGCCCAGTTATGCGCAAGAAGCGTTGTCTGCCCCGCGGGTCCAAGACCAAATATGTCATATAGCCCGTCGCCTATTCCGGTTGGCAACACGACCGACTTGAAGCTTGGATCACCAGTGCCTATGCGGTAGTCATAACCGATGGCGACTGCGGGATCGATGTAGTAGGTCTGCCCAGGCACGACTGCAATGTTGAATTTGTACGACCCATCGATCAGGGTGACCGGAAGGTTCACCGGCGGCCCCGCGGTGTTGCTGGCGCGGAAGTCCGCATAGACACGAGAAATCGCTGCGATATTGCTATTGCCGAAGTTGGTCGAAAGTCCGTCCTTCGTCGCAATCAGGCCGATTTCAATGGAGTAGTCATGATCGAGCTGAAACGCGTAGCCGGGAACGGTGAAGTCGCTTCCATCGACCGTATAGGAGGTTATGGTCGGCGCCACCGTCCGGGATGCGACCTGCCCCGTGTTTGTGGCAGTGACGAGCGACTTGTCGTAGATGTTGACTCGGTAGGCGTTGACCGTAGCACCTGCGGGCGGCGCCCAAGTGAAAGTCGGCTTGTCGCTTGTTCCCGACAGGGTGATGCTATGGACGAACGGTGCCTGCGTCGTACCTGCCGGAAGCGAAACAATTGCCTGACTCGAATCAGTCCCGTTGGTGAACGTCAACGTCCACGGGCCATACAGTGCGGGGTTGTCCACGAGGTATCGTGAGAAGAAGTTGGGGACGACCGGCCCGGGGTTGAAATTGATACCTTTCACCACCGTCGCCCCGCTGAACAGGTCGGTGGTCGTTCCGAAGCCGGTTGTTCCGAAGCTTCCGTTCGGTGTCACTGACGACGCGCCGATTCGCAGGAATTGACCTGATGCGAATCCGAGCGAATTGATTGCACGGTTCTCCAGGTTCATGAAGGGCTGCAAGATGGTGACGGGATCGGCCATCGCTGAGCACGCGAAGGACATTGAACCTGCTGCGGCGAATGCACGGATCAGAATGAACTTCATGAAACCCCTCCATGAGTCGTGTTGCGTCGCGGGAGACTTTTTCACATGCGGTCCGTTGACGCCTCCGCAACCCGTAGGAGACGCTTGTCATGGCAGCCCTTGATTTCCCGTGAAAGCTGTTATTCCTCACCCACTCATGACCCGCATCAAAACCCTGTTCCCAACACCACCCTAAGGTCGCGTGCATTCTTTCGCACGGAGACCAAGACCCCATGACCGCTGCCCTGCTCAAGCCATCCGCCACGCACGCCCTGCCCGCCCAGCCGATCAGCGAAGAAGTGCTGATCGAAAAATACGCCAAGGGCGATGAGCGCAGCATCGACGACGTGCGCCGTCGCGTGGCTCAGGCCCTGGCGCAGGTGGAGGAGCCGGCCTCGCGCGCCGAGTGGGAGGCGCGCTTCCTGCGTGCGCTGCAAGACGGCTTCGTGCCCGCCGGGCGCATCAACTCCGCCGCGGGCACAGACCTCACCGCCACGCTGATCAACTGCTTCGTGCAGCCGGTGGGCGATTCGATCGCCACCGACGACGACGGGCACCCGGGCATCTACACCGCGCTCACCGAAGCGGCCGAGACCATGCGCCGCGGCGGCGGCGTGGGCTACGACTTCTCGCGCATCCGCCCGCGCGGTGCGTATGTGGGCAGCACGCAATCAAGCGCGTCGGGGCCGGTGTCGTACATGCGGGTGTTCGACCGCTCCTGCGAGACGGTGGAATCCGCCGGCTCGCGGCGCGGCGCGCAGATGGGCGTGCTGCGCTGCGACCACCCGGACATCGAGGAATTCATCCACGCCAAGGACAAGGGCGACCTCGCCAACTTCAACATCTCGGTGGGGCTGACCGATGCGTTCATGACGGCCGTGGCCGAAGACGGCACGGTCGATCTCGTCCACCGCGCCGCACCCGGCCCGCAGCAAAAGGCCGAAGGCGCCTGGCTGCGCGATGACGGGCTGTGGGTGTACCGCACGCTGCCGGCCCGCGAGCTGTGGGAGCAGGTCATGCGATCGACCTACGACCACGCGGAGCCGGGCGTGCTGTTCCTCGACCGCATCAACGTCGACAACAACCTCTCCTATTGCGAAACGATTGCCGCCACCAACCCCTGCGGCGAACAGCCGCTGCCGGCCTACGGCTGCTGCTGCCTGGGCTCCATCGACCTGACGCGCTACGTGCGCGAGCCCTTCGAGGACGGCGCACGATTCGACGAAGAAGCCTTCGTGCGCGCCGTGGCCGTGGCCGTGCGCATGCTCGACAACGTGCTGGACATCACCTTCTGGCCGCTCGAACGGCAAGCACAGGAAGCACGCAACAAGCGGCGCATCGGCCTGGGCTTCACGGGGCTGGGCGATGCACTGGTGATGCTGAACCTGCGCTACGACACGCCGGCCGCGCGCGAAGCGGCACGTCGCATCGCCGAGGTAATGCGCGACGCAGCCTATGCCGCGTCGGCAGACCTCGCGTCTGAACGCGGCGCGTTCCCGCTCTTCAACGCCGACATGTACTTGAGCCGCGGCACCTTCGCCTCGCGCCTGCCGGCACCGCTGAAAGACCGCATCCGCGCGACGGGCCTGCGCAACTCGCACCTGCTGTCCATCGCGCCCACGGGCACCATCAGCCTCGCCTTCGCGGACAACGCGAGCAACGGCATCGAGCCGCCCTTCTCCTGGACGTACACGCGCAAGAAGCGCATGGCCGATGGCACCATCAAGGAATACGCGGTGGAAGACCACGCGTGGCGCCTGTACCGGCATTTGAAAGGCGCCGACGCACCGCTGACGCCGGCCTTCGTCACCGCGCTGCAGATGAGCGCGCAAGCCCACGAAGAAATGGTGGCGGCCGTGGCGCCGTATGTGGACACGGCCATCTCGAAGACGGTGAACGTGCCGGCGGACTACCCCTACGAAGACTTCCAAGACCTGTACACCCGCGCCTGGCGATCGGGGCTGAAGGGCCTCGCGACCTATCGTCCCAATGCCGTGCTGGGCTCGGTGCTCAGCGTCGAGCCGGCTGTTGCTGCAACGTCGACCGCGCTGCCGGCCACCACGCACGCCAACCAGCGGCTCGCGCTCAACCGCACGCCGCAAGCGGTGCTCGCGTCATTGCGCTGGCCGGGCCGCCCGGAGCTGCCAGCCGGCAACGCGTCGTGGACCTACATGGTTCGCCACCCCTTCGGCGAGTTCGCGCTCTTCATCGGCGAGCTGGCGGATGACGGCCACGCCGCGCCCTTCGAGGTGTGGGTGAATGGCGCGGAGCAGCCGCGCGGGCTCGGCGCGCTCGCGAAGACGCTGTCGATGGACTTGCGCGCGAAGGACACCGCCTGGGTGCGGCTCAAGCTTGACGCGCTGGCCACCGTGCAGGAAGAACGCGCCTTCGAGATGCCCTTCCCGCCGCACGGTGAGATGCGGCGCTTTCCTGGCGTGGTGGCCGCCACCGCGGCGGTGATCCGCTGGCGTTGCGAGCAGCTCGGCCTGTGGGCGGACGAAGCCGGCCCCACGCCCGTCATCGACGCCATGTTCAGCCGCGACGACCCGCACACCGGGCCCAGCGGCACGCTCGCCTGGTCGGTGGACATCCACAACCCGGCGAGCGACGAAGAGTTCACCCTGACCCTGAAGGAAGTGCTGGTGCCCGATGGCGCGGGCGGCACGATCACGCGTCCCTGCGCCATCGGCTTCTCGGGCAACTACCCGCGTGCCATGGACGGCCTGGCGCGCATCCTGTCGCTGGACATGCGCGTGCTCGACCCGGCATGGATCGGCATGAAGCTGCGCAAGCTCTTGAGTTATGCGGAGCCGCTCGGCCACTTCATGGCCTTCGTGCCCTCGCTGGACAGCGGCCGCCAGCGGCAGCAGACCTGGCCGTCGACGGTGGCCTACCTGGCGCGGCTCATCATCCACCGCTACGCCATGCTGGGCGTGCTCGATGAAGAGGGCTACCCGCTGCGCGAGATGGGCATCCTGCAGATCCCCGAATCACCCTCGACGCAGGCCGCGCCGATGCTCGGGTCACGCTGCCCGGAGTGCGGCAACACGACGATGATCCTCAAGGACGGGTGCGATTTCTGCACGGCCTGCGGGCACATCGGGAGTTGCGGCTGAAGCGGATGGGTCCATGTGAGCACGGGCGCTCCCGGCCAAGGCCGGGAGCGCCCGTGCGTCTCTCAGGTCAAACGTCTTACTTCACGAAGCGGGCCAGCAACCGGATGTAGTTGGTCTGGTACCCGTTGGAAGGCTCGCTGATCGGCCACGAGTTCAGCGGCCAGCCATCGTTGAAGTCGAGGTAGGACTTCTGCGCCGGCTGACCATACGGCGGAGTCGGCCGGCTCGTGCCGCAGGCTGCGGAGATGCCCGGGCAGCGCGAGTCCCAGTCCCACTGGCCGTAGTTCGGGCCACCGACGAGATAGCCCGGCGCGGGCCCGTAGGTCGAGGTCGCGGCGCTGTCCCACTGCGCGCTACCGTCGGAGAACCAGGTGTGGAAGATCTGGTTGACCGAGTTCTCTGCACCGAAGCTCGTCATGTTCGTCAGGTAGGCCTTGCCCAACGGGTTCACGCCGTGCAGGTAGTGCAGGTAGTCGGCCGCCGCGTTGGCCACCTGGTCGGACGTGTGGCGGCTGATGCCGTAGTAGCCTTCTTCCGCGAACAAGGTGCCGGCGTTGGCCTTTACCGCGTTGCTGCCCCAGGTGTAGTCGGTGATGTAGGCACGGTACGGGTCGGTCTGCGCGTCGACGGCGCCCCAGCCGCTGTAGTCGCTGCGGCCCCACAGGTCGAGGTAGCGCGTGCGGATGGCCGAGGCCACGCTGGACGTGGCACCGGACAGCGACGCGTAGTACAGCATGTTGCGCGCATTGCCGGCATTGAAGGCCGAGATGAACCACTGCGAGAACATCGGCGCTTCGGTGTAGTGGGCGTCGACATAGTTGCGATACGTGGTGTCGCCCGTGGCGGCGAACAGCTTGATGGCCGCGAACAAGCGCAGTTCGGCGCGGCCGGCGTCGTCGGTCTCCTGCTGGCCCGCGCCCAGGCCGGAGGTGCCGTTTGCAGAGTCGTTGTTGCGGAAGACGACGTTGGGGTTCGCCAGCGCCCAGCTCCAGGCGCGCTTGGCCCGCGACAGCAGGTCGGCCGCGTAGGTGTTCATCGCCGAGTTGTTCAGGCTGCCGAAGACCTTGGCGCCCTCGGCGTAGGCCGCGGCCGTGGCCAGCGTGGCCGACGTGCTTGCGTCGCCGTAGTAGCTGGGCGCGGTAGCTGCCGACGGCGGACTGGCACCGGCCAGCCCGACGATGGACAGCACCGAACCGTCGCTGTTCTGCATGCGCACCAGGAAGTCCATGCCCCACTTGACCTCGTCGAGGATGTCGGGGATTCCGTTGTAGGACTCGGGAATGTTGAAGTCGTCGGTGAAGACGGTGGGGTTCTGGACGTAAGCGTCCATTAGGTCCTGCGCATAGGCGGCAGCCCAGCTGGTGTACTTGTTCACGTCACCCGCGTCGTACCAACCGCCGCGCAGATCGCGCGCCGTGGCCGCATTGTTCTTGTCGAGGAATCGCCGCGCCTGCGGGTCCTGCCCGGCATTCAGGTGGCTGGCCGCATCGACCCAGCCGGCGCCGGCATTGGCCGCATTCTTGGTCTGGCCCGCCCGCTGGTAATAGAACATCCGCACCGCCTGGATCAGCACGTTGCGGTAGACGTTGTCACCGATCTCGAAGCGCGCCGAGCGCTGGTTGGCGGTCGGGTCCACGATCTCGTAGGTGCCCGGCGTGGTGATCTGGCTGAAGTCGTAGGTCCACACCTGGTCGCCCGAGGACGCATCGGTCTTGAGGCCATTCCAGTCCTGCGGCCAGGCGGTGTACACGACGGAGCCCGTGGCCGAGTTCACGACCTGCAGCTGCTGCGGCCAGTAGCTCTGGTTGCTGTCGTAGCCCACCTTCGGGAAGCGCAGCACGGCCACCTTCCTCGCGTTGGTCAGGTAGCCGAACTGGTCGACCATGATGAACTTGCCGGCATTCGATGCCATGGCAGGCCACACGCTGAAGTTGTACGTCTGGGTGCTCTTCGCTCCGCAACTGTTGACGTAGGTCGCCGTGGCGGTACAGCTGGCCGTGAGCTTGAGGGTTTGTTCACGCGACGTGCCCGATGCTCCGCAACCGCTCCATGACCAGCTGCCGGAGATCGGCTGCGGCCCGAGCACGACCCGAGAACCCGCGTTCAGCGTGGCCGAGGACTTGACCACCCATGAGGTGGTGCCGTTGATGTTGAGGTAGGGCGTGGTTGCACTGGGTTGGCAGGTTTGCGCCCAGGCGGGCGCTCCCAATGCAGCGGCTGCAAGCAGCAGGCCTTTTTTGATGTCCAACTGTTGTCTCCTGTCCTCGGCATGGCCGGGCGTTTGGTATCCGATGCCACGCTCGTCGGACAGCGCGACAACGTGCCGCTGACGTGTACCCGTCTGTCGGCGATCGACCTCCCGACCGCCATATTAATTCGCTCACAGAACGAATTTACCGTGGGAAAACACCTAGGCCCTGATCCTCACCCTTCACCTCGCTCCGCCTTCAACCGATACGCCAGCTGAGCACGCGTGAGCCCGAGCATTCGCGCGGCGGCGGCGAGGTTGCCGCCGGCGCGGTCGACGGCCTCGTTCATCAGGCGTCGTTCGAGCGATGGCAATGAGACGGTGCCGGCATCACCCAGCTGATCGAGCAAGGCCACCGGCTCGGCGCTCTCGGCGGCACGCACTGCAGCCGGCGTGGTCGCAGCCACCGCGAGCCCGCCGCTTGCATCCAGCGAGTACATCGCCTCGTCGTGCAACTGCTCGCGCCGCAGCATGTGCGGCACGTCGATCACCCCGCCCTCGTCGGCACTGATCACCCCACGCTCGACGATGTTCTGCAGCTCGCGGATGTTCCCCGGGAAGCCGTAGTTCAAGAGCGCCTTCACTGCACGCGGCGTGAACCCCAGCACCGTGCGGCCGTGCACTGCCGAATAGCGGCGCAGGAAGTAGTTCATCAGCAGAGGAATGTCTTCGCGGCGCTCGCGCAGCGGCGGCAGGTGGATCGGAAACACGTCGAGCCGGAAGTACAGGTCTTCGCGGAAGCGCCCTGCTTTCACTTCCTGTTGCAGGTCGACATTGGTCGCCGCCACGACCCGCACGTCGACCTTGATGGTGCGCGAGCCGCCGACGCGTTCGATCTCGCCTTCCTGCAAGGCGCGCAGCAGCTTGCCCTGCCCCACCAGGCTCAGCGTCGCGATCTCGTCGAGGAAAAGCGTGCCGCCATCCGCGCGCTCGAAGTGGCCCGGCCGCGACACGCTCGCGCCAGTGAAGGCGCCGCGTTCGACGCCGAAGAGTTCGGACTCGATCAGCGTCTCCGGAATGGCCGCGCAGTTCAGCGCGACCAGGGGCTTGTCCTTGCGCGTGCTGATGCGGTGGAGCATGGACGCGAACAGCTCCTTGCCCACGCCGGATTCGCCGGTGAAGAGCACGGTCGCACGCGTGCCTGCCACGCGCGACAGCATGTGGCACGCCGACTTGAAGGCGGACGACACGCCGACCATCTCGCTCTGCTGGCCCTGGCCTGCGTGGTCCCCGGCGAGCGCATCGCCGGCATTGGCGCCGAGCACGGCTCGCGGCGACGCCGGCGCCGCCTGCACGCCGAAGGCCTGCGTGCTCAGGAAGTCCTGTGCGTTCAGGTAGCGCAGGTCTTCGCTCACGTCGCCCCAGGCATCGGCCGTCTTGCCCACCACGCGGCACACGGCACTGCCCATGGATCGGCACTCCACTTCGCGAAAGATCACGGGCCGCCCGAGCATGCCCGTCACATAGCCCATCGCATAGCCGAGCTGCGACCAGCAGGCCGGCTCGGTGCCCAGGCCGTAAGCCAGGATGTGCTCGTCGTCTTCGCTGGAGTGGTGCCAGAGGAATTCGCCGTAGTAGGTGCCGCGCTCGACGTCGATGTCGAAGGCCACGGGCTCGACCTTCACCACCCCTTCCAGCGCATGCAGCCGCGTGCCGGCCATGAAGGTGGGCACGACCTCGCCGTCCGGCCAGCGCTCGCGCACCAGCCTCGCGTCGCGCGCACCCGACTCGTAGCCGGCCCGCGTGAGCAAACCCCGCGCACGCTCCAGGCCCAGGCTGTCGATCAGCTCCTGCCGCAAGCTGCCGAGCGACGCGCTATGCATGAGCACCATGCGCTGGTCGTTGAGCCAGATGCGCCCGTCGCCCGGCGAGAAGAACAGGCACTCGGTGATGTCGGCCAGGCTCGGGTGGTCCGGCGTGTCCAGGGGCGTGGGTTCGCCGCGGCGCATGAGCGCGCCGGTGGTGCGAGAAACCTCGGCCAGCGAGATGCGGGCCTGGGGGCTGGGGGGAGTGGCTGGCGACGGCTTCATTGACGATTTGATCAAGTGCGAATGGCAGTGTCTGCGTGACTTGCTCATTTCATCAAGCCCCTCCCCGAGTAAACACCAAGGGCCGCCCGGCGGTCCGCGCCCACCGAACGGTCCGGGAAAACACCGAGTCTTCCCTCGGTGAAGCGGGCCGTCCGACATGCCCCGGCAAGGTCGCGCCGAAGCGCGCGGCCCACGCATTGCGATTCATCTGGCACGAGCGAAGTCGATCGACGAAATCGCCACATCCCCTAAAGCCACGAAGGAGACCGAATGAGCAACGCAGCCCTCAACCCCTTGCTGGACCTCCCCGCCTACACAGGCCGCGTGTACGACAGCGGCCGCTGGATCGAGCCGCAAGGCGGCTCGCGCGACGTGCTGGAGCCGGCCACCGGCAGCCTGCTGATCCGCAGCGGCGTGGCCAACGCGGTCGACATGACCCGGGCCATCGACGGTGCGGTGGCGGCGCAGGTGGCCTGGGCGGCCATGCCGCCGCGCGATCGTGCCGCGGTGTTTCATCGGGCTGCGGCGCTGATGCAGGAGCACTTCGACGAGCTCGCATTGATCGTCACGCGAGAGACGGGTGCCATCCTGCCCAAGGGCCAGCACGAGATCCGCGAGGCGATCACGCTGTGCCAGATCGCCGCTGGCCTGCCGCTCGCGGCGCAAGGCCTGGTGCTGCCCAGCGTGCCGGGGCGCATGTCGATTGCGCGGCGCGTGCCGCATGGCGTGGTGGGCGTGATCTCGCCCTTCAACTTCCCGCTGATCCTCGGCCTGCGCACGGTCGCGCCGGCACTCGCGCTTGGCAATGCGGTGGTGCTCAAGCCCGACACGCGCACGCCCATTTCCGGTGGCTTCCTGATGGCGCAGGTGTTCGAGCGCGCCGGCCTGCCCGCGGGCTTGCTGCAGGTGTTGCCCGGCGATGCACCGGCCGGCGAGGCACTGGTGACCGACCTGCGCGTGCCGATGATCGCCTTCACCGGCTCGCCTGGCGTGGGCAGCCGCATCGGCGAGCTGGCCGGCAAACACCTGAAGAAAGTGTCGCTCGAACTCGGCGGCGCGAACTCGCTGATCATCCTCGATGATGCCGACCCCGACCTCGCCGCGAGCAACGCCGCGTGGGGCGCCTGGCTGCACCAGGGGCAGATCTGCATGGCGTCCAACCGCATCCTCGTGCACGAGGCGATCTACCCCGCGATCAAGCAGCGGCTCATCGCCAAGGCCACGCACCTGCCGGTGGGCGACGGCGCGAGCGGCCAGGTGGCCCTCGGGCCGGTCATCGACCAGAAGCAGCTGCAGCGCGTGCATGCCATCGTGCAGGACAGCATCGCCGCGGGCGCCAAGCTCGAAGCGGGCGGCAGCCACGACGGGCTCTTCTACAAGCCGACCGTGCTGTCCAACGTGAAGCCCGGCATGCGCGTGTTCGACGAAGAGACCTTCGGGCCGGTGGCGAACCTCATCGTCTTCCGCAACGACGACGAGGCGGTGGAGCTGGCCAACAACAGTGCCGGCGGCCTGGCCGCGGCAGTGATCGGCAAGTCGGTGGGCCGCGCGATGGCCATTGCAGAGCGGCTGAAGGCCGGCATGGTGCACGTCAACGACCAGACGGTGAACGACGAATGCACCAACCCCTTCGGCGGGCCAGGCATCGGTGGTAACGGAGGCAGCGTGGGCGGGCCGGCGGACATCGACGAATACACGCAGTGGCGCTGGATCACCGTGAAGGACACGCCACCGCAATTCCCGTTCTGACCACTCACGAGCACTGAAGGAGACAACCCCATGACACTCGCCAACAAGACCATCGTCGTCACCGGCTGCTGCTCGGGCATCGGCGCCGATTTCGCCAAGCTCGCGCGCTCGCAAGGTGCACGCGTGATCGGCATCGACCGCAACGACCCGACGCTGTCGCTGGACGGCTTCGTGAAGGCCGACCTGGGCGACACGGCGTCCATCGACGCGGCGATTGCGCAGCTGCCCGAGCGCATCGACGCGCTGGCCAACATCGCCGGCGTTCCGGGCACGGCGCCCACCGACGTGGTGGCTCGCGTCAACTACCTGGGCCTGCGGCACCTCACGCTCGGCGCGCTGGCGCGCATGCCGGCGGGCGCGGCGATCGTGAACATTTCATCCATCCTGGGCGCGCAATGGCCCGAGCGGTTGGAGCTACATCGTGAGCTGGCCGCGACGGCGAGCTTTGCGGAAGGCGCGCATTGGCTGCGCGACCATCCGGTCGAGCAGGCCACCTGCTACCAGTACTTCAAGGAAGCACTGATCGTCTGGACGCTCACGCAGTCGCAGAAGATCTTCCTCGAACGCGGCGTGCGCATGAACTGCGTCGCACCCGGCCCGGTGTTCACGCCAATCCTCGGCGACTTCGTCACGATGCTGGGTGCCGAGCGAGTGCAGGCGGACGCGCACCGCATGAAGCGCCCCGCCTTCAGCGACGAGGTCGCACCCGTCGTCGCCTTCCTGTGCGACGACGCGTCGCGCTGGGTCAGCGGAATCAACCTGCCGGTCGATGGAGGGCTGGCATCGACCTACATCTGAGCCTGTAGCGCCCACAGAGGCGCACGACCATTCACCACCGAGGAGACAACTTGAACTACCGCCGCACCTGCGTGGCGGTGGCGGCAGCGCTCGCGCTGCCCGCCGCCCACGCCTTCGACATCGACACCCCTGATTCGGACATCAAGACGAGGCTGGACCTCACGCCGAAATACAGCGCCGGCTATCGCCTGAAGAACCCGTCACCCGCCCTCACGCAATTCGACGTCGCCGCCGACCCGGGCAGCGTCAACGAAGACGACGGCGACCACAACTTCAAACGCGGCCTCATCTCCAACCGGCTCGACCTGCTGGCCGAGTTCGACATCAAGGCGAAGCGCTTCGGCGCGCGCATCAGCGCCAACGCCTGGCACGACAGCGTCTACCTGCGCAGCAACGACTACACGGGCACCGAGATCTACGCTGGAGGCGTGCCGACCGGCACCATCATCTCCACCGCCAACACCTACCCCGGCCAGGCGAGCAATGCCTTCCTGCCCGAAACGCGGCGCCGGCATGGCCAGGGCAGCGAACTGCTCGACGCCTTCGTCTACCTGAAGGGCGACCTGGGCGGCATGCCGGGCACCGTGCGCTTCGGGCGCCACACGCTGCAGTGGGGCGAGAGCCTCTTCTTCGGGCAGAACGGCATCGCCAATGCCCAAGGGCCTGTGGACGTCGCGAAGATCGTCTCCGTGCCGGGCTGGCAGTTCAAGGAAGTGCTGCTGCCGGTGGAGCAAGTCTCGGGTTCGCTGCAGCTCGCGCAAGGCCTGAGCCTGGGCGCCTACCTGCAGCTCAAGTGGCGGCCCAGCAAGATCCCCGGCGTCGGCAGCTACTTCTCGAACCAGGACTACGTCGGCACCGGCACCGTCAACTTCGGCGTGGACCCGAGCGGCAACCCGATCACCCTGAGCTACGACAGCAGCAAGGACCTCGAGCCGCGCAACAGCGGACAAGGCGGCATGCAACTGCGCTGGACACCGCAGGGCAGCGACTACGAGTTCGGCTTCTATGCGGCGCGCTATCACGACAAGACGCCGGCGGTGCCGGTGTTCGACTTCGTCAACGGCAACGTCCACCTCGCCTATGCGCAGGCCGTGAAGACGCTGGGCGCGAGCGTCACCTCGTCGATCGGGCAGCTCAACTGGGCACTCGAAGGGTCGCTGCGCTGGAACGCACCGCTCACGAGCGACCCCGCCGTGCTGGGCCTCGGCCCCGTCGCCAGTTGCGACAACTCGGCCCACCCCTGCTATGCCGTGGGCAACACCGCGCACCTGCAGCTGTCGGGCATCTACGTGCTGCAGCCGAGCGCCTTGTGGCAAGGCGGTGCCGCCGTGGCCGAGCTCGCCTGGAACCACCGGCTCAAGGTGACCAAGGACATCTTCGCGCCGTTTGCCGGCTCGGGCCTGGGCGGCATGGACCCGAACACCACGCGCAGCGCCTTCGCGTTTCGCACGTTGTTCGAGCCGCAGTACTTCCAGGTGGCACCGGGGCTGGACCTGTCGGTGCCCATCGGCCTGGCCTGGAACTTCGGCGGTCGCTCTTCGGCGATCTTCAACTTCGCCGGCGGCGCGTCGGATGCGGGCGAATACAGCATCGGCGTGAAGGCCAAGTACCAGAACGCCTGGAACGTGGCGCTCAACTACAGCGACTACTTCGGCCGGGCGAAGACCTTCACCGAAACGCTGGTGCCGGGCGCCGGCACGCCTCGCCAGCTCACCTTCGCGCAATCGCTGCGGGACCGCGCCTTCGTGTCCCTCGCCGTCTCGCGCACCTTCTGAACTTCCGCAGGACTTCGACCATGAAATCCCATCTCGCATTCGCCCCCCTGATCGCGGTCATCGCGATGTGCCCCGGCATCGCCTCGGCCACCGCCACCGCCGAGGAAGCCGCCCGGCTCAAGACCTCGCTCACCCCCTTCGGCGCCGAACGCGCCGGCAACAAGGACGGCAGCATCCCCGGCTGGGAAGGCGGCCTGACGCAAGCCAGCAGCGGCTACCGCAACGGCGCGTTTCGGCCCGACCCCTTCGCCGCGGAGAAGCCGCTGTACTCGATCGACGCCAAGACCATGGCGCCGCACGACGCGCGCCTGAGCGACGGCGTGAAGGCCCTGATGAAGAAGTACCCGGGCTTTCGGATCGACGTGTACCCGACGCACCGTACGGCGGCGGCGCCGCAATGGGTCTACGACAACACGCTGAAGAACGCCACCCGCGCCAAGACGGTGGATGGCGGCTTTGGCGTCGAGGGGGCCTACGGCGGCATTCCCTTCCCCGTTCCGAAAGACGGCTATGAGGCGATCTGGAACCATCGCCTGGCCTGGATGGGCAGCGACTTCACCATGCCCGTGCGCGTGTTCGTCGTCACGGCCGACGGCAAGCGCGCGATGGCCTCCGGCGGCGTGCAGACGGTGCACCGCGGCTACTACGACAAGAACGGCAGCCTGGAGAAGTTCGACGGCTTCTACCAGCACGGCAAGTTCGTGGTCGATGCGCCGGGGTCCAAGGCGGGCGAGGCCATCCTCGCGCACGACGGCATCAGCGCCGCCTACCCGCGCGGGCTGTGGCAATACCTCGTGGGCCAGCGGCGCGTCCGCAAGGCGCCGTCGGTGGCCTACGACACGCCGGACTCGGTGACCTCGGGCATCGGGCTCTTCGACGAGGCCTTCATGCTGTTCGGCTCGATCGACAAGTACCAGCTCAAGCTCGTCGGCAAGAAGGAACTCTTCATCCCCTACAACAACAACCGCGCGGCTTCCGCGAAGGTGGACGAGCTCGTCACGCCGAACACCTTGAACCCCTCGCAGGTGCGCTGGGAGCTGCACCGCGTGTGGGAGGTGGAGGCCACGCTCGCCGACGGCAAGCGCCACGTGGTGCCCAAGCGCAAGTACTACATCGACGAGGACTCGTGGCAGATCGTGCTCTTCGACGGCTGGGACGCCAAGGGCCAGCTGTGGCGCACGAACTATTCGCTCACGCTGCTGGCGCCCGACGTTCCCGCGGTGTCGACCTTCGTGCTGTGGGGCGGCTACGACCTGCAGACCGGCGCCTATTACCTCAACATGGCGTCCAACGAACTGCCGCGCCAGTACGAAGTGCTGCCGCCGGTGCCGCGCTCGTTCTTCAGCCCCGAGGAACTGGCCAACGAGGGCAGCCGCTGATGAAGGCTCGTGCGCTGCTGGCGGTGGTCGCATTCGCCGCGTTCGCCGCGTCACCGTCCGCATGGTCGGCGGACACGCTGCCGCGTGCGCTGACGCAGCCGGCCGTGCAGACGCCGCGCGCCCTGGGCGCCGCCACTTTGGCGGTGGCCCGGGCCGGGGCGCGGCTGGTCGCCGTCGGCGAGCGCGGCACCGTGCTGCTCTCCGACGACAACGGCACCACCTGGCGACAGGCCCAGGTGCCGGTGCAGACCACCCTCACGGCCGTGCGCTTCGCGGACGACCACCATGGATGGGCCGTGGGCCACCTGGGCACCGTGCTTCACAGCACCGATGGCGGCACCACCTGGACCCGGCAACTCGATGGCGTGGCCGCGGCCCAGTCGATGCTGTCCGCAGCGCAACGCGGCGGCGACGCGGCCCTGCTTCATCGTGCGCAGCGGCTCGTCGCGGAAGGGCCTGACAAGCCCTTCCTCGACATCGAGATCGCGTCGCCGTCGAAGATCTATGTGGTGGGTGCCTACGGCCTCGCCTTCGAGACCGACGACGGCGGGGCGCACTGGCTGCCGATCACCGCGCGGCTGCCCAACCCGAAGGGGCTGCACCTGTACGGCGTGCGAGCGCTCGGCGACACCGTCGTCATCGCGGGCGAGCAAGGCCTGCTGCTGCGCTCCACCGACAACGGCGCGAGCTTCACGGCCGTCGCCTCGCCCTACAAGGGCAGCTTCTTCGGCCTGCTGGCGACGCGCGACGGCCTGCTGCTGGCGCATGGCCTGCGTGGCCACGCCTACCGCTCGGCCGATCGCGGTGCGAGCTGGGAGCCGGTGGACACGGGGGTCACGGTGACGATCGTCGCCGGCACCGAACTCGCCGATGGTGCGCCGGCGCTGCTCGCGCAGAACGGCGACGTGCTGATCAGCCGCGACAACGGCCGCAGCTTTGCGCGCCAGGCCGCGCGCGACAACCTGGCCGCCTCGGGGCTGGCCCAAGCCGCCGACGGCAAGCGCGTGATCACGAGCCTGCGCGGCGTGCGGCGCGATTGACTTCCTGGAGAACCGATTGAACCTCGACCCCGCCGCAGACACCCAGCCGGTGATCGCGCATCTGCAGGACTTCGACCCGCGCTCCGGTTCGCTGATCGAGCGTGCCTTCTTCAATCACCGCGGACTCGTCGTCGCGCTGTGCGTGCTGCTCACGCTGCTGCTGGGATGGCAGGCCACGCGGCTCGCGCTGAACGCGAGCTTCGAGAAGACCATCCCGACGCAGCATCCGTACATCGTCAACTACCTCGCCCACAAGGGCGATCTTGCGGGGCAAGGCAATGCCTTGCGCATCTCCGTCGAGACGACCCGAGGGACGATCTTCGACCCGGCCTACCTCGCCCTGCTGCAGAAGATCAACGACGAGGTCTTCCTGCTGCCGGGTGTCGACCGGCCCTTCATGAAGTCGCTGTGGACGCCGAGCACGCGCTGGGTGGCGGTGACGGAAGACGGCCTCGACGGCGGCCCCGTGATTCCCGACGGCTACGACGGCAGCGCGCGCAGCCTGGCCGAGCTGCGGGCGAACGTCGAGCGCTCGGGCGAGATCGGGCAACTGGTGGCCGGGGATTTCAAGTCGAGCATGCTCTTCGTGCCTTTGCTGGACAAGAACCCGCAGACGGGCCAGGCGCTCGACTACGGCGAGCTGTCGCGGCGCATCGAATCGCTGCGGGATAAATACCAGAGCGATCGGGTGCGCATCCACGTCACCGGGTTTGCCAAGGTGGCAGGCGACCTGATCGATGGCCTGCGGCAGGTGCTCATGTTCTTCGTGGTGGCGCTCGCCATCACGGCGGGCGTGCTCTATGCCTACACGCACTGCTGGCGCAGCACGCTGCTCGTCGTGGCGTGTTCGCTCGTGGCGGTGCTGTGGCAGTTCGGCCTGCTCGCGCTGCTGGGCTTCGAGCTCGACCCGTATTCCGTGCTCGTGCCCTTCCTCGTCTTCGCCATCGGCATGAGCCATGGCGCGCAGAAGATGAACGGCATCATGCAGGACATCGGCCGCGGGACGCACCGCGTGGTGGCCGCACGCTACACCTTCCGCCGCCTGTTCGTCGCGGGACTCACCGCCTTGCTGTGCGACGCGGTCGGCTTCGCGGTGCTGGCGCTCATCCGCATCAAGGTCATCCAGGACCTCGCCATCATCGCGAGCATCGGCGTGGCAGCGCTGATCTTCACCAACCTGGTGTTGCTGCCCATCCTGCTGTCCTACGTCGGCGTGGGCGAGCGCGCCGCACGGCGCAGCCTGCGCGCGGAAACCGAGGCCAGGCAGCAAGGCATCTGGGCCTGGCTCGCGCGATTCACCCAGCCACGCCCCGCCGCCATCGCCCTGTGCGCCGCCCTGCTCTGCGCCGTGGCGGGCTACGCCGCGAGCCTGCACTTGAAGATCGGCGACCTCGACCCCGGTGCGCCTGAACTGCGGGCCGACTCGCGCTACAACCGCGACAACGCCTTCATCGCCCGGAACTACGCGGCGAGCTCGGACATCCTGGTCGTGATGGTCACCACGCCCGTGGACGAATGCGTGCGCTACGCGACGCTGTCCAAGGTCGACACGCTCGCCTGGCAGCTCCAGCAACTGCCGGGCGTGGAATCGACGAACTCGATGGCGGCGCTGTCGAAGCTCGCAACCGTCGGCTACAACGAAGGCAACCTCAAGTGGTTCGAGCTCATCCCGAACGAAGGAGCGCTCGGCGGGGTGCAGGCGCGTGCGTCCCGCGAGCTCTTCAACCAGAGCTGTTCCTTCCTGGCGCTGTACGTCTACCTGCAAGACCACAAGGCCGAGACGCTGACGCGCGTGGTCGATGCGGTGGAGAAATTCGCCGCGGCCAACGACAGCGCGGACGCCACCTTCAAGCTCGCCGCGGGCAATGCCGGCATCGACGCCGCGACCAACATCGTCGTGAAGCAGGCCATGCGCGAGATGCTGCTGTGGGTCTATGGTGCGGTGGTGCTGCTGTGCTGGCTGACCTTCCGCTCATGGCGCGCGGTGATCGTCGCGGTGCTGCCGCTGGCGCTCACCTCCATCCTCGGCGAAGCGCTGATGGTGGCGCTCGGCCTGGGCGTGAAGGTGGCGACCTTGCCGGTCATCGCGCTGGGCGTGGGCATCGGCGTGGACTATGCGCTGTACGTGCTGAGCATCGTGCTTGCGCGCCTGCGCGCCGGCGCCACCCTGGCCGACGCCTACCGCGACGCACTGCGCTTCACCGGCCGCGTCGTGCTGCTCACCGGCGTGACGCTGGCCGCGGCCGTCGCCACCTGGGCACTCTCGCCCATCAAGTTCCAGGCGGACATGGGGGTGCTGCTGGCCTTCATGTTCGTCTTCAACATGCTGGGCGCACTCGTGCTGCTGCCCGCGCTCGGATGCTGGCTGCTTCGCCCGCACATCGTGTCGTCTCATCCCGCGTCGTCTCAACCCGAAGGACCCACCCATGCTCGACCCGCAACTCAAGAACCTGCTTGACGGCGCACGCGCCGCCGGCGCCCCTGACTTTGCCGACCTGCCGCCGGCCGCCTGCCGTGGCTTCTACCGCGAGATCCTGCGCGCCACCGACATCGCCCCGGTGGACGTGGCCGTGTCCGACCAGCGCATCGCCGGGCCCGGCGGCGGCATCGGCGTGCGCATCTACACACCGCGCGGCACGCCCGCGCAAGCGCGCGGGCTCGTCGTCTACTACCACGGTGGTGGCTTCGTGCTGGGCGACCTGGCGGGCTACGACTCGCTGTGCCGCACGCTGTCTCTTCAAGCGGATTGCGTCGTGGTGTCGGTGGACTATCGGCTCGCGCCGGAGCACCCCTTCCCCGCCGCCGTGGACGACAGCCTGGCCGCCCTGCGCTGGGCGCACGAGAACGCGGCATCGCTCGGCGCCGACCCGAAGCGCATCGCCGTGGCCGGCGACAGCGCGGGCGGCACGCTGGCTGCGGTGACGGCACTGCAGGCGCGCGAACAAGGCGGGCCGGCATTGCGCTACCAGGCGCTGGTGTACCCGATGACGGCGGCATCGCCCGGCGAATACCCGTCCTACGTCAAGTACGGTGAAGGCCATGTGCTCAGCGCACGCGCCGCGGACTACTTCATGCTGCACTACCTTGGAGACACCAAGCCCGGCCGCGACTTCCGCATCGCGCCCATGCTGGCCGACAACCTCGCCGGCCTGCCACCTGCGCTCGTGATGCTCGGCGGGCACGACATCCTGCACGACGAAGGGCTGGCCTACGCGCAGCGGCTCATGGCGGCGGGCGTGCAGGTGACGCTGGTGGATTACCTGGCGCTGGGCCACGGCTTCATCAGCATGGGCGGCGCCATCGATGCGGCACGCCTGGCGATCGACCAGCTCGCCGATGCGCTCAAGCGTGCGCTGACGAAGTCGTGACACGCGCAGGTCGATCCGTGGATGACCCGGATCGACCTGGCCGTCACTTCGACGGTTCACTCCAGAACAGGTGGAGGATCGAACCGTCTCCGTCACGGTAGAACACGTGCTGCTGTCCGCGATAGGCCATCGTCGCCGGGTCACCTGCCGCGGGCGGCGCCCCCGCCTTCAGCGTCCAGTCGTCCGACCAGATCGTGTTGGCCGGCGCGTCCGGCGCCCAGAACAGGTGGCGGATCGATCCGTTGGTGGCGCGGTAGAACACGTGCTGCTGGTTGCCGTAGACCATCGTCGCCGGGTCGCCGGCATCCGCAGGTGCTCCCGCCTTCTGCGTCCAGTTGTCGCTCCAGATCGTGTTGGCTGGCGCTTCGGGCCCCCAGAACAGATGACGGATCGAAGCATCGGTGGCACGGTAGAACACGTGCTGCTGATTGCCATAGACCATCGTCGTCGGGTCGCCGGCCGCGCCGGGCGCGCCCGCCTTCTGCGTCCAGTTGTCCGTCCAGATCGTGTTGGCCGGTGCGCCTGGGGCCCAGAACAGATGCCGGATCGAGCCATCGGTGGCGCGATAGAACACGTGCTGCTGATTGCCCGAGACCATCGTCGCCGGGTCGCCGGCCGCGCCGGGCGCGCCCGACTTCCGGGTCCAGTTGTCCATCCAGATCGTGTTGGCCGGCGCATCGGGCGCCCAGAACAGATGCTGGATCGACCCGTCGGTGGCCCGGTAGAACACGTGCTGCTGGTTGCCGTAGACCATCGTCGCCGGGTCGCCGGCAGCGGCGGGTGCGCCGGCCTTCTGCGTCCAGTTGTCCGTCCAGATCGTGTTGGCCGGTGCGCCCGGTGCCCAGAACAGATGTCGGATCGATCCATCGGCGGCGCGGTAGAACACGTGCTGCTGGTTGCCGTAGACCATCGTCGCCGGGTCGCCGGCGGCGGCGGGTGCGCCGGCCTTCTGCGTCCAGTTGTCCGTCCAGATCGTGTTGGCCGGTGCATCGGGCGCCCAGAACAGATGGCGGATCGAACCGTCGGTGGCACGGTAGAACACGTGCTGCTGCTCGCCATAGACCATGGTCTTCAGCTCGCCCGCGGCCGCGGGCGCCCCGGCCTTGCGGGTCCAGTTGTCCATCCAGATCGTGTCGGCCGCGAACGTGGTGTCGCCGAGGGTGGACAACGCCACCGAGATGTGCGGCGGCGCATGCGCATAGTCGGCCAGCACGACAGTGTTCGGATCGGTGTTGGTCGTCGAGATTCCGGTTGCGTTCGTCGCCATCCCCGTCATGACGATGGCGGGCCTGAACTTGGGGAACTGGTCGGTGGGCGGCGTGAGCTGTCCGCTCTGGTTTTCAAGGATGAACTCCGCCGACGTCCCGACGGTCATGCAGTTCGGCGCGTTCGGCTCGACCGAGCACAGCGGCAAGGCCTTCACCGACCAGCACGGCGAGCTGCCAGCGGTTCCTTTCGGGGCCGTGCAGCTGAACACTGCGCCGGACCGGAAGTTGTAGAGGAAGGTGCAGCCGTAGCCGCCGCCCAGGCTCACCTGCCCCTGCGCATCGCAATACCAGGCCTGCGCGAGGATCTTGTCGCCCGGTGCCGGCACGAATGCGCCGCCGTAGCCGTTGCTGTCGCCATCGCCGCAGCAGTACTCGCGCCAGGTCAGGTAGGCGGCCGTCGTGGGCGTCGTCACCAGCGTGACGCCGGCCTGGATCAGCCCGGACCCCGTGCCGTAACCGCCCAGGCCAGGCCACAGCGATGCCTCGGTGAACGTGGTGCCGTCGGCACCCGGAATCGCGGTCGGCACCTCGAAGGTCGAGGTGATCGACGTGTACGGCGCGGCGCCCGTCATCACCGAACCGATCCACGGCGGGGCCGTCGCGCTGGTCACGGTGTGATGGTGCGTGTCGGTCCCCTTGCGGTACAGCATCCGGCCGGGGCGGGTCGCCGACTCGAGCCAGCTGTGGTACGCCGGGTCGGTGGGGTTCGGCCTCAGGCCGTAGCCCTTTTGCGAGAGCTCCGCCTGCGTGAATTTCATCGGGTCGCCCGCGAGCGCAGGCCGATCGACACCACGCTCCTTCGCGATGTCGAGCGGCCGGTTGGCGAAGACCTCGTCCGACTTCAGGTCGACGGCGTACGCGGACGCCTTGCCCGCCGCGTCAGTGCAGCTCAGCGATTGCGGTGCATCAGCGGCGCTGGCCCTGACGGCCATGAATCGGGCGTATCCATCGTCATCGGTGAAGACGGGAATGCCCGTGGAAGGCGGGCTGCCCTTCGCGTGCAGCCTGCACTTCAGGTCCGGCGCGGCCTTGACCGATGCATGCAGGAATCGCTTGGCGGGCGGCAGCCCCACGGGCACTCTTTCAGCCATTGCCGTTCCCACGGACGGCATGTCGGCCAACTGGGCCTGCGCGCGTGCATCGGCGGTGGCTACCGACATCAAGGCACAGACGGCGAAGGCAAACTCGAAAACCAGCCTTCGGGCGTTCCACGGAGTTCTCATCGTTCCTCTCCCTGTCGATGGACGAATGTCTCCGTCGGCGCATCGACAGTCCTGAACGGAGGCTCTTCGGATGAAGAGCTTCCAGCGTAGGCCGCGACCGCTCACAGATCGTGTACCGATTCGGGAATGGACCCGGGCGGCGGCCAGCAGTCGCTGACGCGCTCACTGCCCGAGCAAGGCGCGATACAAAGCCTGCGACGCCGGCGACGGCGCGACACCGAGGGTCACGGACAGCACCTGACGCAGCCGGCGATAGACGGCAAGCCCTTCCGCCTCGCGGTCCTGCGCGCGCAAGCACTGCATCGCGCCCTGATAGAACTCTTCGGCGAGATCGTCGGCTTCGATGCCGCGTTGATAGCACTCGAGTGCGAGCGGCCAGCGCCCGACATCCGCGTGCTGCCTGGCCAGCCAACTCACGTGCCGGATGAAGCGGGCGCGCAGGCGCTCGCGCAAGGACACCGACCACGGCTCCTCCGTGTCGGTCGCAAGGAAAGGGCCACGGTACAAGGCCAGTGCCCGCTCGGTGAGCTGCGTGCGCTCGTCGGCAGGCGCGGCTTCGGCCTCGTCGGACAGGCGCTCGAAAGCCCAGGTGTCGACGAAGCAGTGCTCGGGGTTCAATCCGACCCGCCCGTCCTGGACCAGCACCGCCGCTGCCGTCCCGATGAGCTTGCGAAGACGGTGCACGCCCATGGTGAGCGCGGCCTCCGCGGCGTCGCCTTCGTCATCGGGCCACAGCGCGTCGATCAGCCGGCGCTGTGGAACATCGCGCCCGCCCATGGCGACGAGCGCCTTGAGAACGGCGATCGGCTTCTTCGGCGCCTTGCGCGCGAACTCCAGTTCCCGGCCATCGACCTGAACCGAAAACGATCCGAGCGTCGACACGCGCACCGGCCAGGGCCACAGGGCCGCATGCGCCCCTGGCGGTGGCAGGTGAAGCGCCCGGATCACCGCCGTCGAATAGTCGGGCTCGATGCCATGCGCCAGCGCCAGGCCCAGCAGGCTTGCCGCCTGCGCGCGCGGGAACCAGCTCATCTGCTGCAACCGATGGAGCCGTCCGAACGCGAGCGCCTTCTGCAGCAAGGGCAGCACGTGGTCCGTGGCCTCTTGCGCGAATGCAAACTCGGCGCGAATCAACGACGCCGTGTATTCGAATCGATGCCCGCCGAGGCGATGGGCGATGCCGTCGAGTGCATCGAGTGCCGCGCAAGCTTCGTCGTGGTGCCCGCTGCGCCACGAGGTGCGGCACAGGATGATCTGCGCGAGGCCTTCGATGAACAGCCACCCGCGCGCATGGGCGACGCTCTCGCGCGCGTGCCTCAACGCCAGGTTCGGCTCGTCCTGTTCGAGCGCGAGCCAGCCGGCGTAGAAGTGGTACAGCGCATCGTCGGAAGCCGAACACGCGCTCATCTCCTGCGCCATCTGCCGGACGTACCCGGCGGCGGCGTGCGGATCGCCGACGCGAAGCAGGACGTTGGCCGCCTGCGCGCACAGCGACAGGCGGCCGAGGCGCACGCCACTCAGGTCCGATGCCGCCACGCCTTCTTCCACGTAGCGCAAGCAGGCGTCGACGTTGCCGATGGCGGCTTCGTGGTAGGCCAAGGCGAGATAGGCCGTGTTCTGGTCGACGCCCGAGAGTTCGCGCAGGGGCAGTCCGGCCACCGAATCCCTCAGCAAGCGTGCCGAGGAATAGTCCCCGCCATGCAGGGCGACGATGAGCAGGATGCATCGGGCGTGGGCCCGGGACACGCGGTGAGGCTCGGCGGCGCAAAGCACGTACAGGCGGTCCCTCCACCGCGCGTAGGCTGGCCCCGTCGGATCGCGCGAAAACCCGGCGCGCACGCGGGTGAACGTCACCTGGTATTCGATCTGCTCCGACGGGAAGCTGGCGTCTTCGCCAAGAATCGTGTCGAGCCGCGCGAGCAAGGGGTCGAGCTGGCTCGCATGGCCATGGCGGCTGTGCCGGATCGCATTGACGATGCCGCACCATGCGAGGAACAAGCCTTCGCGGTCATGCTGCGCCACGAACATGTCGAACGCGCGCTCGAAGCCGGGCTGGCTGCCGGCAGGGTCGAAAGGGAGCTGCGCGGTCGAGCGCAAGTAGAGCAAGCGGGCATCGCGCTCGCAATGCTCGGGCGGCAAGCTGTCGAACCACGCGAGCAGCGTCTTGTGGCGGCCCTGTTCCAGCATCGCCGGCGCGCGTTCGCCGATGAGCCGCGCCAGGCCACTCGAGTCGCTGGCGGAGCGCAGCAGATCGGCGGCGGCCTCGAAGCTGCCTCGCTGCTCCAGCAGGCCGGCGGCCAAGATCTTCAATTCGCGCAGCCGGTCCGGCGCCAGGTCGCGTTGCGCGCGTGCGAGCAGGAAGGCGCGGAACAAGGGATGGAACTCGTAGACCGGCTCGCTCTGGATGTCGCGCACCGTGAAGTAGTTGCTGCGCGCGAGCGACTCCAGGATCTGCGCCGCGCCGGCATGGCCGCTCAGCGCCTCGGCCGCGCTCGCGGGAATGGCCGGCATCAATGCACTCACCATCAGCACGCCCTGCGTGGCCGCGTCGGCATGGCACAGGATCTCGGATGCGAAGTAGTCGAACAAGGCCTGCGGCGCTTGCGTGGCCGGGCTCTCGCCGGCCGCCGCAGCCGCGGGCAGTTCGCACAGCAAGACGAGCCCGGCACACCAGCCCTGCGAGCGTTCGATCAAGGGGCCGGCCAGCGCCGCGGGCACGCCACGCGCCGCCGCGATCGCACGGGCTTCGTCGTCCGCGAGGCGAAGCGCGCTCCCGTCGACGACGCTCAGTCCGCCGTTGGCCCGATGCCTCGCGAAGGCAGCGGGCGGTTCGCCGCGGCTGACGACGAACACGGCCACGTCGTCGGGCCGCTCCTGCAGGGCCTGCTGCATGGCTTCGTGGATCGCAAGGGCGTCGCCGAGCTCGTGGAAGTTGTCCAGCACCACGGCATGCGCGCTCGGCAGGCAGGCGAAGAAGTCGCGGAAGAAGCGCCGCGCAAACGGCGTGAGCCCGTCTCGATACTCCGGCGTGAAACGCGGCAGGGCCTGCTTGTTCGGACGCGCCTGCTGCAACGCTGCCGTCAGGTAGTGGAAGAACGTCGCCGGGTCGGCGTCGTCGGTGTCGAGGCGGCACCACAGCGGCATCAGGCCGCGTGACTTCAGGTAGCTTGCCGCCAGCGTGGTCTTTCCCGCGCCCGGCGGCCCCCAGATCCACACGGCGCTTGCGGGTTGGGCCTCGTCGAGCCGTGCGAACAGCCGCTCGCGCGCATGGACTCGCGTGATCCGGGGTGCGTTGATCTTGGCCGGCGATGGCATGGCGCAGAGCTCAGCCTCTTGTCTTCGCCGTCTTGACCGCGACGGCGCGGGTCACTCTAACAGCCGTGCGAGTGCTCGCCCATGGGCCGCTCATCCGGCGGCCGACGGCACCATCAATGCCCGCACGCGTGCCAGCAACCCGGGCTCCTGGTAGGCACTGCGCGGCTTGAGCAATTGCACGACCTCGAGCGTCAAACGATGAACCAGCGCGTCCTCGGCGCCCAGCCGCAACAGCGCGCTGACGAAGGCGAGCCGCTGTGCAAGGTCCGCAGGCCGGTCGCCGCGGGTCTGCGGATGTGCGAAGTCCGGCACGGCAGCCGACACCCACGGCGAATCGATCAGCGCCGCGGCACCGGCGAAGAAATCGAGCGCCAGCCGCGGCATCGTTGGCGGGCTCTGCGCGACCCGCGCCAGCAAGTCCTGAAGCAGCCTCGCTTCCTGGGCCGCAACGCTCATTCCCTGGCCATAGACCGGATTGAAGACGCAGATCGCATCGCCGATTGGCAACAGCCCGCAAGGAAAGCCAGTCAGCCGCTCGTAGTGCCGCCATTCGCTCGCCCGAAACAGGAAGTGCGCCGGCTCGCTCACGTTTGTGGCGGCGCGCAAGGTCTCGAACGCGGTCTGCGTGCGCAGGCCACGCAGGTACTCGACGATGGCGGGCCACGAGTGCGGCGGCTGGTCGTCGTGGCGCCCGCCGGTGCTCATGATCCAGCGGTCGCCCTCGGTGGGAAAGATCAGCACGCTGCGGCTGCTCTCGGGCACGAGGGGCATGGTGATCAGCCCCTTCCAGTCGGGCCGCGCATAAGACGGCAGCTCGAACGTGACGCTCGCATACCCGCGGTCGATGCCGATGGTCGTGCGCTCGGGCGGGGGTTGTCCGATGGCCTGCAGCAAAGCCAGCGTCAGCTCGCCCCCGCCCGTGGCATCGATGACGAGATCGGCAGCATCCGCCGCATCGGCGCCATCGCAACGAACACCGGTCACGCGGTCACCGGCGGCCGAGGCGTCCAGCGCAAGCACGCGGCAGCCGGTGCGAAAGCTGACGGCCGGGTGCTGCTCGACCCGCCGCCGAAGAAGAAACTCGATGAGCGCGCGCGAGGCCGCCATGGCCGTCAAGCCGACATCGCGCCGCGGGTACGGGTCGTAGCCCGGCCGTTCGACGCGAACGTCCAGCCCCGAGCGCACCGGGACTGCGCCCGCGAGGACGAGGTCGTTCTCGAACCCGGGAAACAGCTGCTCGAGCGCACGCTGGCCGCCAACGGACAGGGCGTGCGCATGCCGGCCCTGCGGCACGCCCGGCCGCGCACTGGCAGAAGACGGCAACGAGTCGCGTTCAAGCACGGTCACGCGCTCGAAATGATCCGCGAGTACCCGCGCCGCGCAAAGCCCGGCGATGCCCGCGCCGACCACGATCGCTGCCTGGCCCTTGGTGGTATGTGTCATTGCTCGCGCTCCTGCGTGCTGCCTTGTGGGGGCTCATGCGGGGGCGTCTGCGCGTGGGTCGGAGGCGGGCAGCCCAGCATGGCCAGCAGCTCCGGGCCGTCAGCAAATGCCGTGCGTGTGCCGGTCTCGACGGTCTCGACGATGCCGGCAATGTCGCCGAGGTTGCGACGATAGATGCGCACGATGTAGCTGTCCATGATCGGGGCCGCTGTTTTGCAAAGACTAAACGCGGCGCGATCACGGATCGCTAACGGATTCGGATTCGCCCGATGGGGTCCATCACGGCGAGCATCCAGGCAGGGACATCAGGCCGGTGATCGGGCCCTCGCCTCCCGGCGCCGCGCGGCCATCTCGCGGCCCATGCCGATGCGGTCGCGTGCATCGAAGTGCTTCTTGGCCTGCGGGTAGATGAAGGACTCTTCCAGCGCCATGTGGTCGTGCGACAAGGCGATGAACACCTTCGCCGCCTCCTGCAGCACGTCCAGGTCGTACCAGGAGAGCCCGTGCGCCACTGCGTCGAGCTGCGGCGACAGCTCCATCCAGTTCTCCTCGAGCCAGTCGTGGTCGATCTGCAGCCGCAGCACGGCCTTGACCACCTCCTCGTCGCCCTCGGCCACGAGCTTGGGGAAGACGTGGCGTTCCTCGTCTTCGTGATGGCTGCGCACCACCACCGAGAAGTGGCGCACGACGTCCGCGGCCATGGTCCGCGCCTCGGCATCGGCGCCGATGTGCACCAGGCGGGACACCAGCGCCGCGAGCTTGCCGAGGGCAAAGAGGGTCTGCCGATGGCATTCGTCGAGAACGTCGAATCCGTCCGGCGGCACCCGCCCGGTGTCGGTGGTGGCGGGATGTGCACTGCTCATGTCGATCTCCTGCCGCGTCGAGGCGGCTTGTTGTGTTCAGCTTCGTCAGTCTTCCGACGATTCGTCGTCGCGCACGAGCAGCACGGGTACCGGGCTGTCGCGCACCACCAGTTCGGCATCGCTGCCCAGCGCCACGCGCTTGAGCCCGCGGCGGCCGTGGGTGCCCATCACGATGAGTCCCGCGCCGCAGCGCCGCGCCTCGTCCACGATCAGGTCGCACACCCGCATGGCCGGGTCGCAGCGCACGGCGGTGTCGGAGGCGACGCGCTTTTCCCGCGCGCGCTCGTGCGCCCGCGACAGCAGCCCCTGGCCCGCTTCGCGCCAGTCCTGGATGAGCTGGTCCGGTGGCGAGAACGCCGACACCGCGCCGATCAGCAGCCGCGCATCGACGACGTTCAGCAAGTGCAGCGTCGCATCGAGCCGGGCGGCCAGGCCGATGGCTTCGTCGAGTCCGCGCTTCGAGGCACGGCTGTCGTCCAGGGGAACGAGGATCTTGGAGTACATGGTGAACATCCTTCGCAAGGGCCGGGCATAGGTCACCCTCGGGAAAGTGTCGTGTCGCACCCCGGTGCGGGGTTTGCGCTCGATCAAGCTTCGGCACGGGCCTCGTCCTATCGTGGCAGCCAGCAAGCATCATGGGCAGCCGCGGGCATCGCGCCCCGGCGGCCAAGCCATCAATGAGCTACGGAACCATCCTCGTCGACTTGAGCCTGGACGAAGGCAGCGACGCCGCCGTACGCGCCGCGGCCACCCTCGCGCGCTCGCACGGCAGCCATCTCGTCGGCGTCGCGGCGACGGGCACGGTCGACACCGAATTCTCCTGGGCCGCTTCGCGCTCGTTGCATGAGGCCAATGGTGCCCGCGACGCGGCCGCGCTGCTGGCAAGCCGCCGGGCCGAGCGCTTCCACGAGCTGTGCCGCGCGCTGCACCTGCCGTCCTTCGAGGCCGTGGCCATCGAAGGCGACCGCGCCTCGGTGCTGCTGCACCGCTCGCTGGCCTGCGATGTCACCGTCATCGGGCAGGCGGGCATCGAGCGCGAAGACCGGCACACGGTCGAGCATGTGCTGCTGCACAACGCCCGGCCGACGCTGCTGGTGCCGCCGGCCGGCGCGGGAGCCAAGGTCGGCGGTGCGATCGGCGAACGCATACTCGTCGCCTGGGACGACAGCGCGGCCTGCGCACGCGCCGTCGGCGACGCCATGCCGCTGCTGCGGCGCGCCCGCGAGGTGCACTTGCGCATCTGGCTGCCGGCGTCCGAAGCCCGGGGGAGCGCGCACACTGCCGTGCAGGTGCGCCTGGCCGAAATCGCCCCCTGGCTGTCGCGGCAGGGGGTGCGCGTGCAGGCCGAGGTCGAACACGCCGAGCATGCCGTCGGCGACGAAATCATGCGGGCCGCCGCCCGGCTGGAAAGCGACCTGATCGTCATGGGCACCTACAGCCATTCGCGCTGGACGGAGCGTCTCCTCGGGGGCGCTACTCGCACTGCCTTGCATCGGGCTGTCATTCCCCTGTGGATGACACATTGACCCTGTGGCCGGCGCCGGGATGCTGCTACGCTAGCCGTCGCACGCAGCATCCAAGACTGACCGATGACCCCCCAGCACATCGCTGTCCTCGACGACGAGCCCGACATCACGCAGCTCCTGGCCGGGTACCTCCAGAACCACGGCTTTCGCATCAGCCAATTGCACACGGGCGCTTCGCTGCTGTCGCTGATGGCGAGCGACCCTCCGCTGCTCGTCCTCCTGGACCTCGGCCTGCCCGGCGAAGACGGCTTCGCGATCGCGCGCCAGTTGCGCGAGCACTGGCATTGCGGCCTGGTGATCGTGACGGGGCGCGGCGACGCGGTCGACAAGGTGGTCGGCCTGGAGGTCGGCGCCGACGACTACGTGACCAAGCCTTTCGACCTGCGCGAACTGCTGGCCCGCATCAAGGCGGTGCTGCGCCGCACCGCGCCGGCCACGCCGCCCCAGGCCGACGCGGCCGCGCCGCCCGCCGCCGCCCAGGCCAACAGCAGCCGCCTGGTGTTCGCCGGCTGGACGCTGGACACCGCGGCGCGCTCGCTGTCCAGTCCGCAGGGCCAGGACGTGCCGCTCACCACCGGCGAGTTCGACCTGCTGTCGGCCTTCGCCACCCACGCCGGCCGCGTGCTGTCGCGCGATTTCCTGCTGGAGCAGACGCGCGGGCGCGAAGCTGGCCCCTTCGATCGCACCATCGACGTCCAGGTCGGCCGCCTGCGCAAGAAACTCGAGGACGACGCCGACAACCCGCAGATCATCAAGTCGGTGCGCGGGGCCGGCTACATCTTCGTGCCGCCTGTCGCAGGCGGATGAACGCATGAGCCTTTCACCCGCCTCACCACCGTCCGTGTCCGTGCTGCCCCAGGGCTTCGACGAGCGCACCGTCTTCCGCTCCCTCTTCGATGCCTACCCCGACTCGCTGCTGCTGGTGGACCAGGCCGGCGGCATCGTGATGGCCAACCCATCCGCGGCGCGGCTGCTGGGCTACACGGTGCAGGAGCTCGCGGGGCTGAGCGTGGATGCACTGGTGCCCGACAGCATCCGTCCGCGCCATGCGGCCTACCGCGAGGACTATGGCAAGGCGCCGCGTCCGCGCCCCATGGGCACGCAGATGGAGCTCGTCGCCAAGCGCCGCGACGGCACCGAGGTGATGGTGGAGATCGCGCTCAGCCCGCTGCAAAGCCATGGCCTGCCCTTCGTGGTGGCGGCCATCCGCGACATCGGCAGCTACCCGCGCGTGAAGCAGGCGCTGCAACGCGCGCGCTACAGCGAGCACCTCGCGCAGCTGGGCCGCGTGGCCGTGGATGCACGCGACCCGCAGGTGGTGCTCGACCACGTGCCCGCCATCGCCGCGCAGGCCCTGCAGGCGGAGCTGGCGGTGGTGTTCCTGCTCGATGGCGACCGGCAGAGCTTCCGGGTGGCCAGCGGCGTGGGGCTCGTCAAGGGCGAGGAGATCGGTGCGCGCATCCCGAACCGCCCGGACACGCCGCCGGGCTTCGTCCTTGCACAGAACCGCCCGGTGATGGTCGAGGACTACAGCCGCGAACAGCGCTACGAAATCCCGCGTGCCTACGTGGACGCGGGCCTGGTGAGCGCAGTGGCCGTGCCCTTGTCGGAGCGCGGGCGCACCATCGGCGCACTGGCGGTGCGCTCCACGCATCCGCAGCGCTTCGGCGACGACGAGGTGCGCTTTCTCGAATCGGTGGCGAACCTGCTGGCCACGAGCATCCAGCGCGCGCAGTCCGAGGAAGCGCTCAACCATGCACAGCGGCTGGAAAGCGTCGGCCAGCTCACCGGCGGCATCGCGCACGACTTCAACAACCTGCTCACCATCATCCAGGGCAACCTGCAGGTGATCGAAGAGCTGCCCGCGTTCACCGGGGACGCCTACGGCCAGCAGTTGGTGGCGTCGGCCACGCGCGCCACCCGCCGCGCGGCCGAGCTCACCGGCAAGCTGCTCGCCTTCTCGCGCCGCCAGATGCTGCAGCCGGCGCCGGTGGACGTGAACACGATGCTGCAATCGCTCGCGGACATGCTTCGCCGCACGCTCGACCAGCGCATCCGCATCGAGGTCGACGCGCCCGAGTCCTGCCCGCCGGTGCTGGCCGACCCGGGGCAGCTCGAGTCGGCGCTGCTCAACATCGCCATCAACGCACGCGACGCGATGCCCGAAGGCGGCACGCTGCGCTTTCGCTGCGGCCCCTGCGCGGCGCTGCCGCGCGAGTTGCGCCGCGAGCTGGACGACCCGAGCGTGGCCGAGCACATGCTGGTTGCGATTGCCATCAGCGACACCGGCACCGGCATGCCCGAGGAAGTGAAGGAGCGCGCCTTCGAGCCCTTCTTCACCACCAAGGAAGCGGGCCGCGGCACGGGCCTGGGCCTGAGCACGGTCTACGGTTTCGTGAAGCAGTCGCGCGGCGCCATCGCCATCGACAGCGCGCCGGGCCTGGGCACGACCATCACGCTGTACATCCCGCGGCAGTGGCAGGACGACCAGCCGGCCGACGACGACGCGCGCCACGAGGGCGGCGCCGTCCGCCCCGGCCTGAAGGTTCTGCTGGTCGAGGACGACGCGGAGGTCCGCAAGGTCGTGGAGACCTTCCTCGTCACGCTCGGCTGCGAGGTCACGACCGCGGCGAGCGCCGAGCAGGCGCTGCTGGTGCTGGACGCCCCGGCCCGCTTCGACCTGCTGTTGACCGACATTGCGCTGGGCCCGGGCATGCGTGGCACCGAGCTGGCAGCCAAGGCGCAGGCCAGGTACGCGGACATGGCCATCCTGCTGATGTCGGGCTTCTCGGCCGAGCTGCTGGACGCCGACCGCGACTCGCCGCCGAGCTGGGAGCTGCTGCGCAAGCCCTACACGCGAGCCGAGCTGGCGCGCGCGATCGCGAAGGTCACGTCAGCGCAGTGAGCGCGGAATCCTCGGGGTCACGCCTGGGGGGGACACTGCTGAGACCGGCCGTGCTGGCGACGGGCTGTTCGCCCCGCAAGAGCGCTTGAAGCGCCTCGGCCGCCATGGGCCGGCCGAAGAGATAACCCTGGAATTCATCGCATCCCTGTTCGCGAAGGTGGTCTCGCTGGGCCGGCGTCTCCACCCCTTCGGCGATCACACGCAGCTTGAGCCGCTGGGCCAGCGCGATGATCGCGTCGGCAATGGTCGCGCCGTCCGGCGCTTCGCCGATGCGTTGCACGAAAGACCGGTCGATCTTCACGATGTCGATCGGGAAGCGGTGCAGGTAGCCGAGGCTGGAGTAGCCGGTGCCGAAGTCGTCGAGCGCCAGGGTGACGCCGATCGCCTTCAGGCGCCGGAGCATCGTCTCCGTCTTCTGCGGGTCTTCGGCAAGCATGCTTTCGGTGAGTTCCACCTCGAGATAGGCGGGCGGCACGTGGTTGCGCCGCAGGGCCTGGTCGATGACCACGTCCAGGTCGTCAGCGGCGAACTGCCGCGCCGACACGTTCACCGCGACGCGCGGCACCGCCTGCCCGGCCTCCATCCACGCGTGGATCTGCCGGCAGGCGGTCTCGATGACCCAGCTGCCGATGGCAAGCATGAGGCTGCTGCGCTCCGCCTGCGGAATGAACGATGCCGGCAACATCACGCCATGCCCCTGGCGGTTCCAGCGAATCAGCGCCTCCACGCCCACCACGCGGCCCGTGCAGGCGCTCACCTTGGGCTGGTAGTGCAGCTCGAATTCGTTGCGCTCCAGCGCGCGGCTGAGCGCGGCCTCGAGTTCCAGCTTGGAGGTCGCCTCGGCATTGAGCTCGGGCGTGAAGAAGCAGTAGCAGTTGCGGCCGTCCTTCTTGGCGCGGTACATGGCCGCGTCCGCGTCGCGCAGCATCTCCACCGCGCTGTCGCTGCCGTCTTCGGGCCGCACGCTGATGCCGATGCTGGCCGTCACGTAGGCTTCCGCGCCGCTGCCCAGGCGGATGGGCTCCGCCACGGCGTCCAGCAGATGGCGGGCGACGGTGGCCGCGCTGCTGGCCTCGTCCAGCGATTCGAGCACCACGAGGAATTCGTCGCCGCCCAGGCGGCCCAGCGTGTCTTCCGTGCGCAGGCATGACCGCAGCCGACGCGCCACGATGCGCAGCAACTCGTCGCCGGCCGGGTGGCCGAGGCTGTCGTTGACGGTCTTGAAGCCATCGAGGTCGATGAACAGGATGGCGATGCGGTACTGATGGCGCCGGCTGCGTTCCAGCGCGTGTTCCACGCGCAATTGCGTCAGGCGCCGGTTCGGCAGTTCGGTCAGCGCGTCGTAGTGCGCGAGGTGCTCGAGCTGCTGCTCGCTCACCTTTCGCTCGGAGATGTCCCGGCTGACACCGCACACGCCGATGACCTCGCCGCTCGCATCGTGCAGCGGCGACTTGACGGTGTGGAAGGTGCGGTGTTCCCCGCCGAACGCGAACCCTTCTTCCCGCGACATCGTGGTCCTGGTGTCCAGCACCTTCTGGTCCAGCTCGGCGATCCCGGCGGCCATCTCGTGCCCGAAGAGCTCGACATCGGTGCGCCCGAGCACGTCTTCCTGCGTGCGACCGATCAGGGTGGCGCCAAAGCGGTTGATGAAGATGTAGCGTCCCGCGCGATCCTTGGCATAGACCGCGTCGGGCGAGCCGTTGGCGACGGCGTCCAGCAGATGCATGGCGCGCAGCTTCTCGTCTTGCTGCCTGCGTTCGCGTCGTTCGCCCTGGAGTGTGCGTCGCTGGACCATCACATAGGCAACGCCGCCCGCCAACGCCAGGGCGAAGGCGTCCGCCAGCGCGAGCCAGATGGCGTCCGCCCAGGTCGAGGCAAACAGCGTCCGCTTGTCGATGACCATGGCCAGCCGCGAGCCTGCGTCCGGCAGGTCGGTCGCCACGGCCAGCACCGGGCGTCCGTCCGAACCGACGCCATCGATGGCCCGGCCCACAGCAGGCCCGTCGCGCACGACTTGCGCCGCCCAGCCGGCCGGCGCATCGACCGGTGCGCGGGAGGCACGCAACCCCTGCCCGCCGATGCCCGCGGCCATCTCGCGAAGGACGGAGCCTGCGTTCATGAGCAACACCACCTGCGTGGCGCCATCGTGCCCGTTCCAGGGTTGAAGAATGCGCTCCAGCACCGGCCGGGCATCGAAGCGCATGACCAGCAGCGCCGGCTCGACGCGCGCCGTGCGCGGCAGCGGCAACAGCACGTCGACCGTCACCAGGTTGGCGCCACCCTCCGCCGGGTCGGCGAAAAGCGCGCCGTGCTGGAGATCCTGCTGCGCCAGTGCGCGCTTCGCGTCGAGGCCGGATGCCGGATTGCGGCGGACGTCGCCCGCGGCCGCGTGCGCGGCGACTTTCCCATTCGAATCGATCAGCAGCACGTCCATGCTCTGCGTGGCCTGGCGCAGGTTCTGCAGGCGCGACACGATCGCCATGTGCGTGGCGTCGTCGGTCTCCCGCGCCCGCAGGGCCGGCAACTCCAGCACGTCCTGGCTGGTGCGCAGGCCCTGGACATCGCCATGGCGCTCTTCCATCCACAGCTGCCATTGCGCGACCTTCAGGCTGAGGACAGCCTGCATCTCGTCGGTTTCCTGCGCGCGCACTTCGGCAATGCGGCGGTTCACGCCCACCAGGCTGGCCAGCACGATGACGACGGCCATCAGGATGAACACCACGACCACCGCAGGCATGCGGCGCGACCTGCCGGCTTCGCTACTCGGATTCAAGAAGGCGTCGAAGACTCCCAGCTTCGCAGCACGCAAATTCATGTCAGGGACCGCCGGCCGGTGCTCACTGCAAAGTGGCGGTCGCCGGCGCCAGGCAGCGCTGCACGAAGGCGGTCAGCGCATTCACGTCCGGAATCTGCACGTCGCGGCGGCCTTTTTCGGCGAAGCCGATGACCTTGTCGCGCGCCAGCTTGGAGAGTGCGCGGCTCACGGTTTCCAGCGTCATGCCCAGGTAGTTGCCGATCTCCGCACGCGTCATGCGCAGGGTGATCTGGTCGCAGCGCAGGCCGCGCTTGGCCAGCGATTCGGCCCAGTAGCGCAGGAAGTCGGCCACGCGGGCGTCGGCGGGCAGCGTGCACACCGACATCAGCGAATCGCGCTCGCCGCTGATCTCGCGGCTCATGGCTTCGTGCAGCACGGTCATGAGGGCGGGGCGCGCGGCGCAGGCGGCCAGGAGGGATTCATAGGCGATCACCCAGACGTCGCTCGTGTCCATGGCGATGGCGTCGCAGGTGTAGCGGGTGTTGGCGATGCCGTCGAAGCCGAGCCAGTCGCCGCGGAACTTGAGGCCCACCACCTGTTCCCGGCCATCGGCGGACAGGTTGACGATCTTGCAGAAGCCGGAGTTCAGGATGTACAGGTTCTGGAAGCGCTCGCCGGCCTGGTAGATCACGTCGCCGGCGCGAACGAGGCGGCGGTTGGGCTGCAGTGCATCGCTCAGGAGCTTGAGCACGTCGGCGATGCGCTGGCTGGTGCGCTGGTTCTCGTCGTCGGCATGGCGCGGGGCGAACATCGCCTGGGGGGTGGGGCGGGCTTGGACGGCGGTGGCGGCATTCAGCATGGCGAGCTCCTGGACGGGGGTGCTTGTTCGATGGAGTGAATGCTAGGAAGCGCCGGATAACCGAATGACAACCGCTCGGGTCGTTCGGTAACGCTGCGTGAACGAACCGTGTCAGGCGCGTATCAGCACCAACCGGCCGCCCGTGGCTTGATGCGCATCAAGGCGTGCGCATGGCGCATCGATAGCCTTCGGTTACCGCAGGAAATGGACAAACCCCTCCTTGCGAACGAACCGTCACCATGCAATCCAAGTCCAAGCCCAACACCAACCGCCTTCCTGCGCCCGACGAGAGCTGGGCCCAGGACTCGGCCGCGCTGCGGGGCCGGGCGCTCGACCTGCAGCGCTCCCGCGACCTGGGCATCCCCCAGCCCCTCCTGCGGGGCAAGAACATCGGCTTGCTGTGCGAATCGGACACTGACGCCGATGCCGCGCTCCTGCTGGCCGCGGCCGCCGACCTGGGGGCGAAAGTCGCCAGCATCCGCCCGAGCCTGAGCGACTTGAGCACGCCGCAGGACATCGCCCGCACCGCACGCATCCTCGGCCGCCTGTACGACGCCGTGGTGTGCCAGGGCATCGCGCCGCAGCTCGTGCAGCAGCTGCGCGACGACGCCGGCGTGCCGGTGCTCGAAGGCATCCCGTCCTGGATCGACGGCGCGGACGCCGCCCAGGCTCCCTCGCCCTTGTCCGACAGCCGCCGCTTCATGCTTCAGGCGGCGCTCCTCACCTCGCTTCGCTGACCCGCCCATGAGCATCCGCCACCTCGACCGGCTCCTGGCCCCACGCTCCGTGGTCGTGGTCGGCGCGTCCGACCGCGAGGCCAGCGTCGGCGCCACGGTCTGGCGCAACCTGCGCTCGGGCCGCTTCGCCGGGCCGGTGTGGCCGATGAACCCGCGCCTGCGCACTCTCGACGGTGAACCGGTGTTCCACGCCTGCGCCGACCTGCCCGAGCCGCCCGACCTCGCCGTGCTGTGCGTGCCGCCCGCGGCGGTGCCCGGCATGATCGACGAGCTGGGCCGGCACGGCACCCGCGCCGCCATCGTGATGACCGCGGGCCTGGACGCCACCCAGAAGCAGGCCATGCTCGACGCCGCCCGGCCGCACCTGCTGCGCGTGCTCGGCCCCAACTGCCTGGGCCTGCTCTCGCCGCGCATCGGCCTGAACGCCAGCTTCGCGCACACCGGCGCGCTCGCCGGCGACATCGCCTTCGTGTCGCAATCGGGCGCGCTCGTCACGGCCGTGCTCGACTGGGCGAAGGCGCGCCAAGTGGGCTTCTCGCACATGATCTCGCTGGGCGAGCACGCGGACGTCGACTTCGGCGACCTCATCGACCACCTCGCGAGCGACCCGCACACCCGCTCCATCCTGCTGTACATCGAATCCATCGAGGCGTCGCGCAAGTTCATGTCGGCGGCGCGCGCCGCGGCCCGCAACAAGCCGGTGATCGTGGTGAAGGCCGGCCGGTCCAGCAAGGGCATGGTGGCGGCGGCATCGCACACCGGCGCGCTGGCCGGCTCCGACCCGGTGTTCGACGCAGCCATCCGCCGCGCCGGCATGCTGCGGGTGGACACGCTGGCCGAGCTCTTCACCGCGGCCGAGACACTGGCGCGTTTTGGCGGCAACCACGACGACATGCTCACCGTGCTCACCAACGGCGGCGGCGCGGGCGTGATGGCCGCCGATGCGGCCGCCGCGGCCGGCGTCGCGCTGCGGGAGATCGGCCCTGCCCTGCGCGGCAAGCTCGATGCGTTCCTGCCTCCGACCTGGTCGCATGCGAACCCGGTGGACATCATCGGCGACGCTCCCGTGCGCCGCTACACCGACACACTGTCGGCGCTGCTGGCCGAGCGCGATGGCGGCGCCGTGCTCTTCGTGCATGCGCCCACCGCCATCGTGCGCAGCGACGACATCGCGCGCGCCTGCGTGCCGGTCGTGCGCGAGGCACCCGACCGCGTGATGGCCTGCTGGCTGGGCGACGGCGCCGTGGCCGAGGCGCGCCGCATCTTCGAGGATGCAGGCATCGCCGACTACGCCACGCCCGAAGAAGCCGTGCGCGCTTTCGCGATGCTTTCCACCTACCGCCGCAACCAGGCCCTGCTGCTGGAGGCCCCGGCCGCCAGCGAAATCGGCCCGCCGGACGTGGCCGCGGCACGCGCGGTGGTCGATGCGGCCATGGCTGCCGGCCGCGAGATGCTCGACGAAGCCGAGGCCAAGGCCGTTCTCAAGGCCTACGGCATCCCCGTCGTCGAGACGGTGGCAGTGCAGGCATCCGCCGGCGCGGCGACCGTGGCTGCGGCCTCCATCGGCTACCCCGTGGCGCTGAAGATCCGCTCGCCGGACATCAGCCACAAGTCCGACGTCGGCGGCGTGAGCCTGAACCTGCGCGACGAGAACGAGCTTCGTGACGCCGCGGCGGCCATGCTGGCCCGCGTGGGTGCGCTGCGGCCGCAGGCACGCATCGCGGGCTTCACCGTGCAGTCCATGGCCGCGCGGCCGATGGCCCAGGAGCTCATCGTCGGCGCGAGCATCGACCCGGTGTTCGGGCCCGTGCTCATGTTCGGCCAGGGCGGCACGGCGGTGGAGGTGCTGGCCGATTGCGCACTCGCACTGCCGCCGCTGAACCGCGTGCTGGCCCGCGAGATGGTGTCGCGCACGCGCGTGGCCAAGCTTTTGGCCGGCTACCGCGACCACCCGCCCGTGCGCGTGGATGCGGTGTGCGACGTGCTCACCGCCTTGTCGCGCATGCTGGCCGACCTGCCCGAACTCGCCGAGCTGGACATCAACCCCTTGTGGGCCGACCACGACGGCGTGCTCGCGCTGGACGCGCGCATCCGCGTGAGCGCGAAGCGCCCCGCGGGCGCCGCCAACTTCGCCATCGCGCCCTACCCGGCCGAGTTGTCCGAGACCGTGCACTGGGCCGGCGAAGACATCTGCCTGCGTCCCATTCGCCCCGAAGACGAGCCGCAGCACCGTGCCTTCATCGACGGGCTGGCGCCGGAGGACCTGCGCCTGCGCTTCTTCAGCGCACGGCGCGAGCTGCCGCGCAGCGAGCTCGCCCGGCTCACGCAGATCGACTATGCGAGGGAGATGGCCTTCATCGCCGTGCGGCTGCGGCCCGATGCGAGCGAGGAGACGCTGGGTGTGGTGCGCGCGGTTGCCGACCCCGACAACGTCGAGGCGGAGTTCGCGATCGTCGTGCGCTCGGACCTGCACGCGCACGGCCTCGGGCACCAGTTGATGCAAAAGATGATCGGCTACCTCACCCGCCACGGCACGCAGCGCATGGTGGGCCTGACCTTGCGCGAGAACGAGGCCATGCGCGAGCTCGTGCAGAGCTTCGGCTTCACGCTCGACCGAGAGCGCTCCGACATCGACGCGCTGCGCTATGTGCTCGAGTTGCAGCCCGGCATTCACGATGACGCCACGGGTGGTGACCCGGGCGATGGGCGGCAGCTCGCCGCACCGGAAGGAACCTCATGAAGTACCTGCTCGGCCGAGTCCTGCTCGCCTGCGGCATAGCGGCCACCGGCATGGCCCACGCCGCCACGGGGCTGGACGAACACAACTTCGTCGAGACCGGCGACGTGCTCGCCGACGTCATCTCCAACAGCGGCGTCGCCTTTTCGACCATGGCCTTGTGGACAGCCGCCGAGGCGCGCCCCGCGGTCCGCACCGCCGCGTTCAAGCTGACGCCGGACCCGGCCGTGCGTGAGTTCGACATCCCCTGCCCCGATGGCGGGCACGCGAGCGGCACCATCCGCGACGCCGACCGCAGCGGCGACTTGTCGCGCCGGGATCGTTTCGCGACCGTCTTCGAGGACTGCAGGGTCGATGGCCAGGCGATGAGCGGCCAGGGCGAGTTCGTGGTGTCCGGCCACCGCTACGAGGGCGTGGTCGAACTCACCGAGCTCGACTTCCACTTCGAGGGCCTCGGTTCCGACCGCTTGCGCTGGACGGGCAACGCCCGCGTGAGCCTGCGCAGCGACCTGCACCGCGGCACCGACGTGTACACCATTCGCTACAAGGACCTGTCGGTGAAGAGCGGCGAGCACGACATGCGCTGGAACTTCACCTTCGACCTCGTGCACCCGCCCATCGGCGAACAGGTCGCGGCGCTGAACGGCTCGCTCACCGTGGACGGCATGCACCTCAAGCTTCGCCAGGACGACCGCTTCGCCATGCGCGGCGACGGCATCCCGCGCAGCGGCCTTCTCAGCGCGACGGACGACCACGGCGCGCGGCTGGAAATCGAGGCCGGCCGCTGGCGCTATGCCTACCGGCTGTACATGCCCGGGAACAATGGCGTGCTGCCCGATTCGAGTTCGCAAAGCCAGCCGCACGGCAGGCGCTGACGGCGGGCTTCGGCCACCGCGGCCGTTTCAGAAAACTACGGGCGGCCGCTGACGCGAACACCGCCCGCTTGCCGCTTCACTGCCGCTCGCTCTTGGGGATGCCGTCGATGTCCATGGTCCAGCCCTGGGCGGAGCGGCACCAGATCTGCTTCTTCGGGATCAGCTGGTGCCGCTCGGCGATGCAGCCCGTCCTCAGGCCATAGACCTTGGGATCATCCGCCGCGTAGGTGTACAGCGGCGATCCGCAATCCGGACAGAACGCCTGCGCCCGCCTCGCGCCGTTGTCGCCCAGCTTGATGTAGATCTTCGGCGTGCCGCTGCGCAGCGAGAAGTCTTCGATGCGGGCTGGCACGGTCACGCGATACGCGGAGCCGGTGAGCGCCTGGCAATCGGAACAGTGGCAGATCGTCACCCGTTCGGGGTCGACCTCCGCTTCATAGGACACGCGCTTGCAGTGACAGGAACCGTGGACTTTCATGGCGTCTCCCGGATGCCGCTCGAGCTCTGGCTTCAACCCGCGCAACGTGAACGCACTCGCGCAAGCTCATCCAGTGCCTGGACCTGCCATTTGAATTCCGCTTCGAAGGACTCCCGGTCCGCCACGGCCGCGGAGCCGCCCTGTGCATAGACCAGCGCGTAGGCTGCATAGCTTGCTGCTTCAAGGGCCTTGCCTTGCAGGGCATTCGCGACGGCATAGGTCGCGGACACGGCAGCGTGGCCGCACCCGTCGATGGACTTGGAACCCTGGTGGTGGTTGGCCAAGCGAGCGCTCTCGGCCGCCAGCGTGTCCAGAGATCGACGGTCGATGGTGCCGTCGAGGTAGGCACCCAGCCCCTGCAGGCAGCGCTCGACCTCGTGCTCTTCGAGCAAGTGCTTCACCCGCGACACGCACGCATGGCCGAACTCGAGCCGCAATCGCTCGTTGTCGGGATGCGTCAGGTCGATGTCTCGGGCAAGACGTTCAAGCGCCTGGTTCATGGTCCGGCCTCCGGCTCGATGGGCTGCCAAGCTTACCGGGTCATTGACCGTGCCGCGCACCATGAAAACCTTCCACCTCACATGGTGCAACAACGTCTTGTCGGCGGGAACTTCGCAATCCGAGACAGCGCGTCGCCGCTGGAATCAAACCGCACGCAGGCGGGGCGGACAGTGCTTCCCCGTGAAACGTGATCCCCCTTCCCGATGGACGTGATCCATTGCGCTACGTGAGCACATGGCCCGGCACGGCATCTGGGCGCTCCGATAACTTCAACTGCAGTGAACTCTGCACACGATTGCCGATGTTGACCAACAAGCTCCGCGCACTCGGACTGCGCTTCGATCCCGGCATGGCGATGCAATTGCCAGTCTTCGAGTTCGGTGCGGCGAACGAATGAGCGCACGAGTAGGCAATGGCTCAGCGGCAAAGCCGGCATGCGTTCAGACGGAACCCGCCGCCCTGCCCCGGCCGCGCTTGCAGCCTTCGACGCTGTCAACCCATGCATTGCCGGCGCGCACTGCGTCGAGGGTGAACGGCACGCCCACACCGCTCAGATCCACGCTCTTCCACGACACACCGGCCGCACCTGCGGCCCTTCCCATGGTCGAGCGATTGAGCTCGGCGCAGCTGGCCAGTCAGGCGGCATTCGGCAACATCACGTCGATCTTCGAGAGCGTCGGCCATGGCGAGGCGGTGCCGATCGCGGTGGCCGAGCGCACCGTCGAAGAACTGCTCACGTGCCTGGATGAGGATTCCGATGCGCTGGTCAGCCTGATCAGGCTGAAGTCCCACGGTGACTATGCTTGCATGCACTCGGTGGCCGTGTGTGCACTGATGGCATGCCTGTCCCGGCGAATGGGTTTCAACGAGAAGATGCGTCGCGAAGCGGCGCTCGCAGGGCTGCTCCACGACATCGGCAAGGCATTGATTCCTTCTCGCGTTCTTGCCAAGCCGGAACGGCTGACCGACGACGAATTCGCCATCGTGCGCAACCATCCGCAACACGGCTTCCACGCTCTTGATTCAACCGGCGGCGTCGCTCCCGCCGTGAAAGACGTGGCGCACCACCACCACGAGCGTCCAGACGGTCGCGGCTATCCGTACGGCCTGACCGGAGATCGCATCTCGATGCTGGCCAGGATGGGCGCAGTGTGCGACGTCTACGACGCCATCACGTCCAATCGCCCGTACAAGAACGGTTGGGACCCCGCGGCCGCCATCCGGGCCATGGTGCAATGGGCCGAGGGCGGGCAATTCGACGCCAAGGTGGCGGCGGCGTTCGCGGCGATGATGGGCACCCACCCCATCGGGTCGCTCGTTCGCCTGCGGTCCGAGCGTCTCGCCGTCGTCAATGCCAAGCTCGCCGGCAAGGCGTCGCGAGCCTCGGTCACGGCGTTCTATTGCATTCGATCTCGCCAGGCGGTGTGCCCTGAGATCATCGAAGTGGGCATGAATGCATCCGCAAACGGCGAGGCCATCATCGATCTCGAGTCGAATACCAGGTGGCGCTTTCGCGATCTGGACAAACTTTGGGCCGGCGACTTCGCACAGCGAACACAGGCAGCTCACATTCCCTCAAGAGTGCCTTGATGGCGGCCAGGACGGGTGCGCAGTCATCGTCGAGAGGATTTGTCATCTAGACGCCGCACCACGCAGCCACGCGCTCCCACATGCCGTGCGTCACCGTCCATCCGGCCGCAATCACGAGCCCCGCCCCGGCGATGCGGTAGCTGGTCGCCGTGATGGCCTGTGCGGACATCGTGATGGCGCCCGTCGCCCGCAGGCGGCGCCAGGCCCAGGGCGCGACCATCAGGGCGGGCATGGATGTGAGGGCGAAGGCGCCCATCACCAGCGCACCGCCCATCGCATCGCCGGCGAGCGCCGCGACGAGCAAGGCAGCTTGCAGCGCACCGCAAGGCCACGCAACCCACGCCAGGCCGGCGAGCGATGCCCGCGCCACCGGCGTGCTCTTGCCGACGAAGCGCACGGTCGGCAGCACCTCGCGCATCATCGCCCTCGGCGGACGGCCGGTGATCAACCACCACAGCCCCAAGGCCACGAAGGCGAGCTGCAGCAGCAGCCACAGCGGCCGGATGGCCGGCGCGGCCTGGCTCCAGGCGGCCAGGGTCTGCACGCTGGCCGCCGCCACCGCGCCACCGGCCATGTAGCCGATGACGCGCCCCGCATGAAAACCCGTGCCCTCGCGGCGACAGCCCAGGGTCAGCGCCGCGCAGGGCGCACCGCACATCAGCGCGCAGTGCGGCGATGCGGCCGCGCCCATCGCCAGACCGGCGATGACGAGCGCGAGGTTCATCAGATGATGCGCGAGAAGCGCTCGCGCAGCCGGTCGCTCTGCAGGTGGCGGTCGAACACCATCGCCACCGCGCGCACGAGGTACCAGCCGGCGGCGGTGACCTGGATGGCATCGGGCTCGATGCGCACGAGGCCGGCCGCCTGCAGCGGCTCGAGCTCGGACAGTTCGCGCGCGAAGTACGCGCGCATGTCAATGAGGTGCGCGAGCTCGATGGATTCGAACTCGAGGCGCCCCTGGCACATCAGCGCCATGATCACCGCGCGCCGCACGACGTCGTCGCGGGTGAGCGCGATGCCGCGTGCCACGGGCAGCTGGCCCTGGCGCAGCGCGTCGTAGTACTCGGGCAGGGTCTTGGCGTTCTGGTGGTAGGTCGCGCCCACGCGGCCGATGGCCGACACGCCCAGGCCGATGAGGTCGCAGTCCGGCTGCGTGCTGTAGCCCTGGAAGTTGCGGTGCAGGCGCCCCTGCCGTTTGGCCACGGCCAGGCTGTCGTCGGGCAGCGCGAAGTGGTCCATGCCGATGTAGGTGTAGCCGCGCCCGAAGAAGCCCGCGATGGCGCCGCCCAGCATTTGCACCCGCTGGGCGGCGCTGGGCAGGTCGTCGGCCACGATGCGCCGCTGCGGCTTGAAGCGCTGCGGCAGGTGCGCATAGGCATACAGGGCGATGCGGTCGGGTCGCAACTCGCCGATCTGCGCGACGGTGCGCGCGAAGCTCTCGGGCGTCTGCTTGGGCAGGCCGTAGATGAGGTCGGCGTTGATCGACTGGAAGCCCAGCGATCGCGCACTGAGCATCAGGTCGCGCACGCTCTCGAATGACTGCACGCGGTGCACGGCGCGCTGCACCTGGGCGTCGAAATCCTGCACGCCGAAGCTCAGGCGGTTGAAGCCCAGGTGCCGCAGCCACGCGAGCCGCTCGGGCGTCACGGTGCGCGGGTCCACCTCGATGCTCATTTCGGCATCGGGCAGCACGCGGAAGCTGCGCCGCAGCGTGGCCATGACGCGATCGAGCTCGGCGTCCGACAAGAAGGTGGGCGAGCCGCCGCCGAAGTGCAGCTGCGACACCGGCTGGCGCGCACCCAGCGCGGCGGCGACCAGCGAGATCTCCTGGTCCAGCGCATCGAGGTACTCGGCCGCACGCTCGTGGTGCTTGGTGATGACCTTGTTGCAGGCGCAGTAGTAGCACACCGATTCACAGAACGGGATGTGCACGTACACCGACAACGCCGCCGCGCCGCCCGCCGCCGTGCCGGTGCCGCGCTGGCCCAGCGCGCGCAAGGTGTCGGCGGCGCCGAAGGCTTCGACGAAGCGGTCGGCCGTGGGGTACGAGGTGTAGCGCGGCCCGGGCGTGTCAAAGCGCCGCAGCAGCTCGTCGGACAGCACCGCCGGTTCGGCGGCGTCCAGGTGGGTGTCGAAGCGGGGTTCGATGTTGGAGACGGAAGACATGCCGGCATGTTGCCGACGCCGTCCGGCCCGCGGTTTGACATGGCGCAAGCTCCGCGGGCGGGACGGGGCAAAAAATGTCGCATCTTGCGATGCATCACGACCACGACCCCCAATGATTCCTGCCAACCGTAAGGCCTGCCCCAACCCTGCCGCGACGCCGGTGGCCTGCTCGAGCTGCAATCTGCGCGAGCTGTGCCTGCCGGTGGGCTTCTCTGACCAGGAGCTCAAGCGGCTGGACGGCATGGTGGCCACGCGCCTGCGCGTGCGCCGCGGCGACACGCTGTTTCGCAGCGGCGACCCCTTCGAGGCGGTTTACGCGGTGCGCACGGGCTTCTTCAAGACGCGCGTGTCGTCGGAAGACGGCCGCGACCAGGTCACCGGTTTCCAGATGGCGGGCGAACTGCTGGGCCTGGACGGCATCAGCACCGACCGGCACAGCTGCGACGCGGTGGCGCTGGAGGATTCGCAGGTCTGCGTGATTCCCTACGGCCAGCTCGAGCAGCTGTCGCGCGAGTTCACCGACTTGCAGCGGCAGTTCCACAAGATCATGAGCCGCGAGATCGTTCGCGACCAGGGCGTGATGCTGCTGCTGGGCAGCATGCGCGCGGAAGAGCGGCTCGCCGCCTTCCTGCTCAACCTCACGCAGCGGCTGCAGGCGCGCGGCTTCTCGCCGTCTTCGCTCGTGCTGCGCATGACGCGCGAGGAGATCGGCACCTACCTCGGGCTCAAGCTCGAGACGGTGAGCCGCTGTTTCTCGCGCTTCCAGGACGAGGGCGTGCTGGAAGTGAAGCAGCGGCAGATCCGCATCGTCGACCATGACGCGCTGAAGCGGCTGGTCAATAGCCCGGCTTGACGAGTCGGGCCCCTCGACAGCCCGGCCCGCGCGGCCGGGCTTTTCGCTTGTTCAGGCCGGCGCTTCGAGCAGGTGCGTGATCGCGGCCGAGGTCGAGATCACCATCCAGAAGATGAGGAAGGTCACCGAGTAGACCGCCGTGCGGGTCCAGTGCAGCGGCTCGACGCCGAACCACTGCATGCTGTCCGGGTCCATGACGGCGAAGACCATCATCTCCAGCACGCCGGCCATGACGAAGGCCGGCCACAGGATCATCAACGCCCGCGTGGCCAGGGGTGCCGCCGCAGGCTCGATGCGCACCGCCACGCCGGCGCTATCGACGAGGCGCTGCGGCATGGTTGCGTGCCTGGGTGGCGGGCGCATAGCCCGGGTGCTGTGACACGGTGGCCTCTTCGCGCAGCGGCACGTCGCCGCCGCGCACGGCCAGCACCAGGGTCGCGACGCTCGCCGCCACCACCAGCGCCGGGCCGCCGACCACGAGCCACACCATGCGAACTCGCCACCAGGGCATGACCGGTCGAATCTCGGATCGATTGTCGGAACTCAAGGTGTGTCTCCTTCAGCGTGGAACCACGAACGTGGACTTCTCTCTCACCGTGGACGGCGCTGTGCCGGCCTCGGCGATCTCGAAGCGGATGGGATGGGCGCCGGGGCCCGTGGCCTGCACGCTTGCATACGGCAGGCGCACGGCAACCGTCACCCAGCGTGCCTGCGCAGGGCCGAGATCCACCTCGACGGGCTGCGCCAGCGCCACCCCGGGCAGGCCGGTGACGGACACGCGCACATGCCGGGGCGCCTCGGCGGCGTTCATCATCTGCAGGCGGTAGACGTTCTCGATGCTGCCTCGATCGACGATGCGTGCCAGCGTGGCGCGATCGCGCACGACGTCCACCTTCAGCGTGTGGCGCAGCCCGAGGCTCACGGCAAAGCCGACAGAGATGGCCACCAGCACGGCGCCGTAGATGAGCACCCGCGGCCGCCTGACGCGCGCGAGCATCTGCGCGCGGGTGAGCCGCTGCGCCAGTCCGTTCTGCGTCGCATAGCGGATGAGCCCGCGTTCGTAGTGCATCTTGTCCATCACGCCGTCGCAGGCGTCGATGCAGGCGGTGCACGCGATGCACTCGTACTGCAGCCCGTCGCGGATGTCGATGCCCACCGGGCACACCTGCACGCACAGGCCGCAGTCGATGCAGTCGCCCAGGCCCGCGGCCTTCAGGTCGGTGCTGCGCCCGCGCTTGCCGCGCGGCTCGCCGCGCACGGTGTCGTAGCTCACGATCATCGTGTCGTGGTCGAACATGGCGCTCTGGAAGCGCGCGTACGGGCACATGTACTTGCAGACCTGCTCGCGCATGAAGCCCGCGTTGCCGTAGGTCGCGAAGCCGTAGAAGTTGACCCAGAACCATTCCCACGGCCCGAAAGCCAGGGTGAAGGATTCGGCGGCCAGCGTGTGGATGGGCGTGAAATAGCCGACGAAGGTGAAGCCGGTCCACAGCCCGATGGCGATCCACACCGCGTGCTTGGCGCTCTTGCGCCAGAGCTTGTTGAAATCCCACGGCCCTGCGTCGAGCTTCATGCGCGCGCCGCGTTCGCCTTCGATGCGATGCTCCACCCACATGAAGATCTCGGTGTAGACCGTCTGCGGGCACGCATAGCCGCACCACAGCCGGCCACCGACGGCCGTGAAGAAAAAGAGCGCGTAAGCGCTCAGGATCAGGAGGCCCGTCAGGTAGATGAAGTCCTGCGGGTACAGCACCAGGTCGAAGATGTAGAAGCGCCGCGCTCCCAGGTCGAAGAGCACCGCCTGCCGGCCATTCCAGGGCAGCCAAGGCAGGCCGTAGAACACCGCCTGCGTGAGCCACACCAGCGCCCAGCGCCACTTGGCGAACCAGCCGCTCACCGAGCGCGCGTAGATGGTCTTCTGCTTCGCGTACAGCGAGACCATTTCGGCGCCGGTGCCGGCCGGGGGGTCGGCCGGCACCGGGTGGATGGGGATGATGGCTCTCACGGTACTGCGGGTCATGAAGGTCTCGCGGCCGTCAAGGCGCGGTGGTCGTGGTGTTCGACAAGCTCCACACGTACGACGCGAGCACGTGGATCTGCTCCGGCGTGAGGCGCGAGCCGTGGGCCGGCATGACGCTGTGCTTGCCGTTGTTGATCATCGCCATCACCGCGGCCTCGCCCCAGCCGTGCAGCCACACGTTGTCGGTGAGGTTGGGCGCGCCGATCGCCTGGTTGCCCTTGCCCTCCGGCCCGTGGCAGGCCGCGCACGCCGCGAACTTGGCGCGGCCGAACTGCGCGGCGGTCGCGTCCTCGCTCACGCCGGACAGGCTCAGCACGTAGTTGGCGACGTTGCGCACATCCTGCGCATTGCCGACGGCCGCGGCCATCGGCGGCATGGTGCCTTCGCGGCCGAGGGTGATGGTCTCCTCGATCTTCTCGGGCGTGCCGCCGTACAGCCAATCCTTGTCGGTCAGGTTCGGGAAGCCCTTGCTGCCGCGTGCGTCCGAGCCGTGGCAGGTGGCGCAGTTGTTGGCAAAGAGCCGCTCGCCCACCGCCATGGCGCGCGGGTCGCGTGACAGCTCCTGCGCCGGCAGCTTGGCGAAGGCGGCGAACATCGGCAGCGTCGCCTCGCGGGCTTGCGCCTGCTCCTGCTTGTGCTGCTCGACGCTGGACCACTTGAGCGAACCGGGCGCGCTGCCCAGGCCGGGGTACAGCCACAGGTAGCCGCCGGAGAACACCACCGTCAGCACGAACAGCCACATCCACCAGCGCGGCAGCGGGTTGTTCAGCTCGCGCAGGTCTTCGTCCCACACGTGGCCGGTGGTGTTGTCGCTGGCCATCGCGCGGCGGCGCGCCGCGACGATGAGCAGCACCAGGCAAGCGAGGAGGCCCGCGATCGTCACCGCCGCGATGGCGATGGACCAGCCGTTGTTGAAGAAGTCGCTCATTGCAGTACCCCTTCATCGTGGCCGGCCACTTCGCCGTCGAACGGCAGGTGGGCGGCGGCCAGGTAGGCATCCCGGCGACGCGGCCACCAGGTCCAGGCCATCAGGCCGCAGAAGAGAAGCAGGCTCAGCACGGTCACCGCGCTTCGAAGGTCGTTCACATCCATGGTCATCCCCTTCACTTGACGTGCCGACCCAGCGATTGCAGGTAGGCGACGATGGCATCCATTTCGGTCTTGCCGCGCACGGCTTCGGCGCTGGCGGCGATCTCGGCATCGGTGTAGGGCACGCCCAGCCGCTGCATGGCGCGCAGCCGCGGCGGCACGCTGGAGGCATCGACGGCCGTGCTTTCCAGCCACGGGTAGGCCGGCATGTTCGACTCGGGCACCAGGTCGCGCGGTCCGGACAGGTGCAGGCGATGCCATTCATCGCTGTACTTGCCGCCCACGCGCTGCAGGTCGGGCCCCGTGCGCTTGCTGCCCCACTGGAAGGGGTGGTCGTAGACGAACTCGCCGGCCACCGAGTAGTGGCCGTAGCGCAGCGTCTCGGCATGCAGCGGGCGGATCATCTGCGAGTGGCAGTTGTAGCAGCCCTCGCGCAGGTAGATGTCGCGGCCCACCAGTTGCAGCGCCTCGTAGGGCTTGAGGCCGGGCACGGCCTCGGTCGTCGAGCGCTGGAAGAACAGCGGAATGATCTCCACCATGCCGCCCACCGCGATCACGAGGAGGATCAGCACGATCATCAGGAAATTGCTGGTCTCGATGCGCTCGTGACCAGATGGTCTTGCGTTGTCGGTTGTCATTGGGATTTCCTCGAATTTCGTTTCACCACAGCGCACACGGAGGACACGGAGAAATGCGCTCTTCTCTGTGGGCTCTGTGTCCTCTGTGGTTCAAGATGTGCCTCACGCGGCAGCAAGGCGCGGAATGGCGGACGGAACAGCACGGCCGTTGCGAACCGTCATGACGACGTTCCAGGCCATCACCAGCATGCCGGCGAGGTACAGCAACCCGCCGATGAGCCGCACGAGATAGAAGGGCCAGGTCGCCTTGACGCCCTCGACGAAGGTGTAGACGAGCGTGCCGTCGGCATTCAGCGCGCGCCACATCAGGCCTTGCATGACGCCGGCGATCCACATCGCGGCGATGTACAGCACGATGCCCAGCGTCGCGATCCAGAAGTGCAACTCGATGGCGCGCGTGCTGAACATCTTGGTCTGCCCGAACATGCGCGGGATCAGGTAGTAGAGCGACCCCATCGAGATGAAGCCCACCCAGCCGAGCGCACCGCTGTGCACGTGGCCCACCGTCCAGTCGGTGTAGTGGCTCAGGGCGTTCACCGTCTTGATCGACATCATCGGACCCTCGAAGGTCGACATGCCGTAGAAGCTCAGGGCGACGATGAGGAACTTGAGGATGGGGTCGTCACGCAGCTTGTGCCAGGCGCCGCTGAGCGTCATGACGCCGTTGATCATGCCGCCCCAGCTCGGCGCGAGCAGCACCAGCGAGAACAGCATGCCGATGCTCTGGGCCCAGTCGGGCAGCGCGGTGTAGTGCAGGTGGTGCGGCCCCGCCCACATGTAGGTGAAGATCAGCGCCCAGAAGTGAACGATGGACAGCCGGTAGGAATACACCGGCCGCTCGGCCTGCTTGGGGATGTAGTAGTACATCATCCCGAGGAAGCCGGCCGTGAGGAAGAAGCCCACCGCGTTGTGGCCGTACCACCACTGCACCATAGCGTCCTGCACGCCGGCATACGCGGAGTAGCTCTTCCACAGGCTCACCGGCATGGCCGCGCTGTTCACGATGTGCAGCAAGGCCACGGCGATGATGAAGGCGCCGAAGAACCAGTTGGCCACGTAGATGTGCCGCACGCGGCGCATGCCGATGGTGCCGAAGAAGACGATGGCGTACGCCACCCACACGACGGCGATCAGCAGGTCGATCGGCCATTCGAGTTCGGCATATTCCTTGCCTTGCGTGATGCCCAGTGGCAGCGTGATGGCTGCGAGCACGATGACAAGGTTCCAGCCCACGAGCGTGAACTTCGCGAGCCAAGGCAGGAACAGCGGCACCTGGCAGGTGCGCTGCACGACGTGGTAGCTGGTTGCAAAGAGCGCGCAGCCGCCGAACGCGAAGATCACCGCGTTGGTGTGCAGCGGGCGCAGGCGGCCGTAGCTGAGCCAGGAGATGCCGTAGGTCAGGTCGGGGAACGTGAGCTGCGCGGCAATCACCACGCCCACGAGCATCCCCACCACGCCCCACAGCACCGCGGCCAGCGCAAAGCCGCGCACGGTTTCATCGGTGTAGTTCACCGGTACTGCAGCATGCGCATTCGCAGTCATCGAGAGCCTCCGTTCATTGCCACTATTGACATGTGGACATTCTTGGACGACGGCTGTCTACGGTGCTTGATGCCGATCAAGTGAAGCGTCGTCGGGCTCGAGAATCCGCGCACCGTGTTGCTCGAGGTCGTCGAACTGGCCGCGATCGAGCGCCCAGGCGAAGACGCCGATGATTCCGAGCACCAGCACAGCGGTCATCGGGATGAGGAGATAGAGGATGTCCATGCGGCGTCGTCCTTCGCGTCAACGGGCCAGGCGCAGCGAATTGCCCACCACCACGAGAGAGCTCGCCGCCATGCCCAGGCCCGCCGCCCAGGGCGGCAGCCAGCCGATCAATGCGAGCGGCACGCAGCAGGCGTTGTAGGCCGCGGCCCAGCCCAGGTTCTGGCGCACGATGCGCAGCGCCTTCTTCGACAGCGCCCGGGCGCGCACCACGTCCTGCAGCCGGTTGGACACGAGCACGCCATCGGCCTGCGTGCGCGCGACGGCGGCGCCCTCGCCCATTGCAAGCGACACGTCAGCCTGCGCGAGCACGGGCGCGTCGTTGATGCCGTCGCCGATCATCGCGACGATCTCGCCGCGCTGTTGCGCCGCCCTCACCTGCGCCAGCTTGCCCGCGGGCGTCATGTCGCCATGGACCGCCGTGATGCCCAGGCTCGCGGCCATGCGTTCGGCCCGATGCGCATCGTCGCCGGAGAGCAGCTGCACGCTGATGCCGTCGTCCTGCAAGGCCTTGACGGCGGCAGCCGCGTCGTCGCGCAAGACCTCGTCCACATCGAAGCGCGCGAGCGGCAATCCGTCGCGGCTCAACCAGGTGCTGCCGCCGCCGGCGCGGGCGCTGTCCCTGCCATCGGCCGGCGCCGCGTTGGCGGAATCACCATGCTCGACACGCCCGAGGCGCCAGCGCCGTCCGAGTGCATCCACGGCCTCCAGACCGATGCCGGGCAGCTCGCGCACGTCGGTCCAGACGAAGTTCGCGGCGCTGAAAGCCTCGCGGACGGCCGTGGCCAGAGGATGGTGGGACCAGGCCGCGAGCGACGCCGCGATGCGTTCCAGCTCCTCGGTGCCGGCCGCGTCGTTCGCCGCCAGCCGCTTCACCGCCACGCAATGCAGGCGCGTCTGCGTCAAGGTGCCGGTCTTGTCGATGAAGAGGGTCTGCACCTGCGCGAGCCCTTCGATCGCGTCCAGACGCCGCAGCAGAACGCCCTGGCGCCCCATCGCGCCTGCAGCGGCCAGCAAGGCCGAGGGCGCTGCAAGCGACAAGGCGCAAGGGCAGGTCACGACCAGCACCGCCACCACCACCCACACCGCGCGCGACGGGTCGATGAGGCTCCATGCACCGCCTGCCGCGGCGGCGAGCACCAGCACGGTCCACAGGAAGGCGCCGGCCCATCGGTCGGCGCTCGCGAACATGGCCGGCCGCTGGGCACGCGCGGCGCGCATGAGCGCCACGATGGCCTCGTAGCGGGTGTCCGCGCCCACGCGGTCCACGCGCATCGCCACCGGCGCGCCGAGGTTGATGCTGCCGGCCACCACCGCGTCGCCGCAGGCCTTGTCCACCGGCCGGGATTCGCCCGTCAGCAGCGATTCGTCGGCCTGCGTGTGGCCGTCGGTGATCGTTCCGTCCGCCGCGAATGTTTGGCCGACTGGGATCCGCACGAGGTCGCCGACCGCAAGCTGCCGGGCGCTGACCACCTCGACCGTGCCATCGGCCTTCAGGCGCATCACCGTCTGCGGCAGGCGGGCCGTGGCGTCTTCCAGCGCCGATTCGGCCCGGTGGCGCGCCCGCATCTCGAGGTAGCGGCCGCCGAGCAGGAAGCTGATGAACATCGCCAGCGAGTCGAAGTAGACGTCGCTTCCGAAAAGGCCGCCGGCGTCCAGCGCCGCGCCGCTGCTCGCGACGAAGGCCGTCGCGATGCCCAGCGCCACCGGCACGTCCATGCCCATGCGGCGCTGCACGACGGCGCGCCACGCGCCGCGAAAGAACGGCGCGGCTGAGAACCACATCACCGGCAGCGTGAGCAGCCAGCTGCCCCAGTCGAGCAGGTGCTTCTGGTCGGCCAGCAGTTCACCCGGCGCACTCACGTAGGAAGGCGTCGCGAGCATCATGATCTGCATCGCGCAGAAGGCCGCGACGAAGAGCCGCCACAGCGCGGCACGCGACTCCTTGCGGCGCTCCAGGCGCGCGGACGCCGCCGTGTCGGGCGTGGCGTCGTAGCCACTGGCCCTCACCGCCGCCACCAGGGCCGAGGGCCGCGTGAAGGCGGGGTTCCAGCGCACGGTCGCGCATTGGGAGGCGGCGCTCACCTGTGCATCGATGACGCCCGGCACCTGCTGCAGCGCCTGCGTGATCGTGTCGGCGCATTGGGCGCAATGCATGCCGGCGATGCGCAGCGACGATTGCGCGATGCGCCCTGGCGCCGCGCTGCCGCCCTGCCAGCGCGTGAAGGAATCGATCTCCCGCGGATCGTCGAGCCAGCCCGGCTCGTTCAGGTCCGGCGGCAGGCTGTGGCTGGCCGACGTCATCCGCAACTGCTCAGCGCACCAGCAGCACCGGCACCTTGCAGCGCGCGAGCACGCCGCTGGCCACCGAGCCCATCAGCACGTTGCCCAGCGCCGTGTGGCCGTGCGTGCCCATCACGATGAGGTCGGGCTTCTCGGTCTCCACCAGGGCGGCGATGGCAGCGGTCGGCTCGTCCACGTGGTGCGCCGTGCGCAGCGTCCAACCGGTCTGCTCCGCGAAGCGGCGCACCGGCCGAAGCACCTCTTCGGCGCGTTCGCTGTAGTAGCCGTCGAGCGTCTGCCGATCGAGAAAGCGTGAGGCATGCACCGGGATCGGGGTGACCGCCGTGAAGGCCAGGTAGTCGTGGCCCGGGCCGAGCAGCTCGTTGCGCGCGGCCAGCGTGCCCAGCATGCGCTTGGTGTATTCACTTCCATCCACGGCCAGCAGGATCTTCATGCTCATCTCCTCGAAGGATTCGATGAGCCGATGGTGCGCTGGTGGCTCTCGCTCGCACTTGATGTCGATCAAGTCAGCCGCCGCCGTGTCCCATGGACCGTCAATGTGCGCCAACAGACAGACCGGGCCGCGAGCGACCCGCAGGCTCGCCGCAGACGAACCTCAACCTGTTCCACGAAGGAGACGACGATGTCCAAGGGTCAACACGGCAACCGGGAAGCCAAGAAACCGAAGAAGGCGCCCGTCGCGCCCAAGCCTGCAGCGCCGCTGGGCGGCATACCGACCGAGCCCGTGGCGCCGCCGCGCCAGAAGAAGTAGACGCACGACACGCCTGACGACACGAACGGTGCGTACAAGCCAATTAATCCCGGCCGGCTAGGCAAGTTCCCTACAGCGGCTGGGTTGCGTGTCGATACAGTCAGGCCCCTGAGACAAAGGCACACCCGAGCGAAAGCCGGGGTCGCAAAGCTTCCGGTCTACGGCCCCATGCGGGCTACGACAGCGGGGTTGCCCATGACGAGTTCGCGCCCGCCCCGCGAACGGCGTGCTGCCGACCCACGCGGTCCGGCAGGCAACCTCCATCGGTGCTGACGGCCCTTCTTCACGCCTGTGCCCAAGGCTCGCAACGCCCTGGAGTACCTGCATGACGTCCTTGATCCGCTTCACCGTCCTCATCGAATCGCGCCTGTTGCGCCTGGCCGGCATCGCGCTGACGCTGATGTTGGCCGTGCTGCTGTGCGGGCCGCGGATGGCGCATGCCGCGCCGGCTGCGGTTGGCAGCTCGGCCGGCAAGATCGCTGCCGACCTGCGCGACGCGTTGGCCGAGCGCGGATCGTCGCGCCACGCCTGGGCGCGCGACGTGGCGGGCGAGCGCCATGTGAAGGCGCTGATCGTCAGCAACTCGAACGACCCCGAGCTCACGGACCTGCGTGCCCAGGTGCTCGCGGCCGGCGGCTCGGTCTACTACCGCTATCTGTCGGTGCCCGCGTTGTCGGTGATGATCCCGGCCAGCCGCATCGACGAGATCGCGCGGCGTGCCGACGTGCAGAGCATCTCGCCGAACCGCGCCGTCACGCGCACTGCAAGTGCACTCGAACTGGCCACGGGCGCCGTCGATGCGCGAAGCGCCATCGGCACGTCCGCGGGACTCGACGGCAGCGGTGTCGGCATCGCGGTGCTGGATTCGGGCATCGCCTGGAACCACCTCAACTTCCGTGATGCCGACGGCCGCCAAAGCCGCGTGGCGCGCGCCGTCGACTTCGAGCGTGCCGGCGAGATCACCGCCGCGAAGCTCTGGCGCGCAGGCATCGACAGTTCGAGCGCGCTCCATGCCAGCCAAGGCCCCCTGCTGGAGCGGCTGATCGCGGCCGATCGCAGCGACGGCGCCGACCGCTACGGCCACGGCAGCCACGTGGCCGGGGTGGCCGCCGGACGCGGTGCCTACCAGGCGACCGACTCGACCGGCGTCGCGCCCCAGGCCGCGCTCTACGACGTGAAGGTGCTGGACGAAGCCGGCACGGGCGAGCTGGCCGATGTGCTGGCCGGCATCGACTGGACCATCGCCCACGCCCGCGAATACAACATCCGCGTGCTCAACCTGAGCCTCGCCGCCGACTCGACCGAATCGGCGCTCACCGATCCGCTGTGCCGTGCGGTGCGCAGTGCCGTCGCGGCCGGCATCACCGTCGTGGTGGCGGCGGGCAACTACGGCAAGGATGCCAACGGCGCCGAGCGTTACGGCACCATCAGCTCGCCGGGCAACGAGCCCTCGGTCATCACGGTGGGTTCGGCCAACACCCATGGCACCGCCCTGCGCGCCGACGACAGCGTGAACTTCTTCAGCTCGCGCGGCCCCACCCGCGGCGCAAGCATCGACGCCAACGGCGTGCGCCGCATCGACAACTTCCTGAAGCCCGACCTGGTCGCGCCGGGCAACCAGATCGTGAGCGTGCTCGCGTCGGACCGCAGCGGCTCCAACGACGGCTGGAGCGAACTGCCGCGCAGCCACCCCGAGCTCGCCGCACCTTTCGGCGGAGCCGCGCAGCCGCGGCTGCAGCAGTTGATGAACCTGAGCGGCACCTCGATCTCGGCGCCGGCCGTGTCGGGCGCGGTCGCGCTGATGCTGCAGGCCAACCCTGGCCTCACGCCGCCGCTGGTCAAGGCCATCCTGCAGTACACCGCCCAGCCGATTGCCGGCGCCAACCTGCTTCAGCAAGGCGCGGGGCTCTTGAACGTGGAAGGCGCGGTGCGGCTGTCCGCTGCGCTGCGCACCGACCTCGCTTCGGCCATCCGCGCGGGCGGCATCGCGGCCGGCGCGCCGCTGCTCGCACCGGGCAAGGCATTGCCCGCGCCGGTCTCGGTGATCAACGGCGTGGCCGTTCCCTGGAGCCGCATCGTCGTCGCCGGCGGCAACCACGTCTTCAGCGGCAGCGCCCTCTTCAGCCAGTACCAGCCGATCTACGACCCGCAACTCCTGTGGGCCGGCCGCACCGCCCTGCGCCTGCGCATCATCCGCACGTCGGCCGGCCATGCATCCGCGTCGAAGATCAGCGCCATCACCTCGGCGCCGACGGGCAGCCAGCGGTTCCTCACGCCGGGCGTGGTGCTGGTCAGCCCGCTGGCCGGCGACAGCTCGCTGCGAGCCCGCACTGGCGTCTTCGTGCCGACGGCCTCGCTCTCGGGTTGGCTCGTGTCGGGCAGCGGCGTGATTCTCAGCGAAGGCGTCATCTTGAGCGAGGGGGTGATCCTGAGCGAGGGCGTCATCCTCAGTGAAGGCGTGATCCTGAGCGAGGGCGTGATCTTGAGCGAAGGGGTCATCCTGAGTGAAGGAGTGATCTTGAGCGAGGGCGTCATCCTGAGTGAAGGAGTGATCTTGAGCGAGGGCGTCATCCTCAGCGAAACCGGCCTGCTGGGCGAGCGCTGACATGAACCCGCCCCTCGCCGCCACCGACCCCATGGCCGAGCCCTCGGCATGGTGGCGCCAGCTCCACCAGCGCTTCATGCCGGACTACAACCGCAAGGCGACGGTCTACTGGTGGTCGGTGGTGCTGCTCGGCGCCTCGGTGCTCGCGCATTCGGCGCAGCACCTCGCGGGGCTGCCGGCCGCGGCGTGGGTGCAGGTGGTGGGCGCCACGCTGCTGGCGATGCTGGCGGGCCTGGTGCCGGTGCGCATTCCGCGCTCGACCAACTCCTTCACCGCCGGCGAGATCTTCATCTTCCTGCTGCTCCTCTTGCACGGCCCGGAGGCCGCGGCGATGGCCTCGGCCTTCGAGGCGCTGGTCGGCTCGTTCCGCGCCTCCAGGCGCTGGACCAGCCGCATCGGCAGCCCGGCGATGGCGGCGCTGGCGATGTTCACCGCCGGCTCGCTGCTGTCGCTGGCGCTGGAGGCCATGCGCCGCGCCGGTGTCGACAACGACGGGCTGCTGCTGCTGGGTGCCATCGTCTTCGCGCTCGGCTACTTCGTGCTCAACACATTGCTCGCGACCATGGTGCCGCGACTGAAGCGAAACGAGCGCCTGAGCCTGCGCGAATTCGCGGATTCGTACGGGTGGCTGGGCATCGCCTACGCCGGCAATGCGTCGGTGGCGACCTTCCTGTTCCTGAGCTTCCGGCAGTCGGGCATGGTGGTCGTGGTGGCGGCCGCGCCCATCATCGTCATCCTGCTCACCACCGGCCACTTCTTCTTTCGCCGCGAAGAGGCCTTCGAGACCGAACGCCGCGCCCGCGAGCAGCAGGCCGCCCAGCGGCAGTTGCTGGAAAACGCGCGCCAGGCCGGCATGGCCGAGATCGCGACCAACGTGCTGCACAACGTGGGCAACGTGCTCAACAGCGTGAACGTGTCGGCCGAGCTCATCGCCACCCGGGTGCGCGACTCGGAGGCCGAGGGACTCGCGCGCGCCGTCAAGCTGCTGGACGACCATGCCGCCGACATCGGCGAATACCTCACCACCGACCCGCGTGGCCGCCTGCTGCCCGGCTACCTCGCGCAGCTCGTGTTGGCGCTGGCCGAGGAGCGGCGAAGCATCTGCGACGAGCTCGCGGTGCTGACCAAGAGCGTGCGGCACATCAAGGACATCGTCGCCACGCAGCAGTCGTATGCGGGCGCGTCGAGCATCGTCGAGCCGCTGCAGATCTGCGACCTCATCGAGGACGCGCTGCGCATCGACGCGGGCAGCGTGCACGGGCACGAAGCATCCGTGCAGCGCCACTTCTCACAGGTGCCGTCGCTGATGCTCGACAAGCACCGGGTGCTGCTGATCCTCGTCAACCTCATCGGCAATGCGCGCCATGCCATGCAGCGCGTGGCGCGACCGGACCATGCGCTCACGCTCAGCGTCGCGCTGGTGGGCGACAGCACGTTGCAGGTGGTCGTGAGCGACACCGGCGAAGGCATCGCGAGCGACAACCTCACGCGCATCTTCGCCCACGGCTTCACCACCAAGAAGGACGGCCACGGCTTCGGCCTCCACAGCTGCGTGCTCGCCGCCCGCGAGATGGGCGGCTCGCTCAAGGCCCACAGCGACGGTCCGGGCCTGGGCGCCGTCTTCACGCTCGAACTGCCGCTGCAAGCGGCCACGACCACCGAATGAACACCTCCCAGAACCGCCGCATCCTGCTCGTGGACGACATGCCCACGATCCACGACGACTTCCGCAAGATCCTCGTGCCGCGCGAGCCCGCGCGCTCGGCCCTGGACGCGGCCAAGGCCGCGCTCTTCGGCGACGAACCGAAGGCCGCGGAAACCCCGTTCGAGCTCGAATCCGCCTACCAGGGCGAGGAAGGCCTGGCCCGCGTCGTCGAATCGCTGCAGGCCAATCGCCCCTACGCGATGGCCTTCGTCGACATGCGCATGCCGCCCGGCTGGGACGGCGTGGAAACCATCGAGCGGCTGTGGCAGGCCGACCCGCGCCTGCAGGTGGTGATCTGCACCGCCTACTCCGACACCTCGTGGGAAGAAGTGCTGACGCGGCTGGAGGCGCGCGACCGACTGCTCATCCTGAAGAAGCCGTTCGACAACATCGAGGTGCGCCAGCTTGCCAGTGCACTCACCGCCAAGTGGGACATGACGCAGCGGGCGGCGGTGCAAATCGACCGGCTCGAGCAGGCGGTCGGCGAACGCACCCGCTCGCTCACCGAAACCAACCGCGCGCTGGAAGCGCACATCAGCGAGCGCAAGCAGCTCGAGGCGCAGCTCGTGCAGTCGGAGAAGCTCGCCTCGATCGGCCAGCTGGCGGCAGGCGTGGCGCACGAGATCAACAACCCGATCGGCTACATCTTTTCCAACTTCGGCACGCTCGAGAAATACCTGGACGACCTGTTCAGCATGCTGTCGGCCTATGAAGCGGCCGAGTCGGGCGTCGCGCCCGAACTCGCCCGCGACCTGAAGGCCCTGCGCGAGCGGGTGCAGCTCGACTTCCTCAAGGAAGACGTGCCCGGGCTGATGCAGGAATCGAAGGAAGGCATCGTGCGGGTGCGCCAGATCGTGCAGGACTTGAAGGATTTCTCGCGCATCGACTCCGGCCAGGAATGGCAGCTCGCGGACCTGCACAAGGGCATCGACTCGACGCTGAACATCGTCGCGAGCGAGGTGCGCTACAAGGCCGACGTGGTGAAGGACTACGCCGAGCTGCCGCAGGTCGAATGCCTGCCGTCGCAGATCAACCAGGTGGTGCTGAACCTCGTGGTGAACGCGGCGCATGCGATCGGCCCGGAGCGCGGACGCATCACCATCCGCACCGGAACGAACGGCGACGAGGTGTGGTTCGAGGTTGCCGACACCGGCTGCGGCATCGCGCCGGAGAACCTGTCGCGCATCTTCGACCCCTTCTTCACCACCAAGCCCATCGGCCAGGGCACGGGCCTCGGCCTCGCGTTGTCGTATGGCGTGGTGCGCAAGCACGGCGGGCGCATCGACGTGAACAGCGAGCTGGGCAAAGGCACGCGCTTTCGCGTCGTGCTGCCGGTGCGCTCCGCGGAATGCAGGGTGGAGCCGGCGCTCGCCGCCTGAGGTGCGGGCGCAGCGCAGGCCGCGGTCTGTCAGCGCCGGCCCTTGGTCACGCCGTCCCAGGCCTCTCGCATCGTGGCCATCACGACCTGCTTCGCCTGCGGGTCGCCATGCAGCAAGGCCTTGAGGTAGTTGCGTGCCTGCTTGCTGCTCACGTGCGGCGGCAGCGCGGGGACGTTCGGGTCGGTCACCATCTCCAGCAGCGTGGGCCGGTCGGCGCTCAAGGCCTCGTCCCACGCGCGGCCGACAGCATCCGGATGGTCCACGCGAACGCCGTGCAGCCCCAGCAGCTTCGCGTAGTCGGCGTACGGGAAAGCGGGCAGCACCTGCGAATCCTCGAACTTCGGATCGCCGGCGCCCACCCGCTGCTCCCAGGTGACCATGTTGAGGTCGCCGTTGTTGAGCACCATCACCACCAGCCTCGGATCACGCCATTCCCGCCAGTGGTGGGCGATGGTGATGAGTCCGTTGATCCCGAGCATCTGCATCGCACCATCGCCAAGCAAGGCGATGACCGGGCGGTCCGGGAAGGCGAACTTCGCGGCGGCAGCGTACGGAATGCTCGGGCACATGGTGGCCAGCCCGCCGGAGAGTGAACCCATCATGCCGCGCCGGGCCTTCAGGTCGCGCGCGTACCAGGCGGCGGCGGTGCCCGAATCGCAGGTGAGGATGACGTCGTCCGGCAGGCGCGGCGAGAGCTCCCAGAACACGCGTTGCGGGTTCAGCGGGGTGGCGTCGTTCATGGCGCGGGCTTCGAGCACGCGCCACCAGTCGCGCACGTTCGCTTCGATCGTGTCGCGCCAGCGGCGATCGGTCTTGCGCTCCAGCAGCGGCAGCAGCGCCTGCAGGGTGAGCTTGCTGTCGCCGACGAGGTTGACCTCCATCGGATAGCGCAGGCCGAGCCTGCGGCCATCGAGGTCGATCTGCACGCCGCGCGCCTGGCCTTCCTTGGGCAGGAATTCGCTGTACGGAAAGCTCGAACCCACCATGAGCAGCGTGTCGCAGCCGTTCATCAGCTCCCAGCTCGGGACGGTGCCCAGCAGGCCGATGGCGCCGGTGACGCAGGGCTGGTCGTCGGGCACGGCCATCTTGCCGAGCAAGGCCTTGGCCACGCCCGCGCCGAGCGTGTCGGCCACGGCGATCAGCTCGTCGGTGGCGTGCAAGGCGCCGGCTCCGGCGAGGATGGCGACCCGGCGGCCGCTGTTGAGCACCTCGGCGGCGGCGCGCAGGCCCGCCTCTCCCGGCCAGCTTTGCGCGCTTGTGCTGCCGATGCCCGAGTGCACCGTGCCGTGTTCGCGCGGCGGCTGCTCGACCGCATCGAGCTCCTGCAAATCGTTGGGCAGGATGAGACAGGTGACGGTGCGCTGGTCCCGCGCGATGCGCATCGCGCGGTCCACGAGGTGGCGCACCTGCTCCGGCACCGTCGCCATGTGCACGAACTCATGCGCCACGTCCTTGAACAGGCTCAGCAGATCCACCTCCTGCTGATAGTCGCCGCCGAGCGCCGCGCGAGCCTGCTGGCCCACGATGGCCAGCACCGGCTGGTGATCGGCGCGCGCGTCATACAAACCGTTGAGCAGGTGAATGGCGCCCGGCCCCGAGGTGGCCATGCACACGCCGACCTCGCCGGTGAACTTCGCGTGCGCGCAGGCCATGAAGGCGGCAAGTTCTTCGTGCCGCGCCTGTATGAATTTCATGCCGTCGCCGATGCGGCCGAAGGCGCCCATCAGCCCGTTGATGCCGTCGCCGGGGTAGCCGTAGATGCGCTGCACGCCCCACTGTTGAAGCCGCTGAAGGATCTGGTCGCTGACGGTCTTGCTCATCGGGATGCTCCGCATGCGTGGTCGATGGTTTGGGCGGGCAAGTGGTGTTCCGCGAGCGGACGCGCAGCCGGCGTGCGTCGCCGCTCATCGGGTTCCCCCAGCCCCCTGTCGAGCACGGGCGGTGCATACTCGTCGCGCCGGCGCATCCGCCCATTCGACTGGCCACGACATGACCTCAGGCGACACCCTCATTCACCCCGCGTGGCTGCGGCTGACTCATTGGGTCAATGCCGTCGCCGTGGTGCTGATGCTCTTGAGCGGATGGCGCATCTTCAACGCCTCGCCGCTGTGGGGCTTCAGCATTCCGAACGGCATCACGCTCGGCGGCTGGCTGGGTGGTGCCTTGCAGTGGCATTTCGCGGCCATGTGGCTGCTGGCCGTCAATGGGCTGGTCTACCTGCTGCTGAACCTGGGCAGCGGCCGCTTCCGAAGCAAGTTCCTGCCGGTGAGCCCGCGCAACATCTGGGCCGACGTACGAGCGGCCCTGAGCGGCCAGCTTTCCCATGACGACCTGCGCCACTACAACGCGGTGCAGCGCGCGGCCTATCTCTTCATCGTGCTCGACCTCATCGTGCTCGTGCTGTCGGGGCTGGTGCTGTGGAAGTCGGTGCAGTTCCCGCTGCTGCGCGAATTGATGGCGGGCTACGAAGGCGCTCGCCGCGTCCACTTCTTCGCGATGAGCCTGCTGGTGGCCTTCATCGCGGTGCACCTGGTGATGGTGGCGCTGGTCCCTCGCACGCTGGTCGCGATGATCCGGGGCCGATGAAGGACGACGGCATCGATGGACAAGGCATTGAAGAACAAGGGGAACGCGCCATGATCCGACCACCGCCGAGGCTTGGCATCGATGGCGATGCCGTCCTCAAGGAAGCGATGCGGCATCTGCCGGCCTCGGCGCGACGCCTCTTCCTTCGGCGCTCGCTGACGCTTGGCGGGCTGTCCATGCTCACCGGCTGCTCGCTCGGGGACGGGAAATCGATCGAGCGCGCGCTGGCCGCGATGTCCCGGTTCAACGACGACGTGCAAGCCAGGCTCTTCGATCCCGAGCGGCTCGCGCCGACCTACACCGACGCGATGATCACGCGGCCGTTTCCGTTCAACGCCTACTACGGCATCGAGCGGGTGCGGCAGGTGGACGCCGCGTCGTACTCGCTCGAACTGGGCGGCATGGTGGCGGACAAGCATGCATGGACGCTCGCGGAGTTGAACGCCCTGCCCCAAGCCGACCAGATCACGCGGCACATCTGCGTCGAAGGCTGGAGCGCCATCGGCAAGTGGGGCGGCGTGCCCTTCTCGACCTTCCTCAAGCGCATCGGCGCCGACCTCACGGCGAAGTACATCGGCTTCAAGTGCGCCGACGACTATTTCACGAGCATCGACATGCCCACCGCGCTGCATCCGCAGACCTTGCTGACCCTGCGCTACGACGGCCAGGTGCTGCCGCCCAAGTACGGCTTTCCGATGAAGCTGCGCATGCCGACCAAGCTCGGCTACAAGAACCCGAAGCACATCACGGCGATGTTCGTGACCAACACCTACCCGGGCGGGTATTGGGAGAACCAGGGCTACAACTGGTTCGGCGGAAGCTGAGCGCCCGGCCCCGGGCGCGGCAAGGCGCTCGGCCCCGTCAACGCCGTGCCGCGTCGACGTACGAGAACGTGCCTTGCGAGCGAATCTCGCGCGCGGCCGATCGCGCCGCATTCATCGCCGTGCGGTACAGCGACGTCGCGAGGCTCACGCGTTTCACGCCGGCGTCCGCGAGTTCCTGAAGCGTGAACGAGCGGCCCGGAATGCCGATCATGTAGTTCACTGGCCGGCTCAATGCACGGCACACGGCCCGCACTTCGTCGAGGGTTTGCAGGCCCGGCGCGAAGAGCACGTCAGCGCCTGCTGCCTCGTAGGCCTTCAGGCGGGCAATGGTGTCGTCCAGATCGCGGCGGCCGCGAAGGTAGCCTTCGCAACGCGCCGTCAGCGTGAAGGGAAACGGCAGTGCGTGCGTGGCCTCTCGTGCGGCGGTGACTCGCTCGGCCGCTTCATCGATGCCGTACAGGCTGTCGCCACCGCGGGGCCCGTCTTCGATCGAGCCGCCCACGACGCCAGCAGCCGCGGCAAGCTGGAAGGTCTCGGCGATGCCCGCGAGCGTGTCGCTCATTCCGTTTTCCAGGTCGGCGGAGACCGGCAAGTCGCTCGCGTCGGCGAGAAGGCGCAGATGCGCGAGCACCTCGTCACGGCTGAGCTGGCCGTCGGACTTTCCGAGGGCCGTGGCCGAGGCGCCGCTGGAACTCGCCAGCGCCTCGAATCCTTCTTCGGACAGCATGCGCGCGGACCCGGCATCCCACGCGTTGGCGATGACGAAGCAGCCGGGACGCTCATGCAGCGAGCGCAGGGCGATGGCCTTTTCGAGCTGTGACTTCATGGGTTCCTTTCTGCAATGGGACGTGCAGTCTAGGGCGGGCGCGGCGAGGCGCCTGGCCAGATCCGGACACGTTCCCAGGGGTATCCGGGGCCTGCGGGTTTGCCCGGACACACGGCGCAAAAAATCTGCGCAAAATCCGCGCAAACGTTTGCGCCAACGTTTGCGCAGCGTCACGGACCGTCGCCGAACGCCGGAAAACCCAGGAGACACGCCATGCATCGTTCGCCTTTTCGCTCAATTTCTCGCCGCCTCACCTTGATCTCGCTGGCCGCGGCCGCGAGCGCCCTGGCCTTCTCTGCGCCGGGCTTTGCGCAGGAAAAGCCCAAGGTCGGGCTGGTGATGAAGTCGCTCGCCAACGAGTTCTTCAAGAACATGACCGAAGGCGCCATCGCCCATGAGAAGAAGCGCGGGGACTTCGCGCTGAAGGCCGTGGGCATGCAATCGGAAACCGACTTCGATGCGCAGACCGCGGCGGTCGAGAACTTCGTGACGCAGAAGTACGACGTGATCGTCATCGCACCGGCCGACTCGCGCGCGATGGTGGCACCCGTGGCCCGCGCCCTGAAGGCCGGCATCACCGTCGTCAACTTCGACGTCGCGCTCGACACCGCCGCCATGAAGAAGGCCGGCATCGACCTCGCCTTCGTCGGCCCCGACAACCGCGCCGGCGCGAAACTCGCGGGCGACGAACTGGCCCGCACGCTCGGCGCGGGCGCCAAGGTCGTGATCATCGAAGGCAACCCCGGCGCGGACAATGCCCTGCAACGCAAGCTCGGCTTCGAGGAAGCGGCCAAGGCCGGCAAGCTCAACGTCATCGCATCGCAGACGGCCCACTGGGAAACCGAGGAAGCCAACGCCGTGTTCACCAACCTGCTCACCGCCAACCCCGACATCAAGGGCGTGATGGCCGCCAACGACTCGATGGCGCTGGGCGTGGTGAAGGCCATCGACGCGGCCGGCAAGTCGGGCCAGATCAAGGTCGTGGGCTTCGACAACATCCCGGCCATCCGCCCGCTGGTCAAGCAAGGCAAGGTGCTCGCGACGGTCGACCAGTTCGGCAGCGAAATGGCCTCCAACGCGATCGACGCCGGCATCAAGGCGCGCAAGGAAAACAAGCCGCTCAAGGGCTGGATCAAGACTCCCATCGAGCTCGTGACCGCCAAGAACGTGAAGTCCTGAGCGAGCGCGTCGATGACAGCACACCACGCCAACGCGATCGAGCTGCGCGGCATCGGGCGCCGCTACCCCGGCGTGGTGGCGCTCGACGGCGTGGACCTCGTGCTCGAGGCGGGCCGCATCCACGCCCTGGCCGGCGAGAACGGCGCCGGCAAGTCCACGCTCATCAAGATCCTGGGCGGCGCCGAGCGGCCCGATGCCGGCAGCATGCGGCTCTTCGGCGAGCCGTATGCGCCGCGCACGCCGCTGGATGCGAGCCGCGCGGGCATCCGCGTCGTGCACCAGGAGCTGCAGATGCTCGAGGCCATGACCGTGGCCGAGAACCTGCTGTTCGACGACTTCCCGTGCAAGGCCTTCGGGCTGCTCGACCGGCGCGCCTTGCGCAGCCGGGCCAAGGAGCTGCTGGCACGCGTCGGACTCGAGGGGCTGGACCCGTCCACGCAGGTCGCCACGCTCGGCATGGCGCACCGGCAACTCATCGAGATTGCGCGGGCGCTGTCGGCGCAAAGCCGCGTGATGGTGCTCGACGAACCCACGGCCACACTCACCCCGCGCGAGACGCGGCAGCTCCTGGCCATCATGCGGCAGCTGCGCGACGAGGGCGTCGCGGTGGTGTTCGTGTCGCATCACCTCGAAGAATTGTTCGAGGTCTGCGACAGCGTGACGGTGCTGCGCAATGGGCGGCACATCCAGACGGTGCCGATGTCGCAGACCAGCCCCGATGAGCTGGTGCGGCAGATGGTGGGCCGTGGTGTCGAGCCGGGTCGCGAGACCGCGGCCAGACCGGCCGGCGGCGGCACGCCGGCGCTCGAAGTGCGGGGCTTGCGATTCGCCGGCCAGCGCGGGCGCGGCGGCATCGACCTGACGCTGCACGCGGGCGAGATCGTCGGGCTCGCGGGCCTAGTCGGCTCGGGGCGCACGGAGACCGTGCGGGCCATCTTCGGCGCCGATCGACGGGTGGCCGGCGAGATCCTGCGCGACGGTCGCCCGGTGGACATCCAGGCGCCGCAGGATGCACTGCAGGCCGGCATCTGCCTGCTCACCGAGAACCGCAAGGACGAAGGCCTGGTGCTGGACATGCCGATCGCTGCCAACGTCAGCCTGGCGAGCTTGCGGTCGGTGTCGAGCCGCGGGCTGTTGCGGCGCGACGAGGAAACCCGCATCGCGCGGCGGGCTGGCGACGACCTGCGCATCCGCATGTCGGGTGTGCAGCAGCATGCGCGCCAGCTGTCGGGCGGCAACCAGCAGAAGGTCGTGCTCGCGAAGTGGCTGCAGCGCGCGCCGCGCGTGCTCATCCTCGACGAGCCCACGCGCGGCGTGGACGTGGGCGCCAAGGCAGAGATTCACCTGCTGCTGCAGCGCATGGCGGCCGACGGTGTTGCGCTGCTCGTGGTGTCGTCCGACCTGCGAGAGCTGATGGGCCTGTGCGACCGCATGCTGGTGCTCAGCAAGGGCACACTGGCCGGCGAAGTCGCCCGGCCGGATTTCGATGAAGAAGCCATCCTCGCGATGGCCTACCAGGAGTACCTGCGAAGTGCAGACACCGACCATGTCAGAGCCGCTTGAATCCGCGGCCCCCCTGCCCGGCCATTGGCGCCGAGGCAGCACCCTCGTGCTGCGCGAAGCAGGCATCGGCATCGCCTTGCTGGTGCTCGTGGCCGTCTTCGCCGCGCTATCGCCGATCTTTCTCACGGCGAGCAACATCACGAACATCTTCACGCAGATCTCGATCAACATCATCCTCGCGGTGGGCATGACCTTCGTCATCCTCATCGGCGGCATCGACCTGTCGGTGGGTTCGGTGATGGCGTTGTGCGCGGTGGTGGCAGGCACGGCGCTCAAGGTCGAAGGCTTGTCGGAGCCCGCGGCCATCGGGCTCGCCGCCCTGGCGAGCGTGGGCGTGGGTGCGCTGTGCGGGCTGGCCAACGGCGCGATTTCCGCGGCCTGGTCCATCCCGTCGTTCATCGTCACGCTGGGCATGCTCAACGTGGCGCGCGGCGCGGCGCTGCAGTGGACGCAGGCGCGCACGATCTATGAATTTCCCGATGCCTTCAACGAATTCGGGACGGCGACCTTCGCGGGCATTCCGGCGCTGTTTCTCGTGGCGCTGCTGCTGGTGGCCATCGGCTGGTTCGTGCTGAACCGCACCGTGTTCGGACGGCTCGTCTATGCCATCGGCAACAACGAGGAAGCGGTGCGGCTCGCGGGGCACCCGGTGAAGGCCATCAAGGTGGCGGCCTTCGTCATCGCCGGCGTGGCGGTGGGCATCGGCGCGGTGGTCTACATGGCACGGCTGACGATCGCGAGCCCGATCGTTGGCATCGGCTTCGAGCTGAACGCGATCGCCGCGGTCATCATCGGCGGCACCAGCCTGTCCGGCGGGCGCGGCTCGATCATCGGCAAGCTGCTGGGCGCGTGCATCATCGGCGTGCTGGCGAATGGCCTCATCCTCATCGGCATGAGCGACTTCCTGCGGCAGATGGTCACCGGCGCGGTCATCATCCTCGCGGTCATTCTCGACGTGGTCCGCGCCCGGCTCACGAGGCGCACGGCATGACGACCATCAAGGACGTGGCGCAGCATGCCAAGGTGTCGATCACGACGGTGTCGCACGTGATCAACGGCACGCGCTTCGTGAGCGAGAACTCGCGGCTGCGCGTGCAGCAGGCGATCGAGGCACTGAACTACGTGCCCAGCGCGCTGGCGAGAAGCCTCAAGAGCAGCCGCACCCACACGGTGGGGATGATGATCCCCAACAGCTCCAACCCCTATTTCGCCGAGATCATCCGCGGCATCGAAGACACCTGCTTCGAGGCCGGATTCAACGTCATCCTGTGCAACAGCGACGACGACCCGCACAAGCAAGGCACCTACGTGCGCGTGCTCAGCGAGAAGCAGATCGACGGGTTGATCGTGCTGTCCTCGGGCAGCGACCTGGAGCTGCTGGATACGCTGCGCAGCGCATCGATGCCGCAGGTGGTGGTGGACCGCGAGATCGACGACCTCGCCGCCGACCTCGTGGAAGTGAACCATGAGGCAGGCGGCTACCTCGCCACGCGCCACTTGCTGGAGCTGGGGCATTCGCGCATCGCGTGCATCGCCGGGCCGCAAGCGCTCTCGCCTTCCCGGCAACGTGTGGAAGGCTATCAGCGCGCCTTGAATGAAGCCGGCATCGGCGTGGACAACCGGCTGCTGCGCACGGGCGATTTCACGAGCGAAGGCGGACACCGCGCGATGCATGCGCTGCTGGCGCTGCCGGAACGCCCGAGCGCGGTCTTCGCCTCCAACGACCTGATGGCCATCGGCGCCATCTGCGCGGCCGCGCAAGGTGGCCTGGTGATTCCGCGCGACCTGTCGGTGGTGGGCTTCGACGACATCGCGTTGGCGGCCTACAGCAATCCGCCGCTCACGACCGTCGTGCAGCCCAAGCACCAGACCGGCGAACTGGCCGCGCGCCTGCTGCTGGAGCGCATCGCCGAGCCGGGCCGCGCGCTGCAGCGCGAGATCCTGCAGCCCAAGCTGTGCGTGAGGCAGTCCAGCGGACGCTGGCAAGGCCAACCATGACAGGCCGGATCGTGGTGCTCGGCAGCGTCAACATGGACCTGGTCGTGCGCTGCCAACGACTGCCCTCGCCCGGCGAAACGGTGCGAGGCAGCGACTTGCGGCGGTGGCCCGGCGGCAAGGGTGCAAACCAGGCGGTGGCGGCCGCGCGAATGGGTGCGGCGGTCGACTTCATCGGCTGCGTCGGCGACGATGAGCTGGGTCGCGAGGCCATGGCCGTGTTGCGTTCCGAAGGCGTCGGCCTGGCGCATCTGCAGGTGATGCCCGGCGTATCAACAGGCGTGGCGATGATCGCCGTGGACGAGCATGGCGAGAACACCATCGTGCTGTCCCAGGGTGCGAATGGGCGGGTGTCCGCTGGCCACGCGCGCGCGGCGGCCGGGTTGATCCAAGGTGCGGCACTGCTGGTGTGCCAGTTGGAAGTGCCGCTTGAGGCCATCGAGGAAGCAGTCGGCATTGCCCGGGCGGCAGGCGTGCCGGTGTTGCTCAACCCGGCACCGGCGAGCGCGTTGCCGGCCCGCTTGCTGCAGGCCGTCGACTATCTCGTGCCGAACGAGACGGAGGCCGCAACGCTTGCGCCGTCCACAGGCGGTCACGAGGCCACAGTGCGAGCTCTGCAGAAGCTCGGCCCACGCCACGTATTGATGACGCTCGGGGCAGATGGTGTGATGCTTTCAGGCGATGAAATCGCCGTCGTGCTGGCTCCCGCCGTCCGCGCGATTGACACCACGGGCGCGGGCGACACCTTTGTGGGCGCCTTGGCTGCCGGCCTGGTCGAAGGAGCATCCTTGCTGCAAGCAGTGAAGACCGCGGTCCAAGCGGCCGCGATCAGCGTCACGCGCGAAGGTGCCATGAGCGCCATGCCGCGGCGCGAGGAGCTCACGTGAAGAAGGGCAAGCTCTTGCATGCCGATCTTTCGCAGCTCATCGCCAGCCTTGGCCACACCGACACTCTCGTGATCGGCGATGCGGGCCTGCCCGTACCACCGGGCGTGCGCTGCATCGATCTCGCAGTCACACGCAACGTGCCACGGCTGCTCGACGTCGTCGATGCAGTCGTCGCTGAGATGCATGTCGAGAAGGCCTGGATCGCAGAAGAACTCGCGCAAGGCAACCCGGGACTGGCCCAGGCGCTCGGCGAGCGGCTGCCGGTTGGGCAACCTTTGCAGACGGAGCCGCATGAGGCATTGAAGCAGCGAAGCGCGGGCGCGAGGGTCGTGGTGCGGACGGGCGAATTCACGGCGTACGCGAATATCGTCCTGTCCAGCGGGGTCGTGTTTTAGTCGGCCGTGCAAATCACCTGCAAGCCGCATGAACGCTGAGGTTGCGGGGTGATCCCTGATGGCGAGAACTCGGGGTTTTCAATTCAATGGCGCGCAGTTCCTGGGAGTTTCTTGAAGAGGCCCGATGAACACGCCCGACTTTTTCCGCGCCCGGCTGGACACGATGATCGACATGCGCCACCCGCTGGCGGTGCTGGCCACACGCATGCCCTGGGATGAGATCGAAGCTGCACTCGCGCCACTGCTGGCGCACAAGGACCGCACGGGCCAAGTGGTCGAGGACTCCGACCTGTTCGGCCCCACGGTCGAACTGGTGGGCGCCGGCGTGAGCAGGCGCGGCCGCCCGCGGTTGCCGATTCGCCTGATGGTCTCGCTGCTGTACTTGAAGCACGCCTTCAACGAGAGCGACGAGTCGCTGGTGGCGCGCTGGAGCGAGAACGTGGTGTGGCAGTTCTTCAGCGGCATGGAGTACTACGAGCCGAAGCTGCCGTGCGATCACACGCAGATCGGCCGATTCCGCCGCGTGCTCGGTGAGGCCGGCGTCGAGCAGTTGCTCAAGACCACGATCGAGGCTGCGGTGGGCATGAAGGCGATCAAGCCGGCCGAGTTCGAGCGCGTGATCGTCAACACGACGGTGCAGGAGAAGGCGATTGCACACCCCACCGACAGCCGGCTGCTTGAAGTCGCACGCGCGAAGATCACGCGACTGGCGAAGTGGGCGGGCTTGAGGCTGCGGCAGACCCACGAGCGTGAGGGCAAGACGCTGCGCCGCCGTGCAGCGGGCTACGCGCATGCCAAGCAGTTCAAGCGCTTGAAGCGTGTGCTCAGGCGCCAGCGCACGATCCTCGGGTGCGTGCTGCGCGACGTGCGCCGCAAGCTGGCGGCGCACGTCGCGCGAGGCGCCGATCAGGCTGGAGCTCTGGCTCGAACGCGCCGAGCGCATTCACACCCAGCGCCCGCACGACAAGAACAAGCTGTACGCGCTGCACGCGCCGGAGGTCGAGTGCATCGGCAAAGGCAAGGCGCGCAAGCCCTACGAGTTCGGCGTGAAGAGCAGCCTGGTGGTCACGCACAAGCAGGGCCTGATAGTGGGCGCCAGAACCTTCCCCGGCAACCCGTACGACGGCCACACGCTGGCCGCGCAGTTGGAGCAGACGGGCATCTTGCTGCAAGACATCGGCGTGAAGCCCACGACGGCTGTGGTCGATCTGGGGTTCCGAGGCGTGGACAACGACATTGCGCCGGTGCAACTGATCCACCGCGGCAAGAGCAAGACGCTCACGGCGATCCAACGCCAGTGGCTCAAGCGACGCCAAGCCATCGAGCCGGCCATCGGGCACGTCAAGTTCGACCACCGCATGGATCGATGCTGGCTGCACGGCGCCACGGGCGATGCGCTGCACACGGTGTTGTGTGCGGCGGGCTTCAACATCCGATGGCTGCTGCGCGCCATCGTGCGTCGCGGGCTCAAGGCCGCCTTTTTAGTCAGGCCTGCAATTTTCAGTTTGAGCTCCGTTCACGTTCACGTTGACGCGAGGCGATGAGCGCGGAGTGAGCAGGTTGGGGGCAGGACGAGGTCCAAGAAGAGCCTGGTGACACGCTGAAGCAAGGATGGCGGCACGCCGAGTTGTCGAAGGTCCAGGAGAAGGGCCGCGAGGCCGTGGCGAGCGATGGCGCGCAGCAGCCATCGAATGTTGAAGCCGGCAGCGCACAGCACGGCATGCAGCGCATCGCCCTCGCTGCCCTTCAACCAGCAGCGAT
>Ga0157377_10000028_pt1 | contig 134810 bp, 123 predicted proteins | sample M55metaG_FD_121116 | JGI IMG/M metagenome (GOLD analysis project Ga0157377, IMG submission 121116) | Miscanthus rhizosphere microbial communities from Kellogg Biological Station, Michigan, USA - M5-5 metaG | ecosystem: Host-associated > Plants > Roots > Rhizosphere > Soil | place: USA... | reverse complement strand
CGCCAAGTTCCTGGTCGAAGCGGCGTACTCGCAGGTCAAGCCGGACGGCTCGCCCACGCAGAAGCTGGCCAAGCTGACGATCGGACCGGCGCTGAGCACCGGCCCGGGCTTCTGGAACCGCCCCGAGCTGCGCCTGTACGTGACCTCGGCCAAGTGGAACCAGCCGGCCAATGACGCGTACCGCACCTTCAGCCCGACCGGGGTGCTGCTCACCGACCCGGGCCTGACCGGCTTCGGCGACAACAAGCGCACCGGCACCAGCTACGGCGCCCAAGTGGAAATCTGGTTCTAAACCGAAAAAGGACCCAGCTCCGCTCGCGGGTCCGGGTTGCAGTGACCCAGTGGGCGAGGCCGCGTACGCGGCCTCGCCCACTCTAGAATCTTCAGATGCGTGGAGCCGATTCCAATCCCACGGCCGACTCCACGCTCCGTGTTGTGGCGGTCCGGTTCGCCGGGCCGTGATGACCCCTCGGAAGGGCCGGCGGGGCGCCGGGGGGCGCCCCGCCGACGCTGGGGTTTCAATCTATCTTTAAGGCAGCATTCAGCCGTTAAGCTCGGTGCATGAAACTGCTCCTAGCGGAAGACGATGCCATCTTGGCGGACGCCCTGAGTTCCAGCCTGCGCAAGGCGGGCTTCGAGCTCGAGGTCGCGACCAACGGCGCCGTCGCCGAATACCTGCTCCTCAAGCACAACTTCGACCTGGCCGTGCTCGACATCGGCCTGCCGCTGGTCGACGGCCTCACCGTGCTCAAGCGCGTGCGCGTGGCGCGCCCGACGCTGCCCATGCTCATCCTCACCGCCCTCGACGGCCTGGACGATCGCGTCGCCGGCCTCAACGCCGGGGCGGACGACTACCTCACCAAGCCCTTCGATTTCCCCGAGCTGGAGGCCCGCATCCGCGCCTTGCTGCGTCGCACGCGCACCGGTGCCGGGCCGGTGCAGCAGATGGGCCGGCTCACCTTCGACCGCGACGCGCGGCGCGCCTCGGTCGGCGGCGAGATGCTGGAGCTGTCGCCGCGCGAGTGGATGCTCTTCGACCTGCTGCTGACCCAGCGCGACAAGGTGGTCACCAAGGACCAGATCGCCGAGACCTGGGCGGTGGAACGTTCGGAGTCGAACCCCGGTTCCATCGAGGTCTACATCCATCGCCTGCGGCGCAAGCTCGAGACCTCGGGGCTTGCCATCCGCACCGTGCGCGGCCTGGGCTATCTGCTGGAAGCCGAGCCTTCCGCCTGAGCCCAGACACCCGCGCATGTCCGTCTTCAAGCGCGCGCTGATCCGCGTGCCGGGCGTTTCGCCCGGCACGCGCTCGCTGCAGAGGCACCTGCTCACCTGGCTGCTGCTGCCGCAGCTCGTGCTGTGGCTGGCCGCGGCATTCGTCACCTACAACGTCGCCGAGCGCTACGCCAACAAGGCGATCGACGCGAGCCTCACCACCGCCACGCGCGCCCTCGCCCGGCAGGTCAAGCCGCTGGGCAACGGCCTGTTCATCGACTTCCCGAAGGCTGCGCAGGACATCATCGAGGCCGATCCCGACGACCGCGTCTACTACATGGTGAGCACGCCGCCCGGCCAGTTCATCCTCGGCAACAAGCAGATCCCCGGACCGCCGCCGATCCACGACCCGAAGCTGGAAGAACCCTACTTCTACGACGGCACCATCGGCGACGGCAAGACGAAGATGGCCGTGCGCGTCTCGGCGCTCTACCTGGCCTACGGCGACGACAGCAGCCAGCGCATGCTGGTGCAGATCGCCCGCAGCCGGGCGAGCCGCGAGCAGCTGGCGCGGCAGATCCTCGTGGACACCGCCCTGCCCCTGTCGGCGCTCATCGCCTTGATGTCGGTGATCGTGTGGGGAGGCATCCGCACCGGCCTGTCGCCGCTGTCGCGCATGCGCATGCTGGTGGAAGACCGCGCGCCCAACGACCTCGCCCCCATCGAGCTCGATGCAGCGCCAGAGGAAGTGCGCGCGCTGGCCAAGGCCATCAACACGCTGCTGGCGGAAGTGCAGGAAAGCGTGAGCGCGCAAAAGCGCTTCATCAACGACGCGGCACACCAGTTGCGCACCCCGCTGGCCGGGCTGAAGAGTCAGACCGAGCTCGCCTTGAACGAGACCGACGACCCCGCGCTCAAGGCCCGCTTGCAGCTCGTGCACCAGAGCGCCGCGCGCAGCGCCCACCTGGTCAACCAGTTGCTCGCACTCGCCCGCGCGGAGCCGAACGCCACGGCCGAGCAGGGCAAGACCCGCTTCGACATCCGCAAGCTCGCCGCCGAGCTGTGTGCGGAGCTGGTGCCCAGGGCCATCGCCCAGGGCATCGACCTCGGCTTCGGCGACGAGCACGACGACCAGAACGAACCGCTGTACGTCATGGGCCATCCGCTGCTGCTGCGCGAAGCCCTGAGCAACCTCGTCGACAACGCCATCCGCTACGCCGGACGCGGCAAGGTCGTCACGGTGAACGTCGAGCCCCGCGACGCGGAGGCGGTCATCACCGTCGAGGACAACGGCCCCGGGCTCGCGGAAGCCGATCGCGAGCGCGTCTTCCAGCGCTTCGTGCGGGCCACCTACGACGGCAACGGCTGCGGGCTGGGTCTGGCCATCGCCCGGGAAATCGTCGCCCGCCACGGCGGGACGGTGGTGCTGGAAGCGGCCGATCCGCAAGGCGTGCGCGCCGTCATCCGGCTGCCTCGCGCCTGAGAAGGTGCCGACATCCACCACCGGAGGGGCCATTCCGTCCGAGGAGTCGGCCGCAGAGCGGGCCGCCCGGAACTTCACAGACGTCATCCTGGTTGACACATTCGACATCAGGGAAGTCCCGACCTTGTCGTTTCGTTAATGCGATATTAAAGTTCGCTCCGCTTGGTTTAACAAGCTGAATAATTTCTGAACAGGAGACTCTGCATGGCTATGACCCGTATTTCCCTTGCCCTCGCCGTTGCCGGCTTGATGGGCGCCACGCTGGCCCAGGCCGGCGAAGTCGAGGTGCTGCACTGGTGGACCTCCGGCGGCGAGGCCAAGGCGGCCGCCGCCCTGAAGGCCACCATGCAGGCCAAGGGCCACACGTGGAAGGACTTCGCGGTGGCCGGCGGCGGCGGCGATTCGGCCATGACGGTGCTGAAGTCGCGGGTGGTGTCGGGCAACGCCCCGGCGGCGGCGCAGATCAAGGGCCCGTCCATCCAGGAATGGGCGCGCGAAGGTGTGCTGGCCAACATGGACGACGTGGCCAAGGCCGAGAAATGGGATTCGCTCCTGCCCAAGGCCATCGCCGACGGCCTGAAATACCAGGGTCACTACGTCGCCGCGCCCGTCAACGTGCACCGCGTGAACTGGCTGTGGACCAACCCCGAAGCCTTCAAGAAGGCTGGCGCCAAGGTGCCGACAACGTGGGACGAGTTCTTCGTCGCCGCTGAAGCGCTGAAGAAGGCCGGCATCACCCCCGTCGCGCACGGCGGCCAGAACTGGCAGGACTTCACCACCTTCGAAACCGTGGCGCTGGGCGTGGGCGGCACCGACTTCTACAAGAAGGCGCTCGTGCAGCTCGACCCCGCGACACTGAAGAGCCCGACGATGGAGAAGGTGCTCACGACCTTCAAGAAGATCAAGGGCTACACCGACAAGAACGCCCCGGGCCGCGACTGGAACCTGGCCACCGCCATGGTCATCAAGGGCGAAGCCGGCATGCAGTTCATGGGCGACTGGGCCAAGGGCGAATTCCTCGCCGCGGGCAAGGTCCCGGGCAAGGACTTCGGTTGCGTGGCCGCCCCCGGCACCGCCAAGGCCTACACCTACAACGTGGACAGCTTCGCGCTGTTCAAGCTGAAGGATGCAGCCAACCAGAAGGCCCAGCAGGACCTCGCCGCCGCGATCATGTCGCCGGAGTTCCAGGAGACCTTCAACCTGAACAAGGGCTCGATCCCGGTTCGCCTGAACATGAAGCTGGACAAGTTCGACGACTGCGCCAAGACCTCGGCGGCCGACTTCGTGTCCACCTCCAAGGCCGGCTCGCTGGTGCCGTCGATCGCCCACGGCATGGCCGTTCCGTCGGCTGCCGAAGGCGCCATCAAGGACGTCGTCTCGCAGTACTGGAACGACGACAAGGCGACCCCGGCCGCCACGATGGACAAGCTGGTTGCGGCAGCGAAGACGAAGTCCTAAGCTTCGTTTCCGCTCACAGCGTAGTAACCCCCTCTCCCGTCCGCGGGAGGGGGCTGGGGTGAGGGCGTGGAGCCGGTTGCATCGGCGTTGTCTTCACCACCACCCCTCAAGCCCAACCCTCTCCCGCCCTTCAGGAGAGGGCGCCTTCCCAAGCGCCATGACATCCCCAATCTCACCCGCAGTCCGACTCAGCCAGTGGATGCCACGGCTCGTGATCGCACCCTCGTTCATCCTCGCGATGCTGTTCATCTACGGCCTCATCGCGTGGAACGGCTATCTCTCGGTGTCGGCCTCTCGGCTGCTGCCCAACTACGAATTCGTCGGCTTCCAGCAGTACGCCAACCTCTGGGAAAGCGAACGCTGGTGGGTGGCCCTGCGCAACCTGGGCATCTTCGGCGGCCTGTTCATCTTCTGCGGCATGGCGCTGGGCCTCCTGCTGGCCATCCTGCTCGACCAGAAGATCCGTGCCGAAGGCGTGCTGCGCACGGTCTACCTCTACCCGATGGCGCTCAGCTTCATCGTGACCGGCACCGCCTGGAAGTGGATCCTCAACCCCGGCCTCGGACTCGAGCGCGTGGTGCAGGGCCTGGGCTTCACCGATTTCACCTTCGACTGGCTGATCAACCCTGATCGCGCCATCTACACCGTCGTCATCGCGGGCGTGTGGCAAAGCGCCGGCTTCGTGATGGCGCTCTTCCTCGCCGGCCTGCGCGGCATCGACGACTCCATCCTCAAGGCCGCGCAGATCGACGGCGCGAGCCTGCCGCGCATCTACTGGCGCATCATCATCCCGAGCCTGCGGCCGGTGTTCTTCAGCACGCTGATGGTGCTCAGCCACCTTGCGATCAAGAGCTTCGACCTCGTGATGGCGCTGACCGCCGGCGGCCCGGGTTTCGCCACCGACCTGCCTGCCACCTTCATGTACACCATGGCCTTCTCGCGCGGCCAGATCGGCCTGGGCGCCGCGTCCGCGACCATCATGCTCGCCACCGTCGCCGCCATCGTCGTGCCCTACCTGTATTCCGAACTGAGGAGCAAGCGATGAGCACGCCCGTGACGGCCGCGCCCGTGAACCTCGCCGCCCCGAAAGCCCACGCGGGCAAGGTCTCGCGCCCGGCGTTCATCACCTGGCACCGCGTCGCGCTGTGGTCGGTGCTGCTGCTGTTCGCGCTGTTCTTCCTGCTGCCGATGTACGTGATGATCACGACCTCGCTGAAGGACATGGCGCAGGTGCGGCAAGGCACCCTGCTCTCGCTGCCCACCGCACCCACGCTCGACTCGTGGGCCAAGGCCTGGTCCACCGCCTGCACCGGCATCGACTGCGGCGGCCTCAAGCCCTTCTTCATGAACTCCGTGTTCATGGTCGTGCCTGCCGTGCTCATTTCCTCGTCGATCGGCGCCGTCAACGGCTACGTGCTGAGCAAGTGGCGCTTTAGCGGCAGCGAGTTGATGTTCGCGCTGATGCTCTTCGGCATGTTCATGCCGCTGCAAGTCGTGCTGCTGCCGATGTCGCAGGTGCTGGGCTGGTTCGGCATCGCAAGCTCGATCTGGGGCCTGGTGCTCGTGCACATCCTCGCGGGCCTGCCGTCCACCACGCTCTTCTTCCGCAACTACTACGTCGGCCTCCCCGACGAGCTGATCAAGGCGGCGATGCTGGACGGCGCGGGCTTCTGGCGCATCTTCTGGCGCATCGTGCTGCCCTTGTCCACGCCCATCATCGTCGTGACGCTGATCTGGCAGTTCACCAACATCTGGAACGACTTCCTGTTCGGGGTCGTGTTCTCCGGCGGCGCGTCCAAGCCCGTCACTGTGGGCCTGAACAACCTCGCCAACACCTCCAGCGCGGTCAAGGAATACAACGTGGACATGGCCGCGGCCATGATCGCGGGCCTTCCGACGCTGCTGGTCTACATCCTCGCAGGCAAGTATTTCGTGCGCGGCCTCACCGCCGGCGCAGTCAAGGGTTAAGGAACAAAGCCATGGGCGCACTATCCATTCGCAACGTCAAGAAGAGCTTCGGCCCCGTCGACATCCTCAAGGGCATCGACATCGAGGTCGAAGCGGGTGAGTTCCTCATCCTCGTGGGGCCCTCGGGCTGCGGCAAGAGCACGCTGCTCAACATGATCGCGGGGCTGGACACGCCCACCTCGGGCACCATCCACATCGCCGACCGCGACGTGACCTACGCGCTGCCCAAGGACCGCGACATCGCCATGGTGTTCCAGAGCTATGCGCTCTACCCGAACATGAACGTCGGGCAGAACATCAGCTTCGGCCTGGAGATGCGCAACGTGCCAAAGGCCAAACGCGAAGAAGCCATCAAGCGCGTGGCCAAGATGCTGCAGATCGAGCACCTGCTCGACCGCAAGCCGGGACAGCTGTCCGGCGGCCAGCGCCAGCGCGTGGCCATGGGCCGGGCGCTCGCGCGCAACCCCGCGCTCTTCCTCTTCGACGAGCCGCTGTCCAACCTGGACGCCAAGCTGCGCGTGGAGATGCGCGCCGAGATCAAGCTGCTGCACCAGCGCGCCAAGACGACGACGGTGTACGTGACGCACGACCAGGTCGAGGCGATGACGCTCGGCGACCGCATCGCGGTGATGCGCGAAGGCGTCGTGCAGCAGTTCGGCACGCCCGAGGACATCTACGCCCGCCCCGCCACCCGCTTCGTCGCGGAGTTCATCGGCTCGCCCGCGATGAACATGGTGGGCAGCCAGCGCGCTGCCAACGGCCTGCAGGCCGCGGGCATCGACCTCGCGCTCACGCCCGAGCAGCAAGGCGCGCTCAAGGCCGCGAATGCGTCGGAGATCACCTACGGCCTTCGTCCCGAGTCGCTCGCGTTCGCTGACGCGGGCCTGCCCGGCACGCTCGCGATGATCGAGCCGACCGGCCCCGAGACCTACGCGCTCGTCGACACCGCGGTGGGCAAGCTCACCGCGCGTGTGCCGGGCAAGGTCGAGCACAGCGTCGGCGAGAAGGTGTTCCTGCGCTGGGCCGCCGCCGACGCCCACCTCTTCGACACCAAGAGCGACAAACGGGTCGCCTGATGCCGCTGCGCGGGAGGACCGCCATGCAAGACCACCTGAACTTCCGCTCCGCGGGCTTCCTGCGCGGCCACATCCTCGACACCATGGCCTTCTACGACGGCCGGTGCCTGGACCCGTCGGGCGGCTTCTTCCATTTCTTCAAGGACGACGGCACGGTCTACGACCGCACGACGCGCCACCTCGTGAGCAGCACGCGCTTCGTGTTCAACCACGCGATGGCCGCGCGCCGCTTCGGCGAATCGCGCTGGCTGGACGCGACGCGCCACGGCCTGCGCTTCCTGCGCGACGTGCACCGCAACCCCGACACCGGCGGCTACGCCTGGCAGCTCACCTGGGACAAGGGGCACAAGCAAGTCACCGACGACACCAACCACTGCTATGGCCTCGCCTTCGTGCTGCTCGCGCATGTGCACGCGGCCATGGCCGGCGTGGCCGAAGCGCGCGCGGGCATCAGCGAGACCTTCGAGCTGATGGAGCAGCGCTTCTGGGAGCCTGCCAACTGTTTGTATGCCGACGAAGCGTCTGCCGACTGGAAGCTCACCACCTACCGCGGCCAGAACGCCAACATGCATGCTTGCGAAGCCATGCTCGCGGCCTACGAGGCGACTCGTGACGAGCGCTATCTCGACCGGGCCGGCGTGCTGGCCGATTCGGTGACGCGCAAGCTCGCCTCGCATGCCAAGGGCCTGATCTGGGAGCACTACCGCCGCGACGCCACGACCGGCCAGTGGACACCCGACTGGCACTACAACCGCCACGACAAGACCAACATCTTCCGGCCCTGGGGCTACCAGCCCGGCCACCACACCGAGTGGGCCAAGCTGCTGCTCATCCTCGATCGACACCAGCCCGCCGGCTGGCTGCTGCCGCGCGCCTGCGAGCTCTTCGCGGCCGGCACCGAGCACGCCTGGGACAACGCGCACGGCGGCCTGGTCTACGGCCTGGCCGATGACGAGAAGCACCCGGGCAAGCTCGTGGTGTGCGACAGCGACAAGTACTTCTGGGTGCAGGCCGAAAGCCTGGCCGCTTCGGCGCTGCTGGCCATCCGCACCGGCGAAGGTGGCTACTGGGATTGGTACGACCGCCTGTGGGAATACAGCTGGGCGAAGTTCGTGGACCACGAATACGGCGCCTGGTACCGCATCCTGAGCGCGGACAACCGCAAGTACAGCGACGAGAAAAGTCCAGCCGGCAAGACGGACTACCACACCATGGGTGCGTGCTACGAGGTGTGGAGCGCGCTGGAGAACGCCTGAAGGCGCTCGGGTCGAGGACGCCTGGGCGTCAGAAGAAGCTGCAGTTCAGCGACACCGTCACGCCCAGGCGGATGCCGCCGTCGCTCGTGATGCCGCCGTTGGTTTGAGTTGCGCGGCGCGAGGTGGTGCGCACCAGCGTGCGGCACTCGTCGGCATCCATGCCGAAGCCTCGGAGGGCCTTCGTGGCGCCTTCGAAGCGAAAGCGAAGCGCGCCGCGCGGGCGCTGGCCCGGCGCGGCCGACAGGTCGATGAAGTCCAGCCCCTGCGGCATCTGCATGGACATGCTGCGCTGGGCACGCTCGCTGAGGCCATTGGCGCCTTGCACCTGCGCCATCGCCTGGCCGCCGACGAACAGCATGCAAGCCGCGGCACACAACCGGCGGATCGCGGTGCGCATGGCGTTGGGCTGGTTCATGGTTGGCCTCTCACTGCTTGTGGACTTGTGCGATGAACGTGCGCAACAGTCGTGCCACGCCGCTTCAACGGATTTGCGCCCTTTCCTGCCACGGTCAGCCGGCGGACAGGTCACGGCTCGATACGAATCGGCTGCGCAAGTGACACAAAGTGTTCGAGGTGCGCATACAGGCGTTTCAAGATGCTGCTGAAGCGGAGGCGGTTCTACACTCGCCCTTCCGTCTCAAAAGGATGAACAACGCATGCTCGACCACCTCGAGGCCGTGGCGCGCCGATCCGCGCCGGCGGTGCAGCAATGGGCCGTCCGCGGCGTCGCGGAAACCTCCGAAAACCTGACAGTGCGCCAAGGGGTGGCGCAAGCGCCCAGCCGCAGCCGCGATGCCGGCGCGATGGTCACGGTGATCGACCGCGGCGGCATGGGCTACGCCGCCACCAGCGACCTCACCGATGCCGGCCTCAAGGCCGCCTTCGCCCAGGCTACCGAGCTCGCCCACGCCGTCGCCGGCAAGACCGTGTTCGACTACAGCCAGCTTCCTGTTGCGGCGCCGCAAGGCAGCTACCGCAGCCCTGTGCAGAAGCCCCTCGGCGGCGCCGGGCTCAAGGCACGGCTGGACCTGCTGGCCACGACCAACGCCGCGACCAGGCTCGACGATCGAATCGTCGACTGGTCGGCCACGCTATGGACCATCGAGTCGCAGCAGCTGCTCGTCACCGGCGACGGCGGACGGGCGGAGCAGCACTTCAGCCTCGTCATCCCCAACGTGCAGGCCACGGCAAACGTGAACGGCGTCACGCAGACGCGTTCGGCCCACGGCCAGTACAACGGCTTCTGCCAGCAAGGCGGACTGGAAGTGCTGGACCGCGCCCGCTTTGCAAGCGACGGCCCGCGCGTGGCGCGCGAGGCGCTGGAGCTCGCGATGGCGCCGCAATGCCCGAGCGGCGAGATGGACGTCATCCTCATGCCCGACCAGATGATGCTGCAGATCCATGAGTCCATCGGCCACCCGCTGGAGCTCGACCGCATCCTCGGCGACGAGCGCAACTTCGCCGGCACGAGCTTCGTCACGCTGGACATGTTCGGCACCTACCAGTACGGCAGCGAGCTGCTCAACGTCACCTACGACCCGACGCGCAGCGAGCAGCTCGCGAGCTTCGCCTTCGACGACGACGGCACGCCCGCCGAGCGCCAGTTCATCATCGAGCGCGGCATGCTCAAGCGCCCGCTGGGCGGCAGCATCTCGCTGGCCCGCGCCCGCGCGATGCGAGCCGACATCGAGGGCGTCGCCACCGCGCGCTCGTGCAGCTGGAACCGCGCGCCCATCGACCGCATGAGCAACCTCAACGTCGAGCCGGGCACGTCCTCGCTCACGGACATGATCTCGAGCATCGACCACGGCGTGCTGATGCGCACCAACTGCTCGTGGAGCATCGACGACTCGCGCAACAAGTTCCAGTTCGGTTGCGAACACGGCCAGGTGATCCGCAACGGCCGGCTCGCCGAGGTCGTGCGCAACCCCAACTACCGCGGCATCAGCGCGACCTTCTGGCGCTCGCTCGCGATGGTGGGCGACGCGAGCACCTTCGAGGTGATGGGCACGCCGTTCTGCGGCAAGGGCGAACCGTCGCAGGTCATTCGCGTGGGGCATGCATCGCCTGCGTGCAAGTTCAGCCGCGTCGCGGTCTTCGGCGGGGAGGCCTGAGCATGAGTGCCATCGGCAAGGACTTCTTCGAGACTTTGGCCCAGGCCGTGTGCCAGGACGTGGCGGGCTCGGACCGCGTCACGCTTTACCTTCGCTGCGAGGAGTCGGACTTCATCCGCTTCAACCGCGCGGCGGTTCGCCAGGCCACGCACGTCACCCAGGGCTTCGCCACCGTGGCGGTCGTGCAAGGCGCGCGGCGCATCGAATCGAGCCGCTCGCTCACGGGCCGCGTGGCCGAGGACACCGCGGCACTGCTGGCCGATCGCGCCGAGCTGATTGCATCGCTCGCCGAGGTGCCCGACGACCCCTACCTGCTGCTGCCTGAAGACATCACGTCCAGCAGCCGCCACGAGACCGGCGCCCTGCCCTCGGCCGAGGCATTGGTGATCGCCGCCATCTCGGCCGCGCGAGGCCTGGACTTCGTCGGCTTCTACGCCGGCGGCGCGCTCATCCGCGCCTTCGCCGACAGCCGCGGCAGCCGGCACTGGCACCACGTGGAAAGCTTCCACTTCGACTGGTGCCTGTACCAGCAGGCCGACAAGGCGGTGAAGACCGCCTATGCCGGAACGCGGTGGGACGCCGACGAATTCGCCCGCCGCGTCGCGACCGGTGCACAGCGCCTGCCGTTGCTTGCGCTGGAGCCGCGCAAGCTGTCGCCTGGGGCTTATCGCGCCTACTTCACGCCGGCCGCGATGAACGAGCTGCTGGGCACGCTCGCGTGGAGCGGCTTCGGCGCGCAGTCGCGCCGCACCGGCACCTCCAGCCTGTCGCGGCTGGAGCATCGCGATGCGCAACTGCACGACAGCTTCCACCTGAAGGAAGACACCGCGGGCAGCATCGCGCCGGCCTTCACGGCGGAGGGCTTTGCCAAGCCGGCATCGGTGAGCCTGATCGACGCCGGCCGCGCCGCTGGCACGCTCAACTCGCCGCGCTCGGCGCGCCAGTACCACCTGGCCGCGAACGGCGCCAACGCGCAGGAATCGCCCGAGGCCTTGTCCCTGGCCACGGGCAGGCTGCGCGAGGCCGACGTGCTGGCTGCGCTGGACACCGGCCTGTACGTGAGCAACCTCTGGTACCTCAACTACTCCGACCGCCAGGCCTGCCGCATGACCGGCATGACGCGCTTCGCCTGCTTCTGGGTCGAAGGCGGCAAGCTCGTCGCGCCCTTGAGCGTGATGCGCTTCGACGACTCCTTCCTGCGCATGTTCGGCGAGGGGCTGGTGGACTTCACGGACACTGCCGAGATGGTGCCCGAGAGCGGCACCTATGAAGAGCGCCAGCTCATGTCCATCACCACGCCCGGCGCGCTGGTGTCGGGCTGGAAATTGACCTTGTAGACCGCGCGCCTTCGCGGCGCCGCCGATCGATGGAGGCATCATCGGCGGCACCGCCACTTCCGGAGCACGCCATGACCGGCAGCACCCTCATCCCATGTCTTCGCTACCGCAATGCCAAGGGCGCGATCTCATGGCTGCGCGAGGCCTTCGGGCTGGAGCCGCAGCTGGTGGTGCCCGGCGATGGCGACGTCATCCACCATGCGCAGTTGCGGCTGGGCCAGGGCATGGTGATGCTCGGGTCGGTGATCGACAACGAATACGGGAAGCTGATGCGGCTGCCGTCGGACGTCGGCGGCAACACGCAAAGCGTCTACATGGTGGTGCCCGATGTGGACGTGGTCTTCGCGCGCAGCGTGGCGGCGATGGCGAAGATCGTGATGCCGCTGGAGGCGAAGGACTATGGCGGCAAGGGGTTCGCGTGCCTGGACCTGGAGGGGAATCTCTGGAACATCGGCGATTACGACCCGTGGAACGAGGCCTAGCGCAGGCACGGAGGATGGGCGCTACATGCGCTGAGTGCCGGCCCCTGGCCTGTGGACACTCAGCAGCGCGCGGAAGTCATCGACCGCGCTGAGCGCCGCCTCAACGCACGAAGCACGGGCGCTTGGGGTCGAAGCGCCAATTCGGCACGAGGTATTGCATCGCCACCGCATCGTCGCGCGCGCCCAGGCCATGCAGCTTGTAGAGCTCGTGGGCCTTCTCGACCTCGGCCATGTCGAGCTCGATGCCGAGACCCGGCTTCGGGGGCACCTGCACCATGCCGCCTTCGATGCGCAGCGGCTCCCGGGTGAGGCGCTGTCCGTCCTGCCAGATCCAGTGCGTGTCGATGGCGGTGACTCGGCCGGGTGCAGCCGCACCCACGTGCGTGAACATCGCGAGCGACACGTCGAAATGGTTGTTGGAATGCGAGCCCCAGGTCAGGCCCCAGTCGCGGCAGGTCTGCGCGACGCGCACCGAGCCGGCCATGGTCCAGAAGTGCGGGTCGGCCAGCGGGATGTCCACCGATTGCAGCGCCAGCGCGTGGCTCAGTTGCCGCCAGTCGGTGGCGATCATGTTGGTGGCCGTGGGCAGGCCGGTGGCGCGGCGGAACTCGGCCATCACCTCGCGGCCGGAGAAGCCTTCTTCCGCGCCGCACGGGTCTTCGGCATAGGCCACCACGCCGTGCAGGTCGCGCATCAGGCGGACCGCATCCTTCAGCAGCCAGCCGCCGTTCGGATCCAGCGTGATGCGCGCCTTCGGAAAGCGTTCGTGCAGCGCCCTCACCGCCTCGACTTCCTCGTCACCGCGCAGCACGCCGCCCTTGAGCTTGAAGTCCTCGAAGCCGTAGCGCGCGTGCGCGGCTTCGGCCTGCCGCACGATGGCCTCGGGCGTCAGCGCTTCGTCGTGGCGCACGCGGAACCATTCGTTCGGCGCATCGGGCTCACTGGCATAGGCCAGTTCGGTCTTGCGCCGGTCGCCGACGTAGAAGAGATAGCCGAGCATCTGCACGGCCTCGCGCTGCTGGCCCTCGCCGAGCAGCGCGGCGACGGGCTCGCCCAGGTGCTGGCCCAGCAGGTCGAGCATGGCCGATTCGACCGCCGTGACCGCATGGATGGTGGTGCGCAGGTCGAAGGTCTGCAGCCCGCGGCCGCCTGCGTCGCGGTCGGCGAACTGCCGCTGCATGGCCTGCAGCACGGCGTGGTGCGCGCCCAGCGGCTGGCCCACGACGAGGCCGCGCGCATCCTCCAGCGTCTGGCGGATCTTCTCGCCGCCCGGCACCTCGCCCACGCCCGTGCGGCCAGCGCTGTCGGTGAGGATCAGCAGGTTGCGCGTGAAGAAGGGCCCATGCGCGCCGCTCAGGTTGAGCAGCATGCTGTCGCGTCCGGCGACGGGCACGACACGAAGTTCGCGGACGACGGGGGTGCTCGATGAAGCCATGGTGTGCGCCTTCCCGGGTCAGTCCGCGGTGATCTTGCCGGTCTCGATCACCTGCTTCCAGCGCTTGAACTCCTGCGCTTGAAACGCGGCGAACTGCTCGGGCGTGTTGCCCACGATCTCGAAGCCGAGATCGACGAAGCGCTGGTGGATCTGCGGGTCCTGCAAGGCGGCGACGATGGACGCCTGCAGCTTGGCGCGGATGTCGGCCGGCACGCCCTTGGGCGCGACCACTGCCTGCCACGAGTACACGTCGACGTTCTTCACGCCCGCTTCGGCGAGCGTGGGCACGTTGGGCAGCACCGCGGCGCGCTTGTCGCCCGTGACCGCGAGGGCGCGCAGCTTGCCCGCGTTGATGTGCGAGAGCACCGCGTTCACGTTCTGGAAGGAGGCATCCACCTGCCCGCCGAGCAGGTCGGAGATGGCAGGCGCCCCACCCTTGTACGGAATGTGCAGGCCGCTCGTGCCCGTCTGCTGCCAGAAGAGCGCGGCAGTGAGGTGGTCGCTTGAGCCGTTGCCCGAGGACGCGAAACTCATCTTGCCCGGCTGCGCCTTCTCGAAGGCGATGACGTCGGCCACGCTCTTGTGCGGCGAGTTGGCCGGCACCACGAGCACGTTCGGCGCCTGCACGGCGACCGTGATGAGGTCGAAGTCCTTCAACGCATCGTATTGCATGCCCTTGATGAGGTGCGGCGCGATCACGAGCGGCCCGAGCGACGTGACCATGAAGGTGTAGCCATCCGGCGCGGCACGCTTGACCTGCGCCGCGCCGATGGTGCCGGTGGCGCCGGCCTTGTTGTCGACGAGAAAGGTCTGGCCGAGCTTGTCCTGCAGCTTCTGGCCGATGGCGCGGGCCAGCATGTCGGTGGAGCCCCCCGGCGGGAATGGGACGACCATCGTGACGGGCTTGTCGGGCCAGGCCATGGCCTGCGTCGAGAGGACGGCTGCAGCGCTGAATGCGAGGGCTGAGAGGAACTGCTTCACGGGGGTGTCTCCTGTTGATGGCGCATCACTGACCTCCTGTATGGTAGCGCTACCATTCCGGGATATCAAAGCTTTTCGATGTGGGTTCCACGTAGATGGGAGGACACGGCGTTTCCGGCGGATACACGCATGGCAGGGTTCTGGCGACGCACAGGCGAGCCGGGCGGAGATAGGCTTGAGCTCGTAGACCCAAGCCAATGAGTAACGCGCCCGCCGATGGTGGCGCCCTGTTGGATGTCCACACTCCGGGGGATGCGGTCCAGTGGCGTTTGGTCTATTTTTCCGAGGCTCAATCTGAACAGGAGGAGAACATGAAGCTGCTATCTACCATTCGACCCGATTCGCTCGTTGGTTCCGGGAATGCGGGAGGTGCCCTGCGCCTCTTCTTCACGACCCTGAACCCTGCTGACTTCCACTCAACACCTCCACCCATCGTGTGGCAGGGGAACGGAAAGGGCGCGGCAGACACATACAAACTGCTATCCAACGACGTGATCGCATTGAATCTGAACCTTGTCAGCGACATCCCCGGCCGCCTCTATGTCTTCGGCAGCATCCAGGTCACAACCAGCGGCGGAGCCGTATACGGACCGCCCATTGGCCAAGCCGCCTCGGTGCTATTCAGCCCCGAGCACCCGGTGATCGGGTTGCTGCGTGGTCATTCCAGCGGGACGAGCGGGGGGGTGCACGTTGACGTTGGGTTCGAACTGACTGTGCCTTGGGATGGCACCTCAGCCGACTGTCACGGCGCCTGGTGGGCAAGATGGCGCTAGTGTCTCGCGCCGTCGCCTGAGCGTTCAGGCGCTTTGCCGCTCGACGATCTCGAAGCCGATATCCACGACGCGCTGCTTCACCGCCCGGCCCTCCGCGCGGTCCACGATGAACTGAGCCGCCTGCCTGCCGATGGCGGTGCCGTCGATGCGCACCGTGGTGAGCGAGGGCAGCACGTCGGCGGCGAAGTCGAGATCGCCGAAGCCGATCACCGCGATCTGCCGGGGCATGGCGATGCGCCGCGACTGCGCTTCGGTGATGACGCCGAGCGCCAGCAGGTCGGAACTGCAGAACACCGCATCGACGTCCTTGGTGCGCGACAGCAGTTGCGCGAGCGCTTCGCGGCCCGACTTGAGCGTGGTGGGCGCCGGCACCTTGATGACGAGGACCGCCGGCAGCTTCGCCGCCTTGGCCGCTTTCACGAAGGCCTGGGTGCGGCGCTCGGCGCGCTCGTCGTCGCCCGAGATGACCGCCAGGCGCGTGCGGCCCTTGGTGCGCAGATGCCCGAGCACGGCACGCCCCACGGCCTCGTGGGAGAAGCCCACCAGCATGTCGATGGGCGTCAGCGTGAGGTCCCAGGTCTCGACCACCGGAATGCCCGCGGCCATCAGGCGCTTGCGGCCCTGCGCCGAATGCAGGATGCCGGTGAGCACGATGCCGTCGGGCCGCCGGCCGATGATCGCGTCGAGCAGCGCGTCCTCCCGCGAATCGACGTAGCCGCTCTGGCCGAGCATGAGCTGGTAGCCCTTCTCGCTCAAGGCCTGGGTGAGCGACTGGATGGTCTCGAGGAACACCGGCCCCGCGATGGTGGGCACGACGGCAGCGACGAGCTTGCTCTTCGACGACGCGAGCGAGCCCGCCAGGCGGTTGGGCACGTAGCCTGTGCGCGCGACGGCATCGGTGACCTTCTTCAGCACCTCGTCGGACACCTGCGACGGCGTGTTCAGCGCGCGCGATGCAGTGATGGGCGCGACGCCGGCGATGCGAGCCACTTCATGCAGCGTGATCGCGCCGGTGCCGCGGCGGCTTCGGCGCGGAGTGTCGAGGTCGGTCGGCATGCGGCCGATCATAGTGGGCGATGGCAGCGCTACCGGTGATGCGATGCGACGCGAGGCCTTGCGCCGCAGCCGCGTCAGAAGTTGTGTTGAATCCCGACGCTGACTGTCCTGATCTTGTTGTTGGTCGCGTTGGTGTTCGGGTTCTCGTCGTCGAACAGCGCGTACAACTGGCTGCGCTTGCTCAGCCGGTAGGCATATGACACCGACAGCTTCTTGAGTTCGCCGTTGACATCGGACTGGACGGCGCGCTGCATGAGGTTGGCGGTAAGCGCGCCGACGCCAATGTCACCCGACACGCTGACGAGCCAGAACGGAACCTTGTCGCGCCGTGTTGCGGCGGTGGTGAAGAAGGTGTCGCGTCCGACCACGCCGTAGACCTTGACCGGGTCCATCTTGTACGACGCCAGGCCGATCCACTTCTTGGTGAAGTCATTAGCCACGGCACCACCGGCACGGTGGTCTTCACTAAGGCCGAACCCGAGGCCGAGATTGCCTGCGTTGTAGCCCACGCCGACGTCGTAGTTCTTCATGTCCGCCTCCTGGCTCAACCCGGCGATGTCCTCGCCGTTGAGTGCAGCACGCGCGCGCACGACGAAGCCGCCGAGCTCGGGCGACTTGTAGCTGATGGAGTTCGAGAACCGGTTGCGGATGCGCAGCACCTTGGAGCTGAACGCCGGCGCGCCCGAGTCGTGCACCGCGAACGGAATGTTCTGGGTCACGAGCGAATACAAGGGCGAACCCGTGGGTGTGGCCGAGTCGATGCGCCCCAGTCCCAGCACACCCAGGCTTTCAGCCTGCAACGCCACGTAGGAGTTGCGATACATGGGTGCGGTGGCCGCTCCGGTGTCCGCGCCGTAGCCCATTTCCAGGCCGAAGAAGGCCCTGACGCCGCCACCAATGTCTTCCGCCCCCTTGAAGCCCAGGCGCGAGGCGTTGTCAACCTGTTGCCAACTGGACTTCGAGCCCACCTTGGCGTTGTCGACGCTGACATCGAGGCGCCCGTAGACGGTGACGCTGCTCTGGGCGACTGCAGCAAATGGAGCCACGGCACATGCCGCAGCAACCAGGGAACGATGTGAGAGTTTCATGAGAATTTCCTCTTTGGAGCCAACCGAGTCACCACTCCTCCCGACGGGGAAGCGGGTGAGCTGACACGCGTCTCGTGATTCAAGCGAATTCAAAACTATGTATCACTCACCGATACAGTGTATTGAAAATTGACGTGTGCACAAGAAAGGGAAATCGAGGACCTCGGATACCGTCAAATCGCTGGACAAACCCTCCCGCTTGTGTCATTAGAAGATACGCTGTATCGTAAATTTCTACGGTGGCGCAATGCTTACCTTGCAGGCGAGGCTGCGCCGAGCTGCTGCCCGACTCAGGCCGAGCAGTGCAGAAAATCAGATGAGGATGAGATGCACCGTCCGAGCGCGCGGCCAGTGAGAGCGCTGACTTGCAGCGCAGGATGCGCCACGGGCTCGAAGGTCATGCCGCCGCGAGCCGCGGCGAATCAAGAGGTCGTGTTGCTGCAGCCGTCAGGCCGCAGCCGACAGCGCCGCGCCCAGGTCTCGGGACAGCGAGTTGGCGCGGCTGACGACGGCGTCGACGAAGGACTTCATCAGCTTGTCATCCGTCCGGCTGGCCGGCGACGACAACCCCAGGGTGGCAATCACCTCGCCGGAGCTGTCCCTGACGGGCGCCGCGACCGACTTGATGTCCAGGGACACCTCGGAGATGGAGGTTGCATAGCCTTGGGTGCGGACCTTGTTGAGCTCCTGAAGCAGCTTGCTGCGCTGGGTCAGGGTGTTGGGCGTGAAGCGCTGAAGCTCGCTGGTGAGGACTGCCTGCCTGATGTCTTCCGACGCAAAGGCCAGGTGCACCTTGCCGCTGGATCCCGCGTACAGCGGGCGCCGCCTGCCGACATGGGTGGACACCCGCACGTCCTGCGTCGAATCGACCAAGGCGACACACACGGTCTCGAGCCCGTCGCGAACGCGCACCTGGACGAGTTCGTTGAACAAGTCGTGCAGTTCACGCATGTAGCGCTGAGCCCGACTGACCAGGCTGATCTGTTCGTTGGCCGCCACGCCCATGAGGAGGGCCTGATGGCCCAGCTTGTACACCGCGGGATCGCCGTGGCGCTCTACGAAGCCCCGGCCTTCCAGCGTGCACAGCAGCCGGAACGCGCGCGCCTTGGTGTTGCCCGAACGGCGTGCCAGCTCGGTGACACCCAATCCGGGCTGAGAGGCCACGATCACCAGCAATCCAAGCGCTTCATCGACTGCTGCGACGGTGTATTCCATGTGTGTGCGACGTGCCCCAAGTCAGACGTTGAGACGACCCGAAGGTCCATCTGTGCGAGCCGCACTCGACCGCGGCAACTACCTGAGCATTTTACCGTCGCGATTCAGGATGGCGATGTCCACGAACTGTGATCCGGAGTGGCTCGCGGGGCTGAATGAGACGATGAATCCCCCCACGTCATGGTTGCGCACGCCCTCGAGCGCGGTGCGCAACCGCGGCCCCGACGTATCAGGGCCGGCCCGCCGCAAACCCTCCACCAGGACTTTGGCGGCGATGAATCCTTCGAGCACCCCTTGGTTCATGTCCTGCGGCCGCGCGCCGGATGCTTTCATTTCTTCCTGGAATTCCCTTGCAATCTTCGTGGTTCGCGTGGCCGGGTCGGGCACGACCTGGGCGATGCCCAGGCCGTGCGCCGCCGCGGCGCCGATGCGTTGGACCACCTGCGCGCCATCGGTCGTCGACAGCGCGATCACATGGGCCGACGAGCCCTTGGCGCGCACCCCCTTGTAGAAGTCGGCGGTCGCAAAGCTCGACGCAGCGATGAGGACCGCCTCGGGCTGAGCCTTGACGATCGGATCGACGGCCGACGCGCCGGCAACGGCCGATGGCTCGAGGGTCGCCCTGGCTGCGAGCGTCAGGCCGACCATGGGCATCAACGCATCGACATGACGGGACACCTCCTGGCCGAAGGGGCTGGACTCATGGACGAAAGCCACCCGCTTGACACCGATGGTCGCGAAGTGGCGCAGGACCTTCCCCACTTCGGCCGCATAGTTGGCTCGCGTGTGGAAGAGCCAGGGATGGGTGGGCGCGTGCAGCGATGACGCGCCGCTGCGGATGCCCACGACAGGGACCTGCGCGGAATCGAAGAGCTTGTTTTTCACGAGCGCGTCCATCGCCGACGTTCCGACCAGGTTGAGCATCGCCACCGGCTTCACCTCATCGAGCAAGGCCCTCGTCTTCGACAGTGCGTCGGCATCGGACGACTCCCTGTTCCTGGCCACCAGTCGCAGCGGTCTGCCCTGGATGCCGCCCGAGCGATTCACCGCGGCGAAGCAGATCTCGGCGCCGCGCTTTAGCTGTGCGCCGACCAGGTTCGAATCACCGATCTGGGCCACCTGCCCGACCACGATGTCGGCGCCCATGGCACGTGCCGACAGGGTCATGAGGACACTCACGCAGGCGGCGCGCAGGTTCATGGCAGAGGCTCCAGGAGGTCCGCGGGAACAACAGGAAGCGTCACCCACGACGGACGAGCTGCCCCCAGGTGGACGGTGTTGGTCGCGATGCGCCGGGTCCGGGCCGTGGCTTCCTGTTCCCCGGAATTCGGGTTCACGTCGTACTTCGGGAAGTTGCTCGACGAGATGTCCAGCCGGATGCGGTGTCCGGCCTTGAACAGGTTGGCCGTCGCGAAGGGCTCGATCGTGATCTCGCAGACCATGCCCGGCACCATCGGCTCCGGCGTTTCCCACGAGTTCCTGAAACGGCATCGGAGAATGCCGTCCGTCAGGTTCATGGCGAATCCCTGCGGATAGTCCTCGCTGGGGGGATGCACGTCGATCAGCTTCGCGGTGAAGTCGGTGTCCGGACAGTTGGTCGACACGTGAAGCTTCACGACGATCGGACCGACGATGGCGGCGTCCTCCACCAGAGGCCGCGTCTGGAACACCAGCACGTCCGCACGAGCCGCGAGGGGCAGTCCATCGCCGCGTGCGCCGAGGAATCGGTCACTCTCCCGCTGGTCGAACGCTCCGCCTTCGAACACAGGCCGTCCGCTCGTGAGCGCACCACCGATGGTGGGCACCGGCGAGGCGGGGTCGAAGTCGTAGGTCAAAGCTTCATCGTCGAGCTCGGGTCGCCTGGGGCTCAGCGAGCCGTCCGCATGCAGGAAGTAGTCGACGAGGTGCGTACCCGGAATCGGCCAGGAACGGCTGCCGATCCACCGCCCTCCGTGAAGAAGCCTCCCATTGCCGTCCTTGCGACCGCTTCCGCCACCCATCACGAACAGGCGGACCGCCGGCTGCCTGTCGACGCCATTGGGGATGTCCCTCACCCATCGGTCGAACCACGCCAGTCGAAACGAGCGCCAGTCCTTGTCGATGTTTCCATCGAACGCGGCGGCCGGCCCGAACTCGACGTCACCGGAATGGGTGACGTTGCGGTCGCCATGCAGCCAGGGGCCCATGATGAGCTGTACCGCCGCCTGGCCACGACGGCGCACGGCCTCGTAATTTTCCAGCGCGGTCCGCACGTACACGTCGTACCAGCTCGACATGTGAACCTGCGGGATCGCTGAAGTCGTGTCGTAGGAACCGGCCGCGTAGATGCCCGGCTGCTGCCAGTACTCACCGAAGATGTCGTGGGTCCACTGCTCGAAGAGGTAGTCCTCGTACTGCGGCACCGCGCTGAGAGGCGAATGTCCTGGCCGCCACGGCATGCGCTTGAACCACGCCCGGATGTTCTCCCGATCGAGCGCCATGGCGGCGCGCTCGTCGCCATGGCGCATGACGCATTCGCGAGCTCGGTTGAATGCCCAGGTGGCCTGCTTGAGTTCGAAGGCGCCGCCTTGCCGGATTCCTCCGTGGTACGCATTCGAGAAGCCGCCCGAGTCCAGCACCATCGCACTCAACCCCTGCGGAGACAGGCCCGCCAACGCCATCTGCGTGTGGGCGCTGTAGCTCAGCCCCTTGGTCGCCACCTTCGCGTCGGACCAAGGTTGCGTGCGAATCCAGGCGATCGTGTCGGCGCCGTCTCGGGCCTCGGAGAGGTACTTCACGAACTCCCCTTCAGAGTCGTGCCGCCCACGGCAGTCCTGGTAGATAACCACGTAGCCGCGCTCGACGAAGGTCCTGGCCACCTCCATGCGCGTGAGGCGCCGTGATGCGCCGGCATCGATTTCCGACCGCGAGTCCTGCGTCCTGCCGTAGGGCGTGCGCTCGATGATCGTCGCGAAACGTCCGCTGGCGATGCGTCCTTCACGCGCGGGAAGGTAGATGTCGGTGGCCAGGCGAATCCCGTCGCGCATCGGAACCATCACCCTGGCTTGCAGGAAAACGCCAAACGGCGGCTCGACCTCATGCGACATGTCGGGGAACCTCGGAAATGGGAACGACGCGGACGCTTGCGGGCTGGTGCAAATGGCAGGCGGCGTGATGCCCGGGCGCGATCTCAGTCATCGGCGGCGCTTCTTCGCTGCAACGGCGCAACGCGACTGGACACCGTGGATGGAATGCGCATCCAGAAGGTGGCTTCAAGGGACTGGGAAGCTCGCCCTGGATTGGCCGATAGGCAGCCGCCTTTGCATCCAGCCGAGGCGCATCGGCAATCAGCGCCTTGGTGTACGGATGCTGGGCGGACGTGAACAAGGTCTGCGTGGGGGCGATCTCCACGAGCTTGCCCAGGTACATGATGGCCACCCGGTCGGCGAGGTACTCGACCACCGACAGGTTGTGGCTGATGAACAGGTAGGTCAAGCCGCGCGATGCCCTGAGGTCAAGAAACAGGTTCAAGATCTGCGCCTGCACCGACACGTCCAGCGCGGACACCGCTTCATCGCACACGATGAGCTTCGGATCCATGGACAGCGCACGCGCGATGGCGATGCGCTGGCGCTGCCCGCCAGAGAACTGATGCGGGTAGCGCTCACCGTAGCTCGGATCCAGCCCCACAAGTTCCAGCAGGCTGCTGGCGAAGTTCAACGCCTCCTTGCGGGTGGTGAGCCCGTGGTAGATGGGCGCTTCGGTCAGCGTGTCGCGGATGCGTAGCCGTGGGTTGAGCGAGGCATACGGATTCTGGAAGACCATCTGCGCCTGGCGATGGACGCTGTGCGGCCCGCCGTGCACGAGAGGATGCCCGTCGTAGCGCACGATGCCGGCACTCGAGTCCATGATGCCGGCGACCATGCGACCCAACGTGGACTTGCCGCATCCGGACTCGCCGACGAGACCGACGATCTCGCCCGGCGCCACGCAAAGGGATACGCCGTTCACGGCATGCACCACCGGCCCCTGCGCCGTGCTTCGGCCGAGCGCGGAGGCCATCTTCGCGACGAGTCCCCGCGACGGCGCGAAGCTCTTGCTCAGTTCGCTGATCTCGAGGAATGGCTTCATGGTGTCATCAGGGGGAAGAAGCAGCGGTGGCCGCGGCCGTTGGCCTGCGACAGCGCTGGCATGGCCGAGCAAGGTTCCGCGGCGCGCGGACATCGCGGGGCATAGCCGCAACCCTTGGGAATATTTGCCAGCGAGGGTGCACTGCCCAGGATGGGCGTGAGGCGGTTCGTCGCTGCTCGCCCGTGGGGCAATGAATCGAGCAGGCCACGGGTGTACGGATGCCGCGGGCTGGCGATGACCTCCGCGACCGGCCCGCTTTCCACGATGCGGCCGGCATACATCACGCACAGGTCGTCCGCCAGGTCCTTCACCACTGCCAGGTCATGCGTGATCCAGATCAGGGCCGTCCCGCTGTCGCGCGTGAGCTTGCGCATCTCGTAGAGGATCTGCGCCTGGATGGTCACGTCGAGCGCCGTCGTCGGCTCGTCGGCGACGATGAGATCGGGTTCGTTGACCAGCGCATTGGCAATGGCCACGCGCTGCCGCATGCCGCCCGACAATTCGTGCGGGTAGGCCCGCATGCGCTCGGCCGGAGAAGGAATGCCCACGCGGCGAAGCGCTTCGCAGGCGATCGCCGCCGCATCGGGCTTGCTCAGCTTGCGATGGACCCGGATGGTCTCGCACAGCTGCTCGCCGATGCGCATGACCGGATTGAGGCTCATCATCGGGTCTTGCGACACGAGCGCGATGCGATCGCCTCGCAGTGCTGTCCACTCCTTCGGGCTGGCGGTGGCCAGGTCCATGCCATTGAACTGCAGCACCTGTGCCGACACGACACCGGGCGCATCGACGAGGTTCAGCAAGGACATGGCCGTCACCGACTTCCCCGAACCCGATTCGCCGACCAGGCCCAACACACGGCCGCGCTGCAGCGTGAACGAAACGTCGTCGACGGCGGTGACTGTCCCCGCGGGCGTCACGAAGCGCGTGCTCAAGCCGCGGACCTCGAGCAGATTCATGTCGTCAGCCTTCATTCTTCGGATTGAGGACGACCCGAAGGCGATCCCCGACCAGGTTGATCGACCCGACCAGCAGCACGAGCGCAAGGCCCGGGTACACGCTGATCCAGAACTTGTTCGTCATCAGGTAGCTGAAGCCATTGGCGATCAGCAGCCCGAGCGACGGCTTGGTCGGTGGAAGCCCGATGCCCAGGAAGCTCATCGTGGCCTCCAGCGTGATGGCGTGGGCTGTCTGCAGCGTGGCGGTGACCAGCAATGGGGCCACGCAGTTCGGCAGGATGTGGCGGAACATCACGCGCCATGCCGGCAGACCCTGGCCCATGGCGGCCTCAACGTACTCCTTGCGCCGCTCGACCATCGCGCAGCCCCGCACGTTGCGGGCGTAGTAGGCCCACTGCACGATGATCAGCGCCAGCAGCGTCTTGTCCGCTCCTTGCCCGAGCGTCGCCAGCAGCATGAGCGCCACCAGCAGCGTGGGGAAGCTCAGCTGAAGGTCGACGATGCGCATCACCAGCGCGTCCACCCGGCCGCCGAAGTGGGCGGCGATCAGTCCCAGCGCCGTCCCCGCGAACATGGCAATGAGTGCGCTGGCGATGCCCACGGCAATGCTGATTCGCAGCCCGTAGAAGATTGCGCTGAGCACGTCACGCCCCGCCGCGTCCGTGCCGAGCAGGAAGCGATGCGTGGACGACGCGTCCATCGACCCGGGCGGCAGTTCGCTGTCGATCACCGACACCTGGGCCAGGTCGTAGGGGTCCTGCGGAGAGATCCAAGGAGCTGCCAGGGCGACGAGAAGCGTGCAGGCCAGCACCACCAGTGCGACGGCTGACACACGGTCCTTCATGTAGCTGCGATACAGCGCCAGCCACGGGGACTCCGGACGTGCCATGGCCTGCAGCGGCCGAGCGGAAATGGTTTGGGACATCGGGCTTTTTCCTGGCACGCTCACGCCGCCTTCACGCGCAAGCGCGGATCGAGGACGACGTACAGCGCATCGACCACAAAGTTGATGAGCACGAAGAGCACCAGCGTGAACATCAGGTAGGCCACCACCACGGGCCGGTCCAGCTGGAGGATGGAATCGATGATCAGCTTGCCCATGCCGGGCCAGGCGAAGACCGACTCGGTCACCACGGAGAATGCGATCAGGTGCCCGAACTCCAGCCCGAGCGCGGTGACCACGGGAATCATCACGTTCGGTGCGATGTGCCGCACGAGCAGCCGCACGTTGCCCACGCCTTTGGCCCGGGCGAAGCGCACGTACTCCTGGCCGGTGACTTCCCGCGTTCCCGCTTCCGTCAGCCGCAGCACGATGGCGGTGTTCATGAGCGCGAGAGTGATGGCAGGCAGGAGGAGATGCCGCAAGCCTTCCCAGCTGGCCATGGAGGTCGGCACGCCCAGCACATGGACGACCGGGCCGCGTCCGCCTGATGGCAGCCAGCCCAGGTTGACGGAGAAGACGAGGATCAGCAGCAGGCTCGACCAGAAGGCGGGCACCGTCACGCCGACGATCGATCCGCCCATCACCAGCTTGTGCAGCCATCCATCGGGCTTCAATCCGCACAGCAGGCCCAGCGGAATGCCGACCACCGACGAGATGAAAAGCGAGACGAGTGCCAGCTCGAAGGTCGCCGGCATGCGGTCCAGGATCAGCCGCATGGCGGGCTCGTTGAACACGAACGATTTGCCGAGGTCGCCATGCAGGGCATGCACGAGGAAGGTCCAGTACTGCAGGTAAATCGGCTGGTCCATGCCCAGCGACTTGCGTGCCTGCTCGACCTCTTCGGCAGTCGATGCCGGATTGATCAGCAGGTGGACGGGGTCTCCGATGAGGTGGATGCCGACGAAGGCCAGCATCGACATGACGAGCAGGACGAAGGCGCTTTGCAGCAGCCGGCGCAAGAGTGACTCAAACACGTTGTTCTCCGGCGGCCAGGCTCACTTCGCGCTCGCGTCGCGAACGTCCATCGCGTAGATGAACCCATCGCTGCGGGTACTGACGCTCAGGCTCTTGCGGTACGCGTACGACGCCTTGATGTGCTGGATGGGGATCACGGACAGGTCCTCGGCCACGAGCCTCGCCGCCTTTCGTTGCAGGTCTTCCCGCTCGGACGAGGCGATCGTCTGGTTGGCGCGAGCGATCAACTCGTCGATGGCGGGCATCGAACTGCGGCCATAGTTGTTGACCCCGGCACCGGTCTTCGGATCGAAGCCGTGGCTCAGCGCCATCAGGGCCTGGAATGAATCACCGAACAGCGCCCCGAACCCGATCATGGCCACGCTGATCTCCGGCTTGCCTTTCGGCGCGCTGAGCAGCCACGGCTGCAGCACCGCGAAAGGCATGGTCTGCACGTCGGTCTTGATGCCCGCCTGGGTGAACATCTGGCCGATGGCCTCGCACACCTTCGTGTCGTTCAGGTACCGGTCGTTGGGGCAGTGCAGCGTCAGGTTGAAGCCCTGAGGGAATCCGGCTTCCGCCAGCAGCACCTTCGCCTTCGCCGGATCGCCGGCCGTCACGGCGATGGACGGGTCGTAGCCGAAGAAGCCGACAGGCACCAGTTGGGCTGCAGGCACGGAGTCGCCCTTCATGACGCGGCGCGCGATCAGGTCACGATTGACCGCCACTGAAAGCGCCTGGCGCACCTTGAAGTTCTTCAGCGGATTCGACGCAAAGGGCTTGCCCGCGGCGTCGGTCACGAAGGCCGTGGTCGGCCGCTGGTCGAGGCACAGGTAGTTCAGCATGTATGAGACGGTGTCGGCATGCGCCATCTTGTCGTTGCGCTGGAGGGCTTCCACGATGCCAGCCGGGGCGCCGTTGATGACATCCACGGTGCCCGAGAGCAGCGCCGACGCACGCGCCGACTCTTTCAGGAGGAACTCGAAGATCACGTGTTCCCACGGTTCCTTCGGGCCCCAGTACTTGTCGTTGCGCAGCAGCACGACCTTCTGACCACGCGCATATTCCTGGAACCTGTAGGGCCCCGTGCCGACCGCCGAGCGGCCTTGGCTGAAGCTCTCTTCGGTGGCCGTTGCGAATTTGCGCGGAATGATGGGAACCAGGCTGAGGTTGTCAGGCGTGGCGGGCGAAGGCACCGTCGTGCGGACCTGCACTGTCATCGGGTCGAGCACCGTCACTGACTCGATGTCGCGCAGGTAACCCTTCAGCGTGCGAAGGCCCTGCAGATTGCGGGCACGGTCAATCGACGCCTTCACGTCTTCCGCCTCGAACGGGCTGCCGTCATGAAAAGTGACGTTGGGCCGCAGCGTGAAGACCCAGGTGCGCGGGTCGGCGGCTCGCCAGCCTCGCGCAAGGCCCGGCACGGAGCGCAACTGCGCATCCTGCTTGACCAGCGGCTCGTAGACGTGCATCCACACGTTACGGTTCTGCAACTGGTGCACGTGCGGGTCGGCAGAAGAAACCTCGGCGTTGAAGCCGATGCGCAGGTCTGCGGCCAGAACCATCGAAGACGACATCGTGAGCAGCGTGAACGCCAGGGCGGCCGCCCTCTGACTCAGCCTCGTTGCCATTCCATTGCTCCTTTGCACTCATGATCGATTGACTGTATCGTACAGCAATACACTGTCTCACGCAATGAAGATTCAGTAGTGAAAACCCCGGGCGCGGGCAGGCGAACCGGCTGGACCGGATTCCACCTGTAACAAAGTGCGGCTGAGGCGCAGCCACGGCGACGCCTCGTTCAAGAAGGGCTGATGTGTTGAGGGCTTCGTCAGCGATGAGAAGGCCCCTCCGTCGGCGTGGGGCCGTACGCGCTCAGAAGTGCATGGGCAAAGCGTTGACGGGAATCTTCGGGTAGCTCCCGCCATCGGGCGGGCCGCCTCGGTGCTGCTGCTCGCCACGGGGCGCATCACGGCATCGGCGGCATCCTGGGTGGCTTGCCGAGCTTCGAGTCGGCCCCGTCCCAAGTGAAAGAGCCCGGCGAACCGGGCTCTTCATCACTACTCCTTGTCCGCCGGCATGAAGCCCGCGTCGCGGTGGCTGGGCACTGCCCCGCCTGCGCCTTCATGCACCGCATCCTTGCGCTTGAACCAGCCGGCGATGATGTCCATGTAGTTGTAGAACACCGGCACCACCACCAGCGTGAGCAGCGTGGAGGTGATGACGCCGCCGATGATCGCGCGGCCCATGGGCGCCTGGATCTCGCCGCCCTCGTTGAGCGCGAGCGCCAGCGGCAGCATGCCGAAGACCATCGCCGCGGTCGTCATCATGATCGGCCGCATCCGCACCATGCCCGCCTGCAGCAGCGCCTCCGCCACGCCCAGGCCCGCCTTGCGGCCGTGGTTCGCGAAGTCCACCAGCAGGATCGCGTTCTTGGTGACCAGGCCCATCAACATCACGAGGCCGATCATCGAGAACAGGTTCAGCGTGGAGCCCGAGATCCACAGCGCCAGCATCACGCCGATGAGCGCCAGCGGCAGCGACACCATGATCGCGATGGGCTGCAGGAAGCTGCCGAACTGCGACGCGAGCACGATGTAGATGAAGATCACCGCCGCCGCCAGCGCCATCAGCACGCCGGTGAAGGCCTCGGCCTGGTCCTTGGTCTGGCCGCCGACGTCGAAGCGGTAGCCCGGGGGCAGTTGCGTCTCCTTGACGATCTTCTGCACGTCCGCGCCCACGTCGCCGCTCGGGCGGCCCTGAGCGCCGGCGTAGATGGCCTGGCGGCGCTGCAGGTCCTGCCGCTTGATGACCTCGGGGTTCACCACCGGCACGATGTCCGCCACGCGCGACAGCGCGATGGGCGTGCCGTCCTTGGCATAGGCCACCGGCAGGTTGTCCAGCTGCGAGATGCTTTCGCGCGAGCCTTGCGGCAGGCGCAGCTCGACCTCCACCTGTTCACCGTCGGGCGCCGTCCAGTACGTGGCCACGTCGCCATTGACGAAGGTGCGCAGGCTCGCCGCAATCTGGCTGGACGTGAGGCCGAGCTCGCGCACCGCGTCGTGCTTGGGCCGCACCGCGAAGGCGGGCAAGCCCGGCTTCACCGAGGTCGTGAGGTCGGTGATGCCCTTGACCTTGGCCACCTTGTCGCGCAGGCGCAGCACTTCCGTCTCCAGCACCTTCGGGTCGGGCCCGAGCAGCGCGACGTAGATCGGCTGGTTGCCCAGCGACACATCGATGCCGGGGATGGGCCTGAGCGCCTCGCGCATCGCCATCTCGACATCGCGCTGGGTGCGCTTGCGCTCGTGCGGCTTGGTGAGCTGGATGCTCAGCGACGCGGCGTTGCGCGCGGTGTTGCCGGTGTCGCCCAGCGTGGCCGACATCATGCGCACTTCAGGGAACTTGCGCAGCACGTCTTCGACTTGCGCAAGCTTCTCGCCGCCGCGCGTGAGGCTGGTGCCCACCGGCATGGTCACGTTGATCTGGATGTAGCTGTTGTCCGTCTCCGGGATGAATTCGGACCCCACGACGCCGGTGAGCGCAAAGGCGCCGACGAGGCTCATCAAGGCCATGACGACCACCATGCCGCGGTGCTTGATGGTGGCGAAGCGCCACACCCGCGGCCGCGATCTGTCGCGCACGCCTTGGGCATCGAACGGCCGGCCGTACGCGGGGATGACGAAGAGCCGATAGCGCCGGTTCGAGAACACCCAGTGGATCAGCGCGTCGTAGATGCTGTGCATCACGTCCAGCAGGCGGTCGGTGCCGAGCATCAGGTGGCGCAGGCCGGGGATGCGCAGCAGCGGGTTCTTCGGCGGGTCCTTCCAGATGCTGGAGAGCATCGGGTCGAGCGTGAAGCTCACGAACAGCGACACCAGCACGGCCACCGTCACGGTGATGCCGAAGGGAAAGAAGAACTTGCCGACGATGCCCTTCATGAAGGCCACCGGCACGAACACCGCGCAGATGGCGAAGGTGGTGGCCATCACCGCGAGGCCGATCTCGTCAGTGCCCTCGCGTGCGGCGGTGAGGTGATCCTTGCCCATGTGCACGTGCCGCACGATGTTCTCTCGTACCACGATCGCATCGTCGATCAACAGGCCGATGCACAGGCTCAGCGCCATCATCGTCATGAAGTTCAGCGTGAAGCCGAAGGCATACACCGCGATGAACGACGAGATGACCGCGATGGGCAGCGTGAGGCCGGTGATGATGGTGCTGCGCCAGGAATGCAGGAAGAGGAAGACGATGGCCACGGTCAGCAGCGCGCCTTCGATCAGCGTGCGCTTCACGCCGTTGAGCGAGTCGCGCACCCAGTCGCTGTCGGCGTACACCAGCCGCAGTTCGACGCCGGGCGGCAGCGACTTGCGCAACTCTTCCGTCGCTTCCTTGATGCCCTCGCCGGTAGTGACGATGTTGGCGTCTTGCTGCTTGAAGACGTTGAAGGAGATGGCCGGCACGCCATCCACGCGAGAGATCGAGGTCGGCTCGCGCTCGCGCTCGACCAGCTCGCCCAGGTCACCCAGGCGGATGACCGCGCCGTTGCGCGTGGCCACGACCACGTCCGCGAAGGCCTTGGCATCCCGGATCTTGCCTTCGACGCGCACGATGGTGTCTTCGCGCGGGCCGCTCAAGAGGCCCACCGGCATGTCGGCGTTGGCGCGCTGCATCGCGGCGGCCACGTCGGCCGGCGTGAGCTGGTTGGCGCGCAGGCGTTGCGGGTCGAGGTCGATGCGCACCTGGCGCACGGTGAGGCCGCCCACATCCACTCGGGCCACGCCGCCCACGCGTTCCAGGCGCTTGCGCACCACCTGGTCGGCCAGCAGCGACAACTCACGCGCGCTGCGGTTGGGCGACACCAGCGACAGGTTCACCGTCGGCTGCGCGTTGTCACCGTCGAAGCGGCCGACGAAGGGCGTCTTCGCATCGCGCGGGAAGCCGGCCTGCACGCCGGCGACCTTGTCGCGCACGTCCTGCACCGAGCGCGTCATGTCGGCGCTCAGCTCGAACTCGACGACCGTCTCGCTGCGGCCTTCGAAGCTGTTGGAGCGGATCATCTTCACGCCGGCGATGCCGTTGAGCGCGAGCTCGATCGGCCGTGTGAGCTCGCTCTCGATCGCCTCGGGCGATGCACCCGGGTAGGCCACGCTCACGAAGACGATGGGCGGCGTGATGTCGGGCAGCCGCTCGACGCGCAACTGGCTGTACGAGAACAGCCCGAGCACGCACAAGGCCGCCATGATCATCGTGGCGAAGACGGGGTTGTTGATGGAGACGCGGGTGAACCACATGGGAGGCTCCCGTTGGAGAAACGATGAGGACGCGCGCTCTCGTGGAGCGCGCGTCGAAAGAAGCCTTAGGACTTGCCGGGCGAGGTGTTGGAGGCCGCCGCCGACGCCGTGGGCGCCGCGCGCTGCGCCACGACCTTGGCCGGCGCGCCTTCCTTCAGGTTGTCGAAGCGCGCGGCGAGCACCGTCAGGTCGGGCGTGAGGCCCTTGGTGACTTCGACGCGGCCGGTGTTCACGTCGCGGCGGCCGGTGATGACGATGCGGCGCACCAGCGCGTTGTTCTCCACCGTCCACACGAAGTCCTGGCCCGAGGCTTGGCCGACGGCGGAGATCGGCAGGACCATGCGGGTGCCATCGTCGGCGAGCTTCACGCTGGCTTGCGCGTACTGGCCGGCGCGGAACTGCTCGCGCTTGTTGTCCAGCACCACCACCACGCCGATGGCGCGCGTGCCGGCCTCGGCGGCGGGCGCGATGCGGTCGATGCGGCCACTGACGGGTGCGTCCTGGCCCTCGACCTTCACTTCCACCGCTTGGCCCGGCTTGAGCCGCGACACCTCGTGCGTGCCCACCGTGCCGGCCAGTTCGAGCGTGGACAGATCGACCACCGTGAGCAGCTGCTGCTCCGCGCTGACCTTCTCGCCGGGCACCACATGGCGCTTGCCGACGATGCCCGCGATGGGCGACACCAGGGCCGCTTCGCGCACGCCCAGCTTGGTGGAAGCGAGCTGCGCCTGCGCCGACTTGAGCTGCGCACGGGCCGCGTCGAGCTTGGCCTGCGAGGACTGCAGCGCCGTCGTGGAGATGAAGTTCTGGCTGGCGAGGCCGGCGTTGGCGGCGTGCTGCCGTTCGGCATCGGCCAGCGCCACCTGTGCCGATTCGACCGTGGCGGCACGATCGGCCACGCGGCTTTGCAGGTCGGCCAGGTCGATGTCGCCCAGCGCCTGCCCGGCCTTCACGCGTGCACCTTCGGCCACCGACAGTCCGAGCAGCGTGCCCGCGGCCTTGGCGCTGACCACCGCCGTGCGCGGTGCCACGAGCGGTCCGGAGAATTCGATCAGCAAGGGCAATGGCGCCATCGCCGGCTTGACCACTTCGGCCGGGATGAACTCCAGCGCGACGACCGTCGGCTTGTCATGCGGGCCCGGCCCCTTGGAGCCATTGCCCAGCCGGGGCACCACGGCCAGCGCCACGCCGGCGAGCACGACCACCCCGATGGTTCCACCCACCCACAACCGGCGCTTGCTGGCCTGTCGGGGACCCACTCCTGCGGGTTCAAGGCCTCGTGAGCTCTTGAACCCTTGGTTGTCTGATGTAGTCATGGGGCGAGTTTAGGTTCGCCCCCCGGGGGGAAATCAAGGTGTGCGACGGACTGCAGATTAGGGGTGATGAAATGAGCCCCCCAGTCGCTTTTCAGCTCCTGCCCCCAGGGGGCGCCACCCGGCGGACCGGCGAAGCCGGCTCCGCGGTGGATGAGCCCCCCAGTCGCTTTCAGCTCCTGCCCCCAAGGGGCGCCACCCGGCGGACCGGCGAAGCCGGCTCCGCGGGTGTGGCTTGAGAGGCGCCTGGCTGCGCCGGCTTGGTTCGATCTCCGTCGATCAGCCGGGTCGTCCGTCGGCTTTGATCTTGGGGGTGTCCACGCGCACGTCGCCGCACTGTGCACGGTACATGAGTGCGTGGTCCATCAGCACCAGCGCCAGCATCGCCTCGGCGATCGGCGTGGCGCGGATGCCGACGCAGGGGTCGTGCCGGCCGAAGGTCTCGACGATGGCCGGCTGGCCTTCGAGGTCGATGGAATGCCGCGGGCTGCGGATGGAGCTCGTCGGCTTGATGGCGATGGACACCGAGATGTCCTGGCCGGTGGAGATGCCCCCGAGCACGCCGCCGGCGTTGTTGCTCATGAAGCCTTCGGGCGTCAGCTCGTCGCCGTGCGTGGTGCCGCGCTGGGCGACGCTCCCGAAGCCGGCGCCGATCTCCACGCCCTTGACGGCGTTGATGCCCATCATCGCGTAGGCGATGTCGGCATCCAGCTTGTCAAACAACGGCTGCCCCAGGCCCACCGGCACGTTGCGCGCGAACACCGACAGGCGGGCGCCGCAGCTGTCGCCCGCCTTGCGCAGCTCATCCATGTAAGCCTCGAGCTGCGGGATGTCGCTGACGTTGGGCGCGAAGAAGGGGTTGTTCGGGATGTGCTCCAGCGACTCGAACGGGATCGCGATGTCGCCGATCTGCGTCATGTAGCCGAAGAAGCGGGTGCCGTACTGCTTGGCCAGCCACTTGCGGGCGACGGCGCCGGCGCCGACCATCGGCGCCGTGAGACGCGCCGACGAACGCCCGCCGCCACGCGGATCACGGATGCCGTACTTGTGCCAGTAGGTGTAGTCGGCGTGGCCGGGGCGGAAGGTCTGGGCGATGTTGCCGTAGTCCTTGCTGCGCTGGTCGGTGTTGCGGATGAGCAGGCAGATCGGCGTGCCGGTGGTCTTGCCTTCGTAGACGCCGGAGAGGATTTCCACGGCATCGGGCTCGTTGCGCTGCGTCACGTGGCGCGAGGTGCCGGGGCGGCGGCGGTCGAGCTCGGGCTGGATGTCGGCCTCGGACAGTTCCATGCCGGGCGGGCAGCCATCGATCACGCATCCGATGGCGGGTCCATGGCTTTCGCCGAAGTTGGTGACCTTGAAGAGGGTGCCGAAGGTGCTGCCGGACATGGTGGGAATCTGCGGAGTGAGCCCGGCATTTTAGTGGCCGGCCCGGCTTTGCTCCCTCTCCCGCTGGGGGAGGGAGGAATACCAAACACAAACGCCGCCCGAGGGCGGCGTTCACTCGAGCCGCGTACTGATCAGCTGGCCGCTGCCTGCTGCTGTTCGTCGCGGGTCTCATCCACCGGCCAGTCGCGGATGTAGGCCTTGAGCATGCGATTCTCGAAGTCCTGGCTGTCCACCACCGCCTTGGCCACGTCGTAGAAGGAGATCACGCCCATCAGCGTGCGCTGCGTCATCACCGGCATGTAGCGGGCATGGCGGCCGAGCATCATGCGGCGTACCTCGTCGATCTCGGTCTCGGGCGTGCAGGTGAGGGGGTGATCATCCATCACCGTGCGAACCAGGGTGTTGCCCACCGAGCCGCCGTTGCGGACCACGGACTGGATGACTTCGCGGAAGGTGAGCATGCCGGCGAGCTCGCCGTGCTCCATCACCACCAGCGAGCCGATGTCGTTGTCGGCCATGGTCGTCACCGCCTGCGCGAGCGGCTGGTCGGGCGCGATGGTGTAGAGCGTTCCGCCCTTCACGCGCAGGATGTCACTGACTTTCATGGGTAGCTCCTCGTGCCGGTGGTGGTCGGACTCGCGGCTCAATATAGCCCACAATCCCGGCGAGCAACACCCCCGCTCCCCTGAAGATCGTTACGAGGATACCCCTCTCATGCCCGGTTCTTCCGACCCCGGTTTCGACACGCTCGCGCTGCACGCCGGCGCCGCGCCCGACCCCGCCACCGGCGCCCGCGCCGTCCCCATCCACCTGAGCACCTCCTTCGTGTTCGAGAACAGCGAGCACGCCGCGTCGCTGTTCAACATGGAGCGCGCCGGCCACGTCTACAGCCGCATCTCCAACCCGACCAACGCGGTGCTGGAAGAGCGTGTCGCGGCGCTCGAAGGCGGTGTCGGCGCCATCGCGACCGCCAGCGGCCAGGCCGCCCTGCACCTGGCCATCTGCACGCTGGCCGGCGCCGGCTCGCACATCGTGGCCAGCTCGGCGCTGTACGGCGGGTCGCACAACCTGTTGCACTACACGCTCGCGCGCTTCGGCGTGCAGACCACCTTCGTCAAGCCGGGCGACATCGACGGCTGGCGCGCCGCCATCCGCCCGAACACCCGGCTGCTCTTCGGCGAAACCCTGGGCAACCCGGGGCTGGACGTGCTGGACATTCCGACGGTCGCCGCCATCGGGCATGAACAGGGCATCCCGCTTCTGGTCGATTCGACCTTCACCACGCCCTGGCTGATGAAGCCCTTCGAGCACGGCGCCGACCTCGTCTTCCATTCGGCCACCAAGTTCCTGTCCGGCCACGGCACGGTGATCGGTGGTGTGCTGATCGATGGTGGGCGCTTCGATTGGGACAAATCTTCGCGTTTTCCCGAACTCACCGAGCCCTACGACGGCTTCCACGGCATGGTGTTCTCGGAGGAAAGCACCGTCGGCGCCTTCTTGCTGCGCGCGCGCCGGGAAGGCCTGCGCGACTTCGGCGCCTGCATGAGCCCGCACACCGCCTGGCTCATCCTGCAAGGCATCGAGACACTGCCGCTGCGCATGGCGCGGCACGTCGAGAACACCCGCAAGGTCGTCGGCTTCCTTGCATCACAGGCGATGGTCGAGAGCGTCGGCTACCCGGAACTCGAGAACCACCCGAGCCATGCGCTCGCGAAGAAGCTGCTGCCGCGCGGATGCGGCTCGGTGTTCAGCTTCAACCTCAAGGGCAGCCGTGCGCAGGGCAAGGCCTTCATCGAGGCGCTGAAGATCTTCTCGCACCTGGCCAACGTAGGCGACTGCCGGTCGCTGGTCATCCACCCGGCATCGACCACGCACTTCCGCATGGACGACGCCGCGCTGCAGCAGGCCGGCATCACCCCGGGCACCATCCGCCTGTCCATCGGCCTGGAAGACCCGGACGACCTCATCGACGACCTCAAGCGTGCCCTGAAGGCGGCGGAAAAGGCCAAGGAAGGGGCGGTGCGCTGATGATGATCGACGTGAACGGCCGCAAGGCCTACGCCTACACCGGCGGCAAGCCCTTCGACCCCACCCTGCCCTGCCTCGTCTTCATCCACGGCGCCCTGCACGATCACAGCGTGTGGACGCTGCTCGCCCGCTGGGCCGCGCACCACGGGTACGGTGTGCTGGCGGTGGACCAGCCCGGCCACGGCCGCAGCGACGGGCCCCTGCTGCCGGATGTGGAATCGCTGGCCGACTGGGTGCTCGCGCTGCTGGACAACGCCGACGTGCAGGACGCCTCCCTGGTGGGCCACAGCATGGGCTCGCTGGTCGCCCTCGAAGCGGCGTCGCGTGCGCCCGAGCGCATCCGGCGGCTGGTGATGATCGCCACCGCCTACCCGATGAAGGTGTCGGACGCGCTCTTCAGCACCGCGCGCGACAACCCGATGAAGGCCATCGACATGGTCAACGCCTTCTCGTTTTCCACGACGGCGTCCAAGCCGTCCTACCCCGGCCCCGGCATGTGGCTGCATGGCGCCAACCAGGTGCTGATGCGGCGCATGCAGGCGCTGGACGCCGGCACCAACCTCTTCCTGCACGACTTCACGCTGTGCGACCGTTACACGCACGGCCTGGAAGCGGCCGCGCGGGTGCGCTGCCCGGCGTGTCTCATCCTCGGCGAGCGCGACCAGATGACCTCGCCCAAGGCGACGCGCGACATCGCGGCCGCCCTCAAGGCGAAGACGGTGGTGCTTTCCGGTGGGCATTCCCTGATGCAAGAGGTGCCCGACGCGGTGTTGAATGCCCTTCGCGCCGCCCTCGCGTGACGTCTTTCGGAGAAACCCAATGAGCAGTACGACCGCCGCCTCGAACGTGGCCCCCTTCAATCTGGGCCACGTGCCGTTCTGAAAGGGCGGATCCGAGCAAGAATATCCAGCATGACGTCCGAGATCGCCATGCCCGAGAGCGAGTTTCCGCCCATGCACCGGCTCTCGCACATCGAGCGCCTGGTCGACGTGATCGACCTGCCCATCGGCCGCTGGGACACGAACAACCGGCTGGTCTTCTGCAACATGCCCTACCTCGGCTGGGCCGAGCAGCCGAGGGAGCAGCTCATCGGCCGCACGCTGCAGGAGATCTACGGCGACGAGGCGTGGGCACGTGCGGAGCCTGCGTTCCGCGAGGCCTTCGCCGGGCGCACCGTCAACTACGAGCGGCAGCTCTCGCACGGCCACCAGGGCAACCGCTGGGCGCGGGTGCAGGTCTTCCCCGACATCGCCCCCGATGGCCACGTGGAAGCCGTGTTCACCATCGCCTTCGACATCCACCAGGACGTGCTCGAGCGCGAGAAGCTCGAGGCAGCGCGCGAACGGCTGGACCGCTTCACCGAAAACATCCCCTACCCGCTCACCTACGTCGACCGCGGCTTCGTGCTGCGCTTCGTGAACAAGGCGTATTGCGAGGTCACCGGCCAGACGGCCGATCAATTGCTCGGGCGGCACATCGGCGAGGCGCGTGGTGCCAAGCGCTGGGCCGAGCACCAGCCCTACTTCGAGCGGGCCTTGCGCGGCCAGACCGTGCAGTACACCCGTCTCGTCGACCGCATGCCCTCCGGCCCGCGCTGGATGCGCACGAGCTACGTGCCCGACTTCGACGCCCGCCGCTTCGTGCGCGGCCTGTATACCGTCACCATCGACGTGCACGAGCTCACGATGGCGCAGGAAAAACTCAAGCGCAGCGTCGAGCGCGATTCGCTCACCGACGTGCTGAGCCGCCGCACGATGATGGACCGCATCGAGGCCGCGATGCTCGACGCCTCGGAAGCGCCGGTGGCCTTGTTCTTCGTCGACCTGGACGGCTTCAAGGAAGTGAACGACCAGCTCGGCCATCGCGAAGGCGACAGCGTGCTCGTGGGCGCCGCGTCCGCCTTGCAGCAGGCCGTGCGCGCAGAGGACGCGGTGGGCCGATTCGGCGGCGACGAATTCCTCGTGCTCGCCCCGGTGCGCGATTCATTCGGTGCCGAGGCGCTGGGCCTGCACCTGCTCGAAGCGGTACGCGACGTGGCCCTGCCCTGCGGCAACACGCCAGGCATCAGCGCGAGCATCGGCTACGCCATGGCGCCGCATGACGCGCAGCATCCGATGAAGCTCGTGCAGCTCGCCGACGACGCGATGTACCGCGCAAAGCGGCTGGGCAAGAACCGCGTGATGCACTGCGGGAGCGGGGCGTCGGTGTCGCTCGCGTGACGCGGCGCCGGCAGCACACGGCCTGACCGACGCAGCGACGCCTCAGGTGCTGCGCGTGCGCGGCCGGGTTGCCGGCCGCCGGCTGCGCGCAAACGCCTTGCGGTCCTCGGCGGTGCGCTCGAACCGCTGGGCGATGCTGCCGCACACCAGGTCGCACAGCGCGTAGACCGATTCGTCGGCGATCCGGTAGTACACCGCCGTGCCCCGGCTCTCGCGCTCGACCAGGCCGTGCTGCATCAGCAGCGACAGGTGGCGCGAGATGTTGGCCGAGGTGTAGCCGCAGGCCTGCGCCAGCTCGCCCACGTTGCGCTCGCCGCCGCGCAGCAGGTTGAGGATTTGCAGGCGCGTGGGCTCGGACAGCGCCTGGAAATAGGCGGCCACTTGGTTTAGCGCTTCGGGAGGCAGGCCTTCCATGCTCGGGCAGGAGTCGGTTGTCGGGTCTGGATGATGCCTCATCGGCGGGCCTCTTGAAATTCCTTGCTCAGATGCCTACTTGACTATTTAACTGATTAGCTAAATACTACATCAAACCAAACCACTGTGGTACTGCAGGAGAAACGAATGAACGCCAAGCTGATGCCCACCCTGTTCGCCGCCGGGCTGCTCGCCTGGTCGGCGACGCCGGGCCCGGCAGCCGGCGCCGAACCGGCCCTGCAAACGGTGGCGGTGTCCGCGGACGCCACGGCGCAAGCCTCTGCGTATGACGGCGTGGTGGAAGCCGTCCGCCAGACGGTGGTGTCCGCACAGGTGCCGGGCGCCGTGGTAGCCCTCGCGGTGAAGGCCGGCGACCGCGTCAAGGCCGGGCAGGTGCTGCTGCGCCTCGATGCGCGCGCCGCCGAGCAGCAAGCCGGTGCCGCCGCCGCGCAGGTGCAGGCCGCTCGCGCCGCACAGGACCAGGCCACCAAGGAATTCGAGCGCCAGAAGCAGCTCTTCCAGAAGAATTACATCAGCCAGGCCGCACTGGAGCGTGCCGAGGCGCAGTACAAGTCGGCACAGGCACAGTCCGCCGCGCAGATGGCCTCGGCCGGCGCGGCGCGCACCGAGTCGGGCTTCTACATCGTCCGCGCGCCATACGACGGCATCGTGTCCGACGTCTCGGTCGTGCTCGGCGAGATGGCCATGCCCGGCCGCCCGCTGATGACCTTGTATGACCCGCAAGCCTTGCGCATCACGGCCGCCGTGCCGCAGACCGCGGCCATCCGCCTCGGCAGCGACTCCGCCGCCACGCTGCAGGCCGAGCTGCCCGGCGTGGGCGCCCGCATCAAGCCATTGCGCTGGCAGGTGCTGCCCTCGCTCGACCCGGCCACCCACACCGTCCAGGTGCGGCTCGACCTGCCACCCGGCACGGCCGCCGCGCCGGGCATGTTCGCGCGCGCCTGGCTGCCGGGCGGCGCTGGCGAGACCGCACGCCTGTCGGTGCCGGGGCGTGCTGTCGTGCGCCGAGCCGAGCTCACCGGCGTCTACGTGATCGGCACCGATGGCCGGCCGCTCTTGCGGCAGGTACGCCTGGGGCGTGCCAGCGGCGAGCAGGTCGAAGTGCTGTCCGGCCTGGCCAGCGGTGAGCGCGTCGCGCTCGACCCGCAGGCCGCCGCGAGGGTGCCGTGATGGGCGTTTCAGGCCGCATTGCGCGCTACTTCCAGGGCGCCCAGATCACCCCGCTGCTCGCCCTGGTGGCGCTGCTCCTGGGTGTGTTCGCGGTGCTGGTCACCCCGCGCGAGGAAGAGCCGCAGATCAACGTGACCATGGCCAACGTGCTGATCCCCTTCCCCGGCGCGGCCGTGAAGGACGTGGAGCAGATGGTCGCGACGCCCGCCGAGCAGGTGCTGTCGCAGATCGCGGGCACTGAGCACGTGACGAGCGTGTCGCGCCCGGGCCTGGCCATCATCACCGTGCAGTTCAAGGTGGGCGTGCCGCGCACCGAAGCGCTGGTTCGACTGTACGACACGGTCAACGCCAATGCCGACTGGCTGCCACGCGGTCTGGGCGTGGGCGAACCGCTGATCAAGCCCAAGGGCATCGACGACGTGCCCATCGTCACGCTCACGCTGTTTTCCAAGGACGCGCAGACCGGTGCGTTCGACCTGGAGCGCGTGGCGCACACGCTCGAGGCCGAGCTCAAGCGCGTACCCGGAACGCGCGAGGTTTCCACCGTCGGCGGCCCCGGCCGTGCAGTGCGGGTCGAGATCGACCCGGCTCGCATGGCGGGCGCGGGCATGACCGTGGCCGAGCTTCGGCAGGCGCTGCAATCGGCCAACATCGGCGCGCCGGTCGGCGAACTGCTCGGCGGCGACCACGCGCTGGCCCTGGAAGCCGGCCCCTACCTGCGCGACGCCCGCGACGTGGGCGAGCTGGTGGTGAGCGTGCGCGGCGGCCGGCCGGTGTTCCTGCAAGATGTGGCGAGCGTGGTCGACGGCCCGCTGCCACCGCAACGCTACGTGTGGCACGGCACGAAGCAAGGCGAATCGCCGGCCGTGACCATCGCCATCACCAAGAAGCCGGGCGAGAACGCGATCACCGTGGCCAACGGCGTGATGCAACGGGTGAATGCGGTGCGCAACACGCTGATCCCGCAGGGCGTGGACGTGGCCGAGACGCGCAACTACGGCGCCACCGCCAACGACAAGGCGATGAAGCTGATCCAGAAGCTGCTGTTCGCCACGGCCTCGGTGGTGGCGCTGGTGTTCATAGCGCTCGGCCGGCGCGAGGCGGCCATCGTCGGCAGCGCGGTGATCCTCACGCTCACGGTCACGCTCTTCGCGTCCTGGGCGTGGGGCTTCACGCTCAACCGCGTGTCGCTCTTTGCCTTGATCTTCTCGATCGGCATCCTCGTGGACGACGCGATCGTCGTGGTGGAAAACATCCACCGCCACATGGCGCTGCACCCGCAGAAGACCCTGGCCGAGCTGATCCCCGGTGCCGTGGACGAAGTGGGCGGCCCCACCATCCTCGCCACGCTCACCGTGATCGCGGCGCTGCTGCCGATGGCCTTCGTCTCCGGCCTGATGGGCCCGTACATGAGCCCGATCCCGATCAACGCGAGCATGGGCATGCTGCTGTCGCTGGCCATCGCGTTCATCGTCACGCCATGGCTGTCGCGCCTGTGGATGAAGCACACGGGGCACGAATCAAGCGCCCAGCCGAAGGGCTTGGCCGCGAAGATCGGCCCCTTCTTCGAGCGCGTCTTCCGCCCGCTGCTCGACGAGCGCCGCGGCACGCGCAACCGCGCCTTGCTGGGCGCCGGCGTGGCGGGGCTCATCGCCCTCTCGCTCGCGCTGCCGGTTCTCGGCCTGGTCGTGCTGAAGATGCTGCCCTTCGACAACAAGTCGGAGTTCCAGGTGGTCGTGGACCTGCCCGCCGGCACGCCGGTCGAGCGCACCGCTGCGGTCTTGCGCGAGATGGGCGCCTACCTGTCGCAACAGCCCGAGGTCACCGACTACCAGGCCTACGCCGGCACTGCTGCGCCGATCAACTTCAACGGCCTGGTTCGCCAGTACTACCTGCGTGCCGGCGGCGAGGTGGGCGACTTGCAGGTGAACCTCGTCGACAAGCACCAGCGCAGCGAGCAGAGCCACGCCATCGCCACCCGGCTGCGGCCCGAGCTGCAGAAGATCGGCCAGCGCCACGGCGCCAACGTGAAGGTGGTGGAGGTACCGCCCGGCCCGCCGGTGCTGTCGCCCATCGTGGCCGAGGTGTACGGGCCCGAGGCTGAAGGCCGCCGCGAGGTGGCGCGGGCCGTGCGCCGTGTGTTCGAGCACACACCAGGCGTGGTGGACGTGGACGACTCCGGCATTGCCGACGCGCCGCGCAAGCTGCTGCTCGTGGACCGCCGCAAGGCCGCGCTTCTGGGCGTGCCGCAGGCGGCCATCGTGAGCACGCTGCGTGCGGGCCTGGCCGGCGAGGCCACCACCTACCTGCACGACCAGAGCAAGTACCCGGCCGCTGCCACCCTGCAGTTGCCGGCCGAGAGCCACGGCGACCTGAACGCGCTGCTGCAGCTGGGCGTGCGCGGCGCAGCCGGCCAGGTCGTGCCCATCCGCGAACTCGTGACGGTGAGCGACACGCTGCGCGAGCAGCCGCAGTACCACAAGGACGGCCTGCCGGTGCACTTCGTGGTGGCCGACATGGCCGGCGCGGTCGACAGCCCGCTGTACGGCATGTTCAAGATGCGCGGTGCGCTTGCCGCCATCAAGACGCCCGGCGGCGGCACCCTGGGCGAGACCTTCATCCAGCAGCCCGCCGACGCATGGCGCGACTACGCGATCAAGTGGGACGGCGAGTGGCAGATCACCTACGAGACCTTCCGCGACATGGGTGCCGCCTATGCGGTGGGCCTCATCCTGATCTACCTGCTGGTGGTGGCGCAGTTCGGCAGCTACCTCACGCCGCTGATCATCATGGCGCCCATCCCGCTGACCATCGTGGGCGTGATGCCGGGGCATGCGCTGCTGGGCGCGCCCTACACCGCCACCAGCATGATCGGCATGATCGCGCTGGCCGGCATCATCGTGCGCAACTCCATCTTGCTGGTGGACTTCATCCGCCTGCAGGTCAGCCAGGGCATGCCGCTCAAGCAGGCCGTGGTGCGCTCTGCCGCCACCCGCGCACAGCCCATCGTGCTGACGGGCCTGGCCGCGATGCTGGGCGCCTTCTTCATCCTCGACGACCCGATCTTCAACGGGCTCGCGATCTCGCTGATCTTCGGCATCTTCGTCAGCACCGTGTTGACGCTGGTGGTGATCCCGCTGCTGTATTTCGTGGCGTACCGGCGCCAGGCGGCGCCCGCCTCTTCACCCATTTCCACCCCTGAAGGAGCACACGCATGACTTCGTGGCAACTCGTCCGCCTGTTCGCTGGCCTGTTCATCCTGCTGTCGCTCGCCCTGGGCGTGCCCGGCAGCCCGCTGTACGTGAGCAGCTGGTGGCTGGCTTTCACCGCCTTCGTCGGCGCCAACCTGCTGCAGAGCTCGCTCACGCGCTGGTGTCCGCTGGAGATCATCCTGCGCAAGCTGGGCGTGAAAGCGGGCTGCTGAAACGCTCTCGGCGCGCACTCGCGCTGATCGACCTGAGGAGACACACCATGGCCCACATCGTCGTACTCGGCGCCGGCATCGGCGGCATGCCCGCTGCCTATGAGCTGAAAGCCGCGCTCGGACCCAAGCACCGCATCACCGTGATCAACGCGCTGGATTACTTCCAGTTCGTGCCGTCCAACCCGTGGTTGGCAGTGGGCTGGCGTGAGCGCGAGGCGATCACGCTGCCGATCCAGCCGGCGCTGGAGAAGAAAGGCATCGAGTTCATCGGCCAGCCGGTGGTGCGCATCGATGCCGAGGGCAACGCGGTGGAACTGAAGGACGGCCAGCGAGTGGTCTACGACTACCTCGTCATCACCACCGGCCCGCGCCTGGCCTTCGAGGAAGTGCCCGGCTCCGGGCCCGACGGCGGGCACACGCAGTCGATCTGCACGGTGGACCATGCCGAACATGCGTTCGAGGCCTACCAGCGATTCATCGACGATCCGGGCCCGGCCGTCATCGGCGCGATGCCCGGTGCCTCGTGCTTCGGGCCGGCCTACGAGTTCACGTTCATCTTCAGCCGCGACCTTCAAAAGCGAAAGATCCGCCACAAGGTGCCCATCACCTTCGTCACCTCCGAGCCCTACATCGGCCACCTGGGCCTGGGCGGCGTGGGCGACTCCAAGGGCATGCTCGAGAGCGAGCTGCGCAACCACGACGTCAAGTGGATCTGCAATGCAAAAGTCAGCAAGGTCGAGGCCGGCAAGATGTTCGTGACCGAGCTCGACGACATGGGCCAGGTGAAGAAGGAACATGAGCTGCCCTTCAAGTACAGCATGATGCTGCCCGCCTTCAAGGGCGTGGACCCGGTGGCCGCCGTCGAGGGCCTGTGCAATCCGCGCGGCTTCGTGCTGATCGACGAGCACCAGCGCAGCAAGAAGTACAAGAACATCTTCTCCGCCGGCGTGTGCGTGGCCATTCCGCCGGTGGAAGCCACGCCGGTGCCCACGGGCGCGCCGAAGACGGGCTACATGATCGAGTCGATGGTCACGGCCATCGTGCACAACATCGTGGCCGACATCAAGGGCGAGCCGGCCACCGCCAAGGGCACCTGGAACGCGATCTGCCTGGCCGACATGGGCGACACGGGTGCGGCCTTCGTCGCGCTGCCGCAGATCCCGCCGCGCAACGTCAACTGGTTCAAGAAAGGCAAGTGGGTGCACCTGGCCAAGATCGCGTTCGAGAAGTACTTCCTCTACAAGATGAAGACTGGCAGCTCCGAGCCGGTGTATGAGAAGGTCGTGCTCAAGGCGATCGGCGTCACGCGCCTCATGGGCAAGTGATGGCAGGCAAACGCATCACCGTGGTCGGTGCGGGCTTCGCCGGCCTGAGCGCAATCCGCCGGCTGCGCGAGCTGGACGGACAGGCCGAGCTCACGCTCGTGTCGCCCAAGCCCGAGCTGCAGTTCCTGCCGGGCATCATCTGGATCCCGAGCGGGCTGCGCAAGCGCGAAGACCTCATCGTGCCGCTGCACAACTTCCTGGAGCGCCAGCGCGTGCGCTTCGTTGCAGCCGAGGCCACGGGCCTGGGTGAGCAGGGCCGGGTGCTGCACACCACCGGCGGCGACATCGCCAACGACGCGCTCGTGATTGCCACGGGCGGACGCTTCATCAAGAAGCTGCCGGGCATCGAGCACAGCATCACCCCGTGCGAAGGCATCGCCGCCGCCGAACGCATACGCGACAAGTTGCGCGAGCTGCCAGGCGGCACCATCGCGGTGGGCTTCGCGAGCAACCCGAACGAGCCCAGTGCCATGCGCGGCGGCCCGATGTTCGAGTTCCTGTTCGGCATCGACCAGCAGTTGCGGCGCGAAGGCCGGCGCGATCGCTTCAATCTCGTCTTCTTCAGCCCCGCTGCCGAGCCCGGCAACCGGCTCGGCAAGGCCGCGGTGCAGCACCTGCTGGGCGAAATGAAGCGCCGCGGGGTTCACACCCATCTTGGCCACAAGCTCGTGCGCTTCGATGCGAACAAGGTGGTCACCGAAGGCGGCGAAATATCGGCGGACCTGATCCTCTTCATGCCCGGGCTCACGGGCAGCGCCTGGTTCGACGCCACCACCTTGCCGCGCTCACCCGGCGGGCTGCTTCAGGGCGACTCGCAGTGCCGCGTGCCTGGCTGGCGCCGCATCTACGTGGCAGGCGACGGCGGCAGCTTCCCCGGCCCCGACTGGATGCCCAAGCAGGCGCACATGGCCGACCTGCAGGCGGCCGCCGGGGCCGAGAACCTGCTGGCCGAACTGCAAGGCGCACCGGCCACGGCCACCTTCAAGGTGGAGCTGGCCTGCATCGTGGACGGCCTGGACCGCGGGATGCTGGTGCTGCGCACGCCGCAGCACAACCTGGTGCTGCCGGCGATGCGGCCGCTGCACTGGGCCAAGCGCGGCTTCGAGAGGATCTACTTGAGAAAGTACCGTTGAGGACGTCCGCATCTGCTCCAAGAGCCCAAGGGAAAGCCCTCGGTTGACGCCATGTTGTCTGACAACGAGCATTGATTGGCCTGACCACTTGACCTCGGTCGACCGCCATGAAAGCTCTTCTTGACGAGACACCCGCGGCTGGAACCGCGCCGCCTGCTGCCGCTGACGGCGAGGCCGCGAACGAACCTCAGGTGATCAGCGATGCCGGCGAGTTCTTCGTGGCGGACGAGGAGATCGACCTTCGCCGCTACCAGCCCGAGGACTGGCTCGCGCTCGCACTCTTCTGGGTGCTCGGGCTCATCGTCTTCTACCAGTTCTTCACCCGCTACGCGCTCAACGACTCGGCGGCCTGGACGGAAGAGATCGCTCGTTACTTCCTCATCGGCATCGTGTTCATCGGCGCGGCGACGAGCGTACGCAAGAACAACCACATCCAGGTGGACTTCTTCTATCACGTGCTGCCACGGCGGCTGATGCGGGTGATGTCCACGCTCGTGGACGCCGTGCGCATCGCTTTCTGCCTTGCCTGCGTGGTGCTGACATGGCTTCTCATCCAGCGCATCGGCGCAAGCCGCATGGCGGTGGTGGAGCTGCCGATGGGCATCGTCTATGCGGCCGTGCTCGTGGGCTTCGCGCTCATGAGCTGGCGTGCCGTCGGCGTGGCCATTGCCAACTGGCGACGAAGCGCGTCGGTACTGGAACAGCCTGAACTTGCCGAGGAAGCCCGATGACCGCAGGAACGTTCAAGCTGCTCTTCCTCGCGATGATGGGCGCGGGCGTTCCCGTGGCCATCGCGATGGCGGGGGCGGCGCTCGTCTACGTGCTCGCCAGCGGCAGCCCACCACCCTTCGTCATCATTCACCGCATGGTGGGTGGCATCGACAGCTTCCCGCTGCTGGCCGTGCCCTTCTTCATCCTCGCGGGCAACCTGATGAACGTGGGCGGCATCACCACGCGCATCTACAACTTCGCGCTGGCGCTGGTGGGGTGGATGCGCGGCGGCCTCGGCCACGTGAACATCATCGGCTCGGTGATCTTCGCCGGCATGAGCGGCACGGCCATCGCCGATGCGGCGGGCCTGGGCACCATCGAGATCAAGGCAATGCGCGAGCACGGCTACGACGCGGAGTTCGCCGTCGGAGTGACCGCGGCATCGGCCACGCTCGGGCCCATCATTCCGCCTTCCCTGCCCTTCGTGATCTACGGCATGTTCGCCAACGTGTCGGTGGGCGCACTCTTCCTCGCGGGCATCATGCCCGGCGCGGTGATGACCTTGCTCATGATGCTCACCGTGGCCTTCTTCGCGCACAAGAACGGCTGGGGCAGTGACGTGAAGCTCGACTGGCATCGCGTGCGCAAGGCCTTCGTCGAACTGGCCCTGGTGGTGGCTTTTCCGGCGGCGCTGTGGGCCTTGGCCCAGGGCGGCATGGACATGCACTGGGCCGCGCCCATCGCAATGCTGGTGCTGCTCGCGCTGGACCGCTTCTACCGCTTCAACGCGGTGCTGCCCATCATGACGCCGGTGCTCCTGATCGGCGGCATGACCACGGGGCTCTTCACCGCGACGGAAGGTGCCATCGCGGCTTGCGTGTGGGCGCTCTTCCTCGGGCTCGTGTGGTACCGCACGCTGTCGTGGAAGATGCTGGTCAAGGCGTCCATGGACACGGTGGAGACGACGTCCACCGTGCTCTTCATCGTGGCGGCCGCATCGATCTTCGGCTGGATGCTCACGGCCACGCGCACAACCGAGGCGATCGCGCAATGGATCCTCATGTTCGCCGACCAGCCATGGAAGTTCCTGCTGCTGGCCAATGCGCTGATGCTCTTCGTGGGCTGCTTCCTCGAGCCGACCGCGGCCATCACCATCCTCGTGCCCATCCTGCTGCCGATCGCGCAGCAGCTGGGAATCGACCCGGTGCACTTCGGGCTGGTGATGGTGCTCAACCTGATGATCGGCCTGCTGCACCCGCCCATGGGCCTGGTGCTCTTCGTGCTGGCGCGGGTGTCGAAGCTATCGGTCGAACGGACCACGATGGCGATCCTGCCGTGGCTGCTGCCGCTCCTGGGTTCGCTCGCGCTCGTCACCTTCATTCCGTCGATTTCATTGTGGCTGCCGAAGGCCTTCAGCTGATGCTTCGGATCGACCGATCTACAACAGGAGACAGACGATGAAACGCCAGACCTTGAAGACACTCGCGGGCCTGCTCGCGCTCGCCGCGCTGGCCGCAACCGGCAGCGCGTTCGCCGAGACCAAGCTCAAGTGGGCGCATGTGTACGAGGTGAGCGAGTCGTACCACAAGCAGGCGCTGTGGGCGGCCGATGAAATCAAGAAGCGCACCAACGGTCGGTACGCCATCGAAGTGTTCCCGGCCTCCACGCTCGGCAAGGAGACGGACATCAACCAGGGGCTCACGCTCGGCACGGTGGACATCATCTACACCGGCATGGCGTTCGCGGGGCGCACCTATCCGCCGATGTCCATCGCCTCGGGGCCATTCATCTTCCGGGACTTCAACCATTGGCAGGCCTTCCGCGGCAGCCCGGTCTATCACGAGCTGATGCAGCTGTACGAGGCCAAGAGCGGCGGCAACCACGTCGCCGGCTACAGCTACTACGGCCAGCGGCACCTCACCGCCAACAAGCTGGTGCAAAAGCCCGAGGACATGAAGGGCCTGAAGCTGCGCGTGCCCGATGCGCCGCTGTTCACCATGTTCCCGCGCGCGGTCGGCGCCAACCCCACGCCCATCGCCTTCGCCGAGGTGTACCTCGCGCTTCAGAACGGCACGGTCGATGCGCAGGAGAACCCGCTGCCCACCATCGAAGCCAAGAAGTTCTATGAGGTGCAGAAGTACATCATCCTCACCGGCCACATCACCGAATCGCTTGTGACCATCGTCGGCGGGCCGACGTGGACCAAGCTGTCGGACGCCGACAAGAAGATCTTCGGTGACGTGCTGTGGGAAGCATCCTCGCGCTCGATCACCGACATCGTCGCCGCGGAGAACGCACTGGTGACCGATTTCGAGAAGCGCGGCAAGACGGTGGTGAAGGTCGACCGCGGGCCCTTCATCCAGGCGGTGCACAAGGCCGTGACCGCGCCGGACGCACCGTGGTCGAAGGAGCTGTACGACCGCGTGCAGGCCTTGAAGTGATGCGCCGCTGAACGGGCCGGCGCGCGGCGCGGCTCACTCGCCGATCAGCTCCTGCACGCTCATCTTCTCGAAGCCCGCCTGCTTCCAGAAGCGCTCGAGCGGCTTCGATGGCGCGAGCAGGAGCTGCTTGAGCAGCGGCTCGGCCAGGGTCGTGTGCGGGTCGCACAGCAACACATAGCGCGGCGTGCCGGATTCGTCGAGCCGGCCGGCCCAGTCGATCTCGACCAACGTCTCGAGGATGGGCTCGATCTGCAAGGGGTCGGTTCGCAGTCCTTCTGACAGCGCCGTCAGTGTGAGGCCATGCACGGGGGTCTGCCGCGCACGCTGCATGGTGCGCAGGATGCTGGCGGCCAGCTGGAATCGTGCACCCGGCAGGTCGGGCAAACGTGTCACGCGCATCTGCAGGCTGGGAGCATACGCCGCCACCACCGCGCCCAGCAGCACGATGACCCAGCCGAGGTAGATCCACACCAGGAAGATCGGCAGGGTCGCGAAGGCACCGTAGACCACCGAGTAGGTCGGGATCTGCCGCAAATACCAGCCCAGGCCGCGTTTGGCGAGCTCGAATCCGATGGCCACGAAGAAGCCGCCCGCCATCGCATGGTTCCAGCGCACGCTGGTGTTGGGCACGTAGCGGAAGAGGCTCGCCATGCCCAGCCCGAGCAGCAGGAAGATGAGGATGTCGAACCCCACGCTGAAGGCGCCTGCGCCGCCCAGCAGCGTCTTCGACGCCGCAATGGCATAGGACGTGACCGTCAGGCTCGCGCCGAGCACCAGTGGCCCGAGCGTGACGCCCGCCCAATAGATGAGCACGCGCTGCGCAATCGGCCGCGGCGTGCGCACCCGCCAGATGGCGTTGAGCGTGCGGTCGATGGTGAGCATCAGCGCGATGGCGGTGAAGATCAGGAACACGAGGCCCACCGAGCCCAGGCGGTTGGCCTTGCTCGCGAATTGCGTCAATGCCGACAGCACCGGCCGCGCGATGGTGTCGGGCACCAGCGTCTGCAGGAAGTACTTCTCGACCGCGCCCTGGAAGGTCGAGAACATCGGGAAGGCCGAGAACACCGCCAGCATCACGGTGACCAGCGGCACCAGCGAGATCAGCGTGGTGAAGGTGAGGCTGCTGGCGGTGACGCCCAGGCGATCCTCCCGGAAGCGCTGGCGCAGGGTCTTGAGTGTCTCGAGCCAGGGCCAGGTCTGGAGCGTCTGGACGAGCCGCGCAACCTGCCCCTGCCAGGTCGCGCGCAGTGATGTTGTTCTGAAGTTCATGGTGGCCGAAAAATGCGCTGGCTATCATGCCAGCAATGAATCCCCCGACCTCCGCGCCGAACGCCGCCTCCGCGCCCGCCCCGCTTCCCTTCGCCGTCGTGTGGACGCGCGCCGCGGCCGTCGCGAGCCTGCTGGGGCTGATCGTGCTGGGCCTGGCCTGGGAGCTGTGGCTTGCGCCCACGGGGCACAAGACGCTCGCCTTCAAGGTGCTGCCGCTGGCGCTGCCGCTCGCGGGCATCCTGAAGAACCGCATGTACACCTACCGCTGGGTCAGCCTGCTGGTGTGGGTGTACTTCACCGAGGGCGTGGTGCGGGCGACGAGCGATCGCGGCCTCGGCGCCTGGCTCGCACTGATCGAGGTGCTCCTGTGCCTCGTGCTGTTCGCGGCTTGCGCGGCCCACGTGCGGTGGCGGCTCAAGCATCCGAGCGAGCAGCACGCGGGGGGCGCAGCGTGAACTCCTTGATCGCGCAGCTGCGGGAGGTGGTCGGCGAGCGGCATGTCCACACCGACGGCGACCTGTCGGCGTGGGAGCTGGATTGGCGCAAGCGCTATCGCGGGCGAGCCCTGGCCGTGGTTCGGCCGGCATCGACCGACGAAGTGGCCCGCGTGGTCGCCGCCTGCGCGGCGCAAGGCGTGGGCATCGTGCCCCAGGGCGGCAACACCGGCCTCGTCGGCGGCTCGGTGCCCGACGACAGCGGCTCGCAGGTCTTGCTCAGCCTGTCGCGCATGAACCGCATCCGCGGCATCGATCTGCCCAATTCGACGATGACGGTGGACGCAGGCTGCGTGCTGCAGGCCGTGCAGGAAGCTGCCGCAGGCCAGGGCATGCTCTTTCCGCTCAGCCTGGCGGCCGAAGGCAGTTGCACCATCGGCGGCAACCTCGCCACCAACGCCGGCGGCACGCAGGTGCTGCGCTACGGCAATGCGCGCGAACTGTGCCTCGGCCTCGAAGTGGTGACGGCCGGCGGCGAAGTCTGGAATGGGCTGGGCGGCCTGCGCAAGGACAACACCGGCTACGATCTGCGCGACCTGTTCATCGGCAGCGAGGGCACGCTGGGCATCATCACCGGTGCCACGCTGAAGCTCTTCGCCCAACCCGCCGCGCGCATGACGGCGCTGGCCGCCGTGCCGAGCATGGAGGCCGCCGTGGCGCTGTTGCAGCTGGCGCAGCGGCAATTGGGCCCGAGCCTGACGGGCTTCGAGGTGATGGGCGAGCTCGCACTGGCGCTGGTGCACCAGCATTTCCCGCAACTGCCTCGGCCGCTCGCGCCCTCCGCGTGGACGGTGCTGCTGGAGCAATCGGACAGCGAGGGTGAATCACATGCGCGCGCGCTCTTCGAAGCGCTGCTGGAATCGGCGCTCCAAGCGGAGCTCGTGAGCGATGCCGCCATCGCCGAGAACATCGCGCAATCCAAGGCGATGTGGCACCTGCGCGAATCCATTCCGCTGGCGCAAGCCGAGGAAGGGCTGAACATCAAGCACGACATCTCGCTGCCGGTGTCGCGCATTCCCGGGTTCGTCGCCAGCACCGACGCGGCATTGAAGGCCGCGTTCGATGGCGTGCGGCTGGTCAACTTCGGGCATCTGGGCGACGGCAACCTGCACTACAACGTGCAGGCGCCCGTGGGTGTTGCCGCGGGCGACTTCCTGCGCGACCAGGAGCCGCGGGTGAACGCGCTCGTCTACGACGCCGTCATCGCCCACGGCGGATCGATCTCGGCGGAACATGGCATCGGCGCCTTGAAGCGCGAGGAGCTGTCGCAGCGCAAGTCGCCGGTGGCTTTGTCCTTGATGCGCGCCGTGAAGAAGGCGCTGGATCCACAAGGGATCATGAACCCGGGGCGGGTGCTGGCGCCTTACTGAAGCGTGCCCTTGAGCGCTGCCGGCACCGGCAGCGACACCACGTCGATGCCCTCTTCCCGCAGGGCTTCCGCCTCGTCGGGGGTCGCCTTGCCGCGGATGGCGCGCTCGTCGGCCTCGCCATAGTGGATCTTGCGCGCCTCTTCGGCGAAGCGGTCACCGACGTCGTCGGTGTTGTTCATCACATGCTGCACCGCACGCAGCCAGGCCGCCTGCATGGTCATCTCGATGGGTTGCCCGGCGCCCGGGTGTGGCGCCACCTCGCCGGAAGGCTTGGACACCGGCTGCGGCTCGCGCGCGCCCGAGACGTTCAGCCGCGGCGCCGAGGGCATGCGCAGGATGCTCTTGTCCGAGCACACCGGGCATTCGAGCAGGCCGCTGTCCATCTGCGATTGCAGGTCGGCGTCCGAGGCAAACCAGCCCTCGAAACGGTGGCCGTGAGCGCAGCGCAGATCCAGGACCTTCATGGCTCGATTATGCGCAGATGCGGGTTCAGAAGATGTGAGGCAATTCGGCGTGCCCGAGCAGCCCGCCCAAAAGCGGCCAATCAAGGCGCAAAGCACAGCCGTAGCTCGGGCTACGGCGCGCATTTGCAACGCAGAGTGGCCCCTTTTGGGCGGGATGAGCGGGCATGTCGGATTGCCTCACACCTTCTCAGGGGGCGGGCTGCCAGGCCACGCTCCACCGCCCGCTTTGCCAATTCTGCAACCACAGCAGCGCGATCAGCGTCTTCGCATCGGTGATCTCGCCGCGTTCGGCCAGGGCGAGCAGCTCGTCCAGCGTGGCGGTGTGCACCTCGAGAAACTCGCCGTCGTCCAGCAACTGGGTGCCCAAGGACAGGCCGCGCGCGAACCAGACCTCGATGCCTTCGTTGGAGTAGGCGATGGCGTTGTGCAGGATGCCCGCGCGTGCCCACTCGGCGGCGCTGTACCCGGTTTCCTCCGCCAGCTCGCGGGCCGCGCAGCGCAGCGTCGACTCACCCGGGTCGATCTTGCCGGCCGGGAACTCGATCAACACCCGCGACAGCGGATAACGGTATTGCCGCTCCACCACGAGGCTACCGTCGTCCAGCATGGGCACGATGAGGACCGCGCCCGGGTGCACCACGTACTCGCGGGTCGCGGTGCCGCCGTTGGGCAGCCGCACCTTGTCGCGACGCACGTCCAGCAGCTTGCCGCGGAACACCTGCTCCGAGTCGATCCTGTCTTCGCGCAGCAGCGAATCGTCGTCGGGGATGGGCGGGTTCATTCAGGCGCTCGCCGACAAGTCAGGACGCAGGCTCAGGTGGCCAGCGTCTTGACGATGGCATCGGCGCACAGCGTCATCAGGCCGCCGGGCAGCAGGCCGAAGAGCAGCACTGCGGCGCCGTTGAGCGATAGGATAGCGCGCACGTCGGTGGTGGCGATGATGGGCGCCGTCTCCACCGGCTCGTCGAAGTACATCACCTTCACGAGGCGGATGTAGTAGAACGCGCCGACCAGCGAGAACAGCACCGCGGCGATCGCCAGCCACAGGTAGCCCTGCACGTTGGTGGACACCAGCGATTGCAGCACCGCCAGCTTGGCGTAGAAGCCCACGGTGGGCGGCAGGCCGGACAGCGAGAACATGAAGATCGCCATCACGCCCGCGTACCATGGGTTGCGCTTGCCCAGGCCCTTGAAGTCGTCGATGTGCTCGGACTCGAAGCCCTGGCGCGACAGCAGCATGATGGTGCCGAAGGTGCCCAGCGTCGTGAGCACGTAGGTCACGATGTAGAACATCGACGAGCTGTAGGCATTGCCGGCCGACAGCGTGTTGCCGCTGACCACGCCCGAGCACAGGCCCAGCAGCATGAAGCCCATCTGGCCGATGGTGGAGTACGCGAGCATGCGCTTGAGGTTGGTCTGCGCGATGGCGGCGAAGTTGCCCAGCGCCATCGAACCCACCGACAGCACGACCAGCATCTGCTGCCAGTCGACCGCGAGACCCAGCATGCCTTCGACCAGCAGGCGGATGCAGATCGCGAAGGCCGCGAACTCCGGCGCGCCGCCGATCAGGAGCGTGATGGCCGTGGGCGCGCCCTGGTAGACGTCGGGCACCCACATATGGAAGGGCACGGTGCCGAGCTTGAAGCCCAGGCCGGCGACGATGAACACCACGCCGAAGACCAGCACCGACTTGTTGATCTGCCCCGTGCCGATGGCCTTGAACACATCGCCGATCTCCAGCGACCCGGTGGCGCCGTACATCATCGACAGGCCGTACAGCAGGAAGCCGCTGGCGAGTGCGCCCAGCACGAAATACTTCATCGCCGCTTCGGTGGCGTTGAGGTTGTCGCGTCGCATCGCCGTGAGCGCATAGAGCGACAGGCTCATCAGCTCCAGGCCGAGGTAGATGACGAGGAAGTTGTTGGCCGAGAGCATCACGCCGATGCCCAGCAGCGAGAACATCGCCAGCGTGAAGAGCTCGCCCTTGAGCATGTCGCGCGACACCGCATAGGGGCGCGCGTAGGCCAGCGTGACCATGGTCGCGATGCTGGCGAAGAAGCCCAGCAGGTGGCCCATCGGGTCGGCCACGATCATGCGCTGCATGGCGTAGATGGTGAAGCCGTGGTCGAAGTACCAGAGGTTGGCCGCGGCCACGATGGCCAGGGACAGCTGCGTGAGCCGGTAGGTGACGACCTTGCGCGGATCGTCGATGAAGAGATCAGCCAGCGCGACGACGCACGCCAGCACCAGCAGCAGCGTGAACGGGCCCAGCGCCACCGCGTTGGGCGCGATCTTGAGCCAGTGATCGAGAACAGAAGGATTCATGGTGTGGGCCGCCTCGGATCAGCTGGGAAGCTTGGAGATCGCCACGTGCTTGATCAGCTCGTTGACGGAGACGTGCATGGTGTCGGTGAAAGGCTTGGGGTACACGCCCATCCAGAGCACGGCGATGGCCAGCACCGCCAGCATCACGAACTCGCGGGCGTTGATGTCGGCGAGCGTGCGCACGTTGTCGTTGGCTATGGGGCCGAAGTACACGCGCTTGACCATCCACAGCGTGTAGGCGGCGCCGAACACCAGCGTGGTGGCGGCCAGCGCGCCCAGCCAGAAGTTGAACTTCACCGTGCCGAGGATGACCATCCATTCGCCCACGAAGCCGCTGGTGGCAGGCAGCCCGCAGTTGGCCATGCCGAAGAACACCGCCAGCGCCGCGAACTTGGGCATGGTGTTCACCACGCCGCCGTAGGCTGCAATCTCACGTGAATGCACCCGGTCGTAGAGCATCCCGATGCACAGGAACATCGCGCCGGAGATGAAGCCGTGCGAGATCATCTGCACGATGCCGCCGGACACGCCCAGCTCGTTGAAGATGAAGAAGCCCAGCGTGCAAAAGCCCATGTGCGCGATCGACGAATAGGCCACCAGCTTCTTCATGTCCTGCTGCACCAGCGCCACGAGGCCGATGTACAGCACTGCGATCAGCGACAGCGCCACGATGAACCAGGCGTATTCATGCGAGGCGTCGGGCGTGATGGGCAGCGAGAAGCGCAGGAAGCCGTAGGCGCCCAGCTTCAGCATGATGGCGGCCAGCACCACCGAGCCGCCCGTGGGCGCCTCGACGTGGGCGTCCGGCAACCAGGTGTGCACCGGCCACATCGGCACCTTCACCGCGAAGGCCGCGAAGAAGGCGAAGAACAGCAGCGATTGCGCACTCATCGAAAGCGGCAGCTTGTGCCACTCGAGGATCTCGAAGCTGCCGCCCGACTTGTAGTACAGGAAGATCAGCGCGACCAGCATCAGCAGCGAGCCGGCGAGCGTGTAGAGGAAGAACTTGAAGGCCGCGTACACCCGGTTCGGGCCGCCCCACACGCCGATGATGATGTACATCGGAATCAGCGTGGCCTCGAAGAAGACATAGAACAGCAGGCCGTCCAGGGCCGTGAAGACACCGACCATGATCCCCGAGAGGATGAGGAAGGCGCCCATGTACTGGTTCACACGCTCTTCGATCACCTGCCAGGCCGAGATGACCACGATGACGGTGATGAAGGCGGTCAGCGGCACGAACCACAGCGACAGGCCGTCCACGCCCAGGTGGTAGCGCACCTTGAAGCGGTCGATCCAGGGCAGGTTCTCAGTGAACTGCATGGCCGCGGTGGCCGGGTCGAAGTGGGCGATCAGCGTCAGCGTGACGATGAAGCTCGCGAGCGCGGCGACGAGTGCCATCCAGCGCACCACGTTCGCATGCTCGTCGCGTCCGACCATCAGCAGGACGACGCCCGCGACGATCGGCAGCCAGATGGCAAGGCTCAGCAATCCCATGTTGTTGTTCTCCGAGCCTCGTCAAAAGCCCCGAAGGGCAAGCAGGATTTGCGGCCACAGCTGCCAGGTCATGAGCCCGATCACGCCGAGGATCATGACGAGCGCATACCAGTAGAGGTAGCCGGTCTGGATGAGGCGCACGACCGAGGCCACCCCGCCCACGGCGCGCGCCGAACCGTTGATGATGGCGCCGTCGATCAGGCCCACGTCCCCGCCCTTCCACAGGCCGCGGCCCATGCCGCGGGCCAGTGCCGCGAAGATGTTCTCGTTGATCCAGTCCATGTAGTACTTGTTCTCGAGGATCGTGTAGACGAAGCCGAAGCGCGCCTTGATGGCCGCCGGGATCGCAGGCTTCACCATGTAGAAGACATAGGCCACGACCACGCCGGCCAGCGCCAGGAAGAACGGCAGCGACATCAAGCCATGCACGGCCATGCCGACGGCACCGTGGAATTCCTTCGCCATCTCTTCCATCGCCGGATGCGCCTCGCCGTTGACGAAGATCGCGTCCTTGAAGAAGTCGCCGTACAGCAGGCTGCCGATGGTGAGGAAGCCGATCACCACCGACGGGACGGCCAGCAGCACCAGCGGCGCCGTCACCACCCACGGGGACTCGTGCGGGTCGTGGTGCTCGTCGCCGTGCGCTTCATGGTGCGGGTCTTCGCCTTCCGGCGGGAAGGGCTTGTGGTGGAAGCGCTCTTTGCCGTGGAAGACGAGGAAGTACATGCGGAACGAATAGAAGGCCGTGACGAACACGCCCACCACCACCGCGAAGTACGCGAAGCCGGCACCCGGCAGGTGGCTCAGGTGCACCGCCTCGATGATGCTGTCCTTCGAGTAGAAGCCCGCGAAGAACGGCGTGCCGATCAGCGCCAGCGAACCCAGCAGCGAGGTGATCCAGGTGATGGGCATGTACTTGCGCAGGCCGCCCATGTTGCGGATGTCCTGGTCATGGTGCATGCCGATGATGACCGAGCCCGCGCCGAGGAACAGCAGCGCCTTGAAGAAGGCGTGCGTCATCAGGTGGAACACCGCCACCGAGTAGGCCGAGGCACCCAGCGCCACCGTCATGTAGCCCAGTTGCGAGAGCGTGGAATACGCGACGACGCGCTTGATGTCGTTCTGGATGATGCCGAGGAAGCCCATGAACAGCGCCGTGATCGCGCCGATCACCATCACGAAGCTCAAGGCCGTGTCCGACAGCTCGAACAGCGGCGACATGCGCGCCACCATGAAGATGCCGGCCGTCACCATCGTGGCCGCGTGGATCAGCGCGGAGATCGGCGTCGGGCCTTCCATCGAATCGGGCAGCCACACGTGCAGCGGGAACTGCGCGCTCTTGCCCATCGCACCGATGAACAGGCAAATGCAGGTGACCGTGATGAGCATCCAGCCGGTGCCGGGGAAGACCGCCTTGGCGAGTTCAGGCCCCTTGGCGAAGGCTTCGGAATAACTCAGCGTGCCGGCGTAGGCCACGATCAGGCCGATGCCGAGAATGAAGCCGAAGTCGCCCACCCGGTTCACGAGGAAGGCCTTCATGTTGGCGAAGACCGCGCTCGGCTTGGTGTACCAGAAGCCGATCAACAGGTACGACACCAGGCCCACCGCCTCCCAGCCGAAGAACAGCTGCAGGAAGTTGTTGCTCATGACGAGCATGAGCATCGAGAAGGTGAACAGCGAGATGTACGAGAAGAAGCGCTGGTAGCCCGGGTCTTCCTCCATGTAGCCGATGGTGTAGATGTGCACCATCAGCGAGACGAAGGTCACCACGCACATCATCATCGCGGTGAGACCGTCGACGAGGAAGCCGATTTCCATCTTGAGGCTGCCGAGCGTCATCCACTCGTAGACGGTGCCGGCATAGCGGGCGCCGTCGACCGCGACGGACTTGAGCACCATCGCGGACAGGATGAACGAGACGAGCACGCCGAGGATGGTGACCGTGTGTGCGCCGCGGCGGCCGATGGCCTTGCCGAAGAAGCCGGCGGCGATGGCGCCGATCAACGGGGCGACGGGCACCCAGACCAGCTGCGAAAGGGACAGTTGTGCTGACATGGTGGTGAGTCCTCAGCCCTTGAGCTCGTCGAGCTCGTCGACGTTGATCGACGCGCGGTTGCGGAACAACACGACAAGAATCGCCAGGCCGATCGCCGATTCGGCGGCCGCGACGGTGAGGATGAAGAAGACGAAGACCTGCCCGCCCATCTTGTCGGCGCTGGCCGGCAGGTAGTGCGAGAACGCGACGAAGTTCAGGTTCACCGCCAGGAGCATCAGCTCGATGCACATCAGCAGCACGATGAGGTTCTTGCGATTCAGGAAGATGCCGATCACCGACAGCGCGAACAGGATCGCGCCCAGCGAGAGGAAGTGGCCGAGACCGACGCTCATTGGAAAACCTCCGTGCTTCGCACTGCGGTGCGAGCCCCTTCGGGCGGCCGTGCGGGGCTCATGACTTGTCTCCGGTGGCCTGCGCCGCGGCGGCAGGCAGCTCGATGGTCGGCGGCATCTTCACGAGGCGCACGCGGTCGGCCTTCTTGGCCTTGATCTGCTGCGACGGGTCGACGTACTTGGAATCCTTGCGGCGACGCAGCGTGAGTGCGATGGCAGCGATGATGGCCACCAGCAGCAGCACGGCCGCGATCTGCAGCGGGTACAGGTAGTGGGTGTAGATCTCGATGCCCAGCATCTTGGTGTTGCCGAGCTTCAGGGCGATCGGATCTTCAGCCGGCGCCGTGCGCACATCGAAGCCGGGCATGAGCACCAGCGCCATTTCCAGCGCGATGACCACGCCCACCAGCAGCGCGACGGGGAAGTGCTTCCAGAAGCCCTCGCGCATGCTGTCGACGTTGATGTCCAGCATCATCACCACGAAGAGGAAGAGCACCATCACCGCGCCCACGTACACGAGCACGAGCGAGATGGCGAGGAATTCGGCGCGCAGGAGCATCCACACGCAGGCCGCCGAGAAGAAGGCGAGCACGAGGTAGAGCGCGGCATAGACCGGGCTGCGCGCCGTGATCACCCGGAAGGAGGCGAACAGGAGCACGGCCGAAAAGACGTAGAAGAGCGCGGTGATGGTGTGCATGTCGTAGTGAAGCGCCGGGCCCGTCAACTGCTTGGTCGGGGCCGTCACGCGAAGCCGGCAGTGGCTTCAGCGGTAGCGGGCGTCAGCCTCCTTGTTGGCCGCGATTTCCTTTTCGTAGCGGTCGCCCACGGCGAGCAGCATGTCCTTGGTGAAGTACAGGTCGCCCCGCTTTTCGCCGTGGTACTCGAGGATGTGCGTCTCGACGATCGAATCGACCGGGCAGCTCTCTTCGCAGAAGCCGCAGAAGATGCACTTGGTGAGGTCGATGTCGTAGCGCGTCGTGCGGCGCGAACCGTCGTCGCGCACGTCCGATTCGATGGTGATCGCCAGCGCCGGGCACACCGCTTCGCACAGCTTGCAGGCGATGCAGCGCTCTTCGCCGTTTTCATAGCGGCGCAGTGCGTGCAGCCCGCGAAAGCGCGGCGACAGCGGCGTCTTCTCTTCCGGAAACTGGATGGTGATCTTCTTCTGGAAGAAGTGACGGCCCGTGAGCTTCATGCCCCGGGCGAGCTCGAGCAGGAAAAAGCTCGAGAACAGGTCCTTGATCGGCGTTGCAGCAGCCATGTCGTAGTCGCCTTCCGGTTACTTCCAGATGTTCCAGGGCGACTGGATCCACAGCCCCACCACCACCAGCCACACCAGCGTGACCGGGATGAAGATCTTCCAGCCCAGACGCATGATCTGGTCGTAGCGGAAGCGCGGGAAGGTGGCACGGACCCAGAGGAACATCGTGCAGATGATGAAGGTCTTGATGCCGAGCCAGATCCAGCCCGGAATCCAGTTGAAGATGATGCTGTCGATGGGCGGCAGCCAGCCCCCGAGGAACATCACCGACGCGAGCGTCGAGACGAGGATGATGTTGGCGTACTCGGCCAGGAAGAACATGGCGAAGGACATGCCCGAGTACTCCACCATGTGGCCGGCGACGATTTCCGATTCGCCTTCCACCACGTCGAAGGGGTGGCGGTTGGTTTCGGCGATGCCCGCGATCACGTAGACCACGAAGATGGGCAGCAGCGGCAGCCAGTTCCAGCTGAGGAAGGTCAAGCCCATGCTCGCGAAGCGGCCGCGGCCCTGCCCCAGGACGATGTCGGTCATGTTCAGGCTGCTGCTCACCATGAGCACCACCACGAGCGCGAAGCCCATGGCGATTTCATAGCTCACCATCTGCGCCGAGGCGCGCAGTGCGCCGAGGAAGGCGTACTTCGAGTTGGACGCCCAGCCGGCGATGATCACGCCATAGACTTCCATCGAGGTGATGGCCATCAGGAACAACAGTCCGGCATTGATGTTTGCCAGTGCCACGTCCGGGCCGAAAGGCATCACCGCCCAGGCGGCCAGCGCCGGCATGATGGTCATGATGGGGCCCAGGAGGAACAGCCCCTTGTTCGCGGCCGTCGGGAGGATGATCTCCTTGAAGATCAGCTTCACCGCGTCGGCGATCGGCTGCAGCAGGCCCAGCGGACCCACGCGGTTCGGGCCGGGGCGGATCTGCGTCCAGCCGATGGCCTTGCGCTCCCACAAGGTGAGGTAGGCGACGCAGATCATCAGCGGCAGCACCAGCGCCACGATCTTGATCAGCGTCCAGGCCACCGGCCACGCGCCGCCCAGCCAGTTGTTGCCGTAGAGGTTGATGGTGTCGAGCATCTCGGGCCTCAGGCTTTCGCGACGCTGATCGGGCCGAACATGGCACCGAGCGCAGCGGTTTCATGGCGGCCGGCAGCCACGCGCACGGCGTTGTCGGCGAGCGTGGTGTCCAGTTCCGCCGGCAGGACGGCTTGCGCATCGCCCTGGGCCACGCGGACCATCGCGCCCTTGGACAGGCCGAGGCGCGACCACACGGCTTGCGACAGTCCGACGGCCGGCGCCTTCGCATCCGCGGTCAACTGCAGCGAGGTGGCGCGGCGAACCAACGAATCGGTGCCGTAGATGGCGACGTTGGCGACGCGCTCGAGGTCTTGCGTCGAGCCGGTAGGTGCGGCGACCGCGGCAGTCGTGCGGTTGCTCAGGCGCGAGGCGATGTCGCCCTTGAGCGCTTCCGCGCGCACGTCGTCGGAGGTCTCGAAGTCGAAGCCCTGCAGGCCCAGCATGTTGCCCAGCACGCGCAGCACCTTCCACGCGGGGCGTGCGTCGCCCAGCGGCTTGACGACGCCGTGGAAGCCCTGCACGCGACCTTCGGCATTGACGAAGCTGCCCGCGGTCTCGGTGAACGGCGCGATCGGCAGCAGCACGTCGGCGCAATCCAGCGCGGCATCACGGAAGGGCGTGAGGGCGACGACCATCTCGGCCTTCTGCAAGGCAGCGACGGCCGCACTCGGGTTGGCGGCGTCGAAGGCGGGTTCGACGTTCAGCAGGATGGCCGCCTTGAGCTTGCCGCCGAGCATCTCGGCGGCGTTCAGGCCGCCCTGCCCCGGCACGGCGTTGACGAGTTGCGCACCGACGCTGTTGGCAGCTTCGGTGAGGTAGCCCACCGTCGCGCCGGTCTGCTCGGCGATGAAGTTGGCCAGTGCGAGCAGGCTGGACGCCTGCGGATGCTGCGCAGCAGCATTGCCCAGCAGCAAGGCCTTGCGCTCGCCTTGAAGAATCGATTCCGCGATGGCCTTGCCCTCGGCCGTCACCTCCGCCTGGACCGGCGCGGCGACACCCTTCGCGGCAGCGACGCCGGCCGCCACCGCAGCCAAGGCACCGACCCAGCCGCTCGGCGCGACGCTGATGTTCGACGCCAGCGACATGGCCCAGTCGTCCTGAACCGCATGGATGCTGTGGACCTTGGCGCCCTTCTTGGCCGCGGCGCGGATGCGCGCAGCGAAGAGCGGATGGTCCTTGCGCAGGAAGGAGCCGACGACCAGCACGCGCTGCAGGTTGGACAGCGACGCGATGCTCGTGCCGAGCCAACGCACGCCGTCGGCCTTGGCGAATTCCGAGTGGCGTGTGCGGTGGTCGATGTTCTCGCTGCCCATGCCGCGTACGAGCTTGGCAAGCAGGTGCAGTTCCTCGACGGTGTTGTGCGCCGAGCCCAGCGCGCCGATGCTTTGCGCGCCATGCTGCGCCTTGATCTGCGTGAGGCTGCGCGACACGTACTCGAGCGCGGTGTTCCAGTCGGTCGCCTTCCACTCGCCGCCCTGCTTCACCATCGGCGTGGTCAGGCGTGAGTCGCTGTTGGCGGCTTCGTACGAGAAGCGGTCGCGGTCGGCGATCCAGCATTCGTTGACGTCTTCGTTCTCCAGCGGAACGACGCGCAGCACCTTGTTCGCCTTGACCTGCACGATCAGGTTCGCACCCGTCGAATCGTGCGGGCTCACGCTCTTGCGGCGCGACAGCTCCCAGGTGCGGGCCTGGTAGCGGAAGGGCTTGCTGGTGATGGCGCCGACCGGGCACAGGTCGATCATGTTGCCCGAGAGTTCGGAATCGACCGTGTCGCCGGCGATGGTCGTGATCTCGGAATGCTCGCCGCGGTTGACCATGCCCAGCTCCATCACGCCGGCCACTTCCTGGCCGAAGCGCACGCAGCGGGTGCAATGGATGCAGCGGCTCATTTCCTCCAGCGACAGCAGCGGGCCGACTTCCTTGTGGAAGACGACGCGCTTTTCTTCCTCGTAGCGCGAGGAAGAACCGCCGTAACCGACGGCCAGGTCCTGCAGCTGGCATTCGCCGCCCTGGTCGCAGATGGGGCAATCGAGCGGGTGGTTGATGAGCAGGAACTCCATCACCGACTGCTGGGCCTTGATCGCCTTGTCGCTCTTGGTGCGCACGATCATGCCGTTGGTGACGGGCGTGGCGCAGGCCGGCATCGGCTTGGGCGCCTTCTCGACGTCAACGAGGCACATGCGGCAGTTGGCCGCGATGGAGAGCTTCTTGTGATAGCAGAAGTGCGGGATGTAGGTGCCGGCCTTGTCGGCCGCATGCATCACCATGCTGCCTTCGGGCACCGAGACCTTCTTGCCGTCGAGTTCGATTTCCAACATGTTCGTGTGACCTTCAGACGTACGCCGGGACGACGCAGGTCTTGTGTTCGATGTGATGGACGAACTCATCACGGAAGTGCTTGATCATGGCGCGCACCGGCATGGCCGCGGCATCGCCCAGCGCGCAGATGGTGCGGCCCTGGATGTTGTCGGCCACGGAATTGAGCAGGTCGATGTCGCTCATCTTCCCGTGCCCGTGCTCGATGCGATCGACCATGCGCCACAGCCAGCCCGTGCCTTCGCGGCAGGGCGTGCACTGGCCGCAGGATTCGTGCTGGTAGAAGTAGCTCAGGCGCAGCAGGCTCTTGACCATGCAGCGCGTGTCGTCCATGACGATGACGGCGCCCGAGCCCAGCATGGAGCCGGCCTTGGCGATAGCGTCGTAGTCCATCGTCGTGTCCATCATGATGTTCGCGGGCAGCACCGGGGCGGACGAACCACCCGGGATCACCGCCTTCAAGGTGCGTCCCTTGCGAACGCCGCCTGCGAGTTCCAGCAGCTTGCTGAACGGCGTGCCCAGCGGAATCTCGAAGTTGCCGGGGCGCTCCACGTCGCCGACCACCGAGAAGATCTTGGTGCCGCCGTTGTTGGGCTTGCCGATCTCGAGGTACGGTTGGCCGCCGTTGTTGATGATCCACGGCACCGCGGCGAAGGTCTCGGTGTTGTTGATCGTCGTGGGCTTGCCGTACAGGCCGTAGCTCGCAGGGAAAGGCGGCTTGAAGCGCGGCTGGCCCTTCTTGCCTTCGAGCGACTCGAGCAGCGCCGTTTCCTCGCCGCAGATGTAGGCGCCGAAGCCGTGCGAGGCGTGCAGCTGGAAGTTGTAGCCCGAGCCCATGATCTCGTTGCCGAGATAGCCGGCCTGGCGGGCTTCTTCGAGCGCGGCTTCGAAGCGTTCGTACACCTCGAAGATCTCGCCGTGGATGTAGTTGTAGCCGACGCTGATGCCCATCGCATACGCCGCGATCGCCATGCCTTCGATGACGATGTGCGGGTTGAACATCAGGATGTCGCGGTCCTTGCAGGTGCCCGGCTCGCCTTCGTCGGAATTGCAGACGAGGTACTTCGCGCCCGGGAACATGCGGGGCATGAAGCTCCACTTCAGGCCCGTCGGGAAGCCCGCGCCGCCGCGGCCGCGCAGGCCGGAGGTCTTCACCTCGGCGATGACCTGGTCGGGCGTCATGCCCTCGCCGCCATCCTTGCCGAGGATCTTGCGCAAGGCCTTGTAGCCGCCGCGCGCTTCGTAGTCCTTGATCGACCAGTTCTTGCCGTTCAGGCCCGCGTAGATCTGCGGGTTGATGTGGCGGTCGTGGAAACAGGTCTCGGTGCCCGTCGCTTGGAATCGTGAGAGGTCCAGCATGTCGTCGGTGCTCTCTTTACTTCGAGTTCTTGAGCATGGTGAGCAGCTCGTCCAGCCGCTCGTTGCTCATGAAGCTCAGCATCTGCCGGTCGTTGACCAGCATCACCGGCGCGTCGGCGCAGGCACCCAGGCATTCGCTCTTCTGCACGGTGAACAGGCCATCGGCGGTCGTGCCGCCCTCTTCCACGTCCAGGCGCGAGCAGATGTGCGCGAGCGCCTTCTCGCCATCGCGCAACTGGCACGGGAGGTTGGTGCAGACGTTGAACTTGTACTTTCCGACCGGAGCCTGGTTGTACATGTTGTAGAAGGTCGTCACCTCGTGCACGGCGATGGGCGCCATGCCGAGGTAATCGGCGATGTCGAGCTCGGACTCTTGCGAGACGAAGCCCTGCTCCTGCTGCACGATGGCCAGGCAGGCCATCACGGCCGACTGCCTTTGGTCGGCAGGAAACTTGGCCACTTCGCGATCGAAGCGGGCGCGGGTCGACTCGGAAATCATCGGTCGATCTCTCCAAACACAATGTCCATCGTGCCGATGACCGCGACCGCGTCGGCGATCATGTGGCCGCGGGCCATTTCATCGAGCGCCGCGAGGTGCGGGAAGCCCGGCGCGCGGATCTTCAGGCGGTAGGGCTTGTTCGCGCCGTCGCTCACGAGGTAGATGCCGAACTCGCCCTTCGGATGCTCCACCGCCGCGTAGGCCTCGCCTTCGGGCACGTGGAAGCCTTCGGTGAAGAGCTTGAAGTGGTGGATCAGCTCTTCCATGCTCGATTTCATCTCGAGCCGCGAAGGCGGCGCCACCTTGTGGTTGTCGGTGATGACGGGCAGGCCCGGGTTGGCCTTGAGCCAGTCCACGCACTGCTTGATGATGCGGTTGGACTGGCGCATCTCTTCGATGCGAACCAGGTAGCGGTCGTAGGTGTCGCCGTTGACGCCGACCGGGATGTCGAAATCCATCTTGTCGTAGACGTCGTAGGGCTGCTTCTTGCGCAGGTCCCAGGCGATGCCGGAGCCGCGCAGCATCGGGCCGGTGAAGCCGAGGTTGAGCGCGCGCTCGGGCGAGACGACGCCGATGCCGACGGTGCGCTGCTTCCAGATGCGGTTGTCGGTGAGCAGCGTCTCGTACTCGTCCATGTAGGTCGGGAAACGCTTGACGAAGTCGTCGATGAAGTCGAGCAAGGAACCGCTGCGGTTCTCGTTCAACTTTGCCATGGCCTTCGCGTTGCGGATCTTCGAATGCCGGTACTGAGGCATCGAATCCGGCAGGTCGCGGTACACGCCGCCCGGACGGAAGTACGCTGCGTGCATGCGCGCACCCGAGGCCGCTTCGTACATGTCGAACAGGTCTTCGCGCTCGCGGAAGCAGTAGATGAAGATGTTCATCGCACCGCAGTCCAGGCCGTGCGCGCCCAGCCACAAGAGGTGATTGAGCAGGCGAGTGATCTCGCTGAACATCACGCGGATGTATTGCGCGCGGATGGGCACGTCCACGCCCAGGAGCTTCTCGATCGCGAGGCAGTACGCGTGCTCGTTGCACATCATCGACACGTAGTCGAGACGGTCCATGTACGGCAGCGACTGGATGTAGGTGCGCGTCTCAGCCAGCTTCTCGGTGGCGCGGTGCAGGAGGCCGATGTGCGGGTCGGCGCGCTGGATCACTTCGCCGTCGAGCTCAAGCACCAGGCGCAGCACGCCGTGCGCGGCCGGGTGCTGCGGACCGAAGTTCAGCGTGTAGTTCTTGATCTCAGCCATTTATTGAAGTCCGCCGTAGTTGTCTTCGCGGATGATTCGCGGCGTGATCTCGCGCGGCTCGATGGTCACGGGCTGGTAGATGACGCGTTTCTGCTCGGGGTCGTAGCGCATCTCGACGTGGCCCGACACCGGGAAGTCCTTGCGGAACGGGTGGCCGATGAAGCCATAGTCGGTGAGGATGCGGCGCAGGTCGAGGTGGCCGTCGAAGATGATGCCGTACAGGTCGAAGGCTTCGCGCTCGAACCAGTTGGCGGCGCTCCACACGTCGACGAGCGATGCCACGGTGGGCACGTCGTCATCGGCCGCGAACACCTTCAGCCGCACGCGCCAGTTGTGGTGCACGGACAGCAGGTGGCTGACCACGCAGTAGCGCATGCCATCCCAGGCCTGGTCCTTGTAGCTGGAGTAGTCGAGGCCGCACAGGTCGATCAGCTGCTCGAAGTGCAGTGACGGGTCGTCGCGCAACGCGAGCGAGGCGGCGATGTAATCGTCGGCCGCAACGGTGATGGTGATCTCGCCGCGGTCGACGACGATCTTCTTCAGCTTGCTGCCCAGCACCTCTTGCAGAGCAGCCTGGAGTGTTTCAAGTCTCGTCATGGCTTAGCGCGCGATCGTGTTTTCGCGGCGAATCTTCGCCTGCAGCTGGATGATCCCGTACAGCAGCGCTTCCGCGGTCGGCGGGCAGCCGGGCACGTACACATCCACCGGCACGATGCGGTCACAGCCGCGCACCACCGAGTAGCTGTAGTGGTAGTAGCCGCCGCCGTTGGCGCACGACCCCATGGACAACACCCAGCGCGGCTCGGCCATCTGGTCGTACACCTTGCGCAGCGCCGGCGCCATCTTGTTGCACAGCGTGCCGGCCACGATCATCAGGTCGGACTGGCGCGGGCTCGGGCGGAACAACATGCCGAAGCGGTCGATGTCGTAGCGGGCAGCGCCCGCGTGCATCATCTCGACCGCGCAGCAGGCGAGGCCGAAGGTCATCGGCCACAGCGAGCCGGTCTTCGACCAGTTGATGAGTGAATCGAGGCTCGTCGTGACGAAGCCTTCCTTGAGAACGCCTTCGATGCCCATTGACTTTGTCCTTATTCCCAGTCCAGGGCGCCTTTTTTCCACTCGTAGGCGAAGCCCACGACAAGGATGCCCAGGAAAATCATCATGGCCCAGAAGCCGGTGGCACCGATTTCGCGCAGGGAGACCGCCCAGGGGAAGAGGAAGGCGATCTCGAGGTCGAACAGGATGAAGAGGATGGCCACGAGGTAGTAGCGCACGTCGAACTTCATGCGGGCGTCCTCGAACGCCTCGAAGCCACACTCGTAGGGGGAGTTCTTCGCCGTGTCGGGACGACGGGGGCCAAGCAGAAAGCCCAGCGCCTGGGGCGCCACCCCGACTGCCACCCCCACCAAAATGAAGAGGATGACGGGCAGGTAAGGTTCCAGGTTCATGGTGCGTGTGCTTGGCAATCGAAGGGGGCTGTGAAAGCCCCCTTCTGGAAACACTTGGTGCCGTCGGCGAGACTCGAACTCGCACAGCTTTCGCCACTACCCCCTCAAGATAGCGTGTCTACCAATTTCACCACGACGGCCACTTCGTAAAGCGGGTGTCCAGATTGCATGAGGAGTGGCTCTCTGAACAGCCTCGCATTCTAACCTCAAAGAATTGCGTTTCTCAAAGCCAGCGCTGCACCGCAACACGATTGCCGAACAGTCTTTCGTGACAGCACCATGTCACGTCCGGACCCACGATTACTTGGCGGGAATGGCAGGCGCGGCGTTCGAAGCGGCGGGCGCCGGCACCGGCACCGAACTCGCCGCATTGGACGTGCCGGCAGGCGCCGTGCCCGAGGGAATCTGCGGCACGGCACTGCCCGCGCGCGCCGGCGCCGACACGGGGGCGCGATCGAGCACGCTGCCCGTGCCGCCGGTGGTGCGGACGGCGCTGGTCGACAGGAAGGCCAGGCTCAGCGTGCAGATGAAGAAGACACCTGCGCACACCGCCGTGGAACGCGAAAGGAAGTTCGCGCTGCCGGTGGCGCCGAAGAGGCTGCCGGATGCACCGCTGCCGAAGGACGCCCCCATGTCGGCACCCTTGCCGTGCTGCACCAGCACCAGGCCGATCATCACGAGCGCCGCGAGGATCTGCAACATCACCACCAAACTAAGCAACCAGCTCATCTTTTTTCTCTCAGCTCTTGGAAAAGTTCTTGGGTGCGGACGGCATCAGGCCGCCGCACGGCAGATGGCGACGAAGTCCGCCGCCTTGAGGGACGCGCCCCCGATCAGCCCGCCGTCGATGTCGGGCTGTGAAAACAGGATCGAGGCATTGTCGGGCTTGACGCTGCCACCATAGAGGATCTGCATCTCGTCCGACTTGGGGGTGGCGGCGTGCAACTGCAAGCGCAGCAGCGCATGAACCGCCTGCGCCTGCTCGGGCGAGGCCGTCTTGCCGGTGCCGATGGCCCACACGGGCTCGTAGGCGACGACGATCTGCGAGATGCAATGGCCGAGCGTGTGGATCACGGCCGACATCTGGCGCTTGACCACCGCATCGGTCTGGTTGGATTCGCGTTCGGCGAGCGTCTCGCCCACGCACACGATGGGCACGAGATTGTGGGCCAGCGCCGCCTTCGCCTTGTCCGCGACGAGCTGGTCGGATTCGGCGTGGTAGGCCCGCCGCTCCGAGTGCCCGACGATCACGTACTTGCAGCCGAATTCGGCCAGCATGGCCGCCGACACCTCGCCGGTGTAGGCACCCGATTCATGGGCCGAGCAATCCTGCGCGCCCCAGCCGATGCGCTTGCCCTGGAGCGACATCGCGACTTCCGACAGGTACGGGTGCGGCGCGCACACCGCGACATCGGCCACGAACGGACCGGCGGCTTCGATGCCCGCCAGCAGTTCGGTGTTGGCCAGGCGGTTGCCGTTCATCTTCCAGTTGCCGACGACGAGCTTGCGACGCATTCCTTGTGTCTCCTCAATCACCATTGCAAAACGAGCTTGCCGATGTGGCGGTTGGATTCCATCAGCGCGTGGGCCTTCGCCGCTTCATGCGCCGGGAACACCTCGTGGATGACGGGCTTCACGAGGCCCTTCTCGACCCACGGCCACACCGTGTCGCGAAGCGCCTTGGCCACCGCGGTCTTGAACTGCACCGAGCGCGGGCGCAGCGTGGAGCCGGTGATGGTGAGCCGGCGCCTGAGCACCGCACCCGCATCGAACTGCGACTTCACGCCACCTTGCACCGCGATGATCACGATGCGCCCTTCATCGGCCAGGCACTCCACCTCGCGCACCACGTAGTCGCCCGCCACCATGTCGAGCACGACGTTCACGCCGCGCCCCTCGGTGATGCGCTTGACCTCGGCGACGAAGTCGTGTGTCTTGTAGTTGATCGCCTCGTCGGCCCCGAGCGCGATGCAGGCCGAGGCCTTCTCGTCCGAGCCCACCGTGACGATCACCTTCGCGCCCGCGGCCTTCGCCAGCTGGATGGCCGTGACGCCGATGCCACTGCTGCCGCCTTGCACCAGCAGCGTCTCGCCCGCCTGCAGGTGCGCGCGCTCGAAAACGTTGGACCAGACGGTGAAGAAGGTCTCGGGCAGGCTTGAGGCCTCGATGTCACTGAGGCCGGCGGGCACCGGCAGGCACTGGCCCGCAGGCGCCGTGCACAGCTCGGCATAACCACCGCCCGCGACGAGCGCGCACACATGGTCGCCAGCCTTCAGGCCCGCTTCCGCCATCGCCTTCGCATCGCCATCGACGATGACGCCTGCGACTTCCAGCCCCGGCAGGTCGGATGCACCCGGCGGCACCGGGTACATGCCTTTGCGCTGGAGCACGTCGGGCCGATTGACGCCCGATGCCGCCACGCGGATCAGCACCTCGCCCTCACCCGCCACCGGGTCGGGGCGAACGACAGGGCGCAGCACCTCGGGGGCGCCGAACTGGCTGATCTCGATGGCGTTCATCGCAGGTTCTCCGAGCAAGTGGCGGCCGGAGTGCGGAGCAATCCGCAAGCCGGCCGCAATGGGCTTACTCGTGCGACTGCTGTTGCGGCTCGCGGTCGAGCAGCGCCTTCATGGACAGCTTGACGCGGCCCTTCTCGTCGGTCTCGAGCACCTTGACCTTGACGATTTGGCCTTCCTTGAGGAAGTCGGTGACCTTCTCGACGCGCTGGTGCGCGATCTGGCTGATGTGCAGCAGGCCGTCCTTGCCGGGCAGCAGGTTCACGAGCGCGCCGAAGTCGAGGATCTTGGTGATCGGGCCTTCGTAGACCTTGCCCACCTCGACTTCCGCCGTGATCTCCTCGATGCGCTTCTTGGCCATCTCGGCCTTGTCGGCATCGGTGGACGCGATGGTGATGGTGCCGTCTTCGCCGATGTCGATCGTCGTGCCGGTCTCTTCGGTCAGCGCGCGGATGGTGGCGCCGCCCTTGCCGATCACGTCGCGGATCTTCTCCGGGTTGATCTTCATCGTGTACAGGCGCGGAGCGAACTGCGAGACCTCGGTCTTCGCGCCGCCCATGGCCTCGACCATCTTGCCGAGGATGTGCATGCGGGCTTCCTTGGCCTGGGCCAGCGCGACCTGCATGATTTCCTTGGTGATGCCCTGGATCTTGATGTCCATCTGCAGGGCGGTCACGCCGGTGGTCGTGCCGGCCACCTTGAAGTCCATGTCGCCCAGGTGATCTTCATCGCCGAGGATGTCGGTCAGCACGGCGAATCGGTTGCCTTCCTTGATGAGGCCCATGGCGATGCCGGCGACGTGCGCCTTCATCGGCACGCCGGCGTCCATCAGCGCGAGGCAGCCGCCGCACACCGAGGCCATCGACGAGGAGCCGTTGGACTCGGTGATTTCCGAGACGACGCGCATGGAGTACGGGAACTCGGTGCGGTCCGGCAGCACGGCGACGAGCGCGCGCTTGGCCAGGCGGCCGTGGCCGATCTCGCGGCGCTTCGGGGTGCCGACACGGCCCGTTTCGCCGGTGGCGAACGGGGGCATGTTGTAGTGAAGCATGAAGTGTTCGCTGAACTCGCCGGCGAGCGCGTCGATCTTCTGCGAGTCGCGGTCGGTGCCCAGCGTGGCAGCCACGAGCGCCTGCGTTTCACCGCGGGTGAACAGGGCCGACCCGTGGACGCGCGGCAGCACGCCGTTGCGGATCTCGATGGCGCGCACGGTGCGCGTGTCGCGGCCGTCGATGCGCGGCTCGCCCGACAGGATCTGGCTGCGGACGATCTTGGCTTCGATGTCGAAGAGGATGTTGTCGACCTTGACCTTGTCGAAGGGAGCGCCTTCTTCGGTCAGCGCGGCCAGCGTGAAGGCGGTGACTTCACGGGTGGCTTGCGTGCGGGCCTGCTTCGAGCGGATCTGGTAGGCCGCGCGCAGCTTGTCTTCGGCAAGCGCCGTGACCTTGGCGATGAATGGCTCGTCCTTGTCGGCCGGCTTCCAGTCCCAGGCCGGCTTGCCGGCATCGCGTACGAGTTCGTTGATGGCGGCGATGGCCACGTTGCCGGCTTCATGGCCGAACACCACGCCGCCGAGCATGACTTCTTCGCTCAGCTGCTGGGCTTCGGATTCGACCATCAGCACCGCGGCTTGCGTGCCGGCGACGACGAGGTCCATCTGCGACTCAGCCAACTGGGCCTTGGTCGGGTTCAGCACGTATTCGCCGTTGATGTAGCCCACGCGGGCCGCACCGATGGGGCCGTTGAACGGCAGGCCGGAAATCGCCATCGCGGCGCTGGCGCCGATCAGCGAGGGGATGTCGGCAGCGATTTCGGGATTCAGCGACAGGACGTGGATGACGACCTGGACTTCGTTGTAGAAGCCTTCGGGGAACAGCGGGCGCAGCGGGCGGTCGATCAGGCGCGAGGTCAGCGTCTCGAGTTCGCTCGGGCGGCCTTCACGCTTGAAGAAGCTGCCGGGGATCTTGCCGGCGGCGTAGGTCTTCTCGATGTAGTCGACGGTCAGGGGGAAGAAGTCCTGTCCCGGCTTCGGGTTCTTCGCGCCGACGACGGTCGCGAGGATCATCGTGTCTTCGATGTTGACGATGACCGCACCACCGGCCTGGCGGGCGATTTCGCCGGTTTCCAGCGTGACGGTGTGCTGGCCCCATTGGAAGGTCTTGGTGACTTTGTTGAACATGCTCATGTTTTCTTATCTCCGGTTGAGCGGGCACGTTGTGGATGTGCCCTCGTCCCGGAACCAAGCCTCCTGGCGCGATGCCATTCCAGCGATGCTCCGTGCGGAACGTCGGTGGAATGACACATCGTCATCAATGGCTGCCCGGCTCCAAACACAAAGAGCCTGTGCTGCACGAGTTGGCAGACAGGCTCTTCGATTTCATCGGCGGCTTACTTGCGCAGACCCAACTTCTGGATCAGGGCGGTGTAGCGGTCCGCGTCCTTGTTCTTCAGGTACGCAAGAAGGCTCTTGCGGGTGTTGACCATCTTTAGCAGGCCGCGGCGGCCGTGGTGGTCCTTCAAGTGGGTCTTGAAGTGGGGGGTGAGTTCGTTGATGCGGGCGGTCAGCAGTGCGACCTGGACTTCAGGGGATCCGGTGTCCTTGGTGCCGCGGGCGTTGGCCGCAACGATCTCGGCCTTGTTGATGTTGGTCATCGTGTTTCCTGTGGAAGGAAGGCCGTGCGCCGCGGTTCGAGCGGCTCAACGGTTTCCTGGTGTTGACTTGCGGTCGCCGGTGAAACCGACCAGCGCCGTGCGAAATGGCTCGCCCTTGACAGGCAAAGCCTATCGATTATAGCGGATTCGAGGCGATCGCCCGCTTCAAGCGCTCAACGCCCGCGATGAGGCGGCTGGGGTCTTGCGAGGCGAAGCACCAGCGCAGCCAGCCCTCGGCTTCGTCGCCAAAGGCGGCGCCCGGCGCGATCCCCAGGCCCACGCTGCTGACCAGGTGCTTGGCGTAGGCGAGCGAATCGGCCTGCCCTTCCACGCGAAAGAAGGCGTACATCCCTCCGAGCGGGTTGGCCACGTGGACGCCCGGCACCTCGGCCAGCCGGGGGACCAGCGTGTCGCGGCAGGCTTTCATGCGCTGGACGAGGCCCGGGACGAACTCCTCGGCATGCGCCAGACCGGCGAGCGCCGCCTTCTGCACGAACACCGGGGCGCAGGAGGTGTTGAACTCGATCAGCTTGCCCACGTCCGCGATGAAGCCGGCCGGGGCGACCATCCAGCCCAGCCGCCAGCCGGTCATGAGGAAGCTCTTGGAGAAGCTGTGCACCACGACGAGGCCATCGTCCGGAGTGGTGATGTCCAGGAAGCTGGGGGCGGCACGCGCGCCCTCCTTGAAATACAGGCGCTCGTAGACCTCGTCGGCAACGATCCAGGTGCCCGTGCGGCGGCAATGGTCGAGGATGGCTTGCTGCTCGGCACGGTCCAGCGTCCAGCCGGTCGGGTTGTTGGGGGCGTTGACGATCAGGGCGCGCGTGTCGGACGTGATGGCAGAGAGAAGCTCGTCGAGATCGAGCCGCCAGCCCTCGCCATCCGTGCGCAGCGGCACGCGCTTCACCCGGGCGCCGAGGATTTCCGGCTGCGCCGTCAGGTTAGGCCACACCGGCACCACCGCGACGACCTCGTCCCCAGCCCCGGCCAGCGACTGCATCGCGAGCATCAACGCACTCACCCCCGACGAGGTGACGGCGATGCGGTCGGAGGCGACGGCCGGATGCAGCGACGAGGCATAGCGCGCGATCGCCTCGCGCAGCTCGGGCAGGCCGAGGTTGTGGGAATAGAAGGTCTCGCCACGAGACAGCGACTGGATGGCGGCCTCGCGGATGAACTCGGGTGTCGGCTCGTCGCTCTCGCCGAACCAGAAGGCCAGCACGTCCTTGCGGCCCATGCCGGCATTCGCCACCTCCCGGATCTTCGAGCCGGGCAGGTTCCTGATCACTGATCTCATCGATGGTCTTTCATGCGGCCTGCAGCGGCCACCGGGGGAGCACGTTGAAGCTGTAGTCCTGGTTGGTCTTGCCGATGCCGCGCTGCAGGCGCATGGCCCCTGCCAGGGCGATCATGGCGCCGTTGTCGGTGCACAGCGCGAGCTCCGGGTAATGCACGCGCACCTGGCGCTTGGCGCATTCGGCGTTGAGCAGCTCGCGCAGCCGTGCGTTCGCGCCCACGCCACCCGCGACGACCAGCCGCTTCAAGCCGGTCTCCTTCAGGGCCGCGACCGACTTGCGCACCAGCAGCTCGACGATCGCTTCCTGGGTGGCGGCGGCGAGGTTGGCCTTGTCCTGCTCGCAGACGTTGGACAGCTTCATGAGCTGCGTGCGCACCGCCGTCTTCAGGCCGGCAAAGGAAAAATCGAGGTTGCCGCTGTGAAGCAGCGGCCGGGGCAAGTCGAAAGCCTGGGCATCGCCGAAGGCCGCAAGCCGGGCGAGCGCCGGCCCGCCGGGGTAGCCCAGCCCCATCAGCTTGGCCGACTTGTCGAAGGCTTCGCCTGCGGCATCGTCGATGGTCTCGCCCAGCAGCTCGTACTGGCCGACGTCGTCGACGCGCATGAGCTGCGTGTGCCCGCCCGAGACGAGCAAGGCGACGAACGGAAACTCCGGCGGGTCAAGGGAGAGGAACGGCGACAGCAGATGGCCTTCGAGGTGATGCACGCCCAGCACGGGCTTGCCCAGCGCCGCCCCCAGCGCGCACGCCACGCCGGCGCCCACCAGCAACGCCCCGGCCAGGCCCGGCCCCTGCGTGTAGGCGACGACGTCGATCTCGGAGAGGTCGGCGCCGGCGTCGGACAGCACCTTTCGCGCGAGCGGCAGGACGCGGCGGATGTGGTCGCGCGAGGCAAGCTCCGGCACCACCCCACCATAAGCTTGGTGCATGTCGATCTGGCTGTGCAGGGCGTGTGCCCGAAGCTGCGGAATGCCTGCGTGATCGGCAGTCCGCACCAGTGCCACGCCGGTTTCGTCGCAGGAAGACTCGACGCCGAGAATGTTCATCCGGGGAGTTTACGTGGCACTGATATTCACCTCGCCACACATCTGGAAACAGGTTTCGACTAAGGGATTTCCCTTATTCGGTAAGAAATGCCTTCACGGCTCAGCCTGCGCCAACTACTCTGCAGCTCCCAGAAAGTGCGTAGAACTGCCTCAAGGCGGCGCGCCAAATAACACTGAAAGTCGTTGGAGCGATGAAAGAATATCGTCTAGCAGCGTGGCCGGATCTCAGTCCGCCTTTCCATCGAACAGCGTACCGACGCATGGCGAGCGACATGTCGCAACGCTACATGACGGTCGTCCAGCTCGCCGATGTGAGCGGACTCCGACGCGCCGAAGTTCGCCATTTCGTCGACATGCTCGAGGCCAAGGGCATCGTCCTCGAACGCGAATGCATGACGCCCGACGCCCAGTTCTGGTCACTGCGCCCCTTGGGCGGATGGCTGCGACGCGCGATCTCGGCCAGCCAGACCGGGCGCTGAACCGCCACCTCACCCTGAAAAACCCGCCGCGAGCGGGCTTTTTTGTGCCCCGTGTCGGTGCACACGGGCAGTCGCCGTGCGAGGGCCGCATGGCGCGATAGTTGCAATCGGTCACCGCATGAACCCGGCCACGGCCCTGCGCATCGTCATCGTCGCGCCCGACACGCTCACTCCGGACCCCTCCGATCCGGAGGCGGCCGTCGAGGCGGAGCGCTCGCGCAGCCTGCGCATCGGCATGCTGCAGAACGGCTACAACATCGTGGCCGTGCTCCCCGCGGATGTCTTCCTGCCGGACCGGCTCGCGCAGATCAGCCCGGACATGATCATCGTGGACGCCGAGAGCGAGGCGCGTGACACGCTGGAGCATGTGGTGGTGGCGACGCGGGACGCGCGGCGCCCCATCGTGCTCTTCACCAACGACGACGACACCACCCATGTGCGCGACGCGATCGCCGCCGGCGTGACCGCCTACGTCGTCGCCGGCCTCGCGGCCGAGCGGGTGAAGCCGGTGCTGGAAGTCGCCATGGCCCGCTTCCAGCACGAGGAAGCGATGCGCCGCGAGCTGGCCGATGCACGCACGCAGTTGTCCGAACGCAAGGTGATCGACCGTGCCAAGGGCATCCTGATGCAGCGGCATTCGCTGGATGAAGGCGAGGCCTACACGCGGCTGCGCAAGACGGCGATGGACAAGGGCATGAAGATCGCCGAAGTGGCGCAGCGGATCATCGACGTAGTCGATTTGCTCGGTTAGAGCGCACGAGGTTTGTGCGCCGCACCAGAACGGGTTGGTGCGTGGGTTCTCTCTTTTCACCACAGAGGACACAGAGAACACAGAGGAATCGCAAACGTCTTCTTCTCTGTGTTCTCTGTGTCCTCTGTGGTTGAAACGCATTTGAATGGCCGCAGCGGACTCTGGCATGCGGCTTGCATACACCCCCTCAGGAAGGTCAACGGCGATCTTCCACACCACATCGATGCGCGCCAAGGCTGGCGCACGCATCGAAAGGACGATGGCGTCCCCACCGAACTGGCCTAGGCCAGTGACGTGCGGACGCCTTTTTGTTTTTGCACGAGACAAACCGCCATGAACACACCACTGAACGGAAAGATCGACATGAGCCGCCGTCACCTCATCAAGGCTGTTGCCGCCGCCGGCGCGACCGGCATGGTCCCGGGGCTGCAGAGCGCGGTGTACGCCGCGGGTTCGGACAAGCCCGAGAAGGAAGAGGTCCGCATCGGCTTCATTCCGCTGACGGACTGCGCGTCGGTGGTGATGGCCTCGGTGCTGGGCTTCGACAAGAAGTACGGCGTGAAGATCATCCCGACCAAGGAAGCCTCCTGGGCCGGCGTGCGCGACAAGCTGGTCAATGGCGAACTCGACATGGCCCACGTGCTGTACGGCTTGATCTACGGCGTGCACCTAGGCGTGAGCGGGCCGAAGAAGGACATGGCCGTCCTCATGACGCTGAACAACAACGGCCAGGCGATCACGCTGTCGAAGAAGCTGGCCGACAAGGGCGCGGTGGACGGGGCTAGCCTCGCCAAGCTGATGCAGACCGACAAGCGCGAATACACCTTCGCGCAGACCTTCCCGACCGGCACGCACGCCATGTGGCTGTACTACTGGCTCGCGACCTACGGCATCAACCCGATGAAGGACGCCAAGGTCATCACCGTGCCGCCGCCGCAGATGGTGGCCAACATGCGCGTGGGCAACATGGATGGCTACTGCGTGGGCGAACCCTGGGGCCACCGCGCCATCATGGACGGCATCGGCATCACGGGCGTCACCACGCAGGACATCTGGCGCGACCACCCCGAGAAGGTGCTCGGCACCACCAGCGACTTCGTCAAGAAGAACCCGAACACCGCGCGCGCCGTCATGATGGCCATCCTCGAGGCCGGCCGCTGGATCGACGCGAGCCTGCAGAACAAGCTGAAGATGGCCGAGACCGTGGCCGACAAGAGCTACGTGAACACCGGCGTGGACGCCATCAACCAGCGCATCCTCGGCCGCTACCAGAACGGCCTGGGCAAGACCTGGGACGACCCCAACCACATGAAGTTCTTCAACGACGGCGCGGTGAACTTCCCGTACCTGTCGGACGGCATGTGGTTCCTCACGCAGCACAAGCGCTGGGGTTTGCTGAAGGACCATCCGGACTACCTGGCCGTCGCCAAGCAGATCAACCAGATCGACCTCTACAAGCAAGCGGCGGGCGCCCTGAAGATCAACGTGCCCAAGGAGCCGATGCGCACCAGCAAGCTCGTCGACGGCGTGGTGTGGGACGGCAAGGACCCGAAAAAGTATGCCGACGGCTTTGCGCTGAAGGCCTCGGCCGCTTGACGACCTGACGACTACTTCCAGGAGCCATCCATGGTCAGTGCAGTGTTTCATACCCCGCTGGAAGCGGCACCCGATGCGCGCGGCGCCACGCCGGCGAAGCCGACCGCCGCGCCGCCAAACCAAGCGACAGCGGTCACGCCACCTTCGGCCGCCGAAACCAAGGCCACCCCGCCCTCCCCGGCCCGGGTGCCGACGGACTGGGGCGCGCTGGTGCTCAAGGCCTTCGCACCGCTGGCAGGCATCGCCCTGCTGGTGGGCGTGTGGGGCCTGCTCACGATGAAGGGCAGCACCTTCCCCACGCCCGCGGCCACCTTCGAAGAGGCCATCAAGGTCTTCTCCGATCCGTTCTACCGCAAGGGCCCGAACGACCAGGGCATCGGCTGGAACATCCTGTTCTCGCTGCAGCGCGTGGCCATGGGCTTCGGCATGGCCGCGGCGGTGGGCATTCCGCTCGGGTTCATGATCGGTCGCTTCGACGTGCTCAACCGCATGGTGTCGCCGCTGATCAGCCTGCTGCGCCCGGTGTCGCCGCTGGCCTGGCTGCCCATCGGCCTGCTGGTGTTCAAGGCCGCCAACCCGGCGGCCATCTGGACGATCTTCATCTGCTCGATCTGGCCGATGATCATCAACACCGCGGTCGGCGTGCAGCGCGTGCCCGAGGACTACATGAACGTCGCGAAGGTGCTGAACCTGTCCGAGTGGAAGATCATGTCGCGCATCCTCTTCCCGGCCGTGCTGCCCTACATGCTCACCGGTGTGCGGCTGTCCGTTGGCACCGCCTGGCTCGTGATCGTCGCGGCCGAGATGCTGACCGGCGGCGTGGGCATCGGCTTCTGGGTGTGGGACGAGTGGAACAACCTCAACGTGCAGCACATCCTGATCGCCATCTTCGTGATCGGCATCGTCGGCCTGCTGCTCGAATGGATGCTCGTGAGCATCGCCCGCCGCTTCAGCTACGAGAACGATTGAGGAAGGACCACGCCATGAAGAATTTCATCGACGTTCATGCGGCCGAGATGGTGTTCAGCACCAGGAAGGGTCGCTTCCATGCACTGCACGACGTGAACCTCACGGTGGCCAAGGGCGAGTTCGTCACGCTCATCGGCCACTCGGGTTGCGGCAAGTCGACGCTGCTCAACCTCATTGCGGGGCTGCTCATGCCCACGAGCGGTGCGCTGCTGTGCGACAACCGCGAGATCGCAGCACCCGGGCCGGAGCGCGCGGTGGTGTTCCAGAACCACTCGCTGCTGCCCTGGCTCACCTGCTACGAAAACGTGCACCTCGCGGTGGAGCGGGTGTTCGGGGCCACGGCCAACCGTGCCGAACTGAAGCGCCGCACGCTCGACGCTCTGGAGCTGGTCGGCATGAGCCACGCCACCAACAAGCGCCCGCACGAGATCTCCGGCGGCATGAAGCAGCGCGTGGGCATCGCCCGCGCCCTGGCGATGGAGCCCAAGGTGCTGCTGATGGACGAGCCCTTCGGTGCCCTGGACGCGCTGACCCGTGCACATTTGCAAGACGAATTGCTCAAGATCGTCGCAAGAACGCAAAGCACGGTGGTCATGGTCACGCACGACGTGGACGAAGCCGTGCTGCTGTCCGACCGCATCGTGATGATGACCAACGGCCCCGCCGCGACCATCGGCGAGATCCTGCGCGTCGAGCTGGAGCGCCCGTGCAACCGGGTGGAACTGGCCGAGGACAGCCGTTACGTGCACTACCGCAAGGAGGTGCTGGACTTCCTCTACACGCGGCACGGACAGAAGCTGGCCGCGTAGAAACGACGCGGCCATCAAGCTACGCCCGCGGAGCGGCTCCGCCGGTCCGCCAGGCGGCGCCCCATGGGGGCAGGAGCGCAGCGACTGGGGGGCCGTCAATCAGGCACGGGCCTTGCATATAAGGCCTCGGCAATCGCGAGATTGCTTATCTCCTCAGTAGGGCCCTGCCCTTTTTCCGAACCTCCGGGTCTCAGCGTCCCGGAGGTTTTTTTCTGGGCGGCGGCCAGGGTGCCGCGCCCTGGATCAGTGCTTCTCTTTGGCGTGGTTGATCGAGTACTTCGGAATCTCGATGGTCACGTCCTTCTGCGACACGATGGCCTGGCAGGACAGGCGCGACGTCGGCTCCAGCCCCCAGGCGCGATCGAGCAGGTCTTCTTCCGCCTCGTCCAGCTCGCCCAGCGAATCAAAGCCTTCGCGCACCACGACGTGGCAGGTGGTGCAGGCGCAGCTCATCTCGCAGGCATGTTCGATCTCGATGTCGTGCTCGAGCATGGCCTCGCACAGCGAGGTGCCGGGGTCGGCCTTGATCTCGGCGCCGTTCGGGCAGTACTCGGGGTGCGGGAGGATCTTGATGATGGGCATGGCGGCTCAGATCTGGTCGACGCTGCGTCCGGCCAGGGCCTGCTGGATGCTGCGGTTCATTCGTTCGGCGGCGAAGGCTTCGGTGCCTTTCGCCAGGGCTTCGACGGCGGCGTCGATGACATGGTGATCTTCGCCTTCGCGCACTGACTCAATGGCGGAAAGCAATTCGTCGATGGCCTGCCGCTCGCCGGCGGACAGCAGATCACCATCGGCCGCGAGCGCCGCACGCGTGGCGAGCAGCATGCGCTCGGCCTCCACGCGCGACTCGCGCAGGCTGCGGGCCTTCATGTCGTCTTCGGCGGTGCTGAAGCTCTCGCGCAGCATGCGGGCCACGTCGTCGTCCGACAGGCCATAGCTGGGCTTGACGTTGATGGCGGCTTCGACGCCGGAGCCCTCCTCGCGAGCCTTTACGCTCAGGAGTCCGTCGGCATCGACCTGGAAGCTCACGCGGATGCGCGCGGCGCCGGCCACCATCGGCGGGATGCCGCGCAGCTCGAAGCGCGCGAGCGAGCGGCAATCGGTCACCAGCTCGCGCTCGCCTTGCACCACGTGGATGGCCATTGCGGTCTGGCCATCCTTGAAGGTGGTGAACTCCTGGGCGCGTGCCGTCGGGATGGTGCTGTTGCGCGGGATGATGCGCTCCACCAGCCCGCCCATGGTCTCCAGGCCCAGCGACAAGGGGATCACGTCGAGCAGCAGCAACTCGTCAGCGCCGGCGTTGCCCGCGAGCGCGTTGGCCTGGATGGCTGCGCCCAGCGCCACCACCTCGTCGGGGTTGAGGTTGGTGAGCGGCGTCTGGCCAAAGAAATCGCCGACTGCCTTCTGCACCATGGGCATGCGCGTCGAGCCGCCGACCATCACCACGCCCTGCACCTCGGCCTTGTCGGACTTCGCGTCGCGCAAGACCTTCTTCACCGCGGCGAGCGTGCGGGCCACGAGCGCTTCGCCCAGCGACTCGAACTGGGCCCGCGTGACGCGCACCGACAGCTCGCCCGTCGACAGCGGACACGCGAGCGTGGCGTGATCGGCGCTGGAGAGCTTCTCCTTCGCGGCACGCGCGGCGACGAGCACGCTGCGCTTGTCTTGGGGGGTCACGGTCGCCAGCGACGTTTGAGCCAGCGCCCAGTCAGCGAGCGCGCGATCGAAGTCGTCGCCGCCAAGGGCGGAATCGCCGCCCGTGGCCACCACCTCGAACACGCCGGCGCTCAGGCGCAGCAGCGAGATGTCGAAGGTGCCGCCACCGAGGTCGTACACCGCGTACAGGCCTTCGGAGCCGTGCTCCAGGCCGTAGGCGATGGCCGCGGCCGTGGGCTCGTTGATGAGGCGCAGCACGTTCAAGCCGGCGAGCTGCGCGGCGTCCTTGGTCGCCTGGCGTTGGGCATCGTCGAAGTACGCCGGCACGGTGATGACCGCGCCGAAGAGCTCGTCGTCGAAGGTGTCCTCGGCGCGATAGCGCAGCGTCGCGAGGATCTCGGCGGACACTTCCACCGGCGACTTCACGCCATCCACCGTCCGCAGTTGCACCATGCCCGGTGCGTCGATGAATTCGTAGGGCAGCTTCTCGCGATGCGCGATGTCGGCCAGGCCCCGGCCCATGAAGCGCTTGACCGACACGATGGTGTTGCGCGGGTCGATGGCAGCCTCCGACAGCGCCTCATGCCCGATGTGCCGGCCGCCGCCTTCAAGGTAGCGCACGGCCGAGGGCAGGATCACGCGGCCCTGGTCGTCGGGCAGGCATTCGGCCACGGCATTGCGCACCGCGGCCACGAGCGAATGCGTGGTGCCGAGGTCGATGCCCACCGCGATGCGCCGCTGGTGCGGGTCGGGTGCGCCGCCGGGCTCGGAAATCTGAAGCAATGCCATGTTCTTATTGTCCCAGCGCCTCCAGGCGCCTTTCGATGTCCTGGGCAAAGCGCTCAACGAACATGAGGGCTCTGACCTGTTGCGCTGCGGCCTTCGGGTCGCCGCGCTCGTCGAGGCTGCGTGCGAGCTCGTCGAGGGCCTTCGTTCGATGCGCCGCCACCTCGTCCGACAGCGCCTCGACGTCGTCCACTGCGGCTGCGTCGTCCAGCGCCTCGCGCCATTCCATCTGCTGCATGAGGAAAGCCGGCGGCATCGCGGTGTTGTTCTCGGCGTCGACCGGCTCGCCCTGCAGTTCGCAAAGGTACGCGGCGCGCTTGAGCGGGTCCTTCAGGCGCTGGTAGGCCTCGTTCACCCGCACGGCCCACTGCATGGCCACGCGCTGCGCGGCGCCGCCCTCGGCCGCGAACTTGTCGGGGTGCACCTCACCCTGCAAGGTGCGCCAGCGCGCATCCACCACGGCTCGGTCCTGCGCGAAGCGCCGGGGCACGCCGAAGAGTTCGAAGTCGTCGCTGTCGAGCTTCATGCCTTCAGTTCAAAGAAGCAAACAAAGCAGAAAGGGTCACGCGTAAAAAAGGCGCGGTTCGCGGCCGCGCCTGGTCGTCGATGAATGTCCGTCAGACGCGGAACGACTCGCCGCAACCGCAGCGGTCCTTCTCGCGCGGATTGCGGAACTTGAAGCCTTCGTTCAGGCCTTCGCGCACGAAATCGAGTTCGGTTCCGTCGATGTAGGGCAGGCTCTTCGGGTCGATGAGGACCTTCACGCCGTGCCCCTCGAACACCACGTCCTCGGGCGCGATGTCGTCCGCGTATTCGAGCTTGTAGGCAAGACCGGAACAGCCCGTGGTCTTCACGCCCAGGCGCACACCCACGCCCTTGCCTCGCTTGGTGATGTAGCGCGAGACATGGCGGGCTGCGGCTTCTGTCAGGGTGACGGCCATGGAATCAATGCGCCTTCTTGGCCTTGTAGTCCTGCACCGCCGCCTTGATCGCATCTTCCGCGAGGATGGAGCAGTGGATCTTGACCGGGGGAAGTGCGAGCTCTTCGGCGATGTGCGTGTTCTTGATCGTCAACGCCTCATCGAGCGACTTTCCCTTGACCCATTCGGTCACGAGCGAGCTCGACGCGATGGCCGACCCACAGCCGTAGGTCTTGAACTTCGCGTCCTCGATCAGGCCGGTGGCCGGGTTCACCTTGATCTGCAGCTTCATCACGTCGCCACACGCCGGCGCTCCGACCATGCCGGTGCCGACGGTGTCGTCGCCCTTCTCGAACGAGCCGACGTTGCGGGGGTTTTCGTAGTGATCAACGACTTTTTCGCTGTATGCCATGTCAGTTCTCCAACAACTTCATTTCAGTGCGCCGTCCACTGGATCGCACTGATGTCGACGCCGTCCTTGTACATCTCCCACAGCGGCGAGAGTTCGCGCAGTTTTGCCACGCGGTCCTTCAAGGTCGCCACCACATAGTCGATGTCCTCGACGGTGGTGTATCGCCCGATCGTCATGCGCAGGGATGAGTGCGCGAGTTCGTCGCTGCGGCCGAGCGCACGCAGCACATAGCTGGGCTCCAGGCTCGCCGAGGTACAGGCCGAACCGGAGGACACGGCCACGCCCTTGATGCCCATGATCAGCGACTCGCCTTCGACGAAATTGAAGGACATGTTGACGTTGTGGGGCACCCGCTTTTCAGCATGGCCGTTGAGGAAGATCTGTTCGATGTCCGACAAGCCATCGACGAGGCGCTTGTGGAGCATGCGGACGCGCTCGTTGTCGGCGCCCATCTCGGCACGCGCGATGCGGAAGGCCTCGCCCATGCCGACGATCTGGTGCGTGGCCAGCGTGCCCGAGCGCATGCCGCGCTCGTGGCCGCCGCCGTGCATCTGCGCTTCGATGCGCACGCGCGGCTTGCGGCGCACGTACAGCGCGCCGATGCCCTTGGGGCCGTAGGTCTTGTGCGAGGCCAGGCTCATCAGGTCGACGGGCAGCTTGTTCACGTCGATCTCGATCTTGCCGGTGGCCTGCGCGGAGTCGACGTGGAAGATCACGCCGCGCTCGCGGCAGATGGTGCCGAGCGTGGGGATGTCCTGGATGACGCCGATCTCGTTGTTCACGTACATGACCGACGCGAGGATGGTGTCCGGGCGGATCGCCGCCTTGAACTTCTCGATGTCGATCAGGCCGTCTTCCTGCACGTCGAGGTAGGTCACCTCGAAACCCTGGCGCTCCAGCTCACGCATGGTGTCGAGCACGGCCTTGTGCTCCGTCTTCACGGTGATGAGGTGCTTGCCGCGGGTCTTGTAGAACTGGGCCGCGCCCTTGAGCGCGAGGTTGATGGACTCGGTGGCGCCGGAGGTCCACACGATTTCTCGCGGGTCCGCGCCGATGAGCGCCGCCACCTGCTCGCGCGCATGCTCGACTGCCGCCTCCGCTTCCCATCCCCACGCATGGCTGCGGGATGCCGGATTGCCGAAGTGATCGTGCAACCACGGAATCATCGCGTCCACCACACGCTTGTCCACGGGCGTGGTGGCGGCGTAGTCGATGTAGATCGGGAAGTGAGGGGTCGTCGTGTCCATGGGGCGAGTGTGATCAATGCGGCGCGTCCACCACGCCGCCGGGGTCAAACTACTTACTTCGAGAAAGCGCTGCCGAGCGCGAAGACAGAGTTGGGGGCGTTCACCTTGATGGGCTTGACCACCGGCTGCGTGGAGATCGCACGCTTGACCGGGTGCTCCTCGATGGAGACGCCCTTGGCAAGCTGCTCGTCCACCAGCGACTTCAGCGAGATGGAGTCGAGGTACTCGATCATCTTGGTGTTGAGGCTGGCCCAGAGGTCGTGGGTCATGCAGCGCCCGCTGTCCTCGCCCATGCAGTTTTCCTTGCCGCCGCAACCGGTGGCATCGATGGGCTCATCGACTGCGACGATGATGTCGGCGACGGTGATTTCTTCCGACTTGCGGCCCAGCGAATAGCCGCCGCCCGGGCCACGGGTGCTTTCCACGAGTTCATGGCGGCGCAGCTTGCCGAACAGTTGCTCGAGATAGGAAAGCGAGATTTGCTGGCGGGCACTGATGGCAGCCAGTGCGACCGGACCTGAATGCTCACGCAGAGCCAGATCGATCATGGCGGTAACGGCGAAACGCCCTTTGGTGGTCAAACGCATTGAATTTCTCCTGAAGCCTTGCGGCGCAACAAAGACAGCGACCTCACTGGCGGAATCCCCTCTGCCGACTCACCATGCGGGTTATCCCTCGAAGGGAAACCCTTGCTCTATTCCTACTAGTTCGGTCGAGTATAGCGGAAGCCGACTGATTCGGTCGGGCTAGAGGCCCTGAAGTTCCCGGGAAATTGGTGCGCCGCAAAAAGACCAAAGCCCCGAAACCTTGTAGGTCCCGGGGCTTTAGGGCAATCCATGTGCCTCCTGGGGGTATTCCTAGGATTTCGGGGAATTCCCAGCCTGGATCGGAACGATGTTGTCCGTACCTGGCGCCCCGAACGCCTGCTCCCTCAGCAGTGCCAACTGGTCGCGCACGCGTGCCGCCTTCTCGAATTCGAGGTTGCGGGCGTGGTCGAGCATCTGCTTTTCCAGGGTCTTGATGCGCCTGCTCAAGTCCTTTTCGGACATGGCTTCGACTTCGGCGGCGTCGTGCTCCTTCTTCAGGTTCTCGCGCTTGGTCTTCTCCGAGTAGACGCCGTCGATCATCTCCTTGATGTGCTTGGTAATGCTTCGAGGCGTGATGCCGGCCTCCAGGTTCGCGGCGATCTGCTTGGTGCGTCGCCGTTCGGTCTCGTCCAGCGCCTTTCGCATCGAATCGGTAATCTTGTCCGCATAAAGGATGGCTTTACCGTTCAGGTTGCGCGCCGCCCGGCCAATGGTCTGGATCAGCGACCGCTCGGCGCGCAGGAAGCCTTCCTTGTCCGCGTCCAGGATGGCGACGAGCGACACCTCCGGGATGTCCAGGCCCTCGCGCAGCAGGTTGATGCCGACCAGCACGTCGAAGCTGCCCTGGCGCAGGTCGCGCAAGATCTCCACCCGCTCCACCGTGTCGATGTCGCTGTGCAGATATCGCACTTTCACGCCGTTGTCGGAGAGATAGTCGGTCAGCTGCTCCGCCATGCGCTTGGTGAGCGTCGTGATCAGCACACGCTCGTTCACGTTGACCCGCTCGCGGATCTCCTGCAGCACGTCGTCCACCTGGTGCGTCGCGGGGCGCACCTCCACCACCGGGTCGATGAGGCCGGTGGGCCGCACCAGTTGCTCCACCACCTGGCCGGCGTTCTGCTGCTCGTAGGCCGCGGGCGTCGCCGAGACGAACACCACCTGGCGCATCTTGGTCTCGAATTCCTCGAACTTGAGCGGCCGGTTGTCAAGCGCGCTCGGCAGGCGGAACCCGTACTCCACCAGCACCGTCTTCCGTGCGCGGTCGCCGTTGAACATGCCGCCCAACTGGCCGATGAGCACGTGGCTCTCGTCCAGGAACAAGAGCGAATCCTTCGGCAGATAGTCAACGAGCGTCGACGGCGGTTCGCCGGGCGCCGCGCCCGAAAGGTGGCGCGTGTAGTTCTCGATGCCCTTGCAGTGGCCGATCTCCTGCAGCATCTCCAGGTCGAAGCGAGTGCGCTGCTCCAGTCGCTGGGCCTCGACGAGCTTGCCCGCCTTCACGAGTTCATCGAGCCGCCAGCGCAGTTCTTCCTTGATGGTGTCGATGGCCGACACGACCCGGTCGCGCGGCGTCACGTAGTGGCTGGACGGGTACACCGTGAAGCGTGGAATCTTCTGGCGGATGCGCCCGGTGAGCGGGTCGAAGAGCTGCAGCGACTCCACCTCATCGTCGAACAGCTCGATGCGGATCGCCAGCTCCGAATGCTCGGCCGGGAAGACGTCGATGGTGTCGCCACGCACGCGGAAGGTGCCGCGCGAGAAATCCATCTCGTTGCGCGTGTACTGCATGCGGATGAGCTGCGCGATCACGTCGCGCTGGCCCATCTTGTCGCCCGCACGCAGCGTCATCACCATGCGGTGGTAATCGCTCGGGTTGCCGATGCCGTAGATGGCGCTCACGGTCGCCACGATGATCACGTCGCGCCGCTCGAGCAGGCTCTTGGTGGCCGACAGCCGCATCTGCTCGATGTGCTCGTTGATCGAGCTGTCCTTCTCGATGAACAGGTCGCGCTGCGGCACGTAGGCCTCGGGCTGGTAGTAGTCGTAGTAGCTGACGAAGTACTCGACGGCGTTCTTCGGAAAGAACTCGCGGAACTCGCTGTACAGCTGCGCGGCCAGGGTCTTGTTGGGCGCGAACACGATGGCCGGGCGCCCCATGCGGGCGATGACGTTGGCCATCGTGAAAGTCTTGCCGGACCCCGTCACGCCCAGCAGCGTCTGGTATGTGAGGCCGTCCTCGATGCCTTCCACGAGCTTGGCGATGGCGGTCGGCTGGTCGCCCGCGGGCGGGTACGGCTGGAACAGCTGGAACGGCGAATCCGGGAAGCTGACGAACTCGCCCTTGGCGGGAACGTTCATCTCCGTGGCGTCCGGTGAACCAACAACTGACAGGTGGTCGGCCATGGCAATTAGAATCCTGGGGTTTTCCCGCGATGGGACGACAAAGGGCAATCGACGAGGTTAGCCCAAATCATTTATCCGCTCTACTGACACTCCGGTGTCGCATCACCTGCAAGGACAGACATGGCTTCGCTCTTCGCCGCCGTCGAAATGGCTCCCCGTGACCCCATCCTGGGCCTGAACGAACAGTTCAATGCGGACCCGAACCCGGCGAAAGTGAACCTCGGCGTCGGCGTGTACTACGACGACGACGGCAAGCTGCCCCTGCTGAAGTGCGTGCAGGCGGCCGAAAAGCAGATGGTCGAGGCGCCCAAGCCCCGCGGCTACCTGCCCATCGACGGCATCGCCGCCTACGACAAGGCGGTGCAAGGCCTCGTATTTGGGGCGGACAGCGAGATCCTCAAGGCCGGGCGCGTCGCCACCGTGCAGGCCGTGGGCGGCACCGGCGGCCTGAAGGTCGGCGCCGATTTCCTGAAGCGCGTGAACCCGGACGCCAAGGTACTCATCAGCGACCCGAGCTGGGAAAACCACCGCGCGCTGTTCGAGAGCGCCGGATTCCCGGTCGAAAACTACCCGTACTACGACGCTGCCCGCCGCGGCATCAACGTCGACGGCATGCTCACCGCGCTGAACGGCGCGAAGGCCGGCACCATCGTCGTGCTGCACGCTTGCTGCCACAACCCGACCGGCTACGACATCACGCTCGACCAGTGGAAGCAGGTCATCGGCATCGTGAAGGAACGCGGCCTCGTGCCCTTCCTGGACATGGCCTACCAGGGCTTCGGCGAAGGCATCGCCGAGGACGGCGCCGTGATCCAGTTCTTCGTGGACTCCGGGCTCGACTTTTTCGTGTCCACGAGCTTCTCCAAGAGCTTCTCGCTGTACGGCGAGCGCGTCGGCGCCCTGAGCGTGGTCGCCAAGTCGAAGGAAGAAGCTGACCGCGTGCTGAGCCAGCTCAAGCGCGTGATCCGCACCAACTATTCCAACCCGCCCACGCACGGCGCGCAGGTGGTTGCCACCGTGCTGACCACACCCGCGCTGCGCCAGATGTGGGAAGAAGAGCTCGCCGGCATGCGCGTTCGCATCAAGCAGATGCGTGTCGCGCTGCAGGACAAGCTCAAGGCCGCCGGCGTGAAGCAGGACATGAGCTTCATCACCCAGCAAAAGGGCATGTTCAGCTACTCCGGTCTCAACAAGGACCAGATGCAGCGCCTGCGCAGCGAATTCGGCATCTACGGCGTCGATTCGGGCCGCATCTGCGTGGCTGCGCTCAACAGCAAGAACATCGATGCGGTGGTCGCGGCCATCGCCAAGGTCTCGTAACCGTGCCGTAACTCGCAAGCCTCAGGCCCGGCCCGACCGGGCTTTTTCATGCTTGCGAGCAAGGGCAGCCTTCAACGCGACAGCAAGGTGCGTGCAACGCACCAAACACCGCGGTTTTCGGGGTTTAGCCCACGTGACGGATGAGGCACGATGAATCCCGAGCTCCTAGAATGCTGCATCGCACCATCACAAGCGGTTACTGCGTATGCTGCGTTCAAGAGCGGCCCGCCATACTGGCGCGCGAGTAAAAAGATCGTTGGAAGTGAACGTCGAGAAAAGGAACGTCGATGCTGTACCAGTTTTATGAAGCACAGCGCGCGCTGTTGAGTCCCTTCGCGGAGTTCGCCAGCGCGTCCTCCAAGCTGTACAACCATCCGTTGTCGCCGTTCACGCACACGCCCATGGCCCACCGCATTTCCGCGGGCCTGGACCTGATGCACCGGCTGTCCAAGGAATACGAGAAGCCCGAGTTCGAGATCACCTCGGTGATGGTCGACGGCATCGATGTCGCGGTTCAGGAGCAGGTCGCCATCGAGAAGCCCTTCTGCCGGCTGCTGCGCTTCAAGCGCTTCACCGACAACATGCCGATGCTCACCAAGATGAAGGACCAGCCCACCGTCCTCATCGTCGCGCCGCTGTCGGGCCACCATTCCACGCTGCTGCGCGAGACTGTGCGCTCCATGCTGGAAGACCACAAGGTCTACATCACCGACTGGACCGACGCGCGCATGGTGCCGACCGAGGCCGGCCCTTTCCACCTCGACGACTATGTCGCCTACGTGCAGGAGTTCATCCGCCACTGCGGCCCCGAGGTCAATGTCATCTCGGTGTGCCAGCCCACGGTGCCGGTTCTCGCCGCGATTTCGCTGATGGCCAGCAACGGCGAACCCACGCCGCTGACCATGACGATGATGGGCGGGCCGATCGACGCCCGCAAGTCGCCCACCGCCGTCAACAACCTGGCGATGAACAAGAGCCACGAGTGGTTCGAGCACAACGTGATCTACCGTGTGCCCATCAACTACCCGGGCAACGGCCGCCGCGTGTACCCCGGCTTCCTGCAGCACACCGGCTTCGTGGCGATGAACCCTGACCGCCACCTGAGCTCGCACTACGACTACTTCCTCGACCTGGTGCGAGGCGACGACGACAGCGCCGACCAGCACCGCAAGTTCTACGACGAATACAACGCCGTGCTCGACATGCCGGCCGAGTACTACCTGGACACGATCAAGGTGGTGTTCCAGGACTTCGCGCTCGTCAACGGCACCTGGGAAGTGAAGGGTCAGCTCGTGCGCCCGCAGGACATCGAGACCTCGGCGCTGCTCACCATCGAAGGCGAGCTGGACGACATCTCGGGCGCCGGCCAGACCAAGGCGGCGCACGACCTGTGCACCGGCATCCCGAAGGAGCGGCAATTCCACTACGACGTGGAAGGTGCCGGCCACTACGGCATCTTCTCGGGCAGGCGCTGGCGCGAGAAGGTCTACCCGGTCGTGCGCGACTTCATCGCTGCCCACCAGGGCACGGTGGCCGCCGCCAAAAGGAAGACGCCCGCCGTGAAGAAGGCCGCATCGCGCCGCAGCACTGCGTCTGCGTAGCGTGTGATCGCAACGGAACGGCTTTCGCACTGGTGATAATCCGGCGGTGAATCCCGCCGCCGACCTTCGCCTTCTTGCCCATGCCATCGACGATGTACTGCCGCAGACGCAGTGCACGCGCTGCGGCTACCCCGATTGCCGCTCGTATGCCGAGGCGATCGCGAACGAAGGCGTGGCCATCAACCGATGCCCGCCCGGGGGCGCGCAGGGCATTGCCCGGCTTTCCGCCCTCACCGGCCGCCCCGCGCTGCCGCTGGACCCCACGCACGGCACCGAAGGCCCGCGCCGCCTGGCGGTGATCGACGAGGCCTGGTGCATCGGGTGCACGCTGTGCCTCAAGGCCTGCCCGGTCGACTGCATCGTGGGCGGCTCCAAGACCATGCACACGGTCATCGAGTCGCAATGCACGGGCTGCGAGCTGTGCATCCCGGTGTGCCCGGTCGACTGCATTTCGCTGGACGACGTGACGAGCCCGCGCACCGGCTGGCACGCATGGAGCGAGGACGCCGCCGAAGCCGCCCGCGAGCGCTATGCCTTCCACCGCTTTCGCGCCGAACGCGAGTCGCGCGAGCATGACGAGCGCCTGGCCGCCAAGGCACGCGCCGCCTTACAGGATCTGCCCGCCACGTCCAGGCTGACCGACCCGGCGGCGCTGGACGACAAGCGTGCGGTGCTCGAGGCGGCGCTGGCGCGCGCACGAGAACGCATCGCGGCCAAGGGCGGCGGCGGGGCATGACGCTGGCCGCCAGTCCCACGCGACGGCAAGTCATGGCGCTGTGCGTCATGGCCACGCTGTCAGCGCCGGGCCTGGCCGCCGACGCGCGGGGCATCGCAGTCGTCTACCCGGACATCGGCGAGCCGTTTCGCGGCGTCTTCCTCAAGATCATCGAAGGCATCGAGGAGCAGGCCAAGGGCCACGTGCTGGCAGTGGCAGTGCCAGCCAACGCGAACCTGCAGGAGCTCACGAACGAGCTCAGGCGGCAGGACGTGCGCGTGCTGATCGCCCTCGGACGCAACGGCCTGAAGGCAGCCTCGGGCATCGACCAGTTCGGGGTGGTGGCTGGCGGCGTGCTGTCGGTGCCCGAGAGCGATGCCAAGCGATTCACCGTGCACAGCCTCGCGCCGGACCCGACCCTGCTCTTCGCGCAGCTCAAGAGCCTGATGCCCGGTGTGCGACGCATCCTCGTCGTGCACGACCCGCGCCAGAACGCCTGGCTGATCCGCCGGGCCAAGGACGCCGCGCATGCGCTCGGCCTCGAGATGACGGTGCAGGACGCCGAGGACATCAAGACCGCCTTCCGCTTCTACCAGGAGGCCTTCGCCGGCGCCGACCCGAAGCGCGACGTGATCTGGCTGCCGCAGGACTCCACCACCGTCGACGAAGCCACCGTGCTGCCCTTCGTGCTGCAGGAGTCGTGGAACCGCGGCGTGGCGGTGTTCTCGAGCAGCGTGGCGCACGTCAAGCGCGGCGCGCTCTTCGCGCTGTACCCGAACAACCGCGAGCTGGGCAAGAGCCTGGCCGTCTCCGCGGCCGCACAGAGCGCGAGCCATCCGAGCCGCGGCATGCTGCCGCTGAAAGAGGTGCACGTCGCGGTGAACCTTCGCACGGCCAGCCACCTCGGACTCCAGCTCGGCTCCCGCCAGCAGACCTTCGACCTCGTCTTTCCGGAGCCATGATGGTCACTGCCATACGCCGCTGGCTCGCAGCCCTTCTGCGCAACACGACGATCAACCATCAGCTGAGCATGACGGTGACCGCCGGCGTGCTGTGCATCGCCCTGTGCTCGTCGATCGTGAGCTCCTGGCAGGGCAGCCGGCAGATCCGTGCGACGCTGGTGGAGCAAGGCGAGCGCATCGCCGACAGCCTCGCGTCCAACGCCAGCCTCGCGCTGCTCTATGCCTCGGCGGACAACGCATCGGAGGCGGTCAACACCACCCTCGCCTTTCCTGACGTGACCGAGGTGTCGATCCACAGCGCGATTGGCCGGCCGCTGATTGCACGGGCCAAGAGCGGCCCCCTGACGGCCAAGACCGGCGTCCCCGCGGAGATGGCGGCCGGCGCCTCGCTGGAGGCCGAGACCGACAAGGAATGGCGATTCATCGCGCCCGTGAGGACCAAGACATCGTCCTCGCCCTTCGAGGTGGTGGAGCACCAGAACGAGCTGCTGGGCTACGTGCGCGTGGTCCAGAGCAAGGCGACGCTCACGCGCATGATGCGCGACGTCTTCTTCACCAACCTCGCGGTTTCCTTCTCCTTCGCGGTGCTGTTCCTCGCGGCCATCCGCATCCTCGGCCTGCGGCTGTCGCGGCCGCTGACGCAGCTGGCCAATGCCATGGAACGCGCCGAGCGCGGCGAAGCCAACGTGCGCGCAGACATCGCAGGCCCCAAGGACATCGGCGTGATGGCGCACGCCTTCAACCGGATGATCGCCGTCCTGCAGGAGCGCGAGGAAGAACTGCAGCGCCACCGCGAGCACCTGGAAGAACTGGTGCGCGAGCGCACCAACGAGCTGAGCGTCGCCAAGGACCGCGCCGAGGTCGCCAACCAGGCCAAGAGCGCCTTCCTCGCGCGCATGAGCCACGAGCTGCGCACGCCGCTGAACGCCATCATGGGCTACGCGCAGATCCTCAAGATGCACGCCGGCCTCACCGAGCGCCAGATGGTGGGACTGAACACCATCCAGAACAGCGGCGAGCACCTCCTGATGCTCATCATCGACATCCTCGACCTGTCGAAGATCGAGGCCGGCAAGACCGAGCTGTACCCCATCGCCACCGATCCGCGGGCGCTCCTGCGCAGCATCGCCGACATCATCGAGATCAAGGCCGAGGAAAAGGGCCTGGCCTTCATGCTCGACGCCGAGCCCGACCTGCCGCGCTCGGTCGCCGTGGACGAGAAGCGCCTGCGCCAGGTGCTGCTCAACCTGCTCGGCAACGCGGTGAAGTTCACCGACAAGGGCCGCGTGCGGCTGGCCGTGTGCAGGTTGCCGAGCGACCCGGCGCAAGCCCGCCTGCGCTTCGAGGTGCAGGACACCGGCGTGGGCATCGACGCAGGCGACGTGCAGAGCATCTTCGAGCCCTTCGAGCAGGTCGGCGATGCGCATCGGCGCGCCGGCGGCACCGGGCTGGGCCTGGCCATCAGCCGGCAGCTGGTGCGGCTCATGAATGCGGAGATCCAGGTCGACAGCCAGCCGGGCGTCGGCAGCGTGTTTTCCTTCGAGCTGCTGCTGCCGGTGCTCGAGCCTGCCGACGTGCTCACCTTGGCCGAACCGCGCGCCGTGGCCGGGTACACGGGGCCTAGGCGCAGCGTGCTTATCGCCGACGACGTGCCCGGCAACCGCGCGATGCTGGTGGACATGCTGCGCCCGCTCGGTTTCGACACGAGCGAGGCGAGCGATGGTTCGCAGGTGCTGCTCGCCCTGGCCGAACGCACGCCCGACCTCGTCCTGATGGACATGTCCATGCCGGTGATGGACGGGCTCGAGGCGACCCGGCGACTTCGCCTGCAGCCGCAGTGGGCGAAGGTGCCCGTCATCTCGGTGTCGGCAAACGCCTCCGGCGCCGACCAGGCGCAGTGCATGGCGGCCGGCGCAAACGGCTTCCTGTCCAAGCCCATCGATCGCCAGGCGCTGCTCGTGCAGATCGCGCACAGCCTCTCGCTGACCTGGGTCGACGCGGCCCCGATGCCGCCGGTGCAGCCGCGGCCCGAGCTCATCGCGCCCGCCCCGGCCGAGCTCGAGGAACTTCACCGCGCGGCGCTGGCCGGCAACATGAGCGCCGTGCGCGACCGCGCCGCGCAGATCGCCCGCGACGACCCGTCGTGTGCCGCCTTCTGCGAACATCTCCAGGGTCTGGCCGGCTCGTTCCAGTCCAAGGCCATCCTGAGCCTCGTGAAGGAACACCTCGAGAAATCGAAGGCGGGCTGACGCGCCCGGCGTGTCGGCCGGGTCCTACACCGATATCGGTGCGCTCCGACCCGCGGCGCGGAGCGCGGCTGATGCGGGACCGCCATCCACCCACTAGTCTTTGGGCATGTCCGGCGTGGACACCGACGCACATCGCCGTGCGGCGGACGACCGGCCAGCTCGAAGGAGTGTGAGGCGATGAACCGTGAGCGCAACGAGGGGTCCAGGAAGCAGCACATGAAGGACCATCGCAAGGAGCGTGAAGGCAGCCAGGCCGCGGACGACCGCGACCGCCGGCCGCAGCACATGGGCGCGAAGGCGATCAAGACGCAGGGCATCCGCGAAAGCGAGGCGCGCATGCAGATTCGCGAACTCCGCTCGCGCTACGGGTGAACGGCATGAGGCGGTTCTGGACGGCGTTTGTCTCCCTCGCGATGCTGGCGTCGCTCGCGGCCTGCGACAAGAAACCCACCAAACCCCCGACCCCGACGACCCGCGCGATGGGCGCCGTGAACGCGGCCACGCCGGCCTCCGATCCGTCCCTGCCATCGACCGCTGAAGTGGCCGCCGCGGCTTCCACACCCGAGGCATCGTCGCCCGCTCGATGAGGCTGGCGCGCTGCCACAATCGGCGCGCATGAAGCCTTCCTCGATCGAGCCATTCTTCGCCATCCTCAAGGCGGCCAATCCGCAGCCCAACACCGAACTCGAGTACACCAACGTGTTCGAGCTGCTGGCCGCCGTGCTGCTGTCGGCACAGGCCACCGACGTCGGCGTGAACAAGGCCACGCGCCGGCTCTTCGCCGTGGCCAATACGCCCGAACGCATGCTCGCGCTGGGCGTGGAGGGCATCACCGGCTACATCAAGACCATCGGCCTGTACCGCAACAAGGCGCGCAACCTGCATGAGACCTGCCGCCTCCTGATCGAGCGGCACGGCGGCCAGGTGCCGCGAACGCGCGAGGCGCTGGTGGCCCTGCCCGGTGTCGGGCGCAAGACGGCCAACGTGGTGCTCAACGTGGCCTTCGGCGAAGCGACCATGGCTGTGGACACGCACATCTTCCGCGTGAGCAATCGCACGGGTCTGGCACCCGGCAAGAACGAGCTGGAGGTCGAGCTCGGCCTCCTGAAGCGCGTGCCCGAGGCCTACATGGTCGATGCGCATCACTGGCTGATCCTGCACGGGCGCTACGTCTGCATCGCGCGACGGCCCCTGTGCGAGGAATGTGCGGTCGCACATTTGTGCGATTCGCGGAAATTGTTCGTACACCAACCATCTGCGAAGGTCTCCGTGGCGCCTTGACCTGCAAGGCTTTGCAGTACCGCCGGACGGTCGAGCTCATCAGAATGAGCCATGCCCGAACTCGTCGCGCTGCAGCACATCTGCGGTCTCCTGGACCGCGGCGAGATCGACTCTGCCCAGTTCCTGGAGCTCTTCACCCGCCGCATGGCGCAGGACATCGGCTGCTCGCGCGCCGGCGTGCGAATGCTGATCGGCGCACGCCATGGCGCGGCGCTGCGCTCCATGGCCATGCACGACACGGCCACCGACGCCAACGTGCGCGTCCCCGACATGACCGCGGCCGACCCGTCGCCCTACTTCAACCACCTGATCCGCGATGGCACGGTCATCGCCCCCGACTGCCGCACTCACCCGGCGACCATGCCCTTTCTCGAGAGCTATATCGAGCCGCTGGACGTGCGCTCCATGCTCGACGTGAGCTTCTCGGTGAACGGCAACCTGTACGGCTGCTTCAGCTGCGAGCAGATCGGCGGCACGCAGGCCTGGACGCCGCACCAGGTGAAGCTGCTGCGCCGCATGGCCTCGCGCGTGAGCCTGGCCCTGATGAACGCGATCACCTCGAACGTGGACACCGCGCCCGGCGCCCTGTGGGAGCCGAGCACGCCGAACCGCCTGATGACGATGCCGATGCCGCTGGACGAGGACTTCGGTCCGACCTGAGCCGGGCCTCGTTCAGCGTTCCCGCTCACCTTCTTTCGCGCCGCACCTCGTCCAGCGCCGCGCAGAAGGCCTTCGCCCCGTCGACCGCACGCGGGCCCTGCCGCGTGACGAGGTCGCCCGGCAGGCTGAACATCCAGCCATGCGACACCGCCTTGAGCTTGCGGAAGTCGCGCCACTGGCGAAAGGCCTCGGCCTGCGGTTCGCGCCGCCAGGTGGCACCTACGCTGTCGAACTCGCGAGCGGTGAAGAACACGTCCGGATCGGCCGCCACCACCGACTCCACCGAGATCTGCGGCGCGAGCGCGGGCAGCGCGGCGAACACATTGCGCCCGCCGCACAGCGCCATGAGATCGCTGGTGAGGTGCTGGCCGTTGAGCGTCATGAGCGGCTGCGACCAGACCTGGAAGAACACGCTGACCGGCGAGGCGCGGGCATAGCGTGAGCGCAAGTCGCTGATGGCTTCGCGAAACGCCGCTGCGCGCTGCTGCCCTTCCCGCTCGTGCCCGAGCAGGGCGCCGATGCGCACGAGGCTCGCGGCCACGTCGTCGATGCGACGCGGCTCGACATAGAAGAGACGGATGCCCGCGGCCTCGAGCTGGCCGAGTTCACGGCCCTGGTTGCCGTGCTGCCAGACCAGCACCACGTCCGGCTTGAGCGACAGGATGCGTTCCACGTCGAGGCGCTGGTAGTTGCCAATGCGCTCCACACGCTTCGCGTCGTCTGGGTAGTTGCTCGTGTCCATGGTGCCGACGAGCGTGGCACCGGCGCCGACGGCATAGACGAACTCGGTGAGGTTGGGCGCGAGCGTGACGACGCGCTGCGGCGGCGCGGCGAACTCGACGCGGCGGCCCGCGTCGTCGACATGAACGCCAGCCCATGCCGAACTTGCGAGCACCAGCAGCACGCCGAGCAGCCGCTTCATGTGCCCACCCAGAAGCGCGTCTGGCCGCAGACCTCGACGCGATCGATCGCGACGCCGAAGGCCTGCGACAAGCCAGAGGGTGTCATCACCGCCTCGCGCGGACCGGCCACCGCGCTTCCGCGGCCGTCCAGCAGCACGGCGTGGGTGGCCAAGTCCCAGGCGAGGTTGATGTCGTGCAGGCTCGCGACCACCGCCTGCCCTTGTTCACTGCGACGGGACAGGGCGCGCACGAGCATGCCTTGATGCGCGAGATCGAGGTGCGACACCGGCTCGTCGAGCAGCACCAGCGTCGCGCCTTGCAGCAGCGCCGTCGCCACCGCCACGCGCTGGCGCTCGCCGCCCGAGAGCTGGCGCACGTCGGTGCCGGCGAAGGACCTCAGGTCGAGTTCGGCGAGCACGTCCGCCACGGCCTGCTCGTCCTCGCGCGTCGCGGACCACCAGGCACCGCGGCGCATCGCGATGGCCGCCGTCTCCGCCACGGTGGACGGGAACGGGTCGGACCAGAACTGCGGGCACCAGGCGCGCCAGTCGGCCAGGGCCTCGGGCCGCCACTGCGAGAGCGGCCGGCCTTGCAGCAACACGTCGCCGGCGGCGACGTTGAACACGCCGGCGATGGCCGCCAGCAGTGACGACTTGCCAGCGCCGTTGGGGCCGAGCACGACCCACCGCTGGCCCGCCTCCACCACGAAACCCAGGGACTCGAAGAGCATGCGGCCATGCGCATCGCCACCGGCGCGCAGGCTCAGGCCGCGCACTTCGAGGCGAACAGGGCTTGCACTCATCGGCGACCTCCCCGCGGGCCGTGTAGCAGCAAGGCGAGGAACAGCGGCACACCCACCGCGGAAGAGATCACGCCGACGGGCAGTTGGATGGGCGCGACGATGGTCCGGGCCACCGTGTCGGCCAGCACCACGAAGGCGCCGCCTGCGAGCGCACTGGCCGGCAGCAGCCACGCCGCGGAGCGCACGCCGAGGAGCCGCAGCGCATGCGGTGCGACCAGTCCGACGAAGCCGATGGCGCCGCCGGTGGCGACAGCCGCTCCCGTGGCCAGCGCCGATGCGAGCAAGGCCTGCCGGCGCCGCCGCACCACGGGCACGCCCAAGGTCGCTGCCCAGGCATCGCCGCGTGCCAGCCAATCGAGCTGGTGCGCCCACGGCCAGCACAGGGCGAGTGCTGCGATCAGCGCCGTCCACACGGCCGCCCAATGCGTGGCGCCGTTCAGGTCGCCGAGAAGCCAGAAGACCATGCCGCGCAGTTGCGCCTCGGGCGCGAAGGTGAGCAGCACGGTGATGAGCGCGGAGCCCGCCGAGCCGATCATCACGCCGATCAGCAGCAGCGACACCGGCGCATCGTTGGCCCCCGACGAACCGGAGCGCGCGAGGATGCGCCACGACAGGGCCAGCAGCAGCAAGGTCGAGCCGAAGGCGCCGAGCGCGGCACCTGCGGCCACGCCCCACTCCGCCCACCACGACATGCCCACGCCGGCACCCACGAGCATCGCCGTGAGCGCCCCCACCGAGGCGCCACTGGACACGCCCAGCACGTAGGGGTCAGCCAGCGCGTTGCGCGTGAGCAGCTGCATCAGCGCGCCCGACAGTGCCAGCGCCGCACCGGCGCCGAAGCCTGCCATCACCCGCGGCAGGCGGATCTGCCAGACGATGTCGGTGGCCGCGAAGCCCCAGCCCGCGCTGCCCGCCGCCAGGCCCAGCACGATCGCCGCGATCGCCGCGATGGCCAGGGCCCACACGATGGCGGACGGACGGGCAGGCAGGGTCATGACACGCTCATCAGGTCTTGGGGCGCCAGCTGAAGCCGACGAACACGGCGCGCGGCTGGCCGTTGTAGCCCACCGTGGGCTCATAGCGGCGATCGAAGAGATTGTCGATGCGCGCGGACAGCGTCCACTCGGGCGTGAGCGTCATCGAGGTCGAGGCGTCGACCACCGTGTACGACGGCAGGTCGCGCGTCGTGTCGCGGCGGTCGCCCACGTAGCGCAGGCCGGCGCCGGCCACCCAGTTGGCATGGCCGTAGTCGGCGCGCAGGGCGAACTGCGTGCGCGCCCGGCGGATGGGCCGCAGGCCAGTGTCCTCGTCCTTCGGGTCCTGGAAGGACGCCTCGCCCAGCAGCGTCCAGGCGTCGAGCTTGGCGCGCGCCGACAGCTCGAGGCCGTCGTTCTTCACGCGGGCAATGTTCTGCGGCACGAAGGCGGCGTCGTTGCCGATCTTGTCGCGGTAGCGCACCGAGAACAGCGTGCCGCGCACGAGCGTCGTCGCGTCTTGCCATTGCAAACCGGCTTCGATGTTGCGCGCCCGTTCCGGCTTCAGGTTCGGGTTGCTGCACGGAAAGGCCGGGCCGCAATCGAAGAAGAGGAAGTCGAGCGTGGGCGGCGTGAAGCTGGTGGAGGTGCTGCCCACGAGGCTCAGGTTGCCGCCCAGCTTGTAGACCGCGCCGAGCAGGCCGGAGGTGGCCGCGCCGAAGTCGCTGGTCTTGTCGCGCCGCAGGTTGGCCTGCACCGAGCCCCACTGCACGTCGTAGTTGGCGCCGATGCGCAGCACGTCGGTGTCTCGCTTGTTGCGGACGTAGCTCGGGCTGTCGGTGGACTGGCTGAGCCGCTCGGCGCCGGCCTGCACGCGCAGGCCCGGCAGGGCATAGCCTTCGACCTGCGCGACGACGCCATCGTTCTTGAGCACGTTGTCGAGCTCGTAGCTGAAGCCGCCGACCACCGTGTCGGTGCGATGCTCCTTCGCTTGCGACCAGCGCCAGCTGAAGGTCCAGTCCGCGGCGATCTCGTGCGTGCCACGTGCGGACACTGCATCGCGCACCTGGTGTGCGACGTGGGTGTCGGTGGGCAGGCTGAAGGACGAGGGGCTGTCGTAGTCGGCCCGGCCGTCGATGCGGCTCAGGTCGAACATCAGGGTATGGCCCGGTGCGGGGTGCAAGTCCAGCGCGACGCTCGCGTGGCTGCGGCGATCGCCGTCCTTGTCGGGGTTGGCCGTCGGGCCGTTCGCCGCGCTGAACCCGTCCGTGTGCTCGGTGCCCACGTTGACCCGCGCGCTGACGAGCTCGCTGCCGCCGCTCACGCCTGCGCTGAGCGCGTGCGTGCCGTGGTCGCCGATGCCGCCGCTCACCTGCGCAGACAAACTGCCCGCCGCACCGCGGCGCGTGAAGATCTGGATCACGCCGCCGGTCGCGTTCGCGCCGTACAGCGCGGACAGGTTGCCGCGCACCACCTCCACCCGCTCGATCATCTCGGCGGGGATCTGCTGGATGAGCGCCTGGCCGCTGGCCACGTCATTCATCGGCACACCGTCGATCAGCACGAGCGTGTCGCGCGAATCGGCGCCGCGGATGCGCACGGCAGCCAGCGTGCCGGCGCCACCTTGCTGCTCGACGAGCGCGGTGCCCAGCAGGTTGAGCACCTGGACGGCATCGCGCGCGCCGGAACGCTCGATGTCGCCGCGCGTGAGCGCGCTGGTGGCGGCGATCTCGCTGCCGAGCGTGCGTGGCGCGCCGCTGCCGGTGACCGTCACCGGCTGGAGCTCGAAGGACGTGGCCTGCGCATGGGCCGCGATGGCCGTGGACGACAGGATGGAGATGGCCGCGGCAAGGCGCAGCGGCCGCGCGGAGCAGACTTGTTTTTTCATGAGAGAGAGAGTGCCGACTCGAACGTCCTCGCCAGCTTCCCCGCCGGCGTTGGACCCACATTGGCGCGACGCTTTCAAGAGCGCTCGCACCGCCTGTTGGCCGGTATCCGGGCTGGCGGATGCAACCCTCGCGACCTTCCCGCATAGGCCTGTGGCCTGCAGTGGTGTGAGCGCGAGAGCTGAAGCCGTGAAGGCTTCGTCCGCCGTACCGTTGCGGGGGCAGCGCAGTTTCGAGGTTCGGGGCCTCGCCTGCTTCCCGTTTAACTGTGCCGGAATGAACACCCGGCACGGGCACCAACGGGGGCGATTGTAAGCACGCCCCCTACAATGGGCTTCCTTACCGGCACAGGGCACGAAGGCCATGTCCAAGATCGATGAACTCGCCGAGCGGGTCGAGAGATTGCTGCTGCGGCACGAGGAGGTCGTGCGCACCAACGCGCTGCTCGAACAGCAGCTGGCCCAGGTCACGACGGAACGCGACAGCCTGAAGTCGCGGCTCAACGCAGCACGCACGCGCATCGACGCCCTGCTCGAGCGCCTTCCGGCCGACAAGGCGGTGGCCACCACCGGCAGCGGAGACAGCCAGCGATGAAGCAGATGGAAGTGACCATCATGGGCCAGAGCTACATCCTCGGCTGCCCCGAAGGCGGCGAGCAATCGCTGCTCGAGGCGGTGGGCAACGTGGATCGCGAGATGAGTGCGATTCGCGATGCAGGCAAGGTGAAGGCACGCGAGCGCATTGCCGTGCTGGCTGCACTGAACCTCGCGTATGCACTGGCTGAACGACCGCTGCCGACGGCAGCTTCGAGCCCGCGCGAAGCCTTGTCCAACGGCGCTAGCACGGACGTCGATGCGCTGATTCGCCGCATCGATCAAACCTTAGGCGCCGATGGTCAATTGCTGTGATGCGCGAAGGCGCGAGGCGTAAAATCCAAAGCGTCCGCCGCCCTCGCGTGCGTTTTATATTTCCTTGAACCAATGCTCATTGAGCTCGGGCTTGGAAATACCCGGTGGGTGTGATCGTCTCGCGTCAGATGAACCCGAAGCCCGGTTGACCTGGCCCACCTGAACCCCCGGTTCAGGAATGCGGCGCACGGTTCGCGGTGGACACCTTATTCAAGCTCCGGAACATCCGCTTCCCCGCATGGCCTACTGGCTGATGAAGAGCGAGCCCGACGAGTGCTCGATCGACGACCTTGCGCATGCGCCTTCCAAGACGGTGCCATGGGTGGGCGTGCGCAACTACCAGGCCCGCAACTTCATGCGCGACCAGATGCGCGTGGGCGATGGCGTGCTGTTCTATCACTCGTCATGCCCCGAGCCCGGCATCGCGGGCATCGCTGAAGTCGCGAGCACCGCCTACCCCGACGCGACGCAGTTCGACAAGAAAAGCAAGTACTTCGACGAAGCCTCGAAGCGAGAGGAGCCGCGCTGGCAGCACGTGGACGTGAAGCTCGTGCGAAAGACGCGCCTCCTGTCGCTGGCCGAGATGCGCGATGCGCCATCCTTGTCGAGCATGGTGGTGCTCAAGCGCGGCAACCGCCTGTCCATCACGCCCGTGACGCCCGAGGAATGGCGCGCCGTGCTCCAACTTCTGGAAAGCGAATGATCTTCGGCCTCGAGTGGCAACTGATTCTTGAACTTCTGATCCTGGGTTGCTTCACCGGCTTCATGGCCGGGCTGCTGGGCGTGGGCGGCGGCATGCTGATGGTGCCCTTCGTCACCTTCTTGCTCTCGCACCACGGTGTCGATGCGGCGCTGGCGGTGAAGATGGCGATCGCCACCTCGATGGCGACCATCATGTTCACTTCGCTGTCGAGCATCCGTGCCCACCACGCACGAGGCGCGATCCGCTGGGACCTGGTGCGCACGCTTGCGCCCGGCATCACGGTGATGGCGCTCATCACCGGCGCCGTCATCTACCCGCTGGTGCGCGGCGCGGCGCTCGCCCTGCTCTTTGCCGTCTTCGTCGGCTTCTCGGCCACGCAGATGTTGCGCAACAAGAAGACCGAGGCTCACCGCCAGATGCCCGGCACGGGCGGCCGGCTGGTGGCAGGCGGCGTGATCGGTACCATCTCCGGCCTCGTCGGCGCGGGCGGCGGATTCATCTCCGTGCCCTTCATGACCTGGTGCAACGTGCCCATGCACAACGCGGTAGCGACAAGCGCGGCGCTGGGCTTCCCGATCGCGGTGGCCAGCACGCTCGGCAACGTGATCGGCGGTTGGACCGTCGTGAACCCGCTGGCGGGCGGCGTCGGTTATCTCTGGATTCCCGCGCTGGTCGTCATCGCCTCGGCCAGCGTGATGATGGCACCTCTGGGCGCGAAGGCCGCACACGCCATGGACGTGGCCCAGCTCAAGCGAGTGTTTGCGGGAATGCTCTACTGCCTGGCCGGCTACATGCTCACCAAGGCGCTGACAGCCTGACTTTTCATCGCAACCCGTGTGCGTACCGCGGCACTTGCTTCAACCACAGAGCACACAGAGACCACAGAGAACTGAATTCGCTCTGTGGTCTCTGTGTGCTCTGTGGTGAAGAAAATGCCTCAGACCGCGTCGAATCGGATGCTCGCCAGTGTGACGTGATTGCCGCCGCGGCGCTGCGCTTCTGCAAGCGCCTGATCGGCGGCTGACATCAGCTCTTCCTGGGTATGCGCGGTGTGCGGGAAGCTAGCCACCCCCATCGACACCGTGAAGCCGAGGTCGCGCCCGTCGAGCACGACGATCTGCGTCGCGCATTGGCGGCGCAGGCCTTCCATGCGCGAATGCGCCGTGGCCAGGCCCACGCCCGACAGCAGGATCGCGAAGTGGTCTTCGTCGAGCCGGCAGGACGCGTCCATCGCGCGCGTGTTGCCGCGCAGCAATCGGCCCAGCGCCTCCAGCACGCGGGTGCGGGCGGCGGCGCCGTGCGCCTTCACCTGCTCGGGCAGCGGGTCCAGGGCGATCGAGACGAGTGCGAACTCGCGGTGCTCGCGGGACGACAGATCGACCTCGCGGCGCAGCTGGTCGTCGAAATGCAGGCGCTGGTAGAGGCCCGTCACGCCGTCGCGCAGGGCCTGGTCTTGCGTTTCGCGGCGCAGCGCTTCGCTGGCGATCTGTTGCTGCTCGAGCTGCTGCAAGGCCTTGGTCAGCTGCGATTCGCGCTGGTGCATCAAGGTGGTCTCGATCCACACGCAGCACATGTGCCGCGGCGGGCCGCCATCAGCCGTGGGCAAAGCCACGCGGACGACGTTGAAATCGCGCCGCACGCGGTCGCGCTCGATGCGGTGTTCGGTGTTCGTGGGCAGGGACTGGCCGAGCGCCGTCTGGTCGGCCGCACGTAGGTGGGCGGACATTTCGGGGCCGAGCAGGTCGGCATCGGTATGGCCGAGCAGTTGCTCCGGCGAACGGCCGTACAGCGCGGCCATGCGCATGTTGACGTGCACGTACTTGCCGGAGCCGATCTCCTTGACGGCGAAGGGCGCTTCCATGCGCTCCACCACACTCAGCAGCACGGCGCCCAGAGCGCCGTCGGCCAGCCCATGCGCCGCGCGTAGCTCGCGGGCCCGGTCTGCCAGTTCGGCGGGCGTTGACTGCATTGTCTCGGTCATCTGCTTTCCTTCGTCGGCGGCGGTGGCGTGTGAATCTGGCGCACCGCAAGCGCCTGGGGCGTCCACTTTGTCCGAGGGTCGCGGCCTTGGCAAGCCTCGCTTCCTCAAACGAGGCACGACCCCCCTAAATTGATCATATCGAACACCCGCGATTGAAGGACGAACTAAACGAGCAACAGTTCACACATTTCGCCCAAGGGCAAGCGCGGCCCACCGGGTCCGGGGGTGGCCTGCGGTAGCGCGGTAGCGCGGTAGCGCGGCGGCGCTCAGCCGACCAGGACCTGCATGCTGTGCTCATAACGCAGCGTGAGCTGGTCGAACAGCGCCAGCAGCGTCTCGCTGGCCTCGGCCAGGGTGCGCGGGCTGTCGACCGAGCGTGGACGCGTCACGGCGCGGCTCATCACCGTCCACACGCGCACTGCTTCATCGAGCGATTCGCGGATCTCGCGCGTCGTGAGCGGCGCCGCGGCGAGGTAGCCCAGCGCCTGCTCGAACTCCAGGCGCGACTTCTCGGCCTCGGCCGCTGCCGCCGCGGCCTGCGCACCCTTGAGCAGCACCGACAGGAGTGCATGCTTGGCCACGCGCTGCGACAGCATGCGCTGGCGCCCGCAGACGTTGATCACGTGCAGCGTCGTTGCGGCGCCATTCGCTTCGAGGGCGGACACGAGGCGGTCAGCCTGCAGCAGCATGCGGTCGGCGAGGCTGTCCACTTCCGGCAGGCGCGCCGGGTCGACGCGTTCGGACAGCAAGGTCTTGAGCGGCGACCACGGCTGCATCACCGCATCGATGAGGTCGCCATAGGTGGACTTGGACAGGTTCTTCGCGAGCGTCGCCAGGTTCGCATCCACCCGGGCGCAGGATTCGGGCAAGGCCGACGCATCGGCCGACATGCAGGCCAGCGCATACAGCTTCACGAGCCGCTGCGACAGCATGCGCAACTGCCCGGCCCGGTTGATCGACTCGGCAAGCCCCGCCGCCACGATGACGTGCTGCGACACCTGCCCCACGCGCTGGTTGGTGTGCATGGACGCCGCCCGCAGCACCCGGAAGGCTTCTTCCTCCGACACCTGGCGCGCCCGCATGAGGATGCCCTTGGCGCGGTCCACGAGCTTGCGCTCCTCGAAGCGGTGCGACACGTCGGCCAGCTTGGCCAGCAGCTCGCGCTCGTGAACGTAGCGCGCCTGCGCCAGATGAATCAGCGAGCGCAGCCGCGCCGCCGAGTAGCCGTTGACGATGTAGCCCTGCACGCCCACGTCCAGCGCACGCGCGAGCTTGTCCGCATCCGGGTCGTTCGTGAACAACAGCACGGGCCGGGGCGCCGTGGCCTGCATCAGCGCGATCGCGTCGAAGAAGGCATCGTCGGGCGCGAGCTCGTGGCAGACCAGCACGTCGGGGGCGAGCCGCACCGCGTCCTGCACCAAGTTGCTTCGCTGAACCGCACCAAGCACGTGAATGCCTGCACCTTCCAGGTCGCTTTCCAACGACGGGACGGCGGGTGCGGACGGGACGAGAACGAGGCAGGAAGTCATCGGAACGAAGGGGCCGGAACGGGGTGTCTGCGAGGAAAAACGGCTCGAAATACGCGGAGCAAGGACTGCACCATATCAGTCTATTCCTGGCCCCTGGCACAGGGCTTGCGAATGTGCGCCCGGGTGTGACGCCGCACCCGGGTTCCGTCAACGCACGACGGACCATGCTCGCAACGCTCGCGGGCAGACATGTGCCTCCGTTCTCCGGCATGACGCCGGGGCGATCCATGGAGCCATGATCCTCATGTCGAACTTCAAGACTTTCCTGCGCGCAGGGCACGGGCCAACGCTTTTCGCGTCCTTCCTGTACTTCGCCTTCTCCTGCTGCATCTGGGTGCTCAACGGCGCGATGGCGCCCTTCATCAGCGAGACCTTCAAGCTCTCGCCCGCGCAGAAGGGCCTGATGCTGTCAGTGCCCATCATCGCCGGCGCGCTGATGCGCTTTCCGCTGGGCGTGCTGGCGCAATACATCGGCCGCAAGAGCGCGACGCTGGTGGAGATGGGCCTCATCGCGGTGGCCATGCTGTTCGGCTTCTTCTTCGTGAAGAGCTTCAACGACCTGCTCGCAATGGGCGTGCTGCTGGGCATTGCCGGCGCGAGCTTCGGCGTGGCGCTGTCGCTGGGCTCGGGCTGGTTCCCGCCGCAGTACAAGGGCCTGGCGATGGGCCTCGTGGGGGCCGGCAACGTGGGCACCGCGGTGTCGGTGCTCGTGGCGCCGCCGCTGGCCAACTGGCTGGGCTGGCAGGCGGTGTACGGCGTGGCGGCGGTGGCCATCGGCATTCCGATGATCGTGATGATCGTCTTCGCCAAGGAGCCGCCGGACGTCGACTCCCACGCAAGCCTGCGCGAGCACATCGCCTGCCTGTTCGAGAAGGACGGCTGGGCGTTCAGCCTGATCTACGGCGTCACCTTCGGCGGCTTCATCGGGCTCACCACATTCCTGCCCTCTTACTACTACGACCAGTTCGGCGTCAGCAAGGTGCAGGCAGGCCAGCTCACCATGCTCGCGGCCTTCATGGGCGCGGCGGTGCGCGTGGCCGGCGGCTGGATTTCCGACCGCTGGGGCGGCGTGAACACGCTCACCCTCGTGCTCGCCGTGGTCGCGGCCTGCCTGGTGATGGTGGGCTTCACGTCCAGCTCGCTCGCCTTGACGACGCTCTTGCTGATGGTCTGCTTCGCGGCCTTGGGCGCAGGCAACGGCGCGCTGTTCCAGCTCGTGCCGCTGCGCTGGCCGATGACGACGGCCGTCGCCGGTTCGATGATCGGCGAGATCGGCGCGCTCGGCGGCGGGCTGGTGCCCAACGCGATGGGCTTGTCCAAGCAGTACGCCGGCACCTATGCCTGGGGCTTCGTGCTGTTCGCCGCGCTGTCACTCGTGATGCTGGGCGTGATGCGCGTGATGCAGATCCGCTGGACACGCACCTGGGCCGAAAAGGGTGGCCGGGCGCGGCCGGCCAGCAGCAGCGTGCCGTCGGGTTCGGTGGGGTTGTCGAAGGTGAAGGCGCGTGCTTAAGCCTTCCGCCAAGGCCTTGTCATCCCGGCGAACGCCGGGATCCATGGGCCGCCCGTTGGATCCCGGCGCGGGCGAAGCACGGCCTGCCCTGAGCCTGTCGAAGGGCCGGGATGAGGAGTCGTGGGCATCACGTCGGCAAGAACAGCAGCCAGTAGATCAACAAGGCGTTGAAGAGCAGCGACACGCCCATGCCGATCTTCCACAGCACGGCCGGGTCGCGTGCGACCAAGGGCGTGGCACTGGGCGCGGCGATGGGCCGGGACGCACCACGCTCAAGCGCGAGCACCATCTCTTCGGCGGTCTCGAAGCGCTGCCTCGCATCGAGCGCGATGGCCTTCATCACGACGTGATCGAGCCAGATCGGCACGTCCGGACGCAGGCGCGACGGCGGCCTCGGGTCGCGTCGATGGCGCGACTTCTGGTAGGGCTCGACCTCGCCGAAGGGCAGCCGGCCCGTGAGCCACTGGTACATCGTGATGCCCAGCGCGTACACGTCGCTGCCGGCATCGGCGGGCACGTGCTCGTCGCCGGCCCATTGCTCGGGGTTCATGTAGCTCGGCGTGCCCGCATGCAGCGTACGCAAGGCACGCGGCTCGCTGCCGGAGATCGCCACGCCCAGGTCCAGCACGCGCCATTGGCCGTCGTCGCCCAAGTGCAGGTTGCCGGGCTTGATGTCGCGGTGGATCACGCCATGCCGATGCAGGCGGCCGAGCGCGCGCGCGACGGCCAAGGCGCCCTCCACCACCTCGCCCACTTCGAAGCGCTGGCCCTCCTTGAGCCGCTGCTCCAGCGTGCGGCCGGCGTGCCAGTCGAACACCGTGTAGAAGCTCGTCGGGTTGCGCGTCTCGCGAACGCCGATGAAGGCCGCGTCGCCGTGCTGTCCCGAGCCGGGCGCGACGCGGCTGCCCAGCCACGCTTCGTGCGCCAGCATCGCGCGCTCCTCACGGTCGCTCGCACGCGCCTCGTGCAGCGCCTTGATCGCCACGAGCTCCTGGGTCTCGGCGACGCGCGCCTGGTACAGGCGATGAACGCCGGTGTCGGCGACCTGCGCGGTGATGGTGTACGCATCGAGCCGGTCGCCCACCTTCAGCTTGGGCGTGGGCGGCAGTTGCCGGCCCTGCACGAGGCCGTCTTCGAGCCGCGCCTGCGACAGGCCGCGCACGCGCACGACGAGCGCGGTGGCGTTGTCGCCGCTGCCCGCGGCGATCGCGGCCATCACGATGGCCTGGCTCGCGGCCTGCGCCGTGCCGTCGCGCGCCAGGGCCGCCAGCCGCGAGCGCTTGAGCGAGGCATGCACGCCGTCAGTCGTGAGTACGAACACGTCGCCGATCTGCAGCTCGCCTTGCACGAAATCGATGCGCACGCGGTCGTCCAGGCCCACGGCGCGCGTGAGCCGGCTGCGCTGGTCGGGATGGTCGAAGCAATGGTCCTGCGTCAACTGCACGCAGTCGGCCTCGCCGCCGCTGCCGCGGATCAGCCAGGCGCGCGTGTCGCCGACGTGCGCGATGGTGAAGGCGTGGCCGCGCAGCACGAGCGCGGTGAGCGTGGTCATCGCCGCGCCGCCCTCGCCCTGCCGTTGACCTTGGCGGCGCCGGTTGTGGTCGGCCAGCCATGCGTTCTGCGCGCCGATGAGACGGTCGAGCACCACGGTGGTATCCCAGGTGTCGGGGCAGGCGAAGTAGTCCTGCACGACGCTCATCACGGTGGTTTGTGCGGCTTCGAGCCCCCGGCCGCCGGACGACACGCCGTCGGCGATGGCCGCGACGAGGCCGCGCGCCTCATCGTGGGGCGCGGGCTGCACCGAAGCGGCGAAATCCTCGTTCAGTTCCCTCGGGCCCTTCACGCTGAAGTGGCCGATCTCGACATCGAAGCTCATGGTGTCCCTGGGTCCCCCGACCCGATTCTCGGGCAAGTGCACGAATCCATCGTGGTGCATCGCCGAAACGGTGCGATGCACCGCACTGGCACTTGCCTTGCTATCCCTGCCGTAGTCCAGCCCGCGTGGCTTTCCAGGAGAGTGTGATGAAGAAGATGAAGTTGGTGATGGTGGGCAACGGCATGGCCGGCGTGCGCACGCTCGAAGAACTCCTGAAGATCGCGCCCGATCTCTACGACATCACGGTCTTCGGCGCCGAGCCACACCCGAACTACAACCGCATCCTGCTGTCGCCGGTGCTCGCGGGCGAGCAGACGCTCGACGAGATCGTGCTGAACCCGCTGTCGTGGTACGAAGAGAACAAGATCGACCTGAAGCTGGGCAAGAAGGTGGTGAGTGTCGACCGGCGCAACCGCATCGTGAAGGCGGACGACGGCACCGAAGCGGAATACGACCGCCTGCTGATCGCCACCGGCTCCAACCCCTTCATCCTGCCGGTGCCGGGCAAGGAGTTGGACGGCGTGATCGCCTACCGCGACATCGCCGACACCAACACGATGATCGACGCCGCGAAGAAGTACAAGCATGCGGTGGTGATCGGCGGCGGCCTGCTCGGCCTGGAAGCCGCCAACGGCCTGATGCTGCGCGGCATGCAAGTGACCGTGGTGCACATCATGCCGTGGCTGATGGAACGTCAGCTCGACGACGTGGCAGGCGGCCTCTTGCGCAAGTCGCTCGAAGACCGTGGCCTCAAGTTCATGATCGGCGCGCAGACGCAGGCACTCGTCGGCGACAAGGACGGCCGCGTGATGGCCGTGCAGTTCAAGGACGGCACGGAGATCCCGGCCGACCTCGTCGTCATGGCCGCGGGCATCCGCCCCAACACCGAGCTCGCCGAGAAGATCGGCCTGCATTGCAACCGCGGCATCGTCGTCACCGACACCATGCAGACGGTGACCGATCCGCGCATCTACTCGGTGGGCGAATGCGCCGCGCACCGCGGCATCGCCTATGGCCTCGTGGCGCCGCTGTTCGAGCAGGGCAAGGTCTGCGCGACGCACCTGGCCGAGTTCGGCATCGGCCGCTACACCGGTTCGCAGACGTCCACCAAGCTGAAGGTCACGGGCATCGACCTCTTCTCCGCCGGCAACTTCATGGGCGGAGAAGACTGCGAAGAGATCGTGATGAGCGACCCCTTCGGCGGCGTCTACAAGAAGCTCGTGATCCAGAACGACAAGCTCGTGGGCGCCTGCCTGTACGGCGACACGGTGGATGGCTCGTACTACTTCAAGCTGCTGCGTGAAGGCCGCACCATCGCCGACATCCGCGACAAGCTGATGTTCGGCGAATCGAACATCGGCGACACCGGCCACGAGGGCCACAACAAGGCCGCCGCGATGGCCGACAGCGACGAGGTCTGCGGCTGCAACGGCGTCAACAAGGGCACGGTCTGCAAGGCCATCAAGGAAAAGGGCCTCTTCACGCTGGACGAAGTGCGCAAGCACACCAAGGCGAGCGCGAGCTGCGGCTCGTGCACCGGCCTTGTCGAGCAGTTGCTGATGTTCACCGCCGGCGGCGACTATTCGAAGGCGCCGACCAAGAAGGCCATGTGCGGCTGCACCGACGTGAGCCACCAGGACGCGCGCGACGCGATCCGCAACGAGCACCTGCTGACCATTGACAGCGTCTACCAGCGCCTCGGATGGCGCACGCCCAACGGCTGCTCGAGCTGCCGTCCGGCCATCAACTACTACCTGATCAGCACCTGGCCCAAGGAGGCGAAGGACGATCCGCAATCGCGCTTCATCAACGAGCGCAGCCACGCCAACATCCAGAAGGACGGCACCTACTCGGTGATCCCGCGCATGTGGGGTGGGGAGACAACCGCCGACGAGCTGCGCCGCATTGCAGACGCGGTGGACAAGTACAAGATCCCGACCGTCAAGGTCACCGGCGGCCAGCGCATCGACTTGCTGGGCGTGAAGAAGGAAGACCTGGTCAATGTCTGGAAGGACATCGGCATGGCATCCGGCCACGCGTATGCCAAGGCCTTGCGCACGGTGAAGACCTGCGTGGGCAGCGAGTGGTGCCGCTTCGGCACGCAGGACTCCACGCAGATGGGCAAGGACCTGGAACGCGCGCTGTGGCGCATGTACGCACCGCACAAGGTCAAGCTCGCGGTGTCGGGTTGCCCGCGCAACTGTGCCGAGGCCGGCATCAAGGACGTCGGCGTGATCGGCGTGGACTCGGGCTGGGAAATCTACGTCGCCGGCAACGGCGGCATCAAGACCGAGGTCGCCCACTTCTTCTGCAAGCTGAAGACGGCCGAGGAAGTGCTGGAGTACAGCGGCGCCTTCCTGCAGCTGTACCGCGAGGAAGGCTGGTACCTGGAGCGCACCTGCCACTACGTGAGCCGCGTGGGCCTGGACTACGTGAAGAAGAAGATCCTCGACGACCACGCCGGCCGCAAGGCGCTGTGGGAGCGGCTGCAGTTCTCGCTCGACGGCGAACCCGACCCGTGGTTCGACTTCGACAAGGCGACCGTGGACACGCGGCAATTCGTGCCGGTGGCGATGGCATGAGACGACGAGACGTACTCCTGGCCGGCGCGGCGCTTGGCATGGCCGGCAGCTCGCGCGCGCAGGTCGTGGACCTGAACGACGCCATCAACAAGGCCGGCCGCCAGCGCATGCTCAGCCAGCGCATGGCCAAGAGCTACCTCGCCTCGGGCCAGAGCATCGAGCCCGAACTCGCCGCGCGCACGCTCGCGGCCTCGATGGCGCTCTTCGATCGCCAGCTGGTGGAGCTGAAGGTCTTCGCGCCGCAGGCGGAGATCAAGGCCACCTACCTGCAGCTCGAGACGGCGTGGGACGACTACAAGGCATTGCTCGTCGGCGAGAAGCCCGTGCGGGCCAAGGCCGAGGCGGTGATGGCGCTCGCCGCCCGCGTGCTCAAGCTCGCCAACGACGGCACGGGCCAGCTCGAGAAGGCATCGGGCCGGCCGGTGGGCAAGCTGGTCAACGTGAGCGGCCGCCAGCGCATGCTGAGCCAGCGCATGGCCGCGCACTATCTGAGCGCCTGCTGGGACGTTCAGGCCTCTGCCTGCGCGGCCGAGATCGCCAAGTCGCGCGAGGAGTTCATGGCCGCGCATGAACTGCTGAAGAACGCGCCACAGGCCACGCCCGCCATCCGCAGCGAGCTGAACCTCGCGGAGATGCAGTGGACCTTCTTCGACAACGCCTTGCGCACCGTGAAGCCCGGCGCCGCCGACAAGCGCGCGATGGGCAACGTCTTCACCGCCAGCGAACGCATCCTGCAAGTGATGGATGGCGTGACCGGCATGTATTCGAAACTGAGCTGACCCATGAGCAACTGGAAAAACATCTGCCGCGTCGACGACATCCCCATGCTCGGCGCACGCCGCGTGGCGCGCGACAAGGGCTGCGACGTGGCTGTGTTCCGAAACAGCGAGAACAAGGTCTTCGCGCTGCTGGACCGCTGCCCGCACAAGGGCGGCCCGCTCAGCCAGGGCATCGTCTTCGGCGAGAGCGTGGCTTGCCCGCTGCACAACTGGACCATCGGACTGGACGATGGATGCGCGAAGGCGCCTGACGAGGGCTGCACGACGAAGTTCTCGGTGAACGTCGAGGATGGGTTGGTTTACCTCGACGTGGAAGAGCTGAACAGCCTGGCGCTGAACGAAGTCACGACGGCATGATCGTCTTCGATACGGCGCAAGGTGGGCGGGCCGCGGCAGGCGGCGCCCCCATCTCAACCCTCTCTCAGAGGGAGAGGGAGCCATTCACGCCGCGAAGCGGCGCCATTCACACCCACCCGCGCCTTGGCCCCACCTGAAGCCATGACTGAAACCAAGTCCACCTGCCCTTACTGCGGCGTCGGCTGCGGTGTGATCATCGAGTCACAAGGCGCGCAGATCACCGGCGTGCGCGGCGACCCGCACCATCCGGCCAACTTCGGCCGGCTGTGCACCAAGGGCAGCACGCTGCATCACACCGCGACGCAGGCGGTCACGATGCAGACCCGCCTGCTTCAGCCGCAGGTTCGAAAGACCCGCGGCGAGCCGGCCGAGGCGGTGAACTGGGATGCAGCGCTGGACCTCGCGACCGACCGCTTCCACCAGGTGATCACCGAGCACGGCCCCGATGCCGTGGGTTTCTACATCTCGGGCCAGCTGCTCACCGAGGACTACTACGTCTTCAACAAGCTCGCCAAGGGCTTGATCGGCACCAACAACGTCGACACCAACTCGCGGCTGTGCATGAGCAGTGCGGTGGCCGGCTACAAGCTCACGCTGGGGGCGGATGCGCCGCCGGCCTGCTACGACGACTTCAAGTTCGCCGACACGCTGTTCATCGCGGGCTCGAACACGGCGTTCGCGCATCCGATCCTGTTCCGCCGCATCGAGGATGCGCGGCGTGCGAACCCGAAGATGAAGATCATCGTCGCCGACCCGCGCCGCACCGAGACGGCCGAGGTGGCGGACCTGCACCTGCCCATTCTGCCGGGCACCGACGTCGCGCTCTTCAACGGCATGCTGCACGTGATGCTGTGGGAAGGCCTGACCGACGCGGCCTTCATCGCCGCGCACACGAGCGGCTTCGAGGTGCTGCGCGACCGCGTGCGCGACTTCGCGCCCAAGGAAGTCGCCAAGCTCTGCGGCATCCCGGAGGACGCGCTTGTGCAGGCAGCGCGCTGGTTCGCGGGCGTCAACGGCGCGCGGCGCAAGACGACCTTGTCGCTGTACTGCCAGGGCCTGAACCAGAGCAGCAGCGGCACGATGAAGAACGCCGCCATCGTGAACCTGCACCTGGCCACGGGGCAGATCGGCAAGCCGGGCGCGGGGCCCTTCTCGCTGACCGGCCAGCCCAACGCCATGGGTGGGCGCGAGGTGGGTGGGCTGGCCAACCTCCTGAGCGCACACCGCGACTTGTCCAACCCCGAGCATCGCGCCGAAGTGGCCGCGCTGTGGGGCGTGCCCGACGTGCCCGCCCTGCCCGGCAAGACGGCGGTCGAGATGTTCGAGGCGGCCGCCGACGGCCAGATCAAGGCGCTGTGGATTGCCTGCACCAACCCGGCCCAGTCCATGCCCGACCAGGCCACGGTGCGCCGTGCCCTGCAGCGCGCGGAGTTCGTCGTCGTGCAGGAGGCGTTCTCGACGACCGCGACCTGCGCCTATGCCGACCTGCTGCTGCCCGCCACCACCTGGGGCGAGAAGGACGGCACCGTCACCAACAGCGAGCGCCGTATCAGCCGCGTGCGCCCGGCCGTGGCCATGCCCGGCGAAACACGGCACGACTGGCTGATCGCCACGCAGTTCGCCCAGCGCCTGGAGGCGCGGCTTCGCGCCGGGCAGCCCACGCTGTTCCCGTATGCCGACGCCGAGCAGGTGTGGAACGAGCACCGCGAATCGACCCGCGGGCGCGACCTCGACATCACCGGGATGAGCTATGCGCAGCTGGACGCCGGCCCCGCGCAATGGCCGTGGCGCCAGGGTGAAACGCAAGGCAAGGCCCGGCTGTACGAGGACGGCGTCTTCCCCACGGCCGATGGCCGCGCGCGCTTCGCCGACACGCCGCACGACCCGCTGGCCGAGCCGCGCGATGCGCGCTACCCCTTCTCGCTGAATACCGGCCGCCTGCGCGACCAATGGCACGGCATGAGCCGCACCGGCACGCTCGGCCGGCTCTTCGGCCACGTGCCCGAACCCGCCATCGAGATGAACGCGCAGGACATGGCGCGGCTGAAGCTCGCCGACGGCGACCTCGTGCACGTCACCTCGCGCCGCGGCACCATCGTCGTGCCGGCGCTGGCGAGTGCACAGCTGCTGCCCGCGCAAAGCTTCATCGCGATGCACTGGGGCGAGGAATACCTGAGCGGCAGCACGAGCAGCGGCGAACGCGTGGCAGGCGTCAATGCACTCACCGTGCCGGCCTACTGCCCGCGATCCAAGCAGCCGGAGCTCAAGCACGCCGCGGTGAAGATCCTCAAGGCCGACATGCCCTGGCGCATGCTGGCCATGGCATGGATGCCCGAGGGGCAGGCCCTGATCGCGCGCGAACGCCTGCGCACGCTGATGAGCGCCTTTCCGTTCGCGTCCTGCGTGCCCTTCGGTCGCGAACGCACCGGGCTGCTCTTCCGCGCCGCGGCCTACGAGGCGGCGCCTGCCGAGCTGCTGGAGCAGATCGAGACCCTGCTTGGCCTGGCGGACAGCCGCGTGCTGCACTACGTGGACAAGCGGCGCGGCCAGCGCCGCAGCATGCGGCTGGAGATGGCAGGCGGCAACGCACAGCTCGAAGGCTTCCTGCTCGCGGGCGACATCTCGGCCGAAGCGTGGATCAAGACGGTGCTCCAGGACGAGCTGCCTGCGCAGTCCTATGGGCGCCAGTTGCTCGTGCCTGGTGCGAAGGCGCCGGCTGCGGTGGCGCCGCGCGGCAAGCAGGTGTGCTCCTGCTTCAACGTGAGCCAGGCACAGATCGAGGGCGAGCTCGGCCGGTGCAGCGGCTCGCCGGACGTGCGGCTGCAGCACCTGAAGGACACGCTCAAGTGCGGCACCAACTGCGGATCCTGCGTGCCGGAGCTGCAGAAGATGATCCGCTCGCAGGCCGTGGATGCGGCAACGCAGTGGGCGTAAGCGGCGCATGGGCGTAGGCTGTGCATGCATGCGGACCCGGCAGATGGTGCCGGCGCGACGCGTGAACCGGCCTGAAACTTGCCTCGGTTTCCCGCAGGAGACAGCATGACCATCGCCGCATACATCAAGGAAATCGGGCGCGGCAAGGAAGGCGCCCGCTCACTGAACCAGCTGCAGGCCTACGACCTGATGAGCCTGGTGCTGGATGGCCGGGTCACCGACCTGGAGATCGGCGCCTTCGCCATCGCCATGCGCATCAAGGGCGAGACCACCGAGGAACTGGCCGGCTTTCTCGACGCGGTGCAGGAGCGCTGCCATCCGCTCAAGCCGCCGCGGCCAATGGTCGTGCTGCCGTCGTACAACGGCGCACGCAAGCTGCCCAACCTCACCGCGCTGCTCGCCTTGCTGCTGGCGCAAGAAGGCGTGCCGGTGCTCGTGCACGGGCCGGCGCGCGACCCGGGCCGCGTCACGACCGCGGAAATCTTCCATGACCTCGGCCTGCCGGTGGCGCACGATGCGGGCGACATCCAGCATGCCTGGTCGCGCCGCGAGCCTGTGTTCATCACGACCGAGGCCCTGTGCCCGCCGCTGGCCCGGCTGCTCGACGCACGCTGGGTGATCGGCCTGCGCAACTCGGGGCACACGGTGGCCAAGCTGGTCGACCCGACCCGCGGCGGCACGGCGCTGCGCGTGTGCAACTACACCCACCCCGAATACGCCCAATCGCTCACGCAGTTCCTGCAGCACTCGCATGCCACGGCGATGCTGATGCGCGGCACCGAAGGCGAACCGGTCGCCGACCCGCGCCGGCTGCCCAAGCTCGAGGTCTTCATGCGGGGAATGCACCGCCCCGACCTCTCGCTGTCGGCGCAAGAAGGCGTGCTCACCGAGCTGCCCGTGCTCCCGCGCGCCATCGATGCAGCGACCACCGCGCACTACATCCAGTCGGTCATCAGCGGCGAAAAGCCTGCCCCGGCACCACTCTTGCATCAGGCGGACTGCATCCGCCGCGCGCTGGATGCATGCAGTGAAGTCAGGCCATCGGAGTTGAGTGCATGAAGTCGTCGTTCTCGCCCAAGGTGCAACTGGTCGGCGCAGGTCCCGGAGACCCGGACCTGCTGACGCTCAAGGCCATCCGCGCCATTCGTTGCGCCACCGTCCTTCTCGTGGATGACCTGGTGAGCGACGGCGTGATGCGCTTCGCCCGCAAGTCGGCCCGCGTGATCCACGTCGGCAAGCGCGGCGGCTGCGCGAGCACGCCGCAGGCCTTCATCGAGAAGCTGATGGCGGCCGAGGCTCTGAAGGGCGAACGCGTGGTGCGGCTCAAGGGCGGCGACCCCGTCGTCTTCGGCCGCGGCGGCGAAGAGGCGCAGCACCTGCGCGAGCAAGGCATCGAGGTGGAGGTGGTCAACGGCATCACCTCGGGCCTGGCGGCGGCCACGTCCATCGGCGCGCCGCTCACGCACCGCAACCATGCGCACGGGGTGATGTTCGTCACCGGCCACGCCAAGGCCGGCGAAGACCCGCTGCACTGGCCCACGCTCGCCGCGGCCGCGGCGCAGGGCATCACGCTCGTCATCTACATGGGCATCTCGACAATCGAGAGCCTGCAATCGGGCCTGCTGCAGGGCCTGCCGGCCCACACGCCGGCCGCCGTCATCCAGCACGCGAGCCTGCCCACGCAGCGCCACGTGCAGACGACACTCGACGACATGGCGGCGCTCGTGCGGCGCGAGGGCATCGGCAGCCCGGCCATCATCGTCGTCGGAGACGTGCTGCGTGCGACAAATTGCATGAACGAGGCCCCCGAATTGGGGATAGTGCAGAGCGCCGCGGCCTGAGTCGCCGGTCGATAATGCCCGCCGTGTCCGACACAACGGCGGGGAGGCCGGCATGCAACAACTCGACAAACTTAACCAGCTCACTGAATCGCACGGCGCACTGAGGCCTGGCAAGGGCCTCATCTCCGGGGTCATCGCGCTGTCGCTGGCGATCCTGTGCTTCCTGGGCGTGCTCGCCTTTCATTTCCCCGAATACCTCACGACGCCGGAGCTGCGCAAGTCCTACAACGTCGACGTGATCCGGCTGATCATGTTCTGGTCGCTCGTGATCGCAGGCGGCCTGTCGCTGCTGAACATCGTGCTTGGCCGCGCGCGCTGGCTGGCCTTCGCGGCCTTCTTGCTGATCGGCCTCACGCTCGCGCTCGGCGGCCACAAGGTGCCGGTCAACGACTTCCGCGACGGCACGCCCTACATCGGCCTGGACTGGTTCATCCTCGACCTGCTGGGCTCGACGCTGATCTTCATCTTCGTCGAGAAGCTCTTCGCGCTGCGGCGCGACCAGCCGGTCTTCCGCGCCGAATGGCAGACCGACTTCCACCACTTCATCGTGAACCACATGGTGGTCGGCTTCATCCTGCTGGCCACCAACCTGCTGGTGCACAAGCTCTTCGGCTGGGCGGCCAAGGACGGCATCCAGGCCTGGGTGCAGGGCCTGCCCTTCTTCGTGGCGCTGTTCCTCATCGTGCTGGTGGCAGACCTCGTGCAGTACTGGACGCACCGCGCCTACCACGAGGTGCCCACGCTGTGGCGCCTGCACGCTGTGCACCACAGCGTGAAGAGCATGGACTGGTTGGCCGGCTCGCGCCAGCACATCCTCGAGCTGCTGATCACCCGCACCCTCGTGCTCGCGCCCATCTACGTGCTGGGTTTCAGCAAGGAAGTGATCGACGCCTACATCGTGATCGTCGGCTTCCAGGCGGTTTTCAACCACGCCAACGTGAGCGTGCGGCTCGGGCCGCTGCGCTACCTGATCGTCACGCCCAACTTCCACCACTGGCACCACTCGCAGGACGACGAGGCGATCGACAAGAACTACGCCGCGCACTTCGCCTTCCTCGACCACCTCTTCGGCACTGCCGTGCAGTCGGACCGCAAGTGGCCGAACCAGTACGGCGTCGTGGGCGACTACGTGCCCAACGGTTTCTGGAAGCAGGTGAAGTTCCCGTTCGTCTGGAAGGGCTGAACGCCGTCTACTTCAACGCGCGCTTGGCGAAGGCCGCGAACATCGCGGCGAAGATCACCACCACGAAGAGGCCGGCCGTGAGCGAGCTGGCCTCGGCGATCACGCCGATGACGGGCGGCCCGGCCATCATGCCGAGATAGCCGACCGCCGACACCGCGGCGATGCCGTGCGCGGGCGACACGCCCGGCACGCGGCCCGCGGCGCTGAAAAGCACCGGCACCACATTCGCGAGGCCCAGGCCCACTAGCGCAAAGCCGACCAGGGCCGCCCAGGGTTGCGCCACCAGGAGCGCGAGCAGCATGCCGGCGACGCCAACGAGCCCGCTCAGGCGCATCAGCAGCACGCCGTTCAGACGTGCGCGCACCCAGTCGCCGACGAAGCGCCCCGCCGCCATCGCGCCGCTGAAACTGGCATAGGCCAGTGCGGCGGTGGCAGCATCGGCGTGCACTTCCTGGCGGGTGTAGAGCACGCTCCAGTCGTACATGGCGCCCTCGCCGATCATGCCGAGCGATGCGAGCAGGCCGATGAGCGCGAGCGGCCCGCGCGGCAGGCTGAGCGGCGCGTTGGCAGCCGGCGGCCCCTGCATGCGCAGCATGGCCGAGCACGCCAGCAGCGCCACGCCACCAAGCACGATGGCAGCACCCAGCAGATGCTGCTGCGCCGACAGCCCCGTCAGCGGCACGGCGGACCCCACGCCCGCGCCGGCCATGCCGCCCAGGCTGAACATCGCGTGGAAGCCGCTCATGATCGGCCGGTCGGCCATGCGCTCGATCTCGCTGGCCTCGGCGTTGATCGACACGTCGAACAGGCTCGCCGCCATGCCGTAGAAGAGCATCACGATGAGCAGCCCGACGTAGTGCTCGAAGGCGATGAGCGATGCGATGCACACCGCGCACACCACCGCCATCACCACCGACACGCCGCGCGGGCCGTAGCGGCCGATGAGCCGGCCGGCCTGCGTCAACATGCCGATGCTGCCGACGCCGGCGGCAAGCATCGCCATCGCGAGCGACTGTTCGCCGAGGCCGTAGTGCGCCTTGACGGTCGGCACGTGCACGCCCCAGGTGGCGAACATCGCACCCGTCACGAAGAACTGGGCCCGCAGTGCCCACGAGGCGTTGGCCAGGGTGCGAGGCGAATGGGACGAGACGGGGATCGACGACATCGGCGGATTGTCGCGGCGGGGCCGGCGGCTCGCCTGCGCCACCGATAATTCCCGCATGCAAACCTTCGATGCCGTCGTCATCGGCGCCGGCGCCGCCGGCTTGTTCTGCGCCGGCATCGCGGGTCAGCGAGGGCTCAAGGTGCTGTTGATCGACCACGCGGAGAAAGTCGCGGAGAAGATCCGCATCTCCGGCGGCGGGCGCTGCAACTTCACCAATCGCGATGCCGGCCCGGCCAACTTCCTCTCGGCCAATCCGCACTTCTGCCGCTCGGCACTGGCGCGCTACACGCCGCAGGATTTCATCGCGCTGGTCCAGCGGCATCGCATCGCCTTCCACGAAAAGCACAAGGGCCAGCTCTTCTGCGACGAGAGCAGCGACCAGATCATCGACATGCTGCTGCGCGAGTGCGAGGCCGGCGGCGTCACGCGCTGGCAGCCTTGCACGGTGAACGCAGTGTCGAGCGACGGCCACTACACGCTGGAGACGAGCCGCGGCCCGGTGCGCTCGCGCAGCGTCGTCGTGGCCACGGGCGGGCTGTCGATTCCGAAAATCGGCGCGACGGACTTCGGCTACCGCCTGGCCAAGCAATTCGGACACAAGCTCATCGAGACCCGCCCGGCCCTGGTGCCGCTGACCTTCGACGCCGCCGAATGGGCGCCCTTCGTCGAGCTGGCGGGGCTGTCGCTCGAAGCGCGCGTGGCCACCGGCGAGGGCAAGTCCGGCGGCGAATTCCTCGAAGACCTGCTCTTCACACACCGCGGGCTCAGCGGCCCGGCGATCCTGCAGATCTCCAGCTTCTGGAAGCCCGGCAGCCCAATCCGCGTGGACCTGGCGCCCACCATCGACCTCGCCGGCCATCTCACGGCCGCCAAGGTCACCTCCCGCCGGCAGCTGAGCAACGAACTGGCGGAGGTGCTCCCCCGCCGGCTGGCCCAGGCCTGGCTGACCGCGCGGCCTGAACTGGCCGACCGCCCCATGCCGGAGATGCGGGACAAGGACCTGCAGGCGTTGGCCGACGGACTCGCCCGCTGGCAGGTCACGCCGTCGGGCACCGAGGGCTACAAGAAGGCGGAAGTCACGGCCGGCGGGGTCGACACCCGGGGGCTCAGCTCCCAAACCATGGAAAGCACCCGCGCCCCGGGCCTGTATTTCATCGGCGAGGTGGTGGACGTGACCGGCTGGCTCGGCGGTTACAACTTCCAGTGGGCCTGGGCCAGCGCCGCGGCCTGCGGTCGGGCGCTTCCTGTGTCCGCCGGGGCGTCCTGAGAGTGCTCGCTCACCCGGCGTTGCGAGTGCCGAAAACGCGGGCTATAATCGTCGTCTTTGCTAGCAACCCCGCGCAGCGATCAGGCCACTTGCAAAAGCTGATCCAGCCAGGAATCCGGACCCTCCTGACTGGCCCTCACGCCTGACACCGAGCGCAACTTCTTAGGATTCATTGGATACATGACTACGATTCGCGTCAAAGAAAACGAGCCGTTCGATGTGGCACTGCGCCGCTTCAAGCGCACCATCGAAAAACTCGGCCTGCTGACCGATCTTCGTGCCCGTGAGTTCTACGAAAAGCCCACCGCCGAGCGCAAGCGCAAGAAGGCTGCCGCCGTCAAGCGCCACTTCAAGCGCATCCGCAGCATGCAGCTGCCCAAGCGCCTGTACTGATCCGCCAAGGCAGTCTGCACAAAGCCCGCAACTCGCGGGCTTTTTCACATCCGCCGCTGAACCACCGAGGACCCCGCATGAGCCTGAAGGACCAGATCACCGAAGACATGAAGACCGCCATGCGGGCGAAGGATTCCGCCCGTCTTCTGACCATCCGCGGCCTGCTCGCGGCGCTCAAGCAGAAGGAAGTCGATGAACGCGTCACACTGGACGATGCGGCAGTGGTCTCCATCATCGACAAGCTGATCAAACAGCGCAAAGATTCGATCGCGCAGTTCGGCACCGCCGGCCGCACCGACCTCGTGGAAAAGGAAACCGCCGAGCTTCAAGTGCTCGAAGGCTACCTGCCCAAGCGCCTGAGCGCCGAGGAAGTGGCCGGCGAAGTCCAGAAGATCGTGGCCGAGCTGGGCGCCTCCGGCCCCGGCGACATGGGCAAGGTCATGGGCGTGGTGAAGACCCGCCTCGCCGGCAAGGCTGAGATGGGTCTCGTGTCGGCCGCCGTGAAGCAAGCGCTCTCGAAATAAGGCAGGTATTCGCATGACGATCCAGGTCCAGCCGATGAGCCCCGACGTGAGCGTCGCGCCGCAACTCGCGCCCGAGGCGATGGCGGCGCTGGCCGACGCCGGCTTCAAGAGCGTCATCAACAACCGCCCCGATTTCGAGGGCGGCACCGACCAGCCCACCAGCGCACAGATGGAAGCCGCGGCCGAAGCCGCCGGCCTGGTCTACGCCTACCTGCCGGTAGCGCCGGGTTACCAGAGCCCCGAGGAAATCGCCCGCTTCGCAGAGCTGCTGGCCACCCTGCCCCGGCCGATCGTCGCGTTCTGCCGCTCGGGCACCCGCTCGGGCAAGCTGTTCAGGGCCGCCACCGGCGCCTGACCTGAACAGGTCCCACACGATGAGCCGCCAGCACGAACCCCGTCCGGCGCGGCTCAAGCTCAAGGTCATCCTGCTGGCGGTCATCCCGCTGATCGTCTCGCTGGCGCTCATTGCGCTGGCGGTGTTCCACCAGGCGCGCGACCTCGCCGCCAAGGAGCGCGCGCTGGTGGAATCGGCCACCATGGCTTCGAAGGAGGCCGAGCTCAAGCACTACGTCGACCTGGCGCTCAGCATCGTCGAGCCGCTGTACGGTTCGGGCCGCGACGACGACGCCACCAAGGACGAAGCCATGCGCCGCCTCGCCGCGCTGGACTTCGGCAGCGACGGCTACTTCTTCCTCTACGACATGCAGGGCAAGAGCCTGATGCACCCGCGCCAGCCTGAGCTCGTCGGCCAGCAGATGTGGGAGATGCGTGACGCCTTCGGCACGCCCGTCATCCAGAACCTGATCGCCCGGGCCCGCGAAGGCGGCGGCTTCGTGCACTACCACTGGAACAAGCCCTCGGCCGGCCTGCAGGCGCCCAAGCTCGGCTACGCGGTGGGGCTGCCGCGCTGGAACTGGATGCTGGGCACGGGCATCTACCTCGACGACGTGCAAGCCACCATGGGCCAGATCGATGGCCAGGTCACGGGCAACGTGACGACCACGATGTGGTGGATCGCCGGCATCGCGGTGCTCAGCATCGCGCTCATCGGCGTGAGCGGGCTGGTGCTCAATGTGAGCGAATCGCGCATCGCCGAGGCCAAGCTGCGGCTGCTCGCGCGCCAGGTCGTGCGCTCGCAGGAGGCCGAGCGCGCCCACCTCTCGCGCGAGCTGCACGACAGCACCAGCCAGACGCTCGTTTCGATCAAGCTGCTGATGGAGTCGGTCATCGTCAAGATGGGCGAGGCCGCGCCGCCCACGCTGCTCAAGGCACTGGACCGTCTCAAGGCCGCGCTCGGCGAAGTGCGCAACATCTCGCACCGCCTGCGGCCGGCCGAGCTGGACGTGCTGGGCTTGCCCGCGGCGCTGGAACACCTGTGCGACGAGTTCGGCGAGAGCAGCGGCACGGCGCTCAACGTGAAGGTGCGCGGCGAGATCGAGCAATTGCCCGACGACGTGAAGACCGTGCTCTTTCGCGTGACGCAGGAGGCGCTGACCAACATCGAGAAGCACGCCGACGCGAGCCGCATCGCGGTGTGGCTGGCCTTCAGCCGCAGCGGCGTGCGCCTGCGCGTGATCGACGACGGCCGCGGCTTCAAGGTCGATGCGGTGCAGCTCGACCCCAAGCGCGGCATCGGCCTGCGCAACATGCGCGAGCGGCTGGTGTCCATCGGCGGCAGCTTCGCCATCTACTCGCGCCCCGGCCGCACCCAGCTGGTCGCCGAGGTGCCCGCCGCGTCGCTGCGGCAGTTCGCCCTCAAGGAAGCGGCATGAGCACCCCCGTGCACTGCCCGAAAGCCGACGTATGACATCCACCGACACCCCCGCCCGCCCCACCCGGCTCCTCCTGGTCGACGACCACCCGCTGGTGCGAGAAGGCCTGAAGGCCCGCCTGTCCACGCTGTCGTCGATCGAAGTCGTCGGCGAGGCCGGCGACGCCCAGGAGGCCGCGCAGCAGATCGCGCAGACCGAGCCCGACCTCGTGCTGATGGACGTCGGCATGAAGGACGTGAACGGCATCGACCTCACGCGCCAGTTGCTCGCCGAGCGGCCCGGCCTGCTCGTGCTGGTGCTGTCCATGTACGACAACCCCGAGTACGTCAACCGCGCGATGCAGGCGGGCGCCCGCGGCTACGTGCTCAAGGATGCGCCGGCCAGCGACATCATCGACGCCATCGCCGAAGTGACCGCCGGCGGCACTTTCCTGAGCTCGGCCATCTCCGGGCGGCTGTTCCGTTCACAGACGCCGCGGCCGGTGATGTCCTTGCGCGAGAGCGAAATCCTCGCCTGCCTCGCCAAGGGCCGCTCCAGCAAGCAGATCGCGACCGAGCTCAACCTGAGCGTGCGCACCGTCGAATCGCACCGCCAGAACATCAAGCGCAAGCTCAACCTCGACGGCCAGGCGGAGCTGATCAAGTACGCGGTGGAGCACTGCCGCGACATCGGCATCGCGCCGGCCGCGTAGTACCACGTAGCTGAAAGACCCGTTGCCACCGAAGGGGCAATGCGGTCTCATTCAGCCTGCGGGACCCAACGCGCTGTTCGCACCCGGCGGTGGGCCGGCGCCTAGCGCAAACACGAAGGTCTCGCGCCCAAGCCCAAACCTAGAATCGGGCGCTTGCTCGCGTCGCAGTTCGGCCGTGCTCGCCGTGGTTCTGTGCTTTGCATCTCAACTTCGGAGACTCTCGTGTCGTTCCTATTACAACTATCGCGGCTGATCGACAAGCTCAGCGAATGGATCGGGAAGAGTGTCGCGTGGCTCGTGCTCGCGGCGGTCCTCATCAGCGCTGGCAACGCCATCGTGCGCAAGCTGTTCAACAACAGCTCGAACTCCCTGCTCGAGGTGCAGTGGTACCTGTTCGCCGCGGTCTTCCTGCTGGCGGCCGGCTACACGCTGATGCGCCAGGAACACGTGCGCATCGACGTGATCATGGGCCGCTTCTCAAAGCGCACGCAGATCTGGATCGACATCATCGGCATCTGCTGCTTCCTGCTGCCGTTCGTGTGGGTGTCCACGATGCTGGCGATGCCGCTGGTCACCAAGGCCATCCACAGCGGCGAGATGTCCGAGAACGCCGGCGGCCTGATTCGCTGGCCGGTGTATGCGCTGCTGCCGACGGGCCTCCTGCTGCTGGGCCTGCAGGGCATTTCCGAGCTGATCAAACGGGTGGCCTTCCTGAAGGGCCTGATCCCTGATCCGACCAAGAAACACCAAGCCAAGAGTGCCGAAGAGGAGCTTGCCGAGTTCCTGCTGCAAGAGGAAGTGGCCGCTCGTGAAGCCGCCGCCGCGGGAGCCAAGCAATGACCGAATTCATCCTGGCCAACCTCGCGCCGATCATGTTCGGCTCGCTCATCATCTTCTTGCTCTTCGGCTACTCCGTCGCCTTCTCGCTGGCGGCCTGCGGCCTGTTCTTCGGGTTCGTGGGGATCGAGCTCGGCGTGCCGGGCATGGAGTCGCTCATGCAGGCCTTGCCGCTGCGCATGTTCGGCATCATGAAGAACGACACGCTGCTGGCGATCCCGTTCTTCACCTTCATGGGGCTGATCCTCGAACGCTCGGGCATGGCCGAAGACCTGCTCGACACCATCGGGCAGCTCTTCGGGCCGATCCGTGGCGGACTGGCCTTCGCGGTCATCCTCGTGGGCGCGATGCTCGCCGCCACCACCGGTGTCGTGGCGGCCTCGGTGATCTCCATGGGCCTGATCTCGCTGCCCATCATGCTGCGCTACGGCTACGACCGCCGCGTGGCGAGCGGCGTCATCGCCGCCTCGGGCACGCTCGCGCAGATCATCCCGCCGTCGCTGGTGCTGATCATCATGGCCGACCAGCTCGGCAAGAGCGTGGGCGACCTCTACAAGGGCGCCTTCATCCCTGGCTTCGTGCTGACCGGCCTGTACGTGCTGTACATCATCATGGTGACCATCGCGCGGCCCACCTGGGCACCGGCCCTGCCCAAGGAGGCGCGCACCATCCGCGAGGTGGACGGCTCCTCAGGCCTGAAGTCGCTGCTGTTCCTCGTCATCCTCTCGACCGCCTCGGCCATCGCGTTCGGCAAGTCGCGCCCGGACAGCGCGCCCACCGACGAGATCATCGTCACCTCGATGTGCGTGGGCGTGGGCATCGCCTTCGTGCTGGCGGTCATCAACAAGCTCACCCGCCTGAACCTGCTGTCCAAGATGGCCGAGCGCGTGACCTTCGTGCTCATCCCGCCGCTGGGGCTCATCTTCCTGGTGCTGGGCACCATCTTCCTCGGCATCGCGACGCCGACTGAAGGCGGCGCCATGGGCGCGGTGGGTGCGCTCATCATGGCCCTGGCCCGCCGGCGCATCGACATGCGCCTGCTGCGCCAGGCCATGGACACGACGATGAAGCTGTCGTGCTTCGTGGTGTTCATCCTGATGGGGTCCACGGTGTTCAGCCTGGCCTTCCAGGGCGTGGACGGCCCGAAGTGGGTGGAGCATCTGCTGACCGGCCTGCCGGGCGGGCAGCTGGGCTTCCTCATCGTCGTCAACGTGCTGATCTTCTTCCTGGCCTTCTTCCTCGACTTCTTCGAGCTGTCGTTCATCGTCATCCCGCTGATCGGGCCGGTGGCCGACAAGCTGGGCATCGACCTCGTGTGGTTCGGCGTGCTGCTGGCGGTGAACATGCAGACGTCCTTCATGCACCCGCCGTTCGGCTTCGCGCTGTTCTACCTGCGCAGCGTGGCACCACATGACGACTACACCGACAAGATCACGGCCAAGCCGATCAAGCGCGTGACCACCGGCGAGATCTACTGGGGCGCCGTTCCCTTCGTGCTGATCCAGATCATCATGGTCGGCCTGATCATCGCGTTCCCGGGCCTCGTGTCGGGCGGGCTGAAGAAGGCGGATGCCATCGACACCGACAAGGTGAAGATCGAGGCGCCCACCGAAAGCAGCTACGGCACCGACAAGAACAACCAGAACCTGGACGATCTCTTCAAGCCACGGCCCGGCGACACGCCGGCCAGCGGCTCGAAGTAGTCCGGCACGCGTTGCAACCCGCGGGCCCCGCTTCGGCGGGGCCTTGTTTCTTCCGAAGCATGCACACTCGAGCGCGATGAATCCCAGCACCGTCCAGATCGTCGGCGCCACCTTCTTCGCGGTGGCGTTGATCCATACCTTCTCGACTGCACTCTTCGCCAAGCTGGCGCATCGCTACCCCAAGCACGAGGGTGGCTTTCATCTCCTGGCAGAGGTCGAGGTCGTCTTCGGCTTCTGGGCATTGGTGCTGGTGCTCGCCACCTTCGCGCTCGAGGGCAAGACGGCCGCCACCGGCTACGTCGACGGCCGCAACTTCACCGAGCCGCTGTTCGTCTTCGCCATCATGGTCATCGCCGGCAGCAAGCCGATCCTGCACCTGTCCACCGGCTGCGTGAAGGCGCTGGCGGTGATGCTGCCTCTGCCGCGCTCGCTCGCGATCTACTTTCTCGCGCTCTCGCTGCTGCCCCTCATGGGCTCGCTCATCACCGAACCCGCCGCGATGACGCTCGGCGCCATGCTGCTGCGCGACCGCGTCTTCGGCGTCGACGTGCCGGAGAAGCTCAAGTACGCGACGATCGGGGCGCTCTTCGTGAACGTGTCCATCGGCGGCACGCTCACGCCCTTCGCCGCGCCGCCCGTGCTGATGGTGGCGACCACCTGGCAGTGGGACCTGCATCACATGCTCGTCACCTTCGGCTGGCGCGCCGCGCTGGCGGTGGTGGTGAACGCCACCATCGTCACTGCGCTGTTCGCGCGACACATCGCCCGGGCACAGCCGGCGGAGCCGCCGCCGGAAGCATCGCCCCTGCCCTTCACCGCGATGCTGGTGAGCGCACTGTTCCTGCTCGGCGTGGTGGTGTTCTCGCACCACCCGCCGATCTTCATGGGGCTGCTGCTCTTCTTCCTCGGCTACAGCGCCGCCTACCCGCGCCACCACGACCCGCTCATCCTGCGCGAGGCCTTGCTCGTGGCCTTCTTCCTCGCAGGGCTGGTGGTTCTGGGCGGACAGCAACAGTGGTGGCTGCAGGAGCTGCTCACGCGGATGAGCCCGAGCGCCGTCTACTACGCGGCCACCGCGCTCACGGCCGTCACTGACAACGCCGCACTCACCTACCTCGGCTCGCTGGTGCCGGGCCTGAGCGACGAGTTCAAGTACTCGCTCGTGGCCGGCGCCGTCACGGGCGGCGGCCTCACGGTGATCGCCAATGCGCCCAACCCGGCCGGCTTCTCCATCCTGCGCAACAGCTTCGAGGGCGGCACCATCAACGCGGCCTGGCTCTTCACCGCCGCCTTCGGGCCGACACTCGTGGCCATCATCGCCTTCCGATTCCTATGAACACCGGCTCTCGCGACCCTCTGCACGGCATCACGCTCGAGATGATGCTCAACGAGCTCGTCGCCCATTTCGGCTGGCCCGAACTCGGCCAGCGCATCGCCATCCGCTGCTTCACCTCCGACCCGAGCGTGGCGTCCAGCCTCAAGTTCCTGCGCAAGACGCCCTGGGCGCGGGAGAAGGTGGAAGGCCTCTATGCCTTCATGAAGCGCGAGCAAGCACGCAACAACCGCAGCGGCGGCTGAACTACAGCAGTTCGAAGGCAAGCACCGCGACCAGCGTCGGGCCGATGGCGCCGAGCAGCAACCCGCCGGCACGGATCACATTCCCCTCGAAGCTGGCGCGAAGGATGGAGAAGCCCGCCGGGTTGGGCGCATTGGCGATGACCGTGAGCCCGCCGCCTGTGACGGCGCCGGCCACGAGTGAATACTTGAACTCATCGCTCAGGCCCGGCACCAGCGAGCCGAGGTAGGTGAGTGCGGCGTTGTCGGTCAATGCGGTGAGCCCGGTGGCACCGAAGAAGACCGCACGCGGACTCATCGAGGTGAGCACCGGTTGCAGCCACCATTGCTGCTGCCCGCCCAGCACCACCAGCCCCGCGAGGAAGAAGGCCACGAGCAGCGCCTCCTTGAGGATCAGCGTGTCGTGGTGGCGCGGGTAGGCGGCGCTGTAGCCAAGGAAGAAGAGCAGCAGCCCCATGAAGATCGGCGGATGGTGCGCGAACACCACCACCCCCACGAGAAACGCGGCGCTGGCAAACATCGCGGCCACCGGCACCGGCTGGTCGTCCCTGACGTCCTCCGTGCGGATGCGCCCGATCTGACGACCGAAGATCGCACTCACCGAGACGGCGTTCGCCAGCACGGCGATGGCCGCCTTCAGCCCGAAAGTCGCCAACATGAAGTGCAGGTCCCAGCCCCAGGTGGACGCGACCATCAGCACCGGCGGGGCCGCATAAGGCGTGAGCGTGCCGCCGATGGAGACATTGACGAACAGCACCCCGATGGTCGCGTACTTGATCCGCTCGGGAATGTCCGCGGCGAACACGCGGTCGCGCAGCATGAGCGCGGCAAGCGTCATCGCCGCCGGCTCGGTGATGAACGACCCCATCAACGGGATCAACGATAGAGCGAGGAAGTAGACCGCCAGCGGACGCGCCACAGGCAGAAGCCGTGCGAGCCCCTGCACGCACAAGGTGGACAAGCGCAGGATGGGCTTGCTCCCCGCGACCACCATGATCGCGAAGACAAAGAGCGGCTCCGTGAAGTTGCGACCGTCAGCGTAATCGGTCGCCGCCGTCTTGCCTTCGACAGCAAAGATGGCGAGCACCAGCACCAGCGCCCAGAAGCCGAACACCACCTCGACTTCACCCAGCAGGTGGAACATGCCCTCATGCCGCGGATACCGATGCGCGAGCCTCTCGAACAAGGAAGTCGAAAAGGTGTGCACCAGCGCGACAGCAAAGAGCGCCGCGCCGATGACCTGAACAGTGCTCGGATTCATCGCCGCAGTCTATCGGCCAGCAGGTACCTCCCGGCACCAAGCAAGCGAGCAAGCGCAGCGACGCTCCCCTCAAGCCACGCCCGCGGGACTGGCTTCGCCAGCCCGCTGGGTGGCGCCCCTCGGGGGCAGGAGCGCAGCGACTGGGGGGCTACAGCTTCTGCGCCTGCATGAAGTCGTCGAAGCCCGCTTCAGCGAAGCGGAACCACAGCGTCTGCTCGGCGCGGAACTTGGAATAGTCCTCGTACACCTTGCGCCAGTTCTGGTTCTTGGCCGACAGCTCGGAGTACACCGCCATCGATTCCTTGAAGGCCAGTTCCATCACGTCCTTCGGGAAGCGGAAGAGCTTGGTGCCGGCACCCACCAGCTGCTTGAGCGCCACCGGGTTGCGGGCGTCGTACTTGGCCTGCATGTCCACGTGCGCGTGCGATGCGGCCGTCTCGACCATCGCCTTGTACTCGGCGGACAGCGCGTTGTAGGCCTTGGTGTTGATGAGGAAGTCCAGCTGCGGACCGCCTTCCCACCAGCCGGGGTAGTAGTAGTTCGGCGCGACCTTGTTGAAGCCCAGCTTCTGGTCGTCGTACGGGCCCACCCACTCGGCTGCGTCGATGGTGCCCTTTTCGAGCGCCTGGTAGATCTCGCCGCCGGGGATGTTCTGCGGCACGCCGCCCATGCGCTCGAGCACGCGGCCGGCGAAGCCGCCGATGCGCATCTTCAGGCCCTTGATGTCGGCGGCCGTCTTGATCTCCTTGCGGTACCAGCCGCCCATCTGCGCACCGGTGTTGCCGCCGGGGAAGTTGATGGCGTTGTACTGCGCGTAGAACTCGCGCATCAGCTTCAGGCCGTTGCCTTCGTACATCCACGCCGTCATCTGGCGCGAGTTCAGGCCGAAGGGAATCGCGCAGCCGAGCGCGAAGGTCTCGTCCTTGCCGAAGAAGTAGTACGGCGCCGTGTGGCACATCTCGACCGTGCCGCCTTGCACGCCGTCGACCACGCCGAACGGGGGCATCAGCTCGCCGCCCGCGTGGGTGGACACCTGGAACTTGCCGCCGGACATTTCGCTGAGCTTCTTCGCGAACACGTCGGCCGCACCGAAGATGGTGTCCAGCGATTTCGGAAAGCTCGAGGCAAGGCGCCAGCGGACCGCGGCTTGCGCATGGACGACGGCTGGCGCGACACCGGCGGCCAGCACGCCGGCGATGCCGGCACCATGTACGAACGAACGACGTTGCATGTAGATCTCCTGAGTTGTCGAGTGAGGTATTCGCGGCAAATTCTAGGAGTGGGTGTTGTTCGACCCACCCGGATTTACCCGTGCGCAAACCACCGGTTCACCTCGGAGAAACCACCCCCACGCAAACCCTGTGAACGGGCCTGCGATGTTCGCGTTCAGGAGCCCGCGATCTTCATGCGCTCGACGAGGACCGACCCGATGGTCTTGCCGCCCAGCGTGTAGGCATCGGCGCCCACGGCCACCATGCCCTTGAGGATGTCGCGCATGTTGCCCGCGATGGTGATCTCGTGCACCGGGTACGCAATGCGCCCGTTCTCGACCCAGAAGCCCGCCGCGCCGCGCGAATAGTCGCCGGTCACGTAGTTGACGCCCTGGCCCATCATCTCGATGACGAAGAAGCCGCGGTGCAACTTGCGCAGCATCTCGTCGAGGTCGTCGCCGGCCTGCGTCTTGCGGCTGGTGAGCACGAGGTTCTGCGAGCCGCCCGCATGGCCGGTGGTGCGCATGCCGAGCTTGCGCGCCGAGTAGCTGGACAGGAAATAGCCCTGCACCACGCCGCCCTTGACCACGTCGCGCTGGCGCGTGGCCACGCCTTCGTCGTCGAAAGGCGCACTGCCCTTGCCGCGCGGCTGGTGCGGGTCTTCGTGAATGTCGACGTGGTCGGGCAGCGCCTGCTTGCCCAATGAGTCGAGCAGGAAGCTGCTCTTGCGGTACAGCGCGCCGCCGCTCGTCGCCTGCACGTAGGCGCCGAGGAGGCCCGCAGCCACCGTCGATTCGTAGAGCACCGGCACCTCGCAGGTGGCGATCTTGCGCGACTTCAGGCGCGACAGCGCGCGCTCGGCGGCGTAGCGGCCGACGGCCTCCGGCGCGGCGAGGTCGCCCGGCGCACGCATGGAGCTGTACCAGGCGTCGCGCTGCATGTCGTCGCCGCCCTTGCCGGGCAGCGAGGCGATGGGCGCGACCGACAGCGAGTGGCGCGAGCTCGCATAGCCGCCGCGAAAGCCCCGGCTGTTGCCGGCGAAGAAGTGCGATTGCTGCGCCGACACGCCGGCGCCTTCGGAATTGGTGATGCGGCGGTCGACCGTGAGCGCGGCGCGCTCGCAGCGCTTGGCGATCTCGACCGCGCCTTCGGCGTCGATGGCCCAGGGGTGGAAGAGGTCGAGGTCGCGGCTGGCCTGCTCGGGCTTGGCGAGGTCTTCGTCATCGGGCAGGCCGGCAGCGGGGTCTTCGGCAGTGAAGCGGGCGATGTCGTAGGCGGCGCGCACCGTCTGCTCGAGCGCCGCGCGGGAGAAGTCGGACGTGCTAGCGTTGCCTCGGCGCTGTCCGATGTACACCGACACGCCCACCGACTTGTCGCGGTTGCGCTCGACGTTCTCGACCTCGCCCTTGCGCACCGACACCGACAGGCCAGCGCCTTCGGACACTTCGGCGCCTGCGTCGCTTGCGCCCAGTGACTTGGCAAAGTCCAGCACGTCCTCGACGATCTGCTGGAACTGGTCCCGCGAGTACGCGAAGCCTGATCGGGTCGAGGGTTCGGTCGTGCCGGCGGGAGTATTGGAAACGGTGTCGAGTGCCATGGCGGACTATCATACCCACCGTACTTCACCCTCTCGATGCCTCAGCCGTGCGTGGTCAAAAACAACTTCCCGAAGACATGGACGACGCCGCGGGCGACGCACCCGAGCAGGCGCCGGCCGACACGGTCGAGGCGGAAGAATCCGACTGGAACCGCCCGAGCAAGACGCGGCGCAAGAAGGAATCGCACGACCTGCAGGACCTGGGCGAGGCGCTGGTTGCCATGCCGGCCGACCGGCTCGAGGGCCTGGGCATGGACGAGATCCTGCTCGACGCCATCGCGCAGTACAAGCGCACCAAGTCCTTCGAAGGCAAGCGCCGGCAGATGCAGTACATCGGCAAGCTGATGCGCCGCGCAGACCCCGAACCGCTGCGCGAGGCGGTCGCCGCCATGCAGCTGGGCCGCGCGAAGGATTCGCTCGCGCTGCATGAAGCCGAACGCTGGCGCGCCGAACTCATCGCAAGCGACGACACCCTCACCCGCTGGATGTCCGAGCACCCCGAGAGCGACGTGCAGCAGCTGCGCAGCCTCATCCGCGCCGCCCGCAAGGACGCCGCCGCCGCGCCCGAGCAGCGCAGCGGCCGCGCCTTCCGCGAGCTCTTCAAGTTCATCAGGCAAGAACAATGAGCACCTTCGAACCGGTTCGCATCGGCGTCGTCTCGGTGAGCGACCGGGCGTCGACCGGCGTCTACGAAGACAAGGGCATCCCCGCGCTCAAGGACTGGCTGGGCCGCGCGCTGCGCAACCCGATCACCTGGGAGACGCGGCTCATCCCCGACGAGCAGGAGCGCATCAGCGCCGCGCTGCGCGAGCTGGTGGACGAGGCGAAATGCGACCTGGTGCTGACCACCGGCGGCACCGGGCCCGCACCGCGCGACGTGACGCCCGAGGCCACGCTCGCCGTGGCCGACAAGGTGATGCCCGGTTTCGGCGAGCAGATGCGGCAGATCAGCCTGAACTTCGTGGCCACCGCCATACTTTCGCGGCAGGTGGCGGTGATCCGCGGCAAGGCGCTGATCATCAACTTGCCGGGCCAGCCCAAGTCCATCGCTGAAACACTGGAAGGTCTACCTCAGATGCGACCCGCTGTGCCCGGCATCTTCGCGGCCGTGCCGTATTGCGTGGACCTGATTGGCGGGCCGTACATCGACTGCGATGAGGCGGTGTGCAAGGCGTTTCGGCCGAAGTCGGCGATTCGCCTGCCGAGCGCCTAGTGTAGTGAGTTAGAAATTCGTTGAACTAATCTTCGGCCGCCGTGTCTGTCGTGTAGGGTGTGAACACGACGAGGGCGGCGATGAGAGGAAGACCGAAGGCACAACTGGTGTTGAGCGAGTCCGAACGCGAACAGCT
>Ga0157377_10000027_pt1 | contig 135472 bp, 107 predicted proteins | sample M55metaG_FD_121116 | JGI IMG/M metagenome (GOLD analysis project Ga0157377, IMG submission 121116) | Miscanthus rhizosphere microbial communities from Kellogg Biological Station, Michigan, USA - M5-5 metaG | ecosystem: Host-associated > Plants > Roots > Rhizosphere > Soil | place: USA... | reverse complement strand
GAGCCCCACCTGGTTTGCCAGGTCGGCCCTCGACAGGCCGGGCTTCTTGCACAGTTGGCGGACCAGGACCATTCGATTGATGTCCTTCAGCAACTGCTGGTTGCCGGTGGCCTCGATGGTCAAGTCGCTTCTCCTGTGGGGCGGTAGGGATGCACTGGGATTTCCCAGATTAGTTTGTCCGCAAAACGAAATAAATTGGCATAAACACCTAGCAGCCTGCAACCGTGATGTCATTAGTTAGAGCGATGCACTAAATAAGAACAAACACCTAAACACTTCGGATCGAGCCGAGGCCACACTCCCTCCCGCGATAAAGAGCATGGTCCGCATGAGCTCGGTCGGGCGCGGCATCGTCTACGGTGCACCGTGATCTGTACGTGAAAGGAATCGAAGACATGTCCCCAATCGGCCGGACGGCCACGGCCCTGGCGCTCGCCCTGTGCGGCATCGCCGCGCAGGCGGGCGGCACCGAGCCCCGGCCGGTGCAGCTCGACCTTGCCCGCGCGGCAACCCCGGTCGACCGCTTCTTCGATTACGCGGTCGGCGCCGACTTTCCCGGCACGCTGATCCGCGACGACAGCCTGGCGCAACTGAAGACGGCAGTGGACGAACTCGGCTTTCGCTACGTTCGCTTCCATGCCATCTTTCACGACGCGCTGCGCACGGTGAAGAAGGACGGCGACCACCTCGTCTTCGACTTCAGCGGCATCGACAAGCTGTACGACGCGCTCATGGCCCGGGGCATCCGCCCCTTCGTGGAGCTCGGCTTCACGCCCGAGGCCATGGCCACCTCGAAGCAGTCGATCTTCTACTGGAAAGGCAACACCTCGCATCCCATGCCCGAGCCCTGGACGGCGCTGGTGGAGGCATTCGTGAAGCATGTGCGCGAACGCTACGGGGTGGATGAGGTGCGGCGCTGGCCCTTCGAGGTCTGGAACGAGCCCAACCTGGACGGCTTCTGGGAGCGTGCCGACCAGAACGCCTACTTCGAGCTCTATGCCCGCACCGCGCAGGCGATCAAGGCGATCGACCCGCAGTTGCGCGTGGGCGGCCCATCCACCGCCGGCGCGGCCTGGGTGCCCGAGTTCCTGGCCTATGCCAAGGCCCACGGTGCGCCGGTGGACTTCGTCACCACCCACACCTACGGCGTGGACGAAGGCTTCCTCGACGAATTCGGCCAGTCGGACCGCAAGCTCTCGCCGAACCCGCAATCGATCGTCGGCGACGTGAAGCGGGTGCGCCAGCAGATCGATGCGTCCGCCTTCCCCGGGTTGCCGCTGTACATCACCGAGTGGAGCACCAGCTACAACCCGCGCGACAAGGTGCACGACAGCTACATCAGCGCCTCGTGGATGCTTGCCAAGCTGCGCGCCACGCGCGGGCAGGCCCAGGCCATGAGCTACTGGACCTACAGCGACCTCTTCGAGGAACCGGGGCCGCCGGATCGCCCCTTCCACGGCGGCTTCGGCCTGATGACGCGCGAAGGCGTGCGCAAGCCGACATGGTTCGCCTACAAGTACCTCCATGCACTGCGCGGCAAGGACATCCCGAGTGCGGATGAAGGCGTGCTCGCGGCCGTGGACGGCCGCCGCACTGCCGTGCTGGCCTGGGACTGGCAGCAGCGCGAGCAGCCCACGAGCAACAGCGTCTTCTTCGGAAAACCCGTGCCGGCCACCGACGCGCAGCCGCTATCGCTGGACATGCGCCACCTCGCGCCGGGCCGCTACCACCTGCAGGTTCGGCGCACCGGGTACAAGGCCAACGACGCCCAGACCGCCTACCTCGAGATGGGGTCGCCCAAGGACCTCACGCCCGAGCAACTGCAGACCCTGCAGCAGCTCACCGCCGACAAGCCCGAAGTGGACCGCACGGTGCGCGTGGGCGCGGACGGCCGGATTCGTTGGAAGCTGCCGATGCGCAGCAACGACATCGTGCTCGTGACACTCGAGCCGGTGGCGAAGTAGCCCTCTCTCATGCCACCCCATCAGCAATTGAGATGACGTTGACGACATCGACCATCCGGTGGCTGCAGAGGCTGGCCCTCTGCGGCTTCTTCGCCGCCGCGGCGATCGGCGTGGAGGCCGCCGAGTGCGGTCCTGACGCACTGGGCACATGGCGGGTGCTCAGCCTCGCGCGAGGCACGGCGGCCTATGGCCGAGTGCAGCACGAATCGCTGCCCCTGGGGCCGGGCGAGGTGGTGCTCACCTTCGACGACGGCCCCCGCGCCGAGTCCACGCCGGTGGTGCTGAAGGCGCTGCAGGCCGAATGCGTGCGCGCCACCTTCTTCATGAACGGCGAACCGATGCTCGCCAACGCCGAGCTGGCGAAGCAGGTGCGCGCGCAAGGGCACAGCGTGGGGCTGCACGGGTTTCGGCATCCGCACTTCGCGAGCCTGCCCGAAGACGAGCAACTGACCGATCTTCGAGACCTCGAGCAGGCTTACGCCCAGGTGTTCGGCGGCCGCGCCGCGGCGTACCGCTTCCCGTTCCTGGAGGAAACGCCGTTCCTGCGCGGCGCGCTCGCGGCCACCGGCTACACCGTGATGTCGGTCGACCTGGGCATCGAGGACTGGGAACCCCAGAGCACGCAACAGATGGTCGACAAGCTGGTTCAGCGGTTGGCCGGCACGGGTGGCGGCATCGTGCTGCTCCACGACGCCCAGGACCGGACGGCGGCTGCGCTGCCGATGCTGTTGCGAGCGCTCAAGACGCGCGGCTACCGCGTCGTGCATCTCGAATGGTCATGAAGGAACAACTGAACATGGTTCGACACTGGATTCGCAGCGGCACGCTCGCGGTGGGGCTGCTGGCCGGGCTGCTGCCCGCGGTGGCGGCCGTGGGCATCGGCCTGTTGCCGAACATCGCCTCGGCAGCCTCGCGCACCAGCGAACCCATCAACCGCGACTGGAGCTTCACGCTCGGCGACCCGCCGGGCGCGCAATCGGCCGACCACGACACGGCGAAGTGGCAGCACGTGGACGTGCCGCATTCGTTCTCGCAGCCGTACTTCCTCGGCACCGGCTTCTACGTCGGCCATGGCTGGTATCGCAAGACCCTGGAGCTGCCGGCGTCGTCGGTGGGCAAGCGCATCTCGCTCGAATTCGACGGCGTCTTCCAGGACGCGGAGATCTTCGTCAACGGCCAGAAGGCCGGCCGCCACGTCGGCGGCTACACCGGCTTCACCATCGACATCACGTCGCTCGCGAAGCCCGGCCGCAACCTGCTGGCCGTGCACGTCAACAACGAATGGAAGGCCCGCGTCGCGCCGCGCGCCGGCGAGCATGTGTTCTCGGGCGGCATCTACCGCGACGTGCGCCTGGTCGTCACCGACCCCGTCCACGTCGCCTGGTATGGCACCTTCGTGACCACGCCCCAGGTCTCGGAGCAGCAGGCCTCGGTGCGCGTGCAGACCGAGCTGCGCAATGACCGCACGGGTGAGGCGCGGGTCGTCCTCGTCTCCGAGGTGCTCGACGCGAGCGGCGGCCGAGTCTCGATGCAGCGTAGCGAGAGCAGCGTGCCTGCAGCCGGCACGATCAGCGTTGACCAGACCTTGCCCGACATCGTTGCGCCCAAGCTCTGGTCGCCCGCGCAGCCCTATCTCTACAAGCTCGTGAGCCGGCTCTCGGTGAACGGCAAGACGGTGGACCGCTACGAGACACCCTTCGGCATCCGAAGCATCAAGTTCACCGCCGACCAGGGCTTCTTCCTGAACGGCAAGCATCTCTACCTGATCGGTGCGAACGTCCACCAGGACCAGGCCGGATGGGGCGACGGCGTGACCGACGGCGCCGCGCGGCGCGACGTGAAGATGGTCAAGGACGCCGGCTTCAACTTCATCCGCGGCTCCCACTACCCGCATTCGCCGGCCTTCACGAAGGCGACCGACGAGCTGGGCATCCTGTTCTGGTCGGAGGCGCCGTTCTGGGGTATCGGCGGCTTCGGCGCCGACGGCAGCTGGCTGTCCAGCGCCTACCCGCCCGATCCGGCGGACCGCCCCGAGTTCGAGGCCAGCGTGCTGCAGCAGGTGCAGGAGATGGTGCGCATCCACCGCAACCGTCCGTCGGTCTTCGTCTGGAGCGCCAGCAACGAGCCCTTCTTCACCAAGGGCGACGCGATGGACGCGATGCGCGACTTCCTCAAGCGCGAGGTGGCCTTCTTCCATTCGATCGATCCGACGCGGCCGGTGGCCATCGGCGGCGCCCAGCGCGGCGACATCGACAAGCTGGGCGACGTGGCCGGCTACAACGGCGACGGCACCACGCTGTTCCTGAATCCGGGCGTGCCCTCCGTGGTGTCGGAATACGGCTCCACCATGGTCGACCGCCCCGGCGCCTATGAACCCGGCTTCGGCATGATGCCCGACACGGTGGACCCGAAGGACAGCGCCAAGCCCTATGCCTGGCGCTACCCGTGGCGTTCGGGCGAGGCACTGTGGTGCGCCTTCGACCATGGCTCCATCGCCTCCATCGAGTTCGGTGCCATGGGCTTCATCGACTACTTCCGCCTGCCCAAGCGCCAGTACCACTGGTACCGCAACACCTACGCCGGCGTGCCTCCGCCCACCTGGCCCGTGGACGGCAAGCCCGCGCAACTGCAGCTCACTGCGAGCCAGACGGAGATTCACGGCACGCAGGGACTCGACGACGCGCACCTCGTCGTCACCGTGCAGGATGAGGCCGGCCGGGCACTGAGCAATTCGCCGGACGTGACGTTGACCATCGTCAGCGGCCCGGGCAAGTTCCCCACCGGCCGCAGCATCCACTTCAGCAACAAGTCGCTCGTGGCCATCCGCGACGGCCAGGCGGCGATCACGTTCCGCTCGTACTTCGCGGGCAAGACCCTCATCGAGGCGACGTCGCCGGGCCTCAAGCCCGCGCGCCTCACGATCACGACGACGGGGCCGGACCGTTTCATCGAGGGCAAGTCACCGCTCGCGCCCGACCAGCCCGTCATCGTCTACCCGCCGTTCACGCGCATCGCCTTCCCTGGCGATCCGGTGAACGTGACCATCAACCGCCCGACGTCGACCAGCAGTGCCGAGCCCGGCCACGAAGGCCCCAAGGCCAACGACGACCAGACATCGACCTGGTGGCAGGCCCATGCCAAGGACGGCTCCGCCTTCTGGCTCGTCCACCTGGAGAACGTCTACAAGCTGCATTGGCTGGCGCTGGTCATGCCCGACGAGCGCGTGCCGGACTTCGTCGTCGAGATCAGCAAGGATGGCACGCAATGGCACCAGGTCGGCGAGGGCAAGAGCGGACGCAAGAACTACGACTTCGCGCTGTTCGAGAAGCCGCTCACGGCGGCCTTCCTGCGCATCCGCTTCCCCGCCGTCACGCCCGATCACCCGGCCATGCTCAGCGAGGTGCGCGTGATCGCCGCTCCGGCGAACTGAGAAGCCGCGAGGCAATCCGGGCTGCGACGACCGCAGGGTGCGGCGTGAACGCCGATGCGAAAGGCGTTACCAGACGCCCTGGTGCACTGCCAACGCCCGCAGCATCGCGAGCCGGTTGCGCACGGCGTCGAGTCCCGCCTGTTCGACGGCCTGTTGGGCCTCGAACGTTGCAATGCGTGCCTGCAACAGGTCTGCCAAGGCAATCGTGCCGGCGTCGAGCTTGAGTTTGGCAATGCGCTCGGACTCGTTGGCCTGCGCCAGCTGGTCGTCGGCCGCGGCCCGGGCGTCGGCGATGCGGCGCTGCTCGATCAGCAGGTTGTGCACCTCGGCCAGCGCAGCGTGCACCTTGTCGCGCAGGTTCAGCGCTGCGACGTCCAGGGCGTTGCGCGACTGCGCTTCCTGCAAGTCGAGCCGGCGCCAGTCGATCAGCGGCACGGTGAGGTTGGAAGCGAGCGACAGCAGCGGCTGGCCCAGCCAGTCCGACATCTTGGCCCCGCCGGTGCCGATTCCTGCGTTGAAGCTCAGCTGCGGGTAGCGCGCAGCGCGGGCGGAGCGCGTGTCGGCCAACGCCGCATCGACCTCCAGCCGCGCACGGCGCACGTCGGGGCGGCGTTCCAGCACCTGCACCGGCTCGTCGGGCGCCCAGGCCGGCAATGCGGCGGGCAGGGTGGTCGCCGCCACCTCGGGCCCTGGGGGCGGCGCATCGAGCAGTCGCGCCAGGTTCGCTCGCGCCTTGGCTGCGTCGGCCATGGCATCTCCGAGTTGCCGGCGCGCCGCGAGCACGGCGCCGGCCGCCTTGTTGATCTCGAGCGGCACCAGCTTGCCCTCGCGCACGCGCGCGGTGACGAGGGGCACGGCCCGCTGCGCAAGTTCGAGCCGGGCGGTCGCGATGGCGGCGAAGCGCTGGTTGGCGATGAGCGTCCAGTAGCTGTCGGCCACCTGGTTCGCGATGCTCAGGCGCGCCGCGGCGATGTCGCCGCGCGCGGCCTCGCTCAGCGAGGCCTGCTTCGCATCGAGCTGGGCCAGGCGATGCCACAGGTCCGGCTCGAAGCTCGCGCCCACCGAGGCGGTGTAGCTGTGGCTCCATTGCGCGGCCTCGCTCACCGGGATCAGCACCCCGTCGACGTTGACGGTCGCTCCCTTCGATTGCAAAGGCCGGTTTGCGCCATACGAGAAGTTCAGCGACGGCTGCAGCCGCAAGCCTTGCTGCCTGGCCTGGATCTGCGCTGCATTCCAGGCCAGCGCGGCACGGCGGATGTCGGTGTTGGCGTCGAGCGCGCGTTGCTGCAGTGCCAGCAGGGCCGGATCGAGCAGCGGTGCCCACGCCGCGGCCTGCCCGGCACTCAGGTCGGGCACGGCCCATTGCTCGGGCGCGACCGGCGCCGGCGGCGCCTGGACAGGGGAGCCCGCGCAGGCGACGAGCAGGAGCGCCAGCAGCGGCATCGACCGAAACGTCAGGGACATGGAGATCCTCATTCGCGCGCCAGCGCATCCACCGGACTCAGGCCCGCCGCGCGCCGCGCGGGGAGCGTGCCGAAGAGCAGCCCCACCGAGCTGGAGACGGCGAACGCGACAAGAAGCGCATCCCAGCTGACCAGGACATGCAGTTGGTGCTGCACGTGGTTGAACCCGAGCGCGGCCAGCCAGCTCAGCGCCACGCCCACCAGCCCGCCGAGGCAGCACAGCACCACGGCCTCGGCCAGGAACTGCAGCAGCACATCGCCGCGCCGCGCGCCCACCGCCATGCGGATGCCGATCTCGCGCGTGCGTTCCGACACGGAGACCAGCATGATGTTCATCACGCCCACGCCGCCCACCAGCAAGGCGATGGCGGCCACGCCTGCGAACACGGCCGCAAGGCTGGAGGTGATGTTGGTGAACTTGCGGAATTCCCCTTCGCCGTTCCAGGTCGAGAAGTCTTCGGCGCCATGCAGGGCGCGCATCCGGTGGACGAGCTGTGCCCGCACGGCATCGGGCGGGATGCCTCGCTCGAGCTGCAGGTCGAAGTGGTCGTAGTCGGCACGCGCGTCGATCTTGCGGGCGAAGGTGCCCTCGGGAATGAACACCCCGCCAATCCAGTTCTCGCCCGAAATCAGCGCGGCGTCGCTGTCCACCACGCCGACCACCGTGATCGGCAGCGCGCCCCACGGCGCGTCCGCGGACGCTGCGATGCCATCGGGCAGGCTGCCGAGCATGAGCATCAGGCTGCGGCCAAGAGGGGACTCGCCCGGCTTGAACAAGGTGTCCCGCGCCTTCTTGTCGATCACGGCGACCTGGACGTCGTCGCGCAAGTCGAGGGCGCTGAAGTAGCGTCCTTCGACGACCTTGAGCTTGCGCGCCTTGAGTGTCTGCAGCCCGGCGCTGCGCACGGCGATCCGCGCGTCGCGCGAGCCCTGGCGCGCCGTCAGCTGCGACTCGCGGTCGAGGTTGACGCCCGCGACGCCGGGCAGGGCGCGCATGCTGTCGATCTCGGCCGGCATGAAGGGCTTGGGCTGGCTGCCCGGCGGCAAGGCGGGGTTGCCGCGCCACACGGCGATGCGGCCCGACATGAAGCTGGCCACGTCGGACTCGATCGAGCGCCGTGCCGCGCCGGTGAGTGCCACGATGGACACCACCGAGGCGATCCCGATGCTGATGCCGAGCATCGACAGCGCGCTGCGCAGCCGGCTGGCGCGCAGCGCCGCCCAGGCCGTTTGCACGGCCTCGCGCCACTGCACGACCGCGCGCTGCAGGCGGCCGCCCTGTGGCGGCGGAGCGATGCCGGGCGCCGCGGGCACGTGAGCGGCGGGCGTTCCCGGGTCGCTGACGATGCGGCCGTCCTTCATGGTGATCACCCGGCGTGCCTCGGCCGCCACGTTCGCGTCGTGCGTCACGATGATCACGGTGTGGCCGCGAGCGTTGAGTTCGCTGAGCAGGCGCAGCATCTCGGCGCCGCTGGCCGAATCGAGCGCGCCGGTGGGTTCGTCGGCGAGGATGACCTGCCCGCCGTTCATGAGCGCCCGCGCGACACTCACGCGCTGCTGCTGGCCGCCGCTGAGCTCGTGGGGCTTGTGGTCCAGGCGGTCGACGAGGCCCAGGCGTTCGAGCAAGGCGCGCGCTCGTTCGAGCCGCGAATGCGACCCCTCGCCGGTGTAGACCGCCGGCAGCGCGGCGTTGGCCCGCGCATCGAGGTGGCCCAGCAGGTGGTAGCGCTGGAAGATGAAGCCGAAGTGTTCGCGCCGCAGCGCCGCGAGTTCGTCCGGCTGCAAGCCGCCGGTGTCGCGGCCGGCAATGCGGTAGTGGCCTGCCGTGGGCGCGTCCAGGCAGCCCAGCACGTTCATGAGCGTGCTCTTGCCCGAGCCCGACTGGCCGACGATCGCGACATACTCGCCGCTCTCGATGGCGAGGCTCACGCCGGCCAGCGCTGCGACGTCGTTGTTGCCGAGCCGGTAGTGGCGCTCGACGTCGTGCAGTTCGATCAGCGCCATCGTCAGGTCGTGCCGGCCGAGGCGGCGGCACCCGGCGGCGGTGCGAGCAGCACCTTCTCGCCGGCCGCCAAGCCCGAGAGGACCTGCACATTGGCCGTGTCGTGCAAGCCGGTGCGCACACGGCGCGTGGTGGTCTTGCCGTCCTTGCCCACGACCTCGACGGCGAAGCTGCCGTCCTTGCCGCGCTCGCCGAGCGCGACGAGCGGCATGGCCAGCGCCTGCCGGGCCTCGCCGGTTTCGAGGTCGACCTGCACCGTCATGTCCGCAAAGAGCTTGCGGTCGCGGTTGTCCACTTCGAAGAGCGCGTTGTAGAACACGGCATTGCCGCTGCGCTCGGGAATCGGCTGGATGACGCGCAGCCGCCCCTCGTAGTGCCGGCCGTCGCCGGACAGGGTGGCAAAGCTGGCCTTCTGGCCCGGGCTGATCGACTGCACGTCGGCTTCCGGCACCTTGGTGCGCACGGTGATCGTGTCCAGGTCCGCGACCGTCACCATGACCGGCGTTATCTGCACCGCGATCACCGTCTGTCCCACTTGCACCGGGATGTTCACCACCACGCCGTCCATCGGCGAGGTGATGCGGGTGTAGCCGAGATTGACCTTGCTGCGATCGAGCTGGGCCTCCAGGTTCGCGAGGTTCGCCGCCTGGCCCCGCACGTCGGCTTCGAGCTTGGCGACCTCGTTTTCGGCCTTCTCCGATTCGGTCGCCGCCGTGGCGTCACCTGCCAGCAGGCGGTGCTGGCGCTCGAGTTCCAGGCGCGCGGCCTTCAGGTCGATCCGGCGGGACTCGAGCTGCGCATGCTGCTGCGCGAGCGATGCCTCGGCCCGCGTCACGTCGCTTTGCGCCAGTGCAGGGTCGAGCAGCACCAGCAGGTCGCCCTTCTTGACGGCCTGGCCCAGGACGACCGGAATGGCCTTGATCTGCCCGCCGACCTGGGCGCCCACGTCCACGCGGGTCTTCGCCTGCAGGGTGCCCGCCGCCTGCACGATCTGCACGATGTCCATGCGCCTGACCTCGCCGCTGGGCGGCGGGGGAGGTGGTGCAGCGGTGGCACGGCTCCAAACCTGCCACGCGACGATCGCGAGCGCGATCGCGAGCCACCAGCGCAGCTTGCGAAAGACGTGCCTGGCCTTGGCAGCCACTTGATTCATCGATGCCTCCACGATCCTGGTTCTGGCTGCGTACGTGTCCTGCGCGCCGCGTCGCTGCAACTCACCGGTCGGAACTTGAACCGTCGGTGTCGTTGCGCGTCAGCTCGGCAGATGGTGACCGGGTGGGCGTCTACAAGGAAATGATTCCTCATGGGGCGCCCCGTGCATCGTGCGCGGATGCATCCGGCGCTACGCGAGCGCCGGCAGCTGCCAGGCCCGACCCATCAAGCGGCCCTGTACGGATGGCCGTTCAACTTATTGTGTCGACATATTGATTCGAGCGACGAACGAAAAAAAGAGGTGAAAACACCGATGTGGCGCCGGCGGGGTCCGGCGCCAAATTCAGGCTACGAACGATTTCGATGCCACCATGAACGACAGAGCCATTCGCAAGATCGTCATCGTCGGCGGCGGGACCGCGGGCTGGATGAGCGCCGCACCGCTCTCGCTGATCTTCGGAGGACATGCGCTGCGGCCTTGCGAGATCGTGCTGGTGGAGTCACCCGAGCTGGGCACCATCGGCGTCGGCGAGGCGACGCTGCCTGCGATCCGCTACTACAACCAGCTCCTGGGTTTGGACGGCCTCGAGTTCATCCGGAAGACGCAGGCGACCTTCAAGCTGGGCATCGAGTTCAAGGATTGGGGGCGCGTGGGCCACCGGTTCTTCCACGGCTTTGGAGGCTTCGGCCCGCCGATCCAGAGCCGCTCGTCGTTCATGTTCTGGCTGCGCCTGAGTCGCAGTGGCAGCATGCCGTCGTACGAGGACTTTTCCGCAGCCACGGTGATGGCCCGGAACAAGCGCTTCACGACCCCAAGCGGCGCTGCGCCGTCGGCACACAACGCCTACTCGTACGCCTTCCACTTCGATGCCGGCCTGTATGCGGCCTTCCTTCGCGACTACGCGATGAAGCGTGGCGTGCAACGCGTGGAAGGGACGATCGTCGACGTCGAAGTGCGGCCCGAAGACGGTTTCGTCGCGGCGGTCAAGCTGCGCGACGGGCGCAGGATCGATGGCGACCTGTTCATCGATTGCTCGGGCTTTCGCGGCCTGTTGATCGATGGCGTGATGAAGTCTGCGTTCGAGGACTGGAGCGCGTGGCTGCCGTGCAACAGCGCGCTGGCCGTGCCCTGTGCCCGGGTGGACGAACTCACGCCGTACACGACATCGACGGCGCGCGCGGCGGGTTGGCAGTGGCGCATCCCCTTGCAGCACCGCACCGGCAACGGTCATGTCTACTGCAACGGCTTCAGCTCGGACGACGAAGCCGCGCGCGTGCTGCTCGGCAATCTCGACGGCCAGGCGCTGGATTCTCCGCGGCAGCTGCGATTCACCACCGGCCGCCGCCGCGAGGCCTGGGTGAAGAACGTGGTGGCCGTGGGCCTGGCGTCCGGGTTTCTCGAGCCGTTGGAATCGACCAGCATCCAGCTCATCATGGACGGCGTGGGGCGCCTGGTCGAGTTGTTCCCCGACCGGGACTTCCAACCTGGCCTGGCCGCAGAGTTCAACCGCAGGATGTCCAAGCAGTACGAATCGATCCGCGACTTCATCATCCTGCACTACAAGCTCAACCAGCGCGACGACTCGGAGTTCTGGCGCTATTGCGCCGCCATGCCGATCCCCGACACGCTGCGGCACCAGATCGAGCTGTTCCGCGAGAGTGGCCGGGTGTGCATTCTCGACCACGACAGTTTCGAGGAGCCTTCGTGGATCTCGATCATGTTCGGCCTCGGGCTGGTGCCCAAGCGGCACGACCCGTTTGCCGACCTCGTGGATGAAGCCGGTCTGCGCACTCACTTCGAGCGCCTGCATCAAGCGATCTCCGGCACCGTGTCGAGCATGCCCTCGCACACGGCGTTCATTGACCGCTACGCGAAGGCCGACCCGTTGGAGTCGGCAGATGCGCGCAAGACATCGGCCGCTCCCGCGTGATCAGCGGCCGCTGAGCCGGGGCTCACCGCGATTCGCGACGATCTCGCGCTGGCTCAATCCGCAGTCAGCTTGGCCTGCTGCACGACGCGCTTCCATTTCACGAGCTCCGTTTGCACGAGCGATCGCAGTTCCTCCGGCGTGCTGGTCTTCACATCGGCGCCGTGGTCCTCCATGCGCTTGATCGTCTCCTTGTCGGCGAGCACCTGGTTCAGCGCCTTGTTGAGCTGGTCGACGATTGTCCTGGGCGTCTTCGCCGGAGCAAACAGCGCATACCACTGGGTCACGTCGACGCCATCGACGCCGGCCTCCTTCAAGGTGGGCACGTCGGGCAGGCTCCTGACCCGCTTCGGGCCCGCCACTGCAAGCGCGCGCAGCTTTCCCGCCTTGATGTGCGGGTAGGCGGTGAAGAGGCTGGGGAACATGAACTGCGTCTGCCCGCCGATGGTGTCGCTCACGGCCGGCGCCGCGCCCTTGTACGGAACGCCCAGCATCACCGTGCCCGAGCTGAGCTTGAACAGCTCCGCGGCAAAGTGCGGCGCCGTTCCGTTCCCGGCCGAGGCGTAGCTGTACTTGTCGGGCTTGGCCTTGAGCTGGGCCACGAGGTCTTTCACGTCCTTCACCGGCACGTTCACGTTGGCCACCATCAAGGTCGGTGAATAGCCGACGAGGCCGATCGGCTCGAAATCGGTGACCGGGTCGTAGCGCAGCTTCTGCAATGCCGGATTCATGCTGTGCGTTCCGATGTAGCCGAGCATCAAGGTGTAGCCATCGGCCCCGGCACGCGCAACGTACTCGCTCGCGATCGCGCCGTTGGCACCCGATCGGTTGTCGACGATGACGGTCTGCCCGAGCAAGGGGCCGAGCTTGGCGGCGATCGTGCGAGCCATGGCGTCATTGCCGCCGCCCGCGGCGGTCGGCACGACGATGGTGATCGTCTTGTCGGGGTAGGCCGCGAATGCCGGCGATGCGGTCGCTGCCACTGTGGCAGCGACGAGGGGGCCGATGATTCGATTCATGTTGTCTCCTTCGGGGGGTCTTGAAAACACATAGTCGGGCAGGTGCAGGTCGCCCTGGAAGATCTTTCGGGCGGTGCGCACCAGCGCGGCCCGCTGGATGCGGGCGTGCTCGCCGTGGCCATCGATCTCCACGTCGATGTCGATGCGCCCCTGTGGGTGCAGCACCGAAATGCTTCTTGTGCCCGGCGAGAGGTTCGTGCCGCTGGCCACCGTCCCGGGCAGCGCGAACGCGGTCGCCACGCCGATCGCGCCGGTGACTGCGTGCGAGGCATGGCAGCGGCGCGGGGTGAAGTAGCGCGAGGTGACGCTTTGCTCGCTGTCCCCGGCGCTGACGAGCACGGGCTTCGGAACCACGCTGTTCGACACGTCGCCCAGGCCCATCATCCAGCCGGCCTTGCGGCGCAGGTCTTCGATGCGCGAGAGCAGCTGCGTGTCGGCATCCAGCTCGACCGGCGATTCACTGCCTTGCACGCCCAGGTCGCGGGCACGAAGGATCATCAAGGGCATCGCCGCGTCGATGCAGGTGGCCTCGATGCCGTCGATGCGATCGATGCGCTGCCCGGTCGGAAACACCGAGCCGGTGACGGCGCCCCATGCGTCGAGGAAGTCCAGTCGGATCGGTGCCGCGGTGCCTGCGACGCCGTCGATGCGCGCCTGGCCTTCGTAGCTCACGCACCGCGAGGGCGTGAGCACCGTCACGTCGATGCGAGAGCGCGTGTTGACGTTGAAGACGCGCACGGTCGTCTCGCCGTCGGCCGCCTGCACCAGGCCCTGCTCGATCGCGAACGGCGCGACGCCCGACAGCATGTTTCCGCAGTTGGGACGCGTGTCGACCGAGCGCTGGCCGACCCCCACCTGGGCGAACAGGTAATCGACATCGCAGCCCGGTTGGCTCGATCGCGACACGATGGCAACCTTGCTGGTCAGCGAGTTGCCGCCGCCCACGCCATCGAGCTGCAGCACGTCGGAGGCGCCCAGTGCGCCGATCAGGGCTTCGTCGCGCTCCGCCTCGTCCAAGGGCAGCCAGTCGCGCAGGAAGAACGGGCCGCGCGAGGTGCCGGCGCGCATCAGGACACAGGGGACGATTCGGCTCATGATTGGATGATCGGCGCGGCGTCGCTTGTTGTGAATTGCATGTTTGGGATCGATTGATCCAGAATCGGCATCAACAAAGCGCCTCGCGAGGGCTCCCATGGCGATCAACTTCGACCTCAACGACCTGCTCGCCTTCCGGGCCGTGGCAGAGCTGAACAACTTCCGCCGTGCGGCCGAATCGGTTCACATCTCGCAACCGGCGTTCAGCCGGCGCATCGACAAGCTGGAACAGGCGCTGGGCGTCAAGCTGCTGGAGCGCACGACGCGGCGCGTCAGCCTCACGGCGGTGGGTCGCGACTTCGCCCGCAAGGTTCAGCAATTGCTCGACGACCTGGACAACACGCTGCTCGGCGTTCGAGGGGTGGCGGCCACGCGCATGGGCGAGGTGACCATTGCCTGCGTGCCCTCGACGGTCTACTACTTCCTGTCGCAGGTCATCCGCCGCTACCACGAGAGCTATCCGAAGATCCGCGTCAAGGTCTTCGACGCCAGCGCCAACGAGGTGCTGGCCGCGGTGTCGCGCGGTGAGGCGGACTTCGGCCTGAACTTCATCGGCGCACAGGAGGCCGACATCGAGTTCAAGCCGCTGCTCGAGGAGCGCTTCGTTGCCGCCTGCCGGCGCGACCATCCGCTGGCGCGCGAGCGCAAGACGACCTGGAGTGCGCTTTCGCAATTCGACTTCATCTCGGTGGCCAAGTCGTCGGGCAATCGCTTGCTGCTCGACCAGGCGCTGGCTCATGTGAGCGGCCGGCCGCAGAGCATCTATGAAACTCAGCACGTCACGACGATGCTGGGCCTGGTGGAGGCGGGCCTGGGTGTCGCGGCGGTGCCGTCGCTGGCGATGCCGGGCGCGGACCATCCGCTGCTGGTCAGCGTGCCGCTGGGAGACCCGGTGGTGACGCGGCGCGTCGGCCTCATCCGGCGCAAGGGGCGGGCCTTGTCACCGTCCGCCCAGCAGCTCTACGACTTCCTGCTCGAGATGAAACCAGCGCGCAAGAAGGCGCCTGCGCGCAAGGGTCAATGAAGGCTTGCGGCCTGGACCGGCGCGCCCGTGGCGACATGGCCGAGCCCGCGGGCGGGCAGGTCTTCACCGTCCTCGAGCGCGACTTCCGCACGGGCGTAACCCTGCTCGAGTTCGCTCGCCAGCACCTGCCGGTCGCAGGCCTTTTCCCAGATCGAGACGACGATGCAGGCGACTGCGTTGCTGACCGTGCTCGTCAGTGCGCGCGCTTCGGACATGAAGCGGTCGATGCCGACGATCAATGCCACGCCGGCCACGGGCAGGTCGGGCATCACCGTGAGCGTGGCCACCAGCGCGACGAATCCGCTGCCCGTCACGCCGGCCGCGCCCTTGGAGGTGAGCAGCATCAGCCCGAGCATCGCCGCGATCTGGCCCCATGACAGGTGGATGTCGCAGGCCTGCGCGATGAACATCGAGGCGAGGGTCAGGTAGATGGCCGTGCCGTCGAGGTTGAACGAATAGCCGGTGGGCAGCACCAGTCCGACGACGCCCTTCTTGCAGCCCAGGCGCTCGAGCTTCATCAGCAGGCGCGGCAGCACCGGCTCGCTGGAGGACGTGCCGAGCACGACCAGCAACTCCTCGCGGATGTAGCGCATCAGTTGCCACAGCTTGAATCCGTGGGCGCGCGCCAGCAGGCCGAGCACGACGACGACGAAGAAGATGCAGGCGACGTAGAAGGTGCCGATCAGCAGGCCCAGCGAGCCGATCGACTTGATGCCGTAGCGCCCCACGGTGAAGGCCATGGCGCCGAAGGCGCCGAGCGGTGCGAGCCGCATGATGAAGCCGAAGGCGGCAAACAGCATGTGGGCGAAGCTGTCGATGCCGTCGAGAACGGTCCGCCCCACGCCACCGATGCGCGTCAGCCCGAATCCGCACAGCACCGCCAGCAGCAGCACCGGCAGCACCTCGCCCTCGGCGAATGCGCCGAAGAACGAGCCGGGGATGATGTGCAGCATGAACTCGACGAAGCCGCGCGGGGGCACCTGGCTTGCATACTTCGCGGCCACCGCGGCATCGAGGTGCTTGGGGTCGATGTGCATGCCCGCACCGGGTTGCAGCAGGAACACCGCCGCCAGGCCGGTCAGCAACGCGAGGATCGTGAGGGCGTAGAACAAGCCCATCGACTTGAGCAGCGTCTTGCCGATCTCCTTGGAGTCGCCCAGCGAGGTGATGCCGCTGACGATGGTGCAAAAGACGATCGGCGAGATCATCATCTTCACGAGCTTGACGAACCCGTCGCCCAGCGGCTTGAGGGCGGCGCCGATGTCGGGCCAGTAGTGGCCCACGGTGATGCCGAGCACCAGCCCGATGATGACTTGGACGTACAGCAGCTTGATCAGCTTGGCCGGGTTCATGCGTGTCTCCTGCGATGGCAATGCAGCGGCGCACCGGTCTGCGCCGGCGTCGCATCGAGCGGGTTGAAAAAGCGCGTCAGCGCAGCGTGGCGAGCACCCGGTCGACCATCACGCCGGACTGGCCGAGGTAGTTGGCCGGGTCGCACAGGCTGGCGAGCGCGGCACGGTCGAGATGCTTGTTGATCTCCGGGTGCTCGGCCAGCAGGTCGAGCAGCTTGCGGTCCTGCTTCACGGCCTCGCGGCAGATGTCGTAGACCAGGTCGTGGGCGTACTCGCGGCCGATGTATGGGCCCAGGCCCATCATCACCGCCTCGCTCATCACCAGGCCGTGGGTGAGATCGATGTTGCGACGCATCGCCGCCGCATCGACCTCCAGGCCTTCGAGCACGAAGCGCGATTGCTTGAGGGCGCCTGCCATCAGGCAGAACGCCTCGGGCAGCACGATCCACTCGATCTCCCAGGGGCCGGTCGAGCGTTCGTGGTCGGCCACCATCGCGTCCATCAGCGCGGCGGCGTGCTGGCGCACCACCGAGATGGCGGCGTGGATGTAGCACGACGAGATCGGGTTGCGCTTTTGCGGCATCGTGCTGCTGGAGCCGCGGCCGTGCGCGAAAGGCTCGTAGACCTCGCCGACTTCCGTCTGCATCATCAGCTTGACGTCCATGCTCAGCTTGCCCAGCGTGCCGCCGACCAGCCCGAGGAAGGTGCCGACTTCGGCGATGTTGTCGCGGATGGTGTGCCAGGCGATGACGGGCTGCGCGAGGCCCAGCTCCTCCATCAGGCCGGCCTGCGTTTCCATCGCGCCGGTCTGCAGCGAAGCGAGGGTGCCCGCGGCACCGGCGAACTCTCCCACCAGCACCCGCGTGCGTAGCTGCTCCAGCCGTTCGCGGTGGCGCTCGATGGCCGACAGCATGCCGGCCATCTTGTAGCCGAAGGTCACCGGAATCGCCTGCTGCAGGTTGCTGCGGCCGATCATCGGCGTGTCGCGGTGCTTGCGCGCGAGGTCGGCCATGGCCCGGGAGATGGCCGACAGGTCGGCGTCGACGAGGTTGAGCGCCTCGCGGATCTGCAGCACCGTCGCGGTGTCGGTGATGTCCTGCGTCGTCGCTCCCCAGTGGCAGTATTCGCCGAGCTTGTCGCGGCACAGCGCGTTCAGTTGCGAGACGACCCCGAGGATCGGGTAGCCGATGCGCTCGGTCTGCTGGCGCAGCTTGACCATGTCGATCTGGTCGAGCCGGCAGTGGCTCACGATCTCGTCGGCCGCTTCCTGCGGGATCAACCCCAGGCGGCCCTGCACGCGAGCGAGCGCAGCCTCGATGTCGAGGTACTTCTGGGTGCGGTTCTCGTCGGACCAGACCTGGCGCATCGCGTCGGTCGAGAAGATGCCCTGGAAGATGGCGGAGTCGATGAGGGTGGAAGGCATGGTGTCTCCGTGAGGTGGATGAGTTCAGCGCTCTGCACGCTGCAACAGGTTGTGGGCGCGTTGCAGCACGGGCTTGTCGACCATGCGGCCGTCAACCTGGACCGCGCCTTGCGTGCCAACGGCTGCAGCGACGACGCGCCGCGCCCAGTCGAGCTCCATCGCGGTCGGCCGCAACGCGGTGTGCACTGCCTCGACCTGCTTTGGATGGATGCAAAGCTTGGCGCCGAAGCCATGGGCTCGGGCGCGCATCAGGTCGGCGACGAGCTGTGTGTCGTTGCCGATCTCCGCCGTGACCCCGGCCACGGGGGGGGCCAGCCCCGCGGCTCGTGACGCCAGTGCGAGACGGCTCGCGGCGTGGTCCAGCCCGATCGGGTCGCCGGACAGGTCGAGGTCGAGTGCGAAGTCGATGGTGCCGAAGACGAGGCGATGGACTCCCTCGGTGTTCGCCAGCGACTCGGCCGCAAGCACGCCGCGTGCAGTCTCGATCAAGGCCAGCACGGCGATGCCGGGGCAGCTGCTGCGCGCCCGCAGCACCGTGGCGGCGCGCTCTGCCTTGGGCAGCATCACGTGCAGTGCACCGGTGCGCTGCAGCATCTGCAGGTCGTCGTCGAACCACGGCGTCGATTCGTCGTTGATGCGAACGACCAGGCGGGCCCGCTCGGCGGGCGCCGCGTTGGCCAGGTGCTGGCCGACGTCGCCGCGGGCGCGTTCCTTGTCCGCGTGCGACACGGCATCCTCGAGATCGAGCACGACCGCGTCGGCTCCGCAGGCCAGCGCCTTGCCGAAGCGCTCCGGCCGATTGCCGGGAACGAAGAGGTAGGTGCGAGGCGCTGTCATGGCGTGCCTCAAATGGCTCGTGCCGATCGCAGCGCCGAGATGTCGCCGTCCGTGAGCCCGAGGCTGCCAAGGATCGCGTCGGTGTGCTCGCCGAGCGCGGGCACCGGGTCCATGCGCGGGCCCTCGGTCCAACTGCCGGGCGGCAGCATCGCCGGCAGCATGCCGGCCGGGGAGCCGACCTCGCGCCAGCGTTGGCGTGCCGCGAGCTGCGGGTGCTGCCAGAGCTCGTGCATCGTGTTGACCTGCGCGTTGGCGATCTGTGCGGCGTCGAGGCGGGCGAGCACCTCGGCTGCGCTCAGCGACGCGAAGGCCTCGACGATCAGCGCGCGCAACGCCTCGCGTGCCGCGCTGCGCCGGGAGTTGCTCGAGAAGCGCTCGTCCGTCGAGAGCCCAGGCTGCAGCAGCACCTTCTCGCAGAACGCACCCCACTCGCGTTCGTTCTGCAGGCCGAGCATCACCGTCTTGCCGTCGCCCGTGGGGAACGGCCCGTACGGATAGATCGTCGCGTGGCTCGCGCCCGTGCGCGGCGGCGGCGGGGCGCCGTCGAAGGCGTAGTACAGCGGGTAGCTCATCCATTCGGCCAGCGCTTCGAGCATCGAGATCTCGATGTGGCGGCCCCGGCCGTCGCGCTGGCGCTGCAGCAGTGCCGCGAGGATGTTGGTGTAGGCATACATGCCGGCGGCGATGTCGGCGATCGACGGGCCGGCCTTGCTCGGCTCGTCGGGCGTGCCGGTGACCGAGACGAAGCCCGCTTCGCTCTGGATCAGCAGGTCGTAGGCCTTCTTGTCGCGGTAAGGGCCGTCGGCGCCATAACCCGAGATGTCGCAGACGATGATGCCGGGCTTGACGGCGGCCAGCGCTTCATACGACAGGCCGAGCCGGGCGGCCGCGCCCGGCGCGAGGTTCTGCACCACCACGTCGGCTTGTTCGACGATCAGGCGCTTGAGCAGCGCGGCGGCGTCGGGGTGCTTGACGTCCAGCGTGAGGCTCTCCTTCGAGCGATTGGTCCAGACGAAGTGCGAGGCGAGGCCGCGCACCCGTTCGTCGTAGCCGCGGGCGAAGTCGCCCGAGCCGGGGCGTTCGATCTTGATGACCCGCGCGCCGAGGTCGGCGAGCTGGCGGGTGGCGAAGGGCGCTGCGATCGCGTGTTCCAGCGTCACGACGGTCAGGCCTTGGAGGGGTTGCATCGACGGTTCCTTCGGGAAGAGCGGGTTCAGCGCAGCGTGGCCGTGGCGTCCATCGTCAGCCAGCCTTCGTGATCGGCGGCCCACAGGCGCACGGTCTTGCCGTCGGCCTGCGGCTGGCCGTTGACGCTGAAGGGGTGCAGGTCGAAGGTCGGGCGCACGGCCTTGAATCGAAAGCTCGCCACCTCGGCATCCGGCCGCTCGCGCCGCAACAGGTCGAGCAGCAGCGTGGCGATCAGCGGGCCGTGGACGATGAGGCCCGGGTAGCCTTCGACCTCGGTCACGTAGCGGCGGTCGTAGTGGATGCGGTGGCCGTTGAAGGTGAGCGCCGAATAGCGGAACAGCAGCACGTCGTCGGGCACGATGCGGCGTTGCCATGCGGCGTCGACAGGCGCGGCCTGGGGTGGTGGCACCACGTCGTCCGGGCCTTGCGCCTCGCGGTAGACGATGTCGTGGAACTCGACCAGTGCAGGCTCGGCGGCGTCGTTGCAGCGCAGTTCGTGGCGGACCTTGACGAAGACGAGCTTGCCGGTGCGTCCGTCCTTGCTCGTCACGTCGGCGATCGTCGACGTCCGCGCGACGCGGTCACCGACGCGGATCGGCGCGCGGAACTCGAACTGGCTGCCGGCCCACATGCGCCGCGGCAGCGGCACCGGCGGCAGGAACCCGCCGCGCTTCGCATGGCCGTCGGGGCCGATCTCCGACTGCCGGTGCATGGGCAGGAAGTACAACCAGTGCCACAGCGGCGGCAGCTCGGTGCCGGTGTCCACCGGCGCTGCGGGATGGTCCAGCGTCGCCGTCAACGCCACCACCGGGGTCGGGCCGATCGTGTCGCGCACCGTTTCGCTGCGGCCGATCCATGCGCTCAGTTCGTTGCTGCCTGCTTCCACGCTTGTCTCCATCGTCGACGCGGCGGATGCGCTGCGTCATGGAGAACAAGTGTGGAGGCGCAGGCGCCCGAAGTGAAATGCAAGATTCAGAACGATTGATGCGCCCGGTGCATCGTGAAAGGCGGGCGGCGCTTGAAGAAGCAACCGCCGCCGTCTTCGCTGGAATTGCAGCGTCGAGCCGCAGCGCTCAACACCGGGCCTCAGCGCCCGTAGCGCCGGCCAGCCGTCTCCAGCGGCCAGTCGTCGGTGCGCAGCGGCGGCAGGGGCAGGCCGTCGCCGCCGACGATGTTGGCCTCGCTCGGGTTGTTGACCCAGGCATAGCGCGCCGCCACCGGCGCAGGCACCGTGGGGCTGCGCAGCACGATGCGGTCACGCTCGAAGCGGGCCTCGGCCGGCACCCAGCGGCGGTCGGCGCCGGCGATGTAGAAGCCGCGCAGCGGCTCGCCCGCTCGGGCCGTGCGCAAGCCGCCAGTGGGGTCGCCGAACTGCAGGTGCAGCTCGCCGCCGCGGACCTCGTGGGCGACGAGGCGCGGGCCGGTGGCCGGGGCCGCGCGCAGGCCCAGCTCGTGCATGGCCAGTGCAGCCAGTCGCTGGCCGAGCGTGCGCTTGTTGCGCGGGTGGATGTCCAGCGCATCGCCGACGTCGATGGCGGTGGCCATGCCGGTGTGGGGCAGGGCGAGCGCAGCCGCCTGGCTCTCACGCAGTTCCGCCCAGTTGCCGGCACCCGGACGGTTGTCCGCCAATGGCTGCCACGACGCCAGCTGCACGAACAGGAAGGGCAGGGCGGGGTCGCCGAACTCGCCTCGCCACCCCTGGATCAGGCGCTTGAAGCCGTCGGCATAGGCGGCCGCGCGCCCGGAATTTTCTTCGCCCTGGTACCACAGCACGCCACGCACCGACAGGCCGTGCAGCGGCGCGATCAAGCCGTTGTGGCCGAGGCTCGGCCCGTCGTTGGCCACAGGCCCCGCAGCGGCGGCGATCTGCTCGACGCGAGCGCGCCACGCGCCCGCCAGCGAGACGGTGCCGGCCGCAGTGTCCAGCCGCATCGCGCCGGCATCGCCGTGGAAGCCACCCCCACCGCCGGTATCGGTCACGCGCACGGCAATCCAGTTGACGCCTGCGCGCAGCAGCCCGGCGCGAAGCGCATATCGGCGCGGCTGGTCATAGCCGCACTGGCCGCCGATGCGCTGGCCGTTGACCCAGACCTCATCGCAATCGTCCACCTTGGCCAGGTTCAGTTGCGCCGCGCCGGCCGCCTGCGCGGCGCTGAGTTCGACGCGCTTGCGCATCCACACGACGCCGTCCAGGTTGGCCAGGCCTTGGCCCTCCCATTCGCCCGGCGCTTGCAGCGTCGGCCAGTTGGCGTCGATGTCTTCGGCGGCGGACCACCCGCTCGCGTCCACGCCCTGCAGTGGCAGCCCCGGCTGCCACTGCGCCACGCGGCTTTGCACGCGCTGCTGCAGCGCGGCCCTGAACGTGGCGTTGTCGGCCGGCAGGGCGCGCACGGCGCCCGCGAGGTCGGCGTCCTGCAGGGCCGCATCCCGGCGTACCCAGGTTTCCAGCATCGAGCCGCCCCAGGCGGTGTTGATGAGGCCGATGGGCACGCCTTGGACCAACTGCATCTGGCGCGCGAAGTGGTAGCCGATGGCGCTGAACTCGCCCACGCGGCCCGGCTCTGCCACGACCCACGGCGCCGGCGCGATCTCGGCTTCGGGCTGCACGCTGGCGCGCTGGGGCACGCGCAAGTGGCGCAGCTGCGCGTTCTGCGGCGACGCGACTTCCTGCTCGCCCGTGTCGGTGGTTGCCAGCGGCCACTCCATGTTGGACTGGCCGCCGAGCAGCCAGACGTCGCCGATCAGCACGTCGCGCAGCTCGATGGTCTGATCGCCCTTGACGCGCAGGCGATGCGGGCCCCCGGCCGGCAGCGAGGGCAGCTCCACGCGCCAGCGGCCATCGGCGCCCACGCGCGTGCTGGCCGTGCGGCCGCCGAGGTCGACGTTCAGCGCCTGGCCGGGCGTGGCCGTGCCCCACAGCCGCAGCGGGCGGTCGCGCTGCAGCACCATGTGCTCGCTGAACACATTGGACAGGCGCACTTCGGCCTGGGCGTTGGCGGCCAGCAAGGCCAGCAGCAAGGGAAGGAGAGTTCTCTTCATTGGGTTGGTCTTCATGACTCGTTCGTTATGCAATTCGCAGTGCGTCAGCCCAGCCGGACTTCGGTGGCGCGGCCGGTGTAAACCAACTCCTGCAGCGGCGCGGATTGCAGCAGTGGCTGGCCGGTGCCGGCCCGATGGAGCCTGAAACGCCGCGTCTTCAACATGCCGTCGAAACGGCCGCGACGCGACGACAGGCGCAGCACGCCGCGCTGGTCGTCCCAGGCCAGCCGGATCACGCTGAATCCGCCTTTCTCGTAGGCGTTGTCCAGGCCACCATCCTCGTAAAGATCGAAGGCACCGTCGCGGCCCGGCACGACGTGAAGGTCGATGACCTCGCCGCTCGCTTCGGCAGTCGATTGCAGCACCGGCCCGAGCGGCAGGATGGTGCCCGCGCGAAGGTGCAACGGGATGCGCGCGAGCGGCGACGCCACGTCATACGTGTGGCCGCCGGGGCGCCGTTCACCCGTCCAGAAATCCGCCCAGCCGCCTGCGGACTGCGGCAGGTAGACCGGCCAGTTGGAGACCTCGGGCGCCAGGACCGGCGCCACGTGCAAGGCGCGGCCGAACATGTAGCTGTGCGCCTGGTCCAGCGCCTGGGCGTCTTGGGGGAAGTCGAACACCAGCGGGCGCATGATGGGCGTGCCCTTCGCGTGCACCTCGTGGGCGATGCTGTACAGATAGGGCAGCAGCCGGTAGCGCAGTTCGAGGTATTGGCGCGCCACGGCTTCCACCTTGTCGCCATAGCGCCAGAACTCCGTGTCGGTCATGTAGCCGTGCACGCGCTGCAGCGGCAGGAAGGTCGCGTACTGGAACCAGCGGATCAGGCGCTCGTGGTAGGCCTTGTCGGAGTACTGGCCGTCGCCCGGGCGGAAGAACCCACCGGCATCGACCGTCCAGTAGGCATAGCCCGCGGCGGCCATGTTGAGGCCCGCAGGGATCTGCCGCTTCAGCGTGTCCCAGTCGTTGCCGATGTCGCCCGACCAGGTGGCTGCTGCGTGGCGCTGCTGGCCGGGGAATGCCGAGCGCGTGAGGATCATCACCCGCTGGTTCGGCAGCGCACGTCGCTGGCCTTCGTACACGGTGCGGGTGACATGCCAAGGATAGGCCAGCCGCACACGCTCACCGCGGCCGGCCGCCGTGCGTCTGCCCACGAGGTCGTCATTCTCGGGTTCGGTCGCATCCTGCCACCAGGCGTCGATCCCGAGCTTGAGCAGGCGCTCGCGCTGGTTGTTCCAATAGAACGCGGCGGCCTTGGGGTCGAAGAAGTCCACCCAATCGGTCTGGTCGATGTAGTGGCCGGCAGCTGCGGTGGTGCGGCCAAGTTCGGTGTCACGGGCGATCCTGGCCCACACCGACAGCATGAGCCGCCCGTTCATGCCGTGGATATCGCGCACCAGGGCGGCGGGATCGGGGTAGTGGGCTTCGTCGAAGCGCATGGCGTTCCAGCCATGGCGGCCCCAGTACTGCCAGTCCTGCACCATCACGTCGACCGGCAGCTTGCGGCGGCGGAACTCGCGCAGCGTGTCGACGATCTCCTGCGACGAATGGAAGCGTTCGCGGCAGTGGATGTAGCCGTAGGCCCAGCGCGGCATCATCGGCGTGGCGCCGGAGATCTCGCGGTAGCCCTCGAGCACCTCATCGGCGCCGGGGCCGGCGATCACGACGTAGTCGATTGCATCGGCCACCGGCGAACGCCAAGTCGTGCTGGCGCGCGCGGGGCCGAAGTGCAGCGAGGGTGCGTCGTGCTCGTCAGCCTGCACGCGCACGCGGTGCTCGCCGGCCGGCAGGTCGACGACAAAGCCAACGGTGGGAGGCAGCCAGAGGTTCGCCATCTCGACGCAGGACTTGCCGTCGATCTCCACGGAATGCCGGGAGCCCATCGGTCGGCCGACGTTCAGCAGAAAGGCATGGCGTCCGGCCGCCTCGGTGCGGAAGCTGCCTTCGAAGCGCGTCAGGTTGCGCGCCACCTGGGCGTTGCCGGTCGTGGTCGTCACGTCCACCACTTCGGCCTTGCTGTCAACGTCCAGGCGTTTCAGGGGCACCTGCAGCTCTGGCGGGTTCAGCTCGGCCATGCCGTTGTTGTGCCAGAGCAAGCCGTACCCGCGGCTGGACAGCATGAAGGGCAGGCTGATCTGCGTGTTCACCTGTGTCAGGCGGCGGGGCAGGCCACGCAGGTCCATGGCACCGTCCTGGAAGCAGCCGGTGCCGTAGAGTCGCTCGCCGGCGGGCGATTCGAACACCTGCTCCGCAATGAATGCGGGCTCGTCACCCAGCCGCGATGCCGTCAGGCGCCGGGTGCCCGGCGCCTCGGCGAGCAGCAAGGTGTCGTTGCGGTCGAAGAAGCGCAGCGTCGCGGTCGCATCGTCGACCTCGCAGCGGATGGCTGGCAGCTCCAGTCGGGTGGTGCTTGCGCCCGTCGACAGTGTCATGAGCGGTGTGGCGCGGTCCGGTAGCAGCGCGAGGCTGGGCGGCAGCGTCCGGCTCTCGGCTTGCGGGGGCAGGAAGCGCACGCGCAGCGACCTGTCGCTCAGCGCAATGACCCGAAGCGTGCCCTGGGGCGTCGCCAGCGTCCATTCCGGCACGCGCGACGGTTGGTTTGACGTGGCGGAGGCGTTCGCCGGCGCCACGGCGCCCGTGGCGCTGGTGGATGACGCCATGGCGACGACAGCGGCCGAAGCGGTCAACGGCGCGGCAGCTCCCGCGAGGGCGGCCTGCAGCGCCTTGCGCCGGGACACGCTCATGGCTTGCCCTCTGCAAGGTGAAGCGTCATGGCGTGGCCCCGGTACCGCAGGCTTCGTGTCTGCTCGGGCTGTCCGGGCGGGGCCATGAGTCGCACGCGCAGTTCGCGCTGCGCCACCATGCCTGGGTAGCGGCCCTGGCGCGCGCCGATGTGAAGGGTGCGGCGAGCATCGTCCCAGCGCAGGACGGTGGTTGCGCGTTCGCCGCGTTCGTAGCGGTAGGTCTCGCCGTCATCTTCGTAGAGGGTGAAGCTGCTGTCGGCACCGGGGTAGATGCGGATCTCCCAGGGCGCGTCAGGCTGCTGGCCGGTGTGCTCCACCACCGGACCGAGGGGCACGATGGACCCGGCCCGCACGAACAGCGGGAACTCGTCCTGTGCGTACTCGCGCTCGACCTTGCCGCCGCCCGCGTGGCGTCGGCCGGTCCAGAAATCATGCCAATCGCAGCCGGCGGGCAGCAGCGTCGCCTGGCGCTGGTCGAGCCGGGTCTGCGATTGCGCCAGTTCGCGCTGCTGGCTGGGCGTGCGCCAGGCCAGGCGCAGCACCCGGTTGCCGCCGTCCTGGTAGAAGTCGATGCGCAGCTTCAGCGTCTGGCCCGCGCGCAGCGTGATGCGGTGTCCCTTGAAGCGCGCGCCGCCGACAGCCCAGTCGTCGACGACGAGCTGGTCGTCCAGCCACAGGCGGAAGCCGTCGTCGCCCTCCACGCCGATCTCATGCTCGCCGCTTTCGGCGGCCACGAGCTGGCCCGTCCACCGCGCCGAGAATTTCTGCAGGCTGGACAAGCCCGGCGGGATGCTGCCAAGCGGCGGGTCGGGCCACTGGTGATCGATCACCGTGTCGACGGTGCGGCTGGCAGGCTTGTCGAAGTTCGTGCCCTCGAAGTACTCGAGCACCAGTCCGCCCTGGCCGTCGGGCGTGCGCAGCTGCGTCGGCGGCACGGTGGCCGGGGGAGGCAGCTCGGCATGGAACATCGCCCGCGTGATCGGCTGCACGAGGAAGGCGGGGCCGAACATGTAGGTGTCGTCCACCTTGCGCAGCGCCGGCTGGTCGGGAAAGTCCATCGCCAGGCCGCGCATCATCGTGTATCCCGATTGCGTGCTGCGCCAGGCCAGGCCGTAGAGGTAAGGCAGCAGCTGCATGCGCAGCTCCGCAGCGCGCCGCAGCGAACCGTAGACCACCGGGTCCAGCGTCTTGAACAGGTAGGGCTCGCGCTCGACCGAGGTGCCGTGGATGCGGTACACCGGGTTGAAGATGCCGAACTGGTTCCAGCGTGCATAGAGCTCGCGCCACGCCGGGTTGTGCTCGCCTTCCGCGAAGTTCACGAAGAAGCCACCGGTGTCCTGCGTCCAGTAGGGCAGGCCGGCCATGGAGACGTTCAGTCCGCCGGCGATCTGCGCGCGCAGCGTGGCCCACGAGGCGGTGGTGTCGCCGGACCAGGGCATGGCCGCATAGCGCTGCTGCCCGGCCCAGGCCGAGCGGGTGAGCGTGAACACGCGCTTGCCGCCCAGGTCGGCTGCGGCGCGCTGGCCCTCGTACACGCCGCGGGTGGTCACGAGGCTGTAGGGGTTGAGGTAGCGCGTGAAGTCGCCCATCGCGTTGCGGCCCAAGCTCTTGATGTCGGCTTCGACCTCGCCCGGGTTGTGCGCGGCGCCGCCCACCTCGACCTCGGTGCCGTCCATCCACAGCGCGTCCACGCCCACGTCCAGCAGGCCCTTCTTGACGTGCTTGAAGTAGATGCGGCGGCCTTCGGCACTGAAGGCGTCGTAGATGCGCGCGCGCTTGGAGATCCAGTGCAGCGGCTTGAAGCGCAGGCCCTGCGCGTCCAGCTCCTGCGCGAGCGCCGTGTCGTTGCCGATCGAGGGCCAGATCGAGACCATCAGCTTGGTGTGCAGCTTGTCGTGCAGCTCGCGCGTCATGGCTGCGGGGTCCGGGAAGCGCTCGGCGTCCCACACCATGCCGCTCCACTTGCCGTCCCACACGCCATTCGCCTGGCCGCCCCAGTACTGCCAGTCCTGCACGATGACGTCCAGCGGGAAGTGGTCGGCGCGGAAGCGCCGCACCACGTCCAGCAACTGCTGCTGCGTGGCGTAGCGCTCCTTGCTCATGAACAGGCCGAAGGCTGCCTTGGGGAACATCGGCGCGGCGCCGGTGAGTCGGCGATAGCCGGCGATCACGCCGTCCATGTCAGCGCCGGCCACGACGTAGTAGTCGGCCCCGGCCGGTGCGCTCTCGGCGCGGAAGGTCGCGCCTTCGGGCCGGTCGCTGAAGCTCATCTTCGAGTACACGTCCCACAGCAGGCCCCAGCGCCGCGTGGAGACCATGAACGGCACCACGGTGCCGATGTTGGTCTGCACCATCAGCACGTCGCGGCCGCGGTAGTCCATGTAGGGCTCGTTGTACTGGCCGAGGCCATACAGCGATTCGTCGGGCGTGAGCGTGAAGGTCTGGGCCAGCGAGTAGCTGGGGCCGCCGGCGATTTCCACGCGCTGGAGCTCGGTTGGCGCGTGCTCACGCTCGCGCGTCAGCAACTTGCCGTCGGCACCGAAGAAGGCCAGCGCGCCGCTGCGCTTGTCCACGGTGATGCGCATGGCAGGGCCCGCCACAGTCAACGTGTCGGGGCTTTCGTTCACCTCGAAAGCGACCGGCTTCGGCTGCAAGACCACCACGAGGCTGGGTTGTGTCGTGTAGGCCTCGCCCAGATGCGCCGCCACGCGTGCCAGGCCGGGGCCGTAGAACAGCACGCTCTTGGTCATGCTGCCGAGGCGGAACTTCACGCCCTCGGCGACGCGCCGCCAGGTGAAACCATCGCTGGCCGAATCGGCGCGCAGGGCCTGCAACTGCCCGGCGGCATCCAGTGCCGACGGCACTGGCGTGGCTGCGCCCGCAGCGGATGCGAGGGGGGCGGTTGAAGCACACGCCAGCAGGCCGAAGAAGTGGCGACGTTTCATTCACGGACCTCAGGATTCATCTCGGCTTGTTGTGTGGCGCGGCGCGTGCCGGCCGTGTTGTCCAGTGGCGCCGGCGCGCGCCTGTTGCATCGACGGGCTGAGGGGAGCGGCCACCACGCCGGTGGCCATCGACAAGGCCAGGACGGCGGCCCCGATCACACGGTTGCGCATCGGCGCGTCAGCGATTGAGCGGCACCAGCGTCAGCAGCGTGATGTCGTTGCTGCGCATGGGCACGGTGAAGCTGAACAGGCCGTCCCGGCCGACCTCGACGGTGCGCTTGACCTCGGGCAGGTCCTGCGTCAGCGACTGCAGCTTGGCGAGTTGCGCGGTGTCGAGCTGCGTGGGCGAGCCCATCTCGAGGTAGGCGGTGTGGGCGTCGTTCGCCTTGTAGCCCGAGCGGCGCAGCTCCAGCTGGTAGGCGCCCGGCTTGAGGTTGCGCAGGGCCAGCTTGATGGCCGGCGCCGGGCCGTTGGGCACCGGCTTGCCGAAGAAGGTGCCGTTGCTGACTTCCTTCTGGTCCGGGTGCTGCCAGTCCCAGGCGACGACGGCCATCTTGTCGCCGTCGACCGCGGCCAGCACCTTGTCGTCGGCGCTGGGCACCTCGTTGCCGCGCAGCGCGTTGAGATATTTGTAGGCGAACCAGGTCGGCTTGCGCACGCCCTCGCGCGTCATCAGCCCGAAGCCGCCGTGGAAGGGCGCGTCGGGCGCGCCCGGCTCCTCGAACAGGTCGCTGTAGGTCCAGTAGCTCATGGCCTGCGCGTAGCCGCGCGTGGCGCGCAGCTTGGTCAGCATCCAGGGTGAGCTGACATAGCTGTCGTGGACCTTGTCGCGCGGGTTGTAGCTGGTGCTCCACTCGGTGATGTACAGCGGAATGCCCGGGAAGGGCGAGGCCTCGATCTCCTGCCGGTTGCGGCGCACGTCGCCGATGATGGAGTTGGGGTCGGTCGCGAGGATGCGGTCGGACTTGCCGAACTCGTCCAGGAAGCCCTCCGTCACGCCGTAGGAGTGGGTGGTGACGAAATCCACCGCGACGCCGTTGGCCTTGGCGTAGGCCAGGAACTCGGGCACCCAGGCCGCACCGGCGGTGGACGGGCCGCCCACCTTCAGCAAGGGGTCGACCTTCTTGATCGTGCGCGAGGTGTTGGCGTAGAGCTCGAAGTAGGCCTTCTGGTCGGCCTTCTCCCAGAAGTCTTTCAGGTTGGGCTCGTTCCACACCTCGAACGGCCACTTGCGCACTTCCTCGATGCCATAGCGCTGGATCAGGTGGCGCATGAAGGCGTCGATCAGCTCCATCCACGGGCCGGGCTGCGGATGCGAGGTGTTGCCCTTCCAGTAGAAGATGGTCAGGTCGGAGGTCGTCATGACCTTGGGCGAGAAGCCCAGTTCGACGAAGGGCTTGATGCCGCGCGCGAGCATGGCGTCGTACAGCTTGTCGATGCCGGTCCAGTCGAAGACGAGCTTGTCGCCGTTCTTCTTCACCGTGCCATAGGTGTCGTGGAAGATGTCGTGGAAGCGCAGGTAGCGGAACCCCAGCTCGTCGACCGCGATCTTGAGTTGCGCCAGGTTCTCCGGCCGGCCGGTGGTGCCGGGGAAGTCGGCGCCGACAGCCAGGTCGAAGAAGCGGTCCATCGGTTTGCTCGCCGCGGCGCGGTCCAGGCTCACGTGGCGCTCGGCGGGGGGCGCGGCAGGAGCCACGGCGCTCAGGCCGAGGGAAAACAGCGCAGCCGAAAGGGGGCGCAGGACGGAACGCGGCAGGGGGAGAGTAGAAGTCATCATCACAGGAATGCGGGTGAAGGAAGCCGAGTTGGGGAGCGCTTGTTCAGGTCAGGCGCCCATGACCGGAGAATCGCAGCGCACCAGGCGCGCACCGTGCGGCGGCACGGTGAGCTTGCGGGTGCCGGCGGGCAGGTCGGCGCGAGCCCAGCAGTCGCGGCGGGCGTCGGGCAGCCAGCCGGGCAGCGGCGCTTGCCACGGCGCGTCGCCGGTGTTCAGCCACGCCACCCATGTGCCTTGTGGGCCGTTGCAGACGAAGCGGTGGCCCTGCGACGTGCTGTGCCACTCGCGCGTGCCGGGCACGCGCAGCAGCGCCAGCACCTCGGGGTTGGTGACGAGGCTCCACGTCCAGTCGTCGAGCCGGCGCAGGTCGTTGCCGAGGATCAAGGGGCTGCGCGCGCAGGTCCATGCGGTGACCATCAGCACCTGCTCGTCGCGCGTGAATCGGGTGTCGCGCTCGCCGTGGCCGTCGCCGTCGAAGTTGCGCAGGCCGATCTTGCCCACCGGCAGCATGTCGGCATCGGGCCACGCGCCGGGACGCGCATGCGGCGCCCACTTCACCAGGTTCACGAGGTTGTCGCGCAGCTGCGGCCAGGTGTCCCAGAAGTCGTTGCACACGCGCCATTGGTTGGCATGCGCCTGCAGGTGCGCGGCCTGCTCCAGAGACGCGGGGCCGGGCGACAGGCTCAGCACCATGGGCCGGCCGGTGGCGTCGATGGCCCGCCGGATCAGCTCGACTTCCCGCGCGTGGTAGTTGGGCGCGGCGATGTCGTCCACCTTGACGAAGTCGACGCCCCATTCGGCCAGCTGGGCAAACCAGGCGCGGTACCAGTCGAAGGCGCCCGGATGGTCAGGGTTGACGCCGCACATGTCGGGGTTCCATGCGCAGGTGGAGCCCGGGTTGGCGACCTCGTTGCAGCGATATCGGCTGCCGGCGATGGGCAGTTCCATTCCCACCGCCTGGCGCGGGATGCCTCGCATCAGGTGCACGCCGAAGCGTAAGCCCAGGCGGCGCACTTGCGCGGCCAAGGCCGCGAAGCCGCGACCGCCGGCCGCGCTCGGGAAGCGGTTGGGCGCCGGCTGCGGGCGGCCATGTCCGTCCAGCACCAGCGGCGCGAAGGGTCGGTACCACGATGAATTGGCGCCCGCCTCGTACCACTGGATGTCGACAGTGGCGATGTCATAGCCGAAGGGCAGGAAGCGCTCGGCGAGGATGCGCGCGTTGTCCAGGTATTCGGCTTCGGTGACGCTGGCGCCGAAGGCGTCCCAGCTGTTCCAGCCCATGGGCGGTGTGGGCGCCCAGGCGTGGAAGGGCAGGCCGGGCTCGGCGGCGCTGGCGGCGGACACCGCCGCCTGGGCGGTGGGCCAGCCGGCCAGCGCCGCCAGGCCGCCGACCGCAGCGCGCACGAAACCCCGACGGCCCGGTTCTTCAGGCGGCGGGCCGCCAGTTGAGGACGTGGTGCTCATGAGCGATGCGGTCGGCAAGGTGGCAAGGCTTCAATTGCTGTACAGAATGCCCCGCCCGGTGCCGGTGACGTAGATGCGGCCATAGACGCTCTGGTCGGCCGCCATCACGCCGATGCCGCCGAACTGGTGGGCATCGTCGTTGTGGCGCGTCCAGCTCGCGCCGCCGTCATCGGAGCGGTACACGCCCCACACGCCATTGATCACGCCCACCACGTACACAGCGGCGGAGTACGACGAGCCGGCCTTCGCCTTGCCCAGTGCCACCGTGCTGGCGCCCTGCAGGTCGGGGTACGACGAGTTGCTGCCCCAGACGGACGCGAACTGGGTGAGCTTCTGCCAGCTGGCCCCCGAATTCGTCGAGTGGTACACGGCATTGCCGTCGGCCAGCCAGATGTCGCCCTCGGCATTCGGGTTGACCGCCATCGAGGTGACCCACCAGCCGTTGGGGGCGAGTCCGGCCGACACCGAACCCTGGCTCAGCGTGAAGCTGTGTCCGCCATCGGTCGAGACGTAGACCTTGCCCGCCGAGGCCCACCACGCACCGCCCGAATCGTAGGCATAGACCTTGTTCGGGTTCTTGCGGTCGGCCGCCAGGCGGTAGCCGCGATTCCAGCCGACGGCAGACAACGCCGGCAGGTTGGTCGCGACCCAGCTGGCGCCATTGTTCGTCGTGTACGACGGCACCGTGTTGGCCGGCGCCCAGACCGCCCAGTTGCGCGAGGTGACCGCGATGCTCGACTCGCCCGCCGTGTTGTTGGTGGCGCCGGAGGGAAGGCTCGCAAAGGTCGCCCAGGTCTTGCCGCCGTCGCCCGACCAGTAGCCGGTGCCGACCCCGGACGAGTTGGGGACGCCGCTGGCGGCGATGTACGACGGATCGGACCACGCCATGTCGGCGGCGATGCCGTTGCTCCAGCCCAGGCCGGGGTTCAGCGTCGGCTTGGTCGAGAGATTCGTGTCGACCCAGGTGCCGACGTCGCCTGCGCTGTTGATGAAGACGTAGGGCGCTCCTGCCGGCGGCGTGGCGATGGCCTGCGTCGCGGTCTCCTCGATGCCGGTGATGTTGCCGGCCCAGGTCGGCGTGGCGGAGGAGGCGTTCTTGGTCTCGACGATGCCGCCGCCATGGACGTGCAGGATGTGGTCGCGGTTGGACGGATCGATCTCGACGTCATCGACCCAGCCCGAGGCGATCTCGCCCGGCATCGTGGCTTCGATCTCGCGCCAGGTCCGGCCGGCGTCGTCGGACAGCTGCACGATCTGTTGGCCGCTCCAGTTGCCCCAGGAGTTGGTCACGCCCAGTGCGATGCGGGTGGTGGCGCCGCTGCCGGAGACGGACACGCCGCCCAAGCCGAAGTTCGTGCCTCCGGACGGATCCTCGCTCTTGAGCAAGGTCCAGTTGCTGCCGTCGAACTTGTAGAGGCGACCGGGACCACCGGCGCCGGGCCCAGCGTCCTTGGTGAACACGACGTAGAACATGCCGTCAGCGGCGCGCACCATGTGCGGAATGTGGTAGCCGGCCACCGGCACCGAGACCTGTGTCCAGGTGGTGCCGCCGTTGGTGGACTTGTAGAGGCTGGCGCTCAGCCCCGACACGCTGGCGTAGTCGGGTGCGACGGCGGTGTAGATCGTCTGCGTGGCGTTGCCGGTGCCCTTGGTGCCGGTGTCGTAGACCACCAGTTCCACGCCCATCGCGGCGCCGCCCGCGGCCTTGATCTGGTCGGCGGTCATCTTCGTGCTCGACAGCGCGCTCACCTGGGCCCAGGTGCGACCCGAGTCCGTGCTCTTCCACAGGCCGGCGGTGCGCGAGCCGTAGAACAGCGTCGACGGCTTGTTGGGGTCGACCATCAGGCGCTCGCCGATGGCGCGGCCGCCGTTGTTGCCGCCGGTCGAGAACGGCAGGTTGACGTAGGTCCAGGTGTCGCCGCGGTTGCTCGAGATGTAGAGGCGAGCGTCGGCCTTGTCCGAGTTGTACATCCCGGCGGCCATGTACACGAGCTGGTCGTTGTTCGGATCGATCGCGATGCTCTCGATGCCGTGGTAGGAGCTCTCCGACCCCCCGAAACCCAGGCCGTCAGTGATCGGCGTCCATGAGGACGTGCTCTGGTCCCAGCGATAGGCGCCGCCGATGTCGGTGCGGGCGTACAGCACGTTCGCCGTCGTCGGATGGAAGATCAGGCCGGTGACGTAGCCTCCGCCGCCGAACTTCACGCTGGCCCAGGTGCCGACCTTGATCGAGAACGCCTGCGTGCTCTTGGCGCCGCAGCTGTTGGTGTAGGTGGCCGTGGCCGTGCAGGCCGCCGAGGGCGAGATGGTCTGCTCGCGCGACGCGCCGGCGGTGCCGCAGCCGCTCCAGCTCCACGAGCCGCCGGACACCGGCTGCGGACCGAAGATGGCCGAGTCGCCGGTCTTGAGCGTGGCGGAGGCCGTCTGGTTCCACTTGCCATTGAAGTACACGTAAGGCGTGATGGACGTCGGAGTGCACGTCTGCGCAAGAGCAGGCATGCCGGCGCTGGCCACCACGGCCAGCATCAGCGTCGACAAGGACAGTCTCATGGTTCTACCTTTCAGTGAAGGGCTCGGCCGGTTGTCTCCTCCGGTGACGAGCGTTGTGGAGAGGCGGCCCAGTGCTTGGGCTCGACCTCGGCGAAGACGTTGGGACTTGGTCGGTTGCTTCAGTTGCTGTACAGAATTCCCCGGCCGGTGCCGGTGACGTAGATGCGGCCATAGACGTTCTGGTCGGCCGCCAGCACGCCGATGCCGCCGAACTGGTGCGCGTCATCGTTGAAGCGTGTCCAGGTGGCGCCGCCGTCGTCGGAGCGGTGCACGCCCCACACGCCGTTGATCACGCCCACGACGTAGATCGCGGCCGAGTACGTGGCGCCGGTGGCCGCCTTGCCCAGTGCGACCAGGCTCGCGCCCTGCACGCCGTTGGCGGTCGCGAAGTTGTTGAGCTTCGTCCAGGTCGCGCCCGAGTCCACCGAGTGGTACACCGTGTTGCCGTCGGCCAGCCAGAGGTCGCCCTCCACGTTGGGGTTGACCGCCATCGAGGTCGTCCACCAGCCGTTGGGGGCCATGCCTGCCGACACCGAGCCCTGGCTCAGCGTGAACGTGTGGCCGCCATCCGTCGAGACGTAGACCTTGGCCGCCAGGTTGCTCCACGATGCGCCGCCCGAATCGAAGGCATAGACCTTGTTCGGGTTCTTGCGGTCAGCGATGAGGCGATAGCCGCGGCCCCAGCCTTGCGCGACAGAGGTCAGCGCCGGCAGGTTGGTCGCAGTCCAGCTCGCGCCGTTGTTCGTGCTGTAGGAAGGCACCGAGTTGGCCGGTGCCCAGATCACGTTGTTGCGGGACGGGACCACGAGGCTGGCTTCGCCCCCCGTGTTGGCCGCAGCGCCGGCGGGAAGGGTGGCGAACCTCGCCCAGGTCTTGCCGCCATCGCCCGACCAATAGCCGGTGGCGGCCCCGGACGAGTTGATGACGCCGCTGCCGGCGATGTACTGCGGATCGGACCACGCCATGTCGGCGGCGAAGCCATTGCTCCAGCCCAGGCCGGGGTTCAGGGTCGGCGTCGTCGCGAGATCCGTGTCGACCCACGTGCCGACGTCGCCTGCACTGTTGATGAACTTGTAGGTCGCGCCGGCCGGCGGCGTGGCGATGGCCAGGGTCGCGGTCTCCTCGATGCCGTTGATGCTGCCGGCCCAGGTCGGCGTGGCCGAGGACGCGTTCTTGGTCTCGATGATGCCGCCGCCGTGCACGTGCAGGATGTGGTCGCGGTTGGACGGATCGATCTCGACATCGTCGACCCAGCCTGAAGCGGTTTCGCCCGGCATCGTTGCTTCGATCTCGCGCCAGGTCTTGCCGGCGTCGTCAGACAGCTGCACGATCTGCTGGCCGCTCCAGTTGCCCCAGGAGTTGGTCACGCCCAGCGCGATGCGGGTGGTGGCGCCGCTGCCGGAGACGGACACGCCGCCCAAGCCGAAGTTGGTGCCCCCGGACGGGTCCTCGCTCTTGAGCAAGGTCCAGGTGCTGCCGTCGAACTTGTAGAGGCGACCAGGGCCGCCCGCGCCGGGCCCCGCGTCCTTGGTGAACACGACATAGAACATGCCGTCCGCGGCGCGAGCGATGTGGGGAATGTGATAGCCGGAGACCGGGGTCGTGACCGGGGCCCACGATGTGCCGCCGTCGGTGGACTTGTAGAGATTCGAGGCCAGGCCTGCCGCGCTGACGTAATCCGGCGCGATGGCGGCGTAGAGGGTCTGGGTCGCCGTTCCGCTGCCCTTGGTGCCGGTGTCGTAGACGGCCAGCTCGACCCCCATCGCCGTGCCGCCTGCGGCCTTGATCTGGTCCGAGGTCATCTTGGCGGACGACAGCGACGTGACCTGCGCCCAGGTCTGGCCCGAGTCGGTGCTCTTCCACAGGCCGTCCGTGCGCGAGCCGTAGAACAGCGTCGAGGGCTTGTTGGGATCGACGGCGAGACGTTCGCCGATGGCTCGGCCGGAATTGTTGCCGCCCAGCGAGAAAGGCAGGCCGACGTGCGTCCAGTGATCGCCGCGGTCGCTGGAGATGTACAGGCGGCCGTTGCCTTCGAAGGTGTACATGCCGGTGGCCATGTAGACGAGCTGGTCGTTGTTCGGGTCGACGGCGATGCTTTCGATGCCGTGGTACCGGCTCTCGGCCGCGCCGAAGCCCAGGCCGTCGGTGATGGGCGTCCAGGAGGACGTGGCCGGGTTCCAACGGTAGGCGCCGCCGATGTCGGTGCGCGCGTACAGCAGGTTCGCGGTGGTCGGATGGAAGACGAGACCGGTGACGTAGCCGCCACCGCCGAACTTCACGCTGGTCCAGGTGGTGCCCTGGGCCGGCGTGGTGCCGCCACCACCGGGCGTCGTGTCACCGCCACCCGGCGTGGTACCGCCGCCTGGCGTCGTGCCCCCACCACCCGGCGTCGTGTCGCCGCCACCCGGCGGGGTGCCGGCACTGGGGGGGGCTCCGGATGTGCCCGTCGTGTCGCCGCCGCTGCTGCCGCCGCCTCCGCCGCCGCCGCAACCTGACACGAGGCTCGCGGCGAGGATCGACAGGACGAGGAGATGTTTGCTGCGCTTGTTCATGATGGAAAACAGGTTTGAATTCGTTGATGCCAGGGCGCGTCGGCGCGAATCACGGGGCAGGCTGCGGCAAGGGCTCCAGCACCACCGCGGCGCCGCCGCCTGCGGAAAGCGCGAGGCTGAGCACGTCCTTGGGGGTCACGCTGCGTTCGGTGCGGTGCACTTCGCGCGCACCTTCGCCGTCCTGCCAGATCGTGGCCTTCCAGCGGCCCGGGGGCAGGAAGCCGAGCGACACCTTCTCGGTGCGGGCCTGGTCCGCCGTCATTGCGCCGAGGTACCAGACCTTGCCGTTGCGGCGCGCCAGCACGATGTCCTCGCCCGCAACGCCTGAGATGAAGCGCGTCTCGTCCCAGGCCGTGGGCACGCGCTTGATGAAGTCGAAGCCGGCCTCGCCGCGGTAGTTGGAGGGGTCGTCGGACACCATCTGCAGCGGGCTGTCGTAGACCACGTACATGGCCAGCGCCTGGCCGCGCGTGGTCTGCGTCTGCGGCATGACGGCGCGCACCTCGAAGGTCTTCGGCGTGCCGTTGCGAAAGCCGCCCGGCGTGTAGTCCATCGGCCCCGTCAGCATGCGCGTGTACGGCAGCATGAGGTTGTGCTGCGGCGTGACGCGCTTGTCCATCTTGTTCCACTCGGCGCCCAGCACGCCTTCCTGGGTGATGAAGTTGGGATAGGTGCGCTGCAGGCCCGCAGGCACGTAGGCGCCGTGGAAGTCGAGCAGCAGGTGGCGCTTTGCGGTGGCGGCGGCCACGCGCTCGTAGAAGGCCGTGATGTCCTGGTCATCGCGGTTCATGAAGTCGACCTTGATGCCCTTGATGCCCCAGCGCGCGTAGGTGTCGAGCACCTCGTCCAGGCGCGGGGCCAGGTGCTGCCAGTGCACCCACAGCAGCAGGCCCACGCCCTTGTCGCCGGCGTAGCGCACCAGCGCCGGCATGTCGATGCCTTCGGCCGCGCGGGTGACGTCGGTGGTGGGCGGCGCATCGCAGCAGGGGCCGGCGCCGAAGGCCCAGCCGGCGTCCATCAGGTGGTACGCAAAGCCGGACTCGGCCGCGAAGTCGATGAAGCGCTTGTAGGCGGCCAGGTCGGGCTTCACGCCTTCGAGCGGGCCGGACCACCAGTCCCACGAGGCCTTGCCCGGCTTGACCCAGCTGAAGTCGCCTTGCGGCGGCGGGTTGAGGTTGCCGACCAGGTTCGACTCGATCAGCTTGCCGCCCTGGTCGGCCATCATCACGGCGCGCCAGGCCGTCATCAGTCCGCCCGCCGAGACGAAGGCAGGGCCTTGCCGCCCCGGCACGCCGGACAGCTGCAAGCGCAGTGCCTCACCCTCGCGCCGCAGCGAGGCGCCGGTGTAGCCCTGCAACTGGGCCTGGGTGATGGCGTAGTGGGTGCGGCCCGACGGCGTGGCGCAGACCACCGGCACGTCGAAGGCAGCGTCCGCCTTGAGCTGCGAAATGCGCTGGCGCTGGAACTGCGCCTCGTGTCCGCCGTCGACCGGGGAGAGCAGGCAGGATGGGTCGCCGGCCAGCGCGAAGGCGGTGCGCTCGCCGCGCAGCTTCACAGGCGCCGCGTCTTCCAGGCGATAGCGAAAGGCGACACCGTCGTCGTAGGCGCGGGCATCGATCAAGAGCCGCCGGCCGCCGTCGACTTCGCGGAAGGCGAGGGTCGCGCCGCGGTAGCGGTCACGCGCGCTGGCCGCCTTGGTCGCGACGAGCGGGATCGTGCGGTCCACGGTCGCGTCTTCGCGCGACTCCAGCTTCAGTGTCTTGAAGGCCGGCGCGCCGTCGAGCTCCAGTCCCATCGGCGAAGCGGCGATCACGGTCTCGTCGCGGCGCGTGATGCTGAAGCTGGCGCCATCTTCGGCAATGCGCAGCGTGGTGCGGCCGTCGGGCGAGGTGATCAAGGCGTCGGCGGCGTGTGCCGTGCTTGTCGCAAGCGCCAGGAAGGCGCATGCCGTGACGATCGCGTGGTGTTGCTTGTGATTCATGGTCAGGCGAGTTGCCAGTAAAGGCTGTAGCGCTCGTGCGCGATTCGATGGAAGGGGATGAGTTCGATGTCGCGACCTGGCCCCGCCGCGTGAAACCGCAGCGGCGCGCCGGCGCGCTTGACGGCCTCATCCAGCGCTCGCCCCTGCAGAGCCAGCCGGGGCAAAGTCGCGTCCTCGGACTTGAGCACCGCGCCGTAGGCGTATTCGCTCGCGACGAGGTCGGCACCCGGCTGCATGCCTTCGGTGCCCAGGCGCGCGGCGAGCACCAGCGGGCCGAACATCACTGCCCCGATGTCGTTCGCGCCGGGCAGCGCCTGCAGGTGCAGCCGCATCGGCAGCGCCACATCGAGCACGTCGCCCTCGCGCCAGAGGCGGTCCACCTCCACATAGCGGCCGGGCTCGGCGCTGTCGATGAGCGCTTGGCCGTTCAGCTTGATCGTCAGGCGCTCGCACCACGCAGGGTGGCGCAGGCGCAGCGTGAAGCGCGTGGGTGCAGCGGTGTGGATGGACAAGCGCGTGGCGGCCTCGTCGGGGAAGCTCGTCGTCTGGCGCAGGCGAACGCGCTTCTCGGTCCAGTCCAGCGTCGAGGCGACGAACAGGTTGACGTAGAGGGCCTGCGCGTCGTGGAAGTAGATCGAATCGCCCAGCTTGGCGAAGTTTTCCATGCCGGTTCCGGTGCAGCACCAGAACGAGCGCTCGGGCGTGCCGTACAGCTTGGGGTAGCCCGGGCGCGTGGCCTGGAAATAGGTGACCATGCCCGTGCCCGGGTCCTGGGAAGCAAGGATGCCGTTGAACAGCGCGCGCTCGTAGTAGTCGGCATAGGCCACCGAAGGCGCGGCGGTGAACAGCGCGCGCGTGAGCCGCAGCATGTTGTGGGTGCAGCAGGTCTCCATCGTCTTGGCTGACGACAGGTGCGCGCGCGCCTCGGCCGGCGGGAAGAAGTGCTCGCCGTCACCGTTGCCACCGGTGGCGAACGAACGCTCGTGCACGACCCGGCCCCAGAAGTAGCGCGCCGCCTTCGCGTAGCGCTCCTCGCCGGTGGTCTCGGCGAGGCGGGCGAAGCCGATCACCTTGGGGATCTGCGTGTTCGAGTGCAGCCCGTCCAGCGTGTCACGGTCTTCGAGCAGCGGGCCGAGCACCGCGCGATGGTTGAAGCGCTGGGCCAGCTGCAGGTAGCGCGCGTCGCCCGTGAGTGCGTGCAGATCGGCCAGCACCTCGTTCATGCCGCCGTGCTCGACGTTCAGCATCTGCTGGAAGCGCTGCTCGTCGCTGCCCTGCGATGCCTCGATCATCCAGTCGGCCAGCCGGACCAGCACGGGCAGCGCCTGCGAATGGGCGGCATGCACATGCGCATCGCGCAAGCCCGCCATGATCTTGTGCATCGTGTACCACGGCACACCGGTCACGGGCCGGCCGGCGATGGCGTTGCGCAGCTGCGTGTCGCCATCAGGAAAGGCGCACACGAGGCCGCTGCGGCTTGCCTGCTGGCAGGCGTGCAACTCGTCGACGACGTGGGCCACCCTCAAGCGAAAGGGCGCCTGGACGGTGGAGGCCCACATCATCGAGCAGGCACTCAGGTAGTGGCCCAGCGTGTGCCCGGGGCAGAGACTCCCCGACTCCCAGCCCGCGTAGCGCGGTGCCTTGGGTGCGAGGCCCGCATTGGCACGAAAGCCATTCAGCAGGCGGTCGGCATCGAGCGAAAGAAGGTAGCTTGCGTCGAGCGCACGTGCAGTTTCGAAAGGCCCGGGCAGCAGTCGTACGCGCGACAGCGCAAAGGCCTGCGCTTGCGTGACACCTGGCGCAGGCTCGCTGGCTTGCGCGCCGGCTGACAGCGTGCCCAGCAACGGCGCCACAGCCGTGGCGGCGAGGAAACTGCGTCGGGTGTTCACGAGAGCATGTCTTTCTCGGTGTGGCGTTGAGGAAGGCGCTCGGCGGGTATCAGCGCCTGCGTCGGCACTGGGGTGCCCCAGGCAAGGGTGCCGCGCGTTCGAGGGCGGTCATCCCGATGTCTCCAGAAGCTTTTTCAGCGTGGGTTCCATGGCGCGCTGCCAGATGCCGTAGCCCTTCTCGTTGGGATGCAGCAGGTCGGGCATCACGTCCTTCGACAGCGTGCCGTCGGGGTTCAAGAGCGCGGCACCGATGTCCAGGAAGTGGACGTCGGTCCAGCCGGCGATGATCTTGTTCACGCGCGCATTGATGCCGCGAAGAACGTCGTCGGGTCGCTCGCCGCGCGGAAAGACGGCGAGCAGCAGCACCTGCGTGCCGGGCGTGCGGCGATGGATCTCGTCGACGATGCGGCGGATGCCGGCGGCCGTGGTGCGCGGGTCCTCGGCGCGGTGGCCGGTGTTGTTGGTGCCGATCATCAGCACCGTGACCTTCGGCGCGAGGCCGTCGATCGCGCCGTGCTGTAGCCGCCACAGGACGTTCTCGGTGCGGTCGCCGCCGAAGCCGAGGTCCAGCGCGTGGTACTTCGCGTAGTGGCGCTGCCAGACTTCGCGGCCGGCGTCCTCCCAGTAGTGGGTGATGGAGTCGCCGATGAAGACGACCTGCGGCGGCGTGCCCGCGGCGATGAGCTTGCGCTTCTCTTCCAGTTTCTGCTGGTGGCGTGGCATCCACCAGTCCTGCGCCCACCATTCGGTCTGCACGATGGGCGTCACGGACTCGGTTCGGTAGTCGGGGCAGTCGGTGTTCGGCTTGCCCTCGCGCAGGATGCGAACGTTGGCGACGCTGGCGCGCCCGCTGCCCAGGTCGACCAGCCCGAACGGCAGCTTGACCCGCGAGAGGTCCGCGCCCTCGCGCACGAAGCAGCTGAGCGGCAGCGCCACGTGCTGCCACCCACCGCCGACCCAGGCGCGGCCCTGCTGCTCGTGGATGTTCACCACCGGCTCGCAGCCTTCGGAACATGAGAGCTTCACTTTGATCGCGCCATGCGTGAGCTCTGCAACGTCGATGTCGAACTCGAGCGTGCCGCGTCCCACGAAGCTGCGCAGGTCCAGCGGCTGCGGGCTCTCGAAACGCAGCATGGTCTCCCAGCGGTCTTTCCAATCGAAGAGCACCGCATCGCGCACGCCGCCGCGGCTGTGCGCGGTGACGCCGACGTGACCGGCTTGCGCCTGCTCGCCTGGGGGCTGCGGCACGATGGCGCTGTCTCCCGTCAGTTCGACCTGGCTGTTTCCGTCGACGGCGGTGATGCGCCAGGCGTTGGGGGCGGCGGGCAGGACGACGACAGCGGACTGCGAGTACGCGCAACACGCCCAGGCGGCAAGGAGGCTGCCACCGACCGAGGCACGGATCGTCTTCATCGCCGACGAAGCGTCAGGCGGGTGCCGTGAGGTCGCCATCAGATCACCGGCGTGATCCGCACCATGATCACGCCGTGCGAGGCCACCGTGCCGGTGTAGCTGTCGCGCACGTTCTTCGCGACCTTCTTGCTCCACAGGTCTTTCACGTCGGCCCTCAAGCCTGCGGGCAGGTTCAGCTGATCCCAGCCCACCTTCATCTCGGCCGGCGCCTTGCTGCGGTTGAACAGCACGACGGCGTGCTCTCCGCCCTTCAGCGGCCGGGCCCAGATCTCGAGGTCGCCTTGCTTCCACACGCGCCGCGCCTGCTGGCCCAGCGGGTCCTGGTCGACGGCGATGACGTCGGCGTTGGTGAGGATGCGGCGCGTGTCGGCGTCCATCGTCGACAGGTCGTTGCCGGCGATCATCGGTGCGGCCAGCATGGCCCACAGCGAGAAGTGCGACTCGTACTCGGTGCTCGTCATGCCGCCGTTGCCTACTTCCAGCATGTCCGGGTCGTTCCATGCGTTGGGGCCTGAGTTGCGCCAGCGCTCGGCCTGCATGTCGAGGATGTTGGTCATGCCGTGCGACCAGTCCTTCTTGCCCTCCCAGGCGTCGTAGATGTCGCCGGTGGTGCGCCACAGGTGGCCCACCGCCGGGGCCCAGCCTTCGGGCTGGTTGTTGCCCCATTCGCAGATCGACAGCACGATGTCGCGCCCGGACTCACGCAGCGCCTTGGCCATGATGGTGTAGGCCGCTTCTGCGTTGCGCGTGCCGGTGTTGCACCAGTCGTACTTGAGGTAGTCCACGCCCCACTTCGCGTACTGGCGTGCATCCTGGAATTCGCGGCCGGCGCTGCCCGGGCGGCCGCCGCAGGTGAGCGCGCCTGCGTCCGAGTAGAGGCCGAACTTCAGGCCCTTCGAGTGCACGTAGTCGGCCAGCGCCTTGATGCCGCTGGGAAAGCGTTCGGGGTCGGCGACGATGTTGCCTTCGTCATCGCGGCTCTTCTGCCAGCAGTCGTCGATGACGATGTACTGGTAGCCCGCGGCCTTCATGCCGGAGGCCGCCATCGCGTCGGCCTGCTTGCGCACCAGGGCCTCATTGATGTTGCAGCCGAACTTGTTCCACGAGTTCCAGCCCATCGGCGGCGTGGGCGCCAGCAGCGGCTTCGGGGCGTCGAGCTTCAGCGTCTCGTGGCCGGCGGCGTGCGCCGCGAAGGCGGCGAGCGCGGCAGCGGCTGCGAGGAACGCCGCGACGGCGTGGCTTGCCATGTACGTGCCGATGCGACGGCGAGAAGCGGGTGCGAACATGAAGAGGGAGGGATGAAAGTGATGGGCTGCGGCGCGCACCAGGTGAATCCGGACAGTCTTTGATATACCGCTATATCAACCGTCTGGGCATGATAGTTCGGGTATCGCATTAATTGGTCAAGGAAAACACCTATTGGGTGCATCGGCCGTCACGGCCAGCCCCTGGCGCGCCCCCGGCGTCAGGCGATGTACAGAGGGTTGCGGCGTGGTCCGGCCAGGGTGGCGCCGGGCACGAGCTCGGTGGGGATGACGATGTTGGAGGGTTCGCCGTGCGCCTCGTCACGGCGCAATGCCTCGATTTGCTGTACCAGCACTTCTGCGGCCCTGCGCCCGATCTCGTGCAGGGGCTGGCGCACCGTCGCGATGTGCAGCCAGCTGGCCATCAGGGTGTGGTCGTAGCCGACGACGGACACGTCTTCGGGCACGCGCCACCCATGCGCGCGCAAGACTTCGATGCATCCGAGCGCGATCGCATCGTTGACTGCGAACACCGCTTCGGGCAGCGGCCGGCCGCGGCGACGACGCATCCACTCCTGCAATGCGGCGCGACCGCCCTCCGTGGAAAGCGGCGCACGAACCACGTGGCCTGCGGCAGGCTTCACGCCGGCTTCGGCGTGGGCCCGCAAGTAGCCCTCGACCCGCCGATTCGCGCCTGTAAAGTCAGCGGGGCCGCCCACGTGCAGGATGCGTCGGTGCCCGAGGGACAGCAACTGGCGTGTCATCGCGTAGGCGCCGGCTTCGTCGTCCGATTCGATGTTCACCACACCGCTCAACGGCCGGTCCGCTTGGACGGACACCAAGGGCGTGCGCTGCGGCAACCAGGCAAGGTCGTCCTCCTGCAGGCGCGGGGCCAGCAAGATCAGGCCGTCGACGCGGCCGTCGCACAAGGGCGGGATCTTCGCGGCAGCTTCGTGCCAGTCGGCCAGCGTGAAGACGGCCGTGGTCTGGCCGGCGGCCGTGGCACCTTGAATGACGCCACTGAACACTTCGAGGAAGTACAGGTTCGGCTCTTCGCCCATGAAGTTGGCGACAAAGCCAATCGCATTCGTGCGCTTGTTGGCGAGCGCGCGGGCGCTGGCGTTTGGCCGGTACCCCAGCCGCTGCGCCTCGGCCAGCACGCGCTCGCAGGTCTGCGCCGACACGCGTGCCGAGCCGCGACGGCCGCCATTGAGCGCCGACGAGGCCGCCATTTCAGACACGCCTGCTGCGCGGGCCACATCCATGAGCGTCGGTGCGTCGCCGCGACGCCTGGGCTTCGGGGGCGACGGCGGCGTCGGCGGGGCTGGTTTCTTCTTCGAAGTGGGCACGGATGGTCTGAGAAGGTGGAACGGCCGCGCGGCGCACTGTAGCACCGGCATTCAAGCGTGGCGGCGGATTGAAGTGAACGCAGCACCGCTGATGCGATGCTGCAGTGCGTCAACGGCGAACGCGCCCGTCTCCCTGCAGGATGGTCAGCTCCACGAATTTCGAGCCTGCGTGCTTGGATGCATTGAAGTCGACGAAGAAGCCACCGAGGTTGAAGTCGTGCATCGATTCGAGTGCACCGATCAGGCCGTCCGGACTCAGGTTGTTGCCGGCCCGCCGTGCCGCTTCGACAAACATCTTGGCCGCGACGAAGCCCTCCATGCTGCTGTAGTTCGGATCGAACTTCTCGCCCTCGGCGCTGCGGCCGGACGCCAGGTACTCGCTGGACACTCCCGTGAGGCTCGTGAAGGGGAATGGCATCACCTGGCTCACCACCACGCCGCGTGCGTGGACGCCGAGCTCGCGCGCGAGCGCCTGCGTGCCGACGAAGGACACGTTGTAGAAGGTGCCGCCAAAGCCGGCCTTGCGCGCGGCGCGGATGAACGCCGCGCAGGCCTTGTAGGCGCTGATCTGCACGATCGCATCGGGCCTTTCGGCGAGGATGGACTTGACGGCGGCATCGATGTCCACCGTGTTTCGCTCCACCGTGCCGAGTCCGGTGGGCGCGAGGTTATGCGGCTTGAGCGCGCGTGCGACGCCTTCGAGCCCCGCCTTGCCGTAGCTGTCGTTCTGGTAGAAGACGCCGATGCGGCGAATGCCCACCGCGATGAGTTGCTTGACGATTTCGGCCGTCTCGTCGTAGTACGACGCACGCAGATGGAATACCTGCCGGTTGAAGGGTTCGCGCAGCGCCTGGGCGCCGGTGAAGGGGGCAATGAAGGGCAGCTTCGCGCCGACCGCCAGGGGCAGGGCGGCCAGGCTGGTCGGTGTGCCGATGTAGCCGAAGAGTGCGGCCACGCCGCGTTCGATGTGCTTCTTGGTGTTGGCAGCGCAGCGGTCGGGCTCGTAGCCGTCGTCGAGGCTTTGCAGCTCGATCTGGCGTCCGCCCACGCCGCCATGCGCGTTGACCCGCTCGAATTGCAGCAGGGCCCCCTTCCTGAACTGCTCGCCCAAGGCGCTGGCCGGGCCGCTGAAAGGGGCCGACTGCCCGAGAACGATCTTGCCGCCTTGCGAACGTGATGCCGTGGAAACCCCGGCGATGCAGGCGCCCGCGGCGCGTATGAGTTGGCGACGGTTCATGTGTTTCCCTTGGTGGTGCCGGCGTGGGGCCGTGCGTTGTTGTTCGAAGCAAGAGGATACGTGCAGCACTTGCCGTGCGGCAGCGAAATGCGAGACACGCTAGGGGTTTGCACGATCAAAGTTCGGGCGATGAGCGAATTAATATGGTCTGCCGGAGCGTCGCGAAGAAGGCCCCGGCCGTTGAGTTGCCAACGATTGAGTGCACTTCTTGAATGCCGAAAGCTGTATGTCTGAAAGCCCCGTACACATTCGATTCGACCTCCCGACCATCTTCCTTCGCACAGCTCTCACGGCGCTGGCACTTGCCGGCACCTCAGTCACGCAGGCGCAAGAAGTCGTGCGGGTGGAATCGGACCCCCCCGGCCTGCAGGCGCTGGCGGCCCGTGTCTCGGGTCGCTTTCAGGCCCTGCCCGGTGGCGAAATCCGCCGGCAGTGGCCCGGCACCTATGCCGAGGTGGCCTTCACCGGGGGCGATGCCTACTTCAGGGTCGGGCCGGGTGACGTCAGCCTGCGCGTTCGTGTGGACGGCCAGGCACCGATCGCCCTGGTCAAGCCCGCACCCGGCCTGTACCGCGTGAGCGTGCCTCGCAGCGCCGCGCCGCATCGCATGCGTGTGGACGTGGCCAGCGAGAGCCAGGCCGGCGCCACGAGCTTCGGTGGCTTCTTCCTCGGGGCCGGTGCCCGCGCCGCGGCTCTGCCCATGCGGGCACATCAGGTCGAGTTCATCGGCGACTCCCACACCGTCGGCTACGGCAACACCTCGCCCACGCGAGACTGCAGCGGCGATCAGCAGTGGCAGTCCACCGACACCTCGGTCGGGGTGGCTCCCAAGCTGGCGGCGCGCTATGACGCCGACTACCAGGTCAACGCCATCTCGGGGCGCGGCATCGTGCGCAACTACAACGGCTTTGCGGCCGACGTCTTGCCCAGCGCCTATTCATTCGCGCTGTTCGACAGGAAGTCCACCGTGGCCGCCGACCCGAACTGGCGACCCCAAGCCATCGTGATCAGCCTGGGCACCAACGACTTCGCCACGCCCTTGCACGAAGGCGAGAAGTGGACCCAGCGAGAGCAGTTGCAGGCGGACTTCGTTGCGAGCTACGCCAACTTCGTCCTGGAGCTGCACCGCCGGCAGCCGCAGGCCTATGTGCTGCTGTGGGCTGCCGGCGGCGAGGACTCCGAGCTGGCCACGCAAGTGCGCAAGGTCGCGACGCAGGTGCAGCAATCGAGCGACACCAGGATCGGCTTTGTTCCCGTGCCCAACCTGGCATTGACGGGCTGTCACTACCACCCGAGCGTGGCCGACGACCAGGCCATTGCCGTGGCGCTCAGCCGCCATCTGGAAGCCCACGTGCCTGCCCTCGGTACGCCCCTGGCCGTGGCCGACGCGAGCCCGGCGCCTGCTGCCCCGCAAGCCTCGCAGGCGGCGGCATCGCCCAAGTCCGAGGGCAAGCCCGTCGGTCAACTGATCAATGACCTCAAGACGGCGACGTGGAGCGTGTATGGCGCCACCATTGAATCACTGGCGCGCGGCGGACCCAAGGACTACCCGATGACCCGCGTCACCGTGAACGCCAAGGGCAACCCCTGGGATGTCGGTGCGAGTTCGGCCATCACCAAGCCCATCAACGCAGGCGATGCGGTGTTGGTGGCCGTCTACTTGCGCGCGCCCGACCTCAAGGATGGGGAATCCACCCCGGTGTCGTACTTCGGCGTCAATGAAAACAGGCCGCCATACGACGGCGTCGCCAAGGGCTCTGCCGAGGTGACCAACCAGTGGAAGGTGTATTACGCATCCGGCCTCGCCGGCAAGGCGTTCACCGCCGACCAGGTCGTCGTCGGCATGCACCTTGCCGCGGCCAAGCACGTGCTGGAACTTGGACCCGCCCTGGTCTACAACTTCGGCCAGAACGTCGACCTGGCCAAGCTGCCCCGATAAGCGACTCGCGTACGCCGGTGGGGGGCGGCCGCCTAACCGGCGGCCAGCATAGCCACCTGCTGCGCACTCAGCGCGCCGCTGTACAGGCGAAGCTCCTGCATGCGCCCGTTGAAGAATGGATCCGCCGCATATTGCGAACGGCCGAGCCAGTTCTGAGTCGTGCTGCCGAGCTGCCACGGCGACAGCGCGATCGCATCGCTGCTGCCGGCGGCCACGCCGTCCACGTACAGCGTGCCGTGCGTGCCCGACAAGGTGACGGCCAGATGGACCCAGCGGCCGGTGGGCAGCGCCGTGCTCGCGCTGATGCTCTGCTCGCCGAAGTAGGTGGTGCCGGTGATCATGAATCGCATCACGCCGCGCCTGTCACGCGGCATGAGTGCCATGTAGCCGATGTCGCTCGAACCGAAGTCGAACACGCGCGTGTTGGTCGCCGACGCATTCCAGTACACCCACAGGGCGATGGTGAAGTCGCCCACGTCCGAGAGCACGCCGGCAGGCAGCGCGAGGTGCCCGTTCTGGCCGTCGAGCGCCAATGCATGGCCGCCGTGTCGACCGTCCCCCCAGCTGGCGCCGCCGACCAGCGTGGCGTCCTTGCCGTGACCGCTGGCATCCGGTGCGGTGGTGCCGCTCGCCGCATTCAGCGCAAGCTGCACGCGCAGTTCGCCGGGCAGCGCCACGCGCACGACGTTCGACATCGCGCTCTCGCCGCTCGAATCGTGAGCGGTGACGGCGTAGAACCAGGTGCCGTCACCCGGCGTGTCCGTCGCCGTGCGCGGATCGGTGACGCTCGTGAGCGCGGTGAATGGCCCGCTGGCCGAGGCGCCGCGCTTGACGGTGTAGCTCGTCGCGGTGGCGCTGCCCCACCACGACAGCAGCACCCGGCCGCCTGCCAGGCTGGCCGACAGGCCGCTCGGCGGTGTGCCGGCGGCCACCGGATCGCGGCTGAAGGTGAGGGTGCCGAAGCTCGGGTTGTCGCCGATCCAGTCGCTGCGCTCGGGCCGGACCAATGCGGCCATGGTGGTGACGTAGGGCGCCGACAGGCCCTTGCGATTCACGTAGTGGTTGTAGATCACTTCCCAGCACGGCCGCATGTTCGGCTGGCCCGCCGTCGACACCGCGGTGAAGGTGCCCTGGCGATTCACGTAGGTCGAGAAGGGAAGCGAGTTGAACTGGCCGTTTGAATCCTGCAGGTTCGACTTGGCGACGTATTCCGCCCCGGCAAGGAAGCGGTTGTTGGCATGGCCGTACAAGTCCTCGCCCTGGTTCCACGCCATCTCGCACAGCAAGCCGCCGAGCGCCATGCCCAGGGTCGCATGGCCCTGGTCGCGGCCGCTTTCCTGCCACTGGCCGAGGTGGCCGGGGTGCAGGAAGTAGACGTTGTGCGCGGCTGCGCCGTTGCCGCGTCCGCCCTTGTAGTAGCCGAGCGCCTCGTCATAGAGGTCGCGGCGGTCGCACAGCACGCCGATGGCCAGGATGCCGCAGATCGAGCACAGGTCCCAGTTCGCCCAATAGTTGGTGATGTTGGCGCCGTTGTGATTGCGCAGGAAGTCGTTGCTCAGCGGATAGAAAACCTCCAGCATCAGCGCCTGGAAGCGAGCGAAGTCCGCAGCCTGCCAGCCGCCATAGCCGCGCATGATCTCCGCGGCGTTGGCCCATTGGTAGCCATAGATGCCAGCCGCGAGGAAGCGGTCCGCATTGCCCGTGAGCACCTTCATCGTCGACGACCAGGCGTTGAGGAACTGCACGGCCAGGTCCGCATAGGCGGTGTCGCCCGACACCTTCCAGCGCAGCGCGAACTGGTAGGCCCGCTCGAGGTCCTCGACCATGGTGCGGAAGTTCTCGCCTTCGCCGCCACGAACGACCGTCTCCAGCGGATTCGGCGTGGCGCCGAGCCTCGCGCGGCTGCTCGAGGTGAGCGCGTTCCATCCGGCCACCCAGGGTTGCTGGGCTGCCGAGATCTTCGCGCGCATGCGGACGAAGTCCGCCTCGGTGTGCATGAGGCCGGGGTGGACGAACGCTTGCGCCCGCGTTGTTGCCGTGACGGCGGCTTCGGCAGCGGGTGCGCCGGACTCCGCGGCCCCCGCGTTGTCACCGGGGCCGCCCGAGCATCCACCCAGCAAGGTCTGCACGGGCAACGCGCCGAGTCCGAGCAGCAGCCGGCGGCGGTTCGGGTCGCCCGCGTCCTTGAGCAGCTTGGTCATTCGGCGTGTGCCGCCGCGGGTACCGGTGGGAGGAACCAGTCGCGCTCGGCCTCGATGAACATCGAGACGCTGACGTCCTGGACCTGAAGCCCCTTGCCGAGGTCGATGGGCAGCACGTCCGGCTGGCGGGGGCCGCGGCGGGAGAGCCGGTCTGGTCCATGGCGTGCTGCAGCGTCGCGCGCAGGTCGTTCAGGCCGAGCGCAGTCCAGTCGGTGACGAGCATGTGCAATTGCTTGTGCGCGTCGCGCAGGACGGAAGGCGGCAAGCCGGCGAAGGCGGACGCATCCGCGGTGCGAAGCGAGCGCTCGACGGCCGCGAGATGACGAAAAATGTCACGCGCCCGGGGATGTCTTCGCAGCAACTGCACAAGCTGCCCGCGCATGCGATGACGCCGCTGAGGCGACATGTTGGCCAGGCGCTTTTCCACGGCCTGCTCATGGGGTCGTGCGACGGCGGCGGGCGGGGGCTCGAGAACCACCTGCCATTGCTTGCCGACTTGCGTCACGCGAAGTCGCCGGATCAACAGGCTTCGTAGCGAGCCTCCCAACCGGCGGAGCTTGGATTGAACATGACTCATGGCGCCCCCCATAGACTGCTTTGCTGTTCGGGGCCTACGCGGCATGGCCTTCCCTGCAGACCCGCCAGGTGGTCAAACCCAGGTGAACCGAGAATAGGGTGGTGCCCTGCAGAAGACATGATGGTGAGATGACCAAGATCCGGCGCCACGGCCGTCTGGCCCTCACGCGTGCATTCCGTTGCGCAGCGCAGGCCAGTCGGCCGGGTGCCGCAACGGCACGCTTCGTGCTGCGACCTGGGCCGGGGCAAGAAAACAGACAAGAGACAGCATGAGCGGCGAAAGAGGCATGGCGGAGATGGTGTTCAGGTTTGCGCGCTGCGAGGTGCTGGCAATGCGCCGGGAGCTCGTCGCCGAGGGGCGAGTGCAATTCATCGAGCCGCGTCCCTTCGACCTGCTCGTGTACCTGCTGCAGCACCGCAACCGGGTGGTGTCCAAGGACGAACTGCTGGACGTGCTGTGGCACGGCGAAGTGGTGTCCGTGGGCGTCATCGCGCGGGCGGTGATGAAGGTGCGGCAGGCGATCGGCGACGGCAGCAAGGAAGCCCCGCTGATCCGCACGGTGCACCGGGCGGGCTATCGCTTCGTCGGCAAGGTCGAGATCGGCGAGGTTCTCGAGGCGCCGTCACTCTCGCCGTGGCATGTGCGGCAGCCGACCCCGCCGTCGTGCGCCGAAGAGGACGGCACCCTGTCCCTCGCGCTGCTGCCCTTTCGCAACGACACGGGCGCCGCGGAGTTCGACTTGATCGAGTTGGGCCTCATGTCCATGGTCGCCCGTTCGCTGAGCGCCGATCATCGTCTCGCGCTGGCGTCGACCGCATCGGTCCTCACTGCCCTTGGCGCCGAATCGGCGGGCGACGACGTCGATGCGCGGATGCTTCGCGTGAAGAAGGTCCTCGGCGTGACCCACGTCGTGCACACCTGCATCCGCCGCGATGGCGATCGCTTCGTGCTGGAGTACGGCATCGGCCCCGGCGCAGATGGGCGCACCCGCTTGCCGGGCGACGACCCGATCGTCCTCGCGAATCAGCTGGCGCGGGACATTCGCGAGGCGTTGTTTCCGGGGCCTTCGCCGGCGCTGGCCGAGGCCTTCGATTCGACCGACCCCCTGGCCGGCCCGGTGCTGGCGCGTGCCATGCAGGCGGTCGGCGAACAGAAGTGGAACGTCGCCGTCAACTTGCTGCAGGTGGTGCTGGACATCGAGCAGGACAGCCTGCCGATACGGCTGGAACACCTGGCGGCGCTCGCGGCCCTCGGGGACGGCCGCGCGCTCGCCCTCGGCGATCGCCTGCTCGAAGACCCTCGGGTTGCGGCCGACGCGCTGCTGGCCGCCCGCGTGCATCAGGCGCTCGGCACGGTCTGCAACAACATGCGCGACTCGTCGCGCGCCGTGGCGCATCTGGACGAGGCGCTGCGCCTGGCCGAAGGGCATGAGCTGCAGGAGTGGGTGACGGTGACCTTGCTGTTGCGGTCGTCCATCGCCATCGGTCAACTCGACTTCGACATGGCGGACGGTTTGCTCGAGCGCGCGCTGCGCCTTGCCGAGCACAGCGGCAACCAGGTTCACCGCCTCGGCTGGACGGTGAACGCCGCGCTGATCTGCGCCAAGCGGGGGGAGGTGCTGCGTGCGATGCAATTGGGCCGCGATGCCGTCGCCCTGTGCACCGAGCACCGGCTCAACAGCTACTTCGCGCTCACCTCCTTGAACCTCGCCCACGCATGCTTCGGCCTGGGCCTGATCCACCTCGCCACCAAGCATGCGGAGGATGCATTCGCCATGGCCAGTGTGCTGGCGGAACGCTTTCGCATGGCTTCCAGTGCCGACACCCTGAGCCTGCTCTATCGCGAATGCCGGGCGCCGCAAGAGATCGAGCGCGTGCTGCGGACGCTGGAATCGGTGCAGGCGGAATTGCCGCCGCCTGCGCGCGCCTACGCGCTCATGGCGCGCGGCCATTACGCCGCGGCGACGGGTCGGCATGGCGACGCCGCTCGACACTTCGCCTCGGCGATCGAGTTCAGCAAGGAACTGCGGGACTGGCTCACGGTGCATGAATCCATCCCGTGGCTGGTGGCGGCGCTGGTCCAGTCCGGGCAGTTCGCCCAGGCGCTGAGCACCTGCGAGCAGGCCGAGGCCTTGCCCCAGGCTGCGGAAGATGCGGACCTGCAGGCATCGCTGCTGCACTGCCGCGCGCTTCTCGACCATGCGGCAGGCGATGCCGCGCCTGCATTGCGCGGCCTGCATGCTGCGGTCGTCGCCGCGCCGGTCGGCATGTGGCGCACCCACGCCTGCCTGGATGCTGCGTGGCTTCACCTCGAGGCGGGGGAGGCGGACGCGGCACGCGCGCTGATGCGCGACCTGGGCACCTGGATCGACGAGCATCCGGTGGCGATGGCTGTCGAGGCCCGGTTGCGCTTTGCGCGGGCACAGTACGGCGCAGCCGACCAGGCCCACAAGCGCTATGCATCGAGCCTGCAATCCGCCATGCCCGCCTACTTTGCGCAACTCGGCCTTTGTTATGCCGAGGCGGCAAGCGACATGCCGCCGGGAGTGCCTTTGCTGCCTGTGGCGCCCTGCCTTCCGACTCGGATCTAGCGTCGAACACTGCCCTAGTGCACCATCGCAGGGCCGATGTCCCTGATGGCCGAATCATGTTCACGCGCGGCACAGCCCTGCTCGCTACAGTCGGCACAAACAGCACAGGGAGATGACCATGGGATTTCATGTGACCGGCACTTTCACGGGGACGGCGCATGCCGAGCTGACCCCGCTGCCTTTCCCTCCACCCCGGCCGATCGAGTTCTACGACGGCGCCACCGTCACCGGCAGCTTCTCGCTGAACGTGGTGAACCCGTACTTCCAGGTGGGCGGCGACAACTACGCGTTCTTCTTCAACGGCCCGGGCAGCAGCATGACGATGTCCTACGACATCAAGGGCGTGCGCTTCGACTACAGCTCGGACATGTCGGTGATCCTGCTGGGCCAGGCCACCCTGCCGCATCCGTCGGACGTGGTGGTGATCGCGACCGACTTCGACCCGAAGTACCAGGGCGCGGCCTTCGAGTGGGATGCCGCACCCGGCAGCCTGTTCGACCCCTTCGACCCGAATTCGCTGCGGCTCGATGGCGCGGGTCCGATTGAATTCAGCGCCTACTTTGCGAATGCGGAAGCGAAGATCCGTGTGGACGTGGAGGTGGCGCAGGGCGACTGGACCTTCGACACCACCACGCCCGTGCCCGAGGTGTCGAGCGCGGCGATGATGCTTGCCGGCGTCGCCGTGCTGGCGCTGGGGCACGCCGCGCGGCGGTCGGGCTTGCGCCCGAGGCGGCGACGGGCATGATTCGTGGATGCCTTCCATCCACACCGACATCTGGTTCCAGGATTACCTCATTGGCGCAGACGTGGCGCCCGCCGCGCCGCGCGTGCCCCTGCTCATCGGTTCACGGGCCTGCGGCTCGGTCGAACTCGAGCTGGCGCAATCGATGGCCGACGCTGGACTGCCCCTGCGCCGCGCGGCAGGCGCGTGGCAACTTGACGGTCCGGCGGACGACTCGCTCGCGGCCATGGCGCGCTGGTTGCATGCCCAGGGCCACGGCGGCAAGTGGCGCGACGAGCTCGTCGCGGTGACGGATGAAGCGGGACAGGTGCTGGGCGCTGTCGAGCGCGCCGCGGTCCGCGTGCTTGGCATCGCCACGCAGGCCGTTCACCTCGTGGGCGAGGACGAATCGGGCCGCACGTGGGTGCAGCGTCGTGCACTCGACAAGGCCGTGGACCCCGGCATGCTCGACACGCTGGTCGGCGGCCTCGCCGCCCATGGCGAATCCATCGACACCACACTTGAGCGCGAGACCTGGGAGGAGGCGGGCTTGCGCATCGGCGAGCTGCTCGACGTGCAGCCGCTCGGGCGTCTCGTCGTGAAGCGGCCCGTGTCCGATGGCTACATGGTGGAGCGCATCGCGATGTTCGCCGCCCGCCTGCCTTCGCACCTCGCGCCGAGCAACCAGGACGGGGAGGTGATGGGCTTCGAATGCTTCGCCGCCGATGAGCTCGTCGAGCGCATGCAGCGCGGCGAGTTCACCTTCGAGGCCGTGCTCATCCATGGCGCGTGGCTGCAGGCGCGCCACGGTTGAGCTACTCGGTGCCCGTCTCCGGCGGCATCGCCGCGAAACGCGACTGGCGGATGCGTGTCTTGGACAAGGCGCCCGCCGATTCGAGGATGGGATAGGCGATCGAGCAAATGTGCGAGTTGATGCGCTTCAGGTCGCTGATGAGGTCCAGGTGGAGCGAGCTCGTCTCGATGCTTTGCGCTGTGTTGTCGCGCAGCCGCGAGATGTGGCTGGCGGCGTACTCGTGCTCCATGTCGCGGAATCGCGCCTTCTCTTCGAGCAGCTTCTTCGCGTCACGTGCGTGGCCGTCGAGGAACACGCTCATGCCCAGCCGCAGGTTGGCCATGAGCCGTTCGTGCAGCGCGGCGATCTCGGCCACCCCGGCGTCGGAGAAGCTGCGGTTCTTGCGGATCTTCTTGTCCTCCACGTCCTGCAGCACGCGCTCAATGATGTCGCCGATCTGCTCCATGTTGATGGTGAAGGAGACGATGTCCGTCCAGCGGCGGCTTTCGCGCTCGGACAAGGCCTCGCGCGAGATCTGCGTGAGGTAGAACTTGATCGCCGAATAGAGCTCGTCGACGGTGTCGTCCATCTGGCGCAACTGCTGCGCGAGCGCGAGGTCGTTGTTGCGGATGACGGGCATGATGCCGCGCATCATGGTCTCCACCACGTCGGCTTGGTGCAGCGCCTCGCGCGCGGCGCAACTGATGGCCAGCGACGGCGTGGCCAGCGCCGACGGGTCGAGGTGCCGCGGCCGGGCGGTGCCCGCGCCGAGGTGCGGCGTGGGCAGCAGGCGTTCGGCAATGCGCGCCACGACGCTCGTGAGCCCGACGAAGATGGTCGCGAGGGCGATGTTGAAGCCGAGGTGGAAGAACACCACCTGCTGGTGCACGTTGCCCAGGACGTCCTGCAGCAGCACGTGTGCCTGGGGGAGCAGCGGCACCGCGATGAGCGCGCCGGCCGCCTTGAACATGAAGTTGCCGGCGGGCAGGCGTCGCACCTGGGGCGATGCGCCGCTGGTGGCCAGCATGGCGAGCACGCCGCTGCCCACGTTGGCGCCCAGCACCAGGCCGAGCGCCACGCCCGTGGGCACGAGACCGGACGCGGCCAGCGTGGCGGTGAGCAGCACGATGGCGAGGCTGGAGTAGGAGAGCACCGTGAGCACCGCGCCCACTACCACGTCCAGCAGCACGTCGTTGGGCAGGGCCACCAGCAGCGCGCGCACGGCGGGCGATTCGGTGAGCGGGCGCGTCGACTCGACGATGAGGTGCAGCGCGAGCGTGATGAGCCCGAGGCCGATGAGGATGCGGCCCACGCGCCCGGCGCTGCTGTCCTGCTGGGTGACGAAGGTCACCACGCCCACGAAGATCAGCAGCGGCGACACCCACGACAGGTCGAAGGAGAACACCACGGCCATCATGCTGCTGCCGATGTCGGCGCCCAGCATGACGGCGAGCGCCGCGGTGGTGGACACGATGCCCTTGCCGACGAAGGACGCCACGATCAGGCAGGTGGCGGTGCTCGATTGCACGACGCCCGTGACACCCACGCCTGCCACCATGGAGGTGAAGCGGTTGCTGAAGCTCTTGGCGAGCACCTGGCGCAGGCTTTCGCCGAACACGCTCAGCACGCCGGTGCGCACGATGTGCGTGCCCCATACGAGAAGCGAAATGGCCGCCAGCAGGTTCAGCAGGTGCAGCATGTCGGTGAGATGTCTCCGTGCGCTTCGGGCGCCTTCGTCACGAACCCATCATAGGGGCATCCGGGGCATTCGGTTGACGCGGGTTCGGCGATGCCTACACTGGTTCGCACCCGGGTTCTCGTGGAGTCTGCGTATGGCATGGTCCTGGCGCCGGCCGGCATGGGGCGTGGCGATGTTCGCCGCCTTGTGTCCGGCCGCTTTTGCCCAGCGCACCCAGCTCGTGGTGTACACCGCGCTCGAGCCTGATCAGATTAAGGCCTATGCCGCCGGCTTCGCCCGCGTGCAGCCGGACATCGAGATCAAGTGGGTGCGTCACCCCAACGGCGTCATCACCGAGAAGCTGCTGGATGAACGCGCCCGTCCGCAGGCCGACGCCGTGATGGGCGTGGCCGCCACCAGCCTGGCCTTGCTCGACAAGCGCGGCGTGTTGCTGCCTTACGCCCCGGCCTACCTGGACCGGCTCTCGCCGCAGTTCCGCGATGCGAAGAATCCGCCGGCATGGTGGGGCATGGACGTGTGGGGCGCCACCGTGTGCTTCAACACGGCCGAGGCGGCGCGGCGCAGCATCCCTAAGCCCACCACCTGGAAGGACCTGGGCAAGCCGGTCTACAAGGGCGTGGTCGTGATGCCCAGCCCCGTGTCGTCGGGCACCGGCTTCTTCGACGTGACGGCCTGGCTCACCCTCTTCGGCGACGACAACGGCCGCGGCGGCGGCTGGCAGTTCATGGATGCGCTGCATGCCAACGTGTCGCAGTACACCGCGTCCGGCTCCAAGCCCTGCACGATGGCGTCGACCGGGGACGCGGTGGTGGGCATCAGCTTCGAATACCGCGGCAACATCAACAAGGCCAAGGGCGCGCCCATCGACCTGGTGTTTCCGAAAGAGGGCCTGGGCTGGGACCTCGAATCCTTCGCCATCGTGAAGGGCACGCGCCGGCTGCCGGCTGCCAAGCTGCTGGCCGACTGGGCGTCGAGTCCGGATGCGATGACGCTGTATGGCCGCAACTTCGCCATCACCGCGCAGCCGGGCATGGCCGAGAGCCTGCCCAACATCCCGCACGACTACGAGCGCCGCCTGGTGAAGATGGACTTCGGCTGGGCGGCGGACAACCGCGACCGCATCCTCGCGGAGTGGACGCGGCGGTATGGGGCGAAGTCGGAGTCGCAGAAATGAAGGTTCTTGCAGGGATCGGGTCCGGTCTCGGCAGCTAACACGAAAGGCCCGGCATGGCACGCGAATCCAGCGCAGCGAAGACGTCCGGCGATCATCCCGCGCTCACGACCATTCGCGAGAGCGGCGCCACCAAGGTGAAGGTGGCGGTGAGCGACATCGATGGTGTCCTGCGCGGCAAGTACCTGCACCCCGAGAAGTTCTTCGGCGCCGCGCGGCCGTACCCCGACGGCGGCTTCGGCTTCTGCGACGTGGTCTTCGGCTGGGACAGCAGCGACACCTGCTACGACAACACCACGCTCACCGGCTGGCAGCATGGCTTCCCCGATGCGCTGGCCCGCATCGACCTGGACACCTTCCGCCGCGTGCCTTGGGACGGCGGCGTGCCCTTCTTCCTCGGCGAGTTCGTCACGGCGGGTGGCGCACCGTCGCCCATCTGCCCGCGCCAGACACTCAAGCGCGTGCTCGCGCGCGGCGCCAAGCTCGGCCTGCAACCGATGTGCGGCGTGGAGTACGAATGGTTCAACTTCGCCGAGACGCCGCAGAGCTGGGCCGCCAAGCAGGGCGTGGCGCCGCAGACCATCACGCCGGGCATGTTCGGCTACTCGCTCTTGCGCATGAACCACAAGCGCGAGTACTTCAACGCGCTGATGGACGAGATGGGCGCGTTCGACGTGCCCATCGAAGGCCTGCACACCGAGACGGGGCCGGGCGTGTACGAGGTGGCGATCCTGTTCAGCGAGGCGCTGAAGGCGGCCGACCGCGCCATCCTCTTCAAGACCGGCGCCAAGGAGATCGCCTCGCGCTTCGGCATCATGCCGAGCTTCATGGCGAAGTGGAACGCGCAGTACCCGGGCTGCAGCGGGCACATCCACCAGAGCCTGAGCGATGGCGAGCGCAACGTGTTCTTCGATGCGAAGTCGCCCCGGTCGATGAGCGCGGTGTTCGAGAGCTACCTGGCCGGGCAGGTGGCCTGCCTGATGGAGTTCGCGCCCATGTTCTGGCCCACCATCAACAGCTACAAGCGGCTCGTGGACGGCTTCTGGGCGCCGGTCAAGCCGACCTGGGGCATGGACAACCGCACCGCGAGCTTTCGCGTGATTGCAGGCGGTGCGAAGTCCACGCGGCTGGAGACGCGCTGCCCGGGTGCGGACATCAACCCCTACCTCGCGATGGCCGCCGTGCTGGCCGCAGGGTTGCACGGCGTGGAGAAGGGCCTGAAGCTCACCACGCCGCCCATCACCGGCACCAACCAGGGCGCGGAAGACATCCCGCGCGCGCCGCGCACCCTGATCGAGACCACGCGCAACTTCCGCCAGTCGGCGATCGCGCGCGACTGGCTGGGCGACGAATTCGTCGACCACTTCGCCGCGACGCGCGAGTGGGAGTGGCGCCAGTGGCTGGACGGCGTGACCGACTGGGAATTGAAGCGGTACTTCGAGATCATCTGACCCACCACGCGCAACACACGGGCCGACGCCATGGGCATTCAAGGTTTTTCCTTTCCGACTTCCATCCGTTTCGGCGCCGGCGCGCGCAAGGAGGTGGCGCAGCATCTGCGCGATCGCGGCCTGCGCCGGCCGCTCATCGTCACCGACCGGGCGCTTTCGGCACTGCCGGTGCTGGCCGAATTCAAGTCGCACCTGCAAGGCCTGGAGGTCGCGGTGTTCGACGGCGTCTTCGGCAACCCGACCGCCAGCCAGGTGATGGCCGGCGCGGCTGCCTTCAAGGCCCATGCCGCGGACTGCGTCGTCGGCTTCGGCGGCGGTGCGGCGCTGGATGTGTCCAAGCTCGTGGGCGTGATGGCGGTGCACGAGGGCGATGTCATCGAGTACGTGTGGGACCACCCAAAGGTGCGGGCCATCGAGCATGAACTGCCGCACTTCATCGCCTTGCCGACGACCTCGGGCACGGGTTCGGAGGTGGGGCGCTCCAGCGTCGTGTCCGAAGACGTGTCGCACGTGAAGCGCGTGGTGTTCTCGCCGAAGATCCTCGCCCGGGCGGTGTTCGCCGACCCCGAGCTCACGCTCGCCTTGCCGGCCCCCGTGACGGCCGCCACCGGCATGGACGCGCTCACGCACAACATCGAGAGCTACCTCTCGCCCGCCTACCACCCGTTGTGCGACGGCATCGCGCTCGAAGGCGCGCGCATCGCGGCGCGGGCGCTGCCGCTGGCGGTGAAGGAGCCGGGCAACATCGAGGCACGCAGCGACATGATGATGGCCTCGATGATGGGCGCCATCGCCTTCCAGAAGGACCTGGGCGCGGTGCATGCCTGCGCGCATGCTCTGGGCGCCGTGTGCGACCTGCACCACGGCCTGGCCAACGCGCTGATGATCGACACGGTGCTCGACTGGAACCGCGAGGCCGCGAGGGAGAAGTTCGACGAGCTCGCCCATGTGTGCCGCGTCAGCGGTGGGGGCGCGGCCTTCGTGCCGTGGCTCAGGCAGCTGAAGAAGGACGTCGGCATCGAAGGCGGCCTGGCGCAGCGCGGCGTGACCCGAGATCAGGTGCCGCGCCTGGTGGAGATCGCCCTCGCCGACATCTGCCACCAGACCAATCCGCGGCCTTGCACGGCGGCCGATTTCGAGCGATTCTTCAACGCTGCGATGTGAAGCCATGGACGCACTGACCCTCATCAACCCGGCCACCGGCGAGACGCTGGCCGACGTGGCGACGGACAACGCCGACACCATCGCGACCAAGTCGCAGCGGGCGCGCGCTGCGCAGCCGGCCTTCGCGCGCGTGCCGCTGGACGAGCGCAAGGCCTGCATCCGGCGCTTTCGCGGCCGGCTCCAGTCGGAGCTGGATGTGCTCGCCACCACGCTCACGCGCGAGGTGGGCAAGCCCATCACCCAGTCGCGCAATGAGGTGAAGGGCCTGCTCGCGCGCATCGATTTCTTCCTCACCGAGGTCGACAGCTGCATCGCCATGGAGACGGTGTTCAGGGACCATGCGGTGGCCGAGCGCATCGTGCACGAGCCGCTGGGCGTGATCGCCAACGTGTCGGCGTGGAACTACCCGTACTTCGTCGGCGGCAACGTGTTCGTGCCGGCGCTGCTCACCGGCAACGCGGTGCTCTACAAGCCGTCGGAGTTCGCCACGCTCACGGGGCTGCACATCGCGCGGCTCTTGCACGAGAGCGGCATTCCGCAGGACGTCTTCGCGCCCATCGTCGGCGCGGGCGAGGTGGGCTCGGCGCTACTGTGCGAGCGCATCGACGGCGTGTTCTTCACCGGCTCCAACGCCACCGGCCGGCGCATCGCGCAGGCGGTGGGGCCGCGCATGATCCGCCTGCAGCTCGAGCTCGGCGGCAAGGACCCGACCTATGTGTGCGACGACGCGGACGTGGCGAACGCCGCGGCGTCACTGGCCGATGGCGCGATGTACAACACCGGCCAGAGCTGCTGCTCGGTGGAGCGCATCTACGTGCACGAGCGCATCCACGACGCGTTCGTCGCGGCCTTCGTCGAGACGGTGCGTGGCCTCAAGGTGGGCGACCCGATGGACGAGGCCACCTACATCGGCGCCATCACGCGGGCGCCGCAACTGCAGGTGCTTCAATCGCAAGTGGACGATGCGCTGCGCAAGGGCGCGCGCCTGTTGACCGGCGGCCATCGCATCGAGCGGCCCGGGCACTGGTTCGAGCCGACGGTGATGATCCATGTGGACCACACCATGGACCTGATGCGCGAAGAAAGCTTCGGCCCGGTCATCGGCATCCAGAAGGTGCGAGGCGACGACGAGGCGGTGGTCCTGATGAACGACACGCGCTATGGCCTCACCGCGGGCGTCTACACGCCGGACGAAGCGCGGGCCACGCGGCTGCTGTCCCAGGTGAATGCGGGCTCGGTGTACTGGAATTGCTGCGACCGCGTGAGCCCGCGGCTGCCGTGGTCGGGCGTGAACGAATCGGGCATGGGCCTGACCCTGTCGACCTACGGCATCCAGGCGTTCACGCGGCCCAAGGCCTGGCACATGAAGGGCGCCTGAGGGCCGGGTCAGAGGCGAAGGCCGGGCTCGCCCAGGTCGCGAAAGGTCAGCCAGTCGAGCTCAGCCACCGGCTCGTACACGGGAGCCGGTTCCGCCGGGCGCGTTTCCACATGCAGCGGGTGCGGCGTGCCGCACTGCGGGCAACAGGCGATCGCGTCGTGGTAGATGAAGTCGCAGCCGGGGCAGCACTCCGTGCCCGAACGCAGCTCGGCCGCGGCCAGCTCCGCGAAGATGGTCGGACGCATGGACTTCACGGTCACCTGGCAGTGGCGGCAGTCTTCATGCGGAATCGAATGACTAGCGCAAAACATGGTTGTCTTCTCCCTGTGCGCGGCAAGCGCGCGACCCCGATCTTCGGGGTCCGCGGCGTTGGCCGGTGGCGAGAACAAGGCCGGGAAGTCCCCCCATCTTCATGCAGCTGCGGGCCAGCAGTTGTGCGTGCCCGGTCGATGGCCGTGGGAAATCCGGTCGCCGGCGGCTTCTGCCGTCAGTTTCCCCGGCGTTCGAGGGTTCCTCCTCAGCGCAAACCACAGGAAATGCGCCGGACCGATTCCTAGACTGGCCTCATTCAACCAAGCCTCGGAGGCCGTCATGCGCGTGGGTGTGCCCAGGGAAATCAAGGTTCAGGAGCACCGTGTCGGCCTCACGCCGATGGCCGTGCGCGAATACGTGGCCAACGGGCACGAGGTGATCGTGCAAAGCGGCGCGGGCCTCGGCATCGGCGCGGACGACGCGGCCTATGTCGCGGCCGGCGCGGGCATCGTGTCGGGCGCGATGGAGGTGTTCGCCGGCGCCGAGATGATCGTCAAGGTCAAGGAGCCGCAGCCTGCCGAATGGAAGATGCTGCGGCGCGGGCAGATCCTCTTCACCTACCTGCACCTCGCGCCCGACCCGGAACAGGCGCACGGTCTGCTCGAATCGGGCTGCACGGCGATTGCCTACGAGACGGTGACGGACGATCGCGGCGGGCTGCCGCTGCTCGCGCCTATGAGCGAGGTGGCCGGGCGGCTAGCCATCGAAGCGGCCGCCTTCTCGCTGCGCAAGCCCGCCGGCGGCAAGGGCCTGCTGCTCGGCGGCGTGCCGGGCGTGGTGCCGGCGCGCGTGGTGGTGATCGGCGGCGGCGTGGTGGGCACGCATGCAGCGCGCATGGCGGTGGGGCTGGGTGCGGAGGTGACGGTGCTGGATCGCTCCATCCCGCGGCTGCGCCAGCTCGACGAGCTGTTCCAGGGCCGGGCCCGCACGCGATTCTCGAGCGTCGCCAACATCGAGGACGAAGTGCTGCAGGCGGATGTCGTGATCGGCGCGGTGCTGATCCCCGGCGCGAGCGCCCCCAAGGTGGTGAGCCGCGCGATGCTGTCGCGCATGAAGCCGCGCAGCGTGCTGGTGGACGTGGCCATCGACCAGGGCGGCTGCTTCGAGACTTCGCGGCCGACCACGCACGATGCGCCGACTTACGAGGTGGACGACATCATTCACTACTGCGTGGCCAACATGCCCGGTGCGGTGCCGGCCACGTCCAGCCATGCGCTCAACCACGCGACGCTGCCCTTTGGCCTCGCGCTCGCGGCCAAGGGCGAGCGGGCGATGGTGGACGACGTGCACCTGCGCCGCGGCTTGAACATCCACCGCGGCCGCATCACCTGCGAGCCGGTGGCGCGTGCGCTGAACCTGCCGGCGGTGAGCGCGGAATCGGCGCTCGGGATGAGCTGAGGCCTTCAGTCGCCGCAGGGCGCGCTGAAGCGCTCGACGATGGCGCTGCCGGCCGAGGCGTGGCTGCTGCCTGCTTCGCGGCTGCCGCCCACCACGTAGACCGCGCTGTCGCGCGCGACGGCACGGGCGAAGTTGCGGGCCGTGGGCATCGGCGCGATGGGTGTCCACTGCTGGCGCGCGGCATCGAAACGCAGGCTCTCGGCGATGGTCGATTGCGTCGCTTGCGATTCGCCGCCGAAGAGATGGATGGCGCCGCAGTACGACACAGCGCCCGCGGTACCTCGCGGCGGGATCGGTGGCATGGGCAGCCAGCGGTCGTTCGCGGCGTCGTAGCGGAGCACATCGCCGAAATCCGATGGCCCGCTGCGACCACCGACCGAGTACAGCACGCCTTGATGCACGACCGCCGCCGGGCTGCCCATGGCGCGCGGCAGCGGTGCGAGATCCTTCCACGTCGCGGTGCGCGGGTCGAAGACTGAATGGTCGGCGATGGTTGAACGCGAATTGCCGCCGCCGATGACGTGGATGCGCCCTTCGAGCACCGCCGCCGCATGGCCGCCGCGCGGCGCGGGCAGCTCGGGGGCATCGCTCCATCGACGCGTGGCGATGTCGAAGACGCGCACCTGCGAGACGGGAATGTTGGTGGTGGTGTCGAAGCCACCGACGAGGTAGATGCGCTCGTCGAGCAGCGCTGCCGCCGGCGCATTCAGCCCGTGGCCGGGCAGGGTGGCGATGACCTCCCACGCACGGCCGTCGAAGCGCTCGACCTCCAGCACCGGCCGGCCCGAAGCGCCGGTGCCGCCGAGCGCGTAGATGCCCGACGTCGATGCGACCACCGCATGCGCGGCCCGGCCCTGGGTCATCGGCGGCGCCGCGGTCCAGCGTCCTTCAGGCGGCTGCGATGCGCAGCCAGCCAATGCGCCCAGTGCGGCCACGAGCACGCAGGTTGCCATGAGCTTCATGCGAGGGCTCCCGATCGATGGGTCAGCGAAGGCGGCAAACGAGAAGCGGCCGACATCGCCCGCGCCTCAGGACTTGTGCTGCAGCATGCGCGAGATCTCCGTCGCCGCGGCGCGCAGCTTGGGCAGGAAGTTCTCCACCATGTAGGCGGCCGAGGTGCGGTTCGCCTGTCCGCTGATGTTCATCGCCGCGATGGCGCGGCCGCCGCGGTCGCGGATGGGCGCGGACAGCGACACCAGGCCTTCTTCCAGTTCCTGGTCGACGATGCACCAGCCCTGTTCGCGCACGCGGGCGAGTTCCGCCTTCAGCGCAGCCGCGTCGACAATGGTGCGGGCGGTGCGCCGCACCATCGGGTGCTCGCGGAGCAACTCGTCCAGCGTTCGCTCGTCCAGCTCGGCCAGCAGCGTGCGGCCCATGGACGTGCAGTAGGCCGGCAGCCGGCTGCCCACGCCGAGGTTGATGCTCATGATCTTGTGCGTGGGGATGCGCAGCACGTACATCACGTCCGCGCCGTCGAGCACCGAGGCGGAGCACGACTCCTTCACGTCTTCGACCAGCCGCTCCATCACCGGCTCGGCGAGGTTCCACAGCGGCAGCGACGAGAGGTACGCGAAACCGAGGTCGAGGATGCGCGGCGCGAGGCTGAACTGCCGCCCGTTGCAGCGCACGTAGCCCAGGCCCTCGAGCGTGAGCAGGATGCGCCGTGCGCCCGCGCGGGTGAGCCCCGTGCGCTGCGCGACTTCGGACAGCGTCTGCTGCGGCGCCTGTGCGCTGAACGAGCGGATGACCTGCAGCCCGCGCGCGAAGGACTGGACGTAGGTGTCGCCGGGGCGCGGGGTCGATGACACCGCTTCGAGATCGGCGTTCGCGGCGGTGGTCATCGGTTCGTCATCGGGCATGCCTCAGTCTATCTCCGCTCTTCCTCTCGGCCCCGCATTGGACGCTAACATCCGTGCGATTCAAACCCGGGAGAAACGCATGGCAATGGATGTGGTCGACTTCGAAATCCGAGGCGCGGAGATGCAGTTCGTGGAAGTCGAACTGGACCCCGGCGAAGCGGCAGTGGGCGAAGCCGGCAGCATGATGTTCATGGACGCGGGCATCACCATGGACACGGTGTTCGGCGACGGCTCGGCCAGCCAGGGCGGCTTCTTCGGCAAGCTCCTGGGCGCGGGCAAGCGGCTCGTGACCGGCGAATCGCTTTTCACCACCGTCTACACCAACCAGGCGAGCGGCAAGCAGCGCGTGGCCTTCGCGGCGCCGTACCCCGGCAAGATCGTGCCGATGAATTTGCGTGAGCTGGGCGGCCGCCTCATCTGCCAGAAGGACGCCTTCCTGTGTGCCGCGCGCGGCGTGTCGCTGGGCATCCACTTCCAGCAGAAGCTGTCGGTGGGCTTCTTCGGCGGCGAGGGCTTCATCATGCAGAAGCTCGAAGGCGACGGCATGGCCTTCGTGCATGCGGGCGGCACCGTGGTGCGCCGCGAGCTGCAGCCGGGCCAGACGCTCTTGATCGACACCGGCTGCATCGTCGCGCTCACGCCGAGCGTGGACTTCGAGATCCAGTACGTCGGCAAGATCAAGACGGCGCTGTTCGGCGGCGAGGGCGTGTTCTTCGCCAAGGTGACAGGCCCGGGCACGGTGTGGCTGCAGAGCCTGCCGTTCTCGCGCCTCGCGTCGCGCGTGTTCGCGGCCGCGCCGCAGACCGGTGGCGGCGGGCGCGAGGAAGGCTCCATCCTCGGTGGCTTCGGCGGCGCGGCCGGCGGCCTGCTGGGCGCGGTGCTCGGCGGCGATGATGACTGAGCTCGACGAAGGCATGCCGCCCGTCGGCGGACGGCGGGGTGCCTCGCAGCCTTCGATGTCGCGCCTCGTCGATGCCGGCTGGCGGGCGGCGATCTACTGCCTCCACTGGCGCGTCATCATGCTGTCGCTGGCGCCCTTCCTCGTGATGGCGGGGCTGGCGCTGGCGCTCGGCTGGTTTTTCTACGAGCCGGCCATCGATGCGATCCGCGCGATGCTCGAAAGCTGGGGCATCGTGCACAGCCTGAACGACACGCTGGCGCACTGGGGCTTCGGTGGCTTCAGCGTCGCGCTCGGGCCGCTGCTGCTGGTGCTGGTGTCCACGCCGGTGATCGTGGTGCTCTCTCTGGTGCTGGTGGTGGGGCTGATGACGCCGGCCATCGTCAAGCTGGTGGAGACGCGGCGCTTTCCGGCGCTCGAACGCCGGCACGGCGGCTCGATGCTGGGCAGCGTCGTCGGCACGCTCATCTGCACGGTGGCCGCGCTCGTCGCACTTCTGCTGTCCATCCCGCTGTGGCTGATTCCGCCGCTGGTGCTCGTGATCCCGCCGCTCATCTGGGGTTGGCTCACCTACCGCATGATGACCTACGACGTGCTCGCCGAACATGCGTCGCGCGAGGAGCGGCGCGCACTCGTGCGGCGCCACCGGCTGTGGCTGCTGGCGATGGGCGTGGTCACGGGCTACCTCGGCGCGGCGCCTTCGCTGGTGTGGGTGTCGGGCGTGTCGGCGCTGCTGCTGGCGCCCGTGCTCATCCCGCTGGCCATCTGGGTCTACATGCTGGTGTTCGCGTTCTCGGCGCTCTGGTTCGCGCATTACACGCTCGCGGCGCTGGCCGACCTGCGTGCCGAGGCACAGCCCGTGGTGCCGGAGCTGCCGCCGATGCCGCCGGCCGTTCTTCCGCCGGCGTGAACTTCCATCCGCTTCGAGGCACTGCCCCATGAACTTCGGTCTCATCATCGTCGGTGACGAAATCCTGTCGGGCAAGCGCGAGGACAAGCACATGCCGCGCGTCATCGAGCTCCTGGCGGCGCGCGGCCTCATGCTGTCCTGGGCGCGGTACGTGGGTGACGAGCCGGCACGCATCACGGCCGACCTGCGCGATGCCTTCGCGAGCGGCGACGTGGTGTTCTCCTGCGGCGGCATCGGCGCGACGCCCGACGACCACACGCGGCAATGCGCAGCGGCGGCGCTCGGGCGGCCGCTCGCGATGCATCCGGAGGCCAAGGCGCTCATCACCGAGCGAGCGCGCCAGATGGCGGCAGACCAGGGCATCGTGCTCGACGAAAGCCACCCCGACATGCACCGGCGGCTGCAGATGGGCGAATTCCCCGAGGGCGCCGCGATCGTGCCCAACCCCTTCAACAAGATCCCGGGCTTCAGCGTGGGGGACGTGCACTTCGTCCCCGGCTTTCCGGTGATGGCGCACCCGATGATCGAGTGGCTGCTCGACCACCGTTACGCCCACCTGCACCGCCGCGACGAATGGCAGGAGCGTTCGGTCATCGTCTACGGCTCGATGGAAGCCACGCTCACGCCGCTCATGGAGGAGATCGAGGCGCGCTTTCACGGCGTGAAGGTCTTCAGCCTGCCGAGCATCGACCACCCGCAGCACGGGCGGCACATCGAGCTCGGCGTCAAGGGCCGGCCCTCCCAGCTCGACCTCGCCTACCCGGCCCTGATCAGCGGACTCTCGCCCTACGGCGTCAAGTTAGGCCCCGAACTGGTGCGTTGAGTGCCGGGTGGCCGCACCTCGACGGGGTGCGCAGAAGCTCGAAGATGGTGCGCCGAGAAGGCTGCGAACAGCGCACAATGCGCCGCCCGCCCGTCGTCAGCGCAAGCTGGGGCAACACCCTGAATGACTCAGGGTTTCCGGCATGCTTTCTGCTACATTCCTGTGCGCATTTTTGAGGCACCCGTCCTTCTCGTGCCTCGCGGATGTCGTCCCACCACCCACACAAATAGCGTCCCGCTAGGAGATTTTTGATGGCAGCCAAGACCGTCGCCGACGTGATGAAGTTGGTGTCGGAAAACGAAGTCAAGTTCGTCGACTTCCGCTTCACCGACACCCGCGGCAAAGAGCAACACGTGACCGTGCCCCTGTCGCACTTCGACGAAGACAAGTTCGCGTCGGGCCACGCCTTCGACGGTTCGTCGATCGCCGGCTGGAAGGGCATCGAAGCCTCCGACATGCTGCTGATGCCGGACCCGAACACGGCCAACATCGACCCGTTCTTCGAAGAGCCGACGCTGATCCTCACCTGCGACGTGATCGAGCCGGGCGACGGCAAGCCCTACGAGCGCGACCCGCGTTCGCTGGCCAAGCGTGCCGAGGCCTACCTGAAGGCTTCGGGCATCGGCGACGCCGCCTACTTCGGCCCGGAACCCGAATTCTTCGTCTTCGACAGCGTCCGCTGGAACGTGGACATGTCCGGCTCCTTCTCGAAGGTCGAGTCCGAGGAAGCCGCCTGGAACTCCGGCAAGGAGTACGAGCACGGCAACTCCGGCTACCGTCCTGCCGTCAAGGGCGGCTACTTCCCGGTTCCCCCGGTCGATTCCTTCCAGGACATGCGCTCTGAGATGTGCCTGATCCTCGAATCGCTGGGCGTGCCCGTCGAAGTGCATCACCACGAAGTGGCCAATGCCGGCCAGATGGAAATCGGCACCAAGTTCAGCACGCTGGTCCAGCGCGCCGACTGGCTGCAGATCCAGAAGTACGTCATCACGAATGTCGCCCACGCCTACGGCAAGACCGCGACCTTCATGCCCAAGCCCATCGTGGGCGACAACGGCTCCGGCATGCACGTTCACCAGTCCGTCTGGAAGGACGGCAAGAACCTGTTCGCCGGTGACGGCTACGCCGGCCTCAGCGAATTCGCGCTGTACTACATCGGCGGCATCATCAAGCACGCTCGCGCGCTGAATGCCATCACGAACCCCGGCACCAACAGCTACAAGCGCCTGGTGCCCGGCTTCGAAGCCCCGGTGAAGCTCGCCTACAGCTCGCGCAACCGCTCGGCCTCGATCCGCATCCCGTACGTCTCCAACCCGAAGGGCCGCCGCATCGAAGCGCGCTTCCCGGACCCCTTGTGCAACCCGTACCTGGGCTTCTCGGCCATGCTGATGGCCGGCCTGGACGGCGTGGAAAACAAGATCCACCCGGGCGAAGCCGCGACGAAGGACCTGTACCACCTGCCGCCGGAAGAGGACGCGAAGATCCCGACCGTGTGCCACAGCCTGGACCAGGCCCTCGATTACCTCGACAACGACCGTGCCTTCCTGACCAAGGGCGGCGTGTTCACTGATGCGTACATCGACGCGTACATCGACCTCAAGATGCAGGAAGTGCAGCGTTTCCGCATGACCACGCATCCGCTCGAGTTCGACATGTACTACGCCGCCTGATCGGCGCGTGCCTGGTACGAAGGGACGGCGAAAGCCGTCCCTTTTTCATTGGGCGCTACTTTGCACGCTTCCTTGTGCGCTTCTGGGCGCAGGGCGGGCGGGCATTGCCCAGCCTTGGTGCCATGGCCGGTGGATGTCAGCGACAATGCCCCCGAGTCATCGTGGATGCAAGCGCTCGCGTTGACCGCAAAAGGAGTTGCACGCATGAAACGTGTCGCATTGTTCGTTGGGTGTGTCCTCGGCCTGGGCGCGGCCTGGGCACAGCAGCCGGGCCGCGAGGTCTACCGCTGTCCGGGCAACCCGGTCCTCTACACCGATACCCTGTCCGCCAAGGAGGCACGCGACAAGGGGTGCCGGACCCTGGAGGGCGCGCCGATCACCGTCGTGCAGGGCACCCGGCCGCGTGCCGGCAACCCGTCCGCCTCCTCGCCGGCCATTGCCCGTTCCCCCGACCAGCGCGTCGACCCGAACGACCAGCGCGCGCGTGACAGCGACGCCCGCCGCATCCTCGAAAGCGAGCTCCGCCGCGAGGAAGAGAAGCTCGCCCAGATGCAGAAGGACTACAACGGCGGCCAGCCCGAGCGCAACGGCGACGAGAAGAACTACCAGAAGTACCTCGATCGCGTGGCCGACATGAAGGCCGGCATCGCCCGCAAGGAAAACGACATCGCCGCCATCAAGCGCGAGCTCAGCAAGTTGCCGCAGTAGCCGACCCAGTGAAGGCCAAGACCCCCTCCCAGAGCGCCGTCGACGCGAACCCGTACACCTCGTTCGACCACCTCGCGACGATGGTCGCCATCGTCCGCCCGGACGGGCATTGCGTGTTCGCCAATGCCGCCTTCGAGCATGTGCTCGGCCTGTCGCGCCGCAGCGTGCTGCGCGGCTCGCTCTTCGACTGGTTCGTCGATGCGCAGCAACTGCGCGACACGGTGGCAGCCGTGATGCGCAACGACTACGCCACCAGCCGGCTCGAGGCGCAGCTCAAGCGCCCGGGCACCGGGCACGGCGATGCTCTGCCCGTGCACGTCATCGTGAACCAGATGGACCGCGCCAACCCGTTCTCGGCCGAGGCCACGAGCCGTGACACGGTGGTGGTGGAACTCGTGGAGATCGAGCAGCAGACGCGGCAGGACCGCGAGGAGCGCGCGCTGGACCAGGCGCAGGCCAACAAGGAACTCATCCGCAACCTCGCGCACGAGATCAAGAACCCGCTGGGCGGCATCCGCGGCGCGGCGCAGTTGCTGGAGATGGAAGTCGAGTCCAAGGCGCTCACCGAGTACACGCAGGTCATCATCCAGGAGGCCGACCGCCTGCAGGCGCTGGTCGATCGCCTGCTCGCGCCCCACCGCAAGCCCCACGTCGTGAGCGACGTGAACATCCACGAGGTCTGCGAACGTGTGCGCTCGCTGATCCTCGCGGAGTTTCCCCGCGGCCTGGCCGTGATGCGGGACTACGACATTTCGATCCCCGATTTCCGCGGCGACCGGGAGCAGCTGATCCAGGCAGTGCTCAACATCGCCCACAACGCGGCGCAGGCGCTGTCCGAGCGCATCGCGGTGGGTGATGCCTGCATCACCTTGAGCACGCGCATCGCCCGTCAGGTGACTTTGGGCAAACAGCGCTATCGTCTGGCATTGGACTTGCATATCGAGGACAACGGCCCGGGAGTCCCCGAGTCGATCCGCGATCGCATCTTCTACCCCTTGGTATCGGGGCGCGATGGCGGTTCGGGTCTGGGACTCACTCTGGCGCAGACCTTCGTGCAGCAACATCAGGGCATGATCGAGTGCGAGAGCGTGCCGGGCAAGACGAACTTCAAGATCGTGATCCCGCTGCCCTGAGGCCACAAGCCGATGCTGCGGGAGAGCGGTCAAGGCAGCGAACGAGGCCTATCGGCTTCAAGGGCAGGGAATGAAACCCATCTGGATCGTTGACGACGACCAATCCATCCGCTTCGTGCTGGAAAAGGCACTGATGCGCGAGGATCTCGCGGTACGCAGCTTCACCAACCCGCGCGACGTGCTCACGGCGCTGGACACCGAAGTGCCCCAGGTGCTCGTGTCCGACATCCGCATGCCGGGGGGCTCGGGCATCGAGCTGCTCGGCAAGGTGAAGGAGAAGAACCCCGGCCTGCCGGTCATCATCATGACGGCGTTCTCCGACCTGGACAGCGCGGTAAGCGCCTTCCAGGGTGGCGCCTTCGAATACCTTCCCAAGCCCTTCGACCTCACCAAGGCGGTGGAGCTCATCCGCCGCGCGGTCGACGAGAGCATGCGCGAGGAAGTGCGCGACACCGGCTCGGCCGAGATGCCCGAGATGCTCGGGCAGGCGCCGGCGATGCAGGACGTTTTCCGCGCCATCGGCCGCCTGAGCCAGAGCGTGGTGACGGTGCTCATCACGGGCGAATCAGGCTCGGGCAAGGAGCTCGTCGCGCGGGCGCTGCACAAGCACAGCCCGCGTGCGGCCGGCCCCTTCGTCGCGATCAACACCGCAGCGATTCCGAAAGACCTGCTCGAGAGCGAACTCTTCGGCCACGAGCGCGGTGCCTTCACCGGCGCGCAGACCACGCGTCGCGGGCGTTTCGAGCAGGCCGACGGCGGCACGCTCTTCCTCGATGAAATCGGCGACATGCCTTTCGACCTGCAGACGCGCCTGCTGCGCGTGCTGAGCGACGGGCAGTTCTATCGTGTCGGCGGCCACAGCCCGCTCAAGAGCAACGTGCGCGTGATCGCGGCCACTCACCAGAACCTCGAGGAGCGCGTGAAGCAGGGCGGCTTCCGCGAAGACTTGTTCCACCGGCTGAACGTCATCCGCCTTCGCCTGCCTGCGCTGCGCGAGCGGCGCGAGGACGTGCCGGGCCTGGCGCGTTTCTTCCTGCAGAAGAGCGCGAAGGAGCTGGGCGTGGAGGCCAAGCGCATCACCGAGCCCGCGCTCGCGCGGCTGGTGAAGTTCGACTACCCCGGCAACGTGCGTCAGCTGGAGAACATCTGCCACTGGCTCACGGTGATGGCACCGGCCCAGGTCATCGAGGCCAAGGACCTGCCGCCCGAACTGCTGCTGGAGGGCAACGCATCGACGAGTTCGATGGCGTTGCCGCCGATGACCGCCGATTTCGCGACTTTGACGGAGAGTTCTTCCATGACGAGCGCCCCGAGCCCCTTCACGGCCCCCGCCATTCCCGGCTACACGCCCGAAGGCGTCAGCCCTGCGCCTGTGGCCCCCGCGCCCTGGCTGCTCGACCTCGAGCGAGAGTCACGCAGCCTGCTGCAGGCGGGCGCACCCGATGTGTGGGACTTGCTGACGCGCAAGTTCGAGGCGCAGCTCATTCACACGGCGCTCGAGATCACGCGCGGCCGGCGGATCGAGGCGGCGCAGAAGCTGGGGATCGGGCGGAACACGATCACGCGGAAGATTCAGGAGTTGGGCTTGGACGATTGATCGTCTAGGGCTTTCCCGTTCGGTCGGGTCTGAGCCTTCGACAGGCCTTTCCTGAGGTATCGAAGGGCTCAGACCGAACGGAATCTTGTGCGCCCAGAGAGGGCTTCGATACCTCAGCCCGAACGGGTCAATATCGCTGCCCGGCAATGATTACCGTTCGGGCTGAGGTATCGAAGCCCTTCGTCACGCCATCCAAACCCCCGTCGGACAGGCCTGTCGAAGGCCCCGACCCGATCCCCCACGCTCACCCGATCTCCACCACCACCGGCGCGTGATCACTCGGCCGCTCGTTCTTGCGCGGCAGCTTGTCGATGTGGCAGGCCAGCACCTGCGGCTTCAAGGCATCGCTCACGAGGATGTGGTCGATGCGCAGGCCCTGGTTGCGGCGGAAGGCGAGCATCCGGTAATCCCACCAGCTGTACAGCTTGGGCGCCTGCTCGAAGAGGCGGAAGGCATCGTGCATGCCCAGCGCGACGAGTTGCTGGAAATGCTCGCGCTCCTCAGGTGTGCAGTGGATCTGCCCCGCCCACGCCACCGGGTCACACACGTCGCGGTCTTCGGGCGCGATGTTGAAGTCGCCCAGCAGCGCGAGTTTCGGATGCTTGGCCAGTTCGCCGCGAACCCATTCGCGCAGCGCGTCCAGCCACTTCATCTTGTAGGCGAACTTCTCGCTGCCCGGCTCCTGCCCATTCGGGAAGTAGGCGCCGATCACGCGCACGTCGCCCACCGTGCCCGCGATCACGCGGGTCTGCTCGTCGTCGAAGCCGAAGATGTTCTTCGATACGTCGGCAGCAGTCCCCTTGCTCAGCAGCGCGACGCCGTTGTAGGTCTTCTGGCCGAACCATTGCGACTCGTAGCCCGCCTCCTTGAACTCCGCGTGCGTGAACTTGTCGTCGGTGAGCTTGGTCTCTTGCAGGCACAGCACGTCCGGCTGGTTGGCGGCCAGCCAGTCCAGCACCTGCGGCAGGCGCACCGCGAGCGAATTGACGTTCCAGGTGGCGAGTTTCACGCGAATCCTAAGTTGCGGTTGTCTTTGAATACTTCCCGTGCGGGCGGCGCCGATGCACCGCCGGTTCGTACGCCATCGTACAAGGCGGCGGGGGCCGGCAAAGCGTCAGGCGGGCCCGCGACCGCGCGCGAGGCTCACTGCATGAACCACCCATGGCTCACCACCAGCGATTGCCCTGTCAGCGCGTTCGAGCCGAACCCGGCAAAGAGGAGGGCGACCTCGGCCACGTCCTGCACCGTGGTGAATTCCCCGTCCACCGTCTCCTTCAGCATCACCTTCTTGACCACATCGTCCTCGCTGATGCCCAGTGCCTGGGCCTGCTCGGGAATCTGCTTCTCGACCAGCGGCGTGCGAACGAACCCCGGGCAGATCACGTTGGCGCGGATCCCGTGCTGTCCGCCTTCCTTCGCAACGGTCTTGCACAGACCGATCAGCCCATGCTTGGCGGTCACGTACGCGGACTTGAGCACGGATGCCTCCTTGGAATGCACCGAACCCATGTAGATGATGCTGCCGCCCTTGCCCGAGGACTTCATGTGCGGCATGCAAGCCTTCGTGGTGAGAAACGCTCCGTCGAGGTGGATGGCGAGCATCTTCTTCCAGTCCGCGAACGGGAACTCCTCGACAGGATGCACGATCTGGATGCCCGCATTGCTCACCAGCACATCGACGCCGCCGAACGCCGCCACTACTTGCGCCACGGCGGCGTTGACCTGGTCCTCGCTGGTCACGTCCATGGCGACGCCCATCGCCTGGCCGCCGCCTTGATTGATCCCATCGGCGACTGTCTTGGCGGCCTCCTGGCTCAGGTCCGCAATGACAACCTTGCCGCCTTCGCGTGCGAAGGTGAGGGCGATTTCCCGTCCGATGCCGCTTGCGGCTCCGGTGACGATGCAGACTTTGTCCAGAAGTTTCATGCTGATCTCCAGGGTTTGCGGCGCGACGCGATTCGCGTCATGCCAGTTCGTCGTGCGCCACGCTTGCGATGCCGAGCGTCATGTGCTTGATGAGGTGAGATCGAACACATGAACTCCGGTGCTGCCGTGCTCGTGGTGAGTCCATCGCGGGTCATGCAAGGTGTGCGTCATGTCGGCATGTCCGGCATCCCAGTGGTCCTGCATCGACTGGCGAGAGAATTCGTAGTCCTTCGACTGGCTTTCGTAGTGCTTGCTGCGGTAGATCAGGTGGATCACGTCCACCGCGACGTCGCAATGCAGCCGTGACAGCGCCCGTGCATCGGGGTCGTCGGCCAGTTCCGGCGGGAGCTTGGCGACGAGTCGCTTGATGGCCTGGGCGAGAACCTGCATGTCGAGCTCGTTGCGCGTGTTCAGCCGCGTGCGGCTGGAAAACCGGATGTCCTTCTCGCGCTCGGTCACTTCCGCCAGCGTGGTGGGCATCTCCCCTCTGGCCGCGAACAAGTCCACTTGAAACACGATGCGCCGCCGCTTGCCCGGTTCGTCCAGCACGTACTGCAAGGGCGTGTTGGACACCAGGCCGCCGTCCCAGTAGAACTCACCGTCGATCTCGACCGGTGCAAACCCCGGCGGCAGCGCGCCGCTGGCCATGACATGGCGCACGTCGATGCGCTGCTTGGTGGAATCGAAGTACTCGAAGTTTCCGCTGCGCACGTTGACCGCTCCGAGCGACAGGCGGACCGTTCCCGAGTTGATCCGGTCGAAGTCCACGAGGCGTTCGAGCGTTTGTTTCAGGGGCGCCGTGTCGTAGTAGCTGATGGCCTCCAGGGTGCCGCGGGCATGCATTGGCGCGGGTGGGAAACGAGGCGAGAAAAACCCCGGCACGCCCAGCAGCAAGGTTTGTGTTGCGCTCGCATCGTTCAACGCCTCGCGTGCCGCCCCGCCCAAAGGCAGCGGAAACGACGAACTCACCAGTTCCCAAAACTCGCGCAAGCGAGCGACGCGCTCGTGTACCGGGCTGCCCGCGATCAACGCGGCGTTGATGGACCCGATGGAAATGCCCGCCAGCCATGTGGGCTCGCGATAGACACTGGACAAGGCCTCGAACACGCCCGCCTGGTAGGCGCCCAGCGCTCCGCCACCTTGCAGAACGAGGATGCAGTCCTCGTCATCGGGGTGTGTGGAGGGGTGGAGTACTGCACTCGCCGTGCTTGATGACGAATCGGTGGCCTGCATGGGGGCGCTGAATCCAACCGTTGTGATGTCCGCGCGAGGATACGCGGGCAATGCCGAAACATGGTTGCAGGTCTTGATGCCCGTGCTCCCTGGTGGGCATTGATGCTTGCCAATGCCTGACTCGTTAAGCATCCAGTCAGGTAGCGCGGTGCGCCATGCTTCAGCGGCCTGCCAGTTGGCCCGCGCCTCATTGCAATCGCTCGATCGCATCGGCAGGCACATGGGCGTCGATCCGCGTGCCCGACGCCATGCCCGAGTGCACCTCGAACTGCCCGCCGATCGACGCGATGCGTTCGCGCATGTTGCGCAGCCCGATGCCGCGGCGCGGATCGAGCTGCACCGCGGCCACGTCGAAGCCGCGCCCGTCGTCGTGAATCGCCAGCCGCACCGTCCGCGTGCCGAAGTTGAGCACCATGTTCACTTCGCGCGCCTGCGCGTGCTTGCCGATGTTGGTCAGCGCCTCTTGCGCGATGCGAAAGAACACCGTCTTCATCTCGGCGGGCAGATCGAAGGGCGTGCCTTCGATGCACACCTGCACGCGCGCAGGCCCATGCTCGCAGGCCTCGCGGCCCAGCAACTCCAGCGCCGAAGGAAGCCCGAGCGTGTCCAGCATCGCCGGCCGCAATCGATGCGAGATGCGGCGCACTTCATCGAGCGAATCGTTGAGCCTCGCCAAGGCCTTGGCCAGCGACTGCAGCACCGCCCAATCGCCGCTGCCCAGCTTGTCCATCGCCGCCTCGATCAGCAGCTTGGCCGACACCAGCGTCTGGCTGGTGCCGTCGTGCAGTTCGCGCGCGAGGTGGGCCCGCTCGTCCTCCTGCGACTGCACCACCTGGCGCGCGAGCAGCCGCAGCTTCGCGTCGGTCACCTTGTGCTCGGCGAGGTTGAGCCACACGCCACTCGCGCTGATCAGACCCACGCCCAGCACCGCGATGCCGGCGATCCACAGCAAGGTCGCGCTGATGTGGCCGCTGACCTGCCGGTCCAGTGCCGACATCGTCGCGTCGATGTCGTCGAGGTACAGCCCGGTGCCCACCATCCAGTCCCACTCGGGCACGGCCACCACGTAGCCGAGCTTGCGCGCCATCTGTCCGCTCGACGGCTTGCGCCAGAGGTAGGGCACGTAGCCGCCGCCGCTGCGCGCGCGTGCGATGAGCTGCTGGATGGTCTGCTGGCCTTCCAGGTCGCGCAGCGCCCACAGGTTCTGGCCGACGAGGTCGGGCTGGCGCGAGTGCATCAGCACGCGGCCCTGCAGGTCGTAGACGAAGAAATAGCCGTCGTCGCCGTAGTCCAATGAGGCGAGCAGGCGCAGCGCTTCCTGCTGCGCCTGCGCCGGGCTGTCGCTGCGTTCGCGCAGCGGCTGCACCGTGCTCATCGCCAGTTCGACGTAGTGCTTGAGCTCGGCGCGCCGCGCGGCCATGTAGGCCTCTTCGACCAGCTGATGTTCGCGCTGCGCGAGGTCGCGCGACTGCGTCCGCACCGCGGCTGCGATCAGCACCAGCGACAGCAGCAGCGGCACGGCCGCAAGGAGGATGAGCTTGGCCTTCAGGCGCATCGGCGGCGCCCAACCTGCGAAGGGCATCAGCCCACCGCGCCGCGCAAGGCGGCCTGCTGCCTGTCGCCGCGAAGGCCCAGCAGGGCCTGCACCACCAGCGCGACGGCCACGTTCACGGCCAGGGCCAGCAAGCCGGTGTAGACCGTGTAGCCGCTGCCGCCGACCATCAGCGTGTGAACAGGCTTGAGGCCATCGGCATAGGCCAGCCAGCTGCCGCCCGCGATGCCCACGGCCCAGCCGGCGAGCAGGGCGGGTGCGCTCAGGCGCTTGGTGAAGAGCCCGAACACGACCGCCGGGAAGGTCTGCAGGATCCACAGCCCGCCCAGCAGCTGCAGGTCGAGCGCGAACTGCGTCGGCATGAAGAGGATGAAGACCAGCGCGCCGAACTTCACCACCAGCGAGACGATCTTCGCCACCTTGGCCTCGCCGGCCGGCGACACGTTTGCATCGACGTAGGGCTTCCAGAAGTTGCGCGTGAACAGGTTGGCCGCGCCGATGGACATGACCGCTGCCGGTACGAGCGCGCCGATGGCGATGGCCGCGAAGGCGAAGCCGCTGAACCAGCTCGGGAAGAGCGTGTTGAACAGCGCCGGCACGACGTCGTTGTTGCTCTTGACCGAGATGTGCGCCGCATGCGCCATGAAGCCCAGCAGCGCGATCAGCCCGAGCAGCACGGTGTAGGCCGGCAGGAAGACGGCGTTCTTGCGGATGGTGTCGGCGTTCTTCGCCGCGAAGATGCCGGTGAGCGTGTGCGGGTACATGAAGGCCGCGAGCGCCGAGCCCAGCGCCAGCGTGGCGAAGGGCAGCATCTGCTGCGTCTTGAGCGTGAGGCCGCTCATGCCGCCCTTGGCCGCGAAGGCGTCGCCCGCGGACTGGAACACCACGCCATAGCCGCCCAGCTTCATCGGCACCAGCACCACGGCCACGAGCACCACGATGTAGATCATGATGTCCTTGACGAAGGCGATGAGCGCCGGCGCCCGCAGGCCCGCCGAGTAGGTGTACAGCGCGAGGATGATGAAGGCCGCGGCGAGAGGCAGCTCGCCGGTCAGGCCCAGCGCCTTGATCACCACCTCCATGCCGATCAACTGCAGGGCGATGTAGGGCATGGTCGCGACCACGCCGGTGATCGCGACCGCGAGTTCCAGCGCGCGCGAGCCGTGCCGGCCGTACACCACGTCGGCCGCCGTCACGTGGCCGTCGCGGTGCGCCGCGGCCCACAGCTTCGGCATGATCATGAAGACGATCGGGTACACGAGGATGGTGTAGGGCAGGGCGAAGAAGCCATAGGCGCCCACCGCGTAAACGAGCGCGGGCACGGCGATCACGGTGTAGGCGGTGTAGAAGTCGCCGCCCACGAGGAACCAGGTGATCCAGGTGCCGAAGTTGCGCCCGCCCAGGCCCCATTCATCGAGGTGGGCATCGCCGCTGGACTTGCCGCGCATCCAGCGCGAGGCGCCGAAGCCCAGCACCGTCACGAGCACGAAGAAGAACGCGAAGACGGAAAGCGCCGTCCAGTCGAGGTGCTGTTCCATCACTCGTCTCCCTTCTTCACGCCGTGCCGGTAGACGATCCAGATCAACAGCGACGTGAGCGGCACCCACGCGAGCTGGTACCAGTAGAAGAAGGGAAAGCCGAACAGCGTCGGCGTGGTGTCGTTGTAGAACGGCACCCCCAACAGGCCGAGGAACGGAAGCGCAAGCAGAAGCCGCATGGCATGTCTCCTGAGATGAAAACTTGGTTCTTGTGACGGCTGCGGCATGCGCGAACATGTGGCAGCGTCCATGCGGGAATCATCGGATGAGCGAGGCGCGCCGCGCATCCGTCGCAATGCGCGGCGGGACCGCGCCAGACCACCTAAGGGTTAGCCCGAGGCGTCGCTGCCATGGCGGCGGACGTGCTCCACCGCGTACTTGATGAGCTCGGCCTGGCCGTCGAGCTCGAGCTTGCGCTTGATGTTCTGGCGATGTGCGTCCACCGTGCGCACGCTCAGGTCCAGCTCGCGTGCGATCTGCTTGCTCGACAGGCCGCGTGCCAGGGCCGCGAGGATCTGGCCCTCCCGGGCCGACAGCGCCGGAGCCGGCGCCTCTTTCTCGAAGAGCTTGCGCGACACCGCGGGCCCGAGGAAGGTGCCGCCTTCGGCCACCGCGCGGATGGCGTTGACGATCTCGATCGATGGCGCGCCCTTGAGCACGTAGCCGCGCGCGCCGGCCTGCAGCGATCGCTGAACGTATTCGGCGTTGTCGTACATGCTGAGCATCAGCACGCGAAGTTGCGGGTGGTCCCGAAGCAGCTGCGTGGTGAGCTCGATGCCGTTCATGTCGCGCATGCCGATGTCCATCAGCACGATGTCTGGCGAGAGCGATGCGACCTGCTCGCGCGCTTCGGCGGCGCCACCGGCTTCGCCCACCACGTCCAGCCCCTGAACGCCCGAGAGCCGGGCCCGCAGCCCGTCGCGGACGAGGGGATGGTCGTCGACCAGGAGCACGCGGATCGTGGGCATGGCGCGCATTGTGGCAGGGGGCGGGCAAGCACTCGGCGACTCGCCGACCTCCACCAAATGATCGAGCGCGCCTCGGCGTGGTCGAGCGGACTTGATCATTTCATCAACGCGGAGCGAGGGTAATCCCGTTGCCGCGCCACCGCGCACAGGGCGTCGCGCGCCTCAGGGTATGTCCGGGTCCTTGCCTCGTGAAACGGCGGCGCGCGGGTGCCTGCGAGGCTGGACGCAGTCGCGGCATGGCGCGCTGCCTGCAATGGATGAGGCATGCCGCGCGGTTTGATCAATCGATCGACCCGCGCTGCGATCAAGCCGACAAGACAGACATGGAGACAAGCGACATGGGTGCATCCAAATCCCTGACTTTCATCGATGGCGACGCCGACGCACGCCCGCACAGCGCGCCGCGTCGACGCGTGCTGCAAGGCGCCGCCGCCGCAGTGGGTGCCGCCGCGTTCCCGATGCTCGCGCGCGCACAGAACACCACGCTTCGCATCGGCTTCGTCAGCCCGCGATCGGGGCCGCTCGCGCTGTTCGGCGAGGCCGATGGCTTCGTGCTCGACCTCGTGCGCCGGCAAGTGGGCGAGGGCGTGCAGGTGGGCGGCAAGACCATCAAGCTCGAGTTCATCGCGAAGGACACGCAGAGCAACCCCGCGCGCGCCGCGGCGGTGACCAAGGAGCTGATCAACGCTGACAAGGTCGACTTCGTGCTTTCGGCCTCCACGCCCGAGACCGTGAACCCGGTGGCCGATGCCTGCGAGGCCGCAGGCGTGCCGGCCCTGTCCACCACGTCCCCATGGGAGTCCTTCTACTTCGGCCGTGGCGCCAAGCCGGGCGAGGCGTCTCCGTTCAAGTGGACGTACCACTTCTGCTTCGGCGTGGGCAATTTCGCGAGGCTCTACGCCGACCAGTGGAGCAAGGTGGCGACGAACAAGAAGGTGGGCATGCTGCTGCCCGCCGATGCCGACGGCAATGCCATCCGCGCGATGCTGATGCCCGCGCTGCGCAAGGCCGGCTTCACGGTCTTCGATGCCGGCCCGTACCAGAACGGCATGACGGACTTCTCGGCGCAGATCGCTGCCTTCAAGAAAGAGGGCATCGAGATCTTCAACACCTTCCCCTTCCCGCCGGACTTCGCCGTGTTCTGGCGCCAGGCGGCGCAGCGCGGGCTGGCGCAGCAGATGAAGGTGGTGCAGCTGGCGAAGGCCGGCCTCTTCTCCGCGGAGCTGGAGGCCCTCGGCCAGCTGGGCGACGGCCTGCATGCGGGGGCCTACTGGCACCGGAACTTCCCGTTCCAGTCACCCGCCACGGGCCTGTCGTGCGCGCAACTGGCCGATGCCTACGAGAAGGCATCGGGCAAGCCCTGGCAGCAGCAGCTGGGAGCCACCGCCTCGCTCTTCGATGCCGCCGTGGCGGCGGTGCGCGGCAGCGCCGATGCGAAGGACCGCTCGGCGCTGGCGGCATCCATCGCCAAGCTCAAGGTGGAAACCGCCGTGGGCACGGTCGATTTCACGAGCGGCCCCGTGCCCAACTGCGCGCCCACGGGCCTCGTGGGCGTGCAGTGGGTGCGTGGCAAGAGCGGCGGCAAGGGTGGCAACCGCTTCGGCATCGAGATCGTGTCCAACGCCGACCACCCCAGGGTGCCGGTGACCGCCACGATGACGCCCTACAGCCTGAAGGCCTGAGGCCGAGCGCCGTTCGAGCATGGACGACATCCTTTTGGCGGGCACGGGCCTGGCCAAGCACTTCGGCCCGCTGCAGGTGCTGCACGGCGTGGACATCCACATCCGGCGCGGCGAAGCGCTCGGCGTGGTCGGGCCCAACGGCGCGGGCAAGACGACGCTGTTCGGTGTGCTCGCGGGCACCCTGCCGGCGAGCACCGGGCGGGTGGTGTTCGATGGGCACGACGTCGGCGCGCTGGATGCGGCCGCGCGCTGCCGGGCCGGCATCGCACGCACGCACCAGGTGCCGCGTCCCTTCCTCGGCATGAGCGTGTTGGACAACGTGCTCGTCGCCGCGCAGCACGGCGCCGGCCTGCGCGGTGCTGCCGCCCTGGACGGCGCACGCGAGGCGCTGGACAGGAGCGGCCTGGCAACGCTTGCCGCGCGCCCGGCGGCGACGCTCGGCCTGCTGGATCGCAAGCGCCTGGAACTCGCGCGTGCGCTGGCGACGCGGCCTCGCCTGCTGCTGCTCGACGAGATCGGCGGCGGGTTGACCGAAGCCGAGCTTCTGCAGCTGGTGTCGCTCGTCGATGCATTGCGTGCCGACGGGTTGACGCTGGTGTGGATCGAGCACGTGCTGCATGCGCTGCTCAAGGTGGTCGACCGGCTGGTCTGCATGGAGTCGGGCAGCGTGCTCGCTGAAGGCCGCCCGCTGGACGTGATGGCCGACCCGCGCGTCGTCGCGGCCTACCTTGGAGGGGCTGCCGCATGACGGCCGATGGATCGAAGGGCACGGTGCTCGAAGCACGTGCCCTGCGCGCGACGCATGGCCAGCTCGTCGCGGTGCGCGAGGTCTCGCTCAGCCTCACGCGTGGCGAAGCCGTGGCGCTGATCGGCGCCAACGGTGCGGGCAAGACGACCTTGCTGCGCTGCCTGGCGGGCGTGCATGCGGCCGCGGGTGGCCAGGTGTGCCTGGATGGCGAGGACGTCACGGCATGGCCTGCCCATCGCCGCGTGAAGCGCGGTCTTGCGCTCGTGCCTGAAGGCCGGCGGCTGTTCGGCGACATGACGGTGCGCGAGAACCTGCGCGTGGCCGACGAGCATCGCGGCCCGCGCACTGCTGGCGCGCCGCGCTGGACGCTCGAGCGTGTGCTCGATGCGCTGCCGATGCTCGCCGGCATCCTCGAACGGCCTGCCGCGGCACTGTCCGGCGGCCAGCGGCAGGCGGCAGCGATCGCCCGTGCATTGATGACCGACCCCGAGGTGCTGCTGCTCGATGAAGTGTCGCTGGGCCTGTCGCCGCTGGTGGTGGAAGAGGTGTACGCCAACCTGCGGCAACTGCGGCAGGCCGCGGGCACGACCTTGCTGCTCGTGGAGCAGGACCTGTCGCGCGCGCTGGCCTTCGCCGACCGCGTGGTGTGCCTGCGCGAAGGGCGCGTGGTGCTCGAGGCGCGCTGTGGCGACGTGTCTCGCGCGCAGGTGACCGAGGCCTACTTCGGCGTCGCGCACGATGCGGCGCCGTCTTCCGTTTCGTTGCAGGAGATTCCCGCATGACCGACGCCCTCGTCCAAGGCGTGCTGCTGGGCGGCTATTACGCGGTGCTGGCCGCGGGCCTGTCGCTGATGTTCGGCGTGATGCGCATCATCAACCTCGCGCATGGCGATTTGGCGATGACCGGCGCCTTCGCCGTCATCGCGCTGGTGGAGCAGGCCGGCTGGTCGCCCTGGGTGGCCGTGCTGGCGGTGCTGCCCGCGATGGCCCTGCTGGGTGCGCTGCTGCAGCGCTTCGTGCTTGCGCGCACGCTGCGGGCGGGGCTGCTGTTGCCGCTGCTCGTGAGCTTCGGCCTGGGCACGCTGCTGCAGAACGGCCTCTACGGCGTCTTCGGTTCGCAGGCGCGCTCGCTGGCGGATTCGCTCGGGCCCCTGGCCTGGGCGAGCTGGACGCTGCCCGGCGGACTCGTCGTCGGCCAGTTGCCGGTGCTGACCTTCGTGCTGGCCGTGCTGGTGCTGGCCGGCTTGCAGGCGGTGCTGGCCCGCACGCGGCTGGGCCGGGCCATCCGCGCCGCGGCCTCCGACCCTGAAGCCGCATCGCTGTGCGGTGTGGATGCCGCCAGGGTTCACCTGGCCGCCGCCGCCATCGCCGTGGCCTTGGCGGGTTTGGCCGGCACGCTGCTGGCGGTGCGTGCGACGGTGGAGCCCTACGCCGGGCCGCTGCAGCTGATCCAGGCCTTCGAGGCGGTGGTCATCGGCGGCATCGGCTCGCTGTGGGGGACGCTGCTGGGTGGTGTCCTGCTGGGCGTGGCGCAAAGCCTGGGGGCGCTGGTGTCGCCGCACGGCTTCCAGCTGGCCGGGCACCTGCTGTTCCTCGCGGTGCTCGGCGCGCGGCTGTGGCGGCAGCACCGGCACGGCCTGGGGCTGCCCGTGTGGCCGGTGCGGACGGGCGGCCAACGCCGCGCCGGCCCGAACGCCATGAGCGCATCTCGCCAGGGAGCACACCCATGAAGTCCCGTCGATTCGTTCCCGCGCTGCTGGTCCTGGCCGTGCTCGTTGCCGTCCCGGTCTTCATCGGTGCGTCAGTGGTGGACAAGCTCACCACGCTTGCGATCTACATGCTGCTCGCGTCGATGTGGGGCCTGATGGCCGGCCACGCCGGGCTGGTGTCGGTGGGCCAGCAAGCCTGGTTCGGGCTCGGTGGCTACTTCGCATTGCGCCTGGTCGACGGCGGCCTGCCCGTGTGGCCGGCGCTGGTTGCTGGTGCCGTGGGCGCGGCGGCGGTCGCGTGGCTGTTGTCCTTTTACGTGCTCAGGCTCAAGGAAGGCGAGTTCGCCATTGCCACCTGGGTGCTTGCCGAGGTCATCCGCATCGGCGTGATGCTCGACCCGCTGGTGCAGGGTGAAACCGGCACCTCGTTGCTCGCGCTCAACGCGGTGCCGCCTGAGCTGCGGCGCAACCTCGGCTGGTGGTTCGCGCTGGCCGCGCTGGCGCTGGTGTTCGGCGCCACCCGTGTGCTGCTGCGCAGCGCAGTGGGCAGCGCCACGCGCGCCATCGGCGAGGACGAAGAGGCCGCGGCCTCGCTCGGCGTGCGCGTGATGCCCACCAAGCGTGTCATCTTCGTACTCGCGGCGCTCGGCTCGGCGCTCGCGGGCGTGGCCTGGCTTGCCAGCGCCATCACCTTCCTGCCGCGCAGCAACTTCGGCGTGCAGTGGTCGGTGCTGATGCTGTTCATGGTGCTGGTGGGCGGCCTGCGGAGCACGGCCGGGCCGCTGGTCGGGGCCTTGCTGCTGTTCGTGCTGCAGGAACTCGCGGGCGACTTCGGCGTGTGGTACCTCGGCGGGCTGGGTGCCGTCGCGGCGGCCTTTGCGCTGTGGCTGCCGCAGGGCCTCGTCGGCGCCTATGCGCAGTGGCGCGAACGGCAATCCGGTGAACGTGGGATGCATGCGGCATGAACCCTCGAATCGTCGGCCTTCGCAAGCGGATCGCGCCATGGCGCCGACGCTGTGTGGCGCTGGGCCTGTGCATTGCCGCAGCGTCGAGCGCACACGCCCAGCCGGCACGCGCGCCCATCCGTGTCGGCGCCGTCAGTGCCTTGAACGGCCCCGTGGCGTTTCCGGAGGCGTCGCGCGCAGCGGCCGCGTACTTCGATTCCATCAATGCGGCCGGTGGCATCAATGGCCGCCGCATCGAGTACCTGTCACTTGACGAAATGCCCGATGCCGCCACGGCAGCCCGGTCTGCCGAGCGCCTGGTGTCCGACCCGAGCGTGGTGGCGCTGGTCGGCGGCTCGGGTGTGCTCGACTGCGCCGTGAACGGCAAGCGCTATGTCGACGCCGGCATCATGTCGCTGCAAGGCGCATCGGTCGCGCCCGAGTGCTTCTTCTCGTCGCCCAACATCGTGCCCATGAACAATGGCCCGTACATGGGCCTCGCGAGCGCCGTGATCTTCGCGCGGGAACGGCTGCACAGCCAGCGGCTTTGCGTGGCGATCCTCGAGCTGCCCAACATGACGAAGGGCTACGAACGCGCGCTCGCTCAGTTGGCGAAGAAGACGGGCCAGCCATCGCCGACCATGCACAAGGTGGCGTCCGGCGGCGATGTGGCCGAGGTGTTGCGCACCTTCAAGGAGCAGCGCTGCGACACGGCGATCTACACCGGGCATGAGCCCGCTGTCGTGCAGTGGATGGCGTCAGTGCGCGATCAGGGTTTCAAGGGCGTGAACTGGGTCTTTCTCGCGCCAGCCTATACCGCCGCGGTGGCCGATGCACTCAAGAACACGTCCGACCCGGTGTACGCGATGTCCGAGTTCGAGCCGTGGCAGAGCCGCTCGATGCCGCTGAACGATTGGCGGCGCCTGATGCGAGAGGCCGGGTTGTCCGCCAGTTCCCTGTCCCAGGGCGGCTATGTGGCGGCACAGTTCTTCGTCGGCGTGCTGCGGGGCATGCACGAACCCATCACGCGGGAGTCGATGACGCGGGCGCTGCGCAGTGCCTCCGCGCAGCCGCATCCGATGCTGGGTTCTCCGCTGCACATCGGCAACCGCCGGGCGCACGCGCCGAACCGGACGGCGCTTGCGATGAAGCTGGAAGCCGGCACGTGGCGCATCGCCGCGCCGTTCTGGATCCAGGTGCCGGACTTGAACGACGACGACGGCAGTTGAGCTTGGCTCAGTAGTGAAGCCAGGCGGCGATGCCGGCCACAAGGCCGATCGAGCTCAGCGCATACACGCCGTACTCGAACCACTTGCGCTTGGTGAGAAGTGCGATGGCGGCCATGGCGATGGCGATCTGCAAGGCGGTGGTGGCCTGTGCCCAGCGGTGATGCTGGTGCAGCTGCTCGTCGCTCTTCTTGCTCCAGTCTTCGGCCTTTGCTTCGAGCGCGCGCGCTTCGGCCATGATGCCGGCCTTCTCCGTCTCGTAGCGCTTGGCCTTGTCGGCATAGCGCTGGCGGACGGCCTCGGGCACGGTGTCGGCCGCGAACTCGGCGAGGTTCTGCTTGTTGCTCTTGGCCTGGTACTCGTTCCACTTGTCCGAGGCGCGCGTCTGGTGGATGGCCGCCTCGTTCTTGAACAGGCCGGCGTTGGCCTGCGTGGCTCCGCCCATGTAGCCGAAGAGCGCGCCGACGGTGGCGAGGATGGCCGTCACGACGGCGAGCTGGCCGGCATGGCCGTCGCCGTGCTGCGCGGCGTGTTCGAGTTCGTGGTCGTGCGGACCATGCACATGAAAACCGTGTCCCGACATGATGTGTTCAGACTCCGTGTTGTCGTTGGTAGGTGACCCAGCGGTACGGATAGCCGTGCTCGCTGGTGTGGGTGTCGCTCGCCTGCGCGCTGAAGCGGCTGCGATCGAATGCGGGGAAGAAGGCATCGGCCTCGAAGTCGGCGTCGATCTCGGTCAGCACGAGCTCGTCGGCGATGTCGATGGCCTGGGCGTAGATCTCGCCGCCGCCGATCACGAAGGCCTTGGGCGCGTCGGCAACGAGCGCCAGCGCCTCGTCGAGCGATGCCACCCGTTCGGCGCCGTCGGCGTGCCATTGTGGGTTGCGCGTGATGACGATGTTGCGACGCCCCGGCAACGGCCTGCCGATCGAATCCCAGGTCTTGCGGCCCATGATGACCGGCGAGCCGAGCGTGGTGCGCTTGAAGAACTTCAGGTCTTCGGAGATGCGGCACAGCAACTGGTTGTTGCGGCCGATGGCGCCGTGGCGCGCGACCGCGGCGATGAGGCTGACAGCAGGGGAGGGGGAGGGGCGGCGCATGGCGCGCATTTTGGCAGGCTGCGGAAGGCGGTGAAGGCCGATTCAAACGGGAGGCATTCCGAACGCATCCCGCCTCGTCATCCCGGCCCTTCGACAAGCTCAGGACAGGCCTCGCTCTGCTCGCGCCGGGATCCATCGTCACGGCATATGGCACATCGATGGACCCCGGCGTTCGCCGGGGTGACAGGCTGCAGCCCCCGAAGACTCACCGCCGCGCGGCCGCCTCTTTCCCGCTGGCCAGGTGCTGCTGCATCAGTTCGCGCACCTTTACCGCATCCCTGGCCTTCAGCGCCGACATGATCCGCCGGTGCTCCTTCAGCGATGCCTCCAGCCGGCCCTGCTTGAACAGCGAGTGGTGGCGGTACAGCTTCATCACCTTGCGCAGGTCGGCCACCATCTGGTTGCGCCAGCGGTTGTCGGCGATCTCCAGCAGCCGAATGTGGAAGCGCTCGTTGGCCGCGAAGAAGGCGTCGCGTTCGTCCACCGTCTCTTCCAGCCGCTGGTGCAACGCGGCCAGCTCGGCGATCTGCTCGTCGCTCGCCTGCTCGGCCACCACCGCCGCGGCATCGCTTTCCAGCAGCGACAGCAAATGGAAGACCTCCGACAGGTCGCGCTCTGACACCTCGGTGACGTAGGCGCCGCGCCGCAGCTTCATCGTGACCAGGCCTTCGGCCGCCAGCACCTTCAGCGCCTCGCGCAGCGGTGTGCGGCTGATTCCCAGCTCCGCGGTCAGGGCTTGTTCGTCGATCCAGCTGCCAGGGGCCATGCTGTGTGCCACGATGCGCTCGCGCAGGCGTTCGGCCACCCGCTGGTACAGGGGAAGGTCGGCCAGGCCGGCGGCGCTGGGCGCTTCGGGCTTGGCAGGATCGGTGCGAGGTGCGGACATGAAGGGCGCAGAGGGTGGGGCCGAGTCAGAGCAGAAAGACCCGTTTCGCTATAATTCAATTTTGAATTATGGAGGAGACAGGGCGGCGCATCAAGCCGCAGGTCGAGTCGGCCGGGCCGTTTCGACGCACCTGTCGCTTCCGTCGCAGGGGCATGCATGGCCGATGAACTCTTGAATTCGCAATCGCTTGCCGCGTGGCAGAAGGCGGCCGCCAAGTCGGCGCCCGGCGGCAATGTCGACGCGTTGAACTGGCAGACTCCCGAGGGCATCACCGTGAAGCCGGTGTACACCGCCGCCGACGTGCAGGGCCTGCCCTACACCGACACCCTGCCCGGCTTCGCGCCTTTCGTGCGCGGCCCGCAGGCCACGATGTACGCGGTGCGGCCGTGGACCATCCGCCAGTACGCCGGCTTCTCCACCGCCGAAGCCTCCAACGATTTCTACCGCAAGGCGCTCGCCGCCGGCGCCCAGGGCGTGAGCGTGGCCTTCGACCTCGCCACCCATCGCGGCTACGACAGCGACCATCCGCGCGTCACGGGTGACGTGGGCAAGGCGGGCGTGGCCATCGACAGCGTGGAGGACATGAAGATCCTGTTCAACGGCATCCCGCTGGACAAGGTGAGCGTGTCCATGACCATGAACGGCGCGGTGCTGCCGGTGCTGGCGGGCTATGTCGTGGCGGCGGAAGAGCAGGGCGTGTCGCAGGACCAGCTGAGCGGGACCATCCAGAACGACATCCTCAAGGAGTTCATGGTCCGCAACACCTACATCTACCCGCCCGAGCCGTCGATGCGCGCCATCGGCGACATCATCGAGTACACGGCGCGGAACATGCCGAAGTTCAACTCGATTTCGATTTCGGGCTATCACATGCAGGAGGCGGGCGCCAACCAGGCGCTGGAGCTGGCCTTCACGCTGGCCGACGGCAAGGAGTATGTGAAGACGGCGATCAAGAAGGGCCTGGACGTCGACGAGTTCGCCGGCCGCTTGAGCTTCTTCTGGGCCATCGGCATGAACTTCTACCTCGAGGTCGCCAAGATGCGCGCGGCACGGCTGCTGTGGTGGAAGATCATGAAGGGCTTCGATGCGAAGAACCCGAAGAGCCTGATGCTGCGCACGCACTGCCAGACCTCGGGCTGGAGCCTCACCGAGCAAGACCCGTACAACAACGTCGTGCGCACGACCATCGAGGCGATGGCGGCGGTGTTTGGCGGCACGCAATCGCTGCACACGAATGCGCTGGATGAAGCCATCGCACTGCCCACCGAATTCAGCGCCCGCATCGCGCGCAACACGCAGCTCATCATCCAGGAAGAGACGCACATCACCAACGTGGTGGACCCCTGGGCCGGCAGCTACATGATGGAGAAGCTGACGCAGGACATGGCCGACAAGGCGTGGTCCATCATCGAAGAAGTCGACAAGATGGGCGGCATGACGCATGCCGTGGAAAGCGGCTGGGCCAAGCTGAAGATCGAGGCCAGCGCGGCGGAGAAGCAGGCGCGCATCGACTCGGGCAAGGATGTGATCGTCGGCGTCAACAAGTACAAGTTGGCGAAGGAAGACCCGATCGAGATCCTCGACATCGACAACCACGCGGTGCGCGAGAACCAGGTGGCGCGCTTGCAGAAGTTGCGTGCCTCGCGCGATGCGCAGGCCGTGCAGTCGGCGCTGGCCGCGTTGACCGAGTGCGCGGAGAACGGCGAGGGCAACCTGCTCGACCTGTCGATCAAGGCCATCCGCGCCCGCGCGACGGTGGGCGAGGTGTCCGATGCGCTGGAGAAAGTCTGGGGGCGCCATCGCGCCGATACGCAAAAGGTGACCGGTGTGTATGCAGCTGCCTACGACAGTGCCGAAGGCTGGGCCAAGCTCCAGGAAGAGATCGCCGAATTCGCGAAGGAGCAGGGCCGCCGCCCGCGCGTGATGATCGCCAAGCTCGGACAGGACGGGCACGACCGTGGTGCCAAGGTGGTGGCGACGGCGTTCGCCGACCTGGGCTTCGACGTGGACATGGGGCCGCTGTTCCAGACCGCGGAGGAGTGTGCGCGACAGGCGATCGAGAACGACGTGCATGCGGTGGGTGTGAGCACGCTGGCGGCGGGGCACAAGACGCTGGTGCCGGCGATCATCAAGTCGCTGAAGGAGCAGGGCGCCGACGACATCATCGTGTTCGTGGGCGGGGTGATTCCGCGGCAGGACTATGAGTTTCTCTACGAGGCGGGGGTGAAGGGCATCTACGGGCCAGGCACGCCGATTCCGGCGAGTGCGAAGGATGTGCTGGAGCAGATTCGGCGGGCGGTGAATGCGGGCAAGTGACGTTGCCATGCATGCGTCCATCCTTCGATATCTCAGGACGACCCTTCGATACCTCAGGACGAGCGGGGTTTGGTGTTCGCTGTCAGACACTGAAACCCGTTCGGGCTGAGGTATCGAAGCCTGCACCAGGAGTTTGCGTGAAGCCATTCTTCGTCTACATGCTGAGGTGTGCCGACCAGTCGTACTACGTCGGACACACGGACGACCTCGAACGCCGGATCGGCCAGCATCAGGCGGGAGACGTCGAGGGGTACACCCGCCAGCGCCGTCCGATTGAACTGGTCTGGGCACAGGAAACGGCCACTCGTGAGGAGGCGTTGGCCGCTGAACTTCGGATCAAAGGCTGGGCCAGAGCGAAGAAGGAAGCGCTGATTCGCGGCGATTGGAAAGCTGTGCAAAGACACGCCTGGGGCACAAGGAACGAGCTGCCTGCGCATCTGCGGGATGAGGCTTCGATTGCGAAGCAACCTTGGCCTGAGATAACGAAGGCTCAGCCTGACTCCCTGATGCATCGGGTCGACCCTTCGATACCTCAGGGTGAACGGGGCGTGGCTTCGATACCTCAGCCCGAACGGAGAATTGCTGTTCGCGAAGAGTCTGGACGGGTGGAACCTGAAGTGCCGAACTTCGAATCCGAGTCTTCCAGAACCGCTTTCGACGCCGAGTCTTGCAGAACCGTGTCCGGCGCCGGGTCCTGCAGAACCGTTTCCGACACCGGGTCTTGCGGAACCGTTACCGACACCGGGTCTTGCGGAACCGTTACCGACACCGGGTCTTGCGGAACCGTTACCGACACCGGGTCTTCCAGAACCGTTCGCCCTGAGGTATCGAAGGGTGTCGGTGCGCTAGCCCAATCTCCACAAGAGCACTCGGAGCGTGGCGACAGTTCGTTGTCCCAGCCCGTCAGGGCTCTATTGCACGGCATCGCCGAAGGCAACCGCCGCGCCATCGCCAAGGCCATCACGCTGCTCGAATCTACCCGCCCCGACCATCGAGCCCAAGCCGACACCTTGCTGAACGCGTTGCTCCCGCGCACCGGCCAGGCCCTGCGCCTGGGCATCTCCGGCGTCCCCGGCGTCGGCAAATCCACCTTCATCGAAGCCCTTGGCCTCGACCTCATCGCGCGCGGCCACCGCGTCGCAGTGCTCACCATCGACCCGTCGTCCTCCATCTCCGGCGGCTCCATCCTCGGCGACAAGACGCGCATGGAAAAGCTGTCGGTGAACGACGCGGCCTACATCCGCCCGTCTCCCGCCTCCGGCACGCTCGGCGGCGTGGCCGAGAAGACGCGCGAGGCGATGCTGGTGTGCGAGGCCGCGGGCTACGACATCGTCATCGTCGAGACAGTCGGCGTCGGCCAGAGCGAGACCGCCGTGGCCAACATGACCGACATGTTCGTGCTGCTGCAACTCCCCAACGCCGGTGACGACCTGCAAGCCATCAAGAAAGGCGTGATGGAAATTGCCGATCTCGTGGTCATCAACAAGGCCGACATCGACCCCGATGCCGCCACGCGTGCCGAAGCCACCATCACGAGTGCCTTGCGCGTCTTCAGCTTCCACGGCCATCCCGGCCACTGGACCCCCAAGGTGATGCAGATCAGCGCGCTCAAGGGCCAAGGCATCGATGCCTTCTGGCAAAACGTCACGCAGTTCCAGGAGCAGCGAAAAGCCAGCGGCGACTTCGACGCGCGCCGAAAGAAGCAATCGCTCTCGTGGATGTGGGACCTGATCCACGCCCGCCTGCAGAACGATTTCAAGCACCACCCCGCCGTGCACGACGCCTTGCCGCAGACCCTGCGCGACGTGGCCGACGCACGCATCGCCCCGTCAGCCGCAGCCCGCGCGCTGCTCGATCTTTTCGCGAAACGATAGACAGAACACCGAGGACGACCACACCATGCACGACATCAACGCCCTACTCGAGAAGAAGCGCGAACAGGCGCGGCAAGGCGGCGGCGAAAAACGCATCGCCGCGCAGCACGGCAAGGGCAAGCTCACCGCGCGCGAGCGGCTCGAACTGCTGCTGGACGAAGGCACCTTCGAGGAATGGGACATGTTCGTGGAGCACCGCTGCCACGACTTCGGCATGGCCGACAACAAGATTCCCGGCGACGGCGTGGTAACGGGCTACGGCATGATCAACGGCCGCCTTGTCTTCGTCTTCAGCCAGGATTTCACCGTCTTCGGCGGCGCGCTTTCGGAAGCGCATGCCGAGAAGATCTGCAAGGTGATGGATCAGGCGATGAAGGTGGGCGCGCCGGTCATCGGCCTCAACGATTCGGGTGGCGCGCGCATCCAGGAAGGCGTGGCCTCGCTCGGCGGCTATGCCGACGTGTTCCAACGCAACGTGATGGCGTCTGGCGTGGTGCCGCAGATCAGCATGATCATGGGCCCCTGCGCCGGTGGCGCGGTGTATTCGCCGGCAATGACCGACTTCATCTTCATGGTGAAGGACAGCTCGTACATGTTCGTGACCGGCCCTGAAGTCGTGAAGACGGTGACGCACGAGGAAGTGACGGCCGAGGAGCTCGGTGGCGCGGGCACGCACACCAGCCGCAGCGGCGTGGCTGACCTCGCCTTCGAGAACGACGTGGATGCGCTGCTGATGCTGCGCCGGCTGTACAACTACCTGCCGCTCAACAACAAGGAAAAGCCGCCCGTGCGGCCGAGCAACGACCCCGCCGACCGCGTCGACTACTCGCTGGACACGCTGGTGCCCGACAACCCGAACAAGCCCTACGACATCAAGGAGCTGATCGTGAAGACTGCCGATGACGGCGAGTTCTTCGAATTGCAGCCCGAGTACGCGAAGAACATCGTCATCGGCTTTTGCCGCATGGAAGGCCAGACGGTGGGCATCGTCGCCAACCAGCCGCTGGTGCTGGCCGGCTGCCTGGACATCAAGAGCAGCATCAAGGCGGCGCGCTTCGTGCGCTTTTGCGACGCCTTCAACATCCCGGTCGTGACCTACGTAGACGTGCCTGGCTTCATGCCGGGCACCTCGCAGGAGTACGGCGGCATCATCAAGCACGGCGCGAAGCTCTTGTATGCATACGCCGAATGCACGGTGCCCAAGATCACGGTCATCACGCGCAAGGCCTATGGCGGTGCGTATGACGTGATGAGCTCCAAGCACCTGCGCGGTGACGTGAACTTCGCCTGGCCCAACGCAGAGATCGCGGTGATGGGCGCGAAGGGCGCGGTGGAGATCATCTTCCGCGAGGACAAGAACGATCCGGTGAAGCTCGCGGCGCGTGAGGCCGAGTACAAGGCGCAGTTCGCGAATCCGTTCGTGGCCGGTGCCCGGGGCTTCATCGATGACGTGATCCAGCCGCACGAGACACGCAAGCGCATCTGCCGGTCTTTGGTGATGCTGCGAGACAAAAAACTCGACAACCCGTGGCGCAAGCACGGCAACATTCCTCTGTGAGCGGCACGACCATGTTCAGCAAGATCCTCATCGCCAACCGCGGCGAAATCGCCTGCCGCGTCATCAAGACCGCCCGCAAGATGGGCATCAAGACGGTGGCCGTCTACTCCGACGCCGACCGAGAGGCTCGCCACGTGGAGCTGGCCGACGAGGCCGTGCACATCGGCCCGGCGCCGTCGCGCGAGTCCTACCTCGTGATGGACAAGATCATCGCGGCCGCCAAGCAGACGGGCGCGCAGGCGGTGCACCCAGGCTACGGTTTCCTCAGCGAGAACGAGGAGTTCGCGCGCCGCGTCGAGGAAGAAGGCATCGTCTTCATCGGCCCGAAGCACGCCTCCATTGCCGCCATGGGCGACAAGATCGCGTCCAAGAAGCTCGCCAAGGAAGCGCGCGTCAACACCATCCCGGGCTACAACGCCGCCATCGACACCGCGGAACAGGCGGTCGAGATCGCCAAGGGCATCGGCTACCCGGTGATGATCAAGGCGAGCGCCGGCGGCGGCGGCAAGGGCCTGCGCGTGGCCTTTAACGACAAGGAAGCCTTTGAAGGCTTCACCTCCTGCCGCAACGAGGCGCGCAACAGCTTCGGCGATGACCGCGTGTTCATCGAGAAGTTCGTCGAAGAGCCGCGGCACATCGAGATCCAGGTGCTGGGCGATGCGCACGGCAACACCGTGTACCTGTGGGAGCGCGAATGCTCCATCCAGCGCCGCCACCAGAAGGTGATCGAAGAAGCGCCCAGCCCCTTCCTCGACGAAGCGACACGCAAGGCGATGGGCGAGCAGGCGGTGGCACTCGCGAAAGCGGTGAACTACCAGTCGGCCGGCACGGTGGAGTTCGTGGTCGGCCGCGACAAGAGCTTCTACTTCCTCGAGATGAACACGCGGCTGCAGGTGGAGCATCCGGTCACCGAAGGCATCACCGGGCTCGACCTCGTGGAGCTGATGATTCGCGTGGCGGCGGGCGAGAAGCTGCCCTTCACGCAAGCGCAGATCAAGCGCGACGGCTGGGCGATGGAATGCCGCATCAATGCGGAGGACCCGTTCCGCAACTTCCTGCCGTCGACGGGGCGGCTCGTGAAGTACGCGCCGCCGCCCGAGGAGAACGGCGTGCGCGTGGACACCGGCGTGTACGAGGGCGGCGAGATCCCGATGTACTACGACTCGATGGTCGCCAAGCTCATCGTGCACGGGCGCGACCGCAACGAGGCCATCGCGAAGATGCGGCAGGCGCTCAACGGCTTCGCCATCCGCGGCATCAACTCGAACATTCCGTTCCAGGCGGCGCTGCTCGCGCATCCGAAGTTCGTCTCGGGCGACTTCAACACTGGTTTCATTGCCGAGAACTACGGCCAGGGCTTCTCGGCCGCGGCGGTGCCGCACGACGACCCCGACTTCCTGCGCGTGCTGGCGGCGGTGGCCAACCGCGTGCACACGCAGCGGGCGATGCGCATCAGCGGCCAACTGCCGGGGCACGAGTACAAGGCGGGTGAAGAATTCGTGGTGGTCACCGGCCGCAACGGCGAAACGCAATCGCTGCCGATGACGGTGCGCGTCCACGACAAGGCCTTCGACGTGCGAACCGGCGACAAGAGCTACCGCATCGAGATGCACACGCCGCTGCGCGACGTGGTCATCCGCGGCAGCTGCAATGGGCAGCCCTTCGTCGCGCAGATCGAGCGCCTGGGCCTGGCCTATCGCGTGATGCACAACGGCACGCAGATCGACGCGAAGGTCTTCACGCCGCGTGCCGCGCAGCTCAACGAGCTGATGCCCTTCAAAGCGCCGCCGGATCTGTCGAAATTCCTGCTGTCGCCGATGCCCGGTTTGCTCGTGGACGTGGCCGTCGCGCCGGGGCAGACGGTACGCGCCGGCGAGAAGCTGGCGGTCATCGAGGCGATGAAGATGGAGAACATCCTGCTCGCGACGCAGGATTGCGTGGTGGCCGACGTCGTCGCGAAGAAGGGTGAGAGCCTAGCGGTGGACCAGGTGATCATCAAATTCCAATAGTGAATCGGCCACAGGCCACCGTTCTCGAACCAACCAACCCGTTCAGGCTGAGGTATCGAAGCCCCATCTCGACTCACGCGTTCCCCCTTCGATACCTCAGGGCGAACGGATCGGCAAGCACCTATGTCCAACTCCACGGCATCACGCCCCTTCAAAGTCCTCGGCATCCAGCAGGTCGCCATCGGCGGCCCGAGCAAGGATCGTCTCAAGACGCTGTGGGTCGACAAGCTGGGCCTGGAAGTCACCGGCAATTTCGTGAGCGAACGCGAGAATGTCGATGAAGACATCTGCGCCATGGGCCACGGCGCCTTCAAGGTCGAGGTGGACCTGATGCAGCCGCTGGACCCCGACAAGAAGCCGGCGGTGCACACGACGCCGCTCAACCACATCGGGCTGTGGATCGACGACTTGCCGAAGGCCGTGGAGTGGCTCACGGCCAACGGCGTGCGCTTCGCGCCGGGCGGCATCCGCAAGGGCGCCGCAGGCTTCGACATCTGCTTCGTGCACCCCAAGAGCAGCGACGAGTTTCCCGTGGGCGGCGAGGGCGTGCTGATCGAACTCGTGCAGGCCCCGCCGGAGATCGTCAAGGCGTTGTCGTAACCGCGTCCCCCCCTCATGGTGGGCGCGGCGCTGCCTTAGACCGCCACCGGCGCCTTGATCGCCGGATGGTGCTCGTAGCCCTGCACCTCGAAGTCCTCGTACTCGTAGTCGAAGATGGACGCAGGCCGGCGCTTGATGTTCAGCGTCGGGTAGGCGAAGGGCTGGCGCGACAACTGCAACTCGACCTGTTCGTCGTGGTTGCTGTAGATGTGGCAGTCGCCGCCCGTCCAGATGAAGTCGCCCACGCCCAGGTCGCACTGCTGCGCCAGCATGTGCGTGAGCAGCGCGTAGCTTGCGATGTTGAAGGGCACGCCGAGGAAGATGTCCGCGCTGCGCTGGTACAGCTGGCAGCTCAGCCGGCCGTCGGCCACGTAGAACTGGAAGAAGGCATGGCAGGGCATGAGCGCCATCTTCGACAGGTCCGCCACGTTCCATGCGCTCACGATGATGCGGCGCGAGTCGGGGTTGGTCTTGAGCGTCTTCACGACCTCGGCGATCTGGTCGATGTGACCGCCATCGGGCGTGGGCCACGAGCGCCATTGCACGCCGTACACCGGGCCCAGGTCGCCGTTGGGTTGGGCCCATTCATCCCAGATCGTCACGCCGCGCTCCTGCAGCCAGCGTGCGTTGCCGTCGCCACGCAGGAACCAGAGCAACTCGAGGATGATGGACTTGAGGTGAACCTTCTTGGTCGTGACGAGCGGGAAGCCCTCGTTCAGGTCGAAGCGCATCTGGTGGCCGAAGACGCTCTTCGTGCCGGTGCCCGTGCGGTCTGCTTTGATCACGCCGTGCGTGTTCACGTGGCGCATGAAGTCTTCGTACTGGGATCGGATGGGACGGTTCAATTCGAGGACTCCGGAATGTGGCAAGGAGGCGGAATCCTGGATTGTCGCGAAATCCGGCCGCCCTCGCCGGAGCCTCCTGCACGCACCACGCAAAACGGGCATGCCGTGAAGCATGCCCGTCCCGGTGCGAAGCGCTGTGTGCGGATCAGCCTTGCTGTGCCGGTTCGCGCAGGAACATCTCCACGCGGCGATTCTTCGCGCGACCCGCGTCGCTGGAGTTGTCGGCGACCGGCTCGCGCTCGCCGTGGCCCTCGGTGTGCACGCGCGTCGGCGACACGCCGCGGGCGGCGAGGTAATCGCGCACGCTTTGCGCACGTTCCACCGACAGCGGGTTGTTCACTGACGGCGAGCCGGTGCTGTCGGTGTGGCCGACGATGGTCAGCTGAGAGTGGGGGTCGCCCTGCAGGCTTTGCGCGAAGGCGTCGAGCACGGAGCGCATCTGCGGCTTGATGGTGGCGCTGCCGGTGTCGAAGCTCACGTCGCTCGGGATGTTGACCTTGAGCTGGTTGTCGGCCGTGCGCGTGACGTCCACGCCGGTGCCGCGGGTGGCCTGCTCCATGGCCTGCTTGCGTTCTTCCTGGCGCTTGGACCAGATGTTGCCGGCTACCGCACCGATGGCGCCGCCGACGACCGCGCCGGTGCCGGCCTTGCCGCCCGTCATCGAGCTGAGCACCGCGCCGGCTGCGGCGCCAATGCCGGCGCCCGTGGCCGTGCCTTTTTGCCGCTCGCTCATGTCGGCACAGCCGGCCATCAGCACGGTCGCGGCGGCCAGACCGAGTGCGGTCGCGCGAATGAATCGTTCTTGCTTCATGGAGATCTCCTTCTGGGATAGTGGGCAGCGCCTCCGAGTATCGAAGGCGCCGAGTGGCCGCGTCTGTCGGACGCGGCTGCACGGCCGTGTGGGGCCGCGTCCTACAACGCGACGGTCGCGAAGACTGTCGAGCTCAAGATGCAACTTGCATGTCGAACTGCATCGCCGCCAGGCGAGCGTACAGGCCGCCGGCCGCCGCGAGCTGCGCATGCGTGCCCTGCTCGACGATCTGCCCGGCTTCCAGCACGATGATGCGGTCCGCACGCTGGACGGTGGACAGCCGGTGTGCGATCACGAGCGTCGTGCGGTCGCGCATGGCGGTTTCGAGGGCTGCCTGCACCATGCGTTCGCTCTCCGCATCGAGCGCGCTCGTGGCTTCGTCCAGCAGCAGCAGCGGCGGGTTCTTCAGCATCGCCCGCGCAATCGAGATGCGCTGGCGCTGGCCCCCAGACAGGCGCACGCCGCGCTCGCCCAGGAAGGTCTGGTAGCCCTGCGGAAGGGCGGTGATGAAGTCGTGCGCGAAGGCGGACTTCGCAGCCGCGATGACCTCGTCGTCGCTCGCCGTCGGACGGCCGTAGCGGATGTTCTCCATCGCATCCGCCGAGAAGATGATGCTGTCTTGCGGCACGATGCCGATGCGTCCGCGCAGCTCGTCGAGCGAGGTGTCCTTCACCGACACGCCGTCGACGGTGATCTCGCCTTCGGCCGCATCGTAGAAGCGCAGCAGCAGCTGGAACACCGTGCTCTTGCCGGCGCCGCTCGGACCCACCAGTGCCACCGTCTCGCCGGGGTTCACCTGCAGGTTCAGGTGTGCGAGCGCCGCGTGCTGCGGCCGCGACGGGTAGCGGAAGCTCACGTCCCGCAAGGCGACCACCGAGCCTGCACGCGCGGGCGGCAGCGGCTTCGGATGTGCGGGCGATGCGATCGGCGACTTCGCGCGCAGCAGCTCCATGAGGCGCTCGGTCGCGCCCGCGGCACGCAGCAGGTCGCCGTACACCTCGGCCAGCACGGCCACCGACGACACGAGGATGATCACGTACACCACCGTCTCGCCGAGGTGGCCCGCGCTGATCTTGCCCTGGATCACCGCCTGCGTGCCCTGGTACAGGCCCCACAGCAACGCGCCGAAGGTGGCGGTGATGATGAAGGCGACGAGGAAGGAGCGCATGCGCGTGCGCTTGATCGCGGTGCCGAAGGCCTGCTCGGTCGACACCTCGAAGCGCTTTGCCTCGCGCTGCTCCTGCGTGTAGCTCTGCACCACGGGAATCGCATTGAGCACCTCGGCCGCGATGGCGCTCGAATCGGCCACGCGATCCTGGCTCGCGCGGCTCAGCTTGCGCACGCGCCGCCCGAAGTACAGCGATGGCAGCACCACGAGCACGAGGATGCCCAGCACCTGCGACATCACGTAGGGGTTGGTGATGATGAGCATCACCATCGCGCCGATGCCCATCACCGCATTGCGCAGGCCCATGCTGAGGCTGGAGCCCACCACCGTCTGCACGAGCGTGGTGTCGGTGGTCAGGCGCGACAGCACCTCGCCTGTCTGCGTGGTCTCGAAGAACTCGGGGCTTTGCTCGACCACGTGGGCGTACACGGCGCTGCGCAAGTCGGCGGTGACGCGCTCGCCCAGCCAGGTCACCATGTAGAAGCGCAGAGCCGAGAACACGCCCAATGCGGCGCCGACGGCGAACAGCATGAAGAAGTGCTCGCGCAGCGCCATCACGCGGGCGCCGGGGTCGGTGGAGACCAGGCCCTGGTCGATCAGCGAGCGCAGCGCCACCGGGAACACCAGCGTGCTCACGGCTGCCATCACGAGAAAGAGGATGGCCAGCGCGATCCGGCCTCGGTACGGATGAAGAAAGGGGGCGAGCCCGCTCAGCGAGCGGACGTTCTTTTTGTCTGGAGACACGGGGTTGTCGAGCGATGTGGCCATGGCGCGGAAGTCTAGTCGGGCGGCATCCGCACAAACCCCTAGGCGTTCCGGGGATTTGCCTGCCGTAGCAGAATTTGCCTGAGCAAATATTGTCCTGGCAACTGTATCCCATGTCTTCCACCCACGCGTCCCGTCCCGTCTGCTTCTACGTCGGCGAGGACTACAACATGTCCGAGAGCATGGCGCATCTCCTGGTGCAGCTCGTGATGAGCATCCGCCGCGAGGTGGAAAGCCGGATGACCGAGCTGGGCCTCACGGATGCGCAGTGGAAGCCGCTGTGGCTCATCAAGATGGGCCGCGCCGACACGGCCTTCGAGCTGGCCAAGGAAATGACGATGGATGCCGGCGCCATGACCCGCATGCTCGACCGCCTGGCCGCCAAGGGCCTGATCGAGCGCGTGCGTTCGGAAGCCGACCGCCGCGTGGTCCACCTCAAGCTCACGGCCGAAGGCGAGGCCGCCGCGGCGCACGTGCCGCATGTGCTGGCCGAGGTGAACAACGAGTTCCTGCGCGGCTTCAACAAGCAGGAGTGGTCGCAATCGAAGGAGTTCTTGCAGCGGATGCTGCTCAACGGCCAGCGCCTGCAGGCCGAGAAGGAGGAAACACAATGAACAACAACGCCCTGTGCCCGCTGTCGCGCCTGTGCCGCGACGCTCACGCCCAAGACCACAAGGACCGCGCCCCGCGCGAGCCGCAGCGCAACGAGCGCTCGACCCTGCTGCGCGACCGCGGCGCATCGCTGCTCACCGCCGCGACCATGTTCGGCGCCGTACTCGCCACGGCCGCGCTCGTGGCCGGCTGCGCCAGCACCAGCGGCGCAGTGCCGCACACGCATGAGCTGATGACCTCGGCACAAGCCGGTGCGAACGGCGCCGCCACGCCCTGGCCCAAGACCGACTGGTGGACCAGCTGGGGCGATGCGCAGCTCAACGCCGTCGTCGACAAGGCGCTGGGCAGCCAGCCCAGCCTGCAGACCGTGCAGGCCCGCCTCGTGCAGGCGCAGGCTGCCGTGGATGCGGCCGGTGCCGCCCGCCTGCCGCAGGTGAGCGGCGCGCTGGACATGACCGACCAGCGCTTCACCGAGCACGGCCTCATCCCGCCGCCGCTGGCCGGCGCGACCCGCTGGAACAACAGCGCGCAGGTCAACGCCAGCTGGGAGCTCGACCTCTTCGGCCGCCAGCGCGCGAGCATCGATGCCGCCATCGGCCAGTTGCGTGCCGCGCAGGCCGAGAGCCAGGCAGCGCGCGTGCTGCTGGCCGGCAACGTCGCCAGCACCTACGTGACGCTCGCGCGTCTCGTCGATGCCCGCAAGGTCGCACAGCAGTCGCTCGGCCAGCGCGAGCAGACCTTCTCGCTGGTTCGCCAGCGCATCAGTGCGGGCCTGGACACCAACGTCGAGATGCGCCAGGCCGAGGGCTTCATCGCGCAGACCAAGGTCGACATCGAGGCACTGGACGAGCAGATCGCCCGCACCCGCCATGCGCTGGCCGAGCTGAGTGGCCAGGCGCCCACGGCCTACGACACGCTCACGCCGCAGCTCGCCGCGGTGAAGGCCACGCCGCTGCCGCAAGGCCTGCCGGCCGACCTCATCGGCCGCCGCGCCGACCTGGTGGCGCAACGCTGGCGCGTGGAGGCGGCGCTGAAGGACGTGGACGTGGCGCGCGCGCAGTTCTATCCGAACGTCAACCTCGTCGCCTTCGCCGGCTTGTCGAGCCTCGGCCTGGACAACTTCGTCAAGTCCGGAAGCCAGACCTACGGCATCGGCCCGGCGGTGCGCCTGCCGATCTTCGAAGGCGGCAAGCTGCGCGCCAACCTGAGCGCGAAGAACGCCGAGGTCGATGCGGCCATCGACGGCTACAACAGCGCCTTGCTGCGCGCCTTGCGCGAAGTGGCCGACGAGGTCAGCACGCTGCAGTCGCTGGAGCGCCAGCAGGTCGCGCAGGACGATGCGCTGAAGTCCGCCGAGTCGGCCTTCGACCTGTCGGTGCAGCGCTACCAGAACGGCCTGGGCAACTACCTCGTGGTGCTGACGGCCGAGACCAATGTGCTCGCGCAGCGCCGTGCGGCGTCCGACCTGAAGGCGCGGCACCTCGCCGCCGAAGCGGCCCTGGCCCGCGCGCTGGGCGGCGGCTACCAGGCCGACGCCCCCGCGACGCTCGCCACCGCGTCCGTCCAACACTGAACACAACGATGAACCCGCAGGGATCGAAGAGGACATCATGAGCAACACCGAACAAGACAAGGCACCCATCGCCCAACCCCAGGCCGCACAACCCGCTGCCGCGCCGGCGCCCGCCGTGTCTGCCAGCAAGCGCAAGCCCGCGCTGCTCGCTGTCGCCGGCCTCACGCTGCTCGCGGGCCTGGCCTATGGTGGCTACTGGGCGATGTACCTGCGCCACTACGAGAAGACCGACAACGCGTACGTGCAGGCGCCGGTCGTGCAGATCACGCCGCAGGTGAGCGGCACGGTGCTGGCCATCCTGGCCGACGACACCGACATCGTGAAGGCAGGTCAGCCGCTGGTGAAGCTGGACCCGAGCGATGCCAAGCTCGCGCTCGAACGCGCGCAGGCCCAGCTTGCGCAGACGGTGCGTGAAGTGCGCACCATGTACGCCAACGACGGCGCGCTCGAAGCCAACATCCGCCTGCGCGAAGCCGAAGTCGCGCGCATGCAGTCCGACGTGGCCCGAGCCGCGGAAGACCTGAACCGCCGCAGGCCGCTCGTGGCCACCGGCGCCGTCGGCGGTGAAGAGATGAAGCACGCCGAGACCACGCTGTCGTCCGCCAAGAGCGCGCTCGCCGGCGCGCAATCGGCCCTGGCTGCCGCGCAGGAGCAGGCGCAGAGCAACAAGGCGCTGACCGAAGGCACGAGCGTGGAGAACCATCCCAACGTGCAGCGCGCCGCCGGTGCGGTGCGCGAGGCCTACCTCGCGCTGCAGCGCACGGAGCTGCCGGCGCCGGTGTCGGGCCAGGTGGCCAAGCGCACGGTGCAGGTCGGCCAGCGCATCCAGGCGGGTGCGCCGCTGATGTCCATCATCCCGCTCGAGCAGGTGTGGGTCGAGGCCAACTTCAAGGAAGTGCAGCTGCGCCAGATGCGCATCGGCCAGCCGGTGACGCTGCATGCCGACATCTACGGCAGCAAGATCGAATACAAGGGCCGCGTCGCCGGGCTGGGCGCGGGCACGGGCGCGGCCTTCGCGCTGCTGCCGGCGCAGAACGCCACGGGCAACTGGATCAAGGTCGTGCAGCGCGTGCCGGTGCGCGTGGAGCTCGACCCCAAGCAGCTCGCCGAGCACCCGCTGCGCGTGGGCCTGTCGATGGAAGCCGACGTGGACATCGCCGAGCAGAGCGGCCAGCCGCTGGCCGCTGCCAGCGCCAATACCCGCACCAACAGCACGCAGGCTTTCGATGCGCCCAACAGCGCGGCCGACCGCATGGTGCACGACATCATCACGGCCAACCTCGGCGGGCACGGCGTGACGCGGGTGTCGTCGGCCAAGCCCGGCGCACGTCTGGCGATGAGCCTTCGCTAAAAGAGCATTGCCATGAGCAGCTCATCGGCCGTTCTCGACGGGCCGGGGTCTCCGCCCGCCCCGCCCGTTCCTCCCGCGCCGCGCGTCGTCCAGAGCGGCCCGCTGCACGGCACGCAGCTGGTGCTGGGCACCGTCGCGCTGTCGCTGGCCACCTTCATGAACGTGCTGGACTCGTCCATCGCGAACGTGTCGATTCCCGCCATCGCCGGCGACATGGGCGTGAGCCCGGCGCAGGGCACCTGGGTCATCACCTCCTTCGCGGTGGCCAATGCCATCTCGGTGCCGCTCACCGGCTGGCTCACGCAGCGCTTCGGGCAGGTGCGCCTGTTCACGGCCAGCGTGATCCTCTTCGTGATCGCGTCATGGCTGTGCGGCCTCGCGCCGAACATCGAATCGTTGATCTTCTTCCGCGTGGTGCAAGGCCTCGTCGCGGGCCCGATGATCCCGTTGTCGCAGACGCTGCTGCTCGGCAGCTACCCGGCGGCCAAGGCCGGCAGCGCGATGGCGATGTGGGCGATGACGGTGCTTGTCGCGCCGGTGGTCGGGCCGCTCCTGGGCGGCTGGATCACCGACAACATCTCATGGCCGTGGATCTTCTACATCAACATCCCGGTGGGCATCCTCGCCGCGGGCATCACGTGGTCGATCTATCACAAGCGTGACCCCGGCCCCAAGCGCGTGCCGCTGGATTACGTGGGCCTGGGCCTGCTCGTGCTGTGGGTGGGCAGCCTGCAGATCATGATCGACAAGGGCAAGGAGCTGGACTGGTTCAACTCCACGCAGATCATCGTGCTCGCGGTGTTGGCGGGCGTGGGCTTCCTGTTCTTCCTCGCGTGGGAGCTCACCGACACGCACCCGATCGTGGACTTGCGCCTCTTTGCGAGCCGCAACTTCGCGCTCGGCACGGTGGCGCTGTCGCTGGGCTACGGCCTCTTCTTCGGCAACGTGGTGCTGATGCCGCTGTGGCTGCAGCAGTACATGGGCTACACAGCCACCTGGGCCGGCATGGCGATGGCACCGGTGGGCGTGCTGGCCATCGTGCTGTCGCCATGGGTGGGCAAGAACGTGACGAAGATCGACCCGCGCAAGCTCGCGACGGTGGCCTTCCTCGGCTTCGGGCTGGTGCTGTGGATGCGTTCGCACTTCAACGTGCAGACCGAGTTCCGCGGCGTGCTCATCCCGACCATCCTGCAGGGCGCGGCGATGGCCTTCTTCTTCATCCCGCTGCAGGCCATCGTGTTCTCCGGCCTGCCGCCGACGCGCATGCCGGCGGCCGCGGGGTTGTCGAATTTCGTGCGGATCACGATGGGTGCGGTGGGCACGTCGATCTTCACCACGCTGTGGGAGAGCCGCGCCAACATGCACCACGCGCACATCGCGGAGAGCATCAACCGCGGCAACGATGCGGCCACGGCCACGCTGTCGCAGCTGGGGGCGGTGGGGATGTCGCCCGAGCAGAGTCTGGCGATGGTGAATCGGCTGATCGATCAGCAGGCGTATACGTTGGCGGCGACGGACTTGTTTTATCTGTCGTCGGTGCTGTTCCTGTTGATGGTGTCGGTGGTTTGGCTGACGAAGCCGAAGAAGGGGCAGAACATGGGTGATGCTGGCGGGGCGCATTGATCGAGCGTGGAAGCTGTTTCTGAACAGCATCGCAATCGAATCGCTCATTTCTCAACACAGAGCACACAGAGACCCCAGAGACCACAGAGGAAATGCATTGCTCTCTGTGGTCTCTGTGTGCTCTGTGGTTGACACTCGGCCGCCCAGTGACATCGGCCTGCTGAAGCGCTACAACCTGATCGCCTCCGCGTACCCCGTCATCTCCAGATACCCCCGCCCCACGCGCTGCCCCTTCGCGTCCCCCAGCTCGCTCAAGCCTTCCCAGTAGTACGCCCCCGTGCTGCCGCGGCTGTCCATCTCCTGGTCGTCCATCAAGGCCTTGACGGTGTAGCGGCCGTTGGGAATCTCGAGGGTCCACTCCACCGGGTACTTGCCGCGCGAGCGCGAGCTCGTCCACACACGGCCGGGCGTGAAGCGGACCTCGTCAGGTGCGAAGGTGCGCGTGCGGCCTTGCGCGTCGGTCCAGCTGCCGCCGGCGTAGAGCGCCTTGCCGTCGGCGCGGCGCATGCGAAACGCCATCAGCGATTCACCCTTGTCGAGGTTGATGCCGATCCAGTCCCAGCCGGCGGCTTCCGAATCCATGTAGGCATCGCTCCACTCGTGGTCCAGCCAGGCGCGGCCCGTCACCGACCGTTCCTTGCCGTCCAGCGTGAGCGTGCCCGACACCTCCAGCTGCGGGCAGCTGTAGTAGTGGCTCGCCTCGCCCGGCTTGCGGCCCTTCACCGAATAGCCGGCGTTGCCTTGCGGCACGATGCGTGACGCGTTCAAGGCGAGAGCCAGCGCGAAGCCGCCCGGCTCGCTGTGCGCGGCGATGTCGTAGCGGCTGGCCTCGACCGTGCCGCTGCGGGCGATGCGCCAGTCGCGCAGGCGCACCTCGGTGTCGCCCAGCTTGGCTTGCGCGACGCCGAAGCCCTCGCGGGCGATGCGCTGGTCATGCCGCTGGTGGCCGCCGGCGATATCGCTCACGGCGGCATGCGCGAAGAGGATCTGCCGCGCCGTGAAGCGGCTCGGGTGATCCCCGCCGATGCCGGTGGCCGAACGGAAGAAGGTCACCTGGAAGCCGAAGACCGCATCGCCTGCCTGCAGCTCGCCCGTCACGTACCACCACTCGGTGTGGGTGTCGGGGTGCGAGCCGAAGTCCGCCGGAAAGCGCAGGGCGCGCGGGTGCACGCCGTCGTTCACCGCACCGGCGAGCCGCGGCAGCGCGGCACCAGCCAGGCCCGTGATGAGCAGGCGCCTCGCCAGTGAAGGCATGTGCGAATCCGTCGGCAAGCACATCGGGCGGTTCAGGCGGGGCGGCATCAGGGCGCGCTCGCCGCTTGCAGTTGCGCCATCGACTCGGCGTCGATGTTCAAGTCCACCGCCTTCAACAGTTCATCGAGCTGCGTGACGGAGGTGGCACTTGCGATCGCCGAGGTGATGGCCGGCTGCGCCATGGTCCACGCGATGGCCACCGTCGAGGGCGTCGTGTGCAGCCGCTTGGCCACCGCATCGAGCGCATCGAGGATGCGCAGGCCACGCTCGTTGAAGTAGTTCTTGACTCGCGCGGCGCGTGCGCGGCCCTCGGCATCTTCGGCGCGCCGATACTTGCCGCTCAGGAAGCCGCTGGCCAGCGCGAAGTAGTTCGCCACCGCCACGCCATGCCGGCTGCACACCGGCGCGAGGTCGCTTTCGAACGGTTGGCGATCGACGAGGTTGTACTGCGGCTGCAGGCATTCATAGCGCGCGAAGCCCTCGCGCTCGCTCACGGCCAGCGCCTGTTCGAGCCGCGCGCCGCTGAAGTTCGACGCACCGATCGCCCGCACCTTGCCCGCCTTCACCAGCCGGTCGAAGGCGGCCAGCGTCTCCTCCATCGGCGTCTTGTCGTCGTCGGCATGCGCGTAGAAGAGGTCGATGCGGTCGGTCTGCAAGCGGCGCAGCGAGTCTTCCACCGACGTCTCGATGCGTGCGCGGTCCAGCCCCGCGCCGAGCTCGGGCATCGCCATGCCGACCTTGGTGGCGATGACCACGCGGTCGCGCTTGCCGGTCTTCTTCAGCCAGTTGCCGATCACCGTTTCCGATTCGCCACCGCGGTGGCCGTCGATCCAGAACGAATAGACGTTCGCGGTGTCGACGAAGTTGAAGCCCGCATCGACGAAGCGATCGAGCAGCGCATGCGAAGTGGATTCGTCGGCCGTCCAGCCGAACACGTTGCCGCCGAAGCACAGCGGGGACACGTCGATGCCCGAGCGGCCGAGGGGTCGAAACTTCATGGGGTTCTCCTTCGTTGGTTCACCAATCTTCCTTCACGGCCAGCGCCATCTGCCGGCTCGCGGCGCTGCGGCCGGCCAGCCACGCGGTGGAGGTACCCGCCACCATCACGGCAGCGCACAGCAGCGTGAGCCGCCACCAGGGCAAGAGCAGGTCCATGGTCCAGTGGAAGCTCTGCGGGTTCACCACGTGCACCAGCACCACGCTCACGCCGATGCCCAGCAGCAGGCCCACGAGCGCGCCCGCGGCCGTCCACACGGCGCCTTCGGCCGCCACCACCGTGAGCACCTGCTGCCGCGTGAGGCCCAGGTGCGCGAGCAGCCCGAACTCCTTGCGCCGCGCCAGCACCTGCGCCGAAAAGCTCGCCGCGATGCCGAACAGGCCGATGGCGATGGCAACCGCCTGCAGCCAGTAGGTGACGGCGAAGCTGCGGTCGAAGATGCGCAGCGACACCGCACGGATCTCGCCGGGTGCCGCGAACTCGAGCAGCGCATCGTCCATGCCCTGCTTGCGCGCAGCCTGGCGCAGGGCGTCCTGCACGCGCGGCGCGTCGGCCGGCGTGTCCAGCCAGAGCGCGATGTCGTTGACGCGGTCGTCGGCGGTGAGGCGCCGGTAATCGGCGAGGTGCATGGTGACGGCGCCGTGCTGCCGCACGTAGTCGCGCCACACCGCGCGCACGAACACTGGCACGCGGCGGCCATCGGGCAGGGGCATGGAGAAGCGCGTGCCCGGCCCCATGCGGTAGAGCGTGGCGAGCGCCTCGCTCACGTACACGGGCGTGGCGTCGCGCGGCGCGGGCAGCAGGTCGCTCACCAGGGGCAGCTCGGTGGCCGGGTCGTCGATGTCGCGCGCGATGAGGCCGATGGCCGGGCGCTGCGGGTCCAGCACCACCGAGGCCACGCGTTGCGCCTTGACGCGCTTCACGCCGGTGGTTCGCGCAGCCGCCTCCACGAGCGCGGGCGGCAGCACCACGGTGTCGCCGGTGCCGGCGGCGGCAGCCGCATGCGCGTAGAGGTCCGCCGGCAGCAAGGCATCGAGCCAGCGCGTCACCGAATCACGGAAGCTCGCGACCATGATGGTGAGCGCGACCGCGAGGCTCAGGCTGGCCACCACGCCCGCCACCGCGACCGTGGCGGTGTGCCGCTGGTGGCGCGCACGCTCCACGGCGAGCAGTGCCAGCGCATGCTCGGGCGGCCGGATGCCGCGCAGCAGCAGCCCGATGCCCGCCGGCACGCAGGCGATGCCGCCCAGCAGCAGGCAGGCGACCGAGAGGTAGGCCGCCAGCGGCATGTCGGCGATCGGCGGCAGCAGCGCGAGCGGGCCGCTCGCCAGCAGCAGCGCCGGCCCGACCCAGCGCCAGTGCGCGCCGCTGTCTGCCAGCCCCAAGCCCTTGAGCGCGAGTGCGGGCGCCAGGCGCTGCGCCTGGCGCGCGGGCAGCCAGCCGCCGATCACCGCGGCGGCGACGCCCAGCAGGAAGTAGAAAAACGCAGCCAGCGGGTCGAAGCGCAGCGGCGGCGCGATGCCCGGGAAGTAGCCGCCACCGAGGTCGCCGGAGAACATGCGCAAGCCCAGCGCCGCGAGCGCCGTGCCCAGCAGCAGCCCGAGCAGGCTGCCCACGCAGCCGAGCAAGGCCGATTCCGCCAACACCATCTGCATGCGCTGCCGGCCGCTCAGGCCCAGCACGCCCAGCAAGGCGAGCTGCGGTTGCCGCTTGGCCACCGACAGCGAGAGGATGGAGAACACGAGGAAAGCGCCGGTGAACAAGGCGACGAGCGCGAGCACCGTGAGGTTCACGCGGTAAGCGCGCGACACGTTGGACGCCCGCTGCGCGCCTTCATCCGGCGATGCCGCACGCACGCCGTCGGGCAGGGCGAGCTCCTCGATCACCTTCTGCCGATCGGCGCCGGCCTTCAGCCTCACGTCGATGCGGCTGAGCTTGCCCAGCCAGCCGAAGCGCTCCTGTGCGGCGGCGATGTCGATGACCGCGATCGGCACGCCGCCGGCCGCGACCGCGCCCATCACCTTGAACTCCACCAGCCCCCGCTGCGATTGCAGCCGCAGCATCTTCGGCTCGGCCAGACGCACGCGAGCCGGTCCATTGAGGTAGATGCCCTTCGGGTCGAAGAGGGCGAGCCTGTCCAGCCCTGCATTGGGCTGCGGCATCAGCGCTGGCGAGAGCGGGCCCGCCACCAGCGGGTCGATGCCCAGCACGCGCAAGGGCACGCGCTGCTTCTGCGCATCGAGCACCAGCGTGTCGATCTCCACCACCGGGCTCGCGATGGCGACCTGGCCGTGCGTGGCCACGCGTTCGTACAGCGATTCGTCGAAGCCGCCGCGCTGGCCGCGCAGCTCGAAATCCGGCTGGCCGTTGACCGAGCGCACCGCAGAGCTGAACTCGCTCAGCGCCGACTGGTTGATGAGCTGCACCGAGAACGCGAGCGCCACGCCCAGCATCACCGCGAGCAGGGCGGCGAAGTTGCGCCACGGGTGGTGGCGGATCTCCGGCCAGGACAGTTGCCGCAGCAGTTCGATCATGGTGTGCTCAGGCCTCGATGCCGCTGGGCGTGAGCGTGAGCACGCGGTCGGCGCGCGACGCCGCCATGCGCGAATGCGTGACCAGCACGCAGGCCGCGTGATGCTGGCGCACCTGCTGCGCGAGCACGTCCATCACGCGCTCGGCGGTCTTCGGGTCGAGGTTGCCGGTGGGTTCGTCGGCGAGGATCAGCTTGGGGCGATGCACCAGCGCGCGGGCGATGGCCACGCGCTGCAGCTGCCCGCCCGACAGCGTCTGCGGCAGCCGCGGGCCGAGGCCGATCAGGTCCACCGCATTGAGCAGCGCGTCCACGCGCTTGGGGTCGGGTGCGCCTTGCAGCAGCAAGGGCAGGGCGATGTTCTGGTCTACGGTGAGGTGCGGTAGCACGTGGAAGGCCTGGAAAATGAAGCCGAGGTGGTCGCGCCGGAACAGCGCCTGCCGCGTCTCGTCGAGCGCGTTGACCTGGGTGCCGTTGATGAGCACCTTGCCGCCGTCCACGGTGTCCAGCCCGGCGATGCAGTTCAGCAGCGTGGACTTGCCCACCCCCGATTCGCCGAGGATGGCGACGAACTCGCCCGGTGCGACGCGCAGGTTGACGCCGCTGAAGACGGCGGTGTCGCCGTAGCGCTTGGTGAGGGCAGAGACGTCAAGCATCGGAGCTCGCTGGGGTGGGGGTCGTGATGAGTCGTTGCGCCATCTGCACGACGTGGTCGATGGCATCGGGTTGGTCGCAGGCGATGACGTGCCGCGCGGGCATGCTGCGCAGCCAGGTGAGCTGGCGCTTGGCGAGCTGGCGCGTGGCGGCGATGCCCTTGTCGCGCAGGGCTGCGAGGTCGATCGGCTCGCCCGCGTCCAGCGCCTCCCACGCTTGCCGGTAGCCCACGCAGCGCATGCTCGGTAGCCCGGGTTGCAGGTCGCCGCGGGCACGCAGCGTCTTCACTTCGTCGACGAAGCCGGCCGCCAGCATCGCGTCGAAGCGTTGTGCGATGCGCTCGTGCAGCCAGGCGCGGTCGGATGGCTCGAGCGAGATCAGCGGCGGCGTGTCGCGCGGCGCCTTCTCGCGATGGAACGACGAGAGCGGCCGGCCGCTGATGCGGAACACTTCCAGCGCGCGCTGGATGCGTTGGGAGTCGCCGGGGGCCAGGCGTGCGGCGGTGACGGGGTCGACGTCGGCCAGCTTGGCGTGCATGGCCGGCCAGCCCAGGCGGGCGGCTTCTTCATCGAGCGCCGCGCGCGTCACCGGGTCGGACGCCGGCATCTCGTCCAGCCCTTCGAACAGCGCCTTGAAGTACAGCATCGTGCCGCCCACCAGCAGCGGCAGGTGGCCGCGGGCGTGGATGTCGGCGATGAGCCGCGTCGCGTCGGCCACGAACTGCGCGGCGGAGTAGGCTTGCGTGGGCTCGATGATGTCGACGAGGTGGTGAGGCACACGGGCGAGTTCGGCCGCGCTGGGCTTGGCGGTGCCGATGTCCATGCCGCGGTACACGAGGGCTGAGTCGACGCTGACGATCTCGACCGGGCGGCTTGCCGCGAAGGCCTCGGCCAGCGCCAGGGCAGCCGCCGTCTTGCCCGAGGCGGTCGGGCCCGCGACACACAGGGCGGGCATCATGGACGGCTGTGTGTCGAAGTCGAGGGCATCCTGCTAGGTTAGCAGGCGCCGCCTGTTGCGCGGGCGCCTCGATTGCCTGCCAGGTTTCAATCCGAGACCGACAGGGGCATGCCGGATGGTTACGATCAGACTGCCGCCGGAGATACCCACTGTATTGCGGCGCAACATAAACGATCTCTCCCGAAAGGAACACCATGAAACGAACGACACGTTGGATCGCCTCCCTGATGGTCGCCTGCCTGAGCTTTGCCGGCAGCGTGCAAAGCGCCCAGGCTGCGGGCCTGGTCAGCACCGAACAAGTGGCCGCAAGCGAAGGCGTGAAGAGCGCGACCGCCGCGCGCGAGCACGTCAACGAGACGCTGGCCCGCGCCGACGTGGCAGCGGCCCTGGCCGAGCGCGGCGTGAGCGTCGACCAGGCGCGTGCGCGCGTCGCCGCGCTGACGGACGACGAAGTGGCCACCGTGTCGCAGACCATCGACACCGCGCCCGCCGGCGCCAGCGATGTGCTGGGCGTGATCGTCACGATCTTCGTCGTCCTGCTCATCACCGACATCCTCGGCTTCACGAAGGTGTTCCCGTTCACGCGTTCGGTCCGCTGATCGCCTGATGCGCGGTGGCGCCCCTCCCGGGCGCCACCGCGCGGGAACCATTCCTCGATGCGATTCGTCTTCATCACAGCGCGGCCGCTCCATCGGACCGCGCTGTTTCTTTGTGCGTTGGCGTGGATGCTTGTGGCCGGCGGCTGCGCCGTGCAGACGCAGGCATTGCGCGAGCACACGCCGCCCGACCTGCCTCATGCGGCGGAACTCGCGGCCACGCCGTTCTTCCCGCAGACCGACTACCAGTGCGGGCCCGCGGCATTGGCCACCGCGCTTGCGGCCGCCGGCTTACCGGCAGACCCGGCGCAGCTCGGCGAGCAGGTCTTCCTGCCTGCGCGCACCGGCACCTTGCAGGTCGAGATGATTGCGGGCGCCAGGCGCCAGGGTGCGGTCGCGACCCGCCTGCCGACGCGTCTCGAAGCGCTGCTTCGCGAGGTGCAGGCCGGCCACCCGGTGGTGGTGCTGCAGAACCTCGGCCTGTCGTGGGTGCCGATGTGGCACTACGCCGTGCTCGTGGGCTATGACGTCGACCAGGGCGAGGTGATGCTGCGGTCCGGCACCACGCAGCGCGAGGTGCTGCCCATGCGCACCTTCGAGCACACCTGGAAGCGATCGGGATATTGGGCCTTCGTCGCCTTGCCGGCGGGGCAATGGCCGGCGCAGGCTGAAGAGAAGCAAGCCATCGATGCGGCGGTGGGCTTCGAGCGCGTGGCGTCTCCCGCGCAATCGGTGCTGGCCTACCGCAGCGCCTTGCAGCGCTGGCCCGGCAGCCTGAGTCTGCGCATGGGGCTGGGCAACAGCCTGTATGCCGCCGGCGACAAGACAGGCGCGGCCGATGCGTTTCGTGCGGCGGCGCAAGCGCATCGCAGCGCGCCGGCATGGATCAATCTTTCGAGCACGCTCGCCGAGCTTGGCGACAAGCAGGCGGCGGTGGATGCCGCGCGCGAGGCGGTGGCCGCCAGCGACGACGGCTGGCGCGCGAAGGCTGACGACGCTTTGCAGGCTGCATTGCGCTTGCGGTGAGCGCCACGCCAGGCCGCGTCGAGCGACCGGCTACCATCACGTCATGCCGCCTGATGACGCCACGCACCTCGTCACTCGTCTCGATCAACTCGCCGACCTGTTCGGCGAAGTGGGCGAGGGGTCCATCAAGAAGGAAGTCGGCTTCGTCCATGCGCACTACCGCGCATTGATCGAAGCGTCGCCCTTCGCGATTCTCGCCACCGTCGGCCCCGAGGGCCTCGATACATCGCCGCGCGGCGACCCGCCCGGCTTCGTCGTGGTGGAGGATGAGAAGACGCTGCTCGTGCCCGAGCGCCGCGGCAACAACCGCATCGACAGCCTGCGCAACATCGTGCAGGACCCACGTGTCGCGCTGATCTTCCTGATCCCCGGCGTCGGCGAGACCTTGCGCGTGACCGGTCGCGCGAGCATCAGCATCGCGCCCGAGTTGCTGCAGCGCTTCGAGATGCAAGGCAAGCCGCCGAACTGCGTCTTGCGCATCGCGGTCGACAGCGTGTTCTTCCAGTGCGCGCGGGCGATCCAGCGCTCGCGGTTGTGGCAGCCTGACTCGATTCGCGCGCGAGACAGCCTGCCGTCCGCGGGTACCATGCTGTCGGCGCTCACCCATGCATCCATCGACGCGGACACCTACGACCGCGAACTGCCCGAGCGACAGCGCCGCACGCTCTATTGACCAGGAGCCATGGCGACCATGACGGACGATCTCGAACAGGACGGCGATCTGGGTTTCACCTTCGTGGTGAAGAAGGATGGCGCGGTGGTCGTCCATCACCGCGGCCGGCTCGCGGCCACGCTGCGCGGCCAGGCCGCACTCGAATTCAGGGACGAGGTCGACGGCGCCGACCTCGACTCGCAGCAGCAGCTCATGGCGCGCCTGACCGGCAACTACAAACGCGGCAACGAAAGAACCGCGAGCAACCATCCGCGCAACAAGCGCTGAGGAGGCTCCTGTGATCGACCAGATCGACATATCGCTCGCGGTGCCCTCGGACGCCGCGGCCATCGCCCAACTCTCGCGCGACGCGATCGAGCACGGGCTGTCGTGGCGCTGGACGGCACGCCGCGTGGCGCACAGCATCCGCGACAGCGAGACCAACGTCGTCATCGCGCGGTGCGGCAGCAACTTCCTCGGTTTCGCCATCCTCAAGTACGAAGACGACGAAGCACACCTGCTGCTGATGGCCGTGGCGCCCGCTCACCGCCGCAAGGGCGTGGCCAGTGCCATGCTGGGCTGGCTGGAGGCGACGGTGCGGGCAGGCGGCTGGGCAACGATCGAACTGGAAGCGCGCTCGCGCAATGACGAGGCGATCGCGTTCTACCGCCGCCACGGGTTCGACGAGGCGGGCTTGTACCCCGGCTACTACGAAGGGGTGGAGGACGCGCGGCGGATGGTGAAGGCGATGAGGAAGTTGCCGGGGTGAAGTGAGGGTCAGGCATCTTGTACGCCCTCTCGAAGTCTCACTTCAAAGCGGCATCTGCACAGAAGTCGAGGTTCGCCCAAACCGCAGGTAGCCTTTGCCATTTTCGGCGGGCTGCGCCCGCTTCCAACCGCCGCTCATCTCATCCGTTGGGTGGCACAGGAAACAAAAGCGAGGCGACCATGTCTGAGGAACAACTCCTACAAGGTTCATGCCACTGCGGCGCAGTCCGTCTCACGCTGCCCTCACCGCCGGAGAAGGCGACCAAGTGCAATTGTTCGATCTGCCGGCGTGTTGGCGGACTTTGGGCGTACTACGAGTTCGGAACGGTTCGGATAGAAGGACACCCGGAGAATACGGACGAGTACGTCTGGGGCGACAAGACCCTGCGCAATGTACGTTGCAAGACCTGCGGATGCGCCACGCATTGGGAGCCACTCGTCCCCGAGCCAGGCGGCAAGCACGGCGTCAATCTGAACAACTTCGATCCGCGCCTTCAAGAGTCCGTTCAAGTACGCCGGTTCGATGGAGCAGACACTTGGAAATTCATCGACTGAGCGGTACCGCTGCAACGCCGCCTAACCTCCCTTCCCTTGTTATTTGCTAGCCACCATAGAGCATCGCAGTGTTGCAAGTGAGAGTTGCATCGGAGTCGGATATCGGAAAGTTGGTGCGCTGCGACGCGTACGCGCGAAGCCACGAAAGCCGAAGAAGAGAGCTTGCGCAATGGGTGGCGGAAGGCACTTGCTTTATCGCTGAGCTCGAAGGCAAGACGGTGGGGCTTGTCGTCGTCGAGCAGAGCTTTTTCGGGCATGGCTTCATATCGCTCGTATGTGTCGAGGAATCGCTCAGAGGTCGCGGCCATGCGCTTGAGCTTTTGGCCTTTGCGGAGTGCCGCTGTGGTACCGACAAACTCTTCACCTCAACGAACGCATCGAACGTGGCGGCTCGTCGCCTGTTTGCCCGTGCGGGCTTCGCGCCAAGCGGAAGCATCGAGAATCTCGATCAAGGAGACACCGAGCTTGTCTATTACAAGTTCGTTGGCTGGCGTGGTGGCTAGCCCTTTCATGGAGCGGACAATATCCGGCAGGCTTTGCCTGCCTGCAAATACGGCTCATGTATACGATGGACGACAGGCAAGCCGTCGACCGCCGCAAGCCTGACTCGAGTCAACGATGTCGAAGGCGCCAGTCGCCAGGAGAATGTCATGGTTGCACCGAATGTCGATCGCGTCTTTGCGGGCTCCGTGCCGCAGCTCTATGAACGGTACATGGTGCCGTTGATCTTCGAGCCGTACGCCATCGACATCGCCGCACGGGTCGCGCGGCGATTGCCCGCGTCGGTGCTCGAAGTCGCCGCCGGCACGGGGGGCGTCACGCGCCATCTGGCCACGCTGCTGGCGCCCGCGGCCGGCATCGTGGCGACCGACCTCAACCAGGCGATGCTCGACCAGGCCGCCTCGGTCGGTACGAGCCGCCCCGTCGAATGGCGGCAGGCGGATGCGATGCAGCTGCCGTTTCCGGACGCGTCGTTCGACGTGGTCGTGTGCCAGTTCGGCGTGATGTTCTTTCCGGACAAGCCCCATGCGTTCTCGGAAGCGAGGCGTGTGCTACGGCCTGGAGGTGCGTTCATCTTCAACGTGTGGGACAGCATCGAAGACAACGAATTCGCGGACGTCGTCACGTCCGCCATGGTGCCCTTGTTCCCGTCGGACCCTCCACGCTTCCTCGCCCGCACGCCGCACGGCTTCGGCGATCTTGCAGTGCTGCGCCGCGAGCTTGCGGAGGCGGGCTTCGAGCGTGAGCCGGAGGTCACGACACTGGCTGCAAGAAGCCGCGCCGCGTCGCCCGACATCCCCGCCATCGCGTATTGCCAAGGGACGCCACTGCGAGGCGAGATCGAGGCTCGGGGGCCTGCTCGCTTGCTCGAGGCCACCGAGGCGGCGACACGAGCGATCGCCGACCGGTTCGGGCATGGCGCGGTGGATGGCAAGATCCAGGCGCATGTCATCAGCGTGGAACGGTAGAGGCGCTGCGGCGTCCGCTGACTCCAGGCGCTCACACGGACCCACGCCATGAAAGATCCCAAAGCTGCGACACCGAAGAGTGGTCGAGCGTCGCCGAGCAAGCGCACGGAATCCGCCGGCAGTGCACCGCCGGTTCTTCTTTCCGGCGGCAACCCGCAGATCGCCAAGGGCGACGGCGATGCCCCTGTCCAGGCCTACATCTCAGCCATGCCGGGCTGGAAGCGCGAGGCCGGTGCGCGTCTCGATGCGCTCATCGTGAGCGTGGTTCCGCAGGTGAGCAAAGCCGTCAAGTGGAACTCGCCGTTCTATGGCCTCGATGGCCAAGGGTGGTTTCTCAGCTTTCATTGCTTCACCCAGTACATCAAGGTAACGTTCTTCCGCGGCGCATCGTTGCGGCCGCTGCCGCCGGTCGAGTCCAAGCACGAGGATGTGCGCTACCTGCACATCCACGAACACGACGCGCTCGACCAGGCTCAACTGGCCGATTGGGTGCTGCAAGCGAGCAAGCTGCCAGGCTGGCTTGCGACCTGACCGTCGAGCTCGTCCGCAGGAGCCATCGAGGACTGATGACAACCGCCATGCCGCGCGTGCACGCCAAGCCTTGAAGCCGCCCGCCCTGGCCCCAGCTACGGGGGCCATGAACATCACGCTGAACTGGCGGCGGCCGCTCTTCTACATCCTCATTCCGGTGTTGCTTGTTCTCGCGTTCGTCGGCTTTCCTCCGCCCTTCGCGCCGCTGCCGGCCACGCGGCCCAAGCAGGAGCAGTCGGTGCCGGCGGACGAGAAGGCGGACGAGGGCTGAAGAGCGTTCGGGCTGAGCCTGTCGAAGCTCTCAGCGCTCAGACAAAGCTCTCGTCCGGCCGCAGGTACCGCCACTGCCCGGGCGGCAGGTCGCCCAGCATCACCCGGCCGATGCGCACGCGCTTGAGACCCAGCACCTTCAGGCCCACCGCCTCGCACATGCGGCGGATCTGGCGCTTCTTGCCTTCCTTGAGCACGAAGCGCAGCTGATCGTCGTTGACCCACTCGACCTGCGCCGGCCGCAGCGGCTCGCCGTCGAGCTCGAGGCCGTGGTTCAAGAGCGCGAGCTTGTCGTCGGGCAAGCGGCCGCCATCGATCATCTCCACGCGCACGAGGTATTCCTTCTCGGTGTCGCTGTCTTCGCCGATCAGCTGCTTGGCGACGCGTCCGTCTTGCGTGAGCACGAGCAGGCCGACGGAGTCGATGTCCAGCCGGCCGGCCGGTGCGAGGCTGCGCAGGTGCTCGCGCAGAAAGCGGATGCCGCTCTGGTCCTCGCGCCACTGGTTCTGCGGCGTGACGAGCACGACAGCCGGCTCGTAGCCGTCTTCGGCCTGGCCGCTCACGTAGCCCACCGGCTTGTTGACCAGCACGGTCACGCGCTGCGCCTGCTGGAACTTGGCCTTGGCATCGACGGTGATGCGCTGCTCGGGCATCACGCGCGAGCCGAGCTCGCTTACCACCACGTCGTCCACGCGCACCCAGCCCTTGGCGATCCATTCGTCGGCCTCGCGACGCGAGGCAATGCCCAGCTCGCTCATGCGCTTGGACAGGCGCATGCTGCCGGGCATCTCGGCATGGATGGGTTCATCGTCCTGCGATTCGTGGCGGGGTGGGGCCGTGCGCTGCTTGAACCCTCGTTGCGATGGCGGCGGGCGGCGATCGTCGTGCCGGGGTTCCGGCCGCCGGACGTCGTTGCGGGGCTCGTCCGGGCGGCGCATGTCCTGCCGCCGGCCTTCGTCACGCGGCGGGCCACGGCGCGGGTCGCCGCGCGGCGGTTCGTTGCGCCGTGCATCGTGGGGGCGCTTGTCGTGAGGCCGTGCATCCGGCGCGTGGGTGTCGGCCCGCCTCGGCGGCGGTGCGCCATCGTTGCGCGAGCGATCGTCGCGGCGAACATCGGCGTCCAATCGTCGCGCTGCGCCGCCACCCGAAAACGCGGTGTTGCCGCCGCGCGGTGCTTGCATGCCCTTCAAGGGGTCGGGCCGTGGCGCGGGCCGCTTCTGGAACGCGTCCGGCTCATCGCGCCGCACGAACTTCGCCGGCGGCTTGTCGCCGAAGCGCTGCCGCAGCTGTTCCTGGTAGCGCGCCTCGCGTTCTTCTCGCGCTGTCTGCGCCTGCGCGAGCGTGGGCCGCTGTCGCGGTGCCGAGCCTTGCCCGCGCACGGGCGGCCGCTTGGGTTTGGGGGCGGTGTCGGCCTGCGTGGCAGGCGGTTTCTTCAGCTTGATCGTGGCCATGACGGACTCGGGTGAGGCTTCAGCGACCGCGCCAGAACAGCGCGTCGAGTTCGCGCATGGTGATCTGGCGCCAGGTCGGGCGGCCGTGATTGCATTGGTCGGAGCGTTCGGTGCGCTCCATGTCGCGCAAGAGCGCATTCATCTCGTCGATGGTGAGCTGGCGGTTGGCCCGCACCGCGCCATGGCAGGCCATGGTGGACAGGATCTCGTGCTGCGCGCGCTGGATGACGCTGCTCGCGTCGTACTGCGCGAGCTCGGCGATCACGCTGCGAGCGAGCTCGACCACGTCGCCGCTCGTGAGCGCGGCCGGGCACGAGCGCACGGCCAGCACGGTGGGCGAGAGCGCGGACACGTCCAGGCCCAGCGTGTGCAGCGTGTCGGCATGCGCCTCGGCGGTCGCGATCTCTTGCGGCGTGGCGGCGAAGGTCGCGGGGATGAGCAGCGGCTGGCTCTCGATGCGTGCGCTGCCGAGGCTCGTCTTCAGCCGCTCGTAGACGATGCGTTCGTGCGCCGCATGCATGTCGACGATGACGAGGCCCTGCGAGTTCTCGGCCAGCACGTAGACGCCCGCGATCTGCGCGATGGCGCGGCCGAGCGGCCAGTCGGTGTCGGTAGGGAGAGGCTGTTCGGAGGCCCGAAGCATGCCGGCCGCCGCGGGTGCCATCGTGCCTGTTGGAATGGGCGCCTGCTGCGTGCCGGCTGAACCCGCGGCTTGCTGCGACACCCTCCACGCCGCTGGCGCTTCCTGCGCGTAGAGCACCGCAGCCTGCTGCAGCCCCAGTTGCCCTTGATGCCCTGCACCGAAGTAACTACCTCTCCCCGCCGGGGAGAGGGTGGGGGTGAGGGTGCTGGGCCGAGGCGTCGGGTAGCCCTCTCCCGCCCCGGCAGAGGAATCAAAACCGGCCGCCGCCGACGCACCCTCCGTCGCCTTCGGTATCGCCAGCGCCGCTTCCACCGCCCGCTTCACGCCCTGGTGCACCTCGCGCGATTCACGAAAGCGCACCTCGATCTTCGTCGGATGCACGTTCACGTCCACCCGGTCGGGGGCGATCTCGATGAACAGCGCATAGCAAGGCTGCCGCCCACCATGCAGCACGTCTTCGTAAGCAGAACGCACGCCATGCGCGATGAGCTTGTCGCGCACGAAACGGCCGTTCACGTACACATACTGCTGGTCGGCGCGCGCCCGTGCCGATTCCGGCGTGCCGGCGCGGCCGATGATGCGCAGCACGCCCATGTCGATGGACACCGCGCGGCTGTGCTCGATGAACTCCTCGCCCAGCACGTCACGCAGCCTCGCATCGTGCTCGGCACGGCGCCACTGCTGCACGAGCTTGCCTTCGTGCCACACGGCGAAGCCCACATCCGGCCGAGTCAGCGCGTGGCGGCGCACCGCCTCCACGCAATGCGCGAGCTCGGTCGATTCGGTCTTGAGAAACTTTCGGCGTGCCGGCGTGCTGAAGAAGAGCTCGCGCACCTCGACGCTCGTGCCCACGCCGCGCGCGGCCGGCGCGAGTTCGCCGGAGCGTGCATCCAGGCGCTGCGCATGCGGCGCGTCGCCGGTGCGGCTGGCGATGGACACATCGGCGACCGAGGAGATCGCAGCCAGCGCCTCGCCCCGGAAACCCATGGTCGAGACGCTTTCCAGGTCGTTCAGCGATCCGATCTTGCTGGTCGCATGCCGCTTGAGCGCCGTCGGCAGCTCCACGCTCGGGATGCCGTGGCCGTCGTCCTCGACCAGGATGGCGCGAATACCGCCCCCGACCAGCTTCACCACCACCTCGCTCGCACCGGCGTCCAGCGCGTTGTCCACCAGCTCGCGCACGACGGAAGCCGGCCGCTCCACGACCTCGCCAGCCGCAATCTGGCTGACCAGTTCGTCGGGGAGTTCTCGGATGGGGCGGCGCGGGGCCTTGGACAGCACAGCGTTCATCGGCGGATTGTATTGGGGGGTGTGGGGCGGTTACCTTGCGCGAAAGGTTGACCTAACCACAGAGGACACCGAGGGTCACAGAGGACACAGAGGCCATTCATTCTGTTCTCTGTGTCCTCTGTGACCCTCGGTGTCCTCTGTGGTTGACGGCGGCCGATGCGTGCAGCGACTCATAGAATCCGCCCCCATGGACCTTGCGCACCTGATTCTCGACTTCATCCTGCACGTCGACGTGCACCTGCAGAATTTCGTCGTCGCCTATGGCGTGTGGGTCTACGCGCTGCTGTTCCTCATCATCTTCGTGGAGACGGGCGTGGTGGTCATGCCTTTCCTGCCGGGCGACTCACTCCTCTTCGTGGTGGGCACCATGTGCGCCCAGGGCAGCATGAGCCTGCCGGTGTCCATCGGCCTGCTGATCGCCGCCGCCGTGCTCGGCAACCAGAGCAACTACACCATCGGCCGCTACTTCGGCCCCAAGGTCTTCCAGTGGGAGAACTCGCGCTTCTTCAACAAGAAGGCCTTCCTGCAGGCGCACGAGTTCTACGAGCGCTACGGCGGCATCACCATCGTGCTCGCGCGCTTCATGCCCTTCTTGCGCACCTTCGCGCCCTTCGTCGCCGGCGTCGCGCAGATGACGCGGCGCAAGTTCTCGCTCTACGACGTGAGCGGGGGCACGCTGTGGGTGGGCGGCGTGACGATGGCGGGCTACCTGTTCGGCAACATCCCCTGGGTCAAGTCCAACCTGGAAAAGATCATCTGGGCAATGATCTTCATCCCCGGGCTGCTCGCGATCTTCGGCGCGTGGAAGGCCCGCCGCAAGCAGCCGGCCTGATCCACGGCGTGCTCGCCTTCAGGCGAGCTTGAAGATCGCCACAGCGTCCACCAGCTTGGACGCCTGCTGCTGAAGGCTCTCGGCGGCTGCGGCCGATTCCTCCACCAGCGCCGCGTTCTGCTGAGTCACCTGGTCGAGCTGGCTCACCGCATCGCTCACCTGGCTGATGCCCGAAGTCTGCTCGCCGGTGGCCGCGCTGATGGCCGCGATCATCTGGCTGACGTGGCTCACCTGCTTGACGATGTCGCCCATGGTGCGGCCTGCGTCGTCCACCTGCTTGCTGCCCACTTCGACCTTCTCCACGCTCGCGTTGATGAGCGCCTTGATCTCCTTGGCCGCCTGCGCGCTGCGCTGCGCGAGGTTGCGCACCTCCGCCGCCACCACCGCGAAGCCGCGGCCCTGTTCGCCGGCGCGGGCCGCTTCGACGGCGGCGTTCAAGGCGAGGATGTTGGTCTGGAAGGCGATGCTGTCGATCACGCCGATGATGTCGTTGATCTTCTTGCTCGATTCGGTGATCTGCTCCATGGTGGCCACCACCTGGCCCACCGTCTCGCCGCCGCGCGCGGCCACGTCGCTCGCCGCCTTGGCCAGGCGCTCGGCCTGCAGCGCGGTGTCGGCATTGTTCTTCACGGTGGCGGTCAGCTGCTCCATCGATGCTGCCGTCTGCTGAAGGCTGCTGGCCTGCGTCTCGGTGCGCGACGACAGGTCTGAATTGCCGGTCGCGATCTGGCTGGAGCCGGTCGCGATGCTGTCGCTGCTCTGGCGCACGCTCGCCACCACGGACGAGAGGCTTTCGTTCATCGCCTTGAGCGCGCCCAGGAGCTCGCCCAGCTCGTTGGTGCTGCGCACCTCGATGCGCGAGCCGAGGTCGCCGCTGGCCACGCGCCGGGCAATGGCAATGGCCTGGTTGAGCGGCGTGGTGATGCCGCGGCTCAGCACGACCATCGTGCTCACGACGAGCACCAGCGACAGGCCCACCATGCCGGCGAGGAGCCAGGTCATGGTGTTGATTCGCGTCTCCACCAGTTCGCTGTGCACCGCGCCGCGCTTGACGAGGAACTCGGACAACTCGTTGGACGCCGTCGAGCCGACGCGGTAGGTCGGGTTGATCTTCGAGATGAGCACCGTCTCGGCATCGTCCCACTGGCCGGCCTTGATGGCGGCGGCGGCGTCGGCGATCGCCTTCACGCCCAGGCCGCCGCTCTTGTCGAACCATGCGTCGGCGAGCCGGCGCTCCTCGGGCGAGTTGATGGTGGCCTGGTACTGCTCCCACAGCTTGGTGATGCCCGCAGTCGACTTGTCGATGGTGGTGAAGTGGATGTCCAGGGCGTGGTCATGCAGCTTGGCCCAGCCGAAGCCGGGGTTGTGCTGCAGGGCCTGCAGCACCTGGCTGCGGTTGGTCTCCATCAGCAGCCGGATCTGCGCGAAGGCGTTTTCCGACTTGGCGTCGTGCAGCGTGATGTCGCGGTAGGCCTCGCGCGCCTGCGTGGTGCCGTACAGGCCGAAGGCGCCCACGGCGGCGACGAGCACCATCAGCAGGCTGAGCGCCGCGATGATCAACGTGCGAATCTTGATGTTGGCAAGCATGGGTTGAACTCCCTTGTATGAATATGAATCTGCGGCGGCGGCGAACTCGTGCCTTCAGCGCCGGCATTGACGAAAGAACTCGCCGATCCCTTCGCCGAGCTCGTCGGGGGATTCGAATTCGAGGTAGGTCACGTCGCACAGGTTGCCGAGGTCCTTGAGCAGCGTGGTCTTGATGGGCGCGTGCTTCCAAACGAGGAAGAGAATGGGCGTGCACGCGCCGCGGAACACGTGGTACGACAGCTCGAAGGCGCTGCTCTCGCTCATGCCCACGCGGATGTTGACGAAGGCGTCGGCTTGCGACAGCAGGCCGAGGCGGTGCGCGCGGAAGTTCTGCGGCGTGAAGGCCTGGCCGGTTTCTGCCTCGAAGGATTGGCGGAAGGTGTCGGCACTCTCCGCCTGGTGGCCGGTGAGGTAGCGGAAGGGCTGCGGCCCGCCGTTGTGCCGCTCGATCTGCGCGAGCACGTCGGCGATCAGCGCCTGCTGCGACTCGCCCGATTCCGTCAGCGGCTGGCGGATGAACACCTTGAACTCGTTGGCGTCGTTGGCGGCCACCGGGTACGCATTCGCATTGCCGGCGCGGGTGCCGGCGAGGAAGGCATGCCAGATGCGGTCATGCTGCGCCGCCGCGCGGTTCTTCATCAGCGTGCGCGCCTCGCCGATGGCGTCGTTCACGAGCGTGCGGCGCGGCTGCATCATGAGCGCGTCCTGCGCCTCGGCCACGCCTGCGAGAAACGCCGACGACAGCTGGTGGCGCAGCACCGGCCGCTCGGCACCCGGCTCGGCCGGCAGCGGGTGCAGCGCCTCGATGAGGCTGGACACGTCCTCGCGCGTCCAGCGGCGCGGCCGTGGCATGTGCGCCAGGTCGGAGAGAAAGGCGGGGGCGACGCTGCCCGCGAGCTCGCCTCTGCCGTTGAAGATGAATCGGTCGATGCCGCCCATTGTTGGCTCCCTGAGTGCTCCGGTCTGGCCGGGTCGTGAACACCCGCCTCGGACGGAGTCACGTGCCAACGGAGAAACGAATGGAGAGCGCGATAGGGTTGCCCGCTGCGACGCGAAGTCGAAGCGCGGCCAAGGGAGATCGAAAAGAACCGTCCCTGGTCTTTTTGGCAACCCCGCTGTCGTGGCTCTTTCAAGCGTTAGACCGGAAGCTTTGCGACCCCGACTTTCGAACGGGTGTGCCTTTGTCAAAACTGAATCACATGGACGCGATCAAGCGTCGTTGCGCAGCTTATCGGCGTGCGGGCCCGTGTGCTTGAGGGATGGAGGCCGCAAACGTGACGCAATGAACACGAAGTGTTGCCAGATGCATCTGTGTACTTTCTACATGGCCGCGGCCGTCAGCGGCGGCGCGGCGTGATGCGCGTGTCCAGCGCTGCGGGCCGATAGCCGACGACGAAGCGGCAGCCTGCGCCGAAGCCCGGCTCGAAGGACTTGCACCGCGCCGCAATGGATTGCGGCGTCGGCTTCGCCCCGCCGCCCGCCCAGTCGAGCAGCGCGGCCATGAGCGCCGGATACTCCGGATCGCTCAGGTAGCTGTGCTCCGATTCGTCGGTGAAGGCCTGCACCAGGTGATCGGCCGTGCCTGCCCGTTCCATCGTCTCGCGAAAGGCACCTTCGAGCTCGACGAAAGCAGTCGGGTCGCGAATGGCATGCGCCGTGAGCACCGGCACCGGGATGCGCCCGGTCGGGTCGGCATCGGCTGCGAAACGCGCGACGGCGCGCGGGTCGGCGGCGTACCGGGCGACCTTCTTGTTGAGCGACGCGTCGTCGGTCGAGCCGGTGTAGTCCGCGTCGATGTTGCCGAAAGGGTTGCCGCCGTCCAGCCGCTTGAAGACGATGTCCTGGAAGTGCCAGGTGCCCCAGTTGAGGTGGCCGATGAGAGAGCGCTCGGGGATGTGCACCGTGGCCAGCAGCGTGGAGAGTCGGCGCTGCTGTTCGGCGCTGCGCTGCTCGGGCTTCTTGCGCACGCCGGTGCAATCGTCCACCCGGCGGGCAAGCTCGGCGCGCGTGAGCGTGCTGTCCGGTGGCAGGCCTTGCCACAGCGGGTATGCCGGCTCATCCGGCCGCGGGTGGTTGCCGCAGACCGCCTGGTAGATCACGCGCAAGTCCAGCCGGAAATCGTAGGAGCGCGTGCCTCCGCCGAGCACGCCGCTGGTCAGCAGCACCGCGTCGTAGGGCGACCGGCCGGCGTCGGCGGTGGCGAACATGTCCGCGCCCATGGCCGCCACGCTCGCGCCCCAGCTCTGGCCGTGCAGGACGGTGCGCCGGGGTTTGGCCACCTGCGCCGTGAAGATCTGCCGCAGCCGTTCGGTGTCCTCGGCCGCCGCGCGCACCGCCACGCCGCCTTGCCGATAGGTGGACCCGGCCCAGGCGTAGCCCGCCTTGACCATCACCGCCCAGCGGCTCAAGTTTTCGGCGCTGCGCTCGGCCTTGGGCTCGCCCAGCTCCGGCCCGCCATGCGCATGCAGCACCAGCACGCCGTTCCATTGCGCGGGCACGGCGATCCAGTACCACGCCCCCACCGCGTCGCGGCCGGTGAGGCAGCGTGCGTCCGAAGGCAGGCCTGTGGGGCAGGCGGCGGCGACGGGTGGCGGGGACGACGCTGCGGCCGCAGACACGGCCACCGGCGCAGCAGAAGGAGGTGTCGCCTTTGCCGGCCCGAGGGAGGTGCATGCCGAGCACGCGAGCGCGGCGGTACAGGCGGCGAGAAAGGTCTTCATGTCGGTGGCTCTCGGACCAGAAGCCGCCGATCATGAAGGCGAGGGATGCCCGGGTGATCCGCGGTATTACGTAGGGACACAGGAGACACGCCCGGTTGGTACGGCGAGGCACGAAGGTTGCCCGCGTGCTGATGCCGGCGGCGTCTCGCCGGTGTCCCTACTCAACCCAGATCCACCCCGACAAAGGACCCTTCATGCCTCACGCCAACCGACCCTCCGGCCCCGGCAAGCCGATCAACGAACGGCGCGACAGTGTTGCCGAGCAGGAAGAACTTGCAGAGCTGGCCGGCGACAGCAGCCCCGGTGCGGCGGCGGAGCCGCAGGCCAGCGATGCCGGCCCCGGTGCGCGACACGCCGAGCGCAAGGCGACCACCAAGGGCCAGAATGCGACAGCCGCCAGCGGCACCAGCCGCGACCGGCGGCGCCAGCCCTGACGACCCGCCGATCATTCGCCGCAGGAAGGACACCTTCATGGCCTTGCTCCACGCCGCCCCCGGACAGCCCGTCGACATCCGCCCGCTCGGTGACGCCTTGCGGCATGCAGCGTCGCACGCGATCCTGAAGACGCATTCGCTCGAGTTGATGCGCATCGTGCTGCACGAGGGCCACGAGCTGCCGCCGCATGCGGTGCGCGGCGAATGCACCTTGCTGTGCATCGAAGGGGCCGTGAAGATCGAGCAGGGCGGCAGCTTTTGCGAGCTGCTGCCCGGCCAGGTGGTGCTGCTGCCGGCGCGCGGCGAGCATGCCGTGGCAGCGACGAAGGATTCGTCGCTGCTGCTCACCGTGCAGCTGCCGCCCGGCCAGCCGGGCAGTGCGTCTTCGACGCAATGAACCGAATGTGGATGCCGGCCGGCGGTGTCACGCCGTCCCGAACAGCCGCACGTCTTCCTGTGAATCGCCAAGCTGCACGAGCTTCTCGAAGCGCAGGCCGATCTTGCCGAGCAGCCGGATGGACTTGTCGTTGTCCATCGAGGTGATGGCCACCACGCGCTTGAGGCCGACGACCTCGCGTGCATGGGCCAGCACCGCATCCGCCGCCTCGAAGGCATAGCCCTGGCCGCTGTGGCGTTCGAGGAAGGCGAAGCCGATGTCCACGTCGTCGAGCGTGTCGCGCTTGATGAGCCCGCACATGCCCAGCGGCGTGCCGTCGCTGCGGCGCACGGCGGCCCACAGGCCGAAGCCCAGGCGGCGATACATGGCCACGGGGCCGTTGGCGATGTAGTCCCGCGCGCCCGCTTCGTCGCGGATGCCGCGGTCGCCGATGAATCGCAGCCAGCCGGGCTCGTTGATCAGCTCGAGGACGAAGGCCGCGTCGTCCGCGTTCATTTCACGCAGCGCCAGGCGATCCGTTTGGAGCACGATGGTCACCGGCCATCCCTCACAGCGAGCGTTGCCGCGCGAGCGGCGGGTTCTTCGCGAAGTAGCGCTTGATGCCGGTGGTGAGCGCCTCCACCAGCTGCGACTGGTAGCGCGCGTCGCGCAGCTTGGATTCTTCCTCGGGGTTCGAGATGAAGGCCGTCTCGACGAGGATGGACGGGATGTCCGGCGCCTTCAGCACCGCGAAGCCCGCCTGCTCGACCTGGCCCTTGTGCAGGCGGCCGACCTTGCCGATCTGGCCGAGCACCTCGTGGCCGATCTTCATGCTGTCCTTGATCTGCGCGGTGGTGCTCATGTCGAGCAGGGTGCGCACGACGGTCGCGTCCTTGGCCTTCACGTTGACGCCGCCCACGAGGTCGGCGGCGTTCTCCTTGTCGGCCATCCAGCGCGCCGCGCTGCTGCTGGCGCCGCTCTGGCTCAGGGCGAAGACGGATGCGCCGCGCGCCTCGGGCGTGAAGAAGGCATCGGCGTGGATGGACACGAACAAGTCGGCCTGCACGCGCCGCGCCTTGCGCACGCGCTCGTGCAGCGGCACGAAGAAATCGGCGTCGCGCGTGAGCATGGCGCGCATGCCGGGGATGGCGTTGATCTGGTCGCGCAGTTGCAAGGCCACCTGCAGCACCACGTCCTTCTCGCGCAGGCCGCTCGGGCCGACGGCGCCGGGGTCTTCGCCGCCGTGGCCCGGGTCGAGCGCGACGACGACCAGGCGGTCGAACTTGGTCTGGTGCGGTGGCGCGACGGCGGCGTTGGGAGGCGCCGGAGGGTTGGCCAGGGTGATCGGCGGCGACGATGGTGCCGAGGCCGCCGCCAGCGGAGGCAGGGCCCCCTGGGGCGCCGATGCAGCACCGCCTGCAGCGGCCGTCACCGGCTTCTCGATCTTGCCGATGAACTCTCCCAGCGCATCGCGCACGGCCTGCGCGGCCTGCTGGTCGGCGCCTTCCTTGTCGCGGATCAGTGCGAGCAGCGGGTCGCGCTCGTGCGTGGGGTACAGGTCGAACACGAGGCGATGCTGGTAGGCGGCCACCGGCGTGAGCGTGAAGACCTGCGGCGCGGTGGGCTGCTTGAGGTCGATGACGAGGCGCACCACGCGCGGCTGGTTCTGGCCCACGCGCACGCCGCCGATGTAGGGATCGTCCGAACGCACCTTGCCCACCAGCTCGCGCAGGCTCGGGCTCAGCTCCAGGCCATCGACGTCGATGACCAGGCGAGACGGGTTCTCGGCGACGAAGTGCTTGGCCGACAGCGCCGAGTCGGACTCGATGGTCACGCGGGTGTAGTCGGCCGCCGGCCACACCCGCACGGCGACGATGCTCGCCCCGAAGGCCAGCTCGCGGCTGCCCAGCAGCAGCACCGCCGCGCCCATGGAGCGCAGCGCCGCGCGGCGCGACATGCGGGCATCGGGAGTCATTGGCACCAGCGTGTTCTCCTCGGTCAACGCAACAGCTCCTGTCCGAGCGGGGTGAGGGCGGCCAGGCTCACGTGCCGCACCTCATGGTCGCCGATGGCGATGGCAATCCGCAGGTCGGGCACGGGCAGCAGGCCATGCGCCTTGTCGGGCCATTCCGCGAGCTTCAGGCCCTCGGCCGCGAAGATGTCGCGAAAGCCCGCGTCTTCCCATTCCTGCGGATCGTTGAAACGATAGAAATCGAAATGCCAGGCGTTGAGCCCCGGCAGCTCATAAGGTTCCATCACCGCGTAGGTGGGGCTCTTGATGCGGCCCTGCACGCCCAGCGCCTGCAGCAGGTGGCGCACGAAGGTCGTCTTGCCGGCGCCCAGCGTGCCGTGCAGCTCGATGAAGGCTCGCCGCAGGGCGGGGTGGGCGGCCAGGCGTTGTGCGGTCGCAGCGCAATCGGCCTCGCCGGCCCAGGCAAGGTTCGCGGTTTCTAGAATCGACGGATGACCGGTGCTCAAGGCTTGGATGTTGAAACGTTGCTGCCGCGACTGCGGCAGTGGGCCGCGGCGTTGGGATTTTCACAGATCGGTGTGGCCGATGTGGACCTGGCAACTGCCGAGCCCGGCTTGTCGCGCTGGCTGGACAACGGTTTTCATGGCTCGATGGACTACATGGCCGCGCACGGCCTGAAGCGCGCCCGGCCGGCGGAGCTCGTGCCCGGCACGGTCCGTGTCATCACCGCCCGCATGGATTACCTGCCCGCGGCCACGCCCGATGGTTGGCAGGCCATCGAATGGCAGCGCCTGGCCGACCCGATGCAGGCGAGCGTGTCGATGTACGCACGCGGCCGCGACTATCACAAGGTGTTGCGTTCTCGCCTGCAGAAGCTGGCAGATCGGCTGGCCGATGCGGTAGGCCCCTTCGGCCACCGTGTGTTCACCGATTCGGCGCCGGTGCTGGAGGTGGAGCTCGCCTCGCGCAGCGGCATCGGCTGGCGCGGCAAGCACACGCTCACGCTGCACCGCGAGGCGGGGTCGATGTTCTTCCTGGGCGAGATCTACGTGGACATGCCGCTGCCGCTGACCGAGCCGGTGCAGCCGCATTGCGGCAGCTGCAGCGCCTGCATCGACGTGTGCCCGACGCAGGCCATCGTCGCGCCGTATCGCCTGGATGCGCGGCGCTGCATCGCCTACCTCACCATCGAGGACGGTGGGCCGATTCCCCTCGAGCTGCGCGCGGCCATCGGCAACCGCATCTACGGCTGCGACGACTGCCAGCTGGTGTGCCCGTGGAACAAGTTCGCACAGCGCGCGACGGTGCCCGATTTCGACGCGCGAGAAGGCGTGACGGACGTGCAACTGCTGCAGCTGTGGCAATGGAGCGAGGCCGATTTCCTCACCTACACCGAAGGCAGCCCCATCCGCCGCATCGGCCATGAGCGGTGGCAGCGCAACCTTGCGGTGGCCATGGGCAATGCGCTGCGGGCCACGCGCAACGAGGACATTGCCCACGCGCTACGCTCGCGGCAGGACGCAGCGTCGCCGCTGGTGCGCGAGCACATCGACTGGGCGCTGGCGCAACTCGGGGAAACCTCGGGGGGCGAATCGTAGTTCCCACAATCGCGCGATGGGCGCACGGGCACCATCCTTGCCATCATCGGCACGACAGATCGCCGGCCGGGAACCGTCAGTTCACGCAACAGGAGACTTCATGCAACGCAGAACCATCGTCCACGCCGGCTTCGCGAGCCTTGCGCTCGCCGCGGGCGCGGGCGCCTGGGCCCAGGCCTACCCGTCCAAGCCGGTGCGGCTGATCGTGCCCTTCGCACCGGGCGGAACGACCGACATCATTGCCCGCGTGGTCGCGGAAAAGGCCGGCCCCGCGCTCGGCCAGACGATGATCGTCGAGAACAAGGCCGGCGGCGGCGGCTCGGTGGGCGCGACGGAAATCTCGCGCTCGGCGCCCGACGGCTACACGCTGGGCATGGCCACGGTGTCCACCACCGCCGCCAACCCGGCCATCAACCCGAAGATCCCCTACAACCCGCTGACCGACTTCACGCCCATCATCAACGTGGCGGCCACGCCCAATGTGATCGCCGTGCACCCGTCCTTCCCGGCCAAGGACTACAAGACCTTCCTGCAGGTGCTCAAGGCCAACCCCGGCAAGTACAGCTACGGCAGCTCGGGCACGGGCGGCATCGGCCACTTGCAGATGGAGCTCTTCAAGAGCCTGTCCGGCACCTTCGTCACGCACATCCCGTACCGCGGCGCGGGTCCCGCGCTCAACGACACCGTGGCGGGCCAGGTGCCGATGATCTTCGACAACCTGCCGTCGGCGCTGCCCTTCATCAAGGACGGCCGGCTGATCCCGATCGTGGTGTCCGCGCCCAACCGGCTCTCGCAGCTGCCCAACGTGCCGACCTTCAAGGAGGTGGGCCTGGAGCCGGTGAACCGCATGGCCTTCTACGGCATCCACGGCCCGAAGGGCATGCCCAAGGACGTCGTCGACAAGGTCTACGCCGCGATCAAGAAAGCGGTCGAGGACCCGTCGGTGAAGAAGCGCATCGAGGACACCGGCTCGATCATCATCGCGAACACGCCGGACCAGTTCTCCGCGCAGATCAAGGCGGAGTACGACGTCTACAAGCAGGTGGTGGCGACGCAAAAGCTCAAGATCGATTGAACGGTTGAGATCCCACTGGACACGGGACAATGCGGGGGCTTCGGCCCTCGTGTTGTTTTGGGGCCTGCCTTTCAGACACGTCATGACCGTACCCTCCGTCAGCAGCGAAGCCATCGACCGTTTCATCGACGCCTTGTGGATCGAGGACGGGCTGGCCGCCAACACGCTGGCGGCCTACCGCCGCGACCTGTCGCTGTACGCGGACTGGCTGGGCAAGACGCATGAGCGCGACATCAACACCACCCGCGAAACCGACCTGCTGGAATACGGCATCGCCCGCCACGCCGGCAGCAAGGCGACGAGCACCAACCGGCGGCTGACGGTCTTCAAGCGCTACTTCCGCTGGGCGCTGCGCGAGCGCCTGGTGAGTGCCGACCCGACGCTGCGCATGCTGTCGGCCAGGCAGCCGGTGCGCGTGCCCAAGGTCTTGAGCGAGGCGCAGGTCGAAGCCTTGCTCGCCGCGCCCGACGTGAACACGCCGCTGGGCTTGCGCGACCGCTCGATGCTGGAGCTGATGTACGCCAGCGGCCTGCGGGTGAGCGAGCTCGTCGGCCTGAAGACCGTGCACGTGAGCCTGCCCGACGGCGCCTTGCGTGCGACCGGCAAGGGCGCCAAGGAGAGGCTCGTGCCCTTCGGCGAAGAAGCGCATGCGTGGATCACCCGCTACCTGGCCGAGGCGCGCGGCGAGATCCTGCAAGGGCAGGCGAGCGATGCGCTCTTCGTCACCGCGCGCGGCGGGCCGATGACGCGGCAGATGTTCTGGAAGCTGATCAAGCAGCACGCGCTGCGCGGCGGCGTGCACGTGCCCTTGTCGCCCCATACCTTGCGGCATGCCTTCGCCACGCACTTGCTGAACCACGGCGCCGACCTGCGCGCGGTGCAGATGCTGCTGGGCCACGCCGACATCTCCACCACGACGATCTACACGCACGTGGCGCGCGAACGGCTGCGCGCGATGCACGCGCAGCACCATCCGCGCGGGTGAACCCGGCGCCCGATCATGCGATGACCGGGCGCGATCCGCGCGCCGCGTTCAGGGCCGCGACGGGAAGATGCCTTCAGTCGCGATGATGAAGTTCGTCCCCAGGTAGGGATTGCGAACTGGCAGCGGCTGGCTGGCGCCCGCGAGGCCGACCTGGTTGGGCGCCAAGGGCACCGGTCCGTTGAGCGCCGTCGACCAGACGGAGGCGCTGCCCGGGCCTGCGCCCGAAGCGCCGAGCACGTTGTTGGTGGCCGATGGCGTCACCGACGGTTCGGTGGCCGTGCCCGCGACCGTGAGCAGGTGGTTGTGCGCCGGCATCTGGCTGTTGAGGATGGTCACCTCCTCGCTGCCGGAGAGCTCGCCTTGCTGGATGTTGGTCAGCCCGGGCCCTTGTCCCATGCCCACCGGCGAGCGGCTGCGCAGGTCGGGCAGGCCGAAGGTGACGGTGCCGTTGCCTCCGAACGTGGTTCCGAGCAGCGCGAACAGCGCGGAGTTCGACGCGATCGACATCAGGCTGCCGTCGCACAACGCGTAGCCGCGCGGCGCGAAGTTGAAGCCAACCATCTTGATTTCACCGAGGAAGGGATCGCTCATGGTTTGTTTCTCCCGTGGAGGTGGTACTGCCGGACAGGCGCGTGAATGCGCCGGATCAGGCGTCCTTGGCCGCAGCCGCGGACGCCTGGGATAGGGCAACGTGAAAGACGATGTGCATGCGCTGCCGGGCGTCGTCCGCAGCCGGCGGGCCGGGCGTGAGCAGCAGCCAGGGCCACTCGTCGTCGCCGCTGCGCACCGTGCAGCTCACCTGGCCGAGCCGCACGCCCACAGGCAGTGCCACCTCGGCGTGATAGCACTGGTGGCGCTTGTTCATCGCCACGCCCTCGCTCGCATCGACCAGCTCCGCGTGCAGCTCGCCGGCCCAGGGGCCGCTGAGCCGCCAGGTGCGGCCGACGTCGCAGCGCAAGCGCTCGAAGCTCGGGACGTTCATGCGGCGTGTGCCTCGCGTGAGACGGTGGCGTGTGCGCGGCGCATCATCTTCAGGTAGATCCCGTTGTCGTCCACCACGTCGAAACCGAAGCGCCGGTAGAGTTCATGCGCACGGTTGAAGGGTTCGACATGCAGCACCGTGTGCAGACCGCGGCGATCGGCATGGGCAGCCAGCATGGCCATGAGTGCAGTGCCGATGCCGCGTCCGCGCTCGGCCGGCACGAGCGACAGGTCGATCAGCGAGGCCGTGCCATCGCCGCCATCGCGCCAGTAGAGGCGGCCGATGGGCCGGCCGGCGCGCAAGAGCACGAGAAAGTCGGCGTCGGCAAAGTGTTCCTGGTAGTAGCTGTGTTGGAACTCGAACTGCTGCCGCAAGAATTGCTCGCACTGCGATGGCGGCCAGCCGATGCAGGCCATCTCTTGTTCGCGCGTGGAGGCGTACAGCGCCTGCAGGAAATCAAGGTCGCCCGCGTCGAAGGAGCGCGCTTCGATGCCTTGAAGTACGGCGCAAGGGCCGGCATTCGTCCCGAATGCCCTCCACCACGGCTGCGGCTGCGCCATCGATGCTCCCTGTCCTGCCGATGCAGTGTGTTGTACGGGATGGTAAGTGCTGGCACCGCGAATGCCATCGTGAACCCTTGGCGCAGGTCGGCTTTTGGCCGGTCGCTTCGCGGCATCTCAAGTCACGGGTCTTTCACACCCTTGCCATGAGCACGTCACCCCGCGAGCGGACCATGACCGTCCATGCAACGCGATGCCAACTTCCTGCGCGCATGGTCCGACCCGCCGGCTGACCCGGAGCCGCGCCTGCGGTTTCGCAGCGTCTGGATCTCGGACCTGCATCTTGGAACCCCGGGCTGCCAGGCGCACGCGCTGCTCGACTTCCTCAAGCACGTCGAGAGCGAGAACCTGTTTCTCGTCGGCGACATCATCGACGGCTGGCAGCTGCGGCGAAGCTGGTACTGGCCGCAGGCGCACAACGACGTCGTCCAGAAGCTGCTGCGCAAGGCACGCAAGGGCACCAAGGTCATCTTCATTCCCGGCAACCACGACGAGTTCGCGCGGCGCTACGTGGAGCACAACTTCGGCGGCATCGACGTGGCCGAGGAGTGGATCCACGAGACCGCCGACGGCCGCAAGCTGTGGATCGTGCACGGCGACCTGTTCGACGCGGTCATCCAGTGCGCGAAGTGGCTGGCCTACGTCGGCGATTCGCTCTATGAATTCACGCTGCGGCTGAACCGGCATTTCAACTCGCTGCGTGCGCGCATGGGGCTGCCGTACTGGTCGCTGTCGAGGTACCTCAAGCTCAAGGTGAAGCGCGCCGTGAGCTACGTCGGAGACTTCGAGGAAGCCGTGGTGCGCGAGGCCCGCAAGCGCGGCGTGGATGGCGTGGTCTGCGGCCACATCCACCACGCGGAGCTGCGCGACATCGGCGGCATGCTGTATTGCAACGACGGCGACTGGGTCGAGAGCCTGACGGCGCTGGTCGAGCATGCGGACGGCCACCTTGAGATCCTCGACTGGTCGGGGCAGGGGCTGCAAGCCAGGCCAGCCGCGGTGAGCGTGCCGCGGCCGGTGCCCGAGGTGCCGGTGCATGGTG